>Ga0209415_10000463_pt1 | contig 75077 bp, 53 predicted proteins | sample PeaSoiSIISIP2007_FD_187696 | JGI IMG/M metagenome (GOLD analysis project Ga0209415, IMG submission 187696) | Peat soil microbial communities from Weissenstadt, Germany - SII-SIP-2007 (SPAdes) (version 2) | ecosystem: Environmental > Terrestrial > Soil > Wetlands > Peat | place: Germany...
CGGAGAGCGCGCCCGTCGCTCGGATGACGAAGTGGCACCTCGCCGCCGGACTGGACCGCGGACATGAATTCATCCGTTACGCCGACCGAGATGTTGAAGTTGTTCAGGGTGTGCTGGTCGGCCTTGCACATGATGAAGTTCATGATGTCCGGATGGTCGACGCGCAAGATAGCCATGTTGGCGCCGCGACGGGTGCCGCCCTGCTTGATGGTCTCGGTGGCGACGTCGAACACCCTCATGAAGGACAGCGGTCCCGAGGAGATGCCGGTGGTGGACATGACCACGTCGTTGGCGGGCCGCAGACGGGAGAAGGAGAAACCGGTGCCGCCGCCGGACTTGTGGATCAGGGCGGTGTTCTTCACCGACTCGAAGATCTCTTCCATGGAGTCGCCCACGGGAAGGACGAAGCAGGCGGAGAGCTGGCCCAACTCGCGGCCGGCGTTCATCAGGGTAGGCGAGTTGGGGAGGAACTCGAAGCCGGTCATCAGCTCGTAAAAGCGCTCGGAAAGGGACTTGACGTCGGCTTTCTTGTCGAAAATGGCGTCGGCGGCGGCAATGGCATCGGCTACGCGGCGGAACATGTCGCCCGGCGTCTCCAGCGCTTGGCCTGCGTGATCACGTTTCAGGTACCGCTTCTCGAGTACCTTCAGTGCATTTTCGGAAAGGCCCGGGATCGCCCCCTTCTCGACGGCTTTTTTCATAACGTTTGGATCTCCTTGGTTTATTTGGCATACCAGCATGACAGGGTCTACTTGCCACCACATTTAGTGGCCGGCGCAGAATAAACCACAAGATGTATGGCGAAGTCAAGATCTAAAACATTAAAATTTGGAGGCCGCGAAAGTGCCCGATTCCAGCGAGGTTGACGGCGCTTCGGCATTTACAATCTCGTGTCGGTTGTGCTATTCATAACCGGTTATGTTTCCGGTGGAGTGACTCGATGGCAGCAGCTAGCGACAAGATCGGCAAGAAAAAATCTTTAGAGACGCAGGTGAAGGCGCTTAACGACCTGATCGAGGTCGCCAAGGCGGTGGTTTCCACCCTCGACCTCGACACGGTGCTGCAGGCGATACTTACCTCCGCCATGAGTTTCGCACGTACGCCGGCCGGCTCGGTCGCACTGTTCAGCGAGGAAAAGCAGGAGCTTACCCTGCATGCCCACTCGGGGCTCACCGTCGAGTTCGTCAACACGGAGCGCTGGGGGGTGTCGCCCGGGGGGCTCACCGACCAGGTGCTGAAGTCAGGCGAGATCTGCTTCATCGAGGACACGCGGCAGGCGGCCTTTTTCAAAAACCCCATCGCGATCAACGAGGGTATCCGGGCGCTGATCTGCGTGCCGCTTCTCTTCAGGGGGAAGGTGCAGGGTATCCTCTACCTGGACGATTTCGAGCCGCGGCAGTTCGACCGGGAAAAGCTCGACCTCCTGTCGGTGCTCTCCTCCTTTGCGGCCATGGCGATCCACAACGCCACCGAGCACAAGCAGACCAAGCTGATGGCGATCACCGATTCGCTGACCGGCCTGCATAACCACCGTTACTTCAAGCAGCACTTCAAGCAGGAGATGGCGCGCGCCAAGCGCTATCGCAAGCCTTTGTCCATCATCATGATGGACATCGACGACTTCAAGTTCTTCAACGACCAGTTCGGCCATGCGACCGGCGACTTGCTGCTCAATCTGTTGGGGCAGCGCATCCGGGAGACCATCCGCGGGGTGGACATCGCCTTCCGCTACGGCGGCGAGGAACTGATCGTGCTCTTGCCGGATACCGGGCTGGAGCAGGCGATCCTGGCCGCGGAGCGGCTGCGCAAAAGCGTGGAGCAGGGCACCGGCCAGAACCTGGTCGGCTGCGCCACCCACGGGGTCACGGTCAGCGTCGGGGTGGCGAGCTTCCCGGAAAACGGCGACACCACGGACGAACTCTTCCACATCGTCGACCTGCTTTTGTACCGCGCCAAGCGTTGCGGCAAGAACAAGGTCTACCACCAGGAAAGTCAGCAGATCTCCCTATGAATAATGCACCTGATCTTTTTTCCGGGAGCCGGCTGGTGTCGGCGGCCCTGTGTTTGCTCGTCTTCGCGGTTTCGGCGGCGGGCGCTGCGGGCGATGGTGGCAATGGCGGCAATGGCGGCAATGGGAGTTCTGGAAGTTCTGGGAACTCTGGGAGTGATGGGAAGGTCGTCGTTGCGACGCCGCCGGCGCCCAGGGAACCGGCTCGCGTGAGCCCCGCGGCGCTGCATGCGGGCGGGGTGCTTAACGAGGATACCGTGTGGCGCGGCGAGGTGCTGGTGGAGGGACAGGTGACGGTCGCTCCGCAGGCGACGCTGAACGTCGAGCCGGGGACGGTGGTGCGCTTCAAGGGTGACGCCGGCAGGCCGGCGCTTTTGATGGTGCAGGGGAGGGTGGTCGCGCTGGGGGGTAAGGACGCGCCGGTGGTGTTCGGCTCGGCGTTTGCGGCGCCTGCGGCCTCGGACTGGCAGGGCGTGCTGCTGGTCGGCACCGAGAAGAAGAACCAGCTGGAAAACGTGCGCATCGAGGGGGCGCTGACCGGCCTGGGGGCGCTTTATTCGACCGTGGCGCTGAAAAACGTGCGGGTCGAGCGCTCCGCCACCGGCCTGAGTTTCCAGGATAGCCTGGTTACGGCGGAAGGGGGCGGGGTTTCCGGCTGCGAGGTGGGGTTGAGCCTTTCCGACAGCGAGGCGACCTTTGCCGGAATCTCCCTGGAGGGAAACGGGCAGGGGGGAATCGTCAAAATGAGTTCGCTTTATTTGGCGGATGCGTCTCTCGCGGGGAATAAGGCGGCGTTGTTCGCGGAGCATTGCCGGCTGAAGCTTAAGGGGGGGACGGTGGTCGGCAACGGCAGCGGTCTCAGGCTCAAAGAGTGCGAAGGTGCGCTGACCGGCATGAGTGTCATCGGCAACAAGGAGTACGGGGTGTCGCTCGTGTCTTCGCGTCTTAAGGTGAGCGGCAACCGGATCTCCGGCAATGGCGGCAGCGGGTTGCGGGTGCACGACGGTGCGGCGGTTGCCTGGGGGAATGCGATTCACGACAATGGCGGTTACGAGGTTTATAACGCCGGAGGCGAGCCGTTCCACGCGCCGGGGAACTGGTGGGGCGGGTTGAAACCGAGGGTGTTCGAGAATGAGGGGAGAGGGCGGGTGCTCGTCGAGCCTTTGTTGATTGAGAGGCCTGCAGGCTTTTAGCCACGGAGAAAATCTGAGTAAATTCGGAGAAATGACTGAAGCCTCGTAGCCTCGTAGGGGGGGCAGCCCTCTGCCCACCGAACCAAAATGACCGCGTGGGCACGGGGTGCCCACCCTACGAACTACAAAAGCAGAAGCAGATCCTTCGCTTCGCTCAGGATGACAAGCCGCTGGGGATGACAGGCCGCTTGGGATGACAGGTTTTACATTGAGTTGACGATTTGCTCCGATTCGCTCAGATTTTCTCCGTGGCTAACTGTTTTTTTGGTAACTAACTGATTGAAGGAGTTTTACATGGAACGCAGGAACGGCCGGTCGGCCGATGCTCTTAGGGACGTCAAAATTACTCGTAACTTTACCAAGCACGCGGAAGGCTCGGTTCTGGTGGAGTTCGGCGATACGAAGGTGATCTGCACGGCTTCGGTGGAGGACCGGGTGCCTCCTTTCCTGAAGGGGAAGGGGACGGGCTGGGTGACGGCGGAATATAGCATGCTGCCGCGCGCCACGCAGACCAGGAACCAGCGCGAGTCCTCGAAGGGGAAGGTGACCGGCCGCACGCACGAGATCCAGCGTCTGATCGGCCGCTCGCTGAGGGCGGTGGTGGACTTGGCGGCGATCGGGGAGCGCTCGGTGACTATCGACTGCGACGTGATCCAGGCGGACGGCGGCACTCGCACCGCTTCCATCACCGGCGCGTACGTGGCGCTGGCGGACGCCTTCGGGGCGATGGTGAAGCGCGGCGAACTTAAGGCAAACCCGATGCGCGAGGCGGTGGCGGCGGTGAGCGTGGGTATCGTGGACGGCGTTGCCTTCCTCGACCTGGACTACCCGGAGGACTCCGGCGCCGAGGTGGACATGAACTTCGTGATGACCTCGTCGCTGCGCTTCGTGGAGGTGCAGGGGACCGCCGAGGCGGAGCCGTTCACCCTGGAGCAGATGGACGCCATGCGCAACCACGCGGTGGCCGGGATTTCGCAGCTGTTCGAGATCCAGAAGGAGGCGCTTGGGGCATGATCCCGGAACTGGTGGTGGCCTCGGGCAACAAGGGGAAACTGTGCGAGCTGCGCGAATTGCTGCAGGGGGTGGTGGGTACCATCCTCTCGCCGGCCGATTTCGCGGATTTTCCCGAGGTGGTGGAGGACGGGGATACCTTCGAGGCCAACGCGCTGAAGAAGGCGCGCTCGGCTGCCGCCTTCACCGGGCGGCCGGTACTGGCGGACGACTCCGGACTGGCGGTGGACTACCTGGACGGCCGCCCCGGCGTGCGCTCGGCGCGCTTTGCCGGCGAGAGTGCCGGGGACGGGGACAACAACGCGCTGCTTTTGAAGGAGCTGGCGGGGGTGCCGGCGGAAAAACGCGGCGCCGCCTTCCACTGCGTGATCGCGCTCTGCTACCCGGACGGCAACTGCCGGACCTTCGACGGCGCGCTGCCGGGGGTGATCCTGGAAGAGCCGCGCGGCAACGGGGGCTTCGGCTACGACCCGCTCTTCCTGGTGCCGGAGTACGGGGAGACCCTCTCCGAATTGTCCATGGAGGTGAAGAACCGGATCAGCCACCGTGGGCGGGCGATGCAGATGCTCAAAGAGGCGCTGGGGAAGGGCTAAAGGCCTAAAAAATACTTCAAGTGCAGGATCCAATGCTGAATTCACCTCCTTGGGACGATACGGTCCGGCTCGACGATACCAGCGGCAAGGGCGCGTCCTGGCGCTTTTTCGGAAGGATTGCGACCATCGCGGCTTACACGCCTGCCGAGGTCGTTCCGTCGCTGTTTAAGGTCGAAGAAGCGGCTGCCAACGGGCGGTTCGCCGTCGGTTTTGTCGCCTACGAGGCTGCTGCCGCCCTGAACGATGCGCTCGTTTCTCTCCCCCCTCTCGATGATTTGCCCCTCGTCTGGTTCGCCGTATTCACTGATCGTCAACGCATTGAAAAGACTGCAGAAATACCCGGGAAAACCGGGGAAATTCTCTCGTTCTGCAACGGGCTGGATCAATCTCGCTACCTGCGTGACGTGGAGGAGGTCCGTGCGCGGATCGCGCTGGGGGAGTGCTATCAGGCGAACTACACCTTTTCCTGCTCCGCACCGCACGTTGCCGATCCCGAAGCGGTTTACCGGCATATCATGCGCACGCAGAAGGCTTCCTACTGCGCATGGCTGAACACCGGCCGGTTCGCGGTGATGTCGGCCTCCCCGGAGCTGTTTTTCAGCCGCGCCGGCAACCGCATCGTCACGCGACCGATGAAGGGGACTGCGGCCCGGGGAATGGAGAGGGGCGGCGATGCCTTAAGCTTGGCCCGGCTGGCTGCCGACCCCAAGGAGCGCGCGGAAAATCTCATGATCGTCGATCTCTTGCGCAACGACTTGGGGATGATCTCCGAAACCGGCTCGGTCCGGGTGGAGGCGCTCTTCGACGTGGAAACCTACCCGACTCTCCACCAGATGACCTCGACCATAACCGCTGAGCTCAAACCTGACACCGGGTTGTTGCAGCTGTTCCGGGCGCTCTTTCCCTGCGGGTCGGTCACCGGTGCCCCGAAAAGAAAAACCATGGAAATCCTGGCTTCCCTGGAAGCGCGGCCCCGTGGGGTTTACTGCGGCGCCATCGGCATGGTGGCCCCCGGAAACGAGGCGATTTTTTCCGTGCCGATCAGGACGCTCGTCTGCGATCTGGAAACGCATGCCGTCACCATGGGAGTCGGCAGCGGCATCACCTGGGATTCTGATCCGCGTGCGGAACTCGCCGAATGCCACACGAAGATGGGGTTTGCCGGCAGCAGCCTCCCAGACTCCGGCTTGATCGAATCGCTGAGATGTGAACAAGGGAGTTGTGCGCGAATGGAGCGGCATCTGGAGCGGATGGCCTGGTCCGCCCGGCGCATCGGCATACCTTTCGATCTTGAGGAAGCCGAGTCGGTTCTGACCACGCACGCGGCCGCGTTGTCCGGCGTCAACAAGGTGCGGCTGCTGCTCTCCGCGCAGGGGGCGCTGTCGGTGACTTCCGGGCCGATTAAGGCTGACGAAGGGCCGCTTCGGATCGCGCTCTCCGCGACGGCTGTGGACCCCGGGGATCTGTCGCTCTATCTCAAGCTGAGCGAGCGGTCCAGCTACGAGGCGGTGAAAGGCGCACATCCCGATGCCGACGAAGTCGTCATGACCAATACCCGCGGGGAATTGACGGAAGGGACCTTCCACAACCTGGTGCTGAAATTAAACGGCAGGCTGGTTACTCCGCCTGTTCCCTCAGGGCTCTTGCCCGGCGTCATGCGGGGGGCGCTGCTCGACGAGGGGGTCATTGCCGAGCAGGTGCTCTATCCCGCCGACCTTGAGGCGGCGGAGGAAATCTGGCTGATAAACTCGGTGCGCGGCTGGCGCCCTGGCGTCTTTGCGTCGAGGTTTTTACCCGGGGTTTTCAGTTTTTCCTTGCGCCCCCGGGTACCGTATGGTATAAGACGGTTTCCTCGGGGTGTAGCGCAGCCTGGCTAGCGCACCTGCCTTGGGAGCAGGGGGTCGGAGGTTCGAATCCTCTCACCCCGACCACTCTGCGCCTGTAGCTCAGTTGGATAGAGCAACGGCCTTCTAAGCCGTAGGTCAGAGGTTCGAACCCTCTCAGGCGTACCAAAATTTCATATGGTGGGTATGGTGAAGCGGTTAACACAAACGACTGTGACTCGTTCATACGTGGGTTCGAATCCCACTATCCACCCCAATTAACAGACCCCGCTTCCCAAAGCGGGGTTTTTTGTTTTTTTCAATCAGGCTGCACCGTCCGCCACCATGACCCTTTCACAGCCATCCATTCCGCACCGCAAGAAACACGGCCTGCGCCGTCGCATGGTCGCCTCGCTCCTTGGCTTGGCCGCCGTCCCGATGCTCTTGGCGCTCACCTCGCTCTATTTCGTCGCCCACGACGACGTCACACAAGTCCACACCACGAAGCTTTCGGTGGAAGCGCAACAGCTTGCCGAGCGGATGCGCGCCGAGAAGCTGGACCTCGACCCGTTACCCGATTCCCCCGCGCTGCAACGCCTCCTGCAGACCTTCTCCAAACCGGAAATCGGCACCGCCGTGGTGTTCGACGACGGCGGCAAACGCCTGGCAGGTGCGGCCGCGACGCCGGTGCCGCCGCTGCCGGAGGAGGGGGGCGGCTGGACCGATTTCTCCCGGGGGGGCGAACAGTACCTGGCCGGCGTGGCGCCCCTTTCCCCGCCGGGCGTCGTCGGTCACCGCTACGTGGCGGTGGTGCAGCCGGCGACGCTGGTCTACCGGCACTTCGACACCCTGACCGGCAAGGCCCTCTTTTTGCTCATCTTCTGCGCCGCGATCGCCATCGTGCTCGCATGGTGGATGACGGCCCAGTTCCTGCGCCCGATCCTGGAGATCGGCCGCGGCGCCGAGATCATCTCCCGCATCAACCTGGGACACCGCATCCAGCTCGACACGGACGACGAACTGGAGGAGTTGGCCGACGCCTTCAACCACATGGCGGCCAACCTGGGGAACACCTACCAGGAACTGGAGCGGCGCGTGCAGCTGGCGACGGAGAGCCTCCTGGAGGAGCGCAACCGGCTGGCCACGGTGCTGCGCACCATGGCGGACGGCGTGGTGGTGGCCAACGCCGCCCGGGAGACCATCCTGATGAACCCCCGCGCCCGCCTGATGCTGGAGCGCGGGCCGACCTCCCGCATCGGGGCGCCGCTTTCCCGGCTTTTGCCGGCCGACCGGGTGGAGTTCCACCTGCAGCGGGTGCGCCGCAACTGGGAACGGGGGGTGGACGCGGTGGAGCGGGTGGTGTTCCCCCTGCCGGAGGGGAAGCTTTTGACCGGGAACCTCTCGGCGGTGCCGGGGCAGGAGGGGGAGCTGGCGGCCTTCCTTTTGGTGCTCAGGGACCTGCGCGCCTCCACCGAAACGGCGGTTCCCTCGCCGCCGCGCGAGCTCCTGGAGGATGCCGTCGCCGGCGTGACCGGACTGGCCGTGACCTTCGGGGAAGGGGACGAGCAGCTTCCCCTGGTGAAGGTGGAGCCTTTCGCCTGGGTGGCCGCCCTCCGCTCGCTTTTGGGCTGGCTTAGCGAACTGGGGCACGGGCGGCTGACGGCCACGCTGACGGCGGCGCCGGCCACGGCCGCGGGGACGGGGATCGTGTCGATCTCCTTCCGGGTGCACGGCCCGCTCGATGCGGGGCTTGCCCAGCTGGAGCGGCGGGAGATCTCGCTTAAGGGCGAAGACCCGCTCCTTTTGGGCGAGGTGGTGCGCCGCAACAAGGGGGAGCTCTCGCTGCACCTGATCGGACCCGAGTACCGCGAACTCAGGCTCACCCTGCCGGCGGCCGGCGAGGGGCACGAGCGCACCGGCCCGCGCGGGCTGATCGAAGGGGAGCCGGAATTCTACAATTTCGATCTCTTCCTCCCCCGGCCGGTGATCGAGAAGAAGGGACTGCTCGACACCGCGCTCACCGATCTCGAATACGTGGTGCTGGACACGGAAACCACCGGGCTTAAGCTCTCCCAGGGGGACCGGATCGTCAGCATCAGCGGCATCCGCATCCGCCGGGGTAAGATCGTGCAGGCCGAGATCTTCCATAGCCTGGTGAACCCGGGGCGCCCGATCCCCAGGGAGTCGACCGAGATCCACCACATCGACGACGGCATGGTGGCCGACGCCCCCGGCATGGCCGAGGTCTACCCCCAGTTCCTGGAGTTCGCAGGCGACTGCGTGCTGGTCGCCCACAACGCCGCCTTCGACAAGCGCGCGCTCGACCTGGCGGCCGCAGACACGGGGCAGCCTCAGCTCGACAACCCGATGCTCGACACGCTCTTTCTCTCCTACGGCATGCACGAGGGGACCGAGAGGCACAGCCTCGACGCCCTGACCGAGCGGCTGGGGATCGTGATCGAGGGGCGGCACAGTTCGCTTGGCGACGCGCGGGCCACGGCGCAGGCGTTTTTGAAGCTGATCTCGCTTCTGCCGGCGCGCGGCGTGAACACGCTCGGCGAGGCGAAGGAGTTCTGCGACAAGCAGCTTCTGCTGCGCTGGCAGAACACGAGGTATTAGCCGAAAGCCCCAAGGGGCGAGGCAAAAGCTTCGACGCAAAGGCGCAAAGGCGCCAGGATTTATAATGGTCTTTGCGTTAATGCTTTCGATCCCCTTAACGGTTTCGATTCCGCCCGGGCTGTGGCTTGCCTTTGTCTAATAGTTGTGGTACTGTCCCCCTTCGTTGTCGCTGCGGGAATGGTGGAATGGTAGACACGGTGGCCTTAGGAGCCACTGCCGCAAGGCGTGCAGGTTCAAGTCCTGTTTCCCGCACCAGCTGATACCGGGCCGTTCAGGTTCTCGGGTCTTTTCTTTCTTCTCACGCTACGTCCTCCCTGCTTTATTGCCAGTCATCAGCTCTCAAATTACTCATAACGGGCAAGGCTCTGCTTTTTGCTGTACTCTTAGTCGGTGCCTTTCTTCCATCGGGGGGTTGCTATGAGATACGTAAAACTTGGAAGTACGGATCTGACAGTATCGGAAATAGGCTTCGGCTGTATCCCGATCATCAGATTGCGACAGGAAGAGGCGGTCAGGGTGCTCAGACACGGCTTCGACCGCGGCATCACCTTCTTCGACACGGCCAACGCCTACCGCGACAGCGAGGCCAAGATCGGCGCGGCGTTTGCCGGCGCGAGGGACAAGGTGGTCCTCGCCAGCAAGACCCTTTCGCGCGGCGGGGAAGGTGCGCTCAGCCAGCTGGAGAACTCGCTGCGCATGCTTAAAACCGACTACCTCGACCTCTACCAGCTGCACCAGGTGGCGCAGGAGCGGGATTGGCAGCAGCTTTGCGGCCCGGCCGGCGCGCTGGAGGCGGTGATGAAGGCGAAGGAGGCCGGCAAGGTGCGGCAGGTCGGCGTCACCTCGCACAACCTTGCGATGGCCGTCAGGCTCTGCCAAAGCGGGCTGTTCGACACCATCCAGTTCCCCTTCAACCTGATCGAGGAGGGGGCGAAAGACGAGCTGTTCGGCGTGGCGCGCGACAGGGGGATGGCCTTCATCTGCATGAAGCCGTTCGGCGGCGGGGTGATCGACAACGCGGAGATCGCCTTCAAGTACCTGCGCCAGTACCGCGAGGCGATCCCGATCCCGGGGTTCGAGTCGGCCGCACAGGTGGACGAGGTGCTCTCTTTCTACACGGGGAAGAACGTGGTTGCGGAGGGTGACCTTGAGGCCATGGAGCGCTACCGGGCAGAACTGGGCAAAAGGTTCTGCCGCCGCTGCGAGTACTGCCAGCCCTGCGGGCAGGGGGTGATGATCACGCCTGCGATGGGCTACCCTGTCGTGGCCTCACGGATGTCGGGGGCGGTGGCGGTGGAGTTCATGAAGGGGCCGATGGAGAGCGTGCTTTCCTGCAACGGCTGCAGCGCCTGCGTGACGCGCTGTCCCTACGAGCTGCCGATCCCGGAGATGCTGAAGAGGCATTACACGCTGTACGAGCGGCACTTGCGGGGGCAATAGCCCCTTGTTACCAGAGGTCGATCTGGGGGGGGGCCGTCTGCTGCTGCTCGATGGCCCGCTGCCAGCATTCGCGGTCGCGCATCGCCAGCTGCCGGCTGCGGCCGGAATCGATCCGGCGGCGGTGCACGGCGAAATCGCCGTTGGAGAAGTGGATCACCCGGCCGAAATCGCCTCCCAGGTCCCGGGCGTCGACGGGAATCCCCTCGCCGTCCAGGTACTCCTGGATGAAACGGCAGTTGACCATCCCCACGCAGAGGAAGTTCCCCACGTCGCTGTCGCGGTTCATGATGGAAGCCCCGCCGAAGATCTTGGCCCGCAGGTAGCGGCGCGTGATCCCCTTGTTCATCATGTCGTTGATCAAAAGGTCCATGGCGTGGATGCCGTAGCGCCCCGCCTCGGAGACGTGGATGGGGAGGTCGCGGGAGTAGCGGGGGTTCGAGAGCATGAAGTGGTTCATGCCGATCACCCGGTTGACGGGATCGTAGAGGCAGGCCGCGATGCAGGAGCCGAGCAGGGTCGAGATGACGCCCGGGTTGGGGGTGGAGTAGAGCTCGCCCGGTGCGAGGGTGACCCGCTCGCCTTTTTGGTATTTTTCAATTCTCATGCGCTGGGAATGACCGTCTCAATTGCTGTGCCGTTCGGGATGTAGCGGTGATTTATAGCACACTCTGCCGAAAAACCGGTACTTTTTCTCGCACTCTTGTCAAGAAACCGCGCGAACGCCGCCGGCCCTTTAGGCGCTCCCCCCGGGAGAGGGTGCCCAAGGCGGGGGGAGGCGCCAGGGGAGGAGCAGGCGCGTCAACCGTTTGCCGCGACGCGCGTTGTACCCTGGTGGCTGCGCGGCTAACTCGGCACATCGACATTCGATTCATTGAATTTTTATTTGTTGCGCGCCGGGAGCCCGCGCATTAGAATCGACAGCCATGAGACCTGCCGTTTCCCGCACCGGGGACGGCCCAACCAAGAACTGGAGGTAGCAAGCGATGAACCTTTTCGGAAAACTCGCGCCCGCTTTGGTGCTGGCGGCGATGACCGGTTGTGCGACGCTCCCCACCGGCCCCAGCGTCAACGTGATGCCGGCCCAGGGCAAGCCGTTCGAAAAATTCCAGGAGGAGGACGCCACCTGCCGGCAGTGGGCGGACCGGCAGCTGGGGGCTCCGACCCAGGAGACCTACGACAAGAACGTGGCCACCGGCGCGGTGGCCGGCACCGCCATCGGCGCAGGTCTCGGGGCGGCCATCGGCTCGGCCTCGGGCCATGCCGGCGCGGGTGCCGCCATCGGCGCCGCCAGCGGCCTTCTGTTCGGGACCGCCGCCGGCTCGGGCAACGCGCAGGCGTACGGGCGCGAGGCGCAGCGGCGCTACGACAACGCCTACGTGCAGTGCATGTACAGCTACGGCAACCAGGTCCCGGCCCAGCCGCAGCGCCGCAGGGTGGTGGCCGCCCCGCCTCCGCCCCCCCCGCCGCCGGTAGTGATGGCCCCGCCCCCTCCGCCGCCTCCGGTGATGGTGGCCGCGGCGCCGCCCGCTCCTCCGATGGCCGACCCCTATCCGGCACCGGAGGAGATCTACGTCCAGCAGGCCCCCGAGTTCGTCTACTCGCCCGCGCTCAGCATGTACGTGGCGGTCGGGGTCCCCTACGACCTGCTCTATAACGGCCGCGACTACTTCTACTACTACCGCGGCTACTGGTTCCGCGGTCCGTTCTACGACGGCCCCTGGACCTACATGCCCCGCCGGGCCTACCCGCCGGCCTTCGTCAGCCTGCGCATCGACTTCGTCCGCCACCACCGCGACCTGGAGTACCGGCGCTACCAGCACGACCGGGGGCACTACGACGGGCGCCTGCACCGCCCGGCGTTCCGCGAACGCCGTAACGAGCAGCACGACCACCACTAAGCCCCCTCCTCCCACGCATGCCGCCGGCGGGACCACCCACGCCCTTCCCCGACTGTCGGGGAAGGGTTTTTTTTCTCCTGCCGTCAAGCCGTTTTTTTCCGCTGCCGCCGATTGTGTATACGGATTATCTTTGACAACGACTAATTAGATCGTTAATATCTCCTGTTCGTTGTGCCGCTGCCGCCGACGCAGCCGTGTCCCGACTGCCGAAAAGTACCGCCCCGGACTTATGAAACAGTTGTCAGCCTCTATAGCGAAAATCTCCCGCCCAAGCGCCGCACACCTGTTGCCGCGCGAGCGGTTGTTCCGCCTTTTGGACCGGGACACCGAGAAGTCCGTCTGCTGGATCTCGGCGCCGGCGGGCTCGGGGAAGACCTCCCTGGTGACGAGCTGGCTCGAGGGGCGCGAGCACACCTGCATCTGGTACCAGATCGACCGCTCCGACCAGGACCCGGCGAGCTTCTTCTACTACTTGCGGCAGGCGGAGGCGAGCCTCAACCACCGCAAGCAGAAGCTCCTGCCGCTTTGCACCGCCGATTACCTCCCCGACGTCGCCAGCTTCACCCGCCGCTACTTCGAGGAGCTGTTCGCCCGGCTGACCGTCAAGCGCCCCGCCGGCGCCGAAAAGGGGCGTCCCGCCTTCCTGGTGCTGGACAACTACCAGGAGATCCCCGCCGAATCCCCCTTCCACGACATCCTGCGGCAGGCCCTGGAGGTGATCCCGCGGGAGGTGACGGTGATCGTGGTGAGCCGCACGGTCGCCCCGCCGCAGTTCGCCCGCCTGCGCGCCAACAACCGCATGGCGCTTTTGGGGTGGAGCGAGCTTAGGCTGTCGGCCGAGGAGTCGTCGCGCATCCTCGCGCTGCACGGCCTCCCCGCGCACCCCGCGCTCCTTCGGGAACTGCAGGCCAAGGCGGACGGCTGGGCCGCAGGTCTCGTGCTTTTGACCGGCATGGCCAAGGCTGACGGACCCGCCGCCCACCTCTCCGCCGAACGCACGCCGGAGGAGGTGTTCGACTACTTCGCCAACGAGGTCTTCAAGACCTTCGACGACGACACCCGAAAGCTTCTGCTTAAGACCGCCTTCGCCCCCTGCCTCTCGCTCGCCATGGCGGAGCGGCTGACCGGCTGCCAAAGCGCCGGCCGCGTCCTGGCCGAGCTGAGCCGCAACAATTACTTCACCGACTGGCGGGCGGCCGACACCCCGGTCTACCAGTACCACCCGCTGTTCCGCGACTTCCTGAGGCTGCAGGCCAGGCGGCTGTGGTCGGCCGAGGAACTGGCCGAGAGGCTCAGGGCGACCGCCCGTGTACTGGGGGAGGCCGGCTATCCCATCGAGGCGGCGGAACTGTTCGCGGAGGCCGGCGACCACCGGGGGCTGGCGGAATTGGTCCTCGCCCACGCCGGGGCGCTGGTGGAACAGGGGCGAAGCAAGACGCTCTGGCCATGGTTCGAAAAGCTTCCCCCTGAGGCGTACGCCGCCGACCCCTGGCTGAGCTTCTGGCGCGGCGCCGCGCTGCACCCCTACGACATGCCCGGAAGCCTCGCCTGCTACGACGCCGCCTTCCACGGGCTTGTCGAGCGCGGCAGCAAGGGGGGCGCGCTGCTGGCCTGGGCGGGGGTGGGGATCAACATCATCACCGAATGGCGCGAGTTCTCCCGCCTGGACCGCCAGATCGCCCTCTTAACCCCGGAGCTCGAGGGGCAGATCGGCATCCTGCCGCCCGACCTGCAGGCCCGCCTGCTCGGCGCCATCCTGCTTTCCTTCGGCTTCCGCCAGCCGGGCCATGGTAACGTTAAGCTCTACGAGAAACGGGCCTGCGAGCTGGTCTTGGGCAACGCGCTCAGCCTGGAGAGCCTGCTCCTTTTGGGAAGCTACCTCTTGATCCACTACACCAAGATGGGCGAGCTCGTGCGTGCCAAGGTGCTTTTGGAGGTGATCGAGCCGCGCACCCGGCAAAAGGACCTGGAGGTCTGCCCGGGGCTCGTCCTCTGGCGCATGCTCGCCGCCTCCTGCTACGGCCTCGCCGCCCGGAAACAGCGCTGCCTGGACGGGCTGGCCGAGGCCCTGGAGCTTTCCGCCGCCACCGGCATCCAGATCTACGACATCTTCTCGCTTTTCTACGGCGCCCTCTGCGGCTTCATCGACGCGGACCTGAGGACCGTCGACGCCTTTTTGGAGCGGATCGCCGCCGTGCAGGGGGCCAAGGGGCTGATCTACCCCATCGTCTACCGCCAGATCCTGGGGTGGAAGCAGCTGGTGGCAGGCGACTATCGCTCGGCGCTGGAGCATGTGGAGGCCGCCCTGGAACTGACCCGCAGCCACGAGGCCCCCATCGAGGTCGGCATCAACCTGATCGCCCGCGCGCAGCTCCTCTTCGAACTGGGGCGAAGGGAGGAGGCAGGGCTTTGCCTGCGGGAGGTCGAAGAGGGAAACGCCACCCATTCCGCCTACATCCGCTACATGCTCTCCTGCACGCTCGCCTGGGTCGCCTTTCAAGACGGGGACCCGGGGGAGGGGGAGACGGCACTTGCCCGGGCCATGGCCATCGGCGCCGAGCGCCGGGTGCTGATGCACCACTTCTGGTCGCCCAGGATCATGGGCTATCTCTGCTGCCAGGCGCTGGCGCGCGGCATCGAGCCTGAGTACGTGCACGAGCTGGTCGCCCGCCACCAGTTGATTCCCGACGCCGAGCTCCCCCCGGGGGTGAACTGGCCCTGGCCGCTGAAGATCTACACCCTGGGACACTTCCAGCTGGAGACCCGGGGGGAGCGGCTCGCCTTCTCCGGCAAGAAGCAGGCGAAACCGCTGTCGCTTCTAAAGGCGCTCGTGGTGCACGGCGAGCAGGGGGTGCCGGCCGACTCCCTGTGCGACCTCATCTGGCCGGACGCGGAGGGGGACGCAGCCCACAGCTCGCTGAAGATGACCCTGTCCCGCCTGCGCCGCCTGTTGGGGGACGCCCGGCTGGTCGAACTCAAGGAGGGCAGGCTCGCCCTGAACGGCAACATGTGCTGGGTGGACGCCTGGGCCTTCCGCGACCTCTACGCCCGCGTCGAGGCCCGGCCGGCAGGGGAGGGGGAAACCCTCGCTCCGCTGGTCGACCAGGCGATCGCCATCTACCACGGCGAGTTTCTCTACGGGGAAAAAAGCGAGTACTGGGAGATAGACTACCGTGAACGGCTGCAGCGCAAGTTCCGCAGGCTGCTTCGCACCCGCGAGGCGCTGGAGGACGCCAGGGCAGGCGCGGGAGCCGCATGAAAACGCGCCGCACGAAAAAAAAATCTCCGCGCGGGGCGCATCCGTTACCCAATCCGTTACCCTCTCCGGACTAGAGTTTCCACTTCGCTAGACAAACCTTGCCCAGGCCACCGGTTCAGGCCACCGGTTTTTGCTCCCCTTTAGCTCTATGGAGCCAGACGACCCAAGATGAAAAAAACGATCGCCATTACCCAGAGGATGAAACCACGACTTGCCGCACTGCTCGCCGCCGTTTTCGGCGCCGGCGCGTGGGCGGGCTGCCTGGCCGCGCGCTTAACCGGTACGGCCCGTCCCGGGTGGGGGGCGCTCCTTTGCTGGGCGCTCGTGGTCCCGGCGGCGCTTTTCGCCGCGGCCCGGCTCTTTCTGGAAAGACGCGTGCTCGCCCCCCTTTCCCGGCTGGCCGACGCTGCCGGGGAACTCGCCTCCGGCAACTTTGACCTGGCGCTGCCGGAGGACAGCGGCGAGATCGCCCTCGTCAACCGGCGCTTCAACGAGCTCGCCGCCGTGATCAAGCACCAGACCGAGAACCTGGAGCAGACGGTGGTTAAGCGCACCCGGCAGTTCGCCGCCATCAACGACCAGCTTTTCACGGCCAACCAGGAACTGGAGGCCAGGCGCCACGAGGCGGAGACCGCCCTCTGCGCCCTGCGCAGAAGCGAGGAGCAGCTGAGGCTTTTGCTCGATTCCACCGCCGAGGCCATCTACGGCACCGACCTCGACGGGCGCTGCACCTTCTGCAACTCGGCCTGCCTGAGGCTCTTGGGCTACTCCGACCCCGCCCAGCTGGTAGGGAAGGACCTGCGCTGGCAGGTGCACCGCCGGCTGAGAGGGGACGACCAGATCTCCGGCGCCTGCCACCGCGGCGAGCGGATACACCTGGAGGAGGAGCAGCTCTGGCGGGCCGACGGCAGCTGGTTTTCGGTGGAGTTCTGGTCCTACCCGCAGTACCGCGACGGCCGGATCGTAGGCCAGGTGGCGACCTTCCTGGACATAAGCGAGCGGCTCCAGGCGCAGGAGAAGCTTTTGAAGCTCTCGCGTGCGGTGGAAAACTCCCCCGCCGCCGTGGTGATCACCGACCGCACCGGCTGCATCGAGTACGTGAACCCGAAATTCACCGAGATCGCAGGCTATCTCCCGGAGGAGGCGATCGGCCAGAACCCCCGCATCCTGGGGGCGGGTCTCCAGTCCAAGGAGTTCTACCGGGAGCTGTGGCAGACCGTCACCTCGGGCAACGAGTGGCGCGGCGAGTTCTGCAACCGGCGCAAAAACGGCGAGATCCACTGGGAGCACGCCTCCATCTCCCCGATCCGGGACGACCGCGGCAACATCACCCACTACGTGGCGGTCAAGGAGGACGTCACCGAACGCAAGCGGGTGGCCGAGGAGCTGCAGCAGGCCAAGGACGAGGCGGAGGCGGCCAACGGCTACAAGTCGGAGTTCCTGGCCAACATGAGCCACGAGATCCGCACCCCCTTGAACGCCATCGTCGGCTTCTCCCAGCTCGCCCTGGAGCGGGAGCCCGACCCGGACGGCTGGGCGGCCAAGGTGCACGACGCCGCCAGGACCCTTATCGCCATCGTCAACGACATCCTCGATTTCTCCAAGGTGGAGGCGGGGAGGCTTGAGCTGGAGCAGGCGGAGTTCCGCCTGGAGCAGGCGATAGGCTCGGTACTGGCGGTGGTGGAGCAGCGGGCCGCAGAGAAGGGGCTGAACCTGGCCCTTGAGTTGCCGCCGGAGCTTGCCGGACGCTACCTGGGGGATCAGCTGAGGCTCGGTCAGGTGCTCACGAACCTCTTGAGCAACGCGGTGAAGTTCACCGGGGAGGGGGAGGTGCGGCTGTCGATCTCGCAGCTTGCCCGGGGCGAGGGGCGGGCGCTTCTGCGGTTCTCGGTGACCGACACCGGCATCGGCCTCTCCGCAGCCTCGCTTGCCAAGCTCTTCACCCCCTTCACCCAGGGCGACGGTTCCACCACCCGCAGGTTCGGCGGCACGGGGCTCGGGCTCTCCATATCGAAGCGCCTGGTGGAGCTTATGGGGGGCGAGATCCGGGCCGAGAGCGAGCCCGGCGTCGGCTCCACCTTCAGCTTCACCGCCTCCTTCAAGCTCCCCGACCCGGCCGCCGCGCACGACCCCTCCCCGGCGGCCGGCCGGCTCCCGCAGCGGGACTTGACCGGGGTGCGGGTGCTCTTGGTGGAGGACCACGAGGTGAACCGCCAGCTGGCCACCATCCTTTTAAGCCGGGCCGGCGCACGGGTAGAGACGGCGGCCAACGGCCGGGAGGCGGTGGCCGCGGTGACCGGGGGGGGGACACCCTTCGACCTGGTGCTGATGGACGTGCAGATGCCGGAGATGGACGGCTACCAGGCGACCGCCGAGATCAGGCGCGACCCCCGCTTCGCCGGGCTCCCCGTGATCGCCATGACCGCCCATGCCATGGCGAGCGAGCGGAGCCGGCTCATCGAGTCGGGGATGGACGACTACGTGATCAAGCCGATCGACGCGGCCGCCATGTTCGAGACCATCGCCCGTCACCTGCCGGAAAAACGGCTGGAAAACGCCGGGAAGGCGCAGGAGTCGACCGGGGCGCCGGACGACGAGATCCCCTTCGTCCCCGGGGTGGAGAGGACGGGGGCGCTCTACCGCCTGGACGGCAACCGCAAGCTGTTCCGCTGGCTTTTGTACGCCTTCCTGGAGACCGAGACCGACACGGCCGACTGCCTGGAGGCGGCGCTTGCCGCCGGCGACCTCTCGGCCGCCGAGCGGCTGGCGCACACCACCAAGGGGAGCGCCGGGACCATCGGCGCGGTCGAGGTGATGGCCGTCGCGGCCGCCCTGGAAGAGGCGATCTGCCGCCGGGTCGGGGGGGAGGCGTTCTCCCGGGCGCTTTGCGACTTCCGGGCGACGCTGGAGCGTTTCCTGGCGGACCTTTCCCGGGCGCTGCCGCAGGCCGAGGCCGAGCCTTTGCCTGACTACGAGGGGGAACTCGACCTCCCCGCCGCGCAGGCGGTGCTGGCCCAGCTCCTGCAGCAGGTGGCCGAGAGCGACGGCGCCGCCGGCGATCACCTCGACCGCTACCGCGACCGGCTTGCCGGCGTGCCGGACGAGGAACTTGCCCGGCTGCGCGCGCATCTGGCCGAGTTCGACTACGACGCCGCCTTCCGCTCGCTCACCGCGCTCTCCGACAAACTCGGCGCAGCGCTCCGAAAGCCGGCGTTGTCCGGTCAGGGGCTTGGTCCGCCGCACCTGTCAGAAATTGACACCCCCCGGTATCCGTCTCTGATAGTGGACTGAAACGGGCTTCTTTGCTAACTGCCGGAAAGTGGACGGTTTTCAGGGAGGGCGTTTTTTTTACCAGGGGAGAAATTTCCGCTCTGTTATGACAGAATGGCGGCGAAGGGCAACGACGCCCCGGCCGCCGGGCGTCGTCCCCAAAGAGGACCATGCGGATAATCAAGCTCCGGATGCCCGGTAAGCGATGCGGCTTCCCCGATAAACAGGCTTACAGACAGGCTTACAGTTACGGCTTAGCAAAATTACGATGTGCAGCGAGGAGGAAGAAGATGTCTTTTACCGGTCGTATTTTGACGGGCAACGCGGTTGTCATCCTGGTCACGGTGGCTTTGATGGCGATCGGCAGTCCCGTAAGCCACCTGCCGATCATGATCGGCATCTGCCTCGCCATGCTGGCGGGGTCGTCGCTCGTGTTGTGGGCCCTTTGCCGCCGTGCCTTCCAGCCGCTCACCCGGGTGACGCTGGCCATCGAGAAGGCGGCGGGGGGCGACCTGTCGGTGCGGGTGCCGGAGCAGGGGTTCGGCGAGATCGCGCGCCTCGGGGTCTCCTTCAACACCATGATGAACGACATGAACCGGGCCATGCGCCAGTTCTTCTCGGTCGCCGACCTGGTGCGCGACTCGGTGCAGATGGTGAGCGCCAACACCGCGACCATGGTGACCGCGGCCGAGGACGTCGCCATGCAGGCGGGGACCATCGCCACCGCCAGCGAGGAGATGGCCGCCACCTCGGCGGACATCGCCCGCAACTGCCTGTACGCGGCGGAAGACGCCAAGACGGCGACCACCCAGACCAACGCCGGGGCTTCGCTCGTGATGAACTCCACCAGGATGATGGACAACATCGCCCAGCGGGTGAACGAGGCCTCCAAGACGGTGGCGGGTCTTGGGGACCGCTCCGACCAGATCGGCGCCATCGTCAACACCATCGAGGACATCGCCGACCAGACGAACCTCCTGGCGCTGAACGCGGCCATCGAGGCGGCGCGCGCCGGCGAGCAGGGGCGCGGCTTCTCGGTGGTGGCCGACGAGGTGCGCGCCCTGGCCGAGCGCACCACCAAGGCGACCAAGGAGATCGGCTCCATGATCAAGTCGATCCAGTCGGAGACCCAGGTGGCGGTCGGCTCGATGTCGGAGGGGGTGAACGAGGTGAAGCGCGGCACCGACGAGGCGGTCCGCTCCGGCGAGGCCCTGGAGCAGATCATCGACAAGATCGACGGCCTGACCGTGCAGGTGGGGCAGATCGCCACCGCCGCCGAGGAGCAGACCTCCACCACCCACGAGATCACCGCGAACATCCAGATGATCACCCAGGTGGTGAACGCCAACGTGGATAACGCGCGCGGCACAACGAAGGCGACCGACATGCTCGTGCAGCAGGTGGACGAGCTGCACACCCTGGTGGAGCGCTTCCGGCTCTCCGCCGCCTTGGAATGGGACGAGAGCTTCGCCACCGGCGTCGCCCGTTTCGACGACCAGCACAAAAAACTCTTCGACATGGTGAACGAACTGCACGACGCCATGCAGAAGAAGCGGAGCAAAGAGGCGATCGGCGTCATCCTCGACCGGCTGATCGAGTACACCGGCAGCCACTTCGCCGAGGAGGAGGCCGCCTTCCGCCGCTTTAACTACCCGGACGAGACGCAGCACAAGCAGCACCACACGAAGCTCGTCGAGCAGGTGCTCGCCCTGCACGCCAAGTTCAAGTCGGGCGATGCCGTGCTCACCCAGAGCGTGATCGAGTTCCTGCAGGACTGGCTGATCAACCACATCAAGGGGGTCGACAAGCTCTACGGCCCCTGCCTCAACAAGGGCGGTATGTAGGCCCCGGCATCCCCGGAGGAACCGATCATGACTACCTTGCTGAAATTTCACCACCTGTTGTCGACCATGCCGCTGGTGACCGTGCTGGGACCCCTGGTGCTGGCCCTGGTGGCGGTGGCGGCGCTGCACTACCTGAAGCTTACCCGCAAGCTTCGCGAACAGTTCGCGGCCCAGCAGGAGATCGCGGTGGAACTCAGGAAGCTCTCCACCGCGGTGGACCAGAGCCCGGTTTCCATCGTCGTCACCGACCGGCACGGCATGATCGAGTACGCGAACCCCGCCTTCTGCCGGCTCACCGGCTACGCGCTCCCCGAGGTGCTGGGGCAGAACCCGCGCCTTTTGAAGGGGAGCGGCCAGCCGCCGGAGTACTACCGTGCGATGTGGGATGCCTTGACGGCGGGACGGGAATGGCGGGGTGAATTTCATAACCGCCGCAAGGACGGCAGCTACTTCTGGGAGCTGGCCTCCATCTCGCCGATCAGAAACGAAAAGGGGGAGGTCACCCATTACGTCGGGGTGAAGGAGAACATCACCGAGCGCAAGGAGCTTTTGGAGCGCCTGGCGCAGATGGCGCACTACGACGAACTGACCGCGCTCCCAAACCGCGCCCTGTTCTTCGACCGCCTTGCCTGCCTGCACGCGCAGTCGCGCCGGGAGGGGAGGGGATTTGCCCTCTTGTACCTGGATCTGGACGGCTTCAAGGAGGTGAACGACCGCTACGGTCACGAGGCGGGGGACGAGGTGCTGCGCGTCATGGCGAGGAGGATCACCTCCTGCGTCCGCGACTCGGACACGGCCGCCCGCATGGGGGGGGACGAGTTCACCGTGGTGCTCGGCAACCTTTCCCGGCGCGAGCATGCCTCCCAGATCGCCGGCAAGATCGTGGAGGCGCTGGTGGCGCCGGTGCCGCTTCCCGGGGGGAGCGAGGCGTGCATCGGGGTGAGCGTCGGCATCAGCCTCTACCCGTGGGACGCCGAGGACGTCGAGACGCTCTTGAGCATGGCGGACAGCGCCATGTACGAGGTGAAGCGGCAGGGGAAAAACGGCTACCGCTTCTTCTGCGGCCCGCATCCCGCCGGCCGCCGGCTGACGGCCTGCGGCGGCTGAATCAGTCCAGCTTGAGCGCCACCCCGGCGCTGCCGTCGGCCAGGTAGCGCCGGTATTTCATGTCGGTATTCAGTATGTGCTCGGAGAGCCAGTTGCGCAGGAAGGTGAGCGTCTCCAGGTAGAGCCTGGCCTCGCGGTTGGGCAGGTCGTGCTGCATCTCCACCACCCGCGCGATGAAGCGGTCGTGCTCCTTTTTGTGCGCCTGGAATTCCGGGTAGGCCGCCGCGGTCAGGCGCGCCTCCTCGGCGGAGAAGTGGTAGGTGGCGTAGTCGATCAGTTCGTCCAGGATCGGCTGCAGGTCCCGGGGGGAGCTGCCGTCGGCGAAGTCGTCGTACATCCGGTTCAAAAGCCCGAACAGGTGCTGGTGATGGCCGTCGATCTCCCCGTTGCCGACCGAATAGCCGTTGTCCCACTCGATGATAGGCATTGCCCCCTCCCGAATCCATTCGATTACCTTCCCCGCGTTGCCGCCGGCGTGTCGCTGAGTCTGCGCCAAAGCTCCCCTCTTTGTCAAGCGTCCTTAACCTCTCGCCTGCCCCCCCGCTCCCTCTCCCTCCGGAGGCGGGACACCCCTCCGGCCACCGTTCCAAAACGACCGCGCGGGCACGGGACGCCCACCCAACGAACTGCAAACGGCCGAAACGGAAGACGGGCATCGATCAGCTATTTCCTTGCCTTACCGCGCGCTCAGGTGGTATTAAGGGTTGTGTCCGCCATCCCCCGTGCACGTGGAGGGCCAATGGACCCCGCCGAGCAGGATCGCCGCTACCTGAAATCGCTTTGCATCCTCTACGTGGAGGACGACGACGACGTGCGCGAGCAGTTTGCCGAGTTTCTCCGCTTCCGCTGCGGCTCCCTGGTCACCGCCGAAAACGGCGCCTCGGGGCTTGAGGCATTCCGCGCCCACCGTCCCCAGATCGTGGTCACCGACATCCTGATGCCGGTCCTGGACGGCCTCTCCATGGCCGAGCAGATCCAGGGGATCGACCCCGCCGTCCCCATCATCGTCACCACCGCCTTCGAGAACATAAGCTACTTAAGAAAAGCGATCGACATCGGCGTCGACAAGTACGTCACCAAGCCGGTGGAGGCCCCCCGCATGACCCAGGCGCTCTTGGCCTGCGCCCACAGGCTTCGGGTGGAGCACCAGCTGATCGAGGAGCTCAAGTTCAGGCGCGACTCGGAACTGGCCCTGATGGAGAAGGACCTCCTGCAGCGGGCCAAGCTTCTGCGCGAGCGGGTGGAGGCGGAGGAGCGCTCGCGGGTGTCGCGGGACATCCACGACTCCATCGGCCAGTCGCTGGTCGCTTTAAAGCTCAACCTGGAGATGCTGCAGGCCCTGTGCCAGGGCAGAAAGTGCCCGATCGCCTCCCGGCTGGGAGAGTTCGTGGCCGAGATCGACGGCGTCTCGGCCGAGTTGAGGGACATCCTCCTGGCCCTGCGCCCCGCCTTCCTGGAGACCACCTCGCTCGTGGAGGCGCTCCGCTGGCTGTGCGACCGCGCCTCCCGCCCGGGGCTTACGATCGATCTCTCCACCTCGGGCGTCGCCGCCTCGCTTCCCCCCCCCTTGAAGCTCGCCTTCTTCCGCATCTGCCAGGAGGCGCTCAACAACGTGCTCAAGCACGCCCATGCCCGCCGGGTGCAGGTCTCGCTCGTCCTCAAGGACGAGATCTTACGGCTCACCGTGGCCGACGACGGCCTGGGCGGGCTCCCCCCCAGGGCGCTGGGCAAGCGGCAGGGGAAGAACTTCGGCATTTCCATCATGCGGGAACGAAGCGCGCTGGTAAACGGCACGCTCAGCATCGACTCCCCCCCGGGGGAGGGGACCACCATCACCGTGGAGGCGCCGCTTTTATGATCCGCATCATCATAGCCGACGATCACCTGATGTTCCGCCAGGGGCTTTCCAACCTGCTCCGTTCCGCTGCCGACATCCGGGTTCTGGCCGAGTGCGGCTCGGGCGAGGAGGCGCTCTCACTGATCCGCGAGCTGGAACCGGAGGTGGCCGTACTGGACGTCTCCATGCCGGGGATGGACGGCATCGAGCTGGTCACGGCCCTTAGGGAGGAGGGACTTGCCACCCGGGCCATCATGCTCACCATGCACGACGACCCCCATTTCCGCACCCGGGCCCTGCAGGCGGGAGCCTGCGGCTACCTCCTGAAGGATCGGGCCTTCGAGACGCTGCTGTCGGCGATCCGGGAACTCGCAGCCGGTACTCAGCCTGCCGGGGAGGGGCGGGGGCGGGTCGAGGGGGGGCTCACCGAGCGGGAGGCGCAGATCTTAAGCCTGATCGCCTGCGGCTGCACCAACCGCATGATCGCAGCCGACCTCGGCATCAGCATCAAGACGGTCGAGTCGCACAGAAGCAACCTGATGAACAAGCTGGAACGTCATTCCACCGCCGAACTGGTCCGCTATGCCATCGAAAACGGCCTCGCCTGAGCCCTTCTCAGGTATTCACCCGATATCCCTGCACTTTTCTTTGCCCTAGAATAAGATCCGGCGGCAAACCCGCCCGCCGGGGGCAACGGGGCCCCGGCTAAAGCCCCGGGGGAAGCCATGACCACAACCGACAAGGACTGCGACTTTCTCAAGGGGCTCACCATCCTCTACGTGGAGGACGAGCCGGAGGTCAGGGACCAGTTGGCCGGTTTCCTAAGGCGCCGGGCGGCGCGCCTTATTCTGGCGGAAAACGGCGAAGAGGGGCTGGAGAGCTTTCGCCGCCACCGGCCGCAGCTCGTGGTGACCGACATCCGCATGCCGGTCATGGACGGGCTCACGATGGCCCGCGAGATCCGCGCGCTCGACGCCGGCGTGCCGCTGATCGTCACCACCGCCTTCGAGCAGACCGACTACCTTTTGCGCTCCATCGACATCGGGGTGGACAAGTACGTCACCAAGCCGATCGACGTGGAAAGGCTCTCCCGGGCGCTTTGCGACTGTGCGCACCGGCTGCGCGGCGAGAAGCTCTTGGCCCGCCAGCGGCAGCTCGACTACGAGGCGCTCAGGACCAAGCAGCTGGAGGCTATGGGGACCCTGGCCGGCTCCATGGCCCACGACTTCAACAACCTGCTGCAGGTGATCCTGGGCTACCTTTCGCTCGCCCAGGTCTGCGCGGAGCCCAAGAGCAAGGTGCGCGAGCTTTTGGACCACGCGCTGGACGGCTTCAGCCAGGCGCGCGAACTGGGGGACCGGCTCAGGCTCCTGGGGAACGCCGACGACCCGCAGCTTTGCTCGGCGCCGCTTGCCAGGCTTTTGCAGGCGGTGGTGGAGGAGGGGCTTGCCGGCGCGCCGGTCACGGCGCTCTTCGAGTTCCCCGACGATCTCCCCGAGGGGAACTTCGACGCCGGGCAACTGCGCCAGGTCTTTGCCTGCCTGACCGACAACGCCCGCGAGGCGATGCCCGGGGGGGGAAGCTTCACCGTCGCGGCCCGGGCGGTTACCGTCTCCGAGGCCGACCTGCTGCCGCTCCCCGCCGGCCGCTACCTTTTGATCTGCTTCCGCGACACCGGCCGCGGCATCCGCCCCGAGCACCTGCCGCGCATCTTCGACCCCTACTTCACCACCAAGGAGCTGGGCGCCGTCAAGGGGGTGGGGCTGAGCCTCGCGCTCTGTCACGCCATCGTCTGGAGGCATCGCGGCATGCTCAGCGTCGAATCCGCCCCCGGTGCGGGGGCAAGCTTTTTCCTCTACCTCCCCGCCGCCCAGGAGTAAGCCATGACCGCCTCCCCCGACACGCCCGCCGCCGTTCCCCGCCTGAAGGTCGGCGGGGCGCTGCTGCTTTTCGCCCTGGCGGGGATCGCGGGGAACTGGTTCAAGCTGGAGTTGTTTTTCAACTGCGATTTCCTGTTCGGCTCCGTCTTCGTCATGTTCGCCCTGCTCCGCTACGGGGTGGCGGCCGGGGTGGCGGTGAGCATCGCCGCCTCGACGGTGAGCTACCTGCACTGGCACCACGGCTGGGCGATCCTGATCTTCGCCGCCGAGACGCTCTGCGCGGGGCTTTTGCACACCCGCCGCAAATGGATGCTTTTGACCGCCGACATCTTCTTTTGGTGTACCGGCGGGCTCGTCCTGGTCTGGATCTGCTACCACCAGCTGATGGGGCTCCCTGCCGTGCCCACCCTGGTGGTCGCCCTCAAGCAGGGGGTGAACGGGGTCTTGAACACCCTTGTCGCCACCGCACTCCACCTCACCCTGCGCGGCCGCGCCGGCGCCGGCCGGCGTCCCCCCCCCTCGCTGCGCACCCTGCTCTTCGTGGTGATGGCTTCCCTCGTGCTCCTCCCCGCCTTCGGCTACCTCTGCTACGACATCCGCACCCTGCTCCGGCAGGGGCTTGAGGAACTGCGCGGGCGGACTGCCCGGCTGGAGGCGGAGAGCTGCACGCTCACCTCGGTCTGGCTGGACCAGAACTGCCGCACGGTCGAGACCCTGGCCAAGCTCGCCGCCGACGATCCCGCCGCCACCCCGGCAAGACTTGGCCGCTATGCACGCACCGTGCACCGGTCCGCCGCCGACTTCCGTCACCTGATGCTGCTCGACGGCCGGGCGCGGGTGATCGCGGTCTCGCCGGAGGCAGGCGCCGATCCCGCCCGCTTCCTGGCCGTTTCCCTGGCTGATCACGAGGTGATCGGCCGCAGCTGGCGCAGCCGGGCACTGGAGGTGAGCGACCTCTTCCCGGGCAAGCTCGGACGTCCCGGGCCGCGGCTGGTGGTGGTGGTGCCGATCCTGTCGGCGGGAGGGACGGTGCGGGGGGCGGCGGCCGGGGCGCTCGACCTGGAGAAGGTAAGGGGGCTTCTGTCGCCGATCGCCGCCGGCCGCGGGGTGACCGTCACCGTCATCGACCGCAACCGCAGGGTGGTTGCGACCACCGGGACGAGGCTCCAGCCGATGCAGCCCTACCAGCTCCCCAAGGAGGGGAGCCTCTTAGGGGTGGGGGGAGGGGTTGAACAGTGGATACCCGCCCAGACGCCCGGGGTCGCGGCCATGAAACGCTGGCTCGCCTCCGTTTACCTGAAGGAATCGGCGCCTCTGCCGGGAAGCGGCTGGCGGGTGGTGGCCGAGGTGCCGCTCAAGCCGACCCTGGAGCTTATCTACCGCAAGACCGTGGTGGCGCTGGCGCGGATCGCCCTCTTGATGCTCCTGATCGTCCTGGTCTCCCGGCTGTTCGCCAACGGTCTCTCCGGCATCTTCCGGCGGCTGGAGGAGGTCACCCGCGAGCTCCCCGAGCGCATCCTCTCCGGCGAGGCGATAAGCTGGCCCGCCACCTCCAGCCGCGAGGCGGAGGGGCTGGTGGCGAATTTCCAGCTGGTGGCCTCGCTCATGCGGCAGCACGTGCTGGAACTGGGCAGCCTGAACCAGCAGCTCGAAGAGCGGGTCGCCACCCGGACCCGGGAGCTCTCCGAGGCCAACGACCGGCTCACGGCGGAGATCGAGGAGCGCCAGGGGGCGCAGGCGGACCTGGCCGAAAAACAGTCGCAGCTGGTGGAGATCAACCGCTCGCTCGGGGAGCGGATCGCGCAAGCCGTGACCGACAGCCGGCAGAAGGACCAGATGATGATCGTGCAGGGGCGGCAGGCGGCGATGGGGGAGATGATCGGCAACATCGCCCACCAGTGGCGCCAGCCCTTAAACGCGCTCGGGCTCTTGCTCGCGAACCTCAAAGACGCCTTTCAGTTCGGCGAGCTATCCGCCGAGTATCTGGACAAGGCGGTGGCGGACGGCAACCGGCTGGTGCAGAAGATGTCCATGACCATCAACGATTTCCGCGACTTCTTCCATCCCTCCAAGGAGTGCGTCCCCTTTTCCGCACTGAAGCAGATCCGGGAGGCGACCTCGCTCGTGGAGCCGAGCTTTCGAAACGAGCGGGTGGAGGTGCTGGTGCGGGCGGAAGGGGACTTGAGGCTCTTCGGCTTTCCCAACGAATACTCGCAGGTGCTTTTGAACCTGCTCGCCAACTCCAAGGACGCCATCAAGGAGCGCAAGGTCGCCGACGGCGTGATCGAGATCGTACTCGCCGTAACCGGCGACGGCGGGCGGGTCACGGTGCGCGACAACGGCGGCGGCATCCCGCAGGAAAGCCTGGAGCGGATCTTCGAGCCGTACTTCTCCACCAAGCAGATGGGGACCGGCATCGGCCTTTACATGTCCAAGATGATCATCGAGCGCAACATGCACGGGCACCTCACGGCCAAAAACGTCCCCGGCGGGGCCGAGTTCACCATCGACACGCCGCTGTGGCGGGAGAGTTAAGCCATGAGACGCTTAAGCCTTGAGACCAAGATGGCCCTGGGGATCACCCTGTTCTTCCTGGCGCTCGTGCCCGCCACCTCCTACAACGTCATCTCCTATTTCCAGAAGCAGCTGAAAAAAAGCGTCTGCCAGCAGCAGCTGAGGCTCGTCGACCAGGAGGCGGGGGAACTCGACTACAAGTTCCGCCTGCTGCAGGACGCTCTGGTCCGCGTGGCCGCCAGCCGTGTCGCGCCCGAGATCTTCCGCGACCCGAAGCGCGCCCAGCGCTTCGTGAACGAGCGCATCACCCTGCAGTCCTTGTTCGCCAACGACGTCTGCTGTTTCGATCCCCAAGGCGTACTGATCGCCGAGACGGCGCTGCGTCCCCCCCGGGTGGGAACCGATTTTTCCTATCGCGAGTACCTGGCCCGCACCCTCGCCGGCAGAAAACCCGTGATCTCCCTTCCCTACCTCTCCAGCCAGCCGCACCACCACCCGGCGGTGATGTTCACCGCCCCGGTCTTCAACCGCGACGGCACCCTGGCAGGCATCCTGGGCGGCAGCCTCGATCTCTACCAGTCAAACCTGTTCGGCGACCTGGCCCGGGCGCGCATCGGCGAGCGGGGGTACTACTACCTGATCGACCCGCGCCGCATCATGGTTATGCACCCGGACCGCTCCCGCATCCTGGAGCGCGGTCCCTCCCCCGGGGTGAACCGGCTTCTGGACCGGGCGCTCAAGGGGTTCGAGGGGATCGGCGAGACGGTGAACTCGCGCGGTGTGCCGATGCTGACCGCCTTTCGGCGCCTGAAGAGCACCGGCTGGATTCTCGGGGCCAACCTCCCTGCGCGGGAGGCGTACGCGCTGGCCAAGCAGGCGGAACGGGGGCTTTGGGCTTTCGTGACGGTCTTCGGCCTGCTCCTTTCCCTGACGGTCTGGCTGGGGATGCGCCGGCTGACCGCGCCGCTTTTGTCGCTGACCCGGCAGGTGCGGGAGGCGCAGACGCTGGGGAGGGTGGAGGTTACCGCGAACGACGAGATCGGCGACCTGGCCGAGGCCTTCAACCGCCAGCTGGAGGTCATCCGGCTGAACCAGCTGACGCTTCTAAAGGAGCGGGAACTGTTCCAGACCCTGGCCGACTTCTCCACCACCTGGGTCTTCTGGCGCACCGAGGACGGCGTCACCAGCTACCATTCCCCCGCCTGCGCGGCGGTGACAGGCTACAGCGCGCTGGAATTGGCCGCCGACGCCACGCTCATGGACCGGATGGTCCACCCCGACGACCGTGCCCGCTGGCAGGAGCACCTGCACCTGGTCGACTCGGCCGGCAGCCCGCTGCCGCTTGAGTTCCGCATCGTCACCAAGAAGGGGAAGCTGCGCTGGATCGAGCACAGCTGCCAGCCGGCGGTGGACGACCAGGGACGCTTCCAGGGGACCCGCGGCTCCAACCGCGACATCACCGAACGCAAGGCGGCGGAGAGGTCGCTGGCCGAAAGCGAGGCCCGCTTCCGCCGCTTCTTCGAGGACAACGGCTCGGTGATGCTCCTGGTCGACCCGGAAACCGGCACCATCGTGGACGCGAACCCCTCGGCCGCCGGCTACTACGGCTACGCGCTGGCGCAGCTGATCGGCTCCAGCGTGGAGCGGATCAACATCCTGGATCCGACGCAGATGCACGCGGAAAGGCAGCGCGCCGTGCGCCGGGAATGCAACCACTTCAACTTCCTGCACCGGCTGGGCTCAGGGGAGGTGCGCGCCGTCGAGGTCTACAGCACCCCGATCCTGGATCAAAAGCGCACCCTGCTGTTTTCCATCGTGCACGACGTCACCGAGCGCAAGAAAGGGGAGCAGGAGCTCCACGAGCAGGAGGCGCGGCTTAGGCAGGAGATCGCCGAAAGGCAGCGGGCCGAGGCGTCGCTTTCCGCCAAAAGGCAGCAGCTTGAGGACCTGAACCGCTCGCTGGAGGAGCGCATCGCCCTGGCGGTGGCTGAGCTCAGACGCAAGGACCAGGTGATGATCACCCAGAGCCGGCAGGCGGCGATGGGGGAGATGATCGGCAACATCGCCCACCAGTGGCGCCAGCCTTTGAACGCGCTCGGGCTTCTGCTCGCCAACATCAAGGACGCCCACCAGTTCGGCGAGCTTGACGACGGCTACCTGGAGCGCTCCATAGGCGACGGCAACCGGCTGATCCAGAAGATGTCCGCCACCATCAACGACTTCAGAAACTTCTTCTCACCCGGCAAGGAGCCGGTCCCCTTCGACGCCGCCAGGCAGCTGGCCGAGACCATCGCCCTGGTCGATTCGAGCTTTAAGAGCTCAAGCATCGAGATCAGGCTTAACACCCCCGTCCAGGTCACCCTGCTCGGCTTCCCCAACGAGTACTCCCAGGTGCTCCTGAACCTGATCTACAACGCCCGTGACGCCATCGTCTCCCGCGGCACGGTGCCGGGGAGGATCGCCATCGAGCTTTCCCAAAGGGACGGGCAGGGGAGCGTGACGGTGACCGACAACGGCGGCGGCATCGCCCCCTCCGCCATGGACCGGATCTTCGAGCCGTACTTTTCCACCAAGGAGATGGGGACCGGCATCGGCCTGTACATGTCGCAGATGATCATCGAGCGCAACATGAGGGGGAGCATCCAGGCCGCCAACGTGGAGGGGGGCGCGCGCTTCACCGTGCTCACCCCGCTGGCCGGGGGGGCGCCGTGAGCTATCTGGGGCAGGACGAACAGTACCTGAAGAGCCTGACCGTGCTCTACGTGGAGGACGACGAGGACGTGCGCCGGCAGCTGGAGCAGTTCCTGTGCCGCCGGGTGGGGACCTTGATCACCGCCGAAAACGGCGCCGAGGGGCTGGAGGCGTTCCTCACCCACCGGCCGCAGATCGTGATCACCGACGTCAAGATGCCGGTGATGGACGGGCTCTCCATGGCCTCGGAGGTCCGCAAGATGGACGAGACGGTGCCGGTGATCGTCACCACCGCCTTCGAGCAGACCGACTACCTGCTGCGCTCCATCAACATCGGCGTCGACCAGTACGTCACCAAGCCGGTGAACACGGACCGGCTCTACCAGGGGCTTTTGAGCTGCGCCTACCGCTTAAGGGTGGAGCAGCGGCTGAAGCTTGCCGCCACCGTCTTCGACAACTGCCTGGAGGCGATCGTCATTACCGACGCCGACAACCGCATCGTCTCGGCCAACCGGGTCTTCTGCCAGATCACCGGCTACGGGCTGGACGAGGTGCTGGGGAAGGACCCCCGGCTCCTTTCCTCAGGCTCCCACGACCGCGCCTTCTACAAGGCTCTGTGGCGGGAACTGATCGAGAAGGGGAGCTGGCAGGGGGAGATCTACAACCGGCGCAAGGACGGCTCCGTCTACCCGGAATGGCTCTCCATCACCACGCTTTCCGACGTCCACGGCAGGATCACCAACTACATCGGCATGTTCTCGGACATCTCCAAGCGCAAGGCGTACGAGGAGCACATCCGGCAGCTCGCCATGCAGGACCCGCTCACCGGGCTCCCCAACCGCCACCTGTTGAAGGCGCGCTTCGAGATGTCGGTGGCGACCGCCTCCCGTAACCGGCAGATGCTGGCCCTTTTGTACGTGGACCTCGACAACTTCAAGCAGGTGAACGACACGCTGGGTCACCACGTCGGCGACGAGGTGCTCAAGGAGGTATCCAACCGGCTGCAGGGGGTGTTCCGTTCCTCGGACACCATAAGCCGCTTGGGGGGGGACGAGTTCGTGGTGGTGATCGACGCGGTCGGCCGGGAGTCGGACGCCGCCAGCGCCGCGGACAAGGTGCTGGAGAGCCTGGCGGGCCCGATGATCTTAACCGAGGGGGAGGTGATCGTCACCCCCAGCATCGGCATCGCCTGCTATCCGAAGGACGGGGAGGACCTGGAAACGCTGATCCGTCACGCCGACGGCGCCATGTACGACGCCAAGCGCTCCGGCAAAAACGGCTACCGCTTCTACCTGGCGCAGGGGACGGGGGTGCCGGCGGCCGAGTGAGCCGCGCAGGCCCCGCTCGTGCCGCACGGGGGGAAGCCCGCGGAGACGGGCGCGCAGGCGAGCCGGTCGGCGGAGAGTTGCAGCGCCATGGCCGACCGGGAGAGCGCCGCGCCGGCCGTGCCCGTGGCCTCTGCCTGCCGGGCGGCCTTTTCCGTCCGCTCTGCCGGTTCCCTGAGCTCCCTTTCCAGCATCTCCCCCGCCGCCTGTGCATGAGCACCGGCCGCCGTTTCCGCAAGCAGGGCGGTAAGTCCGCTCAGTTCCTCACGTGCCGCCTGCAGGGTCTCCCCTGAGGTGCCTGCGGCCTCACAGCCGCGGGCCAGCTCCGCCTCCCCGGCCTGCAGCGCCTTAAGGGCCTCGGCGCTCCTTTTTTGCAGCGCCCGCACGCGTCGCGCCACCTCGGCGTTGGCGCGGGTGGCGCGCTCCGCCAGCGCCCGCATCCCCTCGGCCACCAGGCTGAACCCCCTGCCGTGCACCCCCGCACGGGTCGCTTCGACGGAGGCTTCCACCGCCAGGCGGTTACTCCCCTCGGCCAGCGCCTCCACCGTGCTCAGCACGGCGGCGAGGTCGTCGGCATCCGCGGAGAGTTCCGTCCAGGCGGCAGCCGCCAGCCTGAGGCGTGCGCCGCCCGCCTTAAGGCCGGCCGCCCGCTCCGCCCATGCCCGGCTATCCTGCGCCGCGCCGGCATCGGCCCTTCGGGAATGCTCGGCGGCGCGCAGGCACGAACGGGCGAGGAGTTCGCAGCTGGCCGCCAGCTCGTCCCCTGCCGCGCCTGCGGCGGCAGTTACCCTGAGAGACTCCCGGGCCGCGTCCGCCGTACCCCGTGCGGCTGCGTCCAGTTCGGCCGCCGATGCCCCCAGCCGACGTGCGTCGCCGGCAAGTTCGCCGGCCCTTCCCTTAAGCCGGTCAAGAAGCTTGTTCAAGCCGCGGTTGAGCTCGGCCAGTTGCGCCGGACCCTCCTCGGGGAGACGGCCGGCGAGGCCCTCCTCCTGAGCCAACTCTTGCAGCGCCCGCAGGCTGCGGCGCAGCGGTCGGGCGAGCCCGCGGCCGACCAGCGCGCCGGCAAGCGCCAGCGCCAAAAGCGCGATACCGCCCCCAAGCGCCAGCGCCGAGCGCGTTTCCTCAAGGCCCGTCGCCAATTCCCCAAGTTGCAGCCGGTTCGCCCGGCAGGCGGCCGCCGACTGCCCCGCGGCCTCCCTTGCCTGCGCCACGGCCGCAGTCGCCGGCTCCCGGTCGGTCTCCACCTCTTGTTCGTCCTCCGCCGGCAGCGCCGCCTCTTGCAGGGCGTCGACGAGCGAGCGCTGCAGCCGCTCTCCCGCCGCCGAAGCCTGCGCCTCGCGCTTCAGCAACAGCCCGGCCCGCGCCTCCAGCTCCTGCAGCCGGTGTACGCCCGCCGTCGCCAAAAGCGCGATCAACAGCGCCGGCACCCCGAAGCCGACTCCCACCCGTACCGCCACGCCGCAACCTTGCATCTCTCACCTCCGCGACCCGGGGCGCCGCCCGTCGTGCCCCAATAGTAGCCGCGGTCGCGGGTATTTCAATGTGAAGGTTCAAATCTCTTTCCCATGAGAGCCGGCCGATGAGCAGCAGTAGGTCGCGTTGAGGAACGAAACGCGACATGCCCTGTGGGCGAGGGCGGTCTGGGGAGAAGGGGGATGCAGCTGGGCGGGATGGTGCACCGGTTTCGGGGGAGCGCCCTTGAAGGCGTCTAAAACTGCTCCGGTTCGGCGCCCGGCGTTCCTGCGGCACCGATCAGGAGTGCGCGCTGCCTGAACGCCTCGCCTACCTTCTCCGTCACCTCGTCGTCGCGCCACGGCTTGTTGAGGAACTTGAAGACGGCGCCCAGGTTGATGGCCTCGGTGATCGACTCGAGATCGGCGTAGCCTGTGAGCATGATGCGCACCGTGTCCGGGTAGAGTTCCTTCACCCGTCCGAGGAACTCGGCGCCGTTCATCCCCGGCATGCGGAAGTCGGAAAGCACCACCGCCACCTCGTGCAAGGACAAGAGTTCCAGCCCCTCGATGCCGCTGCCGGCGGAGAGCACCCGGTACCCTTCCAAAAGCAAGAGCCCCGCGAGTACCTCCTGGATCTGTTTGTCGTCGTCGACCACCAGCACGGTACGGTTCCCTTCCCCCTCGGCCGGTACCGCGGTATCCAGCCGGCGCCCCTCCTGTAGCAGCTCCGTCAGCCGCTCCGCGGGGAGCGGCCGGCTGAACAGGTACCCCTGCATCTCGTCGCAGCCGTGCCGGCGCAGGTAGTTCAGCTGCCCGGGGCTTTCCACCCCCTCGGCGATCACCTTCATGCGCAGCGTGTGCGCCATGGCGATCACCGTCTTGGCGATGGCCGCGTTGTGGGGTTCGGTGGTGATGTCGCGCACGAAGGACTGGTCGATCTTCAGCTTGTCGAAGGGGAAGCGGTTCAGGTAGCCGAGACTGGAATAGCCGGTGCCGAAGTCGTCCATGGCGATGGAGACCCCCAGCCGCTTCAGCTCTCCCAGGACGGCGCGCACCCGGTCCACGTCCTGCATCACCATGCTCTCGGTGATCTCCAGTTCCAGGAAACGCGGGGCAAGGCCGGTCTCGGCCAGGCACTCCTCGATCAAAGCGGCGATGTTCTGCTGCCTGAACTGGCGGGGGGAGAGGTTGACCGCCACCGGCAGCGGGAGGAAGCCCGCACCCTGCCACGCCTTGTTCTGGGCGCAGGCCCTTTTCAGCACCCAGGCGCCGATCGGCACGATCAGACCGGTCTCCTCGGCCAGCGGGATGAACGTGTCCGGGCCGACCGTGCCCAGTTCGCTGCTTTGCCAGCGGACCAGGGCCTCGACTCCGGTCAGTTCGCCTGTGGTCATGCTCACCTTGGGCTGGTAGTGGACGCTCAGTTCGTCGCGCTCAAGCGCGCGGCGCAGGTGCTTTTCCATCACGATGCGTGCCATCACCCGGGTGTTCATCTCCGCGGTGAAGAACTGGAAGCCGTTGCGCCCCTGTTCCTTGGTGCGGTACATGGCAACCTCGGCGTTTTTCACCAGCGTCTGCAGGTCCTGGCCATCCCGGGGCGAGATGGCGATGCCGATGCTTACCGTGAGCAGGAACTCGTGCCCCGCCAACTGCAACGGCCCGGCGACCGCGTCCATCAGCTTGCCGGCGACGGCGGGGGCGACGTCGGCCACTGCCTCGTCGGACAGGATCACCACGAATTCGTCCCCCCCGTGCCGCGCCACCGTGTCGCCGGCCCGTATCCCCTGCGCGAGTCGCTCGGCGACCAGCTTCAGCAGGCGATCCCCGCCGTCGTGGCCCAGGGTGTCGTTGACCAGCTTGAAGTTGTCCAGGTCGAGCACCAGGATCGCGACCTGCTGGCCGCTGCGCCGGGAGATGAGCAGTGCCTGGCCGAGGCGGTCGGTCAAAAGGGCGCGGTTGGGGAGACCGGTGAGCGTGTCGTGGTAGGCCTGGTAGGAAAGCTGCTCCTCGTACTTTTTGCGGGTGGTGATGTCCTTCAGGGGTTCCACCACGGCCACCACCTCGCCCTTGCCGTTTCTGATCGGTGCCGCCTCGAACACGATGTAGCGGTCCAGGCCGTTGACGTTCAGGAACCACCCTTCCGCCTGCAGCCCTTCCGGAATGAAGCTCGACTTGTTGATGGTGCCGTAGCATCCGTGGGCCTCTTCCAGCCCGCCGGAGAGCACCAGGTCCGCCAGTACCGGGCGGCCTTCCGGGTAAAACGGCAGCCACTGGTGGTCCGTGCCGATCATGTCGGCGGCTTTGGCGCCCGTCAGCTCTTCGCAGGCACGGTTCCAGATCAGCACCCGGTGCTCGGGACTGATAACGAAGATCGGGATGGCGCTTTGCTGCACCAGGTTTTCCAGGAAACTCTTCTGCTCTTCGATCAGTTCGCGGACCTGCGTCGCCGCGCGGTAGATGGGGCGGGCCACCAGGCAGCCGAAGGCCGCGGTGGCGCAGCCGGGAAGCAACAGGCAGAAGATCAGCGTCGGAAGAGAGCCGTTCGGGACCTGGTTGCGCAAAAGGAGCAGGGCCACCGATTCGCTTAAGACGACGACCAGCAGCAGCGCGCTGAAAAGTACCAGCCTGAGCTTGGGCGGATTGACGGGGAGGGAGAAATTCTTCATCGGGCCTCGGGCTCCGCAAGGTGATGCCTGAAATACACCGGTCGGCGACGCCACCGGTGTCACAGTTTTATCGGTCGAGACCGGGGTAAAATCAAGAAAATAGTGGATTTATCGACGGTTAAATATGCTTAAGCGGGTTCTGCTTGTGGCCGGCTCATTGGGTAGCCCTACTATTTTTGACCGGACAGGTCGACGATCGATCGCCTTAAGGGCGCCGATGGCGGATTCAGTTAATGCAAAGAGCTGAACGTTCAGGGTGTGGCTAGGGCACAGGGGAAATCGGAAATCTTGACGCCAGTGTTATTTAATGAGATGGCGGCGTCGTTGAATGTGATGATGGCGCCATTAAATGCGAAGGCGTCGTCATTAAATGCGAAGGCGTCGTCATTGAATGCGAAGGCGTCGTCATTGAATGCGAAGGCGTCGTCATTTAATGCGAAGGTGTCGCCATTGAATGCGAAGGCGGCGTCATTTAATGCGAAGGCGTCGTCATTTAATGCGAAGGAGGCGCCATTAAATGCGAAGGCGGCGTCATTGAATGCGAAGGCGGCGTCATTGAATGCGAAAGAGGCGTCATTAAATGCGATGGCGGCGTCGCCGAATGCGAGGGCAGCGTTATCTGTCGTGAGGGCTATTTGCCCGGTTAACGAGGCATAGGATTCGGTCGCGAAGCATAGACTTGTCAACCGAGGTATGTTGTCGTTGTCGCGAGGCACGGTGTTGTGTGCTGGTCGGGGCACAACGTTGCCGAACAGGGATGTGTGGACGGAGAGGGCGATGGACGACGTGAAGGTGCTGGCCGTCGACGACGACGAGATGAACCTGGCGATGATCGATGTGATGCTGGCGGAGCTCAGGTGCACCCTTATCAGGGCCGGCAACGGGCAGCAGGCGCTTGCCGCCCTGACGGCTCATCCCGACACCGACGTGGTCCTCCTGGATCTGGAGATGCCGGTGATGGACGGCTACGACACGCTCTCCAAAATGAAGGAGAGTTCCCTTTGGTGGGACATTCCGGTAATCGTGGTCACCTCCGGCAAGAGCCAGGTTACCCGCACCCTTGCGCTGGGCGCCAACGATTTTCTCGGCAAGCCCTACAACCCGCAGGAATTGCGGCTGCGGGTGCAAAACCACGTGCGCGGCAAGAAACATGCGGACCTGGTCAAGAACATGGCGCAGGTACTGGAAGCCGAGGTGGTGAAAAAGACTTCCGCCCTGCAGCAGGCGCTGCATCTGTCGCAGGAAGCCGAATACGAAATCGCCATCCGTCTCGGCAAGGCCGCCGAATTCCGCGACCAGGACACCGGCCTGCACATCAGCCGCATCAGCGAACTCTCCCGGCACCTGGGGAGGCTGGCCGGGCTGGACGAAGAGCGGTGCGAGATGCTCTTCAAGTCCGCCGCCCTGCACGACGTGGGGAAGATCGGCATCCCGGACAAGATCCTCTTGAAACCGGGACGGCTCGACGAAAGCGAGTTCGAGATCATGAAGCAGCACACCGTGATCGGCGGCAAGATCCTGGACGACGCCGGGCGTTATCAGCTGCTCAAGGCGGGCGCGGTGATTGCGCTCCAGCATCACGAGCGCTGGGACGGCTCCGGTTACCCCCAGGGCCGCAGGGGAGAGGAGATCGACGTCTACGCCCGCATCGTCTCCATCGTCGACGTCTTCGACGCGCTCACCTCCCAAAGACCCTACAAACCCGCTTTTTCGGTGGAGGAATCCCTGGAGACCATGAAAAGCGGCAGCGGGCAGTTCTTCGATCCGACGCTCTGGGAGCTGTTTCTCGGGCACGTCGAGGAATTCGTCGCCATCAAGGAGCGTCTGGCCGACACCCCGGAATCGGAAATCCACCTGCAAGGCCTTTTGAACCTGGTCTGCTAGCCTACCGGTCTTCCGCTCGGTGCGCCTGAGCCTTCCTGACGGCCTCTCTGAGTATGTTCAGCGTGTATGGTTTCTGGACGAACCCCGCCAACCCCTTGCCCGCAAAGCGGGGAACGATCTCCTGCTCGTTGTAGCCGCTGGACATGATTACCTTGACGGCCGGGTTGATCCTCCGTAGTTCTTGAAAGCACTGTTCGCCGTCAAGGTGCGGCATGGTCAGGTCGAGGATAGCCAACTCGATGTCGGGATGCTCCCGGTAGATCTCGACCGCCTCCTTGCCGTCTGCCGCGGGTAAGGGAGTGAAGCCGAGTTCCTTGAGCATCGCCGCTCCGATGCTTCGGACCGCCTCTTCGTCATCCACCAAAAGCACGACTCCGGTCCCTTGCCAGTCGTGTTCCTCACCGAACTGCTCCTCCAGTGCCGCCTCCTTGCCGGAAACCGGAAACAAGACTTTGAAGGTGGTTCCTTTCCCCGGCTCGCTATAAACCTTGATGGCGCCCCTATGCCCCCGCACGATGCCGAGTACGGCGGAAAGCCCCAGTCCGCGCCCGGTGAACTTGGTGGTGAAGAAGGGGTCGAAGATCTTGGCGGCGGTATCCTGATCCATGCCGCAGCCGGAATCGGCCACCTCCAGATAGACGTAGCGGCCGGGAGGGATGCTCCCGTCTCGCCAGACGTATTGCAGATACCCGATGTCGCAGTCGATGCAGCCGGTGGTGATGCTGATGGTTCCGCTGCGGTCCCCGATCGCTTCGGAGGCGTTGATCACCAGGTTCATGACGATCTGGCGCAACTGGGTGGCGTCGGCTTCTATGGCGGTAAGAGGTTGGTTCAGGTTCAGGCGCAACACCGCTTTTTTGGAGATCGAGACCTCCAGCATGTGGAGCATCTCCTGCAGCAGCCGGTTCAGGTCGATCTGTTCGACGAAGAACTTCCCCTTGCCGGAATAGGCAAGCATCTGCTTGGCGAGATCGGCGGCGCGGGTCGCCGCCTGCTCTATGTTGCGGAGGTACTCCATGGCGGGGGCTTCCGGCGAGCTCTTCATCAGGGCGAGATCGGCGTTGCCGACGATGGCCATCAGGATGTTGTTGAAGTCGTGCGCAATCCCCCCCGCCAGTACCCCCAACGACTCGAGCTTCTGCGCGTGCAGGAGCTGTTGCTGTAAGGCAACCCGCTCCTCCTCGGCCTGTTTGCGTTCGGTGATGTCCTCGGAGATGCCGAGCAGGTAGATCGGTTTGCCGGCCCCGTCGCAGATCGGAACCTTTTTGGTGTGCAGGATCCTGGTTCCCTTGCCGGCCTGGATGGGCTCCTCGGGGATGTCGATCACCACGTTTCCCTGCAGCACCTGACGGTCCAGGGCGGCGAAGAAATCCGCCTGCTCCTTGGGAAACATGTCGTGGTCGCTTTTCCCGAGCAGTTTCTCCCGGGAACAGCCCAGCAACTCCTCGCCAGCATGGTTGAGACGCACGAACTGCAACTTTTCGGCGTCCTTCAGAATCATCATGTCCGGCAGGTTCTCGATGATCATGTTCAAGGTGTTGCTGGTGGTGCGCAGTTCCTCCTCCACCCGCCTGCGCTCGCCGATCTCGATCTGGAGCTGGTCACGTTCCAGGAGTAATTGCTGCTGGATCCGGTGCTGCGTTTCGAGTTGCTCGTTGAGGGCGATGAATTTGTTGGTCATCTCGTTGCTGGCGGTACAGCGCAAGAAAACCAGCGGCTGCGGGGTCAAGGGGAGGTCGAACCGGTGTCCGAAGCAGCGGTACCTGATCTCCTGGCCGTCGCTCCCCAGGCGGGTAAGGACGCCAGGAACCTGCTGTCTGTTCTTCCAGCAGGTGACGAGGTACCGCTGCACCATTTCGCACGGGTTGGTGACAAACTCGCCAAGGCTCCTGCCCGGGAGTTCCCCGGCAGCGCTTCCCAGCAGGCGGGCGCCTGCCTGGTTGCCCGCCACCAGCTCTCCTTGTGCGGTAACCAGGAAACAGGCGTTTTCCCAAGGGTCGCAGAGCCCGCAAAAGAGCTCGGCGAGAGTGGGTAGTGGCGCCTCATCGCCCATAATATTCCCTGCCTGTGGCGACAGAGGCTTCCGGGGTCGGTTGCAGGTAGACGATCACCCGGCATTCCGGGTCGCCGGCGGCGATGGTCTGCGCGAGCACGACCTTCGCGTAGCCGAGGTTGTTGGCGGCTATTACGCCGAAGACGTTGGAGGTCATCATGCACATGGACGGCCGGTCCAGCACCTTGTCGGCAAAGGGGCAACTGCTGCTGGTCAAAAGGATCCGCGTGTCGTCAAGCTCTGCTACCGAGAATTCGCCCTGGATGCGTTGCTTCAGGTCGACCAGCACCTGTGCCACCTGTCGGCGTGACAGCGAAGTCACCCCCAGTTGCTGTTTGTACAGGGTGTCGATCCACTCGCCGATACGCTGTCCCACGAGGCTTATGTAACCGGCGGCTTCTTGGTAGCCGATGATTTCCTCGAGGGTTCCTGCCAGTTCCCTGATCAGGCTACGCAGGAACAGATCCCGTTCCAGGGGGATGTCGAGTTGCCGCATGCTGCGGGCCAGTTCGGCATCGTCGGCAGCATCCGCTGTGCATGGCGTCGATTTCGGCTCTGTCATGGTGCGCCCCCGATAAAATGTCAATAATTAACGATTTCATTGTAGGACGAATGCCGGAGGAATTGCAAGCCGCCACTAGGGGGGTGCGCGGCTCTCCACCCGCACCTGCGGCAAAGCGCCGGCCCGCAAAAGGGTCAGGTCGTTGCCGCTCAGCATGTCGCCGTCGGCGGGCATGACGAAGACCACCGGCTTTTCCTGGTAGACCAGAAGCCGCTCCGCCTCGCCGGCCCCAAGCCCCACGATGTAGACCCCCCCTTTAACCTTCTTGAAGAGGAAGTAGCCGCTGCGGTCGCTCTTGGCGGTCTCCAGCAGCCGGCCGCGGCTGTCCATAAGGGCCACCCCCACCTCTGCCACCGGCACCACCTCCTTGCCCGACTTGAACTCCACGATGCCGTCGACTTCCCCGCTCGGCACGAAGCCGAAGTCGATCACCGTCGTCACCCCCGGGCGCGGCTCAACCCGGAACCCGCGGGCAACCGGCACCAGGAAGGGCTCCGAAACCGATTCCGCAAAGACGCTGATGTTGAGCGGAGTGCCGACCGGGAGCTGCTTGATGACGAGGACGCCGTCCTTGCCGGTCGCTCCCAGCGATACGCCGCCGTTCACCACGAAGCGCACCCCCTCCAGGAGCTGTTCTCCCGGGTCGTAGGCGCCGTTGGCGTTCTCGTCGAGGTACGCGAGCAGCGTCACCCCGCCGTAGGGAGCCAGGGGGAAGGGGTCGCAGTAGATGGCTCCGCCCCGGGGGTCGCGCCCGGCGGAGACCGAAAGCTGGGTGGAGACGCTGTAGGTGCCGGTGCTCGACATCCCTGCGCTGATCAGCACCCCGACGCCTCCCAGCCGCCTGGCCAACCCGGCGCTGAAATCGTAAACGCCGGCCGCGGGGTCGTGGCTTACCTGGCCGCTGAGCTGGTAACGCGCGCCCAGGTCCTTGCTGGCGGCGAGCTGGATGGTCGAGGGGGAGACGCCGGGGGCCAGGACGTAGTTCACCTGGCCGCGCAGGCTGACCCCGCGCAAGGTGGTCCCCAGCTGGGTGATGCCGACCGTGGAGAGCGCCTGGGGATCGAGGTGGGCGACCACCTGCTGCGAGACGCTCACCCCGCCGATCTCGCCGGAGAGCCGGCCGACGAAGCTGGGGATGACGGGGCCCGATTGCCGCAGTTCGAGGTTGCTCTCGACGCCGAACGGCAGGCGCACGTCCAGGGGAAGCGATCCCTCAAGCTTGAGCGAGGTTTCGGAGACGACGGGGTTGAAGGTGTTCGGGAAGAGCTGGCTTGCGAAGCGGTCAAGGAAGGTTTCGCTCAGGCTCGCGTAGAGCCCGGAGGCGTATCCCTTGGCGGTGAAGAGGGTGGCCGAGCCGCCGGCGCTGGAGCGGACGTGATCGAGGGTCAGGAAGCTCGCGCCGGCACTCCCCTTCAGGCCGGCGTCGGCGTAGTGGGTGAGCTGCCCGGTGCGGTCGTCGGCGACCGTGAGCGAGCCGAGAAACCCGGAAAGCTCCTTGCTGAAGCCGAAGTCGGCGGTCGCCAGGGCGTTGGCGGTTCGCCCGCTTCCCAGGAGGTCGTGGTTCGCTCCGAACGTGTACTGCACCTGGCCGGGCTGCACCATCAGGCCGTCCAAAAGAAAGCTCTGCTGCTCGACCCGGGTCTCGCCGTTGGGGCCGTGCAGTACCAGCCGGAAGTCGTTGAGACCGATGCGCAGCGGGAGGTTGTTGAAACGGTAGAGCCCGTCCTTGGGGCCCGCCTGGTAGCCGGTCGGCACGCCGTTGTAGTAGAGTTCGGCGTCCCAGCCGGGTGGCAGCGGCCCCTGGATGTCGTGGGTGGTGAACTGGGTGGGAAGGTTGGTCGGCCGATTGCTGACCAAAACCCCGTACAGCGGGGACGAGTCCTGGCTGATGCCGGCGAAGGCGGGCGTCTGCACCGCGCCGACCGCAAAGCGGGTGGCGTGCAGCGGTCCGAGCAGCGTCCCCCGGGAGTCGACCCGCCCCGCGGTGAAGTCGGTCCTCTCCAGTTCGCTGTTGACGCTGGCGACGTTGAGGGTGGTGCTCAGCCCGGCGAGGTCGCCGGCGGCGATGAACGATTGCCGCTGCTGGATGGTGGCAAGGCCGCTGCCGGAGAAATCGACGGCGCTGGTGAAATCGATCACCGGCGGGGCGAGCAAGCGATGCGGGGTCGTTACTTCGCGGTAGGACGGGTCCAGGTCGAGTGCTGCGGGTTTGACGTTCTGGAAACGCGCCCGGCGCTCCAGAAGCTGCTGCAGCGGGAGCTTTTCCCGCGCCTCGAGCCGGATGATCTGCTGCGCCTGCTCGTAGCTTATGTTGACGGGAAACCAGTGGTCGAGGAGGCTTTTGGCCACGTAGAGTCCGTCCGGCTGCACGATGACCAGGCGGCGGTCGAACGCCGTGACCTTTCCCTCCAGGGTGACCCGGCCGGCGAGGCCGTCGATCTCGATGGTCCTCGCTTCGTCCATCAGGTAACCGCCGGCCTCCCCCTTGCCGCGGTTTTTGACGGCAAGGTTCAACAGGGAGGCGAACTCCTCCACGGGAAGAAAGAGCTCGTCGTCCCTCTCCAGCACGCCCATGGCGTCGGAGAGCACAAGGTCGCCCATATGCAGCGCGCAAACCAGCCCCTGCTCCTCGCCGCCGAAAGCAGGCGGGGCGGTAAGAGCCAGGATCAGTAAGCAAAGGAGCAGCGCCGCAAGCGGGATGACGGCATGTGGAGCAGGATCTCCGGCTATCACGAAAGAAGGCTCTCCGACTATCAGTGCACCCTGATCGCCGTCTCCGCCAGCGGCTTTCCTGCACCCTGCTCGGTGAAGGTCGCCCGCAAGGTCACCCTGCCTGCCGGAGGCTCCGCGCCGCGCAGGGTAAGCCGCACCTTGCGTGTCAGGTTGGGGACGTAGACCGCCACGCCGTTGGCGGCAGCCACCTGCTCGGTCTTGCCGTCTTCGGTTACGGCGGTCACCGCCAGGCTGCCGAACACCGACCTGCTTCCCGAGCGGCGCAAGGTGAGTTCGACCACCGCCGGCTCCTTGCCGATCCCCGGCGTCAGCACCAGGTCGGTGATCTCAAGTGCGGCGTCCAGCGTGCCGTGACGGACGATCACCGGCACCGCGATGTTGGCGTAGGCGGTGAGGCTGATGCTGATCTCCTTGCTCCCCGGCTCGGGCGCTGCCGCTGGCAGCGTGCTGGACGCCTCGGCGATGCGGTTGACCGAGAGATGGGAGCGGTATTCCCCCTGCGCCATCCCCTTGGAGAGCTTGACCATGATCCGCACGGTCTGCCCCGCCCCCGGCGCCAGGGTTACCCGGCGGGGTGAGTAGCGGACGAGTTGGTCGGCAAAGAGCTCTCCCGGCAGGGACGCGCCGGTCGCCGGCTGGAACTCTCCCGTCTCGGTCATGCGCTTTCTTTCCAGCCGGATTTCATACGATTCGGTCACCGTCCCCGAATTGACGATCTCGACCTGGGCGGTGCGGTCCTTGTCGGTCAGCACCACCCGGGTGGGAAAGATCGTCACCGCCAGCGCCGTGCCGGCACCGACCGCCGTGAGGCAGAAAAGGGACGTGACCAGACAGCAAAGGGCACGTGCAGTCGATTTCATACGCCGCTCCTCGTGGTTTAATTCACCGTCACCGTAAAGCTCCCCCGGTAATTGCCGGGGGTGGGGTTAGGGCTTACCGTTCCCGTCGCCCCGACGGAAAAGGTCATGGTCTTGCCCGGCAAGTTGCCGGTCAACGGCACGCTGCAGGTGAAGTTGCTCAACCTGATTTGACTGCCGCGATAGCTTATGACTACCGTGTTGTTAGCGGGCAGGGTGATGGTGTACCTCGAGTGGTTGCCGCCGGTCGCGGTGAACGCTCCGGCGCTGACCGTTCCCCCGCTCACCAGGCGTACCCCCCCGGAGGCGGTTCTGGCGCCGGCGGAGCTCAGCACGATGGTGCCGGCGGCCCCCAGGTTCACCAGCCGGCCGAACTGGAGGTCGGTGCTTTTAGTGACCGACGTTATTCCCCCCTCCGCCAGCGAGGGGAGCAGCGACAGGAGCAAACCGGCAATCAACGCACGCTGGGACATGACCTATTCTCCTGCGGCAGGAAGGGCATCGCTGCATCCTCCCTTAATTTGCATTTAACACCAATTGTCGACAATTTGGAAGAATATCATTACATCTCATAAAAAAAGAGCGCCTTGCGGGCGCCTTGTCATGAATGACCGTACGACTAAAGGGTGCAAACGCTAGTTGTAGTCAACCGTCACGCTGAAGCTGCCGCTGTAGCTCCCCGGGGCCTGGGCGTTGCTGACGGTGAGGGTAGCGCCGACCAGCAGGGTCTGCGTCCCACCGGCAAGCGTGCCGGTGCCGGACGGGTTGCTGACGAAGCTGCCGACCGTCATGTCGTGGGAAGCTCCGTCGCTGATGGTCACCGGGCCAGCCGGCAGGGTGATGGCGTAGGTGTAGCTCCCTTCGCCGGCTACGGCGAAGGAGGCGGCGTTCTGGATGGACCCCTGGCTGAAGAGGGTCACGCCGCCGGTGGCGCTACGGGCCCCCGCCGTCGTCAACGCGACCGAGCCGCCGGTCCCCGCTATGAACTTGCCGAAGAGCATGTCCGCGTTCTTGGCAATGGACAGAGGGGTCACGACGGTGGCGGTGGCGTTGGCCGAGGCGGTAGCTGCCCAGCCTGTGGAGATCAGGCCGGGTACGAGGGTGGTGCAGGTCATGAGTATGAGCCACATCACCCGGACAAGCAGTTTGGGCGTTCTCATACAACTCTCCTTTTGTTGCAGTACTTGGGCGTGCGGGGCCCTCAGTTGTAATCGATGGTAATGCTGTAATCGCCGGCGTTATAGGCGGTTGCTGCACCCTCCTTGATCTTCACGACCACCTTCAGGACCTGGTCGCCGGCCACGACGACGCTGGTGCCTGCGGCCCCCTTGCTGAAGGTGCCGGTCGTGACGTCGCTTGACGCAGAACTGATGTACATTTGCGGCGGCAGCGTGATGGTGTAGGCGCCGTTGTTTCCGCCGGATATATTGACCGACATGTCGCCGGTTGCGACTCCCTGCAGGACCACGCTCCCCTTGCCGCCGGAGGGGCGCGCACCGCCGAGGTACATGGTGATGGTGCCGCCGGAGCCCCCCTGCGAGACCCGTGCAAACATCAGGTCGGTGACGGTCACCGGGGTCACCACGGTGGCGCCGGCGTTGGCCGTAGCGGAAGCGGCCTCGCTGGCCGCTGCCGCCTGCAGGATCGCCAGCGCTGCACAGAGGGCGATCGAAGCGGCAAGTCGGAAGTCGATTCTCATGACGCGCTTTTTCCCCGCCTCAACGTGGCGGACGGCAAGATTCAAAGGATGCTACCTCTATGATTCTATGTTACTACTTACTGATAAAATGGTGCAATTAAAATTTTTGGTGACACTACATTGTTCGAGAGAGTATGTGAAAATTAGAATTGAGAATGAAGATGGAGGAACTTCTTTCATTGAGTCATTCGAGTAGCAGGCTATGACTATAACCCTCAAGACTTTTTCTAAGCTGTGATATGACGTAAGCAACCAGGTATTTCCCAGGGTATTCCTTTGCAGTGTACGTGAAACCACCGGCTTGTAGTGTCGTCGGTCTTCAGCCGGAAACCCTGCTCAGCTTCTCAAGGAGGGTTGACACGGGAAAACGGCTGGTGTAATTTAGCCCGGCGTGGAAGAGGGGTTGTCCGCTTCGGGACAACCCCTTTTTCTGTCCCTTGAAAAAATACCGGTGGTCCTCGATGTCAAAACGCGGCAAACAGAAGAAAGCGGAACAGGTGGAAAAGCGCCGGACGCAGATGGAAGAGGCGCTGGAATGTCTGGTCGTCAAACAGGCTGCCGTACAGCAGATGGCGATCCCCATGCCGGCGGTGCCGCGCGTCCGGGAGCCGAAACGGTGCTCGTTTACCTACTGCCGGCGCTACGTCGATCCCTCCTGCACCGTCTGTCCCTACTGCGGGCATCTCCTCGACCTCGATCGGCAACCCGCCACTGCCGCTTGACGACCACTCCCGCTGATCGTTTCCCGTGCATCCCTCCCCCGCCTGCACAAGTTGCAGGCAGCGCCGCCCCCTTGTTTGTATGGCTAACTTGCCGCGATCGCGTCGAATAGCCGGCTGGACGGCTTGGCACGCTCAATGTAACGGAATCCTCCAGAGGTCTCGCTACGCTGCCTCACCAAAGGAGGACGCCATGAAGCTGATAGAAGCCGTCGTCAACAAGCTGAAGCTTGAGGAAGTGCACAACGTCTTGGAGGAGCTCGGGGTGGAGGAGTTCGTCGAGAGCACCATCACCTGTCTCGATGCCAACGGGCGGGTGATGACCTTTCGCGGCCTGAAAATGGTGGCGAACGTCGTCGAGAAGGCGAAGCTGGAGATTTTCACGGCGGACGAGTCGGCGGAGCGGATCGTCCAGGCCATCGGCGCCGTTTTCAAGACCGGCAACGGCTCGGACTGCCGGGTCGGCATCCGTCCGTACCTGCAAACGGCCTGACGCTCGGACGTTCAGACGCCGCATTCCCTTCCATCCGCAGGGACATTTCCACCGCCTATGTGGATAAAGTGCCTCTGCCTGTGGAAAAGTAACGCGATCGTCACGGAACCAGAGGCGTTTTAGCGACTTGCACAATTTCTGTTCAATCGCCATAACTAATTGATTATCCGTGTCAATAGCCAAGGCGAATTGTATACCGGTTGCTATGGGTGCCCCTGCCCGAGTTTTATTGCGTAACAATGCCGCCGAAGTGGATAACCCCGAAAAAACACTACGGAATCGTCTGGACCAGGGAGAACGGGCGGGTCAGCGGCCGAGTTGAAGGAGCAGGTAGAGCAGCGGCAGGGTGCCGAAGCCCAAGACGATGCCGATGCCGACCAGGGCGGCGGAGAGCTCGGCGTCCATGCCGGCCACCACGGCCAGGGCCGCCGCGGTCACCATGGGGGGCATGCCCGCTTCCATGACGGAGACCTCCATGGGGAGGCCGCGGGCGCCTGCGACGAGGCTAAGTCCCAGGGCTACGAGCGGGGCGACGAGCAGCTTGACGGCGAGCCCGAAGGCAAGCGGCTTGAGGACCGGCCGCTTAAGCCGGAACCTGAGCTGGAAGCCGATCGCCGTCATCACGAGCGGCACCAGGGAGAGCGAGACGTCGTGCAGCGCCTGCGCCAGCTTCGCCGGGTACGGATGGCAGCGGAGCAAAAGCCCCGCCAAAAGCGCGACGGTGGGGGGGAAAAGGAGCATGCGGCGGGCGATGGCGCCCGGATCGACGGCGCGCTCCCCTTCGCCGTAGACGGCCAGGATGAAGGAGCCGTAGGTGGCAAAGGTCAGCATGGTGCCGATCTGGTCGTAGATCAGAAGGTACGGCAGTCCGGCGGCGCCGAAAAACGCCTGGATCATCGGCACGCCGAGAAACGAGGTGTTGCCCAAAGGGACCACCATCAAAAGCACCCCGACCACCCGGCGCGGCCAGCCGAACAGCCGCGCGCCTGCCATTACCAGTCCCACCGAAACGACGAGCATCGCCCACGGCAGCGCCGCCGGCAGCACGGCATCCCGCGTGAAAGCGATCTGCGGTGCCTTCAAGAGCACCAGGGCCGGCAGCGAGACGTAGAGCGCGAACATGTTGAGCACCTGCGGCGTACTCTGCGGAAAGGATTTCAGGCGGCTGAACAGCATCCCCAGGAGTACGAACAGGCCGATGAGCAGGAAATTTTCCATGCCGGAAAAACTACAACGGTTCGCGGGATTTTTGAAGGAAAAAAAGGACCGGGGCAGATCCGATCAAATCGTGATTGCCAAGTAATCTTTGACTTTGAGCCGGCTCTGCATTACTCTTCGTACGTTCGCCCGCAAGGAAAAGACCGGGCTTTTGGAGGTCAACATGAGTAGCGGGGCTATCTACCAGCGCATCTCCCTGGCATGCGTTCTGCCCGAGACGTTCCCCAAGGTCGGTTTGTACACCAGGGCCGGCGGCAACTACGTCCTCTATAAACACAACGAGCTTCCTTTCACCACCACCGACCGCGACCGGCTTTTGGAAAACGCCACCGAGCACCTGTACGTACTGGACGGCGACTATCGCGAAGTGGCGCGCTTCGTGGAAGAGAACCTCGGGCAGATCCTGAACCGCGACGACGTCAGCGCCGGCACCAAGCGAGACGCGCTGGTGCAGGCCGCCTCCTCCTACCTGGGCGAGATCTTCAGCGATCCGGAGAAATCGACCGACGCCGAGCGCTGCCACAAGCTGACCAGCCATTTAGCCGACTTCATCGTCGAATCGCACTCCATCGCCGAGCTCCTGCAGCCGCTCGGCGCTTCCTCCCCCTTCGCCATCAAGCACTCGTTGCAGGTGGCCACCATGTCCATGCTGGTCTGGTCCAAGCTCTTCCCGGAGAAATCCGACGAGCTGGTGGACATCGGGGTCGCCGGGATGCTGCACGACATCGGCATGTCGCTCGTCTCGCCGGACATCCTGGAGCAGGACGATTACTGGAGCAGCCCTTCGGTGGACCAGATCAAGCGCCACCCGTTCGAGGGGTACCTTTTCCTCAGGCGCAACGGTCAGCACAACGAGCTGGTGCTCGACGCGGTGCGACACCACCACGAGCGTTTCTTCGGCGGCGGCTACCCGGGGGGGCTCAAGGGGGAGGAGATCAAGCTGGAAACCCAGGTGATCGGCATCACCGACATGTACTGCACGCTGACCACCGACCGCCCCACGCGCAAGGCGTCTACTCCCGCCGAGGCGCTGCAGATCATAGGCGACGAGAGCCACCGCTGCTTCTCGAACCTTTTGTTCCTGGCCTTCCAGACGGTCATCAGGTAGGGAAATCGCCGCCCGGGCAAAAAAAAAGAAGGATCTGCCGCCGACGCAGACCCTTCTTTTTTCGTTCGCGCTGCTGCCTGAGCTATTCCTTGAACGCCCGCACCAAGAGCTCGTAATCCTCCAGAAGCGACTGCAGGTCTTCTTCGTGCTCGACCTCCTGCTGCAAGATGGTGAGCACCACGTTGTAGGTGACCGGGTCCTTTTCGCGGGTCAGGTCCAAAAGCCGCTGGTAGACGCCGATGGCGCAGCGCTCGCCCTTGACGTTTTGCTCCAGGATCACCTTGACGAACGGGTCCTCCGGCGCCTCGTAGCCGCAGTTGCAGTGGCGATACCAATCTTCCGGCTTGGTGACCGGGACCCCCCCCAGCTGGATGATGCGCAGCGCCAGCAGGTCCGCGTGCGCCAGCTCCTCGGTGGCGTGCAGCAAAAGCTCGGCACTCACCGCGTCCTTCATCGGCCCCTTGACCAGCTTGGCCCCCAGCCAGTACTGGTAGTAGGCCAGCCACTCGTCGGAGAATGCCTTGTTGAGCAGGCCCAGCAGCTCGTTTACGTCCATGCCGATAATTTCACGTCCCTTGGTCCCCATCGTTTCCCTCCTCGGCAGTACCAGGCAGGCACCGCACAGTCAGTTGAAGCCTTTTTGCCGTCAAAGGTGAAGTCACGGTACCCCATCGTATGCTATGTCAATCTCCGTGACAACCCCTCGCTCTCGTCTGTGGCATCGTTGCACAGTATCTACGTAAAGAACACCGTCTGGAATGTTAGAGTAAAAGCCCCGGCTGTCAAGCGGCGCCCGCGGCGGGGGAGCCCGTCTTCGACCTCTCCAGGTGGCTGCCGATGGTCGCAAGCATGGCGCGCAGGTCGACCGGCTTGGTGATGAAGTCGTCCATGCCGGCGGAGAGCGCCTTGTCCTGCTCGTCCACCAGGGCGTGCGCGGTCAGGGCGATGATGGGGAGAGCGCCGTAGCGCCCGTCGGCCCGGATGGCCCGGGTCGCCTGGTAGCCGTCCATGCGCGGCATCTGCACGTCCATCAGCACCAGGTCGTAGGCGGGGGCTGCGGTCAGCACCTTTTCCACCGCGCTGCCGCCGTCACCCACCGCCTCGACGGTGCCCCCCAGGCCGGTCAAAAGGTCGGCGACCAACTGCCGGTTCACCTCGTTGTCGTCCACCAGAAGGATGCGCCTGCCGGTAAAGTCGAACGGTTTGGGGCGCGGGGCCGGCTTTTCGGGGAGCGGCTGCGGCGGCTGCCGGCAGGAGAAGACGCGGCTTATCTCGGCGGCGAGCGAGTCGGTGGTGAACGGCTTGTGCAGAAACTCCGTCGCCCCCGCTTCCAGGGCGAGCGCGCGTTCGGCCTCGCCGCCGAAGGAGGTGATCAGCAGCACCACCGGCGGGGAGGCGAGCGGGAGCGTCTTGAGGCGCCGGGTCGCCTCGATGCCGTCGATTTCGGGCATCTGCCAGTCCATCAACAGCAGGCGGTAGGGGTCGCCCGCATCGGCGGCGAGCACCGCGGCGAGCGCCTCCCTGCCGGAGCCGGCGCTCTCCACCCGCATGGGGAGCGGGGCGAGCTGGTCGCAGACGATGGCGACGCTGGTCGGGCTGTCGTCCACCACCAGCACCCGCGCCCCCTTGAGCTCCTCCGGCAGGCGCGGGTATTGCTTTTCGTCCGCCTGTTCCAGCTCGAAGCAGGCGCTGAAGGTGAAGGTGCTCCCCCGGCCCGGTTCGCTCGCGACGCCGATCTCCCCGCCCATGATCTCCACCAGGCGCTTGCTGATGGAAAGCCCAAGGCCCGTGCCGCCGAACTGGCGGGTGGTGGAGCCGTCGGCCTGGGAGAAGGCCTGGAACAGCCGGGAGCACTGTTCGCCGGTGAGTCCTATGCCGGTGTCGCGCACCGCGAAGGCAAGCCGGACGCGCTTTTCGTGCCGCTCGGCCACGGCGATGGCCAGCTCCACCTCGCCCTGCCGGGTGAACTTCACCGCGTTGCCCATCAGGTTGGTGAGCACCTGCCCCAGGCGCAAAGGGTCCCCCTTCAAAATCGGCGGCAGGTCGTGGCCCGTGTTCAGGATGATCTCCACCCGCTTGTCCACCGCCTTGGGCTGCACCAGCGCGGTGACGCTGAACAGCACGTCGTCCAGCCGGAAGGGGATCGATTCCATCTCCAGCATCCCCGCCTCCACCTTGGAAAAGTCCAGGATGTCGTTGACGATCCTCAAAAGCTGGGTGCCGGCGTCGGCGATCTTCAGCAGGTAGTCGTGCTGGCGGGCGGAAAGTTCCGTCTCCAGGGCCAGCGTCGAGTAGCCGATCACCGCGTTGAGCGGCGTCCTGATCTCGTGGCTCATGTTGGCCAGGAACTCCGACTTGGAGCGGCTGGCGGCGTCGGCGGCCTCCTTGGCGAGCTTAAGCTCACCGGCTGCCCGCTTCCTTTCGGTGACGTCGACGAAGGAGACGACTCCCCCAACCACCTCCCCGTCGCGCCTTTGCGGATGGGAGCGGAATTCGGCCGGGAAAAAGCTGCCGTCGGCGCGCCAGAGCACCTCGCTGTCCACCTGCAGTTCCTGCCCGCGCGACATCGCCACGGTGACCGGGCACTCTTCGGCGGGATAGGGGGAGCCGTCGGCGTGGCTGTGGTGCATCACCTGGTGCATGTTCCGGCCCAGAAGCTCCTCCTGGCTTTGGTAGCCGAGCAGCTTCAGGCAGGCCGCGTTGCAGAAGGTGCAGTTCCCCTCGACGTCGATGCCGTAGATCGCCTCCGGGGCGGAGTCGAGCAAAAGCCGGTAGTTCTCCTCGTGCTTGCGCAGCTGCGCCACCGTCGCCTCCACCCGCTGCCCCAGCGTCCGGTTCAGATCCTCCAGTTCCTCCTGGCGCAGTGCCAGCTCCGCCTGGGCCGCCTGGCGTTCGGCGATCTCCTCCTCCAGGTGGGCCGCCTGTTCCTGCAGGGCGTCGCGTGCCATCTGGTGCTCGGTGACCTCCTCCTCCAGGGCGTCGATGGTACGCCTGAGCCTGCCGACCATGAACCTGAGCGCGGAGGCGAGCAGCCCCACCTCGTCGCGCGAGGTGGGGGCGATGGTCACGCCGAGGTCGCCGTGGGCGATGCGCTGGGCGGAGTCGGCCAGTTCGGCGAGCGGGCGGGTCACCGAGCGGGTGAACGCCACGGTGAGCGCCATGCCGAGCAAAAGCCCGCCGCCTGTGGTTAAAACGATCAGGAGCGTGATGGCGCCTTGCGCCTCGACCAGGTCGCGGCGCCCCTGTTCGATGACCTGCTTCTCGTGGAGGGCAAAGGAGGCACAGAGGGCGTCCACGCGATGGGTGAAGACCTTGTAGGGTGACATCAGGCGGTTGGCCTCGGCGGCGGTCGGGCGGCGCGTGCCCAAGCCGCGGGGAGCGGCAATGGTCAGGGGGGCGGCCACCGACTCGAAACCGGCGAAGTACCAGTCGAAGGTGGCGGCGATCTGCCGGCACTGCTCCCGCTCCTGCGGGGTGCGGGCCAGCCCGCAGGTCTCCTGCAGCTGCCGGTGGACCTCCTCGCGCGCCGATTCCCAGCGCATAAGGTGGCGCCTTGTTTCCTGCGGGGAGGCGACGTTGATGAAGAGGTCCTTCTCGAAGCGGCGCAGCTCGTTGTTCAGGTAGCCGAGCCGTACCGCCTGCTCAGACATGCGGCTGTGGAAGTCGATAAGCCTGAGCGACTTTTCGGAGAAGCGGCGCATCCCCGCGAAACATACGACGCCCAGGGCCAGGGTGACGCACAGCAGCAAGCCGAAAGCCAGCAGCAGGCGCACCCCTATCCGTATTCTGGTCAACGTCCCGATCAACATGTGGTCACCCTGTCCTACCTCCGTAAGTGGCCGCGGCCCGAGCCGGCGCAGCGGCGCGCGCACGCGGCATGCCCTGCTTCCGCCCGCCTGCCGCCTGGAGGCGGCGGTTACAAGGAACGTGCCGCCGGCCGTTTCGACGTGATTTCAGGTGTATGTGCGCTCGTTGCCGGGCGCTTCGTCTCGCTTTGAGACGGTGCGTATCGCATTGAGACGCGGGGAGCGGTGGCGGTCTCGCCTCCGGCTGGCGAGGATTACCTTCCCCGAACCGCAGAGTTTACCGGAGCCTTAGCCAACCCACACCTCGTTTTTCCCCGGCCGATACTGTATACGCTGTAAGCGCTTGACTTGCTGCGGTGAAATAGTTACCCTCTCGCCGGCCTTTCGTTTCGGTGCTTTCCTATCTGATATTTCTTTATTGATTGTTAGAATTTAATTTGCCGCAAAAGATCAATAACTGCATCTTTCAATTATGCGCACGTATTGGTTTAGATGTATTAATTGACTGCCAAGTAATTGCAATGGAGGTCCCTTCAAGGATGACGATCAAGACCCGTCTGCTTTCCAGCTCGATTCTTTCCGCCCTGATCACCGTGGTACTGGTCGGCTCCGGTTGGTACACCTTTCAGCATTCGGCCGCCACGGATACGGCAGGGCGGGGACAGGCGTTTGCGCTGCTCTTGGCCGTCGCGGTGGCCGGTTTCCTGCTGCAGGGTGCCTATAACCTCTACACCTTCACCCGCATCGTCACCCCGCTTACGACCCTGACCAGGCTGGTGGGCGACCTCTCCGAGGGTCAGGGGGACCTGACCCGGCGCATCGAGTACCGGGGGGAGGACGAGCTCGGCCAGCTGGGGGGGAACCTGAACCGGTTCCTGGACAAGCTGCAGGAGATCGTCCAGGGGGTGATCCGGGACTCCATCCAGGTGGTCTTCGCCGCAGGCCAGGTGCATGCCATGTCGGAAACCATCTCGGAACAGTCCTCGGGTCTCGTGGCCCAGGCCTCCGCGGTGGCGGTGGCCAGTGAGGAGATGTCCGCCACCTCGACCGACATCGCCCGCAACTGCGCCGAGGCGGCCGACGAGGGTTCCCGCGCCAGCGGCGTCGCCGCCGCCGGCACGCAGGTGGTGGCGCAGACGGTGCAGGGGATCGGGCTCGTCGCCCAGCTGGTGCAGTCCTCGGCCACCACCGTGGAAAGCCTGGGGGGGCGTTCCGACCAGATCGGCGCCATCGCCGCCACCATCAAGGACATCGCCGACCAGACGAACCTCCTGGCGTTGAACGCCGCCATCGAGGCGGCGCGGGCCGGCGAGCAGGGACGCGGCTTCGCCGTGGTGGCCGACGAGGTGCGCGCTTTAGCGGAGCGTACCACCAGGGCGACCGGCGAGATCTCCGACATGATCAAGGCGATCCAGGACGAGACCCGCACGGCGGTGCAGTCGATGGAGGCGGGGGTGCAGCAGGTGGAGAAGGGGTCGCACGACGCCGAGCGCTCCGGTGAGGCGCTCAACAAGATCCAGGAGGAGGTGGAGGCGGTCACCATGCACATAAGCCAGATCGCCACCGCGGCCGAGCAGCAGCACATGACCTCGGTGGAGATCGCCGGCAACACCCAGAACATCACCCACATCGCCCGGACGGCGGCGGAAAGCAGCACGCAGAGCATCCGCTCGGCCCACAACCTCTTGGCGGTCTCCGAGGGGCTGATGACCACCCTGGGCAAGTTCAAGGTGCAGGAAGACCTGGGATTCGTACTGAACCGCGCCAAGGCCGCCCACCTTTTGTTCACCGGCAAGGTCAAGTCGCACTTAGACGGCGTGCGCCAGGTCGACGCCGGCGCGCTGCCGAGCCACTTGACCTGCGCCTTCGGCAAGTGGTACCAGAGCCAGGGGCAGCAAAACTGCGGCCACACGGCGCTCTTCCGCCAGATCGACGCCCCGCACCAGCGCGTGCACGAGCTCGGGAAACAGGCGATCCAGGCCTTCAACGGCGGCGACCAGGCCCGCGCCCGCGCTCTGAGCCACGAGATGACCGCCTGCTCGCAGACCCTTATCGGCATCCTCGACCAGCTGGAGCGCGAGTGCCACTAAGCGCCTTTGCTCCCTCTCGGTAAATTGCTTACATAATTGCCGTTTTTTGCTAGTTATGCGATGCTACGGCTCTTGAGCGGCAAGGCAGTCGCCGCTTTCTCCTCGAGGTCACCGTGCGGCATTGCTCCCCTAAGTTCGTTTTTCCGGTCCGCCGGTTGCCGGCCCTCCTGGCGCTGGCGTTCGGGCTATCCGCGGCGCCTTTTTCGGCCGCCTCGGCAGCCCCGCGCGTCCTCTTGCTCAATTCCTACCACAACGGCTACGACTGGTCCGACGACGAGACCGACGGCGCCCGCGCCGTGCTCGCCAAGGCCTACCCCCGCCTGGAACTTTCCATCGAATACCTGGACGCCAAGCGCCTCCCCGGCAGGCGGCACTTCGCCCAGCTGGCCCGCCTTTTACAGGAGAAATACCGCTCCGCCGCTCCCGGCCTGGTGCTGACGCTGGACAACGCCGCCTTCGATTTCGCCCGGCGCTACCGGCCGCTGCTGTTTCCGCACACCCCGCTGGTGTTTTGCGGCGTCAACGACTTCAAGCCCGCCGCGATCGCCGGCGAGAGCGGCGTCACCGGCGTCGCCCAAAACTTCGACTCCTTCGCCACCCTGTCGCTCGCGCTCTCCCTGCATCCCCGGACCCGCGAGGTGGTGGTGCTCAACGACTACACCGATACCGGGCTTGCCATGCGCCGCGAGCTAAAGGCCCGGGCCGCCCGGCTGTCCGGCGTCAGGCTCGATTTCCTGGAGGAGATGCCGCTCTCCGGGGCGCTCGCCCGGCTGAAAGGGCTCTCCGGCGACTGCCTGGTGCTGCTCCTTTCCTACACCTCGGACCCCGACGGCAGCACCTACAGCCAGGCCGAGGTGGGGGAACTGGTGAGCGCGGCCTCGCCGCTGCCGGTCTACGCCACCAACGCCCTGCAACTGGGTACCGGCGTGGTCGGCGGGCAGATGATCGACGGCAAGCTCGAGGGACAGGAAGCGGCCAGGCTCGCCCTGCGCATCCTGGAAGGGGGGAGTGCCGCCGCCCCGCCCGTGGTGAGCGGGGGGCTTTCCCGGCCCATGTTCGACTACGCCGTGCTGAGCCGCTTCGGCATCGACCCCGCAAGGCTCCCCGGGGACGCATTTCTGGTCAACGAGCCGGTCTCCTCCTACTCGGTGGACAAGACCTTCTTCTGGCTGGGCCTCGTCTTCACCTGCGCCATCACGGTGGCCTCGGCGGTGCTCTACCTGAACGTCGTGCGCCGCCGCCGGCTGGAAAAGGCGCTGCGCATGACCGAGGACAAGTTCCGGCAGGTCTTCAATTCGGCCGCCGACGCCATCTACGTCCACGACCTCGACGGGCGCACCCTGGAGGTGAACGAGGCGGCCTGCGCGCTTTCCGGCTACGGCCGCGAAGAGTTCCTCGGCCGCCGCTTCGACCTGGACGACCCGCATGCGGCCGGCTACCACCACTTCCAGGAGATAGGGCGGCACGGCAGCGCGCGCTACGAGACGCTGCAGCGCACCGCCGCGGGCTTCATCCCGGTCGAGGTGAGCGCCAAGGCCATCGAATACGAGGAGAGCCCGGCGATCCTTTCCATCGTGCGCGACATCACCCGCCGCAAGGCGATCGAGGTCAGGGAAAAGACCCGCCTGCAGATCCTGGAGGAGATGGCCAAGGGGGCGACGCTCGAGGACCTGCTCTGCTACATCGTCCGCTTCGTGGAGCAGGAAAGCCCCGGCGCCCTCTGCTCGGTGCTGCTGGCCGACGAGGCGGGGGAGCGGCTCAGGCTGGGGGCGGCCCCGAGCCTCTCCGATGCCTACAACCGTGCGGTGGACGGCCTCAGGATCCGCGAGGGGAAGGGCTCCTGCGGCACGGCGGCCTTCCGCAAAAAGCGGGTGATCGTCGAGGACATCGAGCGTCACCCCTACTGGCAGGGCTTTCAGCCCGCGCGCGAGGCGGGGCTCAAGGCCTGCTGGTCGGAGCCGGTGCTCTCCGTGGAGGGCGAGCTTTTCGGCACCTTCGCCGTCTACTACAAGAGCTGCCGCTCCCCGTCCCCGGAGGAGCTGGGGCTGATCGGCTCGGCCGCCAACATGGCGAGCCTCGCCATCGGCCGGGTGCGCTCCGAGGAACTGAGGCAAAAGCTTGAGACCCAGATGCGCCAGATGCAGAAGATCGAGGCGGTGGGGCAGCTGGCGGCCGGTCTCGCCCACGACTTCAACAACCTTTTGACGCCGATCTTCGTCTACGCCGACGTCATCCGGCGCACCCTCGACGAGGGGGACCCGAGGCTCGCCAAGCTTACCGGGATCGTCACCTGCGCGTCCAAGGCCGCCGACCTCACCCGCCAGCTCCTCTCCTTCGGGCGCAAGCAGATCCTCGCCAAGGAGACGCTCGACTTGAACGAGGTGATCGTCTCGCTGCACGATCTCCTGCAGCGCACCATCCGGGCCAACGTCGAGATCCGCACCTCGCTTTTGGCCTCGGCGCCGCTGGTTTTGGCCGACCGGGGGCAGATGGAGCAGATCCTCGTGAACCTGGCGGTGAACGCGCAGGACGCCGTCGCCGACAGCGGCCATATCCTGGTGGAGACGGCGGACGTCGTCCTCGACGCGGAGCAGGTGCGGCTGCTTCCCGGGTTGAAGCCCGGGGCGCACGTGCTCTTAAGCTTCACGGACGACGGCTGCGGGATGCCGCCCGAGGTGCTGGAGCGCGTCTTCGAGCCGTTCTACACCACGAAACCCGCCGGCTCCGGCACGGGTCTCGGGCTCGCCACCGTCTACGGCATCGTCAAGCAGCATGGCGGCCACGTCAAGGCGGTCAGCCGGCTCGGCCAGGGGACCTCGCTTTTGGTCTACCTGCCGAAGGCCGAGGAGGGGGCCCCGGCCGCCGCGCCGGAATCTCCCGCCGTCGAAGAGCTGCCGCAGCACGGGGCGGGGAGGGTGGTGCTGGTGGTGGACGACAACGAGCTGATCAGGGAGATGGCCCGCGAGGTGCTGGAGGCCTCCGGTTTCCGGGTGCTGGTGGCGGAGGGGTCGCTTGAAGCCGTGCGCATGATCGAGAACTCCGCGCTGCCGCTCGACCTTTTGCTGACCGACGTGGTGATGCCGGGGATGAGCGGGCCCAAGCTCTACGAGAGCCTGGTGGGGCGTTTCCCGAGGCTGCCGGTGCTCTACATCTCGGGCCACACCTTCGATCTCAAACTGCACGGCAGCGTCACCGACGGCATGGTGCACTTTCTCCCCAAGCCGTTTACCACCGATCAACTGTTGATCGGCATCCAGCAGGCATTGAACTAACCTTCCGCACTTTGCTGCCGGGACGACGGCGGTCAAGGTCGGGGGTGGCGCCGGTCACAATTTTGCCGGTCATGGACCGATGCGACGCCGGTCGCGGCGGAAGGGTTACTGTTTTAGCCGGATAGGCTATTCTAATTTGTTGAGTTTCATTTTTATTCGCGCTAAACTGCAGGCCAATCTTTTCCCTGCTCAAACAATAACCGCGTTTACCGATAAGTGAAGGTGGAGGACGCCATGAGTGTAGAAACCGACAGCGGTGTCAGTTGTGCCTTTGCCGGCGACTGGACGACCGGAGGGGTCTCCGGGCAGTTGCCGATGCTGATGCAAAAACTAGCCGAGTTCAGACAGTCGCAGCCGCGCCCGGCCGCGCTCGACCTCGATCTTTCCGGGGTTACCGATCTCGATGCCTGCGGCTGCCAGCTCCTGGCCGCCTTCGTCCGTACCCTGGGAGCGGAAGGGGTGGTGGCCGGCTGCTGCGGTTTGTCGCTTGCCTACCGGGACAAGCTCAGACTTTTGGGTTTCGACGCGGAGCTGCACGTAACGGCGGGAGAGCTGTCATGAGCGAAACCGGGGGGAGCGTCGACGTCAGCCAGTTCAACCAGGTGTTCTTCGAGGAGTGCGCCGAGCACCTGGCGGAGATGGAGCAGATCCTGATCGCGCTGGGCAACGCGCAGCCGGACCACGAGCAGTTGAACGCCATCTTCCGTGCCGCCCATTCCATCAAGGGGGGCGCGGGGATCTTCGGTTTCCAGGACATGACCGTGGTGACCCACGTCCTCGAGTCGCTTCTGGACCGCTTGCGCAACGCCGAGATCGGTTTTGTGCCCGCCATGGTCGACCTGTTCCTGGAGGCGGGCGACGTGATCGGCATGCAGCTGGCAGGCCACCGCTACGGCTCCGAGGTGAGCGACGAGGCGATCGGGCGCGTAGTCGGCAAGCTCAAGCGTGCGATGGGGGAGACGCCGGCCGAAGCCGTGGCCGCGGCACCCGTCGCCGAGGAGCCCGAGGCGGGGGAGCACCTCTACGAGCTGGTGTTCACGCCGTCGGCCGATCTTTTCAAGCGCGGCGTGCGCCTTGAGCACCTGTTCGCCGAGCTCGAGGAACTGGGGCAGCTGACGGTGAGGGCGCGGGCCAGGGACGATTTCCGGCTGGACGAGTCGCTCGACCCGGAGACCTGCGGCACCTTCTGGGAACTGACCCTTTTGACCAGCTCCTCGCAGGCGGAGATCCGCGAGCTGTTCGACTTCGTCGCCGAAGAGGAGGAGCTCGCGGTGAAAGAGGTCGGACCAGCCGAACAAGCCGAACAAGCCGGACCAGCCGGACCAGTCGGACCAGTCGGACCAGTCGGACCAGTCGGACAGCCGGCGCCCCCCCCGCGCGCCGCCAGGGAACCCGCCGCGAGCAACGGCAGCCGTCCCCCCGAGGCGGAAGGCTCCATCCGGGTGGGGGTCACCAAGGTGGACCAGCTGATCAACCAGGTGGGGGAGCTGGTGATCACCCAGCTGATGGTGGCCCAAAACGCCGCCGGGCTCGACCCGGTCCAGTACGAAAACCTGCATCGAAGCCTCCAGCAGCTGGAGCGCACCACCCGCGACCTGCAGCAAAGCGTGATGTCCATCCGGCTGATGCCGATCTCGCTCCTCTTCAACCGCTTCCCGCGCATGGTGCGCGACCTGGCAGCGGCCCTGAACAAACAGGTGGAGCTGAAACTCGTGGGGGAGGGGACCGAGCTCGACAAGGGGTTGATCGAGAAGATGACCGATCCCCTTACCCACCTGGTGAGAAACGCCCTGGACCACGCCATCGAGAGCCCGCAGGCGCGGGTGGCCGCGGGGAAGGAGGCGGCCGGCTCGCTCACCCTGTGCGCCTCCCAGGTCGGCGGCCGGGTGGTGATCGAGGTGATCGACGACGGCGCCGGCTTGAACCGCGACCGGATCCTGGCCAAGGCCCTGGAACGGGGGATCCCCGCCTCCAGCGCCATGAGCGACGAGGAGGTCTGGCAGCTCGTGTTCGCCCCCGGGTTCTCCACCGCCGAGGCGGTGACCGACATCTCCGGCCGCGGCGTCGGCATGGACGTGGTGCTTTCCAACGTGCAGGCGATGGGGGGGAGGGTGACCATCGTCTCGCAGCCGGGGGCGGGGACCCGGGTCACGGTCAGCCTGCCGCTCACCCTGGCCATCATGGACGGCCTCTCCATCGGGGTGGCCGGCGAGCGCTTCATCATCCCGCTGTCGGCCATCATCGAGTCGCTGCAGCCGGACCCGGCGCTTTTGAGCTCGGTGAACGGCAACCCGGTGGTGCAGATGCGCGGCGACTACCTCCCCATCGTGCCGCTCCACCGGCTTTTCAACCTGCCGGGGGCCGTCACCGACCCCGAGCGCGGCATCCTGGTGGTGGTCGAGGTGGACGGCGAGCGGGTGGCGCTTTTGGCCGACTCCCTTCTGGACGAGCTGCAGGTGGTGATCAAGAGCCTGGAGGACAACTACCGCCGGGTGGAGGGGAGCGCCGGCGCCACCATCCTGGGCGACGGCCGGGTGGCCCTGATCCTCGACATCGCCTCGCTTTTGCAGATGCGCAACCGCCTGTATCCGGCCGCCGCGACCGGCCAGGCCTCCTTTTTTCCATCCCCGTCCCCGGCGCAGCCGGTCGCGGGGCAAGCGTAGAGGAGCGTGAACATGGCAACGGCTACGGTAAAAGACGACGGCGCAAGGCAGGTGCCGGCGGAATTTCTGACCTTCACCCTCGGAGAGGAAGAGTACGGCATCGACATCCTCAAGGTGCAGGAGATCCGCGGCTACGACGCGGTGACCCATATCGCCAACGCCCCCGACTTCATCAAGGGGGTGATCAACCTGCGCGGGGTGATCGTGCCGATCGTCGACATGCGCATCAAGTTCCAGGTGGGAACCCCGACGTACCACGAGTTCACCGTGGTGATCATCATCAACGTGCTGGGGAAGGTGGTCGGCATGGTGGTGGACGGCGTCTCGGACGTGGTGGCGCTTTTGGCAGACCAGATCAAGCCGCCCCCCGAGTTCGGCTCCGCCCTCGACACCGCCTACATCACCGGCCTGGGGACGGTCAACGACGGCATGGTGATCCTGGTGGACATCGAGCAACTGATGGGAAGCCCGGAGATGCAACTCATGGAGGTGGCCGCCTGAAGAGGCGGTGCGTCCTTTTGGCATATTGATTTCCAAGGAGGGGTCACGATGCGCTGGTTCTATAACAAGTCCATAGGCACGAAGCTTCTGTCTTCATTCACCCTGCTTGCCGTCATCGCCGGTGCCATCGGCTGGATCGGCATCATCAACATCCGAAAGGCAGACAGCAACACCACCGAGATGTACGAGGAGACGCTGGTCCCCATCGCGCATCTGGGGGATCTCTCTTCCAAGTTCCAGCGCGCCCGCTACAACCTGCTCAAGGCGCTGACCGCCAAGACCCGGCCCGAAAAACAGCAGTTTCTCGACCGGATCTCCGGCTTCTCGGCGGACATTTCCAAGCTGATGGAGCAGTTGGACAAGACCATGACCTCGCCGGAGGAGAAGAAGCTCTTAAAGGACGTAACGGACGCCCGCCTGGTCTTCAGGCCGCTGATCGCCAAGTGCTCGGAGCTCGCCCTCGCCGGCAGGGACGCGGAGGCGCAGGCGCTCTACGACGAGCAGGCGGACAAGGCGGCCCGGTTGGAGCAGGAGGCGATCGACCGGCTGGTGGAAAACCAGGTGACCGCCGCCAAGGCGACCGCAGAGCAGAGCGCCGCCGCCGGGGTGCTCGCCGTCCGCAGCACGCTGGCCCTGGCGCTTTTCGGGGTGGCGCTTGCCATAGGTCTTGGGATCGTCATCACCCGCATGATCACCCGGCCGCTCCTGGAGGCGGTGCGCATGGCCAGGCTGGTGGCCCGGGGGGATCTCACTGCCGAGATCGAGGTGGAGTGCGCCGACGAGACCGGCCAGCTTCTGGGGGCGCTCAAGGAGATGAACGGCGGGCTCACCGCCATCGTCAACGACGTGCGTAATGGCGCCAACTCCATCGCCACCGCCACCGAGGAGATCGCCGCCGGCAACGCCGACCTCTCGCAGCGCACCGAGGAGCAGGCGAGCGCCCTGGAGGAGACCGCCTCCAGCATGGAGGAGCTCACCTCCACGGTGAAGCAGAACGCGGACAACGCCCAGCAGGCGAACCAGCTGGCCATCTCCGCCTCGACCGTGGCCGTCAAGGGGGGGGACGTCATCCACCGGGTGGTCACCACCATGGAGGGTATTTCCGCCTCCTCCAGGAAGATCGCCGACATCATCGGCGTGATCGACGGCATCGCCTTCCAGACCAACATCCTGGCACTGAACGCCGCCGTGGAGGCGGCCCGGGCCGGCGAGCAGGGACGCGGCTTCGCCGTGGTGGCCGGCGAGGTGAGAAGCCTCGCGCAAAGGAGCGCCGCCGCCGCCAAGGAGATCAAGGCGCTGATCGAGGATTCGGTCATCAAGGTCGAGGGGGGGAGCAAGCTCGTGGAGGAGGCGGGTGCCACCACCCAGGAGATCGTCTCCAGCATCCGGCGGGTGACCGACATCATGGCCGAGATCTCCGCCGCCAGCGTGGAGCAGTCAGGCGGCATCGAGCAGGTGAACACGGCCATCACCCAGATGGACGAGGTGACCCAGCAGAACGCGGCCCTGGTGGAGGAGGCGAGTGCGGCCGCCGAGGCGCTGGAGGAGCAGGCGAACCAGCTCGTGCAGGTGGTGGCCGGCTTCAAGCTCAAGGAGGACAAGGCGCTCTCGCAGCTCTCCCGTGCCCCGCAGCACGCCGAGCGGACCGCACCGCAGCCGCAGCCGGCGCTCGCACGCAAGGCGCCACTGAAAAAGAAGCCCGCTTTCAAGCGCCCCGCCCCGGTGAAGCTGCCGGCGGCCGAGATGCTGACCTCCCCCGCCTACCACGGCGAGGAGGACGAGTGGAAGGAGTTCTAGCGCGGACGTGCGCCAGGGAGAGGTTGGCAATTTGCAAGAAACGACGCTCGGCACGGTAAGGGAGCGGGCCCCGGCCAGGGAAGGACTGGCGGCCCGTGATCTCTACGTCATCCCCTTCACGCCGGATGACTTCCATCGCATCAGGCAGCTGATCTACAAGGTGGCGGGGATCTCCCTTTCCCCCGCCAAGCAGGATCTGGTCTACAGCCGGCTCGCCCGGCGCCTGAGGGTTTTGGGGCTCGACTCCTTCGCCGCCTACCTGAGGAAGCTGCAGACCGGCGACCAGCAGGAGTTGGAGGCGTTCATCAACGCGCTCACCACCAACTTGACCTCGTTTTTCCGGGAGGCGCACCACTTCCCGATCCTGGCCAAGCACCTGGAGGGGGTGCCGCGCAACCGGCCGGCCACCATCTGGACCTGTGCCTCCTCAACCGGGGAGGAGCCGTATTCGCTGGCCATGACGGCGGTGGAGACCTTCGGGAGCTTCCAGGCGCCGGTGCGCATCCTGGCCACCGACATCGACACCGAGGTGCTGGAGCGGGCCAGGGAGGGGGTGTACGCGCTGGACCAGCTCGAGAAGCTGACCCCGGCCCAGTTGAGGCGCTTCTTCCTCAAGGGGGACGGCAGGAACGCGGGGTTTGCCCGGGTCCGCCCGGAGCTTAAGAAGCTGGTGAGCTTCCGCCGGCTGAACCTCCTGGATGAGCGCTGGGGGCTCGTCGAGCAGTACGACGCCATCTTCTGCAGGAACGTTTTGATCTATTTCGACAAGGAGACCCAGCAGCAGGTGCTCAGGCGGATGGCGCCGCGCCTGCAGCCGGACGGCCTTTTGTTCGTGGGGCACTCCGAGAGCCTGCACCACTCCGCCGAGACCTACCGCATCTTCGGCAAGACCGTGTACGCGTTGAGGTAATCGATGATAAAGGTGCTGGTAGTCGACGATTCCGCGCTGATCCGCTCCATCTTAAGCGAGATCGTGAACAAGCAGCCGGACATGGAGGTGGTCGGTACCGCCCCCAACCCGCTGGTGGCGCGGGAGAAGATCAAGGAGCTCAACCCGGACGTTTTGACCCTGGACGTGGAGATGCCCAAGATGGACGGGCTCGCCTTCCTGGAGAAGCTGATGCGGCTTAGGCCCATGCCGGTGGTGATGGTCTCCTCGCTCACCGAGAAGAGTTCGGGGATCACCCTGCGCGCCCTGGAGCTCGGGGCGGTGGACTTCGTCACCAAGCCCAAGGTGGGGATCTGCGACTGGCTGCAGGAGTACGCCCAGGAACTGACCGACAAGATCCGGGTGGCGGCCAAGGCGCGCGTGCGCCGGCTGGCCACCCCCCAGCCGCAGCCGGTCGACAAGAAGCTCAACGCCGACGTGGTGCTCCCCGCCGAGCACCGCCTGAACTACGCCACCACCGAGAAGGTGATCGTGGTCGGGGCCTCGACCGGCGGCACCGAGGCCTTGAAGGAGTTCCTGATCGGGATGCCGGCCGACTCGCCGGGGATACTCATCACCCAGCACATGCCGGAGACCTTCACCCGGACCTTCGCCAAGAGGCTGGACACGCTCTGCTCGCTGTCGGTGAAGGAGGCGGAGGACGGCGACCGGGTGCTCCCCGGCCACGCCTACGTGGCGCCGGGCAACCGCCACCTCCTTCTGCAAAGAAGCGGCGCCAACTACGTGGTGCAGCTTTTGGACGGGCCGCCGGTCAGCCGGCACCGTCCCTCGGTGAACGTGCTGTTCCGGTCGGCGGCCAACTGCGCGGGGAAAAACGCCCTGGCGATCATCATGACCGGCATGGGGGACGACGGGGCCTCGGGGATGCTGGAATTGCACCAGGCAGGCGCCTACACCATGGCGCAGGACGAATTGAGCTGCGTGGTGTTCGGCATGCCCCGGGAGGCGATCGCCCTGGGAGGGGTGGACGAGATCGTGCCGCTTGGCGACATCTCCCGGCGGGTAGGCGTCTGGCTCGCCGCCCAGGGAAAGCGGGCCTTCAGGATGTAGAGGCAGCTGCTAGCGGCTAGCTGCTAGCGGCTAGCGGTCACAAAGGGCGGAAAAGAATGGGTGGAAACGGCAGACAAGACCTGCTGGGCAACCGGCTGCTGGCGCTTTTGATGGTGCTGTGGTGCGTCTGCTTCGTGGGGGTGGTGATCGGCGTCGTCTGGATCGCCCAGCGCGGCTCCGACCTTAAGCAGGTGCGCATGGTCACCTTCGTCATGCTGGGCGCGCTTTTGTCCAGCCTGTCGGCGGTGACGCTGCTCCTTTTGCGGCTCACCCGGCACGTGCGCACCGCCGAGGCCCATCACTTGCGGCTCTTGCGCACCCTGATGGACACCATCCCCTGTCCGATCTACTACAAGGACGGCCAGGGGCGCTACCTGGGCTTCAACAAGGCCTACGAAGAGTACGTCGGCATGGCCGCCGAACTGATGGTGGGCAAGACCGTCCACGACCTGTGGCCCGAGGACCTGGCGGCGAACTACGACAACCACGACCGGCTCCTGCGCGAGCAGCCCGGCACCCAGATCTACGAGGGACCCTTCGTCTACGCCGACGGCTCGCGCCACGACGTGATCTTCCACAAGGGGAGCTTCCGCGGCGCCGACGGCAGGATGGGGGGGACGGTCGGGGTGATCTTCGACATCACCGAGCGCAAGGCGGCCGAGGAGGAGACCGAAAATTCCCGGCAGCGGCTCAGGGACATCATCAACTTCCTTCCCGACGCCACCCTGGTCATCGACGGCGAGGGGCGGGTGATCGCCTGGAACCGCTCCATCGAGGTGATGACCGGGGTGAAGGAGGAGGAGATCTTAGGGCGCGGGGATTACGCCTACACGGTCCCCTTCTACGGCGAAACCAGGCCGATGCTGATCGACCTGGTGGACGACGGGCCGGACCGGGTGCATCCCGACTACCCCTTCCTGAAAAGAGAGGGGAACACGCTCTACACCCAGACGCTCATCCCCGCGATCGGCGGCCGGGAGAGCCGCTACATCTGGGGGACGGCAGCGCCTTTGTTCGACTCCCGCGGGCTACGGGTGGGCGCCATCGAGTCGATGCGCGACATCACCGAGTACAAGCGGGTGGAGAACGAGCTCAGGCTCAAAAACCTCCTGCAATCGACCCAGCTGGAGGCCTCCATCGACGGCATCCTGGCGGTGGACGAGCATGCCCGCATCCTCTCCTGGAACCGGCGCTTCCAGGAGATCTTCAACCTCCCCACGTCCATGCTGGACACGGGCGCCGACCCGCTGGTGCTCGGGCACGCGGCCATGGAGCGGGCCGAGCATCCGGAGGGGTTCCTGGAGGCGGTGCGCGACATCTACCGCCACCCGAAGCGGACAAGCCGCGACGAGATCCTGCTCAAGGGGGGGGTGGTGATCGACCGTTACTCCGCCCCGATGGTGGACGACGACGGCCGCTACTACGGCCGGGTCTGGTACTTCAGGGACATCACCGAGCAGCGCCATGCCGAGGAGGTCCGTTCCCGGTTCGAGGCGCAGCGGCACCACACCCAGCTGATGGAGTCGTTCATCACCCGGCTCGGCCACGACCTCAGGACGCCGCTTACCCCGCTGTTCGTTTTGATCCCGCTACTATTGGAGCGGGTGAAGGACCCGGATCTGGTCTCCATGCTGGAGATCTGCAACCAGAGCGTCTACACGGTGCACCTCTTGACCGAAAAGGCGCTGAAGCTCGTGGCCCTTTCCGCCCCGGTGACCGCGCTTTTGCGCCCGATCGAGCTTGCCGGCCAGGTGGACGAGATCCTGTTCGGCTGCGCGCCGGCCTTCGAGGCGGCCGAGGTCGCCTACGAGAACCACGTGGAGGCGGGGATGATGGTGTCGGCGATCCCCGACCAGTTGCGGGAGCTTATCGACAACCTCCTCTCCAACGCCCTGCGCCACTCGCTGCCGGGGGGCGTGGTGCGCGTTTCGGCCCGCCAGGCGGGGGAAACGGTGACCGTCTCGGTCAAGGACGAGGGGGAAGGGGTGGAGCCGGAGGAGCTGGAGCCGATTTTCGACGAATTCTACAAGGTCGACCACTCCCGGCACGACGTGACCACCCCCGGGCTGGGGCTCGCCATCTGCCGCAAGATCGTGGCCAACCACAAGGGAAGCATCTGGGCGGAAAGCGCCGGCAAGGGGTGTGGGCTGACGGTCCGCTTTACGTTGCCGGCGCCTTGAGCGCCGGCTTTGAAACCAAGGAGATAAAGGACGATGGCGACTAGCCTCATGATCGTGGACGACAACAAGATGATCCGGGAGTCGGTGCGCATCCTCTTTTTAAACGAAGGGATGGAGATCGTCACCGCGGACGGGGGCAAGGAATGTCTCAGGCAGCTGGAGACCGGGTTTCGCGGCATCATCCTGATGGACATCATGATGCCCGGCATGGACGGCTGGGACACCATCCGGGAGATCGTGGAGCGCGGCCTGTACGAAGGCAACGTGATCCTGATGCTCACCGGCAAGAGCGAGCCCGACTACAAGATGGACGGTCTGCAGGAATACGTTACCGATTACGTCACCAAGCCCTTCGATCCGCGGGCGCTGGTGGGTAGCGTACGCTACCTGGCAGAAATCCGGGAATCGTGAGAGTCCGTCGATGAACACAAACATCGTCATGATCGGCGTCTCCACCGGGGGGCCCACCGCGCTCAAGCAGCTGTTCGCCGGGCTTCCCCCCTTAAACGCCGCCTTCGTCATCGTGCTGCACATCCCGCCGGGGATGGACTTCAAGATCGCGAAGAGCCTGGACGCGGTCACCGGCATGCCGGTGGCGCTCGCCCGGGACGGCGACTTTTTGAAGCCCGGACAGGCGTACCTGGCGCCGGGGGGCTTTCACCTTTCCCTGGAGGGGAACAGCCGCGTGCTTTTGAAGAACGGGCCGCGGGTGAACTTCGTGCAGCCTTCGGCGGACGTGGCCATGATGTCGGTTTTGAAGCCGCTCAAGTCGGCGCGCGTCGCCGGGGTGATCCTGACCGGCATGGGGCGCGACGGCGCCGAGGGGATCAGGCACATAAAGTCCATAGGCGGCATCACCTTCGCCCAGGAGAAGGAATCGTGCGCCATCTACGGCATGCCGCGGGCGGCGGTCGAGACCGGCGCGGTCGATTTCGAGTCGACCCCCCAGGGCATCCGCAAGAAACTGATGGAGATCTTCGGGAGAATCACGGAGTGACGAGGCCCATCCGCAGGAGAAACCGCAGCCGCAACGAGACGGTGGCCGACCAGCGCCGCCGCCTGTTCGAGATCATCGACCTGTTGCCGGACGCCGCCTGGGCGGTGGACGTGAGCGGCACCGTGATCGCCTGGAACCGGGCGATCGAGGAACTGACCGGGGTGAAGTCGGAGGAGATGGTGGGGCTGGGGGAGTACGCCTACGCCGTCCCCTTCTACGGGGAGAGACGGCCGATCCTGGTGGACCTGGCCATGCAGCAGGACCCGGACAAGGAGCAGGAGCTGCGCTACGAGGCCTTCAAGCGCACGGGCGACACGGTGGAGGCGGAGATCTTCATCCCGCACTTCGGCCCGGGGGGGCTATTCATCTGGGCACGGGCCAGAAGGCTTCGGGACGCCGCCGGTGCCGTGATCGGCGCCATCGAGACGGTGCGCGACATCACCGAGCGCAAACGGCTGCAGGAGATGATGATGCAGACCGAGAAGATGCTCACCGTGGGGGGGCTTGCAGCCGGCATGGCGCACGAGATCAACAACCCCCTGGCGGCGATCCTGCAGAACATCCAGAACCTGCAAAGGCGCCTCTCCCCGGGGCTTGCCGCCAACGACAAGGTGGCGGCCGAGTTTGGCCTTGATTTCGAGGCCATGCAATGTTATCTCAAGCGTCGCGGCATTTTCGAACTCTTGTCCCACGTGGAGACGGCCGGGACCCGGGTGGCGGGGATCGTGGAGAAGATGCTGGTGTTTTCCCACCGCAACGCCCCGCTCTCCGAGGGGGTGCGCCTGGACGAGCTTCTGGACCAGGCGGTGGAGCTCGTTTTGTGCGACTACGACCTGAAGAAGCGCTGCGAGCTGAAAAGCGAGCAGATCGTGCGCGAGTACGACCCCAGGATCCCCGCGGTGGTGATGAACCGCTCCGAGATGGAACAGGCGATGATCAACCTGATCAAGAACGCCGTGCACGCGCTCTTCCCGCCGCGGCCGGGGGTGATCCCGCGGGTGGTGATCCGCGCCCGGCAAAACGGCGCCTGGGCCAGCGTGCAGATCGAGGACAACGGCTGCGGCATGCCGGCCGAGGTGAAAAGGCGCCTGTTCGAGCCGTTTTTCACCACCAAGGAGGTCGGGGTGGGGACCGGACTTGGGATGTCGGTGACCTATGCGGTGGTGGTCAAGAACCACCGCGGGCGGATCCAGGTGGAATCCGCCGAAGGAGAGGGGACCAAGATGACTGTGCACCTGCCGCTTTTGGAGGCGAGACGATGAGCGAGGCGTGCATTTCCGTGCTCCTGGTGGACGACGACGAGCTGGTCACCGCCTGCATCTCCACCTGGCTTGAGGACGACGGTTTCACCGTGCACACCGCCGGCACGGGCCAGGAGGCGCTCTTGCTTTTGGCGGAGATCCCGGTGGACGTGGCGCTGGTCGACCTGCAGCTCTCCGACGTGAACGGCGAAGAGGTGATCAGGCGCGCCATGGCGAGCCACCCGGCGACCAGGTACCTGATCCATACCGGCAAGCATTTCTATCAGCTCCCCGCAAGCCTTGAGGCCCTGGGGATGCGGCAGCAGGACGTCGTGTTCAAACCGATCTTCGAACTGGAGGCCTTCGCGGCAAGGCTGCGCGGCCTGGCCCGGGAAACGGCGGGATGATGACCCGAGCGGACGGCATATCGGTCCTGATCGTCGAGGACGACGCCGGGCAGCGGCGCTCCATCGTCGACTACCTGGAGGACTCGGGTTTCACCACCTTCGAGGCGTCAAGCGGCGTGGAGGGGATCGCCCTGTTCCGGCAGCGGCGCCCGGACGTGGTGTTCACCGACCTGAACATGGCCAACGGCCACGGCCTGCAGCTGATCGCCCAGCTTAAGGACGAAAGCCCGCTCACCCCGGTGATCGTGATCTCCGGCACCGGCATGATCAACGACGCGGTGGAGTCGATGAAGAACGGCGCCTGGGACTTCATCACCAAGCCGGTCAGAAAGCTCTCCGAGCTGGAGGACCTCTGCCGCCGGCTTTTGCAAAAGGCGCAGGAGGAGCGGGCGCGCCAGGAGTCGAGTGCGCAGACCGAGAAGAACTACCAGTTCGAGAAGCTGCACGACGCGCTCACCGGGCTCCCCAACCGGCTGCAGCTGGTCGAATTGTTCAAGCCGCGCATGAGCCACGGCCTGCGCATGTGCCTGATCCTTTTGGACCTGAACAACTTCAAGATCGTCAACGCCAACTTCGGCCACGCCGCCGCCAACGACCTGTTGCGCCAGGTCGCCACCCGGCTCACCGCCGCCTGCGGCGGCTCGGACATCCTGGCCCATCTGGGCGGCGACGAGTTCGCCATCCTCACCACCTACAGCGAGCCCGCGATCGAGAGCTTCGTAGCCGCACTGGAGGAGGTCTTCGTCCCCCCCTTCACCGCCTCCGAAAAGGAGCTGTTCGTCTCGGCCAGCATGGGGATCGCCAACTGGCCCTCCGACGGCAACTCCGTCGAGGACCTCCTGCGCTGCGCCAACATCGCCATCTTCCGCTCCAAGGAGCGCGGCCGCACCACGGTGCAGTTCTACGACCCGGTCTTCGGCGAGCACGTGCGCGGCCGCATCGAGCTGGAGACGTGCCTGCGGCGTGCTTTGGAGCGCAACGAGTTCGTGCTGCAGTATCAGCCGCAGATCGAGGTGGCGACCGGCAGAGTAGCGGGGGTGGAGGCGCTGGTGCGCTGGCAGCGCGCAAAGGGCGACCTGGTGATGCCCTACGACTTCATTTCGGTTTTGGAGGAATCCGGGCTGATCATCCCGGTGGGGGAGTGGATACTCTCCGAGGCGTGCCGGCAGTACGTGGCCTGGCAGCGGCTGGGGATCGGCTCGTTCATGCTTTCGGTGAACATCTCCGCGGCGCAGTTCAAGTCCGGCACCCTGCCGGCCACGGTGGTGAGGATCCTGAAGGAAACGGGGATGAGCCCCGACTACCTCTGCCTGGAGTTGACCGAGGGGATCGTCATGGACGACGTGGAGGGGACGGTGCGCTCTCTCACCACGCTGCGCGAGCTGGGGATCTCGCTTTCCATCGACGACTTCGGCACCGGCTATTCGTCTTTGAGCTATCTCAGGCGCATGCCGATCAGTGAGCTTAAGATCGACCGCAGTTTCATCTCGACCATTCCCGGCGATCAGAACAACACGGTGATCGTCAACTCCATCATCAGCATGGCCCAATACCTCAACATCCGCGTGGTGGCGGAAGGGGTGGAAACCCTGGAGCAGCTCAGGCAGCTGCAGCAGTGCCAGTGTCACATGGTGCAGGGGTTCTACTTCTCAAAGCCGCTCACCCCGGAGGACATGATCCCCTTCGCCGCCCGCCAGTTCGATATCCCCCCCTTGGATTAAGCCAAACCACAGCCCCTTCGACCGGTCGGACCGGCCGGACTGTCAGAGCTCCGACGCCGTCAGTCGCGAGAGCATCTTGCGGCGGTAGTCCACGATCTCCTTGCGCAGCGAGGCGAGCTGGGCCACCTTCTCGTCGATCTTGTCGACGTGCTGGTCGAGGATCTCGACCAGCCGCGGGATCATGCGGTCGGTGCGCTTGGCGTCGCCGTAGGCCGAGTACAGGTCCTGCATCTCCTTGATGGTCAGCCCGAGCTCCTTGAGCTTGAGGATGAACTTGATTCTCCTGATGTAGTAGGGGGTGTAGCCGCGGGTTGCCCCGTCCGAGCGCTCCAGCGACTCGATGATCCCCACCTCTTCCCAGTAGCGAAGCGTCCTTGTGGTCAGCCCCAGCGTCTTCGCCAGGTCCCCGATCGATACAACCTCTTCGCCGGCCTTCAGTGTGTTCATGTCTTTCACCTTTACGTAAAATATTACGTTTTTAGAATATAGTTGTAATTTTGTCAACTTAGAAATCCGCCGCCCTTCTGAAATGCGCACGCCTTCACCGCTTTTCGTCCGTCGTGTTTCGGCTGTTTAAAAAAATGTTTTATTTATGCTTGACATGCACGTAAACTGCGGATATTTTATGCCGCATATGAGGCGTCGTAACGGCAAATAACCCTGTAAAACAGGGCGTAACGCAGCGCACCGGCTCGGGTGTGCCGATGGCGGCTTCGGATCAAGTTGACGGGAAGGTCAAGTCGAAGCGACCGACTGCAGGGTCTGGTCCACTGTTTTTGATTGGAAATGCCGGCAGTTAGCCGCACAGGCTCTAAAAAACGACGCCTTGACCCGGGTCGTTTCACCGCTGCTGCCGCGGCGTTTTATCCCCCTGATGCCGCCACTGCTGGTTGACGTGGGATTTTAACGCCCGTGCAATAAAAGTTTTTTTTACCACTGCAAAACGGAGGTTTAAATGAGCGAGCTGCACCAACGGATCAGGAAGACCAGCCTGCACAGCCGGATCATGACCGCCGAGGAGACCATCCCCTTCTTCAAAAACGGCATGGACCTCGGCTGGTCCGGCTTCACCCCGGTGGGCTACCCCAAGGTGGTCCCCGCGGCGCTGGCGGACCACGTGGAGAAGAACAACCTGCAGGGGAAGATGCGCTTCAACCTGTTCATCGGCGCCTCCATCGGCGCCGAGATCGAGGACCGCTGGGCCGAGCTTAAGATGACCGACAAGCGCTGGCCGTACCAGACCGGCAAGGTGGTGCAGAAGCAGGTCAACAACGGCGGGGTGCGCATGGGCGACAAGCACCTCTCGCTCTACGCCCAGGATCTCGCCTACGGCTTCTACACCAAGGAGCGCGGCGGCGGCTTCGACTTGGGCCTGATCGAGGCCTCCGGCATCGCCGAGGACGGCTCCATCATCCTCTGCGGCTCGATCGGCTGCGCCACCGAGGTGATCCAGCACGCGGACAAGCTGATCATCGAGATCAACACCGCCATCCCCTCCTTCGAGGGTATCCACGACATCGTGATGACCGAGCGCCCCCCCTACAAGAAGCCGTACCTGATCAGCCGGGTGGACGACCGCATCGGCTCGTTCACCGTCCCCTGCGACTCCGACAAGATCGTGGCCATCGTCGAGTCGAGGATGCCGGACAAGGGGCGCGCCCTCTCCGCGCCGGACGAGGTCTCCGAGCAAATCGCCGCCCACATCATCGACTTCTTTCAGTGCGAGGTGAAGGCCGGCCGGCTCCCCAAGAACCTTTTGCCGCTGCAGTCGGGGGTGGGGAACATCGCCAACGCCGTGGTGGGCGCCATGGCCAAGAGCCCCTTCCAGAACCTCTCCGTCTGGACCGAGGTGATCCAGGACACCATGCTCGACCTGTTCGACTCGGGCAAGCTCGACTTCGCCTCCTCGACCTCGCTCTCCCTCTCCGAGGGCGGCTTCAAGCGCCTCTACGACAACTGGGACTTCTACGTGAACAAGGTGGTGCTCAGGCCCATGCAGATCTCAAACAACCCGGAGCCGATCCGCCGCCTGGGGGTGATCGCCATGAACACCCCGGTGGAATTCGACATCTACGGTCACGCGAACTCGACCCTGGTGGGGGGCACCCGCATGATCAACGGCATCGGCGGCTCGGGCGACTTCTTAAGGAACGCCTACCTCTCCATCATGCATACCCCCTCGACCCGGCCGTCCAAGACCGACCCGACCGGCATCACCTGCGTGGTGCCGATGGTGCCGCACGTCGACCACACCGAGCACGACCTGGACGTGCTCGTGACCGAGCGGGGGCTTGCCGACCTGCGCGGCCTTAGCCCGCGGGAGCGCGCGAAACTGGTCATCGACAAGTGCGTGCACCCCGACTACCAGCCGATCATGCGCGAGTACTACGAGCGCGCCAAGCGCGAGTGCTTCGAGGCGAACGTCGGGCACGAGCCGCACATGCTCTTCAAGGTCTTCAAGATGCAGCAGCAGCTGGCGGAAAACGGCACCATGAAGATCAAGAGCTGGGATTAGAGGGCGACGAGTTTACATCTTTCTCCCGTATGGGAGGGGGGCGGGCGGTACTACTTTATTGAAGCTTAAAAAACCCCGTCCTCTGGGCGGGGTCAGCGTCCGTTGGCTTTGCCTATAAGTTGGCCCATCT
>Ga0209415_10000464_pt1 | contig 75053 bp, 78 predicted proteins | sample PeaSoiSIISIP2007_FD_187696 | JGI IMG/M metagenome (GOLD analysis project Ga0209415, IMG submission 187696) | Peat soil microbial communities from Weissenstadt, Germany - SII-SIP-2007 (SPAdes) (version 2) | ecosystem: Environmental > Terrestrial > Soil > Wetlands > Peat | place: Germany...
GACCTCGACGTGCGCGCCTGGGCGCCGACCAAAAAAAGCCTCCACGCCTACGCCCAGATGCTGGGCAAGCTGCGCGTCGCGCTGTCCCCGACCCAACCGAATTGGATGTTCACCGCGCTCTTGCCGGCGGCGCACGGCATAACGACCGGTCCGATGCCGTGGCACGACCGCGCTCTCGCGGCCTCGCTCGACGTGTTCACCTCCGAACTGAAGCTCGAATTGAGCGACGGCCGCAGCCGGCGCATCGCGCTCGTCCCGGCGCGCACGGTGGCGGAGATCTACGCCGAACTGCTGGCCGCGCTCGGAGCACTCGGCGTCGCGGTGACGCTGTCGCCGATCCCGCAAGAAGTCGCCGACGTCACGCCGTTCGATGCGGATCGGCGTCCGGCGGCCTACGATCCGGCGGCCGTGGAACGCTGGTTTCGCGTCGTCACCGCAACGGCCGGCATCTTCGAGCGCTGGCGCTCGTTTTTCTTCGGGCGCAACAGCATCCGGCTCTGGTGGGGTGCGCTCGATGTGTCGCTGATGCTCTTCAACGGCAACCACGTCGCACCGCCGCGCGATCGCGGCTATCTGCTGCGCTACGATCTGGACGCCGAGTTGATGAACGCCGGCTTCTACCCCGGCGACGACGCTAACGCGCCGTTCTTCTACGGTTACGTCCACCCGCAACCCGCGGGCGCCGCGGCGCTTCCGATCGCCCCCGCAACCGCGTCCTGGTCGGAACCGATCAAGGAGTGGGTGCTGCCGTACGACGCGATTCGCAACGCCGCTGATCCCGCCGCCGCGGTGGGCGAGTTTCTCGATGCGCTCTACGCCGTGTGCGGCACGGCCGCGGGCTGGGATCGCGCCGCACTCTCTTACGTCGCCCCGAAGCGAGCCTTCCGAACGTAACCATGCCCGTCAAGCCTCGTCTCCACTACGCCTACATCGTTGCGGCGCTGGCCTTCGTATTGCTCATCGCCGCGGCCGGCGTGCGTTCGTCGCCGACGATGCTGATCCAGCCGCTGCAAGCCGAGTTCCATTGGACGACCGCGACGATCTCGGCGGCGATCGCGCTCAACCTGCTGTTGTTCGGGCTCATCGGACCGTTCGCCGCCGGCGTGTTCGAGCGCTTCGGTTTGCGGCGCACGATCGCGGGCGCGCTCGCGCTGATGGCGGTCGCTGCTGCCGCGTCGATCTTCATGACGCAGTCGTGGGAATTTCTGCTGCTGTGGGGCGGCATGGTCGGCGTGGGTGCGGGCAGCATCAGCCTCGTCGCCGGCGCGACGATCGTCAACCGCTGGTTCGAAACCAATCGCGGCACCGTCATGGGCGTCCTCACGGCGAGCAACGCGACGGGGCAGTTGATCTTTCTCCCGCTGTTCGGCGTGCTGATCACGCGCGCGGGCTGGCGCGCCGAGGTGCTTTTCATCGCCGCCGTGTGCGCGGTGCTGGCACCGCTTGCGCTGTTGATCTTGCGCGAGCATCCCGCCGACATGAATTTAGCGATGCTCGGTTCGACCGCGGTCGTCGTCCCGGAGCGCTCGACCGGCAACCCGTTCGTCAACACGCTGGTCGCACTGCGCGACGGTTTGCGCACGCGCGACTTCTGGCTGCTCGGCGGCAGCTTCTTCATCTGCGGCGCGAGCACGAACGGTCTGATCGGCACGCATCTCGTTCCCGCCTGCGGCGATCACGGCATCGCCGAGGTGCAGGCCGCCGGTTTGCTCGCTGCGATGGGCGTGTTCGATTTGATCGGCACGACGGCGTCAGGCTGGCTGTCCGATCGCTATAGCGCGCGTTGGCTGCTCTTCTGGTACTACGGTTTGCGCGGGCTCTCGCTGATGTATCTACCGGCCGCCTTCGGCATCGCGAGCATCGGCTTACCGATCTTTGCGGTCTTCTACGGTTTGGATTGGATCGCCACCGTTCCGCCGACGCTGCGCCTGACGACCAACCGTTTCGGCCGGCTGCGCGCGCCGATGATGTTCGGCTGGATCTTTACCGGGCACCAACTCGGTGCGAGCTTGATCGCCTATGTGGCGGGCGTGATTCGCACCGACGCCGGCAGCTACGATTCCGCGTTCGTACTCTCGGGCATCTTGTGCATCATCGCCGCCGTGATGGTGCTCTTCATCGGCCGGGAACGTAGATCAGTTGTGCTGCCGGGAACGTTGGAAACTTTTCGTACTTCGCCGTGACGTCGATCCAGGGCTGGATCTGCGCGGGAATCATCTGCGCCGCATAATACGGCTTGCGGGCGAGGGTGACGAGCGCCGGGTCGGCCTTCAGGTATTTGGCCACGATCGGCACGGTCTTGTCGGGATTCGCATTAGCCCACGCTCCCGCCTCAGCGATGGCGCGCTGGAAACGGGCCACGGCATCGGGATGCGCCTTCGCCCAATCGGCCGTGGCGAACCAGCCCGCGGCGAGAAACTCGTTGGGCGAAATCGCATCGTCGCCTTCCGCCAAGATGCGGGCGAGGTGCTTCTGCTCGGCGATCGTCACGAACGGTTCGACCATGTAGGCCGCATCGACGCGACCGGAAGCGATGGCGTCCGCGGTAACGGGAAAGGGCATCTCGACGAACTTGACCGTCGATGAGTCGCCGCCGGTCTTGTCGATCCAGGCGCGCGGCTGGTACTCGGCAATGGTGTTCAACCCGGCCGCGCCAAGCGTCTTCCCGTTGAAGTCGCGTCCGGTCTTGAGCGTCGAATTCATCCCCACCATGATCGCGCCGCCGAAGTGCGCCGGCGCATCGGAAATACCCGGCGCGATCAGGACGAACGGCAGCCCCTTTGAATGGGCGGTCGCGAGCGTGGCCACCGTGGCCCAAGAGATGTCGTAGGTTCCGGCCAGCACCGCCGACGCCAGCGCGGGCGACGAGGGGTTCTGGGTGACCTCGACGCTGACGCCTTCTTTGGCGAAGAAGCCATTGTCCAGCGCGTAGTACACGCCGGACGCCGGCTGGATCGGGATCATCGCGACGCGCACGGTCGCCGTGCCTTGGGCCGACGTCGGCGCTGATGCCGAGAGCACACCGAGCGTCACTAGCGCGGCGGCGATGAGCGGGACGATCGCGCGAACACGGATGGTCATCGGGAACCTCCAGCGATTGGTTATCAGCAGTTGCATTTCACGGCGAACGCGCGTTCCCGGCCGACGAGCGATTCCCCGACCGCCGCGTGCGCGGCCATGTGCGCGGCCGTGACCGCCAGCCCCCCGTTGCGGTAGAGATCGTCGGTAATCCCCTCCCACGACCGGTCGCCGTCGGCCGACCAGGCAAACGGCAAGGTGCGCATCGCCCACGCGCCGGGCTCGAACTCCGGCACCAATTCGAACACGCGGCGCAGGATGTCGCGCTGCTGCGCAGCCGCAAACGGTTTACCGGCCGGACAGCCCAGCGGAAAATCGAGGAAACACGTGCGCGGCGGCTTGACCGCGGCGCTCATCTCCCACAGCACGCTCGTGCTGACCGTCGGCAAGCCGCGCGCCTCGAGCGCGCGCGCGATGATGCCGGTGGCGCGATGACAGGCGGGGCAAAACGGCAGCACGAGCACCAGATCGACGCCTTGCGCCTCGTAGATCGCCTTGATCGCCGGAACGGTCTGCTCGACGAGCTCGGTGTAGCGTTCGATCGATCCGACCATCGACACGGCAGTGTGCGCCAAGCGCCGGAACACACCCTCGCGCTCGAGCTCCTTCAACCGGTCGATCGGGTAGGCGACGTTGAGGTCCTCGAGCGCCCATTTGCGGACCAGCGTTTGGTGCGAAACGATCAACCGCGCGAGCGGCGTGTCGCGATGCAGGAGCCGGAACGTGATGTCCTCGGTCTCCAGCAGCGGCGGATCTTCGGGCAACTGCGCGCCGCAGCTGACGAAGAGCCCGACCGTCGATTCGGCCACCGGTTTGCGCAACGGCGTGAGCGCCGGCGGATCGAACTCCGGCATGGGGATCGACTTCCCGAACTCGGCCAGCAACCGCGAAAAACTATAGGGCATGAGCTAAGGTATCCGCGCTTTTCGCCCGCCGACCCCCTTTTATGTCACCCCGAGCCTGTCGAGGGGCCGCCGCAATCGCCATCCTTGGTCGCTGCCCCTCGACAGGCTCGGGGTGACATCATGGTGCGTCCGGGGGTGAAAATGTGGGTATACCCACTACGTGAACCAAAAGAACAGTGGCATGGCATGAGCGGCATCTCGCCGATTGGGCCGGTCACGAGCGGCACCGCCCCGGTTTATGCCGCACTGAGCCCCTATCTCAACGGGGCCCGGCGCACCTCGACCGCGGCGGCCGCCGTGCAGGCGGAAGCAAGCGCCGCGAGCGCAAGCGCAGCCGCCACCGCCGCGGCCGTTGCCGCTCGCTCGGAAGCCGAGGTCACCGTGATAGCCGCCCCGCCGTTCCTGAACCCCGCGATCACCACCATTGCCACCCAAACCGCGCTCGGCGAAGTCCTGACCCCACCGGTCGCCGTCACCCCGAACGCGCAGCCTGCAACCCCCGTGGCGCCGCCGGCCACCACGCCGGCCGACGCGTTCTACGGCGATAGCGGCTTGCTCGTGCAGTCCTATGGTGCCGTCGCCCTCCTTACCGGTCCGCAGGCCGCCGCGGGGATTTACGGTCTGGCCGCAGCGCCGGCTGTTGCGCCGGTTGCGCCCGTTTTAGGCGGGCCGCGCGTGGCGCGCCTCGAGACGTCGGCCTAGGGGATCACCGCGGTGGCGTCGAGTTGGATCGCCGTCACGCCGCCGAAATGGTCGTACTGCGCCACGTGGCGGGCCGGCCGCGAATGCGCGTCGGGGAAATATTTGAGCCACTGAACGTTGATCTCGTCGCGCATTGCGGTCGACTTGACCGTGACGCCGACTTTGACGACGTCCTCGAGCGACGCGCCCGCGGCTTTGAGGATCCGCTCCAGGTTGCGGAAGGCTTGCGCGACCTGCGCAGTCTGATCTTCGGGGACTTTTCCGGTCGCCGGGTCTTGCCCGGAAATCCCACCCGTCATCACGACGTTGCCCACGCGCGATGCAGCCGGGATCGGATTATCGCCGTGTTTGAATCCTTCGACATCGATGCTCTTGCGGTTGCTCATGCCGCGTCGTTCGAGAGGGTTCGCGCCGATCCCGTCGTGAAACGGCGCTGGAATGACCGTGAGCACGCAGACCCCCACCCGTCGCGCGCCGTTCGCAACGGATGAACTGCGCGTCGAAGGCCGCGCGAAGGTCAGCGGCGCGGCAGCGTATTCGGCCGATGCCGCACGTCCCGGCATGTTATGGGCGGCGTTCGTTACGAGCCCGCTCCCGCACGGGCGGATCGTCTCGATCGACGCACAGGCGGCGCGCGCGATGGCCGGCGTGCACGCCGTGCTCAGCGGCGCCGACATCGGCGAACACTATCTCGGCCGCGCGCTCTTCGACTGGCCGGTCCTCGCGATCGACGAAGTGCAATTCGTCGGCCAATACGTGGTCGCGGTGGCGGCCGAAACGCGGGAGGGCGCGCAGGCGGCGGCGCGCGCCGTGGAGGTGCAGTACGCAGAGCTGCCCGCGATCTTCGATTCCGAGGAAGCGCTCGCGCCGGACGCGCCGCTCTTGCACCCGCATCCCGAACGCTATCCGTTCATCATTCCCGGCAAACGCCGGCCGGTGCCGCATCCGAACATGCAAGGCTACCTCAGCGAATCGCAGGGCGACGTCGAGGCGGCGTTCGCCTCCGCGCACCGCATCTTCGAGCACCGCTTCTCCACGCCGCGGTACTTCGGCGCCGCAATCGAGCCGCGCGCGACCATGGTCTGGATCGACGAGCGCGGGATCGTCCACGTCATCTCGACCAACAAATCGCCGTTCGCGCTGCGCGCGCAACTCGCGATCGCCACCGGCGTGCCGGCCGCGTCGATCGTCGTCGAACCGGCGTACATCGGCGGCGACTTCGGCGCCAAAGGGCTCTCGGTCGACGAGTTCGCGTGCTACTTCCTGGCGCGCGAAACACGCCGGCCGATCAAGGCGGTGCGTTCGTATCTCGACGACATGCGCTCGACCAACGTGCGCCACGCGGCAACGGTTGCGCTCAAGACCGCGGTCGCCGCGGACGGCACGATTACCGCCATGACCGGGCGCGTCGTTTTCAACGGCGGCGCGTTCGGTGCCGGGAAACCGATCCCGACCGTCCTGCCGGCCGTGCATGCCATCCCGGCGCTGCCGTATCGCATTCCGAACGCGAGCTGGGAAGTGATGAGCGTGTACACGCACTCCGTGCCGGGTGGGCACGTGCGCGCGCCGGGTGAAACCCAGATCCTGTTCGCGGTCGAATCGCACCTCGACATCATCGCGCACGCGATGGGCATCGACCCGATCGCCTTTCGCATCACCAACGCGGGCCATCCGCGGATGGTGGACGTCCTCGAGAAGCTGCGGGTCGAAAGCGGCTGGGACCGCCCGCCGGCACCCGGCCGCGGCCGCGGCATGTCGGCCTGGAAACGGCACGTCGGTGGCGGCACGAGCGGTGTCAAGCTGATCGCGCAAGCAGGCGGCACGATCGAGATCCAAACCGGGCTCGCCGATCAAGGCGGCGGCAACTTGACGGCGGTGCAACGCGCGGTCAGCGCCACGCTCGGAATTCCTCGCGAACGCATACGGCTCGTCCACCGCGGCACCGATGTTGCGGAGAGCGATCCGGGCGCCGGCGGCAGCCGCGCGACGCACATCGTCGGCAACGCAGCGCTGGCCGCGGTCGAGCAGTTGAGCACGGCCCTGCGCAACGCCGGCTGGGACGAATCACCGGCGAGTTGGCCGGATGCCGTCGAGGCGCTCGTTCGCGCATCCGCCACGCCGCCGGCGTTCGTCGGCACCTACGACAGTAGTAAGAATCCGGCCGCCGACGACAACAACTTCGCAAGCTATGCCGTCGAGGTCACCGTCGATCCCGAAACCGGCACGGTCAAAGTCGAGCAGATCGTCTGCGTCGTCGATACCGGGACGATCCTCAATCCGGTCGCGTATCGCGGGCAGGTCGACGGCGGGTTCATGTTCGGCTTCGGGCACGCAATGACCGAAGAATTACTCGTCGAGGACGGCCGCATCGTCAACCTCTCGCTGGCCGATTACAAGCTCCCCAGCATGCGCGACATTCCGCCGTTTCGCGCCGTGCTCATGGACGAGGTTCCCGGTCCCGGCCCGTTCGGCGGCAAGAGCGCCGGCGAACTGAACACCGGCGGCGTCGGGCCCGCGATCTCAAACGCGGTTACCGCTGCCTGCGGCGTGCGGCTCACCGCGCTGCCGATAACCTCGGAGCGCGTCTTTTCGCTCTTGGCCGAAAAGAGCGCCGCCGGCTAGGGCTACTTCGCGCGCGCAACCGCCTCGGCAAACGTGTTGTCGACGTTGGCCGCGAGGTTGGGTGCCGTTTGCACCAGGCCTTCTTTGACGTACTGCTGCATCTGCCAGCGCAACGCGTACTTGCCGTCGACGTCGACCGTGAGCTTCTCCGGACCGATCGCCAAACCGATCTTCGTATAGAGCGATGGATCGTCGATCGGAATGTACTTCTGGTAGATCTGGGCGATCGCGGCGCGCCCCGCCGGCGTCGAGAGGTGCGCGCGCAGGAACATGTTCGCGCTCGACCACGCGCGCAGGAAGCGCACTCCGAGCGGACGGTCGGTCTTGCCCATGCGTTGACCGTACATCATCACCGCCTGCACGTAGCCGGGCATCAGTGCCGAGAGGTTGCTCGCCTTCACGGCAGTGCCTTGCTCGGCCAACTCCGTCGCGTACGGATCGATCGTCGCGGCGATATCGATGGCGTGGTTCTGCAAGGCCGCGCTCATGTCGGGCAACGGCATTTCGACGACGTTCACCTCGCTGGGCGACATGTTCACGCTGGCGAGATACGCAGCCGCGAACAAGTCGGTCATCTGACCCCTCGCGGTCACCGCCACCGTGAGCCCTTTGGCGTCCTTGGGCTTGAACGACCCGTACGGGGCCAGGTCTTTGCGCACCATGATGTAGGCGGAATCGCCGGACGGCGCGTCTTTTCCCGACGTCCAGTAGTCGGCCACGATCGTCGCGTTCATGCCCAGCGCCATCGCGTTGAACAGTGCCGCACCGGGCGACGTTGTGGCAACGTCGATTTGGCCCGTGGCGAGCGCGGGCACGAGTTCCGCTCCCGAGCGAAAGAAGACCGGCTTGACGTCGATCCCCGCCGCGCTGAAATAACCCTGATCGATCCCGATGAAGAGCGCGGTCGGCAAGCGCAGCATCCCGACCTGGACCGCATCGGCCGCCGCCGCGGCGCGCGGGGCGAGCGCCGCCGCGGAGAGGAGCAGAAACCCGTAGCGGTTCGTCCGCATTATCGGGCGGCTCGCAGGAAGCCCTCGTCGACCGCCGCTTTCAGATCGGGCGACGTCTTCACGAGCCTACGCATACTCCATTCGTTTCTTGTAGTCGTCCTCGATCGCATCGCGGAAGCGTTCGAGCAGTTGCTCGAGCGTACCGTGGGCGATCCGAATGCCGACGACCGCATCGAAGAGCTGGCCGGCAACGCCGCCGGGAACGTTGTACGTTCCGGCGATCGACAACATGCACTCTTTTTCGCCGGTCGCCTCCGCCTGCAGCGTGCCCTCGAAGCTCGGGAACAAGCTCGCGTCCGGCTCCCAGCAGATGTAGAGCATTGCAGCGCCGCCCGGTTGCGCGACGTATTCGACGCGCACGGTGACCTCGCGCTCGAGCGTTAGTCCCACGAGTTGCGTGACCGTGTAGCGCATCGGCAGCGTCGAATCGGCGTTCGCCCCACCGAGGTCGCGCACGTACGTGTTAAGGTACGCGAGCGCGAACCCGCTCGGTGCTTTAACTGAGATCGATGCCGACAGCTCGCGCACAGCCCTCCTTCGTTGGGCACCGAGCAGGCCAGTCCTACCACCCCCGGCAAATGCCTCCGGCTATGGACACCCTCGCGATTCTCGTCGGCGGCGGTCCGGCGCCCGGCATCAACGGCGTCATCGCCTCGGCCACCATCGAGGCGATCAACAACGGGCTGCGCGTCATCGGGCTCTACGATGGTTACCGCCACATCGCGCTGGGCGACATCTCCCAAGTGCGCGAGCTGACGGTGGCCGACGTCTCCCTCATCCACTTCACCGGCGGTTCGATCCTGCGCACCTCGCGCACGAACCCCGCCCAAGACCAAGCGACGCTCAACCGTTGCCTGCGCTCGTTGCGCCAGCTCGGCGTGCGCTATCTCGTGTGCATCGGCGGCGACGATACGACCTACGGAGCGGCCCGGATCGCCGAGCTCACCCACGGTGCGATCGGCGTCGCGACCGTCCCGAAGACGATCGACAACGATCTGCCGCTGCCCGACAACGCCCCGACGTTCGGCTTCGAAACCGCTCGCGCGGTCGGAACCAACATCGTCGAGAGCCTGATGGAGGACGCGCGCACGACGGCGCGCTGGTATTTGTGCGTGAGCATGGGACGTAAGTCGGGCTCGCTCGCGCTCGGGATGTGCAAGGCTGCCGGCGCAACGTTGGCGGTGATTCCCGAAGAATTTTCCGACGACGTCTTCGATCTGCGCTTGGTCGTCGACACGATCGTCGGTTCGATCGTCAAACGCCGGGCCTGGGGGCAGGATCACGGCGTGGCGATCGTCGCCGAAGGGATCGCAGAGCGCCTGAGGCCTGAGGAAATCGAGCACTTCGACAGCGTCACGCGCGACGCATACGGCCACGTGCGGTTGGCCGACGTGCCGCTCGGCGCGGTCCTGCGCGATGCGGTCCGCAAGCGGCTCGAAGAACTCGGCGTCGACATGACCGTGGTCAACAAGGACATCGGGTACGAATTGCGCTGCGCGAAGCCGGTGCCGTTCGACGTCGAGTACACGCGCACGCTCGGCTACGGCGCGGTGCGCTACCTGCTGCGCGGCGGCAGCGGGGCGCTGATCGCGCTTTCCGGCGGACGGGTAACCCCGGTGACGCTGGCCGATCTGCAGGATCCGCAAACCGGCCGCGTGCGCATCCGCACGGTCGACGTCACGACCGAGGCCTACGAGGTCGCGCGCTCGTACATGATCCGGCTCGAACCGGGCGATCTCAGCGAGCCGCGCCTCTCGCAATTCGCCGCCCAGACCACGCTCTCACCGGAAGAGTTTAGCGCCGCGTTCGCCGGCATCTGCCGGCGCGAACCGACGGTTTCCGCTTAGCGGCCGTGCGCGCAGGCCGCCGCTTGCTGCGCGCGCGTCGTGGCGCCGGCGACACTGCCGGCGCCTTTGTTCAGCGGGATCGCGACGATGGGCGCCGCCTGCGACTTGCCGGTGATCGGATTGATCGTGTTTTGGGCGCGGTTGGCCGTCGGGCCGCTGATGCAGCCTTGACCGCTCATCGTGTGCGGGTTGCTAGGGCCTGAGGGATTCGAGAACGTCATCGGCTTCGCTTTGTGCACCATCGCGGTGTGGTGGTAGGTAGCCGGCGGGGACGGCGTCTGAGCGAGGGCCGGGACGGCGGTCGCGCCTGCAACGAGGGCAGCGCATAATACAAATCGCAGCATGATGATTCTTTCCCGCGTTCTAGCGGAACACTACCGTTCGCGGGCCGTTGGGCAGTACCCGCTGCGCAACGTGGAGCTTCACCGCTCGCGACAGCACCATGCATTCGATGTCGCGGCCGATCGCAGCGAAGTCGGCGACGGAGGAAGCGTGATCGACGCGCTCGACGTCCTGCTCGATGATCGGCCCTTCGTCGAGCTCGCTCGTCACGTAATGCGCGGTGGCCCCGATCAGCTTGACGCCGCGCGCGTGGGCCTGGGCGTAGGGATTCGCGCCTTTGAAGCTCGGCAAGAACGAGTGGTGGATGTTGATGGCGCGCCCGCTCAAAGCGCGGCTCGTTGCGTCGGAGAGGATCCGCATGTAACGCGCGAGCACGAGCAGGTCGATGCGCTCGCGCGCGACGATCTCCAGCAGCTGCGCTTCCGCCGCCGCTTGCGTCGCCGGCGACACCGGCACGTAGTGAAACGGGATGCCGTATGAGGCGGCGAGCCCGGCGAAGTCTTCGTGGTTGGAGATGATCGCCGGGACCTCGGCCCGCAAATCGCCCGAACCATGGCGGTAGAGCAGATCGTTGAGACAGTGTCCTTGGCGCGAAACCATAATCGCGAGGCGCATCTTCACGGTGACGTCGCGAATCTCGAAGGTCATGCCGAAGCGCCGGCCGATCGGAGCGAACGCCGCGCGCAGCTCGTCCGCCGGCAACGGACACGTGAACTCGACCCGCATGAAGAACCGGAGCGTATCGGGATCGCCGAACTGCGCGCTGTCGATGATGTTGCCGCCGCGTTCGACCAGAAAGCCGGACACCGCGTGCACGATTCCGAGGGTGTCCTCGCACGAGAGCGTCAGGACGAAATCCACGCCCATCAGGCGGCGCCCCCGGCGAGCAGGGCCAGGGCGCGGTCGAGCTGCGGGTCGTGCCCCGGAACGCCCGCTTGCGAACCCGGCGGTTCGTCGACGACGACGTCAGGCTCGAGGCCGACGCGGTCGACGAAACGGCCGGCGGCGGTGTAGTACCGCGCCGTCGTCAGCTTGATCGCGGAACCATCGGGTAATGCGAACATCGTTTGCGCGACCCCCTTGCCGAACGTACGCGTTCCGACGAGCGTGCCGGCCCGGCGATCCTGGATCGCGCCGGCGACCAGCTCGGCGCCGGAGGCCGAGTCCCCATCGACGAGAACGGCCAGCGGAAGCACGGGTACGGCGTCCCCATCGGCCGGCGACACGCGCCGCTTTCCGTCGCGGCCTTCGTTCGCGACGATCGGACCGGCGGCGATGAATGCGGACGCGACGTGCACCGCCGCGCTCTCGTATCCGCCGCCGTTGCCGCGCAGATCGAAGACGTACGCTCTTGCGCCGGCCTTCGCCAGTTGCACGAGCGCAGCGCGTACTTCGGTGCCGGCGTCTTGCGCGAACGAGCGCAACGCGACGTAGCCCACGCCGCCGGGCAACAGACGTTCGGTCACGCCGGGCGGGCTGCTCGCGGCCGTCCCCTCGATCGCCGCGCTGAAGCCCTTCACCTCGGCCGCCGTAAAGAACACGGAGTACGGATCGTGCAGCGCACCGAGCTCGCCGCGAATCCCCGCATAGACGAGGCCGAGCGCGTCGACGCGCGCACCGTAGCGCTCGATCGCGAGGCCGATCTGCTGTTCGATCGCGGGAACCGCCCCGCGCCCGTCGGGCCGCGCGTGCATCATCCCGACCCTGGGGTTCGCGATGCCGCGCGAGCGCAGGTACGCGACGAGCCCGACGCGCGCGCCGTCAAGCAAGCGCTGCGGGGCGACCGGCTGCTGGTAATGGTCGGAGATCGTCGCGTAGGCGAACTCCGTCTCGATCAGATCGAGCAGGCTCACGTTCGTTTCCCCAACAGCCGGGCGTCCGGCGAGACCTGCCAGCGCAGCGCACAGCACGAGGGCGCCGAGTGGACGGTTCATCGGTGCGACGGCGTCGCGGCGGTTCGGCGCAGGACCGCCAGCGTTTCTTCCGCGCAGCGATCCCAAGAAAACAGGGCTGCCCGTGCCAGCCCGGCGGCGCGCAGCCGTGCGTGGGCTTCGGCGTCGTCTACCACGCTCCGCAAGGCTCGAACCCATGCGTCCACGTCGAGCGGGTCGTCGATCCAACCACAGGCGTCGCCGCCGACTTCCTCGAGCGAGGGTGTGCGCGAGGCGATCACCGGCGTCCCGCACGACATCGCTTCGAGCAGCGGAAGGCCGAAGCACTCATAGAGCGACGGCACCGCGACCGCGCGCGCGCCGCGATACCAGCACGCGAGTTCATCTGGTTCGACCACACCCAACGTCATTACGCGAGCGTCGGAGGCGGGCCCGCTGCCGGCGATGACGAGCGCGGTCTCCGCATTCGGAAATGCGCGCGCGTGCGCGGCCAGCAACGTCGGCAGGTTCTTGAACGGTTCGAGCGTTCCGACGAAGAGCACGTACGGACGTCCGTCCGGGAGCGCGCTCGCATTCCCCTGCGGCCCGAACACGTCGCGTTCGACGCCCAGATACGTGACCGTCTGCCGTTCGGCCGGGACCCCGAGAAAGCGCTCGATCTCAGTGACCGTGAAGCGCGAGTTCGTGAGGAACGCGGCAGCGGTCGCCGCCGAGCGCAGCCACGGCCCCTGTTCGTTGCGGCGCTTGCGCGGATCGGGCGCCGGAAAACGGAACGGCACCGCGTCGTGGAACGTCACGACCGACGGAACGCGTGCACCGAAGAAGGTTCCGTTCCAAGGATGCCATACGACGTGCGCGCCGCGCGGTGCATGCTGTCCGAAAAGGCCGCGCTCGACCAACGTCACCTGCACGTCGTCGCGCGCGGCAAACCGTGCGAGGACGGCGCGGACGTAGCGCGCGATCCCGCGCCAATCGTGCGCGAGATCGCGCGCGTCGACCGCAACGTGCATGGGGGCACCTATGGTCGCGACGGTTGAACTCCGGCCGCGCGCAGCACGTCGAGCGTGAGCTGCGCGCAGCGCTCCCACGTGAACGGCGCGGCTTGGGCCGGCCCGCGCGCGGCCAGCGCCGCCCGCGCCTCGGGTTGACGGGTGAGCCGGCGGAACGTGAACGCCCACGCATCGACGTTGTCCGGGTCGTCGACCCACTCCACCGCATCGCCGCCGACCTCGGGCAACGCGGCCACGCGCGAGGCCACGGCCGGCGCGCCGCAGGCCAGCGCCTCCAAGAGCGGCAGACCGAAACCTTCGTCGAGCGAGGGCACCGCGACGAACATCGCGCCACGATAGAACCTCGCGAGTCGCTCGTCCGACGGGGCGTCGACGATCACCGCACCGGGCGGCAGCACCTCCGGCTCGCCCGTGAAGGCCAGCGCGACATCGGCCGTCGGGAATGCCGCTTGCCACGCGGCGATCAGCGTGCGGACATTCTTGCGCATGTCGTGCGCGCCGACGTGGAGGACGTATTGCCGCCCGTCGGGCAGCACGCCGCGTTCGCCGCCCGCGACGAACGGTGCGCTCACGCCCAGCGGCGCAACGGCGATCCGCTCCGGCGCGACGTCGAGCCGCAACGCGATCTCGCCGGCCATGTAGCGCGAATCGGCGATGATGGCACGGGCGCGCTCGGCGGTGCGGAGCAGCGGCACCTGTTCGGCCCGGCGAACGCGCGGGATGTCGGACGGAAACGTGAAGGGCACGACGTCGTGCACGGTCGTGACGCACGGTACGGCCGTCGCGAGATCGGTTCCGTTCGACGGACTCCACAACACGGCGGCATCGGCCGGCACCGCCGCGACGACGGTGCTCCGCTCGACGCCGAGCGCCGCCGCGATGCGCCGCCGGGGCGCGAGCAACCCCGGCACGACGAACGAGAGCACGATGCCCGGCTGCGCGAGCAGTCGCGCGACCACTGCGCGCGTGTAGCGCCCGATCCCGCGTTCGTCGAGCACCGCAAAACGCGCATCCATCGCAATGTGCAACCTGTCCATCGGCTAGGCCACCTTAGCGCGCGGCGGCTGCGGGAACCTGTGCGTCAGTTGTCGAGGACCACACCTATGCCGGGAAATGTCGACGCCATCTTGTTCATCGCCGGTTTCGTCGTCGGTGCCGGGTGCATCGTCATGCTGGGCGGCTCGCTGATGGAGGACCACGACAAGCGCATCGTCGTTCCGGCCACGATCGCGGGCGCGGTGATCGGCGGCGGCATCCTCGGCTGGGCGTTCAACTACTTCTTCCACTTTTCGCAACTGACCGGACCTTGAAGGCCGCCCCTCGACAAACCGCCGGCGAACAATAAGGCTTAGTTCCAGCTTGCGAAGATCATCGCGTGGCCGGTGCCGGCTTCGGAGCGGTAGCACGGGACGTAGTCGATGATGTCCATTTTGCGGCCGTAGTCGTTCATCGCGGCGACCATCGGATACCAGCTCTTGGTCTCACAGGTGTTGCCCCAGAACCAGGATTCCGGGAACTTGAGCAGCGCCTCTTCGTCGCCTTGCTTCATCGCGGCCATTACCGCATGATCGAACTCTTCGTCGACCGTGAAGTGCGTGAACCCGCCCGATGAGAAGATGGCGATGTTCAGATCGTCGGGCAGCGCGTCGATCGATGCCTTGAGTGCATGACCGAAGGAGATCATCCGGTGTAGGCGCGGCTGATTGCGCGCTTCGCCCACGTTCGAGAAGATCGGCACGGTCGGCGGTGGCGCATCGTCCATGATGCGCCGGAAGATGAAACCGAAGGCGTGCGGGATGCCGTGCGCGCGGCCGTTGTGCGCCGGTAGTTCGTAGGAAATCGAGACATCGAACTCGCGCTCGATCAGCTGGTCGACGAGGGCTTCCGCGATAGCCGGGGCGCCGCTATACACCGCGCCGCCCGGCGGAACGTGACCCGGCAGAGCGATCGCGAGGCCCATCGTGTTGAGCCGCTCAGTTTCTTCCTCATTCGGATGGATGTTCTGTATCTCTTTGCCTGCGTAGACCATGAACGCCGGCGTAAAGTCGTCCTTGAAGATCTCGCGCTGGTCGTTGCCGAGAATGATCGCCGCATTCGCTCCGCAGGCCGCGAAGCGGCTCGCGACTTCGGCTACGGCGGCCTGGCAGGCTTCGAAGCGCCGCGTCTTGGTGGCGATGTCGAGCTGGTCGGCAAAGCCGCCGTTGCGGGCCGCCAGCAGGGCAGGGAAATCGTAATACGCGCCGCGGTAGGCGTGACGCGGGTTGCGCCGGTCGTAGTTTGCGCGCTGATCCCACTGATCCGGCGGCGTCGTCAGCAACGGACCATGCGACACACCAAAAGCACCAACCACGCGAGCCATGTGATTTCTCCCTATCTACGCCGCCGCCGCCGGCGGGGGCAACCGAACACTTCCCCCTGATGTTGGACCGGTCCCGGAACGGTCCTTGCAGGGGCGGTTGACGTTCCGCTCCATGGAACCCGGGGTCGAGGGACGCGGTGCCTTCCGGCGAAGAAAACGGGTAATATGCGCCCCGTCTATCGGGGGGTTGCTGCGCTCGTTGCGTCGCTGGCCCTCTTAGCCGAGGGACCACCCGACGAGGCTGCCCAGGTCTTTGCCATGACCGGCGCCCGCACGTCCGCGGTGCGTTCCTACACCTTCGCCTTACACGTCGACTTTACGCTGAAAACCTTCCCGTATCTCCGCCTGCACCTCGATGGGTCCGGGGAATATCAACGTCCGAACCTGTACTCGATCCACTTCCGGAACGTGCCGTGGTTTGGCAAGGACTTCGAAAACATCAAGATGGACCCGCTCGAGCCGGTCACTTGGCCCGCGACCTACGACGTCGTCAGCCTCGTCCACGACGGCCCGCGCGCGATCGTCGAGATGAAGGATCGCACCGACGGGCACGTTCGCGGCGTGCACGCCGTGCTCGACGAGGACGGTCTGCGCCAAGTGCAGTGGACGTACGTGGACGGCGGCGTCATCCGCGTCGAGGTCAACCCGACCGAAGTCGACGGCTACCCTGTTCCACAAAGCGAAGACGCCGAAATCCAAGTTCCCGGCTACCACGTCATCGCGCACGCGCAGTTCGAGGGCTACAAGCTCACGACCGACCCACCCTAAGCGACCTCGGATGCGCGCCGCACCGCCGCGATCATCGACGAGTTGATCAAGAAGCGGCGGGCCAGCTCCGGCGTATTTGCGGTGCGCACCAATTCTTCGAACTGCGCGCGCCGAATGTCGGGGTCGCGCTGCTCCAGCGTCCGTTTGTTGGCGATCGAATTCGCCTGCACGTGCTCGACCGTGGCGGTGCGCCGCTGGCGATCGTAGAGGTCGAGCAACGACTCCGGCGCCGTACCGTGCCAGACTGCCGCGAGTTTGGGGATCAGGTTGGCGGCATCTTGAATTCCGCTGTTGAGCCCGAACGCGCCGAGCGGGTTGTTGAGGTGCGCGGCATCGCCGGCCAGCAGCACGCGGCCGCTGCGGAAGTTGCGGGCCACCCGCTGGTGCACGCGATAGTAGCTGTGATAGAGCACGTCGTAGGGTTGATCGCGCGGCTCGAAGTTCTGCAGCCAGGCTTCGATGGCTTCGGGTGCGCCGATGACCTCTTCGGGGATTTCGATGTCGGTGGGGATGACGATGCGCCAGTAGGGCGCACCCTCGCCGGGCATCTGGAAGAGCGTCACCCACTGGTCGGGATCGGCGATGTAGACGTTCTTGGCATAGCCGCGCGTCTGAAAATCGAACGACGTGCTGATCACCATGAAGCGCTCGTCCCAGGTGAAACCCTCGAACGGCATGTCGACGGCCTTGCGCACCGCGCTGCGGCCGCCGTCGGCGCCGACGATGTACGCGCCGTCGACAACCTCTGTTTGCCCGGCGCGTTCGTAGCTGACGCGCACGCCGTCGCCGGTCTGCATCACGTCGACGAAACGGGCGTTGAACTGCACCTCGGCCAGCGGCTCCCGGCGCAGGAAGTCGAGGATGATCGGCGTGAGCCGGTGCTGCTCGAGGTGGAGGCGGTACGGATACGGCGTAAGATCGGCGATCAGATCGAGATCCCAGTTCGCGACCCACTCGGGATGCCGGCGATCGCGAATCTGCCAATGGCGCACCTTGATGCCCTGCTCGAGCATGCGCGCGGTGATCCCGTACGGTGCCATCGCTTCGAGCGTCGGCGGGTGATACGATCCGGCCCGCAGGTCGATGGTGAGCGCCGGTTCTTGCTCGATCAACAGCACCGCGACGCCGGCGTGCGCGAGCCCGAGCGCCGTCATCAGTCCGACCGGGCCGCCGCCGGCGACGATGACGCGCTCGCCCGAACTCATCGCACGGTGACGTGCATCGCGCCGACGTGCTGCATCTCGCAGTCCATCCCGTCGCCGGGGCCGACCGGCCCCACCCCCTCGGGCGTGCCGCTCATCAGCACGTCGCCCGGATAGAGCGTATACCACTGCGAGGCCCACGAAATCAGCTTGCGCACCTTGAAGATCATCCGGCTCGTATTGGACTGTTGGCGGACTTCGCCGTTCACTTTGAGCGTGAAGGCCACGTCGTCCGGATCGCGGAGTTCGTCGGGCGTCACGAGCCAGGGTCCGAGCACGGCATACGTGTCGACCGACTTGCGAAGGCTGCGGTCTTCTGTGCCGCGCACGGTCATGTCGAGCGCAATCGCGTAGCCGGCGACCATATCGAGCGCGCGCGCTTCGGAGATGTCGCTGCATTCGCGCCCGATGATCACGCCCAATTCGATCTCGTGATCGGTACGGCGGTCGGGGAAACGCACCGCGACGCCTTCGCCGGCACCGACCAGCGCGCTCGACGCTTTGAGGAACAAGCCGGCCTTTTCGATCGACGCAACGGCCCGGCCGAACGATATGCCGGGATCGACTTGCGATTCCGCCACGTGTGCCTCGTAGTTCACCGGCGCGCCGATGATCTTCGTCGGGTTGATCACGGGGGAAAGAAACCGTACCTCGCTCACCCGGCCGGCCGGGATGTCGAGCACGGCATCGTCCACCAGCCGCACGATCGCGCCGATGCTGGCGATCGCCGCATCACCCCGGTGCAGCGGCGCCGCAACAACGGCTTTGGCGACCTGCTCCGTGACGTCGTAGACGTAGCCGTCGCGCACGACGCCGTAGCGGTTTTCACCGAAGCGGCACAGCTTCATGCGCGGCGCATCGCTTTGAGCATCGTGGTCGAATCCACGACCTCGGGATACGTGTTACCGGACGCAGCCGCGAAGCCGGTCAGGCGATGGAACTGCAGCGCCTTCTCGTAGCTGTTGGCCGCGATGTCGGGTTGGTGCGGGAGCACCGGCAGGTAGGCCGCGAGCAACGCGTCGATCGACACATCGCTCAGCGCCGCGTCGTACTGCTTGAGGAGGCTGCGCGCTTGGCCCGTGTTTTGGTGCAGAAACGCTTCGGCCCGCCCGATGGCGTGGACGTAGGCGACGATCGCGTCCTGGCGCTGGGCGATGGCCTCGGGCTTGGCGTAGATCACGCCTTGGACCTGATCGCGCATCGAGGGCACGTCGCCTTCGGCCGGCATGATGAACCCCTTGCCGACGTTGTTGGCCTCGGCGATCATCGTCATCGGCCAGGCGAACGAAACCGCGTCGATGCGCCCGGTCTTCAGCGTTTGCAGGACCGCACTTTGGTCGGCCCCGACGTTCACCAGCTCGATGTCGCGGGTCGAATCGAGATTCTGCAACCGGAAGAGGTAGTCGACCAGCGCTTGCGTGCCGGACCCGGGGCCCGTAATCCCGACGCGCTTGCCCTTGAGGGCGTTGATCTTGTCCGCGAGCTTGCTCGCGCGCGTGAGCTTGGTCGCGTCGAGGAACTGGTTCGATGCGACGATGTCGATGTAGTACGCATCGACGAGCGAGCCGATCAGCTTCACCGGCCGGTTGGCCTTGAGGAGAGCGAAGACGTCGGTGATGACCGAGTTTCCGACATCGATGCTGTTCGAGGTGACCGCCGTGCCCACCAGCGTTCCCGAAGAGAACGATGTGGCCGTGACGTCGAGTCCGGCATCCTTGTAATAGCCGAGCTGAGCCGCCACGAAAATCGGGAAGAAGGCGACCGAATTGCCGATCTGCCCGACCTGGAGCGATTGCGTCGCCGGGCGCGCGATGGCCGGAAAGGCCGTCGCGGAGGCGGCGGCGGCGAGCGCCGAGAGAGCGCGTTTACGGGTGAGCGTCACGTTTAGGTTCCTCGTATGCTGATGGAGGCGTCGACCTTCCACTTCGAGAGACGACGGTCGATCTCGTCCACGACGGCGTTGAGAAGCATCGCCAGGACCGTCAATACGATGAGCGCCGCAAAGACGCCCGCCGTATCGTAGGCGCCGGCGGCCGATGAGATCAGGTAGCCGATCCCCCGGTTCGAGGCAATCAGCTCGCCGATGATCGCGCCGATCAGGGCGTACGGGATCGCGATGCGCACGCCGGTGAGCGCCCAGCCCATCGCCGACGGCACGAGCACCTTGAAGAGCACGTCACGCGGCTTCGCACCCATCAACCACACCGCGTCGACGAGGTCGCGGTCGACGTTGCGCACGCCGGCCAGCGTGTTGAAGAACACGATGAAGAGTACCGTAACCGCCGCCAGCACGATTTTCATGAAAATTCCGATGCCGAACCACACGATGAATAGCGGCGCGAGGGCAACTTTCGGAACGCTGTAGATGGCGAGGATGAAGGGGTCGAGCACTTCCGCCAACGGCGGGTAGCGCCCGATCGCAAAGCCCAAGACGATGCCGCCGACCGCGCCGATCAAGAAACCGGCCACGGTTTCCTGAATCGTGATCCAAGCGTGAAACTCGAGCGAACCGTCGAGCGCGATCTTCACCAGATGGGCCCAAATCGCGAGCGGGCTCGGAACGACGGTGGGATCGATCAGATTGAAGTTCGAACCGAGTTGCCACAACCCGACGACGACGACGAAGAGCACGATGCGCGCCAGGGCGATGCGCAGCGAGTGCTGCGTGCGAACGTTGCGCCGCGACTGGACGGCGGAAAGCGTTGCGTTCATGATGCGGCTCCCACGGCGACGGTACGCACACCGGGATCGGTCGTGAGCGAATCGAGCAGACGTTCGTGCAGGGCGATGAATTCCGGCCCGAAGCGCACGTCGCGTACGTTCCGCGGCCGGGCCGGGGGCAGCTCGACGTCGACCGCGATGCGGCCGCCGGTCTGCATGGCGATGACGCGGTCGGCGAGCAGCAGCGCCTCGTCGATGTCGTGCGTGACGAAGACGATCGTCTTACCGCTACCTTGCCACAGCCCCAACAGCTCCGCCTGTAGGTCGCCGCGCAATTGCGCATCGAGCGCTCCGAACGGTTCGTCGAGCAGCAACAGCGCCGGATCGCTGGCCAGCATGCGCGCGAGCGATGCGCGGCGGGACATCCCGCCCGAGAGTTCGCGCGGATAGCGTCTTTCGGCATCCGCGAGCCCGACCAGCCGAATCAGCTCGCGGGCGCGGGCCTCGCGCTGCGCCGTTGCGACGCCGCGCACCTCGAGCGGCAGCGCGACGTTGTGCAGCACGTCGCTCCACGGCAACAGCGTTTCTTTTTGGGTCAGGTAGCCGACGTCGAGCCGCGGGCGCTTCGTCGCGCCGTCGGCAAACGCGATCGTGCCGCTCGAGGGTTCGATCAACCCGGCGATCATGTTCAGGATCGTCGACTTGCCGCTCCCGCTGCGGCCGACGATGCAGACGAAGCTCCCGGCGGCGATCTCGAAACTGACGTGCTCGAGCACGGCGACGGCGGAGCCGTCGTCGCGCACGAAGACCTTCCCAACGTCAAGCAGTGCGATTGCCGGTGCGCCGGTCACCGCTGCGCGGGGACCTTCTTCTCGCTGGCGGTCCGTTCGAGCGATTCCGCCGTCGCTGCAGCCATCGTTGACGGCGTTCCGAGCTCGCGCAGCAGCGCTTCGGCATCGCGCATTTCGTGCCCGCGGCGCACGGCGTGTTTCGCGGTGCCGGCGATGATCCGGTCGAGCGTGCTATCGTCGGCGTCGACGAACGACTTGATGATGTCCGCGCGCAGCCACTCCTCGATGCCGACGGCGCGCGCCGCCTCAAGCGCCTCCCAGATCGACGACGACATGCCCTTGAAGAACACCGACCGCACGAGTTTGCGCGCGTTCGCTTCACCGGGCCGCGTGCCGACGAAACCGACCGGTGTGCCGAAGCGACGATAGAACGCGGCCAACGCTTCGGCGCCGCTGCCGGACATGAACATGCCGACGCGCATCCCGAGCGGCGGGACCGGTGCCATCATCGCAACATCGATGAACGCGGCCCCGCTCGGCTCGACGATCGCCGCGAGTTCTTCCTTCAACGTGGGACCGGCGGTGTTGTGGTCGGCGTAGAGCATCCCGCGATGCAGCAGCGGCAGCGCTTCGCGCGCCACGCCGGCCGCAACGGTCGCCCAATTGACCGAGATGACGACGTCGGCGCCCTCGACCGCCGCCGCAAAACTCGCGGCCAGCGGAATCTCGCTGAGATCGCCGTGGAAATCGGGATCCCAGCCGCGCACGGTCGCGCCGCCGCGCACCAGATCGCGAGCCAGCAGCGAACCGGCCTCGCCCAGGCCCAGGACGGCGACCGTCTTGGGGCCGTTGCCATTCATGAGCGAACCCTTCCCCCCGGAGGTTCGGCGTCCATGCCCCGGAAACGGTGCGGCAATGCCCAGAATCATCGTTGGTGTCTCGGGTGCCAGCGGCAGCATCTACGCCATCCAGACGCTGCGCGCGCTGCGCGCAATCGGCGGCTTCGAGGTCCATCTCGTCATCTCGGAGCAAGCCAAACGCACCGTCGAGCTCGAAACCGACGTCAAGCCGCCCGAATTGGAAGCGCTGGCCGACGTCGTGCACGACAGTGCGAACTTGGCCGCATCGATCTCGTCGGGATCGTATAAAACCGACGGGATGATCGTGGTGCCGTGCTCGATGCGCTCGGCCTCGGCGATCGCCTACTCGCTCAACGACAACCTGCTCACGCGCGCCGCCGACGTATGCTTGAAGGAGCGCCGGACGCTGGTGCTCGTCGTGCGGGAAACGCCGCTGCACGTCAACCACTTGCGCAATTTGGTACGCGCGGCCGAGGCCGGGGCGATCATCCTGCCGCCGGTCCCGGGGACGTATTCGCGCCCGAAGACGATCGAGGACGTCGTCAACCACACCGTCGGCAAAGTGCTCGACCAGTTCCATATCGACAACGATCTCTTCAGGCGGTGGCAGGGCGCCGAGTGAATGTGCGCCCGCTTCACGCTGCGCAAACCGCCGTGGCCGCTGGCGCGCGCGCTGGGCAGCCGCAGCGTCGCCCGCGCGCTGCCAAGCCGCTTTAACATCGCGCCGACGCAACCGGTCGTTGCCGTGCTCAACGACCCGCAGCGCAGCGTCGAGGAGGTGCGCTGGGGACTCGTTCCCCCGGATGCTGAACACCCGTCGGCGGTGAAGCTCTCCACGTTTAACGCGCGCATTGAAACGATCGCCAAAGCGCCGACGTATCGCGACGCCTTTCATACCCGGCGTTGCGCGATCTTCGCCGACGGTTTCTACGAGTGGCGGGCGGATCCCGACGGCGGCAAGACCCCGCTGTGGATCCACCGCACCGACGACGAGCCGTTCGTGTTCGCCGGCCTGTGGGACGTCTGGCACTCGCCGTCAGGCGATACGACACTGACCAGCGCGACGATCGTCACCCAACCCGCCAACGCATTTCTGGCCGCGATCCATCCGCGCATGCCGGTCGTGCTCGAAGTTGCCGCAGCGAACGCATGGCTGGCCGAAGGCGAGCGCAGCACGCCCGAGCTGCTCGAGCTGCTCGCCCCGAGCCCGCCGGAATGGTGGACCGCCAATCCGGTCGCGCCGCGCGTCGGCAACGCCCGCTTCGACGATGCCGCGCTGATCGCGCCGGTCGCCGACACCGGCATTTCGAACCCGTCGCTCTTCGACGATCTGAGTACGCCGAGCTAGCGCGCTCTAGGCGAGGTGACGGGTGACGCGCCCTAGCCAAGCCGGGTGCTGCTTGCCGGCACGCGGCTACTGGGCGTCGTGGAGGATGATGCCGAGGGTTACCCGCGTTCCGCTGCGCACTTCGGCCACGCCGTGCCGGAAGGTCGAGCGGCCGCCTTCGGCATTCGGCCGCAAGCGGTTGGGAAACACGATGCAGTCACCGAGGCCGAGCGGAACGACGTGCGCGATGCTCTGTTTGCGCGGCTTCGCTTCGACCAGCACGAACTCGCCGCCGGTGAACGCGGCCGGATCGCTCAGCAGCATCGTCGCTTGCAGCGGGAAGGCGACCTCACCGTAGATGTCCTGGTGCAGCGCGTTGTAATCGCCGGTTTGATAACGCAACAACAACGCCGTCGGTCGGGCTTGCCCGGCATCGGCGCACAGCTCGAGCATCAACGGCAACGCCGGCGGGTAGCGGACCTTCGATCCCAGGCGCTCCGACCACGCATTCGCGACCGGCACCAACGCCGCGTACAGCGCTTCGCGCAGCACTTGGACGAGCGGTGGGAGCGGATAGCGGAAGTAACGGTATTCCCCGCGCCCGTAGCCGTGGCGTTGCATCACGATCGTGCTGCGAAAGAGCGGGCCGTCGTCGTACGCACTGCTGAGCTCGCGCGCCTGAGCTGCATCGAGCACAGCGGGGATAACGGCGTAGCCGCGTTCGTTTAGCTCTATGGCTAGATCTTCGCTGCCCCTCGACAAGCTCGGGGTGACATTTAAATTGGCGTTCACATTGATATTGGGGGCGATCACGAGGCGTTGCGCTCGAGGTCGAGCAGGCGGCGTTTGCGTGCGATGCCCCAGCGGTAGCCGCGCACGTCGCCGTTCTTCGCGACCACGCGGTGACACGGGATGAGCAGCGCGACCGGATTCGTCGCGCACGCTCGCGCCACCGCGCGCGTCGCGTTCGGGTCGCCGAGCGCCCGCGCTAGCTCACCGTACGTCGTGGTCGTGCCGGGAGCGATGCGCGTGAGCGCCTCCCAGACACGGGCTTGGAAGGCGGTCGCACGGACGTCGAGCGGGAGTTGCGGCCACGGACCGGCATTGGCGAGATAGCGTACCAGCGCCGAGGTCGCCGATTCGACGCGGTCGCCGGCGCGTTCGAGCGTTGCGTGCGGAAAGGACGCCCGCAGCTCGCGCTCGAGCGCGTCTTCGTCGTCGCCGAGCGCGACGTGGCAGATCCCGCGCTCGGTTGCCGCGACCAGCACCGGCCCCAAGGCCGACGCGACGATGCCGTACGCGACGGTCATCCCCGGCGCACCGTTCCGGTAGCGTGCCGGGGTCATGCCGATCGTCGTTGCCGCCGATTCGTACACGCGCGAACTGGAACCGAAGCCGCTTTCGTAGGTTGCTGCACTCACGGTCGCGCCGGCGCGCAGCGCCGTGCGCAAACGGCGTTCGCGCAGCGTTGCCGCGTAGCGATGCGGCGAGACGCCGATCGCCCGGGTGAACGCGCGTTGCAAATGCGCGCGGCTGACGCCGACTTTCGCCGCGAGCTCATCGAGCGTCGGCGCTTCTTCCGCTGCGTCGAGCACGCGGCACGCGTGCGCGAGCCACTCCGGTTGCGCGTCGAAGGTGGCATCGTCGGGACGGCAGCGCTTGCAGGCCCGGAAACCCGCGGCCCGCGCGGCCGCCGTATCGGCGAAGAAGCGAACGTTGCGTTCGAGCGGGCAGCGGCTCTTACACGTCGGGCGGCAGTAGACTCCGGTGGTCGTGACGGCGTAGAAAAACACGCCGTTGAAGGCGGGGTCGCGTTGGGTGAGGGCGTCGTAGTAGGTGTTCATGCTCTAATGATGCTGGCGGGACTGTTTCTACGCCACCCAAATCGTGCGCTGTAATTCGAAGGTTGCGGCGATCCCCTTCGACAGGCTCAGGGCAGGCTCTCGACAGGCTCGGGATGACAGCTAGCCCCCGACGCTGGCTGAGATGAGGTCGGAGGCTGGGAAAGGCGCTTTGATAACGCCGTACTTTGCGGCGACGTCGATGTTCGGCTGGATCAGTTCGGGGGTCAGGCGATCGCCGTAGGTCGCGCGCGTGAGCGTGTTTATCGCCGCCGGCGCGAGGTGCGCGTATTTCGCGAGGATCTCGGCCGATTCGCGATGATGGGCGTTCGCCCACACGGCCGACTGGCGCATCGCTGCCACGAAGGCTCTTGCGGCCGCCGGATGTTTCGCCACCCAATCGGTGGTGCTGAACCACACCGATGGGGCAAAGCGGGGTGAGACCGCATCGAACGTACTCGCAATCAAGCGTAGCGTATCGCCCGGTTTTCCAAGCGCCGGATCGCCGGTCGTATCGAGCGACGCGGCGTCAACGCGGTCGGCTTCGAGCGCCGCCTTCATCTCTGAAAAGGGCAACTCGACCGATTTGACGGTCTTCGAGTCACCGCCGTTGGTGTCGATCCAGGCACGGGCGGCAATGTCGGCGATGTTGTTGAGTCCGATGACCGCAATCACCTTGCCGTTGAGGTCCCGCGCGCTGACGATCGGCGACGTTTTCTTCACTGCCAGCAGCCCGGCCGTCGGGACATCGTGCACGTGCAGGTTGGCCGGAAAGAGAATCGTGACCGGCAAGCCGCGCGTGTGCGCGATCGCCAGGGAAATGACGTTTGAGTAGCCGACGTCGGCCGAGCCGCCGAGCACCGCCGCCGCGATCGCGCCGCCGTTCGCCAGCGCGAGAAAGTTGGCGTCGAACCCGGCTTGCTTGAAGAAGCCGTTGTCGGCCGCGTAGTACGCGCTGCCGGAGATGTCGCTCGGAATCGCCGCGACGTTGAGGGCGGCGAGATCCTGTGCGGCGGCCGGTCGCAGCACGCCGAACGCTGCGCTCGCGGCGGCGGCGCGGGCCAAGAACGCGCGCCGCGTTGCGTTCGTCATAGAAGTCTCCTCATGGGCGCCGCGCGCGAAGTTCGGGAAAGTCGTACTCTTGCCAGCCCGGAACGTCGGCGACCTTTTGGAACTCCTGACCGAACGGCCGCGTTGCGTCGATGCCTAGCGCCGAACCGGTGCGCGCATCGAGCGGCAGCGCGTCGTCGACCGACGGATCGAGCGGCCCGGCCGGCAGGCCGTCGACGATGATGACGTCGCGCTGCGGCTGCGTTCGAAAGGCGACCGCCCACTCGACTTCAGCCGAACTCTGCACGTTGATGTCGGGGTCGACGACGGTGACGATCTTCGGCCGCAGGTTGGTCGACAGCGCGGCCAGGATCGCGTGGCGGGCCTCGCCGGCGTAACGCGGCGCCAGCGACATCACGATCGAGAACGATACCCCGCCCGACGGCGGAATCGAAACGCTGTGCAGCGTGGGGAACTGCTGCTGCATCATCTGAAAGAACGACGCTTCGAACGGCAGTTGCTTGAGGATGTGGTTCTCGGTCGGCGGAACGCCGGTCAGCAGGGCCTGACCGTAAGCATTCCGGCGGTGCGTGATCGCGGTGACCCGCGCCAGCGGCTTCAGCGAGACCGGGGTGTAGTACCCGGTGTATTCGCCGAGCGGACCCTCGAGGACGTCCTCCGTCAGGTCGACTTCGAACTCGATGACGATCTCGCTGTGGGCCGGAACGTCGAGGTCGACCGTCCGCGCGTGCACCAACTCGACCGGTGCGCCGCGCAAGCCGCCGGCGATCTCGTAATCGTTGGTGGTGTCGGGGACTTGGATCGTGCACGTGTAGGCGAGGATCGGGTCGACGCCAAGCACGACGGCCGCCGGATAGCGTGTCAGTCCCAGCCGGCGCGCTTTGACGATGTGCTTGCCGAACCGATGGAACGGTTGCGCGAGAAACGACATCTCGCCGGCGCCCAAGATCTGGAAGCGGTAGTGCCCGAGATCGGTCACGCCGGTCTCGGGATCGCGGCTCACGACGATGCCCGGCGTGATAAACGGTCCGCCGTCATCCGGGCTGTAGGTCGGAATCGGCAGCTGCGTGAGATCGGCTTTGGTCCCGGTCAGCACGACGTCGTGCGCCGGCGCCGGGCCGGCGGTCGTCACCGGCGCGAGCGGCGCGGCCAGCCCGGCCAGGATCTTCGCGAAGACGTTCGCTTCCGGCGCTTCGAATGCGAGCAACGCCTTCGAGCGGCTGTTGTAGATCCCGCCGACCAGCGGAAACGCGGTGCCGTTGTTCGTGAAGTTGAGCGCCGGACCGCCGATCGCGGTCGTCGCACGCAACGCCTTCCCCACTTCGAACCGCAGCTCGACGCGCCGGTCGACGTCGATGAGTTCCCCGTGACCGCGCAAGACGTCGAGGAAGGCGCGGAAGTCGGCGTAGGGCACGTCAGGCGCGCGCCAAAGAGCGTACGGCGCGGATGATTTCAGGATACGCGGCGCAACGGCACAGATTCCCCGAGAGGTAGTGCCGGATCTCGTCGTCGCTCGGATCGGGGATGCGGTCGAGAAGTTCGCGCGTCATCATGATGAAGCCGGGCGTACAGAAACCGCACTGGAAGGCGGCGTTCTCGAGAAACGCGGTTTGGATCGGATCGAGCGCATCGCCGTCCGCGAGACCCTCGATCGTCTCGATCGTGGCACCATCGGCAAACCGGGCGAGAAAGAGGCAGCCCGACGTCGCGACGCCGTCCACGGCGACCGTGCAGCAGCCGCACAAGCCCTGCCCGCAACTCACGCGCGCACCGTGCAGTGCGAAATCCCGCTGCAGGACCTCGATGAGATTCTCGTCCGGCGCGACGTCGGCCGATGCCGGCCGGCCGTTGAGCGTAAAGCGAATCGTCGTGCGGCCGGCGGCCATCACACATCCTCGAGCGGCGTGCCGGCCGCGGCGCGAATAGCGCGGAGCACGCGCTCGGGCAAGAGCGGCATCTCGCGCACGCGGACGCCGGTCGCATCCTCGAGCGCGTTGGCGATCGCCGGCGCCGGTGCGAACGCACCGGATTCGCCGACGCCTTTTGCGCCATAGGGGGCATTGGGATGCGGATCCTCGATCAGCTCGACGCCGATCTCCGGGGGAATGTCGAGGAAGCTCGGGATCTTGTAGTCGGCGAGGCTCGCGTTCACGACCTGACCGTGCTCGAAAACCATCAACTCGGAGAGCGACGAGCCGAGCGCCATGATCGCCGCGCTGCTGAGCTGGCGCTCGACGATCGCGGGGTTGATCGCACGGCCAACGTCGCCGGCGGTAACCATTCGCTCGACCGTGATGCGCCCCGTCTCGGTGTCGACCGTAATCTCAACCGCGGTCGCGCCGATCATCCAGAACGGCGTAACGTCCTTCGATTGCCCGGTCGCGAGGTCGGGCTTGGCGTACGGCGGCTCGAACGAGCCGCTGCCGACGACGTTGCCGGACTGCATGCCGGAGCGCGCGACGAAAAGCTCCCTGAACGTCATGGAGCGGCCGTCACCCGTCGAAATGACGCCGTCTTCGCACCCGCACGTCGCGGCCGGAACGCCGAGGTAGGTCGCGGCGAGCGCAAGCAGCTGGTTACGGGCGTCGTCGGCCGCGAGTCGTACGGCGTGGCCCATGTGATAGGTGGAGCGCGAACCGAGCGTCGCCATGTCGTAGGGGGTCGTATCGGTATCCGAGTGCACGACCGTGATGGATTCCGTCCGCAGTCCGAGCGTCTCCGCCGCAACCTGCGCCATCGCCGTATCGGAGCCTTGACCCATGTCGACGGTCGAGATCGCGAGCGTGCAGCTGCCGTCGGCGGCCACGGTCACGAGCGCCACCGACGTCGTCGGCGAGATCGACGCCTTGATGCCGACCGCGATCCCGCGCCCGCGGCGCAGCACGCCGGTTCCACGATCGAACGGTTGCTCCCAGCCGATCTGGCGGGCGACGCTCTCGACGCAGGCGGCTACGCCGGCATTCGACATGATCGTGCCGGTCGCGTGCTCGTCGCCGTCGCGGAGGACATTCTTCAAGCGAAACGCCACCGGATCTAAACCGAGCCGGCGCGCGATGATGTCGGCTTGGCTTTCGTACGCCCACACGAGCTGCGGGATCCCGAAGCCGCGAAACGCACCGGCCGGCGGCAAGTTCGTGTAGACCGCGCACGAGTCAAGCGCGACGTGCGCGATGTCGTAGGGTCCGGCGGCGGTGAAGCCGGACTTTTGCGTCACGCGCGGGCCGACGTCGGCGAACGCGCCGCCGTTCCACCACGTCCGCACTTCGCGCGCCACGATCGTGCCGTCGTTCGTCACGCCCGTTTTCATGCGCACGGTCGTGCCGTGCTTGGTGATCGTATAGAACTGCTCTTCCATCGTGAGGCCGATCCGGACCGGACGGCGCACGATCAGCGCCAGCACGGCGACGAGTGCTTCGAGCTTGATGTAGAGCTTCGCGCCGAAGCCGCCGCCGAGAAACGCGGCGCGCACGCGCACCTTGTTCTCCGGCCAGCCGAGCATGCGAGCGACCTCCATGCGCACGAACGACGGGCTCTGCGAGGCCGTATGGATCGTCAGTTCCTTGCCCGTGCGCGTCTCGGCGAGCGAGACCATCGGCTCGAGCGTCGCGTGCATCACCTGACCCGACTTGAACGTGTCCTCGAAGACGTGGTCGGCCAGCGCGAAGCCGGCGGCGACGTCACCGTGGCGCACCTGCGCCTCGAGCGCGATGTTGGTGTTGGTCTTGCCTTTGAGATGTTTCAGGTCGGCGAAGGTGCCGGCCGGCCGCAGCTCGGCGTGCACGATCGGAGCCCCGGGCAGCGTGGCCTCGACTTCGTCGAAAACGGGCGGAAGCTCGTCGTACTCGACGACGACCAAATCGGCACCCTCGTCTGCGACGTGGGGATCCCGCGCGAGCACGACCGCCACCGGTTCGCCCACGTGATGCACTTTGCCGAGCGCCAGCACCGGTTGATCGTGGAATGCCGGTCCATAGTACGGCGAGGGGACGAGCTTCAGAACGTCTGCACCGGTGACGACGGCGTGCACGCCGGGCAAGTCGCGCGCGGCGGAGGAGTCGATCGAGACGATGACGGCGTGCGCGACCGTGCTGCGCACGATCTTGCCGTAGAGCATCCCCGGCAGCCGCAGGTGGTGGATGTACTCGACGGCGCCGGTCACCTTCTGCACGCCTTCGAGGCGCGGAACCGAACGCGAAACCTCGCGCAGCGCCGGCTTGACGGTTTGCGTCATACGCTCTCCAGCGCGCGCCGCACGTGCACGCGCACCATCTCGCGCTTGTACAGTCCGGAACCGCGCAAGTCATCGAACGGCGCGACCTCGGCGGCGGCTGCCTCGGCCGCCGCCGCGAACGCTCTCGCATCACCCGCGCTTCCGGCGAGCGCCGCTTCGGCAGCGAACATGCGGGTCGGACGATCGGTTGCTCCGGCGACGGCAATGCGCGCCTCGACGATCGTTTCGCCTTCGCGCCGGAGCCACACCGCCACACCGACGGCCGGCCAATCGTCGGCCGAAAGCGCGGTGAACTTGGCGTACGCCCTCCCAACGTGCGCGGGTTGCACCGGGACGAGCAGCTCGACGATCAATTCGTCGCCCGCCAGCACGGTTTCGTAATAGCCCGTGATCAAGTCGGCGACGTCGATCCAGCGCGTGCCGCGCGGCGAGACGGCGCGCACGCGCGCGCCGAGCGTGACGAGGATCGGCGGCAAATCCATGTGCGGATCGGCGTGCGCCAGATGACCACCGACCGTCGCGACGTTGCGAATGCGTACGTTCGCGAGCGTGTGCAGCGCGCGCGCGAGCACCGGCTCCGAAATCGCCAGCACCGGCGAGCGCTCGAGCTCGGTCAACGTCGTCATCGCCCCGATGCGCAGGCTGCCGTCGGCGGCCACGTGAACGCCGCGCAACTCGCCGTTCAAACGCCGCAAACCGATCAACCGGATCGGCTTGAAGACGCGCAGCTGCAGCAGCAGCGCGAGTGCGGTTCCGCCGGCGATCGCTCGCACCGCCGGTTCAGTGGGATCGAGCAGCCCGAGCGCTTCGTCGAGCGTCTCGGGCTCGAGCAACTCGAAGCTCATCCGCGCGCCACGTGGCCGGCGGGCCCGAGAAGTAGTATACTGCCGGCATGATCGTTCATCGCGCGCTCGGCTCGTTCGCCTTGGCGCTCGCTTTTGCCGCTCCGCCGGCCGTCGTGGCGCAAACGGCTCCCGTGAGTCCGGCGGCGTCGCTCGCTGCGCAGACGAATCGCTACTTCACCGCCGTCGCGCAAGCCGATGTCGTGGTGCTCTCCGCGACGACGTCTCCGACGTTCCACGTCATCACGGCTGAGGGCAAACGGCTGTCCTACGAAGACTTCCTGCGTCAGATCACCACCGCGGCCCTCACAGCGATCCCGCCGAAAGGCAACAGTCAACGGATTACGGCGAGCACGATCACCCCGACCGGCGCAACGGAAACCGTGTCGGCGGAATATTGGTTTTGGGGCGCCCAAAACCAAGATCCGATGAGCGCGCCGAAGACCGAACAGGACTTTTCGACGCATCAGCTCACCTGGACCAGGTCGGCGGACGGAACGTGGCAGCTCGATGAAGACCACATTACGTCGCTCATGAGAATCTAGCGGCGAAACTAAACCGCTACAGCACTGACGCGGGCGACGATCGCGTCGGCGACGTCGGAGGTCGACGCGCCGGCAGCGCCGTCGAGATCGCGCGTCCGCGGGCCGGCCACGAGCGTCTGCGCAACCGCGCGCTCGATCGCCGCCGCAGCGGCTTCGTCGCCGAGTGAGAAGCGCGCGAGCAGCGCCGCCGAAAGAATCGCGCCGATCGGGTTGGCGACGTTCTGGCCCGCAATGTCCGGCGCCGTGCCGCTGATCGGCTCGTAGAGCCCGAAGCTGTGCCCGTCGGATGCACCGCCCAGAGCCGCGCTCGCGGCCGTACCGATCGTGCCGGTGATCATCGCCGCTTCGTCGGAGAGGATGTCGCCGAACATGTTTTCGGTGACGATCACGTCGAAGGCGCGCGGATCGCGCACCAGTTGCATGGCCGCGTTGTCGACCAGCATGTGCTCGAGCGTCACGTCGGGGAACTCGTGCGCGACGTCGATCGCGACGCGCCGCCACAACTGCGAGCTGATCAGCACGTTGTTCTTGTCGACCGAGGTGAGGCGTTTGCGCCGCGTGCGCGCGAGCGCGAAGGCGAAGCGCACGACGCGCTCGATCTCGTCATCCACGTAGACGAGCACGTCGCGCGCGACCTCGTGACCGTGTTCGTGCGTGATGCTCTTCTCGCCGAAGTACAAGCCGCCGGTCAGCTCGCGCACGAAGACGAGGTCCATGCCGTCGACCAGCTCGCGGCGCAGCGGCGAACGCGTCTCCATGCCGGCGAACACCCGCGCCGGACGGACGTTGGCGTAGAGCCCGAAGTGTTTGCGCAGGCCCAGGATCGCCGCTTCGGGACGCTCGGCCAGCGGCAGATGGTCGTGACCCGGACCGCCGACCGCGCCGAAGAGAATCGCTTTGCTCTCGCTGCAGATTCGCACCGTATCGGCCGGCAGCGGTTCGCCGGCGGTCGCGATCGCGTGCGCGCCGACCCGGGCTTCGACGAACGTCAGACCCGGGTGCGCCGCGTCGAGAACGCGCACCGCGGCGGCGGTGACCTCGGGACCGATCCCGTCACCGGGGAGCACGGCGATCTGCGTCATGACGCTCGCTTGGCCTCCCAGGCGCGAATGGCGGGGATCTTCGCGTTGAGATACTTGAGGAAACCGCCGCCGAGCACGAACGGCTTGCGGGCCGGATCGAGTTCGAACTTCACCGGCGCGTCGTCGTCGGCTTGCACGGTTTCGTTCTCGACGTCGACCGTGATGATCTTCGCCGCCGCGAAGCGCGGAATGAGCGCGGGGTCGACGATGACCGGCACGAGGCCGTTCATGTAACAGTTCTCGTGGAAGATGCGCGCGAAGCTCGGCGAGATAACCGCCTTGATGCCCGCCCCGAGTAGCGCCCACGCGGCGTGTTCGCGCGACGAGCCGCAGCCGACGTTCTCGCCGGCCACCCACACGACGGCACCGGGGTGCGCATCGAGCAGCTTGCGCCCGTCGGTCATGCCGGTGAAGCAGTATTCGCCCATCCCGGATTCGTCGATCGTCGTGAGGTGCTTGGCCGGGATGATTTGGTCGGTGTCGACGTTGGGGCGCGCGATCGGCAGCACCGGGCCCTTGACGATCATGCCGGCACCCCCTCGCGCGCGGCCGGAACGTCGCTGGGCGAGGCGATCCGGCCGAGGATCGCCGATGCCGCCACGACTTGCGGTGAGGCGAGGTGCACGCGCCCGCCCTCGCCCATCCGGCCGGGGAAGTTGCGGTTCGTCGACGAGATGACGCGCGTTCCCGGCGCGATAACGCCGACCGACATGCCCAAGCACGGACCGCACGACGAGTGCGTCCACAACGCCCCGGCATCTTGGAAGATGTCGTGCAAGCCTTCGCGTTCGGCTTGGCGCTTCACGCCGACCGAGCCGGGCGTGATGATCGTCGGTACCGTGACGTGCCGTCCCCGGAGGACTTCGGCCGCCGCCCGCAGATCGCTGATGCGCGAGTTCGTGCACGAACCGATGAACGCTTGGTCGATCTCGATGCTCTTCATCACCGTGCCCGGAGTGAGGCCCATGTACGCGAGCGAGTCGGCGTTGGCATCGGCCGGTACGCTGCCGTCGATCGACGAGTTTTCGCCGGGGTTGGTCCCCCAGGTCACGACCGGCCGCACCGACCTGCCGTCGATCGTCACGACGCGATCGTATTCCGCGTCGAGATCGGCTTGCAGCGCCGTCCAGTTGGTCGGTTTGAGCGTCGTTTCGGCCAGATAGGCGACCGTCTTCTCGTCGGGCGCGATGACGCCGGCGGTGGCGCCCGCTTCGATGGACATGTTGCAGACCGTCATGCGTTCGTCCATCGAGAGCTTGCTGATTGCCGAGCCCATGTACTCGAGTGCGTACCCGGTGCCGCCCTTGAAGCCGATCGTCTTGATGATCGTCAGGATCAGGTCTTTCGCGGTGACGTCGGACCCGAGTTCGCCAGTGACCTCGATCTTCATCACCTTGGGGCGCTGCAGCACCAGCACTTGCGCGAGCATCGCGCCGGCCTGCGCCGTGGAACCGACGCCGATTGCGAAGGTGCCGAACGCGCCCAGGGTGCCGGTATGGCTGTCGCCGCAGGCGATCACCATGCCCGGCGTCACGTAGCCCTTCTCGGGAACGATGACGTGGCAGATGCCGTTGTCGCCGATGTCGTGGAAGCGGATCTTCTGGCGTTTGGCCCAGGCGCGCAGCGTCTGCGCTTGAATCGCGGTCGCGGTGTCTTTGGCCGGCGCGACGTGGTCGATCAGCGAGACGATCCGGTTCGGATCGTAGAGTTTGTCCCCGAAGTCGCGCTCGATCGCGATGATACCTTGCGGCGAAGTGATCTCGTGCGCGACCACCAGGTCGACGAAGATCAGCGCGTTGCCGCCGGCGAGTTCCTCGACGACGTGTGATTCCCAGATTTTATCGAATAACGATTTCTTCACGATACAAATATCTTCTCAAATTGGACGACGCGGTCGATCTGCGCGCGCAGCCGGTCGAGCTGCTTGGGGTCGCCGGCGAATTCGAAGTGGGCCTTGGTCACGGTTTCGGTCGAGGTCGAATCGACCCGCGACGCACGGCATTGAAAACGGTGGGCCATGTTGATGACCCGCGCCACGGTGCGCGGGTCACCAACCTCCAGGTCGTAGGTCACGTCAGGCCTTGGATTCCATCAGGTCTTCGACGACGCCGCCGGCCGGGATCATCGGCCAGACCAGTTCGTCGGGATAGCACGACACGTGCAGCAGCGCCGGTCCGCTGTAGGCGAGGAATGCCGCGAGCTGCGAGGGCGCATCTTCCGGCCCGCTGATGCGGAACGCTTCGATGTCGTAGGCGCTGGCGATCGTGCAGAAATCCGGGTTGTCGGAAAGGTTTGTCGCGGAGTAGCGCTCGTCGTAGAACAGCTCCTGCCACTGGCGCACCATGCCGAGGTTGCGGTTGTCGATCAACACGATCTTCACCGGCACCTGGTAGCGCTTCACCGTCGCCAGCTCCGGCATCGTCATCTGAAAGCCGCCGTCGCCGACGACCGCGAACACCGGCCGCCCGGGATTGGCGAAGCACGCGCCGATGGCCGCCGGAAAGCCGAACCCCATCGAGCCCAAGCCCGCCGAGGTACAGAAGTCACGCGGCGTGTTCGGTTTGAAGCGCTGCGCGGCCCACATCTGGTGCTGACCGACGTCGGTCGTGACGATCGGGTTGGCCGGCAGCGCCGCGAAGAACTGGTCGAGGAAGTCCGTCGCTGAGAGATGGCCGTCTTTGGCGACGTCGCTGGGCAACGGACCACCCAGTGCTTTGGCTTGCACGGCCCAATCATCGAAGCGCGGCACATGTCCGGTCTTCAGCTCGGAGATCAGCGCCGTGATCGTGTCGGCCGCATCGCCGTGAAGCACGATCTTGGTCGGGATGATCTTGTTGAACTCCGAGCCATCGATGTCGTTGTGTACGATCGTCGCCGCTCGGGCAAATTTGTCCGGCTTGCCGGTGACGCGGTCGTCGAACCGCATGCCGAAGGCCAGCACGAGATCGGCGGTGTGCACGGTCAGATTCGAGGCCTTCGTGCCGTGCATACCGAGCATGCCCAAACCGTGGACGTCGTTGGGGTCCGAGGCGCCGAGCCCACAGATCGTGGTCGTGTGCGGCAGCCCGAGCAAGGCGCAGAATTCGCGGAACGCTTTGACCGCTTTGGGATCGCGCGCGCCGCCGCCGGCGATGGCCACCGGACGGTGCGCGTTGCGGATCGCATCCGCGGCCGCCCGAACCGATTCGACCGAGGCGACCGGACGCACATCGTTTACCTTGCGCGGCGGATTTTGCTCCGGCACGTAGGGGGCTTTGAGAACGTCGGTCGGGATGTCGACCAGCACCGGACCCGGCCGGCCGCTGCGCGCGAGCGCGAACGCCTCTCGCACCTTGGTGTAGAGCTGGCCCGGATCGGTGATCAGCATCGAGGCCTTGGTCGTGCACTGCGTGATCGCGCAAACGTCGGCTTCTTGGAAACCGTCGGTGCCCATCAGCGGGGTGCGCACGTTGGCGGTGATCGCAACGACGGGGATCGAGTCCATCATCGCATCGACCAGCCCGGTGACGAGGTTTGTCGCGCCGGGGCCCGAGGTAGCGCAGCATACGCCGACGCGGCCGCTGCTCCGTGCATAGCCGCCCGCAGCAAACGCCGCGCCCGCTTCGTGCCGGACGAGGATGTGACGCATCGGGTGTCCGTAGAGCGCATCGTAGAACGGCATGATCGTGCCGCCGGGGTAGCCGAAAATGACGTCGACCCCTTCGCGTTCGAGCGCTTCGAGCACCGCGTCACCGCCCGTGCGCGCGCGCGGCGTCATTGCAGGCAGCATGCTAATTCCTGGAGCCCGCCGGGGTTTTATCGGTTTGGAACCACGGCATCAGTTGGCGCAGTTTGACCCCGACCACTTCGATCGGGTGCTTTTCCGCGGCGGCCTTGTACTTTTTGAAGTTCGGCTTGCCCGCGGCGTGCTCGGCGACCCACTGTTTGGCGAAGTCGCCGGACTGGATCTCCTTGAGGATCTCCTTCATCGTCGCTTTGGTCTGATCGTTGACGATACGCGGGCCGCGGGTGTAGTCGCCGTACTTCGCGGTGTTGCTAATGCTCTCGCGCATGCCTTCGATGCCTTTGGCGTACATCAGATCGACGATCAGCTTCAGCTCGTGCAGGCACTCGAAGTACGCCATCTCGGGCGCATAGCCGGCGTCTACGAGCGTTTCGAAGCCCGCCGTCACCAGCGCCGAGGCGCCGCCGCAGAGCACGGCCTGTTCGCCGAACAGATCGGTTTCGGTTTCCTCGCGGAAGTTCGTCTCGAGGATGCCGGCCCGGCCGCCGCCGATCGCGCTGGCGTACGCTGCCGCGGTCACGCGGGCCTTACCCGAGAAATCCTGATGGATCGCGATCAGGCACGGCACACCACGGCCCATCTCGTACTCGCTGCGCACCAGACGGCCCGGTCCCTTGGGCGCACACATCCACACGTCAACGTTAGCCGGCGGAACGATGGTCTTGAAGTGAATCCCGAAACCGTGCGCAAACGCGAGCGCCGAACCCGGCTTGAGGTTGTCCTTGATGTCGCGGATGTACATCGCGGGCTGCTCTTCGTCGGGGATCAGCACCATCGTGATGTCGGCGCGCTTGACCGCCTCCGGTACCTCGGCGACCTCGAGCCCCTCGCGCTGAGCTTCAGGCCGCGATTTCGAATCGCCGCGCAGTCCGACGATGACCTTACAACCCGAATCGCGCAGGTTCAGCGCATGGGCACGCCCCTGGCTCCCGTAGCCGAGGATGGCGATCGTCTTTCCTTCGATTGCGCCGCGGTCGATATCGCGGTCGTAGATGGCTTCCATGGATCCTCCGGAGCGGTCGGCAACAAAAAACCCCTCGTCGATCTCGGCGAGGGGCTTGCAGCGTTCATGGACTCGTTCGTGTACTACCTACGCAGCAATGCCTCGCCGACCCGTAAGGGCGACAAGAACGATAAGAACGAGGCCGAGGCGAACGGGCGTAAACACGTTGCACCGAGACTAACACGGCCCTCGCCGAAGCGTCAACCGCATTCATTACTTTTTCTTCCGAACTTTCCCGTGCCGGAGGCCCCGTTGAGCGATCCAAAGGCTGCCTCGAGCGATCCAAAGGAAGCGGCCAAGCGAGTCGTGGGGTTCGCGGCCGTGGACCGGTACGTCGAGCCGGGGATGTGCGTCGGCCTGGGAACCGGGACGACGGCCTACTGGGCGATCGTGCGGACCGGCGAGCGGGTCGCGGCCGGCGAGCCGTTGGTCGCGATCGTCACCTCAGCCGCCACCGAGAAGTTGTGCGGGGAGTTCGGGGTGCCGGTCATCCCCTTCATGGCGCGCGACATCGACGTGGCCATCGACGGGGCCGACGAGGTCGCCCCGGACTGGTCGCTTACCAAGGGCGGCGGCGGCGCGTTGTTCCGCGAGAAGGCGATCGCGATCGCCGCCCGGCGCTTCATCGTGATCGTGGACGACTCGAAAGTGGTGGATCAGCTCGGTCGCTTCCCGACCCCGGTCGAGGTGGTGCCCTTCACCCTCGCTTGGGTCCAGCGCCAGATCGCCGGCCAGTTCCCGTCGGCGAAAGCCACCGAGCGCATCCACGACGGCCGGCCCTACCGGACCGACAACGGCAACGCGATCCTCGACTGCGCCTTCGGCACGATCCCCGACCCCCGGGCCCTCGCCGGGGCACTGCAGGCGATCCACGGTGTCGTCGACGTGGGCCTGTTCATCGACCTCGCCGACGCCGTCCTATGCACTGCCGGCGAAGGCGTCCGCGAACTGACGCGCCTTTAGACGGACTTCGCATAACGAGGAAACGTACAATTTATGTCATCCCGAGCTTGTCGAGGGACCGCCGTAATCGCCGCGCTTGGCGGCTGCCCCTCGACAAGCTCGGGGTGACACAAAAAGGGCCGCCGACTATTTACGAGCCGTCAAACCTTTACGATGATCGATGCGGCGGATGTTGCGGTCTCGAGCGCCTTGTACTTGAAGGCGGTGTCGAGGACGGGCTGCACCATGGCGGGCTGGAGGTCGGTGGCGTAGACGCAACGGTTCATGCGGCGGATGCGGTCGACGTCGATCTTCGTGTATTTTGAGAGGATCGCGGCGGAGTCATCATGGTGCCCGTTGGCCCAGCGCGCGGCGGCGTAGATCGCCCCGACGAAACGCTTTGCCGCATCGGGATTCTTTGCCAGCCAATCACGCGTCGTGAACCAGTCGCTGATCAGAAACTGCTTCGCGATGGCGTCGTACGGCTTGCCGAAGATCTTTGCATCGGCGCCGGTGGCATCGCTCATGATCGGCTCGCTCAGGCACGCGGCGGCGACCGTTCCGCGCGTCAGCGCCGGCGGCATTTGCGGGAACGGCAACTCGATGAACTTGACCTTCGTGACGTCCGCGCCGTTCTGCGTCAGCCAGCTCTTCACGCCCGAGCTCATCAGCGACACGAGCGAAACGACGGCGACGGTCTGCCCTTCGAGATCCGCCGCCTTGACGAGCGGCGACGATTTCGCGACGCACAGCGTCGTCGTCGGAGCCGCGGTCGAGTAGAGCCCGCCGCCGCCGATGAGGACGAACGGCACGCCGCGGCTGACGCCGTTGGCCAATTCGGTCGCATCACCGACGCCGACGTCGATGCTGCCGCCCGCCGCGGCAGCGGCCATTGCGGCGCCGTTGGTGAAGGGCACGATCTCAACGCTGAGGCCGGCTTTGTCGAACAAGCCGAGGTCGAGCGCGTAGTAGCCCTCGGCATAGGTGTCCGCCGGAACGCTGCCGACGCGCAGCTTGACCGGCGCGTTTTGCGCCCACGCCGTTCGCGGAAAGAACGCCACACCTGCAGCCATAACGCCAAGCGCCTGAGAGCGGAACATCATCGTACGATCGTCTCCAGTAATTGTTGGGCGAGGGCGGCTCCGGGCACCGAGATGCCGAGTTCGTGCGCGAACTCGAGCGCGATCTCGAGGTCTTTGTAGTACACGGGGATCGCCCAACGCAGGCTGCGTTTGGACCAGTTTTCGGCGGCGTTGCTGCGCGCGCTGCCCTGGCTCATCACCAGCTCGAGCACCTCGGGTTCCACCCCCGCCGCCACGCCGAGCAACATGCCCTCGTAGGCCGAGAGCTTGTTCACGCAGGTGATCAGTTGATGCGCGACCTTCGCGCGAATGCCGGTGCCGGGTCCGCCGGTGCGCGCGATCTTCGAACCGGAGGTCGCGAACAGCGGCACGCACACCTCCGCCGCCGCCGGCGTGCCGCCGACCATGTAGGACATCGTTTTATTGCGCGCGCCGCTCTCGCCGCCGCTGACCGGCGCATCGACGAGTTCCAAGCCGCGTTGCGCCAGCAGCGGGTGCAGCCGGTCGATCGTCTTCGGTCGCACCGTGCTGTGCACGACCACGATCGTGCCGGGGCGCGCGCCGGCAACGATGCCGTCGACGCCGAACACGACCTCTTCGAGCTGCTCGTCGTCCAGCACGCAGACCGCAACGATGTCGCCGTGCGCGCCGACCTCCGCGTTCGAACGCCCGACGCGCGCTCCCGCTGCGGCGAGCGCCTCGCGCGCCTCGGGACGCACGTCGTAGACCATCACGTCGTAACCGGCCTGCACCAAGTTGACCGCGAGATAGCGCCCCTGGCGCCCGAGGCCGATGAAGCCGACCTTCATGGAATGGTCGCGGCGGCCACGAACGTAGTCGTGTCGGCCTCGTGCAACCGGACCGCCGGGCGATTCTCTGATGGCCGCATCGTCCCGGCAACGTTGCCCCAAAGTGTGCGCGGTTTCCCACTCCTATCGAGCCCTGGCTCGGAGGAGTCTCGTCGTGGTACACTCGAACCTGTCAAGCGGACGGGCGCTTCCGGCCGCGTCATGTCGTCTTGAGGGCGTACGAACATGGGTGCGAAAAACGCGAGTAACCACCCGAGCCATACCTCGAGCATGCACACGACCCACAACGGTAAGGTCGTGGCGGTCAGCACGAAGGATAATTTTCGCCGCCCGGTTCCCAAGACGTATAGCTACCGCTACGAAGTGAGCGGCGATGCCGGTCCCGCCGGCGAGCCGCTGGTGCGTGCCGGCGCCGCGATCATCGAGAGCCGCTACCGCGGCCGCGGCGCAACCTGGAACGTCGCGCGCTCGGTGACTGAACCCCAGACCTACCTGGTGCGCGGTGGATACGTCCACCCGCTCGAAGAGAACCCGATGGCCTACCCGCCGCGCAACGCGATCGTGCCGGAAGCGATCGCCCCGCGCGGGCGCACCCCCGGGTTCGCGCCGGCCCCGACGCCCAAACCCACGCGTCCGGCCATCGTCGCGGACACCGCGCCGACGACCCGCTTCGACTCGCCGCCGCCCGCTCCGATCCGGCGCGTCGCGCGCCCGACCCCCGCCAACGAGTCGGCCTACAAGAAAACAGGCTAACTGATCGCCGAGCCCTCGCTGCGCGAGCGCAATAAGGCCGAGCGGCGCCGCCGTGTTCTCGAGGCGGCGCGCGCCGTGTTTCGCGAGCACGGCTACGAAAATGCGACGACGCGGGAGATTGCCGCGCGCGCCGGCGTTGCCGTGGGCACCGTGTTCGTCTACGCGCGGGACAAGCGCGACCTGCTGATGACGATCGTCAACGATGACCTCGAAGCCGTCACCGACGCGTCGTTCGCGACCCTGGCCGGCGAGGGACCGTTTCTCGAAAAACTAATCGCGCTCTTCGAGCCGCGCTATCGCTACTGGGTCCGCGATCCGGAAATTTCAACGTTCGCGCTGCACGAAACCGCTGCGGCGCGGGTGGGGGACGTCCCGAGCGAGACGGAGCGCTTCTACCGCCGCCGGCACCGCATGCTCGAGTGGATCGCCGCCCTCGTCGCCCAGGAGCAGCAGGCCGGGCGCCTCGGTACGTCCGACGATCCCCCGACGATCGCCCTCTTCCTCATGGGCACCTACTTGGCACACTGCCGTTTTTGGCTCAGCGAGCACGATCCCAAAGTCCCCGACGGCATCGCGCGCCTGCGCCGCCAACTCGAACTAGCGATGAACGGGCTGAAGCCGAGCTAGGGATGCCCTAGCGCGGATCGGGCATGATCGAACCGCAGCGGCCGCACGTGCGGTAAGCTGCGCTGTCGAAGAACGTTGCGTACGCCTTCGAAACCGGATCCAGCGCGTAGTCGCTGACCGCAAAACGCTCTTCGTGCAGCAAGGCGTCGCACTGCGGGCAGTACCAGCGGAAGGTGTCGATCTCGCCGCTCGTACGTTTGCGCTCGATGATCAGTGCGAAGGCATCGGGCGGAAACCGCGGCGAGTGCGGGATGCCGCCGGGCGTGTAAATGATCGAGCCCTCGGTGAGCACGGCGACCTCTTCTTTATCCTCCGACGTTCGATAATGCAGACGCATCTCGCCGCGCAGCATGTACATGACTTCGTCGGCCGGATTGATATGGAACTCGCTGCGGTACGCGCGGCCGCGCGCCACGAAGGCCAGCGTCTCGGGCTCTTGCCAGAGCACGTGCACCTGTTTGCCGGTGCGCGCGAGCTCCTCAGAAATCGCCTCGAGGTCCAGCAGCGGCATTTGAAACGCCGGCGGCATCTTCAACATAGCGTTGCTCCTATTCGACGACCGCGATGCAGTCGATCTCGGGTGAAACCACCTCACGCTGTGCGTTGAGCGGGCCCTGGCCCGAGACGAAGAGCAGGTTACCGGCGCGAATCGCCTGCGCGATCGGGGCCGGCTTCGAGGCATCGGTAAACCCGGTGACCGGCGCGTTCGGCGCGGTGATGATCTGCTTCATGGCAAGCGTCTTCCCAGTCCGGGCCAGGCGTTCATGCCGTGGCACGACAAAGACCAGCCTATGATGGATCAGCCGTTCTTCGATCGTTGGCGCGCGAAGCTGATCGCGAATCTGGATCCGGGCAGCGTCGGCGACCTGGACACGATCCGCTTCGCGCAGGTCGCTCCGACCATCGCGGTCGTCTGCCCGTTCCTGCGGTTCGACGGCGAACCGTGCGAGCAACTGATCACGTATTATCTCCAGGTCGGCAGCGGCGTCGAGGACGACCTTTCCTACGCGCTGGGAGCCTGTCACCGCCATCTCGGTCACGCCTTCGACGTGCTGTTCACCGCCGACCGCATCGGCCTCGCGGACGCTTGCGACGACGATGCCGTCGATGCAACGGCTCCGGCACCGCCGGCTCGCCCGCCGGTACCGGCCGACGACGAGGCCCTCGCACAACGGTTGCTCGCGGCCGGAACCGCCACCGCCGTCGACTTCGGAACGACGGCGCTGCACGAAGGCTATGCGACCGTGAGCGGCGGGCGGATTACGCTAGCCGCGCACCTGGCCGCGCGGCTGCGCGAACGCGGCGTCCTGGAGTTAGCCGCCGACCTCAGCATCGACGTCACCACCGCAAGCGACGGCACGATCACGCTCGCGACGCCGGAGCCCGACAGCGCGGAGGAGTGGATTTCAGCGAATTGCGCGCTGCGCGAGCTCGTCGCCGACGTGCACGAAAATGCCGTCGACCCGCTCGGCTACCGCTACCGCACGATCGCCGATGCCCTGCCCGAATTCGTCGCGTTCGAGCCGCGCGTCTATACCGCCACACGCAGCGGTTTGCTCGAAGTTGACGCGCGCGTCGCCGTGACGCCGGCCGAACGCACGTGGAAGAGCGAAATCGAAGCCGACCGCCGGCAATCGCTGCAACTCTTCGTCGAGCGGCTGCCGCGCCCAGGCGATTACCTCGACCTCAACTTTGCGCTCTACCGCTTCGTCCGCGTCTGGGCCGACGGCGGCGCGCACCGCGCCGAGACGGTACTGGAACGAGTCAAGCAACCGTCGCGCAATTAACCCTCGGCAAGAACGATCTTTGCGGCCGGGGCGCGAAGAGAGGGCCATGCCCGTTTCTTTCCGCCCGCTCGCGCGGTTGATCGCCGGCGCGCTCTGCGCGTCGCTGGCCGTCCCGCTCATGGGCGCAACGACGACCCTGCTGCCGTCAACGACGCTCGTGATCTTCCCGTTTCGCTCTCCGGAAGGTGCCGATCCGCTGCTCGGGCCCGAGTTCATCAAGACGCTCGGTGAGACGCTCACCACCCTCGGCGGCGTCAAAGTGATCATGGGTGACCCGGCAACCGCCCAAGCCGACTACCTGCACGCGGCGAAGGCCGACGGCGGCGAGTACTACCTCATCGGCACGATTTCACCGCCGCTCAACCACGCTGCGCCGGTGATCGAGCAGCTCGTCAGCGTGCGCAGCGGGACGGTCGTGTGGGCGGATACGGCCTACATCAATTCCGAAAGGGATATCGTCGATCAAGGACCCCGCGTCAAGAAGGCGGTGGTCGAGCGTGGGACGCGCGGTTACCTCGCCATCCTCAACGCCCCGATCTATACGCCTCCGCCCCCGAAGAAAGGTAAAAACGGCGAACCGGAGGACTTGCCGCCCGAAGCGTACGGCCTCTCATCGAAGCCCGGACCACCGCCGAAGGTCTACGCCTCGGCGAGCCATCCGAGCCGTTTCGTCGTACTGGCCATCGCCGGCAATGCCGTGCCGCAAATCGGGCGCGACTACGCCGTCACCGCGCTGATGACGTCGCTCAAACGCCACGGTCAAACCGTTGCGCAGGGCGATCCCGATACGACGCGCTTCCCGCACGTGCTCAGCGATAGCATCTGCAAGAGCACCGGTGCCGGCTACCTCGTGTTCGGCACGGTCTCAATCAACGCGCCCCGGCGAAACCTGGACACCAACAACGACGTTGCGTGGGCCGACGCGTACCTCACGCCCACCGTCTACGACTGCGGCGCGCAGAAGCTCGAACAGCCCAACAAGCCGGTCCACGGCGGGGCGATCGCTTGGAAGACCGCGGTCGACAGAGCCGCCGATTCGGCCGTGACTTCGTACGTGCTGAAAGTCGCTACGGTCGCGAAGTCGTCGTAGCCAGTGCCTTGCGGAGGTTCTCGCCGACCTCTTGCAGCGTCTGGTCGGCTTTCTTGCGGATGATCGGCTGACCGAAATCCCCGATGCGGCCCATGACGTTGGCGTCGGTGCTCACTTCGAGTTTCGAGCCGTCACCGGCGGGTGTGAGCGTCATCGACATCGTCGCTTTCACCGCGCCGCCGACGCGTTTGTCCGCCGCCTCGACCAGCAGCGATGCGGTGCGGTTCGCTTCGTCTTTCGCGACGATCGAGATCTCGCTCGCCAGCGCGAGCCCGATCGGCCCAACCTTGATCTTCACGACCGCTTTATAGCGGTTGTTGCCGAGATCTTCGACGCCCTCACTGCCCGGGATGCATTTCGCCATCGACGGCACGTCCATGACGAACGCCCAGACCCGCTCGGGGCTCACCCCGGGCAGGTCGATGGTCTGCTCGAACTTCACGCCTTGGCCTTGACCCCGGCCAGCGAAGCGATCGTGCGCTCCGTCCAGACGCGCGCCATCTCGCGCTTGTAGCCGGCCGAGCCGCGCACGTCGTCGAGCGGGTCGACCACGTCGCGCACCAGGGCCGCTGCATCCTTGATGGATTGCTCCGTGAGCTTTTGCCCCAGCAGCGCTGACTCGACCGCCTTCGCGCGCAACGGGGTGACGGCGAGCGCGCCGAGGCCGATACGGATGTCCTTGCACCTGCCGTCGGCGTCGACGCCGAGGCGCACCGCAACCGAAACGGTCGCGTAATCGTCCGCGGTGCGCGGCAAGAACTTTTTGTATGCCAAGCGCGAGCCGGAGGGCATGGGCGGAATCTTCACCGAGCGCACGAGCTCGTTGTCGCCGAGCACCGTTTCGAAGAAATCCGTAAAGAACGCTTCCATCGGGATCGCGCGCGCGCCGCCGCCCGCTTTCACGACGTCGACCGTGGCGTCCAGCGCGATCAGCACCGGCGGCGGGTCCTGCGCGGGATCGGCATGCACGAGGTTGCCGCCGAGCGTCGCTTGGTTGCGAATGCGAATCGTCGCGATCACGCCCAGCGACTGCGGCAGCGCCGCAGCGTAGGCGAACGCTTCGGGCGAGGTTTCGAGCTGGCGGTGCGTTGTCATCGCGCCGACCTCGAGGCCGCCGTCGGCCGTGCGCTTGATGCCGCGCAGTTCCTTGATGTTGCCGAGGCCGATGACTTTGGCCGGTTGGACCAGCCCCTGCTGCATCAACAGGATCAGCGAGGTGCCGCCGGCGATGAACTCGGCCTCGTCGCCGTATTCCTTCAGCGCCGCGAGCGCTTCGTCGATCGAAGCGGCGGCCGTATAATCAAACGTTCGCACGTTCGATCCCCGCGGCGGCTTCGATCGAATCGATGATCTTGTAGTAACCGGTGCAGCGGCACAGGTTGCCCATCATCCATTCCTTGATCTCTTCGCGCGTCGGCTTCGCGTTCTGGGCCAACAGCGCGGTGGCGGCGATGATCTGCCCCGAGGTGCAGATGCCGCACTGGAAGCCGCCCTTGCGAATGAACGCATCCTGCAGCGGCGAGAGCTCGTCTTCCGACGGCGCGATGCCCTCGATCGTCGTCACCGACCGCCCGTCGACCATGATCGCGGGCAAGAGGCAGCCCGACATGAGCGTGCCGTCGACGAGGATGCTGCACGCGCCGCAGACGCCGATGCTGCAGCCGATTTTGGTCCCGGTCAGGCCGATGTCGTCGCGCAGCAGGTCGGCCATGAGGACTTCGGGGCCGACGGATCGCTCGACCGTCTTCCCGTTGAGTTCGAATGAAATCTGGTGAACGCTCACCGGGCGAAAATGCAACGCGCCTCGGCGGCCGCCCTCCTAGGACGACCCAGGGCAGCCGCTCCCGGGCGGCGTAGCCCGGGAGTGAACGGCCGAGAGCCGACCGGGTGATTAAGATGAAACGCCGCGATCTCGTAACGTTTCTCGGTGCGACCGCTATCGGCTGGCCGCTCGCTGCGCCGGCGCAGCAAACCGCGAAAATGCGCCGGATCGGCGTCCTCTCAAACGGCGCGGCAAACGATCGCGTATCGTCCGCTCGCATCGCGGCCTTCCGTCGGGCCCTTCAGGTGCTCGGGTGGACCGAAGGGCAAAATATCCGGATTGACGTTCGTTACGGCGGCATCGACCCCGACCGCCTGCGGAGCTCCGGGGCAGAGCTCATCGCCTTAGCGCCGGATGCGATCCTCGTACACGGTAATGTTGAAGCGCTGAGTACGCTGACGCACTCCATCCCCATTGTGTTCGTAGTCGTTCCAGATCCCGTTCGTCGAGGTATCGTCTCCAACTTAGCACGACCCGGCGGCAATATCACGGGGTTTGCGCAGAACGAACTATCGATGGGGAGCAAGTATCTGCAATTGCTGAGAGAGATCGCACCGCACGTCTCGCGAGTTGCCGTGATGATTACACCAAGCAACGCTATTGGGCACAGCGGCATCGAACGTGTCATCACGGCTTCGGCCAAAGCAGCGAATCTCGCCACTACCGAGCGACCCGTGCGAAGCGCGCGCGATCTCGCGCCCGTGCTCGCAGCCCTGAGCAAAACACTGGGGACCGGCTTAATTTTCAGCGGGAATACATTCTTCACGGCTAACCGCTATGACATCATCAAGCTCGTGCAACGTTATCATTTGCCCGCAGTGTACGCAGTTCCGGAGTTTCCCGAATCAGGCGGACTGATGTCGTACGGTGCGAGTATCGTCGAAGAATACCGGCAAGCAGCATCGTACATCGATCGCATCCTTCGCGGCGCAAAGCCCGGCGATCTCCCGGTACAGAATCCAACCAAGTACTACCTGGCGATCAATCTCAAGGCTGCCAAAGCGCTGGGCCTCACCGTTCCGCCGTCGTTGCTGATACAAGCAGACGAAGTAATCAAATGAGACGCCGCGATCTCGTAACGTTTCTCGGTGCGACCGCAATCGGCTGGCCCCTCGCCGCAGCGGCGCAGCAAACCGCGAAAACGCGCCGGGTCGGCGTCCTCTCAAACGGCGCGGCAAACGATCGCGTATCGTCCGCTCGCATCGCGGTCTTCCGTCGGGCCCTTCAGGCGCTCGGGTGGACCGAAGGGCAAAATATCCGGATTGACGTTCGTTACGGCGGCATCGACCCCGACCGTCTGCGGAGCTCCGGGGCAGAGCTTGTCGGCTTAGCGCCGGATGCGATCCTCGTGCACGGTTCAAACACCCTTGCCGCGATGAGTACGCTGACGCGCTCCATCCCCATTGTGTTCGTAGTCGTTGACGATCCCGTTCGTCTCGGTCTCATCTCCAACTTAGCACGACCCGGCGGCAATATCACGGGGTTTGCTCAGTCGGTCGATCAATCAATGGGCAGCAAGTATCTGCAATTGCTGAGAGAAATCGCACCGCACGTCTCGCGAGTTGCGGTGATGATTCAACCAAGCAACCCTTCTGCGCACAATACCTCCCGTGCCATCACGGCTGCAGCCGTAGCGGCGAATCTCGCCGCTACGGAGGGGTTGGTGCGAAGCGCGCGCGATCTCGCGCCCGTGCTCGCAGGCCTGAGCAAAACACCGGGGACCGGCTTAATTTTCACCGGGGATACGTTCTTCGCGGCTAACCGCTATGACATCATCAAGTTCGTGCAACGCTACCATTTGCCTGCATTATACACAACGCAGGACATTCCCGAATCAGGCGGACTGATGTCGTACGGTGCGAGTATCGCCGAAGAATACCGGCAGGGAGCATCGTACGTCGACCGTATCCTTCGTGGCGCAAAGCCCGGCGATCTTCCGGTGCAGGCTCCAACCAAGTACGACTTGGAGATCAATCTCAAGGCTGCCAAAGCGCTGGGCCTCACCGTTCCCCAGTCGCTGCTGATTCAAGCCGACGAAGTGATTAAGTGAGACGGTCAGCGTTTCTGGGCATTGCGATGCTCGGCGTGGTGGGCCGTGCGCCGGCGAGTGCGCAGCAAGCCGGAAAAACGTATCGCGTGGGCATTCTCACGGGGAATACGCTCGCGTCCGATCGCCCGCTTTTGGATTCGTTTCGCCGCACGCTATCCGGCCTGGGTTACCAGGAAGGCAAAAACCTCGATATCGTCTACCGGGGCGCCGGCGGAGATTACAAGCGACTCCCCGAGTTCGCCGCCGACCTCGTCCGTGCGAAGCCCGACGCGATCGTCGCCGCGGGCACCCCGATGATCGCGGCGGCGAAGCGCGCGACGACGTCGGTTCCGATCGTCATGACCGATAACCCAGATCCGGTCGGCTTCGGGTTCATCGTCAGCTTGGCCCGACCCGGCGGCAACATCACCGGTACGATGAATATGAACGCCGAGTTGAACGGCAAACGGCTCCAACTCCTCAAGGAGCTCGTTCCGCGCCTGCAGCGCGTCGCCGTCCTACGCAACCCCTCCAATAGCGGGAATCTCGCCGAGTGGCGGGTGGCGGAGAGCGTGGCTCGCACGCTCGGAATTGCGGCCTTCGCCGTCGATATCCGCTCTGCCGACCAGATCGACGGCGCCTTGAAGACGATCCCACACCTGCGCGCTGACGCCATCCTCGTGTTGCCCGACGCGGCGACCGTCGGCAACGCTGCGCACGTCGTGCAGCTCGTGGCGGCGCAGCGAATGCCTGCCATCTATTCGTTAGACGTTTTCACCGCGGTCGGCGGGCTTATGGTCTACGCAGCCTCGAGTGTTGCGATTTGGAGTCAAACGGCGACCTATGTCGACCGGATCCTCAAAGGTGCGAAACCCGCAGATCTGCCGGTCGAACAACCGACGACCTTCGAGCTGATCGTGAATCTGAAGACCGCACGCAACCTAGGGATCACCTTCCCGCAATCCATCTTGCTTCGAGCTACGGAGATCATCCGGTGAGGGGGGCGTCGAGTGAAACGGTCGGCAGTTCTGGGGATCGCGATGCTTGCGGTGCTGCGCGAATCGCCGGCCGGGGCGCAGCAAACCGGCAAGACATACCGCGTGGGTATTCTCTCGGGGAGAGCGCCTGAGGACGATCGCATGAACCTGGATGCGTTTCGCCGCTCGTTGTCCGGCCTGGGCTACCAGGAGCGCAAGAACCTCGACATCGTCTACCGGAGCGCTAGCGGAGACTCCGAGCGATACCCGGAGCTCGCCGCCGACCTCGTCCGTGCGAAGCTCGACGTGATCGTCGCCCAGGGCACCCCGGCGATCGCGGCGGCGAAGCGCGCGACGACGTCGGTGCCGATCGTCATGACCAATAGCTCGGAACCGGTGGGCTTCGGGTTCATCGTCAGCTTGGCGCGACCCGGTGGCAACATTACCGGTCCGGCGAACATGGACGTCGAGTTGATCGGCAAACGGCTCCAGCTCCTCAAGGAGCTCGTTCCGCGCCTGCGCCGCGTCGCCGTTATCGGCAACCCTTCCGATGTCGCGAATCTCGCGGGGTGGCGGGAGGCGGAGAGCGACGCGCGTCGGCTCGGAATGACAGCCGTTGCGGTCGAAATCCGATCTTCCGACCAGATCGATGCCGCCGTGAAGACGCTCCCGCACCTGCGCGCCGACGCGATCGTCGTGTTGCCCGACACGGTGATGCTCAGCAACGCGGTACGCATCGTGCGGCTCGTTGCGGCACAGAAGTTGCCCGCCGTCTATCAGAACAGCTCGTACACCGCGGCCGGAGGGCTCATGTTTTACGGACCCTCTGAGATTGCAACGTGGAGTCGAGCGGCGACCTATGTCGACCGCATCCTCAAAGGTGCGAAACCTGCCGATCTGCCGGTCGAACGCCCCACGACCTTCGAGCTGATCGTGAACCTGAAGGCCGCGCGCGACATCGGCATCACCGTCCCGCAGTCCATCTTGCTGCGCGCCGACCAGGTCATCCGTTAGGAAACGACCTCGAAGAGGCCGGCGGCGCCCATGCCGCCGCCGATGCACATCGTGACGACGACGTACTTGACGTTGCGGCGCTTGCCTTCGAGCAGCGCGTGCATCGTCATGCGGGTACCGCTCAGGCCGTAGGGGTGGCCGATGGAGATCGCGCCGCCGTCCACGTTGAGGCGCTCGTTCGGGATCCCCAGCGTATCGCGGCAGTAGACGGTCTGCACGGCGAACGCTTCGTTGAGCTCCCAGAGGCCGATGTCGTCGACCCCCAGGCCGTGGCGCTTCAGCAACTCCGGAACCGCGAAGACCGGGCCGATCCCCATTTCGCCCGGCGCGCAGCCGGACACGACGAGCCCGCGGTAGATGCCCAGCGGCGGCAGGTTCCGGCGCGCCGCTTCCCGCGCGTCCATGACGACGACCGCGCCGGCACCGTCGGAGAGCTGCGATGAGTTGCCGGCGGTGATCGACGAGTCGGGGCCCAGTACGCCCCGGAGACCGGCCAGGCCCGCGAGCGTCGTATCGGCGCGATTACCCTCATCCTTCGTCAGCGTCACCGCCTCTTCGCTAAAGCTGCCGTCCTCGCGGTGCTCCACGAATTTCCATGACGGCAGCGGAACGATCTCGGCGTCGAAGCGGCCGGCGGCTTGCGCGGCCGCGGTGCGCTGCTGGCTCTGCAAGGCGTACTCGTCCTGCGCTTCACGCGAGATCTTGTAGTGCTTGGCCACCGCGTCGGCCGTCTGCAGCATCGGCATGTAGAGATCGGGTTCGTGCCGCAACGTCCACTCTTCGGTGAAGTTGTGCACGTTCATCCCGTTCTGCACCAGCGAGATCGACTCGCAGCCGCCGGCGACGACGACCTTCGCACCGTCGACCAGCACGCGTCCCGCGGCGGTGGCGATCGACTGTAATCCCGACGAACAATAGCGGTTGATCGTCACGCCGGGGACCGTGATCGGGAGTCCCGCACGCAGCGCGGCGACGCGGCCGAGGTTGTTGCCGGTGGCGCCTTCGGGCAAGCCGACGCCGAGGATCACGTCTTCGACTTCGGTCCCCTCGAGGCCGGCGCGCGACACCGCATGCGCGATCGCATGCCCGGCCAGCGTCGCACCGTGGGTCTGGTTGAAGGCGCCGCGAAACGCGCGGCCGATCGGCGTGCGCGCGGCGGAAACGATCACCGCCTCAGGCATGCACCAGCTCCTGGGTCGCGTACCACATCGGGCCACCACGATACGGCGGGAAACCGAAACCGTACACGTAGGCGATGTCGATGTCCCCCGGCCGTAGCGCAACGCCGGTGCGCAACAGCTCGGTCCCCGCGTCAACGAGTGCGCCGACGAGCCGGCGCACGATCTCGGCATCGGTGGGGTCCGGCTGCGGCGTGATCCCCGCCTTGGCAGCCTCATCGCGCAAGAGTTCGAGCACGACCGGATCGGGTATCGCTTCGCGTTTTCCCGGCTCGTAACGATAGAATCCGGCACCCGATTTCTGGCCGAACCGCTGCTCGCGATTGAGCCGCTCGACGATCGCAGAGCGGTTGCCGGCAATCTCCGGGTCGGCTTTGATGATGTGCAGGAACACGTCGAGCCCCGAGAGATCGAACACCGCGAACGGCCCCATCGCCATTCCGAAATCCTTCATCGCGCGATCGATGCGTTCGGGCGTGACGCCCTCTTCCGCCAGCCGAATCGCTTCGCGCCCGTAGTCGAAGTACATCCGGTTGCCGATGAAACCGAACGCGTTGGTCGACACGACGCCGACCTTGCGCAATGCCTTGGCGAGCGCGAGCGCCGTGGTGAGCGTCTCGGCCGAAGTATCCCGGCCGCGCACGATCTCGAGCAGCTTCATGATGTTCGCCGGCACGAAGAAGTGCAGTCCGAGAACGTTCTGCGGCCGCTTCGTTACGGCGGCCATGGCGTCGATGTCGAGCGTCGAGGTGTTGCTCGCCAGGATGGCAGAGGGTTTAGCGACCGCATCGAGCTTGGCGAAGACGTCTTTTTTCGCGTCGATGTTCTCGAACACGGCCTCGATTACGACGTCGGCCGCGGCAAGTTCGGAAAACTCGTGCTCGAAGCGAATCGAGCGGCCACGTTTCCAGGCCTCCTCCTGCGTCAGGCGCCCGCGCTGGACTTGGTGCGCGAACATCCCGAATACGGTCTGCTTAGCGCGCTCGATCTGGCCGTCGTCCGCCTCGACGACGACGACCGGAATTCCGGCGTCGGCGAAGGCGATCGCGATGCCGGTGCCCATCGTGCCGCCACCGACAATCCCGGCGCTTTGGATCGCGAGCGGTTCGGCCGGCTCCAGGCCCGGAATTTTGCCGAGTTCGCGCTCGGCAAAGAACACGTGGCGCAGCGCCGCCGACGGCGCCGAGCGCGCGAGTTCGTCGAAGAGCCGGGCCTCGCGCGCGAGCCCGCGCGGGAACGGCAACTCGATCGACGCTTCGACCGCGTCGATCAGCGTGTGCGCGGCAAGCCCGCCGCGCTCTTCGGCCGGGACCATTTTGTGCGCTTGCGCGACGACGAACGGCGTCGCGAAGAGCCCCACGCCGACGATTCCGAGTTCGGTGCGGCCCGCCGATATACGGCGCTTCGGTGCCGCCTCACGCACGCGTCCGATCAGCGCGATCGCGGCCCCGACGGCATCGCTCGCGACGACCTCATCGAGCACGCCCTTCGCGAGCGCGTCAGCGGCATCGAGGGTGTTGCCCTTGAGCATCAGCTGCAAGGCGTCTTGCGCGCCGATCAAGCGCGGTAGACGCTGCGTTCCGCCGGCGCCCGGGATTAGGCCCAGCATGATCTCGGGGAAGCCGAGCTTCGTTCCCGCGACCGCGATGCGATAGTCGCACGCCAGCGCCAACTCCAGTGCGCCGCCGAGCGCGGTTTTCTCCAGCGCCCCAACGTAGGTTTTGGCGCTCTTCTCGACGGCGGCGATCACGTCGCGAATCGTCTTGGTTCCGGGCTCCGGATGGGCGTTGAAGTCGTTGATGTCGGCGCCGGCGCTGAAGAGACCGTTGGCACCGGTCAGGACGACCGCGTGCACGTCGTCATCGGACTCCGCCGCCGCGAGCACCGGCAGGAGCGCGCTCGAGTAGGCGAACGAGAGCGCGTTGACCGGCGGGTTATCGAGCGCGACGACGCGCACGCCGCCGCGGTCGTCGGTGCGAACGTTCATACCTGCGCGAGCGTGCGGCGGTCGAGACCGAAGCCGTCGTCGGGAAGCCGCATCACCGCGGCCGAGCCGTTGACGATCTGGTGCTGCAGCCATGACGATTGGCTGAGCACGTGATCGGCGTAGAAACGCGCCGTCGTCAGTTTGGCGCGATAGAAGTCCGCTTCCGGATCGCCCGCGGCGATGCGGGCGGTGGAGATCTGCGCTGCGCGCGCCATCTGCCAGCCGCCCGCGACGATTCCCCACAACTTCAGATACGGCACCGAACATGCAAAGGCCAAGTTCAGGTCGCTCATCGCGTTCATGCCGATCCGGCTCGAGGCCTCGCCGAGCAGCGTGACCGCCTGGGTGAGCTGGGCCTTGATCGCGGCGACGTCGGCATCGCTGCGGTCGAGCGTCTGCGCGAACTCGGCGATTTCTGCGACGACGCCGGTCGCCGTCGCGCCCATGTCGCGGATCAGTTTGCGGCCCACGAGATCGAGCGCCTGAATTCCGGTCGTCCCCTCGTAGATCGCGGCGATCCGCACGTCGCGATATTGTTGTGCGATCCCGCTCTCCTCGATGTAGCCCATCCCGCCGAAGACCTGCAGCGCCGTGGAGCACAGCTCGGTCGCCGTTTCGGTGCACCATCCCTTCACGATGGGTATCATGAACTCCGCGAACGCCTTGTGACGGCGGCGCGACGCCTCGTCGGGCGATTTGTGCGCGGTGTCGAGCGCGCCGGCCGTGAAGTACGCCAGAGCGCGCATCGCTTCGATCTGCGCCTTCATCGACATCAGCATGCGACGCACGTCGGGGTGGCGGATGATCGCCACCGCTTGCGGCGAACGCGCCGCCACGTCGCGGCCTTGAATGCGTTCCTTGGCGTACGCGAGCGCGCTCTGATAGGCCCGGTCGGCGATCCCCAAGGCCTGCACGCCGACCGAAAACCGCGCCGCGTTCATCATGATGAACATGTATTCGAGTCCGCGATTCGGTTCGCCGACGAGATATCCGATCGCGCCGCCCGACTTTTCGCCGTAGTTCAGCGTACACGTGGGGTTGGCGTTGAGGCCGAGCTTGTGTTCGATGCCCGCGCAGTAGACGTCGTTGCGCTCGCCCAAGGTGCCGTCGGCCCGGATCAGCACCTTCGGGACGATGAACATCGAGATGCCCTTCGTGCCCGCGGGCGCATCGGGCAGCCGCGCCAGCACGAGATGGATGATGTTCGAGGTAAGGTCGTGCTCGCCGAAGGTGATGAAGATCTTCTGTCCGCTGATGGCGTAGTGGTCGCCGGCGGGAACGGCCTTCGTTCGCACCGCCGCGAGGTCGGAGCCGGCTTGCGGTTCGGTCAAACACATCGTGCCCGCCCACTCACCCGAAACGAGCCGCGGTATATAGGTCTGCTTCTGTGCGGGCGAGCCGACGAGTTCGATCGCTTCGATCGCGCCTTGGTTGAGCAGCGGGCCGTTGGCAAAGCCGACGTTCGCGCCGTTCCACATCTCGAGCACCGCTCCGAGCACGACTTGCGGTAAACCTTGACCGCCGTACTCCGTCGCTACCGGCAACCCGATCCAACCGGCTTGCGCAAAGCGCCGGTATGCGTCCTTGAAGCCCGGCGGCGTCGCGACCTCACCGTCGTGCCACGTGCATCCCGTGCGGTCGCCGGACGCGTTGAGCGGGTCGAGCACTTCGCCCGCAAACGCTGCTGCCTCGACCAGCACCGGATCGAGCACGTCGACCGTCTCTTCAAACCCCGGCAACGTCGCAATGTCGTCGATGCCGGCGAGTTCGCGCAGCACGAAGGACATGTCGCGCAGCGGCGCACGATAACTTGCCATAGATTAGTCTTCGCAGCCCATGGCGAATAGCCCAGCAACGTGCCCATCCGACCGAAAATGCTGCTCTTCTTCCTCGGTTTGGGGTGCCTCGCAGTCGCTGCAGCGTTGTGGCTTTGGTCGCCCGACCAGGCGACCGTGACGGTCGAGGCTACGGCCCCCCCGGTACCCCCGCCGGCGCTGCTCGCGCCGAACCCCCCGCCGAAGGCCGAAACGGGGACGCACCCGCGCTTGGCGATCATCATCGACGACTGCGGCCAGTGGCCGGTCACCGAGCGCGCGTTCGTCGCGCTGCCGTTTCCCGTGACGCTCTCGGTCCTGCCGCACGTGCGCTTCGGGAGCGCGATCGCGCGTGACGCGAGCGCCGCCGGGCAGGGCGTCATGCTGCACCTTCCGATGCAGACCGTATCGGGCCGCTATCCGGGTCCGGGAACGATCACGACGGCGATGCCGGACGCGCAGATTCGCAGTGAGGTCGCGGGCGACTTGGCCGAACTGCCGCAGGCGCGCGGCGTCAACAACCATGAGGGGAGCCTCGCGACCCAAGACGTGCGCGTCATGGGGGACATCGCCGACGTGCTGGCGCGCGACGGTCGCTTCTTCATCGATTCCCGCACCAGCAGCGCAAGCGTCGGCGAGTCGATCGCGCGCGAACGCGGTGTCCCGACCGCAAGCCGTGACGTCTTTCTCGACAACGTCGACAGCGCTCCGGCGATCGAGGCGCGCTTGCTCGAAGCGATCGCGGATGCGCGGGCAACCGGCAGCGCGATCGCGATCGGGCACCCGCGCGCGGCAACGCTGGCCGCGGTGCGCGAGGTGGCTTCCAAAGCCGCTGCCGACGGGGTGCAGCTGACGCTAGCGAGCGCGCTCGTCCACTGAGCCGCCGAGCCGGCCAGCGCTTCGATGCCGAGCGCGGCATCACGACCGAAGCGCTGATCTTTCTCGGGGAACTCGATCCCGAGGCCGTCGGACCGAGCATCGAATTCGCGACCCATTACGAGCCCACGCCCGTCGCCGACATCGATCGCCTGCTCGATGCGGTACCGCTGGCGCCCGAGCGCGCGACGTTGGTGGACGTCGGTTCGGGACTCGGCCGGGTCGTGCTGCACGCCGCGCGCAGACCGTACCGGCAAATCGTCGGCGTGGAGATCTCACCGGCGCTGGTTGAGGTCGCAAAAGACAATCGTGCCGCCTATCGGGGCGAGCTGGCGTGCCGCGACATTCGCCTGGTGCGCGCCGACGCGGCCGGCTTCACGTTTCCACGCGGCGACCTGGTCGTCTATCTCTACAACCCGTTCGGCGCGCAGGTGCTCGCGCCGATGCTCGAGCGGCTGTGCGCCGATCGGCGCCGCGACGTCGCGCTCGTCTACCACACGCCGGTCGAACGAGCGACCATCGACGCTCACCCGGCCTTCGAGCTCATCGCCGACCTCGGAATCGGGCTCATCTACGTATCTCACAAAGAACTCCATGGCGCACGGCGTATCCTCGGGCGAGCATGAGAAACACCGCCGCCCTGACCTGGGCTGCCCTCGCCCTTGCCTCGCTGGTCGCCGCGGGCTGCTCCGGATCCGGAAACCTGGCCTCGGCGCTCGCCACCCCAACGCCGCTTCCGAGCCCGACCGCAACGTGCACGCCGCCGGCGAACGAGGCCGTCCAGATGGTGTTTCCGCAAAACAACATGTTGAACCAACCCAACCTGGAGGGCGTCGTGTTCGCGGTCGCGCCGAGCCCGCTGCCGACGAACTGGTACGTCTACGCGACGTCGACGTTCGGATCGACCGCCGGCACGTCGTCGATCGCCTTCCTGGCCACGGCGGCCCCGTCCGCGACCCCGTTCCCGACGCCGTCCGATACGCCGTCGTTCGCGCCATCTTTGGGCCCGCCGATCTACGAGAGCGCGTCGATCGGGACGTTTGCTAACAACACCGCGTTCACGATCTACCTCGCCAACACGAACTGTTTCCCGGGCATCCAGGAAAGCACGTTCACCACGTCGCTGACCGACTCGCCGACGGCGACGCCGTCACCGACGTCGACGTAACGACCGCACCCCTCACCAACGATGAAAAAGTGGATCGCCGGAGCGCGGCTCCCGACGTTGCCCGCGGCCATCGTGCCGGTGCTGGTCGGCACCGCGGCAGCGGGCATGCCCTACCACCTCGACCGCGCGATCCTCGCGGCGATCGTCGCGCTCGCGATTCAGATCGGCTGTAACTTCGCCAACGACTACAGCGACGGGATCCGCGGCACCGACAAACACCGCACGGGACCGATGCGTCTGGTGGCTTCGGGTCTCGCCACGCCGACCGCGGTGCTGCGCGCCGCCGTGATCTCCTTCGCCATCGCCGCGGCCGCCGGCATCGTGCTCTCGCTGCAAGTCGACGCGTGGCTGATCGCCGTCGGCTTCGCCGCCATTGCGGCCGCGTGGTTCTACACGGGCGGTCCGAGGCCGTACGGTTACAGCGGCCTGGGTGAAGTGTTTTGTTTCATCTTCTTCGGCTTGGTCGGCACGCTGGGCTCGACGTACGTGCAACACGGCTCGTTCACGGTCGTCTCCGGGCTGGCTTCGCTGGCCGTCGGTTCGTTGACGACGGCGCTGCTGGTCGTCAACAACCTGCGCGACATCCCCGGCGACGCCGCTTCCGGGAAGCTGACGCTAGCCGTGAAGATGGGCGACGGCGCGACGCGGCGCCTCTACCTCGCGCTGCTCGCCGCCGCTGCGCTGGCGACGCTTGCCGTCGTCGTGTTGCGACCGCTGGCGCTGGTAGCGTTCGTCGCGACGGCGATCGCGATCCGGCCGGTACAGGTCATCCGCAGCGGCGCCACCGGCCGCGCGCTGGTGCCGGTGCTCGTCGACACCGGCCGGCTCGAGTTGTTGTTCGGCATCCTCTTCGCCGCCAGCGTGAGCGTCGGCCGCTAGCTGGTGCGCCCTTTGGCCTCGTAGCACGCCTTGTCGGCCGCCGCCAGTACGGCGGACGCGCTTTCCGACTCGCGATCGAGGGCGGCGAGGCCGATGCTGGCGCTGAGCACGATCGTCGTGCCGTTGTAGACGACCGGTAAGGATTCGACCGAGCGGCGGATCTTCTCGACCACGCGTTCGGCATGGAGCGGCGTGCATTCGTGCAGCAGCAACGCGAACTCATCACCGCCGAGGCGCGCGAGGATGTCGTTGCCGCGCACGTTGAGCGACATGCGGTGCGCGACGTCGCGCAGGAGCCGGTCGCCGGTTTCGTGCCCGAACGAATCGTTGACTTGCTTGAATTTGTCGAGATCGATGAACGCAACCGTGTGCACGGCGCCGCTGTGGCGCGCGGTCGCCAGCGCTCCCTCGATCATCTCTTCAAAGCGCCGGCGATTGGGCAGGCGGGTAAGCGAGTCGTGGCTGGCTTCGTAGGCGAGGCGCCGCGTCAGGCGCACTTGCGCGGTGACGTCGCGCAGGACGATGACGTAGCCGAAGGGCGTGCGCGGGTTGAGGACGCCGCACATCGGCGAGCTCACGAACGCAATCTGCGTGTTGCGCTCCGGGCCGTAAAGCAGTCCCTCACCGCGCACGTCGCCGGCGGGATCGAGCGCGATCTCGCACGGCGCGTCCTGCTCGTCGCGCAGATCCACGATCGAGCGCAGCGGCATGCCGTAGGCTTCGGAGAAGGCCACGTTGAGCAGCCGCTGCGCCGCCGCGTTGATGAAATCGATCCGCCCGTCAGGCAGGGCCGTGATGACCGCGTCGCCGATCGCTTTGAGCGTCACGCTCAAGCGCTGCTTTTCCGCCGCGACCGCCGCCTCGAATTCCTTGCGCGCGGAAATGTCGCGCAGCGTCGAGACGTAATACGTCGGCTGGTTGCTGCTGTCGAACGCGACGCGCGAGGTCATCTCGATCCAGAGCGGGATGCTCTCGCGCGTTTGCAGCTCGAGGATGCCGCGGACCGGTTCGCCGGCGGCAAGCCGGTCGCGCATGTGCATCACGTTGTCCATGGTGGTCGACTCCATGTACAACAGGTCTTCGGTTAGTCCGGCCAGTTCGCGCGAGGCGTAGCCGAAGAGCCGCTCAAAAGCGCCGTTGACGCACGCGAACCGCGCGACTTCTTCGCCCGGCGCCGGCGGATGAAAGACCGCCACGGGATCGGCCAGCGTTTCGATGCTCGCGGCTAGCGCGGCCAACTCGCCGTCGAAGACGGCGGCGCTTTCGAGCACGGCGTGGCCGAGCTCGTTCGCCAGCGCCATCAGGGCGGGGTCACCGGCGGTCGGCCGCCCCGGATCGAGCAGCACGAGCGTCATCGGCGTTACCGGTGTGCGGCAGTCAATGTAGGCGCCGCTGCCGTCGCGCAGCGCGAGCGCCGCCGCGCCCTGGCTGCACCCGGTAAAGGCAACGGGACGGTTGTCGTCGTCATAGGCGACGATCGCAGCCGAAGCGCCCGCGATGCGAATCGCGGCCCGAAGAAGAGCCGATACAGCATCCATGCGACGCAAGTAGTATGCTCGCCGCTCCTGGGGAACGCCTTCAGCGCAACCAATCGGGATCGGGGACGGCGAATTCGCGGATCGGGCGCGCCGGGTTGCCTCCGACGAGGGTATTGGCCGCGACATCCGCGGTGACGATCGAGCCGGCCGCAACGACCGCGTTGTCGCCAATCGTCACCCCGCACAGCACGACGACGTTGCGGCCGAGCCAAACGTTGCGGCCGATCTTCACCGGTGCCGTGCGCACGGCATCGGCCGGGGAGACTGCGTGGAAGTCGGTGTCGTGGATCGAGGTAAAGTCGGCGATCCGGGCCCAATCGCCGATGGTGATGTCGCGCACCGCGAAGATCGAGACGCCTTCGTTGATGAAGACGTGGTCGCCGAGCACGAGGCGTCCCGAGGGAGCCGTTCCGAGTTGGCTGCGCGTGACCCGGCCATGCATCAGCTGATGGTGCCCGATGCGCATCGTTCCGGCGTTCCGGACGCGCGGGGGCTTGCCCGACAAGTTTGGCACCGCCGCAATCGCCACGCCTCGCAGCCGCAGTTCGATGAAAAACAGCAATCGCACTACCAGGCGCAGCGCACGTCCGACCATACGGGGCGGTGTTCGGTTTACTTGAGCGGCGCACCGCCCGGGAGCGTCAGCGGAATCCCGATCTCGGCGGCCGGATCCCAGCGCAGCATGACCAATGCGTCGTCGCCGATGCCGCGTTGCGGGTACTTCTGAAAATCATAGACCCCGTTGATTCCGGTCCAACCGTGCAGGTTATTCACGTAATCGCGAAATTTGGCCGGCGTCGCATCGAAGCCGAGCTTTTGATCCGCAGCGAGCATGATGAGGATCTGATCCCAGACTTGCCCCGAACCGCTCGCTTGCAGTCCCGCGGCCTTGAACAAATCGTAGTAGTGCGCGAGCAAATCTTTTGCCGGCCCGGCGGGCATTTGGTCGGGCGTGAGGAGCGAACGCAGGTTCGGGAAGATCAGCTCTTTGGGCATAATCCCCTTGTACTGGCGCAACTGCACGGCCAGCATGTTGGCCGGCGTCGAGAGAACCGGCACGTCGAGGCCCGCGTCGCGCACGCCGCGCAAGATCGTTCCGAACGGCGCGCCCGTAGCCCAGCCGATGATGACGTTGGCGCCCGAGGCTTGGAAGCGCGCCATCTGCGCGGCCACGTTGATGTCGGTCGGGTTGAAATGCTCGCGGTCGACGATGGTGAGCGCCTTGTTTTCGGGTGCGCCGAAGACGGCGTCGATCGCCCGGTCCGCATCCTGTCCGGTGGCGTCGGTCGAGGTGAGGATGGCGACCCGCGTCAAGCCGCGGTCGCGCAAATAGCGCGCGCTGACGCGTAAGAACGAACCGGCGTCGACGCCGCAGGAATAGACGTAGGTCCCGGCCACCGGGCGAATCCCGGGCGAGAAGCAGTATTCGAGCGGACCGTCCTTGGTTAGCGCCGCCGCCATCGCATTGCACGTAGCCGACAAGCTCGAGCCGAGCACGAAGGGCGCCTTCTTCGCAATCAGTGCGTTGAGCAATTGAACGGCGACCGACGGATTGGATTGATCGTCTTGGACGTCGAACTTTATCTGGCGTCCACGCACGCCACCCGCTTTGTTGATCATCTGCTGGGCAACGTTCAACGCGTCGACCTCGACGGTCGCGACGAACGCGCCCTGCCCCGTCACCGGAAGAATCACCGGGATGACCTCCGGATCGGCCGCGCGTCCCGGGAGCGGCGCGAGCGCTAGGCCCAGCACGAGAAGCGCCGCGAGCGCGCGCATGTCAGTCAAGATATCCAGCCTCCCGGTAGTAGCGCTCCGCGCCCGGATGCAGCGGAATCGGCGTGCGGCAGGCGATCCGCCCGTCGATCGGATACGACACCGGGCTGCGTTCGGGCGCAATGTGCTGGTATTGCTGTTGCAACGTTTCGAAGCGCTCGATCGACGCCCAAGCGATGGCATAGGCGACCTCTTCGGGCAAATCGGTCGTGGTCGTGAGGACGAAGTGCGAGAAATCCATGCAGTCCAGCTCGCGGTCGATGCCGCGCAGGTAGTCCTTGGGCAAGGTCGCCGCGTCCCAGTTCAACTCGCTCTTGAGTTGGGCGCGCGCCGCCGGCTCCATGGGAAGAAAGGTCAGATCGACCGCATCGGCCAGCTCGGTCCAGTAGTACGTCATCACCGCTTCCTGGATGATGGCGTCGCAGTTACCCGCGAGCATCAACCGCGTGCACTGGCGCGGCTCTTCGAACTCGACGTAGCGTCCGCCCCACGCCTCGATGTCGGCCCGCGGAATGCCGGCGGCGGCCATCATCTGCTGCGCGGCGTAGCCGAGGAAGGTGATGCCGTCGTCGGGGCCGGTCGCGATGCGCAGTTTCGGCTTGTGCTTGCGAATGTCGTCGAACGACCTGATGCCGAGGTCCGAACGAACCGCCACGATCATGCGATCGTGCTGGGGCACGTGGCCGAGCGCGCGCAGGTGCGGAAAAGCCTCGCCTTTGGAGAGACCTTTGCCCTCCATGGCGAGCGCGATGAAGTTCTGCGGCACGACCAGCGCGACGTCGATCTCGCCGCGGCCCACGGCCTGAATGTTGTCGAGCGCCCCGCGGCCGGTCCAAATCCCGACCTTCGAGTACGGTCCGGCGAGCTTGTTGAATTCGTACGACAGGCAGCCCAGGGCGCGATGCAGGTTCGCCCGCCCCCAGTCGCCCATCCAGTTCATCGTGATCGAACGATCGATCTTGGGCGCGGGCGGGTGCCGGACCGTCACGCTGTTCAGGCCGGCCTTGCTGCAGCCGCAGCCGCACCGACGAGTTGCCGCTTCTCCGCTTCCGCGAAGATCGGCAAGCCCACGACGAGCAGCTCGAGTTCGGTAGCAGCGGTGAGTAGTGCGCCCTCGTCACGTTCGACCGAGAAGGCGGCCAGCGGGCGTAACTCGTACGCGCCGGCGCGGCCGGTGCCGTCGATGACGACGCCGAGCTGCGTACTGCGCCGCGCCGCGATGCGCGCGCTCGCCCCGGGGAGCACGTGCAGCATCGAGATTTCGAGCCGGCGCTCCGAAAACGTGCCCAGGTGCTTCGTCGCCACACCGGGTTGATCGGGATCGTCGAGCCAGTCGAAATGTCGCGGCTTCATCAGGACCGGTTCGTCGTAACGGGGCTTGGGATACTGCATCGGACGGCCGTTCACGTGCTCCCACACGGCCTCGTAGCTGTCGCGCTCGCGGCGCACGCCCGCCGGCAGGTCGCCGGAGCGGTGAAAGACACCTTTCTCAAAGGTCCCGAACGCCTTCAACGCTTCCATGCCCTCGTTCATGCGCTGCAGGCTGATGTAGCCGCTGCCGCTCGCGCCGCCGAACTGGAACGTCATCCCGTAACGCGGGGTGTCGTAATCCTGCGGGCCGTACGGCGTGCCTTCGGGGAAGTACGCGATCTCGCCCGGCTGGATCCATTGATCGGGGCCGTAGTTCATTGCGCCGCCGCCGAGCACGATGCGGATTTGGTCGAAATTGTGCGCGTGACGAGGGCTGAAGAACGGGCCGACCTGGCGGCTGAAGCTGAGCCGGTAGTTGCCGGGCGCGTCGTCTTCGCCCATCAGCAAGATCTGGCCGTCCTTGGGATTTCCGCGAAAATCCGCGCCGACCGCGTTGTTCGGATTGACGTAGGCGATCTTCATGTCTGATTTTTTTCGCGCGTGGGAAGGGAGCCCCTCTCCGAAAAACGATCCACTACTCTAAGGAGTCACGAAGTTGAAGGATCGTTCGCGGGCGGCATCGCGCCGCTCGTTTCTCACCGCAAGCGCGGCATTCATCGCCGCTGCTCGGCCGGCGTTCGGGCAAACCACGCCCCACCTCACGGTCGGAGCCTCGAACATCGACGGTGCGACGGGAATGCTCTCCGCGCAGCACGCCGGCTTCTTTCGCAAGTACGGCGTCGACGTCGAGATTGCGGTCAACAACGGCGCGGCGAACGCGGCGGCCGTTGCCGGCGGCTCGATTCAACTCGCCGCGTCGAACGTCGTCACCCTGATCAAGGCACACCTGAACGGTCTGCCGTTCCAAATCGTCGCGCCCAGCAGCATGTACACCAGCGACAACCCGACCCAGGTGTTGATCGTGCGTAACGACGCGGGCATCAAAACGGCAGCGGACCTCAACGGGAAGACCATCGCCGTCACCGCGATCGGCGACCTGCTCTCCGCTTCCACGTTAGCGTGGATCGACCAGAACGGCGGCACGTCAAGCACGGTCAAGCTGGTGGAAATTCCGCCGACCGCCGAGGTGGCGGCGCTCGAGACCGGCCGCGTCCAAGCGGCATCGCTCGCGGAGCCGTTTCTTTCCGAGGCGCTCAGCGGCGGAACGGTGCGCGTCTTCGGGAAGATTTTCGATTCGGTGGCGCCACGCTTCTTACAAGCCGCCTACTTCGGCCGGGCCGATTTCATCACCGCCAATCCGGACGTAGTTCTGCGTTTCGTGCACGGCTTGCTCGACGGCAACGCCTTCGCCAACGCGCATCCCGATCAAACGCTGCCGTGGCTGATCGATTACGCCAAGATCGATCCGGCGGTCGCGAAGCGAGCGCGGCGCGAGCGCTTCGGCGAGACGATCGACCCCTCGATGATCCAAGTCGAAATCGATGCCCTCGTGCGCCTCAAGGTGCTGGACCACGGTTTCGATGCCAAAGACATGTTCAGCCCCGTCGTCTTGAGCATGCGCCGATGATGAACGGCGCACCGATGACGGTGGATCTGCACGGTCGCGTCGCGCTCGTGACCGGCGGCGCGGGCGGGATGGGCAGCGCTTGCGCGAAGCTTTTCGCGCAGAGCGGCGCGGGCGTCGCGATCGCCGACCGGAACGTTGCCGGCGCGGAGCACGTTCGCGAAGAGATCGCCGCGAGCGGTCGTGACGCACTCGCGCTCGAGGTCGAGGTTTCGTCGCCGGTCTCGGTGCAATCGATGGTCGACCGGACGATCGCGCGCTTCGGGAAGATCGACATCCTCGTGCACACTGCCGGCGGCGCCCTCGGCCGCAAAGACGTCGTCGATCTGTCGGACGACGAATGGCACACCGTGATCCGGGTAAATCTCGACGGCACGATGTTCGTCATGCGCGCCGTCGCGCGGACGATGATCCCGCGGCGAACCGGCACGATGGTGGTGATCGCTTCGGACCGCGGCCTCTACGGCGACAAGTCGCGCTCGGCGTATGCGGCCTCCAAAGGCGGCGTCATCGCGTTCGCCAAAAGCCTGGCCCTGGAGCTCGGGACGCACGAGATCACGGTCAATGCGCTCAATCCCGGTACGACCAATACCGCACCGGTGCGCGCCGGGATGTCGTCGGAAGTGCGGGAGCAACGCCTGAAGATGGACCCGCTCGGCAAGCTGAGCGAACCCGAAGACGTCGCGGAAATGATTCTGTTCCTCACCGGTCCGGCCGCACGCTTCATGACGGGGCAACTGATCACCACGCGCATGCGTTTCGGCTGAGCGATGGCGCACGTTGCGACAACCATCGCCGGCAGCTTGCCCAAACCCGCGTGGCTGGCACAAACGGAGAAGCTCTGGCCCGAGTGGCGGCTCGACGGCGCGGCGCTCGCCGAGGGCAAGCGCGACGCAACCGAGCTCGCCGTGGCGGAGCAAGTCCGCGCGGGCATCGACGTGGTAACGGACGGCGAGCAGTCGCGCCGCCACTTCGTCCACGGCTTCCTCGAATCGATCGACGGGATCGACTTTACCAAAATCGTCCGCAAGGGGATTCGGGCCGATCGCTACCAGGCCGATCTGCCGACGATTACCGGTCCGGTGCGGCGCTCCCGTTCGGTCCACGTCGAAGAGGCACGCTTCGCGCGCAGCTTGACCGACCGCAAGCTCAAGATCACGCTGCCGGGTCCGATGACGATCGTCGATACGCTGCACGACGTCTATTATGAAGATCGCAAAAAAGCGGCCTTTGCGTTCGCCGACGCCATCCGGGCCGAGATCGAAGAACTCGCCGCCGCCGGGGTCGACGTCGTCCAGCTCGACGAGCCGGCCTTCAACGTCTACTTTGCGGAGCTCGAGGAGTGGGGCGTTGATGCGCTCAACGCCTGCGTGCGCGGCGTCGCGTGTTCGACGGCGGTCCACGTGTGTTACGGCTACGGGATCAAAGCGAACATCGATTGGAAAACGAGCCTCGGCGGCGAGTGGGATCAGTACGGGGTCGTGCTGCCGCTCTTGGCGCAGAGCTCGCTCGACGAGATCTCGATCGAGCTGGCCGGCTCGCGCGTCCCGCCCGAGGTGCTCTCCGGCACCGGCAACAAACGCGTCGCGGTCGGCGTGATCGATGTGGCCACGGACGCGCTAGAAACCCCCCACGACGTCCAAGCAACGTTGGCGTTGGCATCGCGCTATATCCCCGCCGAGCGCCTCGTCGCCTCGACGAACTGCGGCATGGCGCCGATGAACCGCGAGATCGCGAAGCGTAAGTTGCGCGCGCTCGTCGAAGGCGCCCATCTCGCGCACGCCTGATCCCGCAACGTCTTGAACATCATCGCGTAATGACCAGCCGGTATCGTAGGCCGGATGATCGAAGCCGAACCTGCGAACGCCACCGCCGTGGACGCGGTGCTCCGGAGGTTCGGCCCGGGCGCGGTCGCCGTGGCCGAGCGCGCCGGCGTTCGCATTACGGTACTCGGCGAGGGCGAGCGCTTCGGTGACCGCTCACCCGTCTTGCGGCGCATCGTCGCCGGCGTCGACGGCTGGCCGATCCCACCCGCCGGATTATTCGTGGTCGAAGAACGCACGATCTACTTACGCTCGCTGAGCCCGATGACGATTGCCCACGAATTCGCGCACGCGCTCGACTGCGCGTTGGGCGGCGGCGTCTACTTGAGCGGCATCGACCCACGTATCCGCCGCGCCTTCGCCGGCGCAACCGCCTTCGTAACACCCTACGCCGCCAGCGCCTGCGACGAGTATTTTGCGGAATGCGTCCGCGCGTACGTCGAGGTCAACGATCCCCACTCACTGTGGCCGCGTGCGACGCGCGACCGCCTATGGTCGATTGACCCCCACATGGCCGCGATCGTCGCCTCGTTGTTCGAATTTGACTTGATCGCGTAACCGCGGCTACGCGCGTAAGCCCGCCTTCTCCAGCCGCGGGACGACCTCGGCGCGCAAGTACGGGAGTTCGTCGAGGTAGTTCACGATCGTCATGCCGATGCCGTCGAAGCCGATCTCGCTCAGCGTTTGGAACAGGCGGGCGACGTGGTCGGGATCCCCGATGAACGGGAACTGGCGGATCGCGCGCTGGCGCTGGGCGCGGTAGGCCGGCGAATCGAGGTCGCGTTCGACGCCCTGTTGTTGAAGCTGATTATCGACCGCCTCCCAGTCTGCGTTCTCGTCGAGAACGTAGCGGTAGTACTCGATCGCCTCTTTTTGCGTCGGCCGGCAGATGACGTTGACATTGGTGTAGACGCCGATCTTGCGGCCGACGGCGGCGGCACGACCGCGAACGCTGTTCACGAGATCCGTCACGCCTGCGATGTCCGGCGTGACGACGCCGGTCTTTTCGTCGAACTCTGAAGCACGCACGGCAGTAAAGAACGCGTCGCAGTTGCGTACGCCAAAGTCCTGGCCGATTTCCGACGTGCCGGCGTTGAGCAACAGCGGCTGCGTTCCGCCGTACGGCTTCGGCTTCGAGAGCACGTCGCGCAGCTGAAAATATTTGCCGTTGAAGTCGAAGTTCTCGGGATCGGTCCATAACCGGCGCACGATGTCGAGCCATTCCTGGCCGTGCGTGTAACGCTCGTCGTGCTCGAACAGCGCTACCCCAAACATGCCGAACTCTTCGTCCTTGTTCCCTACGACGAGGTTGAGTCCGAAACGGCCTTGTCCCACGTGGTCGGCCGTCACCATCATCTTGGCCGCGGCAACCGGATGGAAAATCGGCGTGTGAACCGTGCCGAAGATCGTGATCCGTTTCGTGCTCGCCAACAGCGCGGACGCCCAGGTCAGCGTTTCGAAACTCGACTCTTGATAGTGCGTTGCGCCGCCCCAGCCGCGCCAACGGCCGAGTGGCAAAAAGAATTCGAGCCCGAACTCGTCGGACATCTGGGCAAGCTTAAGATTGTCTTCCCACGAGCCGCTCCAGCGCTCCGGTACAAGCGTCGCGTTCTTGCCGGAATTGAGGTTGCTGCCGAAGATGCCCAGCTTCAGTTTGTTGGTGCTTCCCATCGACAATCGGCTGGAGACCGGTGCGCCACGATCGAGCAACAATTTCGAATCCTCTGGCAGAGAAAAAGGCCTTCTGCGCCATTGTTCGTACCTCCCCGCCGGAGGTACATGCCGATGGGGTTTCCTCGTCGTTGCGCCGCTTTCATAGCGGCTCTCGCGGTCGTCTCGATTGCTCCCGGAGCAACGTTCGCGCAGTCGTCGGCGCCGATCCGAATCGGGTCGTCAGCCGCGGAAGCGTACGCTCAGGCGTTCTTCGCACGCGACCAAGGATATTTCGAAAGAGCCGGGCTGAACGTCGACGTTTCGACGCTCGCAACCGGAAGCGCGGTTTCCCAGGCGATCGCGGGCGGCTCGCTCGATATCGGAGTGGCGACGACGATCAACCTCGCGAACGCGATCGAACGCGGCATCCCGTTCGTCATGATCGGACCGGGTCCGATGACGACGCCGAAGAACCCGAGCGGTCTATTGTGCATCGCGAAGAACGCTACGTATAAGACCGCCAAGGATTTCGAAGGTCAGACGATCGCCGTGCCGGCACTCAAACAAACCGCCGACCTCGGCGTGCGCGAGTGGCTCACCAAAGGCGGCGCCGATCTCTCGAAAGTTCAAATCCTCGAAGCTCCATTCGCCCAAATGGGACCGGGCCTCGAACGCGGTACCTTCGCCGGCGCAACGCTCTCGGAGCCGGCGCTGACGAACGCGCTGAAGGCCGGAACGAAGTGCCCGTTTGACGTCTACGGCTCGATCGCACCGCAGTACATGTTCGCCGCGTGGTTCACGACGCGCGACTTCGCGCAGAAGAATCCGGACGCCGTGCGCAAGATCGCGGCCGCGCTCACCGACGCCGGCAAGTGGGCGAATACACACCACTTCGAATCGGCGGAAATCGTGTCCAAGCTCAACCGGGTCGACGTCGAGACGATCCGCGGCGAAGTGCGTCCCGTGTTCGCCGAACAGATCCGGCTCAGCGAAATTCAACCTCAGCTCGACGCCGGCTATACCTTCGGTTTCTTGGGCCGGCCCGTAAAAGCGAGCGAACTCGTCGGGCAATAGCACCTTTGGTCGGTCGACCCGCGCATGACCGCCATCATCGCATCACTCTTCGAGTCCGATTTGGCAGCATAGCCGCTCCTATGTCATCCCGAGCTTGTCGAGAGGCCTGACATAAGTCACGGGCCGAGTGCTAGTAACCGAGCAAGTGCTCTTCGAACGCGTGGATGGTGACCTCGGCGAACTCCGCGAGGAAGAAGCCTTTGCAGGTGGAGCGGCCGTTCTGCCGCTCGCACTCTGCGCACACTTCGCCCACGCAGTGTTCCCACGCCGGATGTCCACAGCGTTCGCAGGCTACCGCGTCGATCGCGTCGGGTTCCACTCGAAATGGGTGCATCATGCTTACAGCATCGGCTTCCCGTTCGCCGGGCGGAGCGACTGCGATCACACAAGACAGACTCTTCGCCAAGCCTTAACGGCCTCGTTACACAAAAGGGCATCTCGCAGCGGGTGCGCAAGCGAGCCCTCGATGGAACGAATCGTCGACTTTCACACGCATTACATGCCTGCCGGCGTCGCCGAATTCCGCGCCGACGGATGCACGCGGCTCGAGATCGAGACGCCGACGTGCGGGCAGTTGTACAACGGTGAGCGGCACTACCGCACGATCGACGAGCGCTGCTGGGACGCACAACGGCGCATCAACGACATGGACGAGCGCGGCATCGCGCTGCAGGTCATCTCGCCGATCCCGGTGACCAACTCGTACGCGGCCGCGCCGGATCGCGGCCTGGCGTACGCTCGCTTGCACAACGACGGCATCGCCGAGGTCGTGCGGGCGCGCCCGGACCGTTTCGCCGGACTCGGCGCCGTGCCGCTGCAAGACATCGACGCGACGTGCCGCGAGCTCGCCTACGTGCGCCATGACCTTGGCCTTCTCGGTGTGGAGATCTGCACCACCGCTGCCGGCCGCGAACTCGTCGACCCCGCACTGCTTCCGTTTTGGGAGCAGTGCAACGCGCTGCGAGCGGTCGTTTTCATCCACCCGGAGTCGGCGCCGGGATTCGAGCGGCATCGCGATCCGGTCGGATTCATCGCCGCCGCGGCGTACCCGACGGAAACCGGAATGATCGCGGCCAAATTGCTGCTGGCCGGTTACCTCACGCGTTTTCCCAACGTCACGATCGTGCTCTCCCACGGCGGCGGAACGTTGCCGTGGATGCTGCCGCGCATCGATCGCTTCTGGGAAACGACGCCGCCCGGTAAAGGCATGCACGCCTTCGAAGTGCGACCATCCGTCGAAGCGCGCAAATTCTACTGCGACACCCTGGTGTTCGACGCGACGAACCTGCAGCTGGTGGCCCAGCGGTTCGGTTCCGACCACCTCATGGTCGGCAGCGATTACCCGTTCGGCGTGATGGAAGATCCGCCGGGAGCGATTCTCAAGGACGTCACGTTCGACGAGCCTACGTTGGACAACATTCGGGCCGGCACGTACCGGCGGCTCACGGCCCACGGCGCCCGGACGGCTTGAGATGCGAGCATTCCAGCGTTACCTCACCGCGCTCGCCGCGATCATCGTTACCGCGTGCGGCGTGGCGTCGGCCGCCGACCAGCCGCCGATTCGCATCGGGATCATCTACCGCTATTCGGGCGGCGGACCGCCGATGGGCAAATCGCTCGACGCGGCGATCGCGGCCTACCAGACGACGCACGGCGAGGGGGTCGCGGGCCGCAAGATCGAGTTCATTCGCCGCGACGACGGCGGCGTCGCCCCCGACGTGGCGCGGCGGCTGGCGCAAGAGCTAATCGTCGGCGAAAAGGTCGACGCGCTCTACGGCTTGCTGTTCACGCCGAATGCGATCGCGGTCGGCAGCGTTTCGACGGCCGCCAAGATGCCGGTCTTCGTCACGAACGCGGCGACGTCCGAACTGCTGCCCAACAATCCCTATATGGTGCGCTTCAGCCTGACCGAAACGCAGGTCGCCGCGCCGCTCGGCGCGTGGGCGGGCAAGAACGGGTACAAAACGGTCTACACGATCTATTTGGATTACGGGGCCGGGCAGGAAGCGAACGAAGCCTTCAAGCGCGCGTTCATCGCGAACGGCGGCAAGATCGTCGGCGAGATCGCCGCGCCGCTCTCGACGGCGGATTACACGCCGTACGCGCAGCGCATCAAAGATGCGAAGCCCGACGCCGTTTTTGCGATGGTCGGTCCGGTCAACGGCGGTGCGGGCTTCGTCAAGGCCTACCAAAGCGTCGGCCTGGCCGACGCGGGGATCAAGTTTCTCGCCACCAACGACCTCACGACCGGCTGGAATCTGCCGCTGCTCGGCGACGCCGCGGTCGGCATCATCAGCGCCTCGAACTACACCTCGTCGTTCGATTCGCCGGAAAACCGCGCGTTCGTGAAGGCCTACCAGGCCGCATTCGGATCGGCCTTTCAGCCCGACTTCGAGGCGGTGGCGGCCTATGATGCGGTCGATGCGATCTATCGGCTCGTGAAGGCGCAGAACGGCAAGCTCGATCCCGACAAGACGATGGAACTCGTGCGCGGCATGAAGATCGACAGCCCGCGCGGTCCGTTCTACGTCGATCCGCAAACGCGCGGCGCCGTCCAGAACATCTACATCTTCCGCACCGAAAAGCAGAACGGCACCTACGTCAACGTCAAGATCGCGACGCTGCCGATGGTCAAGGAGAACGGCCTGCCCTGATGAGCGCGCCGCTGGACGGGATCACGGTGCTCGATCTTTCGCGCGTCCTGGCCGGACCGTGGTCGACGATGACGCTCGGCGACTTGGGCGCCCGGATTTGGAAGATCGAAAACCCCGCCGACGGAGACGAGACGCGCAGTTGGCAGCCGCCGGCATACCGGGGCACCGCGACCTACTATCTCGCGGTGAACCGCAACAAGTCGAGCCTGGCCGTCGACTTCCGCACCGAACGCGGCCAGGCGATCCTGCGCGAACTCGCCGACCGCGCCGACGTTCTGGTCGAGAACTACCTCACCGGAACGCTGGCCCGCTACGGCCTGGACTACGCTACGCTCGCCGCGCGCAATCCGCGCCTCATCTACTGCTCGATCTCGGGTTACGGCCGGACGGGCGCGCTGGCCAAGCGCGCCGGCTACGACCTCATCATCCAGGCCGAGAGCGGCCTGATGTCGATCAACGCGGAGCGCGGCGGCACGCCGCACCGGTTTGGGGTCGCGATCTCCGACTTGCTCGCCGGCACCTACAGCACGCAGTCGATCTTGGCCGCGCTCTTCGCGCGCGAGCGCACCGGCAAGGGCCAACACCTCGACATCGCGCTCCACGACGTGTCGGTCGCGGTGCTCGCGAACGTGGCCAGCGCATCGCTCAATGCGGGCGTCAAGGCGGAAGCGTTCGGCAACGCGCAAGCCAGCATCGTTCCATATCAAACCTTTGAGACAGCCGACGCCCCGTTCGTGCTCGCGTGTGCGAACAACCGCCAGTTTCGCGACCTCTGCACGTCGGTGATCGATCGGCCCGAACTTCCCGACGACGCCCGGTTTGCGACCAACGCCCAGCGCGTGGCCAATCGTCACGCCTTGGTCGCGATTCTGGCCGAATGCTTCGCGTCGCGCTCGCGGGACGACACGATTGCCGCCTGCACGGCGGTCAACGTTCCCGCCGGGCGGGTGCGAACGGTCGAGGAAGCGCTGGCCTCGCCCGAGGTCGCCGAGCGCGGGATGGTCTACGAGGTGACGGGCGGCGTGCGCTTCACGGGCTCGCCGTTGCGCTTCTCCGACACGCCGGTGCGCGCTCCGAGCGCGCCGCCGGCGCTGGGGGAGCACACCGACGCGATCCTGCGGACGGTTCTCGGCTACGACGAGGACCGGCTGCGCGATCTGCGCGCGGCGAAGGTAATCGCCTAAACGCTCACCGCGTCGCGGTCGAAGGTGACGAAGCGGCTGGCGCGGTTGAGCCCGCTGACGATCGCCCGCAGCGACGCGGTGACGATGTTCGCATCGCGCGCGATGCCGTACACCGATTTGCCCCCAACCTCCAGCTCGACGTACGCGACGGCGGCCGAATTGGCGCCGGCGGTCGTGGCGTGCTCGTGGTAATCGCGGACCGTGATCTCGACGCCGAGCCCGCTGCGCAGGCCGTTGATGAACGCATCGATCGGGCCGTTGCCGATGCCGCGGATGCTGCGCACGGCGTCGCCGTCGGCAACCCGTGCCGCGATCGCGGCGCCGCCGTCGGCCGTTTCGGTAATGTGCTGTTCGACGAGCCGGAACGGTCCGGCCGGCGCAAGGTACTCGCGCTCGAACGCTTCCCACAACTCGGGCGCGGTCAGCTCGGCGCCGGTTTCATCGGTGTGCGCTTGCACGAGCCGGCTGAACTCGATCTGCACGTTGCGCGGCAACTGGAACCCGTAGTCGGTGGCCATGATGTAGGCGACCCCGCCCTTGCCCGATTGGCTGTTGATGCGGATGATCGCTTCGTAACTGCGGCCGAGGTCTTTCGGATCGACCGGGAGATACGGGACTTCCCACGGTGCGCCGCCGGTCTTCGCGATCGCGTCGAGGCCTTTTTTGATCGCGTCTTGGTGCGAGCCCGAAAACGCGGTGAACACGAGGTCGCCGCCGTACGGGTGGCGCGGATGAACGGGAATCTGGTTGCAGTATTCGACCGTGCGCACGATTTGCGGGATATCGGAGAGATCCAGCTGCGGATCGACGCCTTGCGTGAACAGGTTCGCCGCCAGCGTGACGATGCACACGTTGCCCGTGCGCTCGCCGTTGCCGAACAAGGTGCCCTCGACGCGCTCGGCACCGGCCATCAGCGCGAGCTCCGCCGCGGCGACGGCGGTGCCGCGATCGTTGTGCGGGTGCACCGAGATGATCAAACTGTTACGGTCGGCGACGTTGCGCACGAACCATTCGATCTGATCGGCGTAGATGTTGGGCGTCGACATCTCGACCGTCGCGGGCAGGTTGAGGATCATCGGCCGCTCGGGGGTCGGCTGCCAAATAGCCATCACCGCTTCGCAGGCGCGTTTCGCAAACGGCAACTCGGTGCCGGTGAAACTCTCCGGCGAGTACTCGAAGTGGATCTCGGTGCCCCGCATCGCATCGGCGCGTTCGCGGATGCGGCGCGTGCCGCGCTCGGCGATGCCGACGATGCCGTCCTCATCGAGGCCGAAGACGACCCGCCGCTGCAAGGTCGAGGTCGAGTTGTACAGGTGCACGATCGCCGACTTCGCACCCGCAATCGCCTCGAACGTACGGTCGATCAGCTCGTCGCGCGACTGGGTGAGGACTTGGATCGCAACGTCGCCGGGAATCGCTCCGCTCTCGATGAGGTCGCGCAAAAAGTCGTAGTCGGTCTGCGAGGCCGACGGAAAGCCGACCTCGATCTCCTTGAAGCCCATCTTCACGAGCAGATCGAACATGCGCCGCTTGCGCTGCGCGCCCATCGGTTCGATCAGCGCTTGATTTCCGTCACGAAGGTCGACGCTGCACCAGCGCGGCGCACGGTCGATCGTCCGCGACGGCCAGGTGCGGTCGGGCAGCGCGATCGGTGCGAAGGGTCGGTAGCGGTGAAAGGGCATCGTCGACATGGAATTCTCTCTTTGGTTATCGGAGAAAAATAAAGCGGCCCGTCGCTTTCGCGGCGGGCTCATCTCGAGCAAGCGGCGCTAGGCGACTACGAGTGCGTATCGCTAAGGAGGAGCAG
>Ga0209415_10000465_pt1 | contig 75043 bp, 69 predicted proteins | sample PeaSoiSIISIP2007_FD_187696 | JGI IMG/M metagenome (GOLD analysis project Ga0209415, IMG submission 187696) | Peat soil microbial communities from Weissenstadt, Germany - SII-SIP-2007 (SPAdes) (version 2) | ecosystem: Environmental > Terrestrial > Soil > Wetlands > Peat | place: Germany...
GGCGAGCGGCTGGGCTTCCTGCCCGGCGACCTCGAGGACAAGCTCGCGCCCTATCTGCGGCCGCTCTACGACGCGCTGGCCGAGCGCATCGGCGGCAAGCGGCTGAAGCAGCTCATGGCCGAGGGCGCGATCGAGATCGCGCCGGTCGCCTATATGCGCGGCCGCACCCTCAACAACGCCTTCATCGTCATCGACGAGGCGCAGAACTGCACTTACGGCCAGATCAAGATGCTGCTGACGCGGCTCGGCTGGCATTCGACCATGGTCGTGACCGGCGATCCGGACCAGAGCGATCTGCTTGAAGGCCTCTCCGGCCTCACCGAGATCGCGCGCCGGCTCGAAGTGCTGTCGGAGGTCGCGGTGATCCGCCTGACCGAGCGCGACATCGTGCGCCATCCGCTGGTGGGCGAGATGCTGACCGTGCTGTAATCTTGCCCGCATGAAGCGGGCGGTCGCACTGCGTCACGTGGCATTCGAGGATCTGGACGCGCTCGGGCCGCTGCTCGAGGGGCGCGGCTACGGCATCGAATATCGCGAGGCTGCGCTCGACGATCTCGGCGCCGGCGAGCTTGCCGCGTGCGATCTTCTCGTCGTGCTCGGCGGACCGATCGGCGCTTACGAGGAGCGCGACTATCCCTTCCTCGCCGCCGAGATCGCGCTGATCGAGCGCCGCCTCGCCGCGGGAAGGCCGGTGCTCGGCATCTGCCTCGGCGCGCAGCTCATGGCGCGGGCGCTGGGCGCCCGGGTCTATCCATCGGGCGTGAAAGAGATCGGCTGGGCGCCCCTCGAGCTGAGCGCGGCGGGCCGCGCCTCCACCCTCGCCGCACTCGAGGGAAGCGCGGTGCTGCACTGGCACGGCGACACGTTCGACCTGCCGCAAGGCGCGGGGCACCTGGCCTCGACGCCGCGCACGCCGAACCAGGCCTTCGCCTGGCGCCGCCACGGCCTCGCGCTGCAATTCCACATCGAGACCACTTCGCGCGGGCTCGAGCGCTGGTATGTCGGCCACGCGCTCGAGATCGCCCAGGCCGGTGGCGTCAGCGTCGCCGCCTTGCGCGCGGACGCCGCGCGCTTCGCGCCGGCGCTGGTGGCGGCGGGCGGGCGGGCGATCGGCGGCTGGCTCGACGGCATCGACTCATCATCATCGGGGGCATCATGACCGAGTTTCTCACCCATCCGCTGCCGGCGCTGGCGCAGGCGCTTTACCAGCGCCAGATCAGCGCCCGCGACCTGGTCGAGGAGGCGATCGCCAATCACGAACGCTGCGACGCGCTCACCAACGCCTATCTGCTGTGGACTTCTTCGCGCGCGCGGAAGGGCGCCGCGGCCGCCGACGCCGCCTTCGCCGCCGGCGCCATCGCCGGTCCGCTCCAGGGCATTCCGATCTCGATCAAGGATCTGTTCGCGGCCGAGGGGCTGCCGACCTTCGCCGGCTCGGACCGGCGCCTGCCGCCGGAATGGGAGGTCGACGGGCCGGTGGTGGCGGCCTTGCGCCGTCAGCTCGGCGTCATCATGGGCAAGACCCACATGGTCGAGTTCGCCTTCGGCGGCACCGGCCAGAACTGCCACTGGGGCGCGCCGCGCAATCCCTGGGACAAGACGGCGCACCGCTCGCCCGGCGGCTCGTCGAGCGGCGCGGGCGTGTCGCTGATGGAGGGCTCGGCGCTCTTGGCGCTCGGCAGCGACACTGCGGGCTCGGTGCGGATTCCGGCGGCGATGACCGGCACGGTCGGGCTCAAGTTGACCTTGGGGCGGTGGTCGGCGGCGGGCGTGGTGCCGCTGTCGCCGACCTTCGACACGCCGGGCCTCCTCACGCGCACGGTCGAGGACGCGGCTTTCGGCTTCGGCTCGATCGACGCGATGGTGGGCGATCCGTTCCACTATCTGTCGCGCATTTCCACGCTCGAGATCGCCGGCGTGCGCATCGGCATGGGCGATCCGTTCCTGTGGAGCGACTGCGATCCCGGCATCGCCGAGGGCGCCAAGGCGGCGGTCGACGCGCTCGCCGCCAAGGGCGCGCTGGTGCGCGAGCGCGCGCTGCCCGAGGCGCGCGCCGCCTATGACGTCTTCCTCGAGGGCGGGTTCAGCGCCATCGAGCTGCGCAGCTTCCTCGACCAGGAGCTGCCGCAATGGCTGCCCGAGCTCGACCCGATCATGGCGCCGGCGGTCAAGAACGCGGAGACCCTGACCGCGCGCGAATATCTCGCGCGGCTTCAGCGCGTGCGGAGCCTGTCGCGCACGGCGCAAGAGCGCTTCGCCGATGTCGAGGTATTCGTCTCGCCGACCGTGTGCGCGACGCCGGCGCTCATTTCCGAGGTCAGGGACACGGGCGGCCATCTGCGCGTCAACCGCCGCCTCGTCCACAACACGGTGGGGGTGAATTATCTCGGGCTCTGTGCCATCACGCTCCCGGTTGCGCTCGACCGTGCCGGCATGCCGGTGGGCCTGCAATTCATCGCGCCCCCCGGCAACGAGGAGCGCCTGATCGCGGTGGCGCTCGCCGCCGAGCACGCGCTCGGCACCGGGCGCCAGCGTCTGGGCGCGCCGCCGCTCCTCGCTCTATGATCCAACCATGAGCGAGCTGCGCTATCTCTCCGGGTTCGGCAACGAGTTCGCGAGCGAGGCGGTCGCGGGCGCGCTGCCCCACGGGCAGAACTCGCCGCAGCGCCCGCCCTTGGGGCTTTATGCCGAGGGCGTCAGCGGCACGCCCTTCACCGCGCCGCGCGCCGAGAACCGCCGCACCTGGCTCTACCGCATTCTGCCCTCGGCGATGCACGGCGCCTTCCGCCGCATCGACAACGGGCTGATGCGCAGCACGCCGTTCGCGGGCGAGGCGCCGCCCGACCGGCTGCGCTGGGACCCGCTGCCGCCGCAAGAAGGCCCGCGCGATTTCGTCGACGGGCTCGTCACCATGGCGGGCAACGGCGATCTGAGCGCCCGCACTGGCGTCGCCATTCATTGCTATGCCGCCAACCGGCCGATGCGCGACCGCGTCTTCGCCGACGCCGACGGCGAGTTCCTGATCGTGCCGCAAGAGGGGCGGCTCCTGGTCCGCACCGAATTGGGCGCGCTCATGGCGGGGCCGGGCGAGATCGCTGTCGTGCCGCGCGGCATCAAGTTCGCGGTCGAGCTGCCGGACGGCAATGCCCGGGGCTATGCGTGCGAGAATTACGGTGCCGCGCTGCGCCTCCCCGAGCTCGGCCCCATCGGCTCCAACGGCCTCGCCAATCCGCGCGACTTCCAGGCGCCTTGCGCCACCTTCGAGGACCGCGACGCGCGCGTCGAGCTGGTCCACAAGTTCGAGGGCAACCTGTGGGCGACGGAGCTCGATCATTCGCCGTTCGACGTGGTCGCCTGGCACGGCAACTACGTGCCCTACAAGTACGACCTCGCCAATTTCATGGTCATCAACACGGTGAGCTTCGACCACGCCGATCCGTCGATCTTCACCGTGTTGACCTCGCCCTCGGGGCTCCCCGGCACGGCGAACGTGGATTTCGTCATTTTCCCGCCGCGCTGGCAGGTGGCCGAGCACACCTTCCGGCCGCCCTGGTTCCACCGCAACGTGATGAGCGAGTTCATGGGCCTCATCCGCGGCGAATACGAGGCCAAGGCGTCGGGCTTCGCGCCGGGCGGAGCCAGCCTGCACAATTGCCTCGCCGCGCACGGACCCGACCGCGCCACCCACGCGCAGGCCTCGACGGGCAATCTCGCGCCGCATTATCTCGGCGACACGCTCGCCTTCATGTTCGAGACGCGGCTTGTCTGCCGCCCGACCCGCTTCGCGCTGGAGACGCCGGCCTTGCAGCGCGACTATGATGCGTGCTGGAGCGGCTTCGAGAAATTCTTCCGGGGGCACACATGACGCTCGATGCAACCCACGATCCGGCGCGCATGAGCTGGATCGCGTCGGCCAACGCGTCCGGCACGGAATTTCCGCTCCAGAACCTGCCGCTCGGCATCTTCCGGCGCAAGAACAGCGCCGAGGCGCCGCGCGGCGGCGTCGCGATCGGCGACCGCATCGTCGATCTCGCCGCGGCCCAGCGCGCGCGGCTCTTTTCGGGCGATGCTGCCGCGGCTGCCGAGGCGGCGTCAGGTCCGACCCTCAACACGCTCATGGCGATGGGCAACGGCGCGTCGCGCGCGCTGCGCCGCGCGCTTTTCGAGCTGCTGGACGCGGCCGGCGCCGCGCGCCGCTCCAGCGTCGAGCCGGTTCTGGTGCCGATGACCGAGGCCGAACTCATGCTGCCGTGCGAGATCGGCGACTTCACCGATTTCTTCAGCTCGATCTATCACGCCACCAACGCGGGGCGGTCGCTCCGGCCGGACAATCCGCTCAACGTCAACTTCAAGTACGTGCCGGTGGCTTATCACAGCCGCGCTTCGTCGGTGGTGGCGAGCGGCTTTCCGGTGCGGCGGCCCAAGGGCCAGATCCGCCCGCCCAATGCCGAGGCGCCGTTCTATGCCGGCTCGCGCGCGCTCGATTGCGAGGTCGAGCTGGGCTTCTGGATCGGCACCGGCAATCGGCTGGGCCAGACCATTCCGATCGACCAGGCGGAAGACCACATCTTCGGCTTCTGTCTCCTCAACGACTGGTCGGCGCGCGACATCCAGGGCTGGGAGTCGCAGCCGTTGGGCCCCTTCCTCGGCAAGAGCTTCTGCACCACCGTCTCGCCCTGGATCGTGACCAAGGACGCGCTCGAACCGTTCCGCTGCGCCGATTTCGAGCGCGCGGCCGGCGACCCGGCGCCGCTCCCGCATCTCAAATCCAAGCGCGAGGGCGGCTTCGACATCACGGTCGAGGCGCTCATTTCGACCCAGCGCCAGCGCCAGGCCGGCGCGCAGCCGATGCGCTTCGCGCTGTGCAACGCGAAGAACGGCTATTGGACCGTGGCCCAGATGGTGGCGCACCACGCCAGCAACGGCTGCAATCTGCGCCCTGGCGATCTGTTCGGCACCGGCACCCTGTCCGGGCCGACCCCGGATTCGCTCGGCTGCCTCCTCGAGGCGACCAAGCGCGGCAGCGAGCCCTTGAAACTGTCCAACGGCGAGGAGCGGCGCTGGCTCGAGGACGGCGACGAAGTCATCTTCCGCGCCCACGCCGCCAAGGCCGACCACGTCACCATCGGCTTCGGCGAAGCGCGCGGCATGGTCATGCCGGCATGATGCGCGTTTTTCCGCTCACTGCCGCAATCGCCTTCGTCGCATATGCCGGCGCCGCCGCCGCGTGGGAGCCCAATCCGGCGATGGTGGCGCTCTACGAGAAGGCCAAGGCCGAGCAGGAGGTGGTGATCTCCGGCCCCGCCGCGGTCGAGGTCGAGTGGGTGCCGGACGCGTTCGCCAAGCGCTTTCCCGGCATCAAGGTTTCCACCATCGCCGATCTTCAGGGCGCCACCAAGATCATCGCCGAGGCGCGCGCCGGGCGGCATTCCTTCGACGCCTGGTCGTTCTCGCTGGGCGGCATGATCGAGGTCGAGAAGCGCGGCCTGCTCCAGCATGTCGACTGGAAAAGCCTCGGCCTCGATCCGCGCAACGCGGTGTTCGACGGCGATGCCGTCGCCACCCACAATTTCGTCTACTCGGTGGTCTACGCCAAAGAGCACGTCGCCGAGGCCGAGCTGCCGCACACATGGGAGTCGCTGACCGATCCCAAATGGACCGGCAAGCTCACGGCGCAGAGCTTCCTGCTGCCGCGCCTGATGGGCTTCCTCGCGCTCGAATGGGGGCCGGAGCGCACCGAGGCGTGGGGCCGCACCCTCATCGACGACCGCAAGCTGCTGGTCACCAATGCCGCCGGCGAGGCGCTGTTGAAGAGCGGCGAGCGCGTCCTGGCGGTGGGCGATTCGATCGCGCTCTCCTACAGCTATACGAAGGACGGCGTGCCGGCGGGGTATCTCATCATGGACATCGTGCCGGCGGCGCAGTTCGCCATCGCCGCGTTGAAGGATGCGCCCCATCCCAACGCCGCCGCGCTGCTGTCGGCGTGGCTCGCCTCCGACGAGGGGCGCGGCCTTTACGAGAGCGTCATCCACGAGGCCGACATCCGCCCCGGCTCGACCGCCAGGCTGATGGACGAGATCCACGCCGCCAAGGCCAAGATCCTGGTCGAGGACGTGGCGACCATGGATCAGCGGGCCCAGTATTATCAGGGCTATTCGGCGCTGGTGCGCGGCCAGAAATGAGGCGCCGCGCGCCGTTCGCGGCACGCTTCTCGGAAACGGGTTGGATCGGCACCGCGATCCTCGCGCTCGCCGCCATCATCGCGCTCTATCTCGTCATCGCGCCCTTGGGGATGCTGTTCGCCGCCGCCTTCCGCGGGCCGCAGGACGCGCTGCCATTCGAGCCGGGAACGCAGTGGACCCTCGCCAATCTCGCCGCCGTCTATGCCGAGCGCCGGCTCTACACCACGGTCATCCCCAACACGCTGATCTTCGTCGCAGGATCGGTGACGCTGGGATTCGCCGCCGCTTTCGTCCTCGCCTGGCTGGTGGAGCGCACCGACCTTAGGGCGCGCGGCGCGGTCTATGCCGCGGTGCTGTTCCCGCTGCTGGTGCCGGGCGTGGTGCTGGGGATCGCCTGGACCTTCCTGCTCGGGCCGCATGCGGGCTGGATCAATGTCGCGCTGCGCGCGCTCCTCGGGCTCGCGGGCGACGGGCCGCTCGACATCTTCAGCATGGCGGGGCTGATTCTCGCCCAGGGCGCGGCCTTGGTGCCGTTCCTGTTCCTGCTGCTGGGCGCGGCGCTCCGCACCATGAACCCGGCGCTCGAGGAAGCGAGCAGCACCGCCGGCGCGCCGCCGTGGGCGACCTTCCTGCGCGTCACATTGCCGGTGCTGCGCCCGGGCATCCTGGCGCCGCTCATCCTCGCGTCCCTGATCGCGCTCGAGCAGTTCGAGATGCCGCTGGTGATCGGCCTTCCCGCGCGCATCGACATCTTCAGCACGCGCATCTATTACGAGCTCAATCCCGACACCAACCTGCCGGCGTTCGGGCGCGCCGCGGCGGTGGCGCTGCCGTTTCTCGCCGCCGCGATGCTGCTGCTGCTCGCCTATAACCGGGCGGTGCGGCGGGCGGAGCGGTTCGCCATCGTCGCCGGCAAGGCTTATCGCCCGGCGCGGCTCGCGCTCGGGCGATGGGCGGCGCCGGCCTGGGCGTTCATCGCGCTTTATCTGGGGTTCGCGGTGGTGCTGCCGGCGTTGGTGCTGCTGTGGACCAGCCTCTACGGCTTCGCGGTGCCGTCGCTGGCGCTCCTGCCGCGCGCGAGCTTCCAGGCCTATGCCACGCTCTTCGCGCGCGCGGACTTTTTCGCGGCGCTGCGCAACACCTTCATCGTCGCGGGGGCGAGTGCCGCGATCGTGACGTCGCTGGGCGCGCTCATCGCCTGGACCGTGCTGCGCTCGCGCTTGCCGGGCCGCGCGTTGCTCGACGTGCTGAGCATCATCTCGATCGGCATCCCGGCGGTGATCGCGGGGTTGGCCGTCATGCTGCTCTATTTGTCCTTGCCGATCGGGCTCTACGGCACCGTGTGGGTGCTGGTGCTGGCCTATTCCTACCGCCTCGCCGTGGCGACGCGGCTGAGCCGCGCGTCCTTGACCCAGCTCCACCGCGAGCACGAGGAAGCATCCTATGTCGCCGGCGGACAGTGGCTCGCGACCATGGGCCGGGTGGTGCTGCCGCTGCTGCGGCCGACGCTCACCGCCAATTTCGTGCTGCTTTTCGTCATCGGCGTGCGCGAGTTCACCCTGCCCACCATTCTCGCCAGCCGCGACAACCCGGTCTTGAGCGTCACCATGTGGAATCTTTTCATCGCCAACGAAAGCGGGTCGGCCGCCGCGGTCGGCTGCCTCCTCGTGGCCTGCGTCGCGCCGGTCGTCGTCATCGCCCGCCGCCTCCTGCCCGACACCTGACGCATTTTTTCAAATCGGCTAGACTGCGTACATCGATCGCGGGAGGAACGCATGGACGAACTGGGCAAGCGGCCGCTCGATGAGAGGACCGCCTATGGCCGCGCGCCGCAGCACCACGACGCCGAGATCACCGAGGTCGGCCCGGGGACGCCGGGCGGCGAATTCATGCGCCGCTACTGGCATCCGGTCGCGCTCGCGGAGAAGGTCGGCCCCAAGCCCCAGAACATCCGCATCCTGGGCGAGGATTTGGTCCTGTTCCGCGACCGCCAGGGAAGGCCAGGCCTGCTCTATCCGCGCTGCGCCCATCGCGGCACCACGCTCTATTACGGCCGGGTCGAGCAGGAAGGCCTGCGCTGCTGCTATCACGGCTGGCTGTTCGACGTCGAGGGACGCTGCCTCGATCAGCCGTGCGAGCCCGAAGGCGGCAAGGCGCGCCACACCGTGCGCCAGCCCTGGTATCCGCTCGAGGAGCGCTATGGCCTGGTGTTCGCCTATATGGGGCCGCCCGAGAAGAAGCCGGTGCTGCCGCGCTACGATTGCCTCGAGATCCTCAAGCCCGGCGAGCGCATCCATGCCGACGGCGCCTCGACCGGCGGCGGCGGTGACCATACGGTCGAGATCGTGCCGACCAACTGGCTCAACGATTGGGAGAACGTGATGGACCCGTTCCATCTCCCGATCCTTCACACGACCTTCAGCGGCGTCCAGTTCGTGTCCGAATTCGGCATCATGCCGCAGGTGAAATGGGAGCATGCCGATCACGGCATGCGCTACATCGCCTACCGCAAGCTCGACGACGGGCGCGAGATGGACCGCATCACCCAAGTGCTGCTGCCGCACGTGCGCATCGTGCCCGACGTGCGCATGGCGGAAGGCCCGGCGACGCGGATCGGCTGGGTGCTGCCGGTCGACGACACCCATTACCGCCTGTTCCATGCCGGGCGCGTGCCGGAGAATTTCGTGCAGCGCGAAATGCGCGCCTATGACGGCCGCCTGTGATCCGAGCTCAGCGAGGACGAGCATCAGCGCTTCCCCGGCGATTGGGAGGCGCAGGTGGGGCAGGGGCCGATCAGCCTCCATTCCGAGGAGAATCTCGCGACCTCCGATCTCGGCGTCGTGCGGCTGCGCCGCATGGTGCGCGAGCAGATCGCGGTGGTGCGTCAGGGCGGCGATCCCATCGGCGTCGCGTTCGATCCGGCGCAGGCGACGGTGAAGGTGCAGGCCGGGAATTATTTCCGGCGCTAGCGCCGCGCGGATAGCAGGCGTAATGGCCGCCCGCCCATGCGCGCGGCTGATCGCGGGCGCGGCCTTTGCCGCGTTGCCGGTTCCCGCGGTCGCGCAGCCGGTCTATACGTTGCCGCCGGTGCAGGTGATCGGCGTCACGCCGCTGGCCGGAACCGGCATCGACGTCGACAAGGTGCCCGGCAACGTCCAGTCGCTCACCTCATCGGAGCTGACGCGCGAAGGTTCGGCCAGCGTGCTTGACGCCATGACCGACCGCCTCAACGGCGTCAGCGTCAACGCCAATCTCGCCGATCCGTTCCAGCCCGACATTCTCTATCGCGGCTTCGAGGCCTCGCCGGTACTCGGCACGCCGCAAGGAATCGCGGTCTATCAGAACGGCGTGCGCGTCAACGAGGCGTTCGGCGATACCGTCGATTGGGATCTCATCCCCGACCTCGCGATCGACCGCGTCGATGTCCTCGGCTCGAACCCGGTTTATGGCCTCAATGCGCTGGGCGGCGCCGTTGTCGTCACCATGAAGAACGGCTTCACCCATCATGGCGGCGAGGCCGAGCTTACCGGCGGATCGTTCGCGCGGCGCGGCGCATCGTTCCAATATGGCGCGGAGGCCGGCAACTTCGCCGCCTATGTCGCCGGGCGCGCGCTCGACCAGGATGGCTGGCGCCAGTTCTCGCCCGACTCGCTGCGCCAGCTCTATGCCGACCTCGCCGCGCGCGGCGAGCGGGCGTCGCTCGATCTCAGCTTCACCGGCGCCAACAACCGCCTGTTCGGCCAAGGTGTCACGCCGATCCAGGAGCTGGCGGCGGGCCGGTCGCTGGTCTTCACCACGCCCCAGGACAATTTCAACCAGCTCGAATTCGTGACCCTCAACGGCGCCTATCGCGCAAGCGATACGCTGTCGCTGCAAGGCAATCTCTATCGCCGCGAGTTTCGCCAGACGGTCGCGAACGGCAACACCACCGGCCTCGTGGCTTGCGCTCCGGCCAACGGGCTGCTGTGCCAGTCGGACGCGGCGACACCGGCAACCGGCGCCGGCGGGGCTGCGCTGCCGGACATCTCGGCCGGCGGGACGCTGCCGATCGGCGAGAACGATCGCGAGTTCATCCGCGCGGTGGGATTGGGCGGCGCGGCGCAGGCGGCCGATACCGCGCCGCTCTTCGGCCACGACAACAATTTCGTCGCCGGCGGCAGCATCGACCATGCGGCGATCGATTTGCAATCGACCACCGAAGTGGGCGTGATAGATCCCGCGCTCCAGGTTCTGTCGTCGGGCCTTTTCGTCGCGACGCCCGAAAACACGGGCTTCAACGCGACGCCCGTGCGCCTCAACGCCAAGAACGACTATTACGGACTTTTCGCCACCGACACGTTCGACGTGACGCCGTCCGTCGCGGTGACGGCGAGCGGCCGCTACAACCTCGCCCGGATCGCGCTTCAGGACCTGCAAGGCACCAGCCTCAGCGGCGGCAACCGCTACAGCCGGTTCAATCCCGCCATCGGCGCGACCTGGAAGCTCGCACCCGCGGCGACGGTCTATGCCGGCTATTCCGAAGCCAACCGCGTGCCGACGCCGAGCGAGATCGAATGCTCGAATCCGGCGCAGCCCTGTCTGCTGCCGTCCTCGCTGGCCTCCGATCCACCGGCGCTGAAGCAGGTGGTGTCGCACACCATCGAGGCGGGCATACGCGGCACCTTCGCCATGCCCGAGCGGCTCCCCGGCGCGTTCGCGTGGAATCTTGGGCTTTACCGCACCGAGCTCGACGACGACATCTACGGCGTCGCCAGCTCGGTGAGCGCCGGGTTCTTCCAGAATATCGGCGCGACGCGGCGCCAGGGGATTGAAGCGAGCCTCGCCTACAAGGACGAGCGCTGGTCGGTCTATGCCACCTACAGCCTGGTCGACGCCACCTTCCAGTCGTCGCTGACCTTGCCGTCGCCGAACAATCCCTTCGCCGACGCCAACGGCAACATCCAGGTCCGTCCCGGCGACCGCCTGCCCGGCATCCCGCAGCACCAGATCAAGGCCGGCGTCGATTATCGCGTCGCGCCGGGCTGGATCGTCGGTGCCGCCCTCACCTTCATGGGGCCGCAATACCTGCGCGGCGACGAAGCCAACCGCGATGGCCAGCTGCCGGGCTACGCGGTGGTCAACCTGCACAGCTCATATAGCTTCGACGAACGCATCGAGCTGTTCGCCGACATCCGTAATCTGCTCGACTCGCGCTATGCGACGTTCGGCCAGTATGGCGATCCAACCGGCGTCGGCGCGCCTGGCATTCCCGCCGGCGCGGCGACCAACGCCCCCGGCATCGACAACCGCTTCGTCAGCCCGGCGCCGCCCGTGTCGGTCTTCGGCGGCGTGCGGGTGAGGTTCTAGCGCAGCGCGGCGTTCAGCCCCACACGGCGCGCGCGGTCTCGACCACGAGGCGGATCTTGGCCCATTGCTCATCGGGCGTCAGCAAATTGCCCTCGAGCGTCGAGGAGAAGCCGCATTGCGGCGAGAGACACAGCTGGTCGAGCGGCACGTATTTCGCGGCCTCGTCGATGCGGCGCCGTAACGCGTCCTTGCTCTCGAGCGCGCCCTTCTTGCTGGTGACGAGGCCGAGCACCACCATCTTGCCCTTGGGCACGAAGCGCAGCGGCTCGAAGCCGCCCGAGCGCTGGTCGTCGTATTCGAGGAAGAACCCGTCCACCGCGAGCGTGCTGAACAGCGCCTCGGCGATGAAGTCGTAGCCGCCGGCGGCGATCCAGGACGAGCGGTAATTGCCGCGGCAGGTGTGCGTCACCACCGTCATGCCGGGCGGCTTCGCCTTCAGCGCGTCGTTGATGACATTGATATAGGTGAGATGGACCTTCTCGCCGTCGCTGCCCGACTGAGACATCTGTGCACGCTGCTGCGGATCGCACAGGCTGGCCCAGCTCGTGTCGTCGATCTGGAGGTAGGTGCAGCCCAGGGCGCCGAGCCGTGCCACCTCGTCGGCATAGACGGCGCCGAGGTCGCGCCAGAACGGCGCGAAGTCGGGATAGAGCTTCTCGATGCCGGGAAAGGCCTTGCGGTCGAGCAGGTGGCCGCCGCGGCGGTGCATCACCGAGGGCGACGGGATGGTGAGCCGGGGCGTCGCCTTGGCGATGGATTTGAGGAACGCGAAATCCTCGCCGAAGATGGTCTTGTCCAGCTTCAGCCTGCCCATGACCTTCACGCTCTCGACGGCGAAGGCGAGATCGCCGTCCTCGTTCTTGAATGGCACCTGCACCACCTCGTCGACCTTGGCGAGGCCGCCGATCTGGTAATAGAAGTCCATGTGCCACGAGCGCCGGCGCATCTCGCCGTCGGTGACGGATTGGAGGCCCAGATCCTCCTGCATCTTCACCGCCGCGCGGATCGCCGTGTCCTCGACCGCGCGAAGCTGCGCGGGCGTGATCCGCCCGGCGGCACAATCCGCGCGCGCCTTCACCACCTCGGGCGGGCGCAGCAGGCTGCCGACATGCTCGGCGCGGTAGGGCGGGCTGGTCCGTTGCGACATGCGCGTCTCCCTGGCATCGCTGCCGCCATCAAGGCATAGATGCCGGCCGTGCTCAAGTCGCGGGGTACGGCGCCTCGAGGAAGCGCGTCACGTCATCGAGCACCGGCGTCACGAAGCGCAGCGGCCGCGCGAACGAGCCAATGAGCGTGATGTGGCCCAGGAGCGAATAGAACTCCGTTTCCACCCGGCCGCCATGCTCGCGGATGCGCGCGGCGAGGCGCGTGACGTTGCCGGGGCTCACGATCGTGTCGAGCCGGCCGGAGACCAGCAGCACCGGCGGCGCGGCGCCGTCGACGTAAGCGATGGGCTGGGTGCGCGGCAGGTCGGGTTCGGTAGCGAAGATGATCTTGAGCGTCGGATCGACCAGCGGCAGGAAATCATAGGGGCCGGCGAGTCCGACCACGCTGGCGATGCGCTGGCGCGCATCGCCCAGCCATTTGGGATCGAGCGCCAGCATCATCGCATTGTAGGCGCCGGCCGAATGACCCATCAGGCTCACGTGCGCCGGATCGCCGCCCTGCTCGGCGATGTGCGACCAGGTCCAGCGCACCGCGTCCGCCCCGTCCGCGAGGAAGGCCGGATAGCGGATTTCGGGATAGATCCGATAGTCCGGCACGACGACGATAAAGCCGCGCGAGGCCAGCGCCTCGCCGAGAAAGAGATAGTCCTCCTTGTGCCCGCTGTCCCAGTTGCCGCCATAGAAAAACACCACGACGGGCCGTTTTCCCTGGGCGCCGACCGGCAGGTAGAGATCCAGCGTCTGGCGCGGATTGTCGCCATAGGCGAGGCCGGCGACGAGGCGGAAATCGTCGCGCGGCGCGAACGCATTGACGAGATCGGATGTCGAACAGCCGGCGAGAAGACAAGGCAGCGCCAAAATGAGGCCCCACAACCGCATCGTTTTCGCCCTGATTCGATCCGACGCTCCGGTGCCAGGATACGGAACAAGCCGCGCCCCGGACCAGTGTCTTCGCGCGAAGTTTGGCGTCAATGCGTTTCAAATCCCTTGATCGGGGCGGGCTTGCGCAGTTGCCTGGATTTCCGCCGTGCGTCCTTCGACTACGCTTCGCTCCGCTCAGGATAAGGACCGTTCTTTATGCCACAAAGAAATTTCCTCATCCTGAGCATAGTCGAAGGACGCAGGATGCCATTGCAGCTTGGGCGGGCCGCTCGTATCAACGGTCATATGGTCCGGTCCGCCCGTCTCGTCCTAACCTTTCTGGTATCCCTTGCTGCCGGCCGCGCCGCGGCCGACGCGCCGCCCGATCCGTTCAAGCTCTACGGCAACGAGATGGTGTTCTCGGTGTGGCGGTCGGGCGCCGAGATCGGCCAGCACCACGTCACCTTCGCGAGCGAGAACGGCGCGCTGGTGGTGAAATCGCTGTTCGACGTCGTGATCAGGCTCCTCGGCGTGCCGGTCTATCGCTACAAGTACCAGTCGGCGGAAACCTGGCGCGACGGCAAGCTCGACCAACTTTCCTCGACCGTCGACGACGACGGCACCGTGTCGAAGGTCGAGGCGAAGGAGGATAACGGCAAGCTCGCCATCGCCGGCCCCAAGACGCATGAGGTCGCGACCCTGCCGCTCCTGCCCTCGACCCATTGGAACGCGCAGGTGATCGCGGCCGTGCGCTTGCTCAACACGCTCAACGGCAAGGTCGACCAGGTCAAGCTCGTGCCGGTGGGCCAGGAAACGGTCCCGGTCGGCGCCGCGCAGCGCCAGGCGACGCATTACCACTATACCGGCGATATCAAGGCCGAGAGCTGGTACGACGCCGAGGGCCATTGGCTCAAGCTCAACTTCGCCGGCACCGACGGCACGCTCATCGACTATGTGTGCAAGAGCTGCATGGCGCCGCCGTGAGACGCAGCGCCTGGATCACCGGCGCGAGCAGCGGGATCGGCCGCGCCCTCGCGCTCGAGCTGGCGCGCGCGGGCACCAATGTCGCAGTCAGCGCGCGCCGCGGCGACGCGCTCGACCGGCTCGCCGCCGAGGCCGCGCCGGGACGGATCGCGCCCTATCCGGTCGACGTGACCGACGCGGCTGCAATGGCGCGAACTGCGGAAGCGATCGAGGCGGCGACCGGCCCGCTCGACCTCGCCGTCTTCAACGCCGGGACGCACGAGCCGGTCGCGGTCGAGAATTTCGATCCCGTCCCCTTCCGCCGCCTCATGGAGATCAACTACCTGGGCGCGGTCAACGGCATCGCCGCGGTGCTGCCGCGTTTCATCGCGCGGCGCGCCGGGCAGATCGCGGTGGTGTCGTCCGTCGCAGGCTATCGCGGCTTGCCGCAGGCGGCGGCCTACGGGCCGACCAAGGCGGCGCTCATCAATCTGTGCGAGGCCCTGAAGCTCGATCTCGACCGCCACGGCGTCAGCATCAGCGTCATCAATCCCGGCTTCGTGCGCACGCCCCTCACCGACCGCAACCGCTTTCCCATGCCATTCCTGATGGAGGCGGAGGACGCGGCCAGGCGCATCGTCGCCGGCCTCGACAAGGGTTCGTTCGAGATCACCTTTCCGCGCCGCTTCACCTTCATGGTGAAGCTCGCCCGCATGCTGCCCTACGGGCTCTATTTCCGCCTGGTCAGGCGGACGACTGGGCGGTGAGGGCGCGGCGGTCGAGGCGGCGGCGGATGATGGCGTGGCGCCGCGCGTCGAGCGGATAATTCCACACCAGTGCGACGGCACAGCCCTTGAGCACGACCGGCGCCAGCGCATAGATCGCGGCGAGCGCGAACAACGCCGCCCGACCGTTGCTGCGGGCGGGATCGAACCCGACCGCGTCGAGCGCCAGGAACGCCCCGCCCGCGGCCGAGCCGAGCGCGAGCTTCGTCCCCATGCCCCAGATCGCGAAATAGAACCCGGCGCGCGCCTCGCCGGTGCGCAGCTGGTCGAGATCGACGACGTCGGCCTGCATCGCCGGCGGCAGCGCGAGATCGGCGCCCAGGGCCGCGCCAGTGACGAGGCAGATGACGAGGAACGCCACCTCGTCGCCCGGCCGCAACAGCGGGACCCACACGAAGGCCGCCATCGCCATGCACATCGCGCCGCACCACACGCGATGCTTGCCGAAGCGCCGGCTGAGCACGAGCCACACCGGAATGGCGCCGCACCCGGCGGCGAAATAGGCGAAGATCATCACCCCGCGCGCGGTCTGCCCGGCCTGCAGCCCGTGCTGGAGATAGAGCAGGAACAGCGCCGCCGGCAGCCCGGTCGCGAGCCCGTTGACGAACCAGGCGCAGAACAGGCGCACGAACGGCCGGTTGGCGGCGATGGCGCGCAAATTGATTGCGTGCCGCCGTACTGGCGTGAGGATCGTCCCTTCGGGCACGCACCACAGGAGCAGCGCGATGCTCGGTCCCCCGCACAGGATCGCGAGCCACGCGATCGCTTCCATGCCGTTGCGCTCGGGCATCCCCGCGAGCGCGATCGCGACCGGCAGTGCGCCGGTGGTGACGATGCCCGCGAGCGTCAGCCCCTCGCGCAAGCCGGCGATGCGGGTGCGCTCATGATAGTCCGGCACCAGCTCGGCGCCCCACGCGACGTAGGGCACCTGTACCGCGGTGAAGCCGAAATAGAGGAGCGCCAGCCACAGGAACAGATACCACCCGCCCGCCCCTTGCGGCGGCGCGAACAAGGCGACAAGCGCCGCCCCGGCGCACAGCGCACCCGCCATGATCCACGGCTTGCGCCTTCCGATCGGGGTCTTGATCCGGTCGCTGCCGAGGCCGATCAGCGGGTCGAGCACGAAATCGATGACGCGGGCGGCGAACAGGATCGAGCCGGTGCGTGCGAGGCCGAGCCCCAAATCGCGGGCGTAGAGCGTCGGCAGGAAGGTGAACACCGGCACCAGCGGAATGGCCAGCGCGAAGCCCGGAGCGGCATAGGCAAGCGCCCGCGTGAAGCGCAGGCGCGGTTCGCTCATCCGCGCCGCTCGAGGCGGTAAAGGCCGACATCCAAGGTGCCGGCGCGGAAGCCCGCCTCGCAATAGGCGAGGTAGTATTCCCACATGCGCTTGAAGCTGCGGTCGAAGCCCAACCCGGAAATCGCCGGCCATGCCGCCTGGAACCGCTCCTGCCACAGCGCCAATGTCCGGGCATAGGACGACGAGAAGCGCGGCCCCTCGATCAACGCGAAGCCGGCGCGCGCCGTCTCCTTGCGCAGCACCGACGGCGACGGCAGCATCCCGCCCGGAAAGATGTAGCGCTGGATGAAATCGGGACAACGCCGGTAGCTGTCGAAGCGCTGGTCGGCGATGGTGATGGCTTGCAGCACTGCGCTACCGCCCGGCTTCAGCAGCTCGCGGAGGCGCGCGAAATATGTCCCCCAATGCTGCGCCCCCACCGCCTCGATCATCTCGATCGAGGCGATGCGGTCATAGCGCCCTTGGGCGTCGCGGTAGTCCTGGAGCCTGATCTCGACCCGCGCGGAATGGCCGGCGCGGGCGAGCCGCTCGATCGCATAATCGCGCTGCTCGTGCGAGAGCGTAAGGCCGGTGACGCGGCACGCATGCGCCTCGGCCGCGAACTCGGCGAACCCGCCCCAGCCGCAGCCGATCTCGAGCACGCTCTGTCCCGGCGCAAGATCGAGCAGCTCCGCGACCTTGGCGTATTTGCGGCGCTGCGCCGTCTCGAGGTCGTCGCCGCTGCCCTCGAACAGCGCCGACGAATAGGTCATGCCGGGATCGAGCCAGGCGGCATAGAACGCGTTGCCTAGGTCGTAGTGATAGGTGATGTTGCGCGCGCTGCCGCGCCGCGTGTTGCGGCGGAAAGCGTGGCGCACGCGCTCGATGAGGCGCAGCACGACATGACCGTCGTTGTCGAATCCCAATGCGCGCTCGTTGGCGATCGCCAGCACGATGAGGCTGACCAGGTCGGGGCAGTCCCACTCGCCGTCCATGTAGGACTCGGCGAAGCCGATGGTGCCGCCCAGGATGACGCGGCGGGCGACCCGCGCGGCGTGGACGGCGACGCTGACCGACGGCTCGGCGCCGGCGGGCCCGAACGCGAGCGCCGAGTTTCCCGGCGTCAGCAGCGTGAGCCTGCCGTGCTCGAGCCGCATCAGCCGCTGCAACAGCGCGCGGCTCCACAGATCGTCGAGTTCCGCGGCCCCCGGATTGGCAGCGCGCGTCGCAACAAGGTCGGCGGAATTCTGATCGGGCATGATACGATCCGAAGTTATGGCTCCACGGTCTCGCAGATGGTCACGGCATCGCGCGGCGCTGTCGGCCGCGGCACGATTGTCAGCCCCTTGCGCCACAGCCGGACCGCCTCCCAGTGGATGCCGGCGATCACCTTGAGCGTCATCAGGGGATAGCGCAGGAAGGCGCGCGCGAGCGTGCGGTCGCTCAGAGGCGCGCGCGAGCCTTCGAGGCTCGCATGCAGGATCGGACCTTGAGAGTCGCTCTGCCGGATATAGACCGCGAGCCGTTCGCCCGGCGCGGCCAGGCGGAACTCGTAGCGGCACTCCATCGCCATGAAAGGCGAGACGTAGAATTCCTTGGCGCAGCTTTGCGATACCACCTCGCCGCCGCCGCGCACCGGGATCAGGTAGGAGTGATGCTCGCCGAAGGTGTTCGACACCTCGTAGACCATCGCGCGCAGGTCGCCGTCGCGGTGATGGCAGAAATAGATGCTGATCGGGTTAAACACGTAGCCGAGCAGGCGTGGGAAGCACAGCAGCCTGATGGCGCCGCCCTCGAGCGCGATGCCGGCGCGGGCGAGCTGGCGCTCGACGTAAGGGCGCAACGGCTCGTCGCGGCGCCCGCAATGGTCGCGGTCGTGGAGGCTGTAGAGGTTGAAGCGGTTGTGCGAGAAGAGACGGAGCCGCTTGGCGAGCGCCGGCACCTCGTCAATGTCGACGAGCAGCGAGAACACGCGATAGGAGAGCGCGTGCCGCACCGGCCGTAGGCGGCGATGAAGGACGGTGCCGAAATAGATCGCCGAGCCCGTCATGAGGCGGCCTCGGCGGAGAGAGGCTCGGGCGCCAGCACGATGCGGCCCGATTCGTTGGCGACCGACCACGGCCGGCGCACGCCGCCCAGCGCCTCGGCGGCGGCGAGGCCCGATTGCAGCCCGTCCTCGTGGAACCCGGCGCCGAAATAGGCGCCGCAGAACCAGGTACGCCGCACCCCCTGCAAGGTCCACAGGCGTTGTTGAGCCGCCACCGCGGCCGCGTCGTAGCCCGGATGCTCGTAGCGGAAGCTGGCATGGACCAGCGTCTCGCGCGGCGGCCGTACCGGATTGATGGTGACGAAGAAATCCCGGGCGCGGTCGAGCCCCTGGAGCAGGTTCATCCAGTAGCTGACGCATAGTTCGCCGTCGGAGCGGCCGATATAGTTCCAGCTCGCCCAGGCGCGCCGCCGCCGCGGCATCAGGCGCGGGTCGGAATGAAGCACCGCCACGTTCCTGGCATAGCGGAAGGCGCCGAGCAGCGCGCTCTCGGCCGGGCTCGGGTCGGCCAGGAGCGCCAGCGCCTCGTCGGCGTGGGTCGCGAGCACGACATGGTCGAAGCGGGTGAGGCGCCCGCCGCGCTCCTCGACCAGCACCCCGTCGGGTTGGCGCCGGATCGAGCGCACTGGGCAGGCGAGCCGGACATGCCCGGCCAGCGGCTCGGCGATGCGCTCTACATAGCGGCGGCTGCCGCCCGTGACGGTGCGCCATTCCGGCCGCCGCGCCAGACGCAGCAGCCCGTGGCTTTCGAAGAAGCGGATGAAGCTTGCGGCCGGATATTGCCGCATGTCGGCGGCCGTGCTGGACCAGATGGCGGCGCCCATGGGCAACAGATGGTCGTCGATGAAGGCCCGCGAATAGCCGCCTTCGTCGAGGTAGCGGCCGATCGACATGGCGTCGCCGTCGGCCCGGCGCAGCAGGCCTGGGGCGGCGCGGTAGAAGCGTACGAGGTCGCGCAGCATGGCCCAAAAGCGCGGCCGCAGCAGGTTCGACGGCTGGGCGAACAGGCCCCTGAGATCGGTCCCGGCATATTCGAGCCCGCCCTCGTCGAGCGACACTGCGAACGACATGTCGCTCGGATGGGTGGCGACTCCGAGATGCTGGAACAGCGCCACGAGATTGGGATAATTCGTGGTATTGTAGACAATGAAGCCGGTATCGACGGCAAGGCGATTGCCGTCGGGGCTTGGGACATCTACGGTATTGCAATGGCCACCGAGTTTGGCGGCCTTTTCGTAGAGCGTGACGCTGTGGCGTCGTTGAAGAAGCCAGGAAGCGGACAGACCGGCAATGCCGGAGCCGACGACCGCAACGGCGAGAGGCGATGAGGACGAGATCATCCCGAAACCCGCCAGGGCCCCTCCGCAGACTCGGGTCGAACCCGAGTACTACGTCCGGCGAAAAACTTTGGATCACCCGGCTCGCCCGGGGTGAACCAAATCACAGGGCGTCGCGTACGAGTAGTCGATGTATGCGGATTTGGCGATATCGGCCGGCGCCGGGCTGCCCTTGCGCGGCGTGCCCGCCTTGCTCGGTATATGGCCAATGACGGTCCCCCAGACCGGTGCGACCTCCGCGCCGCCGGAATTTGCCGATATTTTGCGGGCAATTGTCGAGCGGCGCGACCAGGCTTCGTTCGTCACGTTGTTCGACTACTACGCGCCGCGGGTCAAGGCTTATTTGAAGCGACTCGGGGCCACCGACGGGCTCGCCGAGGACCTCGCCCAGGAGGTCATGCTGACGGTGTGGCGCAAGGCCGGCAGCTACGACGCGACCAAGGCCGGGGTCGGCACCTGGATCTTCACCATTGCCCGCAATCTGCGTATCGATTCGCTGCGCCGCGAGCGCCGCCCCACGCTCGATCCTTCCGATCCCTTGATCTCTCCCGAGCCGGCGCCGCTCCCGGACGCCGAGCTCGAGACCGTACGAACCGAGGAGCATGTCCGCGCCGCGCTCAAGTCGCTGCCGGAGGACCAGGCCAGGGTCGTCACCATGGCATTCTACGACGGCAAGTCGCATGGTGAGATCGCAGCCGAATTGGCAATTCCGCTGGGGACGGTAAAATCCCGACTGCGTTTGGCGTTCCGCCGAGTGCGCGGTCAGTTAGGGGAACACGCATGACGCCGCGCCATCATCCCAGCGACGCGACTCTCCTTGCCTACGCCGCGGGCGGGCTCGGCGACGGGCTTTCCCTGGTCGTCACCTCGCACCTCTCGTTCTGCCCCGAATGCCGCGCCAACATCGCCGACGCCGAGGCCATTGGCGGCATGATGCTGGAGGAGCTGGGTCCGGTGGCGCTGGCTGTCGGTGCGCGCGAGCGGGCACTCACCAAGCTCGATGCGCCGCCCGCCGTCGCCGAAACGCCAAGAGCGGCGCCCAAACGGTCCGATCCGCTGGTGCCCTCGGCGCTTGCCCACTATCTGCGGGGCGGCCTCGACGGGATCGAGTGGCATTTTCTCGCCCCCGGCCTGCATCAGTGGGAGGTGCTGCCGCAAAGCCAGCTTAGCGGCGGCAATCTGCGCATGCTGCGCATCGCTACTGGCAAGAAGCTGCCGCGGCACGGTCACACTGGGACCGAGCTGACCCTGGTTCTGCGCGGTTCCTATTCCGACGAGCTGGGCCGGTTCGGGCGCGGCGACGTCGCCGAGACCGACGAGGACATCGTGCATCAGCCCGTGTCCGACCGCGAGGAGGATTGCATCTGCCTCATCGCCACCGAAGGCCCGCTCAAGTTCGACAGCGTGCTGGCCCGCCTGGTCCAGCGCTTCACGGGCCTGTGAGCCGGCCCCGGCCGGGCTGATCCAAGCGCCGAAACGAGCCGTATTACAGACCAGCAAGGCCCTGGTACGGGTTCATCCGCGCCGCGCGCCTTGTGGACTTGGCCCCGTCCGGATCCCCCTCACCGGACGGGGCTTTTCCGTCTTTGGCGGCGTATTTGTCGCACCCCTAAGCGGGTGATCCGCGGGTCCCGGGCACGCGTATTAACTTATGTGAAACGTCACACAGTCTGTCCTAATGAGCAATGCAATGCGTAGTCAGATGAACGTGGTTTCGTTGAAGTCCTTCATCCACACGTTGGAGCGGGCGCAGCGCGCCTATCTCATCTCCGGCGTCGCCAGCGAGCTTTCTTCCAAGGCCGGCCGGGTGGTGTCCTCGAACGAGCTTCTGGAAGCCGTCTACGGCTGCAGCACGCGCGAGCCCGACGAGGCCGCGATCGGCCTCAAGGTCGCGATCTACAAGCTGCGCAAGAGCGGGTTCAACATCGTCACCCATCCCTGGCGCGGCTACAGCTACCACGCTGCCTGAGGCCGCGCGCCGGCACGGGCGCCGGCAGACTTCCCGTCACGCTCCGCTACCTGTTCCCGTCATTGTCCAGCGCGCCCTTGCGCTCGAGCCGCGCTTGGGGCACTGATCGCGCGGGGCCAGGGGAAAGAGCGATGAAGCGGGCCGGCCGGGCGATCGTGATCCTTGCGCTTATGCTGTGCGCCTGGCCGCGTGCGCCCATCGCCGCCGAGCAGAACCTGATCTTCGACATCGTCGGCAGCCCCGGCTCCGTGATGACGGTGGGCGCGCTCCGCCCCTGGGCCGAGCGGGTCAATCGCGACGCCGCCGGCCTCATTCACATCGACGTGCGCGAGGGCATGGCGCTCGCCACCTTCGCCAACATCTACGACCGCGTGCTCGACGACGTGATCCAGATCGGCTGGGGCCTGCAGAACGCCGTCTCCGGCAAGTTCCCGCTGTCCGAGGTTCCGGCGGTGCCGTTCCTGGTGGCGCGGAGCGAGCCCGGCTCAGTGGCGTTCTGGCGGCTCTACAAATTGGGCGCGCTGGACTCGGAATATGACCAGGTCATGGTGCTGGCGATGGGCATGCTCGGCGCCGGCGGGCTCCATCTCGGCGCGCCGCCGAAATCCTTGGCCGATCTCGGCGGCCTCAAGCTCCTGGTCGCCGGGCGGATGCAGAGCGCGACGGTGACCGCGCTCGACGGCACGCCCATCTCCCTCCCGCTCACCGACATGTACCAGGCGGTGCAGCGCAAGACGGTGGACGGCGTGGTCACGGGCTGGTCGTCGCTCGCCGATTTCAAGCTCGACGAGGTCGCGCCCAACCACGTCGACGTCAATATCGGCACCTCGGCGAGCATGGTGTTCATGGCGCGCAAGAAGTTCGACGCGCTGCCGCCCGAGGCGCAGAAGATCCTGCGCGACACTGCTGGCGAGGAATTGAGCCGGCAGTTCGGCATCGCCATGGACCGCAACATCGCAAGCGTGCGCGCCGGCATCGTGTCAAAGCCGGGCCAGAGCGTGATCGCGCTGCCGCAATCGGACTTCGATCTCTGGCGCGAGAAGACGGCGCCCGTGGTCGCAGCCTGGCCCAAGAACAAGCAAGGCGGCGACCAGGTGCTGGAGCGCTTCCGCGCGCTTTACCAAGAGGCCGCTTCGGGCAAATAAGGGTCAAGCCATGGACGGGCGCGGCCGCGTGCGCGAGACTATGCCGGCCGCCACCCCTGGAGGGAGCACATGATGGCGCGAATTCTCCTCACCAATGTGAACATCTTCGACGGCACCGGCGCGCCCCCTTACGCGGGCGAAGTTCTGGTCGAGGGCAATCGCGTGCGCGCGGTGCGCAAGAGCGGCCCGCAGCTCGACCGTACCGGCGCCGAGATCGTCGATGGCGGCGGCGCCACCCTCATGCCGGGCATGGTCGAGGCGCACGCGCACCTGTCCTGGCCATCCGCTTTCGACCGCATCATCAACGCCAAGTCGCTGCAGCCGGAGGAGCACCTCCTCATCACCGCGCGCAACGCGCGCATCACGCTCGATTGCGGCTTCACCAGCGCTTATTCCGCCGGCTCCCTGGGCAAGCGCTTCGAGGTCGCGCTGCGCGACGAGATCGACGCCGGCTGGCTGCCGGGCCCGCGGCTCAAGGCGTCGTCGATCGAACGCGCGCCGGCGCAGAGCTTCGGCTTGCCCGAATCGCACGACGGCGGCCATGCGCGCGGCCCCGAGGCGATGCGCGCCTACATCCGCAGCTGCGCCGAGATGGGCATCGACAGCGTCAAGCTGCTGCTCTCGGGCGATGACAATTTCACCCCCGGCGGCTCGCAGGAGCTGACCTACGACGAGAGCGAGGTCCAGGCCGCGGGCGAGGAGGCGCGCGCGCAGGGCCTGTGGCTCGCCTGCCATGCCCAGGCGGCCGAGGCGGTGAAGCTCGGCCTCCGGCACGGCTTCCGCGTGCTCTACCATTGCAGCTACGCCGACGAGGAAGCACTCGACGGGCTCGAGGCCAAGAAGTCGGACATCTTCATCGCCCCGGCGATCGGATTGGCCGACGCCGCGATCAATGTCGGCCCGAGCATGGGCTTGCCGCCTTCGGGGGTCGAGCGCGGCAAGCGCATCATGGAATTGCAGACGCGGCTGGTGCCCGAGCTGCGCCGGCGCGGCCTGCGCGTGCTGCCGGGCGGCGACTATGGCTTCCCGCACAATCCGATCGGGCGCAACGCGCGCGACCTCGAGCTGTTCGTGCGCCTGTTCGGTTACACGCCGGCCGAGGCGCTGATGGCGGCGACCAAGTGGGGCGGCGAGATCATGGGCATGGGCGACGAGCTGGGCCTCGTCAAGGAGGGCTATCTCGCCGATCTCCTGCTCGTCAACGGCGACCCGACCCAGGACGTGCGCATCCTGCAGGACCGCGACAATCTGCTGATGATCATGAAGGACGGGGCCTATCACAAGGCGCCGAGCCTGGCGGCCGCCCGCAGGCTTGCGGCGGAATAACAAGTTCGCGAGGGAGGGACCATGAACGGATCGCGCAGGAATTTCTTGAAGCTCGCCGGCGCGGCGGGGGCGGCGGCGGCGCTTGCTCCTTCCGGCGCGCCGACGGCATCCGCGGCGGCGCTCGTCGGCGCCGGCCATCCCTCGACCCAGGTCGTGCGCGACGGCGGCGCCGGCAAGCTCAAGATCAACTTCGCCTGCGCCACTTACGATCGCATGGTGCCGCTCTACACGCGCGAGGTCGAGCCCGAGGGCGTCGATCTCGACTTCCTGCCGATGGAGAACCCGCGCGAAATCTTCGACCGCATGGCGCGCGACCAGGCGTTCGACGTGTCGGAATTCTCGAGCTCGGAATATGTCGCGCGCTTCAGCGCCGGGAAATGCCCGTTCGTCGCCATTCCCGTGTTCCCGTCCAAGACCTTTCGCCACGGCTTCATCGTCTACAACGGCAAGGCGGGCATCCGCACGCCCAAGGACCTCGAAGGCAAGCGCGTCGGCGTGCCGCTCTACACCATGACGGCGGCGATCTTCATCCGCGGCCTGCTGCAGCACGAATACGGCGTCGATCTCGACAAGATTCATTGGGTCCAGGGGGCGATCGAGACCGCCGGCACGCACGGCGAGCCCGACGTGATGCCGCTCCTGAAGCCGGTGCCGATCGAGATCAACACGTCCGGCAAGTCGCTCGACGCGTTGCTCGAGGACGGCGCGCTCGACGCGGTGCTGGGCGCGTCGCTGCCGGCCTCGCTCGGGCGCAATCCCGACATTTTGCGCCTGTTCCCCGATTTCCAGGCGGTCGAGAAGGACTATTACCGGCGTACCAAGATCTTCCCGATCATGCACCTGGTCGCGATCCGCAAGGAGCTGCACGAGAAGCATCCGATGCTGGCGGCAAGTCTCTACGACGCGTTCGGTCGGGCCAAGGAGCGCGCGCTGGCGCGCATGCACTCGACCGGCGCGCTCCGGCCGATGCTACCGTGGCTCCAGGTCGATCTCGCGCTCAACGACGAGTATTTCGGCGGCGATCCCTTCGCCTACGGCATCGAGCCGAACCGCCCGACCTTCGAGGCGCTCGTCCAATACATGCACGAGCAAGGGCTGATCGCCAAGCCGATCCCGCTCGAGGAGCTGTTCGTCAAGGTGTGAGGCGCGCCGGCCTCAGAACGCCGCCATCTCGGTGATCTCGCTGACGGCGAGGCCCATGCGCTCCGTGGGGCGGCGCCACTCCTTCAAGGGCTTGCCTTCGGCGAGCGCGGTCAATTCGCGCTCCCAGATGCGGCGCAGCAAAATGACGCCGCGGTCGGACTGGCCGAGCCAGTCGCGCGCGCGGTCGGTGATGCGGCCCTGCCCGGCCAGCGCGACATTGTCCTCGACCACGAACAGCGCCGGATAGTTGGGATCGACGTCCTGGATGCGCATGCGGCCGGCGAGAATGTCCTCCGACAGTTTGAGCGCCGGCGGATCGGGCTCGCGTCCGGGCCTGATCTTGCGGCCCTCGGCGCGCGGACCGGGCTCGGGCTTCAGGAGCCGCAGCGAGAATGTGACCGAGCTTTCGTCGTCCTGCGGCACGCGCCACGCGACCTGCACCGTCCAGTAGGGGAAGTCGGGCGCGGGCGGTAGGTCAACGAGGTTGATGTTCGGCCACATGATGTGGGCGACGCGCGAGATGTTGGCGCGCTCGCCGCTGCGCAAGCCCTCGCGGCGGATGCCGTACTCGGTCTCGCGCACCGCGATCTGCGGGATCTCGTCGAGCCCGTAGGACTTGGTCGAGACGCGATGGACGAAATGGACATGGGTTTCGTCGAGATCGTTCTCGATGCGCTGGAAATAGCTGCACGGCACGACGTGGCGGTTGACGGCGATGTCGGCCTCGGCCTGCTCGATCTCGGGATAGCGCGGGAAGGGCGGGGCGGCGCCGTCGCCGAGATAGGCGAAGACCAGGCCCATATATTCTTCGACCGGGTACGAGCACACCTTGACCTTGGCCGCGAACGAGGATTTCTCCGCCGGCTGCTCGACGCATTGGCCCGCGCCGTCGAACACCCAGCCGTGATAGAAGCAGCGGATGCGGTCGCCCTCGACCCAGCCATGGACGAGCGAGGTCTGGCGGTGCGGGCAGCGGTCCACCAGCAGGAACACCGCGCCGCTCTCGCCGCGATAGAGCGTGAAGTATTCGTTCAGCACCTGGAGCCGCACCGGCCGCCCGGCGACCAGATCGGCCGCACGGTAGACCGGATGCCAGAAGCGCCGCAGATAACGTCCGGCGAGCGTGTCCGGGCCGACATGCGCGAAATCCGTGGGGTTGGTGCTCGTCATCGTCGGTGCTTTCTCAGCGCACGCCCGGATAGGGGAAATATTCGGTCAGGGTCTCGGGCGCGAACAGCTCCTCGGGCGTGTGGAGCCGGCGCGACAATCCCTGCTCGTGATGATAGCGCAGAAACGCCGCCAGCGCCGCGCGGTTCGGCTCGAGCCCATAGGGCCACGCATCGTCGCCGAAAAGGGCGCGGTTGTCCTCGTGGTGCGCGGTCATCCACGGCACCATGTCGAGCCGGTGCATGTGGCGCTCCTCGCCGCGCACGATCGCCATGGCTTTTGCCTTCGATTCCTTGAGCGCCTGGTAGAGCGACTGCGCCACCCACGGATGCTGGCGGTAGATGTCGCGGCGGATGACCACCGTGTGCATCATCGGGAAAATGCCGGTCTTGCGGAAATAGTCGCGCTCGACCTGCTCGTAGTTCTCGAAGAGCCGCCGGACCTTGCCCGAGCGGCGCGCGAAGGAAGGGGGCGCGATCGCCGAATAGAGCGCGTCGATCTCGCCGCTCTCGAGCATCGCATCGAGCGTCTGGTCTGGGCGCAATTTTTCGACCCGGATATGGGGCGGCGGCCCGAACGGCGCGAAGTCGCGGCCCATCTGCGCGTCGAGCCGGCCGACGTGATAGGAGACGCTGTCGATCGGCACGCCGTACTCGTCGCTCATGATGCCGCGCGCCCAGATGGCGGCGTCGTGGCCATAGGCGAAAAGCTCGCCGACCTTGCGGCCGATCAGATCCTTGGGCGCGCGCACCGGGCTCGCATTGCTGAGATAAATGGCGGAATGGCGGAAGATGCGGGCCGGGAACACCGGGATGGCGATGAAGGGCGGATCGTCCAGCTCGAGCGAGCAGATGTAGAATTTGAGCCCCATCTCGCCGGCGTCGAATTCCTTGTGCTGCAGCATGCGCTGGAAATTCTCGGCCGGGAACAGGGTGAGGTAGGTCAGATCGATCCCCTGCGGCCGCACCTCGTCGTCGCGCAGCGCATGCATGAAGGCGTAATTGTCGCAGGCGAAGGAGAGTTCGAGCTTGGGCAAGTCGCGTCTCCTCAGTGCGGCAGCCGCGCGCGTGTCCCGATCGGGTCGATCGCGGAGGCTTGGAGCAGGAAGCCGCCATAGGCCGAACTCGTCGTGTTCCAGGCGATCGAGATGTGCGACGCCGCCGCCTGGATGTCGCGCATGCGGCGCTGCAGCACGTTGCGCGAATAGATGACGCGTCCGCCGGCGGCGTTGAAGAGCCGCTGCACCGCGCTGAGCGCCTGCTGCGCCGCGAAGCTCGCGCTGAGGCGCGACTGCAGCCGCTGGCGCTCGCTCAGGCGCTCGCCGCGCGCCAGCGTTTCCATCGCGTCCCGCGCCGCGCCCAGATACATGCGCCGCGCCGCGTCGATCTCGATGGCGGCGTGGCCGGCATCGATCTGGGTCCCCATCAGCTCGGCGACCGGCGTGCCGCGCGAGCTGCGCCCCTTGGTATAGCCGGTCCATTCCTCGAGGAAGCCCTCGGCGATGCCGACCGCGATGGCGGCGAACCCGGTCGCCGCCACCGAGGTGAAGGGCACGCGGAAGATGGGCGCCGAATTGACGGCGACGCCGGGTCCGCGGCTGTCGTCGGCGGCGACGGCGTCGATGATGCGATGCTCGGGGACGAAGGTCTCCTTCACTTCGAAGCTCTTGCTGCCGGTGCCGGCGAGGCCCATCACGTGCCAGTCGTCGATCACCACCGCCTCGCTCTTCGGCACCAGGAAGAAGCAGCGCTGCGGCGGCTTGCCGTCGGCGAAGATGTGGCCGCCGCAGATGAGCCACTGCGCGTGGTCGATGCCGCTGGAAAAACCGTGCCGCCCGGCGTACATGACGCCGCCCGCGACGGGGCGCGCCTTGCCGACGGGGTCGAGCCCGGCGGCGATGCGCGTGTCGGGGTCCTTGCCCCAGACATCGTCCTGCGCGCGCACGTCGAACGCGCCGAGTTTCTGCGAATGGTCGGTCAGGATGTGGTGGATCCACGCCTGCGAGCCGCAGCCGCGCGCCAGCACCTCGCAGATCTCGCTGCGCACGTCCCAGCCGTATTCGTAGCCGCCATAGCGCGCCGGCTGGCACACGCGGATGAGGCCGGCGGCTTCGAAATCCGCCACCGTCTCTTCGGGGCAGCGCCGCAGCGCCTCGCATGTGTCGGAACGTTCGCGCAGCACCGGGACCAGCGCCTCGGCGCGGCGCAGCAGCTCCTCGCGCGTCGGCACGGGGCGGTCGCTGGATTCCGGCACTTGCCTATCCCCTGACGCGCGGGATGAGGCCCGCCGCGTTGAGATGCGCGATCTGCGCCAATTCGTCGGCGCTGAAGCCGCACTCGGCGAGGCCGCTCACGTGCTCGTGCGCGGCGCGGAACGGGAAGTCGGTGCCGAACAGGACCTGGCTCGCCGCGACCAGCTTCATCAGCGACGCCATCGTGCCGGGCAGCGCCACCTGCGCCGTGTCGTAGTAGAAGCTGCGCAGCAGCGGCAGCACGCCCTGCGGCAGGCGCTGGGCGAACTGGGCGGACTGCGCCAAGCCGATGAAGCGGCCGATCAGGAACGGCATGGTCCCGCCGGCATGGGAGAAGATCCACCTGATGCCGGGGAAGCGCGTGGCGGCGCCGCTGAACACGAGGCTGGCGATGGTGCGGGTCGTGTCGGTGCCATATTCGATCGCCGACTCGGTGATCTCCGGCAGCAGCTCGGCGCAGCAGACGGGCCGCACCGGGTGGGTATAGACGAGCGCCTTGCGGCGGTTCAGTTCCGCCAGCACCGGCGTGAACGACGCATCGCCCAGATGCTTGTCGCGGTAGCTCGTATAGAGGCCGATGCCGTCGGCCTTGAGCTGGTCGAGCGCGTAGGCGATCTCCTTGAGCGCGCCGTCGATGTCGGGGAGCGGCAGAACCGCGAACAAGCCATAGCGGCCGGGATGATCGGCGATCACCGTGGCGAAATGATCGTTGGTCTCGCGCGCGAGCTTGCGCGCGGCGGCATCGTCGCCGAACCACACGCCCGGCGTCGTCAGCGAGATCATGGATGTCTTGACGCCCGCCCGGTCCATGTCCTCGAGCGACTTGGCGGGGCTGCCGTTCAAGAGCATCTGGCGCTGCCGCTCCGGCAAATTGGCCTTGCCTGAGACGAGATCGACATAGCTCGCGGTCGAGAGATGATGATGGACGTCGACGTACCGGTTGCCACCCGTGTCAGCCGCCATGACCGCCTCCCTCGACCTCGATGGCGTCGACCTTATCCGGATAGAAGCACATCAGGCCTTTGATCTGCGGGCAATCGGGAATGGGGTCGAGATAGGCCCAGACCGCATCCTCGATGACGCGCCCGCCGGCCGCGAGCGACCAGTAGGATGCGTTGCCCTTGTAGGGACACGTCGTGCTGCGCTTGGTCGGCGTCAGCAGATCGGCGCGCACATCCTCGCGCGGGATGTAATAGCGCGTCGGATGCCCGGTCTCGAACAGGAACACGGCGCGCTTGGTGTCGGCGACCACCTCGCCCGCGGCGCGCACGCGCACGTGCCGCGCGCTCCGCCGCATGTCGACGCGATGATAGGGATCGCGCGGATGGCCGAAGACTTCCTCGTCTTCCTCATACCAATGGTCGACCTTGTCCGCGACGAAGGCGAGCCGGCCGCGCATCGCCTCGAGCGCGGCGGGCGGCGCCTCGTAGGACCAGGCCGCATTGTCGATGCGCCGCGGGCCAAACGTCAGGTGCCACCACGTCGCCTCGCCCTTCGACGGCGATTGGGTGCGGTGGTCGCTGCGCTCGATGCCGTCGGCATGGACGTCGGCGCGCGGGAAGTAATAGGCGGGCCGGCTGCCGCTCTCCAGCAGCAGCCCGACCGCGAGCGAGTCGGCGACCGTCCGGTCGCCGATCACCGCGCGCACGCGCTTGGGGCTCACCTCGAACGCGATGCGATGCTCGGTTTGCGCCATCGCCGCCTCCTGTCGGACTTAGTGCCCCGCGCGGGCGCGCTGCTTCTTGCGCTTGGCCCGGAGTTTCGCCTTGTGCTTGTTGGCGAGGACCCGCATCTTCGGACGTTTCATGTCATGCTCCGCTTTTGGGTTGGCGGCGAGTTTAGGCCGCGGCGGCGCGGCGAACCATAAGAAATCCGTGGCGCCGCAAGCGCGGGCGGGCGATGTTCGGAACGCGCGCGCGGCTAAAGGAGCGGAACATGGGAGCACGGACGGGCGAGCAGGTCCTGGCGGGAATGCGGGACGGGCGCGAGGTCTATATCGACGGCGAGCGCGTCGCCGATGTGACGCGCGATCCACGCCTCGCCGGCGGCGCGCGGACCTTGGCGGACCTCTACGACATGCAGCTCCGCCCCGACCTCGTCGAGACCATGACCTACCGCTCGCCCACGACCGGCGACCGCGTCGGGTTGTCATTCATCGAGCCGCGCTCGCGCGACGAGCTGCGAAGCCGTCGCGTCATGGTCAAGCATTGGCACGACCGCACGCTGGGCATGTTCGGCCGCGCGCCCGATTTCCTCAACGTCGTCTACAGCACCTTCGCGTCGGGGGCCGAAGCGTTCGGGAGCGACTATGCCAAGAACGTGCGCGCCTATTACGAATTCGTGCGCGAGCGCGACCTCTCCACCACCCATTCGCTGACGAATCCCCAGGCCGACCGCAGCCGCAGCGTCGTGGCGCAGGCCCATGACCTCGCCACGCGCGCCATCAAGGAGACCGACAAAGGGATCGTCGTGCGCGGCGCGCGCATGCTCGCGACGCTGGGCGCCTATGCCGACGAGCTGCTGGTGATGTCGTCGCCGTCATACGCGCTTCCCGTGAGCGAGGAAGCGAAGCCCTTCGCGCTCGGGTTCGCGCTGCCGATGGCGACGCCGGGCTTGCGCATCATCTGCCGCCCGAGCGTGATTCATCAAGGCGCCGGCTCGCCGCTCGACCATCCGCTGTCGGTGCGCTTCGACGAGACCGACTGCATGGTGGTGTTCGACGACGTGCTGGTGCCATGGGAGCGCGTCTTCGTCTATCGCGACATCGAGGTCCACAACACCGTCTATGCCCGCACCGGCGCGCGCGCCGCCATCACGCATCAGTCCGTCACCAAGGACTGGGCCAAGGCCGAGTTCATGATGGGGCTGGGCGTGACGCTGGCCCGCACCATCAAGGTCGATGAGTTCCTGCACATCCAGGGCATGCTGGTCGAGCTCATCAACACGGTCGAGATCCTGCGCGCCTGCGTGCTTGCGGCGGAGAGCGAGGCGGAATTGTCGCCGCAAGGGATTTTCATCCCGGCGGCGGGGGCGCTCAACGCGATGCGCTTCGTCTTCCCCCAGATGTACCGGCGCTCGTGCGAGATCATCCAGACGATCGGCGCCGGCGGCCTCGTCATGGTGCCGTCCTTCGCCGAGCTCGGGGGACCCATGGCGGCCAACGTCGCGGCCTATTGCCAGGCCGCGGGCGCCGACGCGCGCACCCGCATCAAGCTCTTCCGCCTCGCGCACGACGCCTCGATGTCGACCTTCTCGGGCCGCCAGCAGCTCTACGAGCGCTATTTCGCCGGCGACCCGGTGCGCACCGCGACCGGCGTCTATCGCGGCTACGACAACGAGCCCCACATCCAGCGCATCTGGGACCTGCTCGACCGCTTCGAGGCGGAAGCTTAGGCAGGGTGCGCCCTTCGACTACGCTGCGCTCCGCTCAGGGTGAGGAACTTTTCTTTGTGCCATAAGGAAACGTCCTCATCCTGAGCGAAGTCGAAGGACGCACGGCGTTGGTGCCGTCGGCTTTCCGCTAGGCCGGCACCAGCAGGCTCGACACCCGGCGCGAGGCGGCGAGCTTGTCGCGGTAGACGCGCTGCCATTCGGCGTTGCGCGGCGCAACGAACTGGCCGCTGCGCGCGCCCATGAAGATGTCGGGGTTGTCGACGCCCGGCGGCACGATGCCCTTGTCGGCGAAGTCGCGGACCGCGCGGAGCATGCGCCGGCGGGTCTGCGCGATCATGCGGTCGCTCGGCGCCAGCGTTTCGAAGGAATGGTCGACGATCGGTCCCATGCTCTCGGTGATCGCCTGGTCCTGCTGGTGGACGCCTTCGATGCCGGTATAGCTGGTCATGTCGCGCTGCGCGTCGCGGTCGATCAGGTGGTCGTTGCCGCGATTGCCCGCGACCCGCCAGCGGCCGTACCAGTCGCTGGTGTTGGGCAGGCATTCGGGCGCCTCGAACCGGTCGGACGCCAGCATCACGAACATCGTATGGGTGTCGTCCATCGGGACCCAGGCGCGCGCGTTGAAGTGCTGCTCGAAATCGCCTTGCGGAATCTCGGTCCAGAACGGGAAGAGATATTGCGCCCAGCGGTAATGCACGTGGTCGGCGTCGGCGTCGCGATAGGCCGCGTACATGGTGCCCCAATCGGTCTCGGCGCAATGGTATTCGGGCGTGCGGCTGAACACGGTGTAGTAGTGCGGATTGTCGGGCGTGAGCTTGCGGTAATCGAGATGCCCCGCATGGAGGAAGCCGAAATGCGAGGTGTCGATCTCGCCCTCGATCGCCTGCAGCCAGTTGCATTCGCGCTGCACGAAGGTGATGGCCGTCTTGCCCACCGGCAGGAGCGCCGCTTCGATCGCCGGCAACGGCGGCGGTTCCTTGCGCGGCCCCATGTAGGTCCACACCACGCCGTTGCGCTCGCGCGCGGGATAGGCCTTGGCCCGCACCTTGCCCTTGAAGTCCTGGTGCGGCGGCACATTGGCCATGTCGAGGCAGTTGCCGTCGACGTCGTATTTCCAGCCGTGATAGACGCAGCGCAGCCCGTTCTCCTCGTTGCGGCCATAGAAAAGGGAAGCGCAGCGGTGCGGGCAGCGGTGGTCCATCACGCCGACCCGGCCGGCGCTGTCGCGGAACGCAATGAGCTGCTCGCCCAGCAGCATGAGCCTGACCGGCGCACCGTCGGCCACCAGCTCCGACGATTTCGCTGCCGGAATCCAGTATTGGCGCATGAAGTCGCCCATCTTGCTGCCGGGCCCGACCCGGGTCAGAAGCGTGCTTTCCTCGACCGACAACATGGGTTTCCTCCTCAGGCTGCGGGGGCCTTGCTGGTCTCGGCCAGCGCCATTTCCTCGGGCGCCACGCCGAGCGCGCGCCAATCGGTTTTCTTGGCGACGATCCCCTCGAACGAGGCGAGCTTGACGCGGGGGACGCGCGGCTCGGCGGTGCCGATGGCGGGGCCGCCGTCGCGCATGCGCCTGGCCGCCGCAACCATCTGGCGGCGGAACTGCGCCACCGCCAAGTCGCTCGCGCCGAGATAATCCTTGGTGCGGTCGACGATCGCGCCCATCGACTCCCACATCGCCATGTCCTGCGCCGGGATGCCGTCGATGCCGGTGAAATCGCCGCGCTTCATCGCCTCGCGATCCTGCAGGAACCGGTTCTCGAGGGTGCGCACCTTGCGATAATTAGCGTCGAGCTCGATGCCGACGCGCGCGCCGCAGAACTTGCGCCACGAGTCCTGGTCGATGCCCTTGGTCTCGTGCCAGGCCACCCAATAGAACATGGCGTTGGTATCGTCCATCGGCACCAGCATCTGCGCCAGCTGATACTGGTCGTTGGGCGGAATGAGGACCGTATAAGGCGCGATGAACAGGGTGGTGCGGACATAGTCGTGCGTCTCGGCATTGACGATCGGCTTGCGGATCGCGGCATAGCGGAAGCCGAACTCGGTCGCCTGCACCTGGAGCCGCGGCGCCTTGTCGTTGGAGGGCCGCGGCCACGCGGTCGCGGTCGCCTTGGCGCCGTCGGTCGCCGTCGTCGGCATGTTCGAGGAATGGAGGCTCGAGCTGTGCGCCGAATCGATCGAGCCTTCGAGGATTTGCGCCCAGTTGCAGGCGGTGTGCATCTTGACGATGCTGATGCGCGTCTGCGGCGTCGGCGCCCAGGGCGGCGCCTCGAATTCGCGCATGGTCTCCTTGGGGCCCATATAGACCCAGACGAAGCCGCCGCCCTCGCGCACTGGATAGGATTTGTGCTTGAGGCCGCTCTTGAGCCGGCTGCCCTCGGGCTCGCTCGCCATCTCGAGGATGTTGCCGTCGACGTCGATCTTCCAGCCGTGATAGAGACAGCGCAGCCCGCATTCCTCGTTGCGGCCGAAGGCGAGCGAGGCGCGGCGGTGCGGGCAATGCTCGTCGAGCGCGCCGAGTCGCCCGTCGCTGTCGCGGAACAGCACCAGATCCTCGCCCAGGAGGCGAAACCTGACCGGCGCGCCGTCGCGCTCGGCCGCCTCTTCCGACATGCAGGCGGGAAGCCAATGGCGGCGCATGATCTGGCCCATCGGCGCATCGCCTTCCACGCGGCACAGAAGATCGTTTTCCTCGTCCGTCAGCATGGAACGCCCTCCGTTTCGCGTTGACGCGAAATGCTTAGCTCTCTAACCATATGCCGGGAACGAGCGCCTGTCCAGCGCGCGGGCTGGCCCAGTCGATACGCGCCGCGGCCCGGCGCTGGGACCGCTCGCGTCCAACCGAAGGCGGCTACGGCGCCTTCCTGACCTTCTCCGGCGGCGCCGCGGCGACGCTCACCCACAGCGGCTACGGGCATTTCGATTCCGACGGGTTCTGCGACTGGATCGCCGAGAGCGGCCTGCGCAAGAGCCCCGACCGCCAAGTGGCGCTTGCGAGCGTCAGTGCGCGATGAGGATCGGCAGCAGGCTCGCGCCCACCACCTCGCGTGTGGCGCCGCCGAACAGGAGCTCGCGCCACGGCCGGTGGCCATAGCCGCCCATCGCCAGGAGGTCCGCGCCCTCGCTCCGCGCCTCGGACAGGAGCTGCTCGCCGGGTCCGACGCCCTTGACCGGCGCGATCCGGCGATGGGTCGCGGTGAGGCCGTGCGCCGCGAGATAGTCGAGCAGCGGCAGCGTGCCGTCATCCGCCTCGTCGCCGACCGCGAGCACCGCGACCGACTTCGCGGTTTCCATGAGCGGGAGCGCGCCGGCCAGCGCGTGGACCGCCTCGGGCGAACCGTTCCAGCCGAGGACGATGTGCTCGCCGAGCGTCGTCGGCGCCTTGTCGGGCGCGATCAGCACCGGCCGGCCGGAATGGATCAGCGTCTCCTCGATCGTGTCGCTGTGCGGGCGCTCGACCACGCGGTCCGAGCGGCCGAGAACGCAGAGATCGAAGAAGCGGGCGCGCCGCGCCACCAGGACGGGCGCGTATCCGGTCTCCTCGCGCCAACTCGCCGCCGGCGCCAGCGCGTGGCGCCCGGTGACCTGTGCGAAGGCGGTCTCGGTGGTCTTGGCGAGCGTGGCGCTGTCCGCGATCAGGCGGTCGATCCATTCGCCCGTGCTCGGCATGTTGAAGCCGTCGGCCGCCATCATGATGATCTGCGCCGGGTCGGTCTTGACGTGGAAGCCTTCGAGCCGGGCGGCGAAGCGCTTGGCCAGCCGGCACGCGCTCTCGACCGCGCCGTCGCTGGCGCTGCCGCCGCTCGCGGCGACGAGAATGGATTTCAGAGCCATCGCCGTCCTCCCTGTTGCGATGGCTCAGTCTATCACGTCGTCGGCGGATGGGAGGAGGGGCGGCGCTTCGGCCAGGCTTCAACCGCGCACGCCTTGGAGCACGACGATCGTGTGGGGATCGGCCGGCGCCTTTTGGCCGGCCTTGCCGCCGCCGAAGACAAAGATCGCCGCGACCAGAAGCATGGCGGTCGCCGCGAGCGTCAATGTCTTCACCGCGTCCTCCCCGCCGGTGGCACGCCGGACGGTTTCGCCAGCCGCCAGTGTCCTCCGATCCGGGTCCCGCGGCGCGTGACAAGCGTGTGGCGGACTTTTTCGAAGCGTGACTTGTAAGTGGCGGCAGACCGCGATGGGACCCGAAAGGGTGATGCAATGACGCATTCGCGACGCGAAAAATATATCGGAATGTTCGATACGGACTTCCCGGGAAACACAGTCACTGAGTCGTGCGTGTCACCAGGGCAGCCTCAGGGCCACATCGAAGCCGCCTTGGCCCGCGCTTGCGTCAGTGGTCCAGGGGTACGAAAGAGTTAGACGAGTTCAGACTGGCTTCACCAGATCAGGGAAGCGCGCGCCGGGTGGCTTGATGCCATCGGCGATCAGTTGTCCTGTCCGGTCGGCGAGCCTCGGGTCCGCGCTCCGGCTCCGCCGCCATCACTTTTTTTCTGCCGCGTGATCGGGCAGAAGTGGTTGGCGCTACGGCGGTCCGGCTGCGTGCGTTACGGAAGCCAACCGAAAGGCGAGGCCCCTTCGCGGCCGTGTCGAGGCATTTTCGGAGGTCGTTTCGCATGCGGGAAACTTGTTCATCGGACAAGCCCAGGCGTTCCCCCGCGCCCAACGTGGCCATAGCGGCCAGCGTCATTAACCACCGATCTCCTGCAGTCTCGGCAATTGCCGTTGCCTCGTTTGTTAATTCGAAAAAAAGCGACACCCAGGCAGGCGGGACATCTGACATAGATCGCCTCCGCGCGTAGATGCTCGCGTCAGGCGAAGCACTGCCCCTCGATTACAACGCTACGCAGACATGTCCGAAATGTAAATTACTCCAAATGATTAGTCGTTGTTCAGTGCGCCGATGCCGTCACGGCCGAAGCGTATTTCCCGGTCCGGGTCCGTGTGGCGTTCCCTCGGGCGGGTTCGGGGTGGAACTCAATGCGATGCTCGAATGGCTCGACGAGCGGGCGGGTCGAGGGTCCCATAGGAGCGGTTCGCAGATGCGACCGGGCGCGGCGCTGCTCTATGTCGTGGATGTCGAGAGTGCACGGGCCTTCGTCGAGCGGTTCGACGGTGGCATCGTTCTGTTGAGCGGGCGAGAGAGCGAGCGCCCGGAGTGAACCGAGCGTGCCGCGACGGAGATCGGATCATCGTTGGACATCGTCGAGGTGGACCGACGTTGGGGCAGGGACGGCATAAGGATCATTCAGCGAGGTCATGAGCATGACGAGGGCATGCTCATGTGCATGACAAATGCCAGCGCCGATCCTCGGTCGCGCAGAAACATCGTCAGAACGGAATGTGCAGCTATCATGCAGGAATACCTGCCCAAAGCTGCCCATTTCGTGCCTATCGCAACCGCGGCCTGATCGCAGTGGATGCGGGCTAGTCTCTTTCGATTTCAACAAAAAATTCTGGCGCACCCGACACGATTCGAACGTGCGACCTCTGCCTTCGGAGGGCAGCGCTCTATCCAGCTGAGCTACGGGTGCGCTGGGACGAACGATAGGATAGGCTCGGCTTTGGTTCAAGGACAGGGATCGGAATGGGCATGCCGAAGACGTTGCTTCTTTGCCTGATCGCGCTCCTGTGCGCGGCGGGCGCGACGCGGGCCGCCGACAAGGTGCGCGTCACCATCCCGGTCTTCTCCGAGGTCGATTACGCGCCCTTCTATCTCGGCACCGACAAGGGCTACTACGCCGAGGAAGGAATCGAGGTCGAGTTGGTGGGCGCTGGCGGCGGCGTCGCCACGCCGGCGCTCATCTCGGGCGACGTGCAGTTCTCCGGCTCGCCCTCGGCCGCGATCAGCGCCATCCTCAAGGGCGCGCCGCTCAAGATCGTCTATGTCAGCCGCGACCGCCCGCCCTACCAGGTGTGGAGCGGCGATCCCGCCATCAAGGGACCGGAAGATTTGATCGGCCGCCAGGTCGGCGTCGTCTCGCGCGGCGACACCCACGAGAACGGGGTGCGGCTCCTGCTGTTGAACCGCCATCTCGATCCCAACGCGGTGGCGTTCACGGCGATGGGGTTCGGCACCGGGCGCGTCGCCGCGCTCAACGCCGGCGCGCTTCCCGCCGCCTCGCTCACGGTCGAGGACCTCGAGCAGCTGAAGCGCACCCCCACCATGCACATGGTCGCCGATGTCTGGCACGAGGTGCAGATGCTGGTGGGCGGGATCGTGGTCAACGACCGCATGCTTACCACCGACCGGCCGCTCGCGCGGCGCTTCCTGCGCGCGCTCCTCAAAGGCGTGCGCTACATGCACGCCAACGAGGACGGCACGGTCGAGGCGATGATGACCCACAATCCCAACGTCTCGCGCGCGAGCACGCATGCGATCTGGCGCCTGATGATTCCCACCAACACCGCCGACGGCACTCTGCCCGCGCCGGTGCAGAAGCAGATGCTCGATCTCTATGCCGATATCCTCGGCATGGCGCACGACAAGGAGCGGCCGGTCGGCGACGCCTTCGACTTCACGCTGCTGGCCGAGGTCAACCGCTCGCTCGACGACGAGGGCTGGAAGCCGCGCCCGTGACGGAGGGCGCCGCCCCTCACTTGAGCCGCGCGGCGGCCTCGTTGATGTAGCTCAGATCGGCGTAGTCCCGGAGCACAACCTTGGTGCGCAGGAATCCCAGATCGGTCTGCAGGTCGATATTGGCCTGAAGCGCGTTGAGGTCGGGCAGCCCGTTGGGATCGCGATAGGCGTCGCGCTGGGTGAATATCCAGTCGAGCCGCTCGGGCGGCAGCTTCGTGAAGTCCGCCACCAGCTTCACCGCCGCGTCGTGATTGTCGGGCGCGCTCATCCAGCGCAGCAGGCGCAGCGTGTCCTCCATGTAGTCGACAACGGCGGCGCGGTTCCGCTCGAGCCAGGCTTTGCGCGCGGTCCACACGATGGTCTGCGCCGGCCCCATCGCGTCGAACTGGGTGAACAGGATGCGGGCGATGCGCCCATAGGCGGGATCGAAGGAGAACGGCGGCAGCATGCTGACGAGATCGACCTTGTGCGCCTCCAGCATGGCGCGCTGCTGCGGCAGCTCGACCTCGATGATCGTGGTGTCGCGCTTGTCCTCGATGCCGTGCTTCCTGAGCATCGCGCGCAGCGCCATGTCGACAGCGCCGCCGATCGCGTTGGTGGCGAGGATCTTGCCCTTCAGGTCCTCGATCGTCCGAATGGGGCCGTCCTTCAGCACATAATACTCGTTGGTGTGATAGCCGTGGACGCCGTCCTGCGCCTGGTCGGCGACGATGCGCAGGTCGGAGAGGCCGCCATTGGTGACGGCGAGGCTGAAGGCGGAAAAGCTCAACGGCGCGATGTCGATCTCATCGGCGGCGAGCCCGGTGATCATCGGCGCGGTGCCGGTGAAATGGATCGTCTCCAGCGTGTAGGAGACGCCGAAATGCGTCGCGACGTCGGGCGTGTCCTTGAGAAAGGGCGCGATCGAGGCCGGCACCACCAGCCAACTGGTGCGAATCTTCACCGGCTCGGCCGCGCCGGCGACGCCCGCGACACCAAGGGCCACCGTCACGAGTGCCGTCCAAACCCGGCTGCACATGATATGCTCCCTTCCGCTCACCCGCCTTGATCCGCGCCCGAGGGCAGCGGCGCCTTGGGGTCTTCGATCCAGCTCGCGATGTCGCGGACCACCGCCGCGCCCTGAAGATCGCGCATCAGCATGTGATAGCCGTCTTGATACCAGGCGATGCGGCGCTCGCGGCTTGCGTCCACGGGCAAGGTCGCGATCATCCGCTCCACCGCCTCGGGCGGGATGATCTCGTCGCGCGCGCCGTGGAGGATCAGCACCCGGCCGCGCAGCAGCGGCGCGCACGCCAGCGCCGCGTCCATCAGATCGACCAGCCCCTTGATCGTGTCGACGCGGGTCGCCTTGATCACCAGCGGATCGCGCGACAACGCGCGTAGCATCTCGATATTGTCCGACGGCACGATGCCGAGCCCGCGCCCGGTCAGCGTCATGCCGGGCGCGACGTGATAGGCCGCCCACAGCCCGACGCGCTCGAACACGTTCATCGCCGCGCGGCCCCAGACGGCAGGCGCGCTGAGGATCAGCCCGTCGGCCACCGGCGGGTCGCTGCCGGCGGCGCCGGTGGCGGCGACCATCGCCACCGCCGCGCCCATGCTCTCGCCCAGCACGTAATGCCTGACGCCGGGGTTGCGCTCGGCGACAAGACGGCTCGCGATCGCGAGGTCCTGACCGAGCCGCCGCTCGCCGACCCAGAGGCCGCGCTCGGGCGCCTCGCCGAAGCCGCGCTGGTCGTAGGCGTAGGTCGCGATGCCGTTCTCGGCCCAGGCCGCGGCCGCGCCCGCGAAGGCGTTGGAATAGTCGTTGAAGCCGTGCAGCGCGAGGATCGTCGCCGCGACCTTCCCGTCGGGCCGCCACACGCGCAGCGGCAGGCGCACGCCGTCGTCGGCAAGGATCGCGTCGGTGGCGAGGTGCGGCTTCGCCGCGGCGGCGGCCGCCGCCGAAGTCCGCGACAAGTCGGCTGTGCCCTGGCCGACGCAAGACCAAAGCGCCAGCGCCAGGGCGAGCGCCGCCGCGCGCATGGGGGCGCGCACCGGCGCGGCGCCGATCACGAACCCCCGCCCGCGCCGGTGAGGCGGAGGAAGATGTCTTCGAGCCCGGTCTCCTCGCTGGTCACGTCGCGCACTGCGTAGCCGGAAGCGGCGATGGCGGCGAGCACCGGCGCCAGCGAGGTCCGCGTCGGCGCGTAATGAAGCACGAGTTTTCCCGGCGCCGCCAGCTCGAGCCCGAGCGAAGCGAGGTGCGGCGGCAGCGCCGGCATCGGCCGCTCCAAGGTCAGGGTCAGGGTCTTCTCGTCGATCTTGGCGATCAATGCCGCGGTCGTGTCGCAGGCGACGACGCGGCCCTTGTCGATGATGGCGATGCGCTCGCACAGACGCTCGGCCTCCTCGAGATAATGCGTCGTGAGCAGAATGGTGGTGCCCGACGCGGCAAGGTCGCGCACATGGCCCCACAGCTGCTGGCGCAGCTCGACATCGACCCCGGCGGTGGGCTCGTCGAGCACCAGGACGGGCGGCGCGTGGACCATCGCCTTGGCCATCATCAGCCGCCGCTTCATGCCGCCCGACAAGGTGCGCGCGGGCGCGTCGGCCTTGTCGGAAAGTTGCAGCATCTCGAGGATGCGGTCGGTGCGGCGCTCGGATTTCGGCACGCCGTAAAGCCCCGCCTGCATCTCCAGGAGCTCGTGCGGGGTGAAGAACATGTCGATCACGATCTCCTGCGGCACGCAGCCGATCGCGGCACGGGCCTGGCGCGGTTCGCGCTCGATGTCGATGCCCCATACCGTGACGTCGCCCGCGGTCTTGATGACGAGCCCGGCGAGGATGTTGATGAGGGTCGACTTGCCGGCGCCGTTGGGGCCCAGGAGCCCATAGATCGAGCCGCGCGGGATGGCGAGGTCGATGGCGTCGAGCGCCGTCTTGCCCGGCCCCTGGCGCGAGCCGCGATAGATCTTGGTGAGGGCCGAAATCGTGACCGCGTTCGCGGGCCCGGCGCGGCTCGCCGCCACGTCGCCCAGACGCTCGATGAGAATTGGAGAGGTGGTCATCGATTGTGGTGTTAAGGCGAAAACGCCGGAAGGATCAAGTTGGAAATAGGCCAGCCGATCCGGGATTGCAGGGATGGAAAGCGACCGCGCCGTCTCGTGACGCCGACCCGCATGCGGTGAGTTCGTACCGCATGATTGATGGCTCCGGGTCGAGGCCGTGAGTCCCGGCTCCTGCGACGCGATCAACAGAGATCCGGCATGGCCGAATTCACCCGCTGGCCGGACATGCGGCAGACATCGGGGAACCGACGTGAGTGGCCCTCATCGGACACCCGTTTGGCACGATCAAGGCGCGCATGGGCGCGACGCACATCCTGATGAAGACGCTGCAGCGCGTCGCCGGCGAGACGGCGCCGCACGCGCTCGGGTACGGCCTCATCCGCGTCATGAATGTGGCGCCTAGGGTCGTGATGTCAGGGGCATGGTGGACATGACCGCTGCTGGCGCGACGGCTCGCGCATTCGCCCTCTGCTGTATCGCGGAGTATGCTTCCGTTTTTGCATTAGAAATTAGTACCATTTCGTCTTCGGGGCTGATTGCCTTCCTATCGAGTTGCGCGGCGAGCGCTTCGCGTTTTGCCAGATAAGCGTCTAGAATGTCGATGTCTCGGAACTCGGCTCCCGCGTAAAGGCTTCTAATTGCGGGATTGGCGCATTGTTCGGTGGCCAGCTCGGACCCGAGAACGCCCGACAAAAACTGCTTTTCGCAATAGGTCCGAATCGCTTCGGCTTGTTGCGCGACCGCATTCCAATCCCGCTCGGCGGGAATGCAGGCGGAGACCAGCGCGGCGATTACTATCATGAGACGCATATGACGACTCATCGACCATCCCCGCTGTCGCCGCCATCCTAACATGGAAAAGGGGTCCAGGCCGAAGTTCCGATCGGGGAAAGGGCGCCAATCTGTCGATCCCGGCCGCGACAGACCCGGTTTTGCTTCGGGGCCGGAGTCACGGCCAACGAGATCGTGATGTTCGTCGAGGCGGACACAAAAGACGACGTGGAACCAGCCTCTCGTCTTCGCACCGCCCCGAGAAAATGCGACGCGCAATCGCGCTCCTTAGAGCGATGTCCGTTGCCGGCACGAACGCAAACTGCTGCGATGCCCGCGTGTCGGCCGCTTTCGGTGCATCATCGGACGTGACGAGCGCATCGCTGGACTGGCGTTGTTGACCCAACTGCGACATGAGGCTCGGCGAGAAGTTCCTTGGTCTTTTCGCCACGTCGGGGAAGTTTGCCCGCGTCGGCCTTGTTGGCAGGCTTGAATGGGCGCAACATGCCGCTTGCGAAGACCGGCATCGCTGAGAAGGTCGACGCAAATGATGAAGACCGTGGACTGCAGGGGTTGATCGTGCGGGGAACGAACATCGTGGCGCCGTGGTGCATAGCGATCGCGCTGCTCGTCGGCGGGACGAATGCGGGCTTGGCGCAGTCGGTCGACTGCGTCAATCCAGGTGATCTTCAGACGGCGATCGATGCGCTGACCGCCAATCAGACGCTCACGATCACGGGCATTTGCTCGCCAGCCAGCGCTATTGTCGTTAACATTCCCGGGGTCACGCTCATCGGCTCCGCGACGATCGACGGGCCGGTCATCGTGTTCGCGTCAAATGTAGTCCTGGCCCAACTCACGATCGATGGAGCGCTAAACACCAACGCACAGGTTGGCATCGAGGTTATTGGCCAAAATCTGATCGTTAACAATTGCACCATTCAGAATTGGCCCAACAACGGCATTGAGGTCGACAATTATTTTAGCGTCACGATATTCAATAGCTTCCTCCAGAACAATTCGGGTTTCGGAATCGAGGTGCAGACCGGCGGGAGCGCCTTGGTCGGCGGCGGCGCCCAGTATGATCAAGGTGCCGGACCGGTGACCGTTTCGGGTAATGGCACCGGCGGCGTCAATGCCACAAGCGCCAGCTTACAGATTAATGAAGCGACCATCTCCGGCAACACGGGCGGGCCGGCGCTCCAACTCACCCACAGCTCGGCCGAGGTGACCGGCGGCGGAACCATCTCGTCGCCGACGGGCTTGATGCAGCCGACGATCCTGATGTTGCACTCGGCCCTTAAAATGATCGGCCCGTCCCTGACCGTCACCGGCAGCGGCCAATCAAATGCGATCTATGCAGAGGGGAACTCCACCGTCACGATGCAAAGTGCATCGGTCGCGGACGACGACGCCAACGATCCGACTATTCTCGTCGACGATGGCTCCGCGCTCTTCTCGATGGGCGGCAACACGATCTCCAACATCGCGGCTAGCGGCATTGCCATCGAGGCCTCGAACGGTTCGAGCTTCCATCAACACATCGCCAAGCAATTCAATGCTCCTGCCGCTGCCGACATGATAACCGGCGCCGGCTCGGTGCAGGTCGAAAGCAACATGGAACTCGGCACAGGCGCATTGGCGCCGTCGAGTTGGTCCGGCACCATCAACGTGGCGCAGAACTCGTCGCTGCGCATGGATGGCGGCATCACGGTCACCGGCGCAGCGAAGTTGTCCCAGGCCTCGAACGGATTTTTCAACGTTTCTAACGGCGGCCTGAACATCATCACCGGCGGCGTCACCTGTCCAGCGACGACCAATCTCAGCGCCCATGTCGCCGGCCCCACCCTCGTGCTTCTGACCTCGAGCGGGCCGAGCGCGGTGACGATCGGCAACGCCCCGCCCGATTGCCTCGCCTTTTAGATCGCGAACCAGCTTGCCCTGTTCCCCAAAAATTCGGACGTCTGAGGCTATGGACCGATCACCCGTGAGCTTGCCCATACCTGGACTGGTCACTCGGGAACCGCGGGAATTTCCGAAAATGGCACTTCTCGAACGAACCACCTGCCCGCACGCCTTTCCGGAGTTGGGGGAAAAGCGGCCATTACCCGAGCAACGCCAAACCGGCGCTATTGACCCACAACGGTCATCGACCGTACGCCATTTCGAGGCGCGTGACTCCGACAGGTTGATCGGCGATTGGAAAAGTGTTTGCCCCGGACAAGGCGCCGCTCGGAATGATGGCGTCTGAGCGTTGTGCTAATATCTTCGAGTTCCTCCCAGCATCGAATCAGTTGAGGATGAGAACCATGCTCAGGACACGGCTTTGCGATCTCCTCGGCATCGACGTACCGATCATCCTGGCAGGGATGGGGGCGGGCGCCACGTCGGCGGAATTCGCCGCTGCGGTCTCCAATCAAGGCGGGCTTGGAAGCGTTGGCTCGCTCTTTCGCCCCGCCGACCTGGTCAAGCGGGACATTGACCTATTACCCACCCTGACCAACCGGAACTTCGCGATCAATCACATTCCGCAAACCTTGGATGTTGAAAGCTTTCGCCACACCTTGCGAGCTCGCCCTGCCGTCATTTCCTTCGCCCTGGACGATCCGGGCGATCTGATCCGCCAGGCGCAAGAGGTGGGCTCTCTCGTCATGCTGCAGGTCACAACGGTCGCCCAGGCAATCGAGGCAGCCGAACACGGCGTCGATGTGATCATCGCGCAAGGCACGGAGGCCGGCGGTTATGGCGGGTCTATCAGCACGATGGCGCTCGTGCCGCAAGTCGTGGATGCGGTGTCGCCAATTCCAGTTGTCGCGGCGGGCGGTATCTACGATGGACGGGGTATTGCTGCGGCCCTGATGCTGGGAGCCGTCGGGGTCAACATGGGCACACGCTTCCTTGCCTCCAAAGAGTCGCCCATCGACGACGATTGGAAACAGGCCATCATCGAGGCGCGTTCCGAGGACGCGGTAAAAGCGGAGGTCATCAACGACATCATTCCGGTGCCGGGCACCGTTGGATTCGGCACCGTCGGTAGAACTCTGCGCACGCCGTTTCTGGATGAATGGGGCAGTAAACGCGATGAAGCGCGCCGTAACGGCGCACGCCTTTGGGCGGAAATTGGCGAGAGACTTCGACGGGGACAACGCCGAGAAACGCTTGTTTGGGCGGGCCAGACCGCTGGCGGCGTTAGAGAGATCCTGACGGTCTCGGAAATTATGCGGCAATTGGTCGATCATGCTGAAGCCGCCTTGGCGCGAGCTCCCAGACCGCAGTGAAGGGGCTGCGGGCCCACGCCCTTCATCCCCGCGCCGTGCGTTTGCAATTTCTGCTCATGGCATTTTCGGACTTTGCGCGATGTCTCGCTCGAGTCCGAAATGCTTTGCACATCGGACATTGAGACCCGAGGCCGAGCCATCGGCATTTATGGGTAGCCTTGGAACCGATGGGACGGACGAAGCGTTTGGACGCGGGCTTGCAACGCTCGTGCAAGCATGCCGATTGATTGCCCAGCGCCGCCGCCTGTATCATCGCGCCTGCCGTCAAACCTCACGCGACAGCCGATCCTCGGACGAACGATGACGGCCTATTACGTTTATTGGAACCGGATCAGGAGGCGCGTCCGCGTCCATCGGGCGGAATGCTCGGCCTGCCGTTACGGCAAAGGGATGCATCTCGGAAAAATCGCGGCCGGCCGCGGCGATACCTACGATTGGGTCGCGGCGAATGACTACGGTCACGCCTTGTCGCTGGCCCGCGGCCACGCGGCCAGGCTGGGCGCCGAAGTGATTGACTGCGGCCTGTGCAATCCGCAACGCTCGAACTGAGGCGCGACCGTCGCCTTGCCGACCTTGCGCGGAACACGGGAGAAGATGCTGCACATGGAGCCATTCGAGATCATCACCGTCGATACGCCGGTCGTCGCCTGCGACGGCGGCGTCGAAGGTCATCCGCGCGTCTTCCTCAACCTCACCGCCACCGGCTCGGTCGAGTGCCCCTATTGCTCGCGCCTGTTCGTGCGCCGCGGCGCGGGCGAGGGCACAAGCGCGAGCCCGCCGGCACCGAAGCCGTGAGCGCCCCCCGCCACGTCTTCCTGGTCGACGGCTCGGGCTTCATCTTCCGGGCCTATCACGCGCTGCCGCCGCTGACGCGGGCCGACGGCACGCCGGTCGGCGCGGTGCTGGGCTTCTCCAACATGCTGCTGAAGCTGCTCCAGGGCACCGACGCCGATCACATCGCGGTGGTGTTCGACGCCGCCAAAACGAGCTTCCGCAACCGCATCTACGACCAGTACAAGGCGCACCGCCCCGACGCGCCCGAAGACCTCGTGCCGCAATTCGCCCTGGTGCGCGAGGCCACCGACGCCTTCAACGTGTGCCGCATCGAGCGCGAGGACTACGAGGCCGACGATCTGATCGCCGCCTACGCCACCAGCGCCACCGCGGCCGGCGCCAAGGTGACCATCGTCTCCTCCGACAAGGACCTGATGCAGCTCGTCTCCGACCGGGTCGAGCTCTATGACCCGATGAAGGACAAGCCCATCGGCGCGGCCGAGGTGCAGGAGAAGTTCGGCGTCGGCCCGGACAAGGTCATCGACGTCCAGGCCTTGGCCGGCGACAGCGTCGACAACGTGCCGGGCGTGCCCGGAATCGGCGTCAAGACCGCGGCCGAGCTCATCAATGCGTATGGCGACCTGGACAACCTGCTGGCCCACGCGGCCGAGATCAAGCAACCCAAGCGCCGCCAGTCGCTCCTCGACTTCGCCGAGCAGGCGCGCATCTCGCGCCGCCTCGTCACCCTCGACCGCGCCGCGCCGCTGCCGGTGCCGCTCGAGGACCTCGCGGTGCGGCCGCCCGACCCGGCCCGGCTCGCCGCCTTCCTGACCGAGCAGGGCTTCCGCTCGCTCCTGGCGCGGGTGACGCGGGCGGGCCAGGAACCCAAGCAGCCGCAGCCGCGCGCGCCTGCCGCCAACGCCGCCATCGCGCCCTCGCCGCAGCCCGCGCCCGACCTCGCGCCCATCGCGCAACACTATGAATTAATTCAGGAAATCGACGCCCTCGAGCGTTGGATCGTGGCCGCGACGGCCAACGGCGCGGTCGCGGTCGACACCGAGACCACCTCGCTCGACTCCTCCCTTGCCGAGCTGGTCGGCGTGTCGCTCGCGCTCGAACCCGGGCAAGCTGCGTACATTCCCCTGGGCCATCGCGCCGACGCGCTGGCGCCGCCGCTGCGGCAGATCCCGCGCGACGTGGCGCTCGCCCGCTTGAAGCCGCTGCTCGAGGACGAAAGCGTCCTCAAGATCGGCCAGAACATCAAATACGACATCGCCATCTTTGCCGGCGCCGGCATCAAGGTGGCGCCGACCGATTGCACCATGCTGATGTCGTTCGTGCTCGACGGCGCGCTGCACGGCCACGGGCTCGACGAGCTGGCGAAGCTGCATTTCGCACACGACACCATCAAGTACAAGGACGTCGCCGGCAGCGGCAAGGACCATGTCGGCTTCGCCGCGGTGGCGCTGGAGCGCGCGCGCGACTATGCCGCCGAGGACGCCGACTTCACGCTGCGCCTGCACCGGCGCCTCAAGCCGCGCCTCATCCACGACCACATGCTCGCCTTCTACGAGACGGTGGAGCGGCCCCTCGCTGCGGTGGTGGCGGAGATGGAGCGCGCCGGCATCGCCGTCGACCGCGCCGAGTTGGCCCGCCTTTCAGCCGATTTCGCCGGCCGCATCGCGGGCTTCGAGGCCGAGATCCATCGCCTCGCCGGGCATCCTTTCAATGTCGGCTCGCCCAAGCAGCTGGGCGAGGTGCTGTTCGACGAGCTGGGACTGCCGGGCGGCAAGAAGGGCAAGACCGGCGCCTACGGCACCGACGCCGGCGTGCTCGAGCAATTGGCGCCGATGCACGCGCTGCCGGCGCGCGTGCTCGACTGGCGCCAGCTCTCCAAGCTCAAGAGCACCTATGCCGACGCGCTCATTGACCAGATCAACCCGCGCACCGGCCGCGTCCATACCAGCTACGCGCTCGCCGCCACCTCGACCGGGCGCATCGCCTCGACCGATCCCAATTTGCAGAACATCCCCATCCGCACCGAGGAAGGCCGCAAGATCAGGCGCGCCTTCGTGGCCTCGCCCGGCCATCTCCTGATCTCGGCGGATTACAGCCAGATCGAGCTGCGCTTGGCCGCGCACGTGGCCGAGGTCGAGCCCCTGAAGCTCGCCTTCCGCGCCGGCGCCGACATTCACGCCTTGACCGCCAGCGAGGTGTTCGGCGTCCCCGAGGCGGGCATCGACCCCAACCTCAGGCGCCGCGCCAAGGCGATCAATTTCGGCATCATCTACGGCATCAGCGCGTTCGGCCTGTCGCAGCAGCTGGGCGTGCCGCAAAGCGAGGCGTCGGATTACATCAAGGCTTATTTCCAGCGCTTCCCCGGCATCCGCGCCTACATGGAGCGCACCAAGCTCGAGGCGCGCGACAAGGGCTATGTCGAGACCCTGTTCGGGCGGCGCTGCTACATCGTCGGCATCAAGGACCCCAACCCGGCGCGCCGCGCCGGGGCCGAGCGCCAGGCGATCAACGCGCCGCTCCAGGGCGCCGCCGCCGACATCATCAAGCGCGCCATGCGCCGCGTGCCCGGCGCGCTCGCGAAGGCCGGGCTCAAGGCGCGGATGCTGCTCCAGGTCCATGACGAGCTGGTGTTCGAGGCGCCCGAGGGCGAAGCCGAGGCCACCGCCGCGCTGGTCAAGGACGTGATGGAAGGCGCCTGCGCCCCGGCGCGCGAGCTCTCCGTGCCGCTCGTCGTCGAGACCGGCATGGCGCGCAACTGGGACGAGGCGCATTGAGGGGGCGGCCTGCGTTTCGGTTTGCCGCGCGTCGGCCCGCGCGGTAACGTGTTATTGACGAGCGAGCGCCGATCATGCCGTCCAAGCCGAAGGATAAGATGCGCGCCTACCGCGAGCGGTTGCGCAGGCAAGGTTTGCGGCCAGTGCAGCTTTGGCTGCCGGACACGAGGTCGTCACGCTTCGCGGCGGCGGCACGCCGGCAGTCCCGCCTCGTTCGCGACGATCCCGCCGAGCAAGAGACTCTGGACTTCATCGAAGCCGCCATGGATACGAGCGGATGGCGATGATGAAACGAGGCGATGTCGTCCTCGCCTCCGCGCCCGGCGACTATGGCAAGCCGCGACGCGCCGTCGTGGTTCAATCCGATTTCTTCAATGAAGTCCACCCGAGCATCGGCGTCTGTCCTCCGACGACCCACCTCGTGGCCGCACCTATCTTCCGCATTTCCGTGACGCCAAGCGCCGAGAATGGTCTTCGCGAAAATTCGCAGATCATGATCGACAAGGTCGTCACGCTTCCGCGTGGCCGCATTCGCGATCCTGTCGGCCGGCTCGACGACGTGACCATGGCGCGCGTGAATCGCGCTCTCGCGGTATTCTTTGGACTCGCCTGACCGTAGGCGGCGATGCGCACGAGCGGGTTCGGGCTGCGGACAGAAAGGAACGGCGGTGGTTGCTGCACGTTTGATGGCGATCGCGCTCGCACTCGTCTTGGCGACGCTTGCCCATGCCGATACGCAGAAGATCAAAATGACGGTGACGTCGCGCACCGCGACGTCCGCCCCTTATTTCATCGCCGTCGAGAAGGGCTATTTCGCGGCGCAGAACCTAGAGGTCGAGTTCGTCGACGCGGGCGGCGGCGTCGCCATTCCGGCGCTCATCTCGGGCACGGTCGATTTCTCGATGTCGGCGGCGGTGTCGGTCGGCGCCAGCATGCGCGGCGCGGCGCTTCGCGTCATCTACACCATGGCCGACCGGCCGCCCTACGAGCTGTGGTCGACGCAGCCGGAGATCAAGACGCTCGCGGACCTCAAGGGCAAGCAGGTCGCCATCATCAGCCGCGGCGACACGTTCGAGATCGCCATGCGGATCACCTTGCGCGACGCGGGATTGCCGCCGGATTTCGTGGGCTACACCGCATTGGGCGCGGGGACGGCGCCGCGCCAGGCGGCCTTCGCGTCGGGCTCGCTGCCGGGCGTGATCCTGTCGTCGGGCGACGTGACGCCGATGAAGAGCATGCCGTTCTTCGCCAAGGCGCACATGATCGTCGACATGGAGAAGTCGATCCGCATGCCCTACACCGGCGTCGCCACGTCGCTGCGCCTCATCGAGACCCAGCCCGAATTGGTGAAGCGGTTCCTGCGCGCCATGGTGCGCGGCGTCCTCTACATGCGCGCATTCAAGGCGCAGACGGTGGACATTCTCCTCAAGGCCGACCCGGCCAACACGCGCGACGCGCTCGACGCCGACTGGGAGGATTTGATGCCGGCGCTCACGTCGGACGGCACGGCGCCGGAGTCTCTCATTCGCAAGGACCTCGAAGTCCGGGCCACGATCCTCAACATTCCCGACGACAAGATCCCGCCCTCGAGCCAGGTCTACGATTACGCCCCCTTGCGCGAAGTCGCGGCCGAGATCGCGGCGAGCGGATGGAAGCCCGCGCCATAAGGCAGATTCCGATTGGACGCGCGACTAAGCTGCAGCCGAAGGGTCACGGACCAGACTTGCATGACTCAGATCAATGTCGCGTCCCACGGACAATGCTGAGATGCACCTATGCAACGCAAAGGTGGATGCCGTGAAGTCGATTAAATCCGTGGCGGTCGGTGCCGCCCTGCTCACGATGGCGGGGATGGTGGGTGCCGTGGAGGCGCAGCAATCGGGAACGCCGCAAAATCAGCGGGGCGCCTGGGGCAGCGGCTACATGATGGGGCCGGGCATGATGGGTCCTAATGGCATGATGGGCTGGACCGGTCCGCGTGCTGCCATGTGCGGCATGATGACGAGCCACATCGAGGGCCGGCTTGCGTTCCTCAAGACGGAGCTCAACATCACCGACGCGCAGGCCTCGCTCTGGAATGCATACGCCGGCGCTGCGCGCGACAATGCGCAAGCCATGGCAACCCACTGCACAGCGACGATGAGCCCGGCTGGATCGAGCGCGCTCAGCTTGCCGGATCGCCTCGACCAGCACGAACGGTTCATGGCGGCGCAGCTCGATGCCTTGCGCGCCACGAACAAGACGCTGAAGCCGCTTTATGCCGCTCTCAGCGACAGCCAGAAGCAAACCGCCGATCAGTTTCTCGGGGGTCCGATGGGCATGATGTAGGATCAAAGCTTCGCGAAATCTCCTTCCGAGGGTCACATCGCATGGAGCATTTCACGCCTGTCTCGGCCACGGCCGGCGGCATCTCGATCGGCCTCTCGGCTGCCATGCTCTGGCTCGGCATCGGCCGTATCGCCGGCATCAGCGGCATCGTCGGAAGTCTGCTGACGCCGCATGCCGGGGACATCGCCTGGCGCGCCATGTTCATCGCGGGGCTGGTGCTGGCACCGGTCCTCTATCGCATGGCCGGCGGCGCCACGCCTGAGATCGTTCTCCCGAACGCGCCGGCCGTGATCGCCTTGGGCGGATTGCTGGTCGGGTTCGGAACGCGGCTCGGCGGCGGATGCACGAGCGGCCACGGCGTTTGCGGCGTTGCGCGCCTGTCGCCGCGTTCCCTGGCCGCCACCCTTCTGTTCATGGCAAGCGGCTTCGCCACCGTTTTCGTCGCCCGCCATCTCCTTGGAGCGTGAGCGCCATGGCACGCATCCTTGTCGCGCTCGGCGCCGGCCTCCTGTTCGGTCTCGGGTTGACCGTGTCGCAGATGATCAATCCTGCGAAGGTGTTGGGATTTCTCGATCTGTTCGGCGATTGGGACCCAAGCCTGGCCTTCGTGATGCTGGGGGCGATTCCCGTGGCGGCGATCGGATACCGTGTCGCGCGATCCTTGGCTGCGCCCTGGTGCGGCCCGGCCTTTGCCGCACCCGCCCAGAGCAAGATCGATGGCCGCCTCGTCAGCGGCGCAGTCCTGTTCGGTGTCGGCTGGGGAATGGTCGGCTACTGCCCGGGACCCGCGCTTGCTTCCATCGCGCTCGGGAATTGGGCGACCGTTCTCTTCCTCGTGGCGATGCTCATTGGGATGACGGGTTTCACCGGCTTTCAATTCTTCACGGCTCGCCGGTTGCGGCAGGCTTGATCGGTTCCCCTATCGTGCAACCGTTCTTTGCCATCCCGTCCGGTCGTTCGACGGCTTGTCGTTCCGCCTCCAGGTCAGGCCCGCTTGCGGTCATGGAGACAAGTCAACCTTTGCCCGGCTCAAGAGTGGCGAAGCGCCCCTGCACAACGGTCAAAGCGTACCGGAATCGAGCCCGATCCGCATGAATGCGTACAGGAGTGCGTACATTTTGGCGATTCGGCTTCGCTGCGCCCAGGGTGGGGCACTTTTCTAAATTCTATCAATGAGTTACCTTAAACGCGCTGGCTCGCCGCCAGCTTTGCGGGCGCGGTCAGGCGATTGAGCAGCTCCTGCCGCTGCTGTTCGAGCTCGGGCGGGAGGCGGCTGCCGAAGCGGTCGAACAGCTCCTCCTGGTCCTCCGCCTCGGCGCGCGCTTCGGCGGGGTCGATCTCCATGAGCTTGGCGAACTTCTCCCGGGTGAACGAGAGACCCTGCCAATTCAAGTCCTGATAGCGCGGCATCAGGCCGAACGGGCTCTCGACCGGCTCGGGCGCGCGGTTGCGCACGCGGTCGACGATCCATTGCAGCACGCGCATGTTGTCGCCGAAGCCGGGCCAGGCGAACCTGCCGTTCTCGTCCTTGCGGAACCAGTTGACGCGGAACATGCGCGGCAGGTGCTTGACGCGCTGTTCCATCGACAGCCAATGGTTCCAATGGTCCGCCATGTTGTAGCCGCAGAACGGCAGCATGGCGAACGGGTCGCGGCGGATGGCGGCCTGGTTGTCGGCCGCCGCGGTCGCCTCCGACCCCATGGTCGCGGCGAGATAGACGCCGTGGCGCCAGTTGAAGCCCTCGAACACCAGCGGGAAGGTGCGCGACAGGCGCCCGCCGAAGATGAAGGCCGAGATCGGCACCCCGGCCGGGTCCTCCCAGGCCGGGTCGATGCTGGGGCACTGCGCGGCGCTGACGGTGAAGCGCGAGTTGGGGTGCGCGGCGAGGCGGCCGCAGCCGGGGGTCCAGTCGCGGCCCTGCCAATCGATCAGATGCGCGGGCGGCGGATCGGTCAGCCCCTCCCACCACACGTCGCCGTCGTCCGTGAGCGCGACGTTGGTGAAGATCACGTCGCGGTCGAGCGTCTTGATGGCGTTGGGGTTGGACTTGACGCTGGTTCCCGGCGCCACGCCGAAGAAACCGGCCTCGGGATTGATCGCGCGCAGCCAGCCGTCGGGCTGCGGCTTGATCCAGGCGATGTCGTCGCCGATGGTGCGCACTTTCCAGCCGTCGAACGCCGTGGGCGGCACCAGCATGGCAAGATTGGTCTTGCCGCAGGCCGAAGGGAACGCCGCCGCGACATAAGTCTTGTCGCCCTGGGGGCTCTCGACGCCGAGGATCAGCATGTGCTCGGCGAGCCAGCCCTGCTCGCGCCCCATCAGCGAGGCGATGCGCAGCGAGAAGCACTTCTTGCCGAGCAGCGCGTTGCCGCCATAGCCCGAGCCATAGGACACGATCGAATGGTCCTCGGGGAACTGCACGATGTATTTGTGCTTGCCATTGCACGGCCAGGGCACGTCCGTCTGGCCCTCGGCCAGCGGTCCGCCGACCGAGTGCAGGCAGGGCACGTAGTCGCCGTCACCGAGATAGTCGAGCACCGCCTGGCCCATGCGGGTCATGATGCGCATGCTGGCCACGACATAGGGCGAATCGGTGAGCTGCACGCCGATATGCGAGATCGGCGAGCCCAGGGGACCCATGCTGAACGGGATCACGTAAAGCGTGCGCCCGCGCATCGTGCCCTCGAACAGCCGGTCGAGCGTCGCGTGCATTTTCTTGGGCTCGACCCAGTTGTTGGTCGGCCCAGCATCCTCCTCGCGCGCCGAGCAGATGAAGGTCCGGTCCTCGACCCGCGCCACGTCGCCCGCGTCGGAGCGCGCCAGATAGGAATTCGGCCGCTTGACGGGGTTGAGGCGGATGAGCGTGCCCTGGGCCACCATCTCGGCGCACAGGCGGTCATATTCCTCGGCCGAGCCGTCGCACCAATGGACCCGGTCCGGCTTGCACTTGCGTGCGATCTCCTCGACCCAGGCGAGGAGCTTCCTGTTGCGGGTACGCGGGGTGACGCTCATGCCGTCCTCTTTCACTCCTAAGCCACCGTCCGCCCGCGGAATCTCGGACGTTCACGGGCGCGAGCGCGGTCGTCCGCTCGCCTGCTCCGGCCGGGGAATGCGTCGCCCGCCCCCACCGCTCTCCCGCGGTGGGACGAACCGTTTCGAATTCTCGTCCGCTGCTTGAGGCCGAGGCCGGTGCAGCGTGGCGTCAGACGCTTCCCCAGTCGCTATTCTACGAATGCCTGCCGCTATACCGCAACACTGTCTTCGGACCATAAAAGACGACAAAAGACGACGCGGCGGCCCTTAACCTTTAGCGCCGCGCCTCTTCGCCGCGCGCTTTCCGCGCCAGCCGGACGAATTCGCGCCGCACCGCCTCGGCATTGTCCGCCGGCGCGGCGAACTCGAGCCGCGCCACTGCGGCGTCAAGTCGCAGGTCGGCGCCGTCGGGATCGACCCCGGTGACGCGCCACCCGGCGCCTTCGCGGCCAAGCAGTCTTTGTGCGTACAAATCGACCGCCACCTGGTGGTCGCCGTTCATGTGGGCGAGAATGCCGGGCTCGGCCGCGGCGAGGGCCGCCGCCGCCACGGCCGGCGGAACCAGCGCGGCCGCCTCGATCCAATGGATCCGCCCGAACCCGGCGACGAGATGGGCCCGCTCCGGAACGAGGCGCCACAGGTGGAAATCCCCGAACCCGGCATAAGCGGCGGCCGACGGATGGCGCGCGACGAAGCGCTGGAGCAGCCGGTCATCCCGGACGGGCGCGGCTTGGCCCTGGACCGTCACCCTGGCCCCGGTCAGCGGGTCCGCCAGCCCGAAAGTCGCGTCAAATAGCAGCGACGCCCGCGTCTCGCGCCGCAGGTTCTTGGTGTGCTCGGCCAGCTCCGAAATGAGGAGAAGCGGCGACAGGTCGGCATCGAGTGCCACTAGCACCAGCGAGGCGTAGGGCCACCCTGCGAGCGTGGTGGCGAGCGCCGCCCGGTCCGCGCCGCGCATTACCCGCCGAGCCGTCCGTGCCGGGCTCTCGGTCTCCGCCATGTCCTTCCCTTAACGCCTGCTTCTGCCCCAGACAATCCCGGTCCGGGGTCTTCCAGGCACGAATCGTCGAAACCACCTATATAATGGCTAGGTCGGAGGGTGACCGCGCGGGACCCAGCCGCGCCCCGAATCCGTCACAGTGAAGAGCGACTATGGGCCGCTAACACGCGTAGCAAAGAGGTGTCTTGTGGCGAACACGATTGCCTTAGTCGATGATGACCGCAACATCCTGGCATCGGTGTCGATGGCACTCGAGGCCGAGGGGTTCACCGTGCGCTGCTACAGCGACGGCACCGAGGCGTTGCGGGGCCTGACGCAGACGCCGGTCGATCTCGCTATCCTCGACATCAAGATGCCGCGCATGGATGGCATGGAGCTGCTCGGCCATCTGCGCAAGGACAGCGCCATGCCGGTGATCTTCCTGACCTCCAAAGACGACGAGGTGGACGAGGTGCTCGGCCTGCGTATGGGTGCCGACGACTACATCAAGAAGCCATTCTCGCAGCGTCTCCTGGTCGAGCGCATCCGTGCGCTCCTGCGCCGCGGCGAGCTAGCGCGCGACGCCGGGACCGGCGAGGCCGAGCCGGTGATCCAGCGCGGCGAACTAATGCTCGATCCAGGCCGCCATCAATGCAGCTGGCGGACACAGAATGTCGATCTCACCGTCACCGAGTTCCTGATCCTGAAGTCGCTCGCGCTGCGGCCGGGGCACGTCAAGAGCCGCGACCAGCTCATGGACGGAGCCTACGGCGAGCATATCTATGTCGATGACCGCACCATCGACAGCCACATCAAGCGCCTGCGTAAGAAGTTTAAGGCGGTCGACCAGGATTTCGCTCAGATCGAAACCCTCTATGGCGTTGGATATCGCTACCGCGACGCCTGACACGAGCGCCGCGTCCCAACCATCGTTGGCCTCCGCGGCGGCGCAGCAGCGCGAGCGCCGTTATCGCCGCGGCCGCCTGTCGCCGCTGACGCGGCGCATTCTCGCCGTCAACGTCGTTGCGCTGGCGCTGTTGGGGTTGGGACTCCTCTATCTCGGCGAATATCAACAGAGCCTGGTTGCGGCCGAGATCGAGTCGCTCAAGACCCAGGGCCAGATCTTTGCGGCCGCGTTGGGCGAGGGCGCGGTGAGCGATGTCGCGGGCGAGGGCCAGTCGCTGGTCCCCGAACTTGGCCGCGACATGATGCGCCGGCTGGTCGAGCCGACCCACGCGCGCGCCCGGCTGTTCGACGCCCAGGGCGCGCTGGTCGGCGACACGCGCCTTTTGCGCGGACCGGGCGGCGTGGTGCAGATCCAGGAGCTGCCGCCGCCGGGCGAGGGCGGGATCGTTCAGCGCGCCGCCGCCGCGATCTATGATTTTCTCAGCGGTGTGACGCCGTGGCGCGACCATTATCGTCCCTACCGCGAGCGCGAGAACGAGTCCGCCGCCGATTATCCCGAAGTGGGAAAGGCGCTCGCCGGCGACGCCGTCACCGCCGTGCGCGAGGACAAGACGGAGGACGGACTGATCCTTACCGCCGCGGTGCCGGTGCAGCGCTACAAGCAGGTGCTGGGCGTCGTGCTTCTTTCAAAGGGCAGCGCCGAGATCGAACAGGCGGTTCGCGCGGTGCGGTTCGAGATCCTGAAAGTATTCGCCATGGCGCTCGGCGTCACCGTGCTGTTGTCGATCTACCTCGCCGGCACGATCGCGCAGCCAATCCGCCGGCTCGCCGCCGCGGCCGAGCGAGTGCGGCGCGGACACGGGCGCCAGGTTGCGATCCCCGATCTCAGCGCGCGGCGCGACGAGATCGGGGATCTCGCGGGCGCGCTACGCGACATGACGAGCGCGCTGTGGCAGCGTATGGATGCGATCGAGCGTTTCGCCGCCGACGTGGCGCACGAAATCAAGAACCCGCTCACCTCGCTCAAGAGCGCCGTGGAGACGGCAGCGCGGGTCGAGGATCCGGCAAAACAGCGCAAATTACTGGCGTTGGTGCAGGAAGACGTGGAGCGCCTGGACCGGCTCATCACCGACATTTCCGACGCGTCGCGGCTCGATGCCGAACTGTCGCGCGGCGAACTGACGCCGGTCGCGATCGAGCACATGCTCGAGGCGCTGGTCGAAGTCGATCGCGCGACAGCCGGCGATGGCGCGCCGCAGCTCGTTCTGGTGCTGCCCGAAGCGTCCAGCGGCCGTACGGCGCAGCTCGCTGTTATCGGCATCGAGGGCAGGCTGGTCCAGGTGTTCCGCAACCTGATTGCTAACGCGATTTCGTTCAGTCCGCCCGGCGGGATAATCCGCATCGCCGCGCAGCGCCGCGGCGATCGCGTCGAGGTGACGATCGAGGACGAGGGGCCCGGCATCCCCGAGGGCAAGCTCGAGGCGATCTTCGATCGCTTCTACTCGGAGCGACCGGCAGGCGAAAAGTTCGGCACCCATTCGGGCCTCGGCCTGTCGATCTCGAAACAGATTGTCGAGGCCCATCGCGGCACCGTCGGTGCGGAGAACCGTCGCGATTCCGAAGGCGCCATCGTCGGCGCCCGCTTCACCGTGCGCCTACCGGGGGCGTGAGCGAATCTCGGGGCAGTCTGCGGCTTTGTTGCACAGCAGCAACCCTAACGGTCGCTCTGCTAGCCATGGTGGATTGTACGCATATGGTAACTATTTCTTGATTGCATCCCATCGCAACCATTAGGTGCACTGCGAGACCATTGACTTTAACCAATTGGCGGCGCACCTAAAGCGCCCTATGAGCCGAGTCTATGGCACTTCTGTGGCGGTCGGAGGGGAAGGCATCCTGCTGCGCGGAGCATCCGGGAGCGGCAAGTCTGACTTGGCGCTCCGTCTCCTCGACCAGGGCGCCAAGTTGGTGGCCGACGACCAGACCGCCCTCGACCGCGTCGGAGCAACTCTCGAAATGAGCGCCCCGCCCGAGCTAGCCGGCCTGATCGAGGTGCGCGGGCTCGGCATCGTGCGGGTGCCTTATGTTCCGCGCGCCTGCTTGCGACTCGTGGTCGACCTGGCCGCGGCGGACGCGATCGACCGGCTTCCGGAGCCAAGAAGCTGCACTCTCGAGGGCCTGTCCTTTCCGCTTTTGGCGCTCGACCCTTTTGCGGCCTCGGCGCCGGCCAAGCTACGGCTGGCGCTCGAGGCGCTGGCGGCGCCGTCTCTTGCCGGAGCGTTCGCCCCATCATGAGCGACACCGCCCGCGCCGCCCAAGGCCGGCTGGTGGTGGTCACCGGCATGTCCGGGGCGGGGCGATCGACCGCCCTCAAGACGCTCGAGGACATGGGTTACGAGGCGGTCGACAACCTGCCCCTGTCGCTGCTGCCGAACCTGGTGGGTCCGCAGGCGACGCGGGTGCCATTGGCGGTGGGCGTCGACGTGCGGACGCGCGATTTCGCAGTCCCGGCGCTGGTCGAGGCGCTCGAGCACCTGGTCGCCGAGCACAATCTCGATCTCGAAGTGGTCTTCCTCGATTGCGACGACGAGCTGCTGGAGCGGCGCTACACCGAAACCCGTCGGCGCCACCCCTTGGCGCTGGAGCGTCCCGTCGCGGACGGGATCAGGCTCGAGCGGCAGCGGCTGTGGCCCTTGCGCGGCCGCGCCGACGTGGTGATCGACAGTTCCACGCTGATGCCGTCAGACCTGAAGCGCATCCTCCACGGACATTTCGCGCTCGATGCGGAACCCGGCATCGCGATTTTCGTTACCTCCTTTGCCTATCGCCACGGTCTTCCCCGCGACGCCGATCTCGTGTTCGACGTGCGCTTCCTGCGCAATCCCCATTACGTCGATGCGCTGCGCCCCAAGACCGGACGCGAGGCCGATGTCGGCGCCTATATCGAGCAGGACCCGGACTTTGCCCGCCTATTCGACTCGTTGTGCCGCTGGGTCGAAGACGCATTGCCGCGCTACGAGCGCGAGGGCAAAACCTATCTCACCATCGCCATTGGCTGCACCGGTGGCCGCCATCGTTCGGTCTTCTGCGCCGAGCGTCTTGCTGCCTGGCTCGGCGGCAAGGGCCGGCGGGTCGAGCTTGCGCATCGCGACATCGACCGCGGGGCCGCTCCGGCCCAAGCTACGCTCGTGCCGTCATTGAAGGACATCGCATGATTGGCATGGTTCTCGTCACCCATGGCAGGCTCGCCGCCGAGTTCATCGCGGCCCTCGAGCATGTCGTGGGACCGCAGCGCAATGTCGCGGCGGTGTGCATCGGGCCCGACGACGACATGGAGAAGCGCCGCCAGGACATCGTGCGCTCGGTCGCCGAGGTCGATGACGGCAGCGGCGTGGTGCTCCTCACCGACATGTTCGGCGGCACGCCGTCGAACCTCGCGATCTCGATCATGGACCGCGCCAAGATCGAGGTCATCGCGGGCATCAATCTGCCGATGCTGATCAAACTCGCGAGCCTGCGCCAGACCGAAACCCTCGCCAACGCCGTGCGCGGCGCGCAGGAGGCGGGACGCAAATACATCAATGTCGCCTCCCAGCTCCTCGCCGATGTTCGTTGATGGACGACGCGCCCTCTCCCGGCGACGAGACCGCCGGGCGCACCGTCACGATCTGCAACCGGCGCGGACTCCACGCCCGTGCCGCGGCACGCTTCGTCAAGCTCGCATTTGAATTCAACGCCGAGGTCACCGTCGCCAAGGCCGGCACCTCGGTTTCCGGCCGCTCGATCATGGGACTCATGATGCTTGCGGCCGGCCCCGGCACCGAGATAGAGCTTCATGCCACGGGACCCGACGCCGCGCGCGCGGTCGCGGCGCTCGCGGCGCTCATCTCGGGCGGGTTCGATGAAAACTGACGGGGGATCGCGCAAGGACGAGCGCGTGTTGCACGGATTGGCGGTCTCGCCCGGGATCGCCATCGGTCCTGCCTTCGTCATCGACAACAGCCACATCGTCGTGCCCGAGTACCGGGTCGAGGCGAGCGCCGTGCCGGCCGAGCTGGCGCGGTTCAACGACGCCGTCCAGCTCTCGCTGAAGCAGCTTCGCAAGCTCAAGGGCAAGGCCGCCGCGCTGCCGGGTGCCGCCGCCGAGGAGATGGGGTACCTGCTCGACGCGCATCTCGCCATGCTGGCGAGCTCGCGCCTGGTGCGCGGCGTCGAGCGGCGCATTGCCGCGGATCGCATCAATGCCGAGCGCGCCGTCCAGGACGAAATCGGCGAGATCGGCGACAGCTTCGCCGCCATGGGCGATGCCTATCTCGCCGGCCGCATCGAGGATGTCCGCGTCGTCGGCGCGCGCCTGGTGCGCAGCCTGACCAAGACGCCCTATGTCGCTCTCCAGTCCCTCCCCGAGGGCACCGTGATCCTCGCCGAGGAGCTGACGCCGGCCGATACGGCCTTGCTCGATCCGCGCCGCATCGCCGGCTTCGCCACCGTGCTCGGCGGCGCCGAAGGCCACACCGCGATCATGGCCCGCGCCTTGAATCTGCCGGCGATTCTCGGCATCGCCGCACTTCTCACCGATGTCGAGCCGGGCGATACCGTGCTGATCGATGGCGGCGCCGGAACCGTCGTCGTTAACCCGACGCGCGATACGATCGAGCGCTACACCGCGCAACGCGGCCTGCTCGAACGCGAACAGCGGCGCCTCCATCGCCTGCGGCGGCTGCCTGCGGTGACGCGCGACAGTATCGAGATCGTACTTCAGGCCAATCTCGAGCTGCCGCGCGAGCTCGATCAGGCCCTGGCTGCGGGCGCGCAGGGGCTGGGCCTGGTGCGCACCGAGTTCCTCTATATGAACCGCGAGGATCTCCCCGACGAGGACGAGCAATACAAGGCCTATGCCGGGCTGGTGCGGGGGATGGACGGGAAGCCGGTGACCTTCCGCACGCTCGATATCGGCGGCGACAAGCTCGCGGCGCCGCTCAGCGCGGAAATGGCGAGCGAGAGCAACAACCCGGCGCTGGGCTTGCGCGGCGTCAGGCTGTCGCTCAAGGAGCGGCCTCTCCTCGAGGCCCAGCTCGCGGCGATGCTGCGCGCCGCCGCGCTCGGGCCGGTGCGCATCCTGTTGCCCATGATCACCAACGTCGACGAGATCCGCCGGGTGCGCGAGACGCTGAGCCTGGTGGCGCGCCGCCTGCGCCGGCGCGGCGCGCGCCTGCCCGATCCGTTGCCGCCCTTGGGCGCGATGATCGAGATTCCGGGTGCGGCGCTTGCTGCCGATGCGCTGGCGGACGCCGCCGATTTCTTCGCCATCGGCACCAACGACCTCATCCAGTACACGCTCGCCATCGATCGCGGCGACGAACAGCTGGCGTACCTCTATAACCCGCTCCATCCCGCGGTGCTGCGCCTCATCCAGTTCGCGGTCGAGGCGGCGCTCCGGGCGCGCAAGCCGGTCAGCCTGTGCGGCGAAATGGCGGGCGATCCGCGCTATACGCCGCTCCTCCTCGGGCTCGGCATCCGTGATCTGTCGATGGCGCCCAGCAACATCCCGCGGGTGAAGGAGCGCGTCCGCCGGCTCGAGCTGGTGTCCGCCGCGCACCGCGCCCGCGCCATCATGGATCAGCTCGATGACGGCCACATTGCCGCGCTCCTCGACGACTACAACGCCCTGGCATAGCAGTGCATGACCGCGCGGGCGGCCGGGCGATCGATTTTTCCCCTGCGCGATGTGGCAACGGGCCATAATCTGCGGGTCCAGCGGGGCGGTAAGGGGGAGAAGCGGCGTGCTGCTTCGGACATGGCTCGGCATGATCAGCGCGGCTGTGCTCGCGCCCATGCCGGCCTACGCCGCTAGCGCCATGACGGCAATCCTGCCTTCGGCGCTGGTTCTCGTCGTGGCGGCTTCGTGCCTGGGGCTTCTGGTCGGCCACCATCGCCGGCGCGTGCGCGCGCTCGACACGGAAAATCGCCGGATAGCCGGGGCTTTGGCCGACAGCGAAGCGATGCTCGCGGCCTCGCCCACGGCGCTTTATCGCTTCGAACGGCACGAGGACGGCATCTGCGTCAGCCCTGGCCTGCTCGCCTTCGTCGCGGAAGGGAGTGGATTCGCCGCGTTCCTCGCCGCCCTCGAGGAGTCCGACCGGGCCCCGCTCGAGCAGGCGCTCGCCCGGCTTCGGCACGAAGGCAAGGGCTTCGCGCTCGGCGTGCGACTCGCCGCTGGCGGCCGCGCCTTCGATGTCCAGGGGCTGCGCGCAAATGCTGGCGATGGCGCGGCCTGCGATCTCGTCGCGGTGAGTGACGCCGGCCAGCGCCAGGCGGCACAGGGCGAGCGCGATCGTTTGCGGCAGCTGGTGGACGCCGCGCCACGGCCGATGTGGCGCCGTCGGCGCCAGGATCTTGCGCTGGTGGATTGCAACCGCGCCTATGCCGACGCGGTCGACGCGTCGGTCGAGACGGCGCTCGCCGAGGGGCGCGAGCTGGCCGCGGGCGCCGTGCCCCAGGGCGGGCGCGCCTTGGCGCAAAAGGCGCGCAGCAGCGGCGAGGCGCAGTCGGCAAGCCACCACATCGTCATCGGCGGATCGCGCCGGCTGATCGAGGTTACCGAGATGCCCTTGGGCCCCGAAGGCGACATCGTCGGCTTTGCGCGCGACCTCACCGACAACGAGACCAAGGAAGCCGAGCTCGCGCGCCACATCGCCGCCCATGCGGAGGTGCTGGAGAACATCGCCGTCGCGATCGCGATCTATGGGCCCGACGCGCGGCTGACCTTCTTCAACGCCGCCTACGCGCGCTTGTGGAATCTCGAGGAGGACTGGCTCGCGACGGAGCCGACGCTCGACGAGGTTCTGGAGCGCCTGCGCGAGCGGCGTCGCCTGCCCGAGCTCGCCGATTTCCGCGCCTTCAAGCGCCAGCAGCGGGCGATGTTCACCTCGCTCCTCGCGCCGCAGGAAGAGTGGATGCACCTGCCCGACGAGCGCACGCTGCGCGCCGTCGTCAGCCCGCATCCCTTCGGCGGATTGATCTTCGCCTACGAGGACGTGACCGACCGGCTGGCGCTCGAGCGCTCGTACAACACCTCGATCGAGGTGCAGCGCGAGACGCTCGACAATCTCTACGAGGCGATCGCGGTGTTCGGCAGCGACGGCAGGCTCAAGCTGTGGAACCCCGCCTATGCGCTGGTATGGCAGCTTGCGCCCGAGGACCTTGCCGATGAGCCGCACGTGGCCGAGATCATCGAGAAGACGCGCGGCTTCTACGATGACGGCACGGACTGGGCCGATCTGAAGCGGCGCATCATCGCGCGCATTACCGCGCACGGGGCGGCATCGACGCGGCTCGAGCGCCGCGACGGCTCGGTGCTTCAGGCGGTGACGGTGCCGCTGCCCGACGGCAACATCCTGTTGTCGTATCTCGACGTCACCGATTCGACGCGCGTCGAGGAGGCGCTGCGCGAGCGCAACGAGGCGCTCGAGACCGCCGGCCGCCTCAAGAGCGAGTTCGTCGCCAACGTCTCCTACGAGCTACGCACGCCTTTGAACGCGATCATCGGCTTCGCCGAAATCCTGACCAACCAGTATTTCGGCGAACTCAATCCCCGCCAGCTCGATTACAGCCGCGGCATCCTCGACAGCTCGAACCGGCTCCTGTCGCTCATCAACGACATCCTCGACCTGGCGACGATCGAGGCGGGCTACATGCAGCTGGAAACCCACGAGGTCGATGTCCACGCGCTTATGTCGAGCGTGCTGACCTTTACCCGCGAACGCGCGCGCGACCTGGGCTTGCGCCTCCAATTCGATTGCCCGACCACCATCGGCACGCTCCTCGCCGACGAGCGGCGGCTGAAGCAGGCGCTCTTCAACCTGGTCTCGAACGCGCTCAAATTCACGCCTTCGGGAGGGACCGTGACGCTCGCCGCCCGCCGCGAGCGCGATCGCATCGCGTTGGTGGTGGCCGACACCGGCGTCGGCGTGCGCAGCGAGGACCGGGTGCGCATCTTCGAGAAGTTCGAGCGCGGCAACCCGCACGCGCGGCAATCGGGACCCGGCCTCGGCCTGTCGCTGGTCAAGAGCTTCGTCGAGCTGCACGGCGGTACCGTCGAGCTCGAATCGAACCCGGGCGGCGGCACCGTCGTGACCTGCTGGCTCCACGACCGGGCCGAGGCGCCGGCGCTGCGCTCGGCGGGGGATTGAGCCTCAGCTCCGTCCCGGCACGCCCTTCATGGTCGAGTATTCGAAGTGCAGCGCCGCGCCGGGATGGAGCAGCGGGTGGATCGCGTGGGCGGCGAGCGCGGCCTCGGCGAAGCCCGACAGGATGAGCTTGAGCTTGCCCGGATAGACCGCGATGTCGCCAATGGCGAAGATGCCGCGCGTCGAGGTCATGCAGGTCGATGGCTCGACCGCGATGTGCTGGCGCTCGAGTGCCAGACCCCAGCGCGCGATCGGCCCCAGGCTCTGCGACAAGCCGAAGAACGGCAGCAGCGCGTCCGCCTCGAGCCGCCGCGTGCCGCCCGCGAGATCGGCGACGATCACCGCCGCGAGCCTGCCGCCTTCGCCCTCGAGCGCGTGGAGCTGAAAGGGCGTCACCAGCTCGATCCGCCCCTCAGCGGCCAGCGCCTCGAGTCGCCTCGCCGATTCGGGGGCGGCGCGGAACTTGGCGCGGCGGTGGACCAGCATGACGCGCTCCGCCGCCTCGGCTAGCGACAGCGCCCAGTCGACCGCCGAATCGCCGCCGCCCGCGATCACCACCCGCTTGCCGCGGAACTCGTCCCGCCGGGTGATGAAGTAGAAGACGCCGGTGCCCTCGTAGGCCTCGATCCCGGCGAGCGGCGGGCGGTTGGGGCCGAACGCGCCGACCCCGGCGGCGACGATGACCGCGCCCGCCTCGATCGCGACTCGCGCGGTCTCCAGGCGAAACCCGCCATCCGGCAGCGCTGTCAGCGACTGGACCGGATGGCCCAGATGATAGGAGGGCGCGAACGGCGCCGCCTGGTCGGCGAGCCGGTCGATCAGCTCGGCGGCGGAAATCGCCCCGTGGGCCGGGATGTCGTAGATCGGCTTCTCGGGATAGAGCGCGGCGCATTGCCCGCCGGGCCGGTCGAGCGCATCGAGCACATGGCAGCGCAGGCCGAGCATGCCGCACTCGAACACCGCGAAGAGCCCGACCGGCCCCGCGCCGATGATCGCCACGCCGGTGCGCTGCGCTGTCTCTGGCATCGCGCTACCATGGCCGGAAGCGCCCGGCGAGGCAACTCCGCGTGGCCGTTGGGCGTTGCAGCGGAGCCGCGCCGCGTCCTAAAACGCTGGCGTGGATCACGGTTCCTCCTTCGCCCTCGATCTGCCCGACGAGTGCGCGACGGCCGCGCTGGCGGCACGCGTGGCGGCGCGCGCGCGCCAGGGCGACGTGATCGCGCTCGAGGGACCCTTGGGCAGCGGCAAGACCAGTTTCGCCCGCGCCTTCATCCGCGCCCGATGCGGCGGCGCCGGGGACGTGCCGAGCCCGACCTTCACCCTGGTCGAGATCTATGCCGGCGACGGTCCGGCGATCTGGCATTTCGACCTGTTCCGCATCTCCAAGCCGCAAGAAGCGTGGGAGCTCGGCATCGAGGAAGCATTCGCCGACGGCATCAGCCTGATCGAATGGCCCGAGCGGCTGGGGGCCCTGTTGCCGCGCGAACGGCTCGGGATCGCGCTCGCCTTCGCCGCGGAGCCCGATTCGCGCACGGCGACCGTGACGCCCTCGCCGTCGTGGTCCGAGCGCGCCGCGGAGCTGCGCCATGGCTGACCGCGACGCGCGTTGCGCCGCGTTTCTCGCCGCAGCCGGATGGGGCGACGCGGTGCGGCGGCCGCTGCCGGGCGATGCCTCGTTCCGGCGCTATGTGCGGCTCGAACGCAAAGGCGCCACGGCGATGCTGATGGACGCGCCGCCGCCGATGGAGAACGTGCGGCCGTTCCTTGCGGTAGCGCGGCTGCTCCACGGCATCGGCCTCAGCGCACCCCGCATCGACGCCGCGGATGTCGTGGCCGGCCTGCTGCTGCTCGAGGATTTTGGCGATGACACCTACACGCGCCTCCTCGCCGCCGGCGCAGACGAGGCGGCGCTCTACGCGCTCGCGGTCGATGTCCTGATCGCGGTCAACCGCCGCTTCGCCGTCGCGCCCGAACTCCCGTCCTACGATGAGGCGCGGCTCCTGGCCGAAGCCGCCCTGCTGGTCGATTGGTATTTGCCCGCGGTCACCGGCACGCCCGCCGATCCGGCGGTGCGGGAGAGCTATCTCGCGCTGTGGCGCGCGCTGCTGCCGCGCGCGCATGCGGTGCCGGAGACCCTGGTGCTGCGCGACTATCACGTCGACAACCTGATGCGGCTCTCGGGGCGCGAGGCGCTGGCGTCCTGCGGTCTCCTCGACTTCCAGGACGCGGTGCTGGGGCCGATGAGCTACGATCTCGTGTCGCTGCTCGAGGACGCGCGGCGCGACGTTCCGGCCGCGCTCGGTGCCGCCATGCGCGCGCGCTTTCTTGACGCTTTTCCGGGTCTCGATCGCGACGCGTTCGACGCCTCCTATGCCGTGCTGGGCGCGCAGCGCAATTGCAAGATCGTCGGCATCTTCACGCGGCTCTCGGTGCGCGACGGCAAGCCCCAATATCTCGCGCACATCCCGCGCCTGTGGCGGCTCATCGAACAGGATTTGCGCCATCCCGATCTGGCGCCGCTGGCGCGCTGGCTCGACCGCCACGTCCCGCGGGAGCGGCGCCTCGTTCCGCCGCGCCGGCCCGCGGCATGAGAGAGCCTCCGCAAAGCGCCATGGTGCTGGCCGCCGGGCTCGGCACGCGGATGCGCCCGCTCACCGAGCGCGTGCCAAAGCCGCTCGTGCCGGTGTGCGGCCGGGCGCTCATCGATCATGTGCTTGACCGGCTGGTCGCGGCGGGCGTGCGGCGGGTCGTGGTCAACGTCCACTACAAGGCCGAGCTGATCGAGCGTCATCTCGCCGCCCGAAGCGACCTCGAAGTGCGCCTGTCGCGCGAGGCGACGCTGCTCGATACCGGCGGCGGCATCGCCAACGCGCTCCCCCTGCTCGACGAGGTGTTCTTCGTCGTCAACAGCGACGTCATCTGGCTCGACGGCAAGATCGCGGCGCTGACGCGTCTCTCCCGCGCCTTCGATCCCGCGCGCCACGACGCGCGCCTGCTGCTGCAGCGGACCACGACCGCGGTCGGCTACGACGGACCCGGCGACTTCATGCTCGATCCCGCGGGCAGGCTCCGCCGCCGCGCCGAGCACGAAGTCACGCCCTATCTCTTTGCTGGGATGCAGATCCTGCATCGCCGCATCTTCGACGGCGCTCCCGCCGGCGCATTCTCGATGAACCCGTTGTGGGACAAGGCGATCGCGGCGGGCCGCATCGCCGGCCAGGTGCTCGACGGCGAGTGGTTCCATGTCGGCACGCCTTCCGGCCTCTCCGTCACCGAGGCGCGCCTCGACACGCATCGCGTCGAGCGCTGAGCGTGGCGCAGATCTACACCGTTCCGCCCGGGCGGCCGTTTCTCGACAGCCTGGTTGCCGGTCTGATGGCGCGCGCCGGCGACGATCCGGTGGCGCTCGCGCGCGGCACCATCCTGCTGCCAACCCGGCGCGCGGCGCGGGCGCTCGCCGAGGCCTTTCTGCGGGCGAGCGCGGGGCGCCCTCTGTTGTTGCCGCGGCTCGCCGCGGTCGGCGATCTCGATGCCGAAGAACTGTTGCTCTTGGGCGACGAAGGCGAGAGCGACGACGCGCTCGACATCGCCCCCGCCATCCCCGAGCTGCGTCGCCGCCTCATGCTGGCGCGTCTCGTGCTCGCCTGGGGCCGCGCGCAGGGGACGGGACCGATGACGCCGGGCCAGGCGGCGCCGCTGGCCGCCGAGCTGGCGCGCTTCCTCGATGAGGTGCAGGCGGAGGGCGGCTCGCTCGACGATCTCGCCAGGCTCGTTCCCGAGGAACACGCGCAGCATTGGCAGAAAGTGCTGGCGTTCCTCGACATCGTCCGCGTGCATTGGCCGGCGGCGCTCGCCGAGATCGGCTGTCTCGATCCGGCCGAGCGCCGCAACCAGGTCCTGGCGGCTCAAGCCCGGCAATGGCAGCATCGCCCGCCGCCCCATTCGGTAATCGCCGCCGGCATCACCGGCGGCGTGCCCGCGGTGGCCGATCTGCTGGAAGCGGTCGCCGCGCTGCCGCAGGGAATGATCGTCCTGCCCGGCCTCGCGCGCGACTGCGACGACGACACCTGGACCCAGATCGCGGACGACCCGGCCCATCCGCAGCATCTGATGGCGCGTCTCCTGCACCGACTCGCGATCGAGCCCGCGACCGTGCGCGACTGGCCGTCGGCCGGTGTCGCCGGTGCGCCCGATGCGCGTCGCACGCTGGTGTTCGAGGCGTTGCGTCCGGCCGTATCGAGCGATCGCTGGCGCGGACTCGCACCCATGCCGAAGAGTGCGATCGAGGGACTGCATCGGATCGATTGTCCAGGCCCGCGCGAGGAAGCGCTGGTGATCGCGCTGCTGCTGCGCCAGGCGCTCGAGACGCCGGAAGCGACCGCGGCGCTCGTCACCCCCGATCGCGAGCTGGCCCGCCGCGTCGCCGCCGAGCTGCGGCGCTGGAACATCGAGATCGACGATTCCGCGGGCGTGCCGCTGAACCGGACGCCGCCCGGCATCTTCCTGCGCCTGCTGCTCGAGGCGGCGGCGCAGGACTTGGCTCCCGTGCCGCTGCTGGCGCTGCTGAAACATCCGCTCGCCGCGTGCGGACTTGCTCCCGAGGCTTGCCGCGCGCTCGCCCGCCGGCTCGAGATCGCGGTGCTGCGCGGGCCGCGCCCGGCACCGGGTCTCGCCGGGCTCGAAGCGGCGCTGCGGGAGACCGAGACGGCGCACGACCTCGGGCCTTTCGTCGCGGCGATCGGCGCTGCGCTCGCGCCGCTCATCGACGCGATCGCTGCGCGCGGCACCAGCCTTGCGCATTTGGTCGAAGCCCATGTCGCCGCCGCCGAGGCGCTCGCGTGCAGCGACACGGAAACCGGCGCCGAGCGTCTGTGGCGCGAGCCGGCGGGCGAGGCGGCGGCGCACATCGCCAGCGAGTTGATCGATGCCGCCGGCCAATTTCCGGCGCTCGACGGCAGCGACTTTCCCGCCCTGTTCGAGGGTCTCGTCACCGGGCCGGTGGTGCGGCCAGCGTTCGGGCGCCATCCACGGCTCTTCATCTGGGGCCTGCTCGAGGCGCGGCTCCAGCACGCCGACCGGCTCATACTCGGCGGCCTCAACGAGGGCGTGTGGCCGGCGGAATCCGAGAGCGATCCGTTCCTGTCGCGGCCGATGCGCCGCGGCTTCGGCATGCCGCCGCCCGAGCGGCGCATCGGCGTCGCGGCACATGATTTCGCGCAGGCGCTCGGCGCGCGCGAGGTCGTGCTGACCCGCGCCACGCGGATCGAGGGCACCCCGACCGTGCCGTCGCGCTGGCTGTTGCGGCTCGACGCGGTCCTGACCGCGGGCGGGCTCGGCCCGATCCTCGCGGCGGCGGACGAGCCCCTGGCGTGGCAGCGCGAGATCGATAAATCGGCGCGCATCGCGAGCGTCGCGCCGGCGCCGCGCCCCCCCCTCGCGGCGCGGCCGCGCCGTCTCAGCGTCACCGAGATCGAGACCTGGGTCCGCGATCCCTATGCGATCTATGCGCGCCGCGTGCTGCGCCTCAAGGCGATCGATCCGCTTGACGCCGATCCGGGGGCGGCCGATCGCGGCTTGATGATCCACCAGACGCTCGACCGCTTCCTCAACGCCTATCGCGGCGTGCTTCCGACCAATGCGGTCGAGCGCCTCGTCGCCCTGGGGCGCGAAGTGTTCGGCGCCGCGTTGGAGCGCCCGGGCGTGCGCGCCTTCTGGTGGCCGCGCTTCGAGCGCATCGCGCGCTGGTTCGTGGCGCTAGAGGCCGAGCGCCGCGCCGGCCTCGCTGCGATCGCGGCGGAGCGCAAGGGGAGTCTGATGCTCGGTGGGCCGGGCGGGCCGTTCGAACTCGTCGGGCGGGCGGACCGCATCGATGTGCTGCGCGCGGGCGGGCTGGCGATCGCCGATTTCAAGACCGGGACCTTGCCGCAGCGCGACGACGTGGCGCTCGGCTATGCGCCGCAGCTTGCGCTCGAAGCGGCGATGGCGGAGGCGGGCGGTTTCGAGGGCGTACCGGCGGCGCCGGTGGCGGAACTCGCGTTTTGGCACCTGAGCGGCGGCGATCCGGCCGGCAAGGTGCAGCCCATCGCCGATAGTCCAGCCGCGCTGCGCGCTCGCATCGACGAGGCAGTCGCGGGGGTGCGCCGCCTCATCGCCGAATTCGACCTTCTGGCGACGCCCTATCTCTCCGTGCCACGGCCGGAGAAGGCGCCGCGCTACAGCGATTATGGGCATCTCGCGCGGGTCAAGGAATGGTCGGTGCCGGGCGAGGGCGAGGGTGGAGGCGAAGAGTGATTCCGGACCGGATCGGCGATCATACGCAGGGCCGCGCCTGGGATGGCGGCGTCTCGGCCTGGGTCGGAGCGTCGGCCGGCACTGGCAAGACCACGGTGCTGACCGACCGCGTCCTGTCCTTGCTGCTCGGCGGCTGCGATCCCGCGCGCATCCTGTGCCTCACCTTCACCCGCGCCGCCGCCGCCGAGATGGCGAACCGGCTCAACGACAAGCTCGCGCTGTGGGCCGTCGTGCCGGATGGCGCGCTGGCGCAGGATCTGCAGCGGCTCGTCGGGCGGGCGCCAGGCGACGACGACCGCGACCGGGCGCGGCGCCTTTTCGCCCGCGTCCTCGACACGCCCGGTGGGATGAAGATCGAGACCATCCATGCGTTCTGCCAATCGCTGCTGCGCCGCTTCCCGCTCGAGGCCGGCATCGCGCCGCATTTCGAGCTGATGGACGAGCGTAACGCCGACGAGGCGCTGGCCGAGGCGCGCGACGACATGCTGACCGAGGCGCGGATCGGCGCCGATCCCGCGCTTGCCATTGCCCTCGCCGAGGTGACGAGCCACGCCGCCGAATCGACGTTCGACGATCTCATGCGCGCGCTCGTCGACGAGCGCGCGCGTTTCGCCCGCGCATTGTCCGAGGGGATCGGGCGCTTCCGCCAACTTCTGGCCCGGCGGCTCGAGATTTCGCCGGATGCGACGCCAGCGGCGATCGTCGCGGCGGCTTGCGAATTCGATGGCGCGACGCTTGCCGCGGGCGCGCGCTATATGATCGAGCGCGGCAGCAAGCGCGACCGCGAGCGCGGCGAGGCGATGGCGCGCTTCCTCGCGGCGCCGGTGGAGGGCCGGCCCGACCTATTCGACGCTTATTGCGCCGTTTTTCTCACCCATGAGGGCGACGAGCGCAAGGACATCGTCACCAAGGCGATCGCGACTGGCGCGCCCGAGATCGAGGCCGCGCTCCGTCGCGAGGCGGAACGGCTCGAGCGCGCGCGGCGCGAGCGCGCCGCGGCATCGCTCATGCGTGCGACTCTGGCGCTGGCCGCGCTGGGCGACCGCATGCTCGCGCTTTACCGCAGCCGAAAGGACGGGCGCGCGCTCCTCGATTACGACGATCTCGTGCTCGGGGCGCGCGATCTCTTGTGCGGCGAGGGCATTCCGTCCTGGGTTCTCTTCAAGCTCGACGGCGGCATCGATCACATCCTGATCGACGAGGCGCAGGATACCAATCCCGAGCAGTGGGAGGTGGTGGCGAAGCTCGCCGACGAGTTCTTCGCCGGCGAAGCGGCGCGTCCCGGCCCGCGCACGGTCTTCGCGGTCGGCGACATCAAGCAGTCGATCTTCAGCTTCCAGCGCGCCGACCCGGATTTCTTTCTCCGCATGCACGACCATTTCGCGGCCAAGGCGCAGGGCGCGGGAGCGGGCTGGCGCAGGGTGAGCCTCGATCTGTCGTTCCGCTCGACCAGCGCCGTTCTCGCCGCGGTCGACGCGGTGTTCGCGCGGCCCGAGGCGAGCGCCGGCGTGGCGCTCGAGGGCGCGCCGATCCGGCACGTGGCGCACCGCGCCGGTCAGGGCGGCCTCGTCGAGCTGTGGCCGGCGGTCGAGCCGGTCGATGCGCCGCCGCCTGCGCCGTGGGAGCTGCCGCTCGAGCAGCGCCGCGCGAGCGTCCCGCAGCTCCGTCTCGCGCAAGCGATCGCCGCGACCATCAAGGGCTGGATCGAGCGCGGCGAGCGGCTCGAATCGCGCGATCGCCGCATCGTCCCCGGCGACGTGATGGTGCTGGTGCGGCGCCGCACGCAGTTCGTCGGTGCCTTGGTGCGCGCGCTGCGCGAGCGCAACGTCGCGGTTGCAGGGTCCGACCGCATGCGTCTCGTCGATCAGCTCGCGGTCGAGGACGCGATGGCGCTGCTGCGGTTCCTGCTCCTGCCGGACGACGATCTCACGCTCGCCACCGTGCTCAAGGGGCCGCTCTTCGGCTTCGACGAGGAGCTCCTGTTCGCGCTCGCGTGGCAACGCGGCGATGACGCGCCGCTGTGGGGCGAACTGCAGCGCCGCGCCGGCAAGAACCCGGACTTCGCGCGCGCGGCGACGCTGCTGCGCGAACTCATGGGCCGCGCCGATTACGCGCCGCCCTACGAGCTCCTCGCCGAGATCATGGGCGAGCGGGGCGGACGGCGACGCTGGCTCGCGCGGCTCGGCCCCGAGGCGGCGGACGCGCTCGACGAACTGATGGCCGCCGCGCTCGCCTACGAGCGCAGTCACGGGCCGTCGCTGCAGGGTTTCCTCCATTGGCTCGGCGCCGGCGACATCGTGGTGAAACGCGACCTCGACGAGCGCGGCCGCGACGAGGTGCGGATCATGACGGTGCACGGCGCCAAAGGACTGCAGGCGCCGATCGTGTTCCTGCCCGACACGCTGCAGGTGCCGACGCAGCCGCTTCGCGTCGTCTGGGCCGATGACGGGCTGGCGCTGTGGGCGGCCGACAAGGCGTGCGGTGCGCTGGCATTCGATCGCGCGCGCGCGGCCGCGGCGCAGCGGCGACAGGAGGAATACCGCCGGCTGCTCTATGTCGCGATGACGCGCGCCGAGGACCGGCTCTATGTCTGCGGCTGGCGCAACAAGCGGAACCCTTCGCCCGGCACCTGGTACGATCTCGTCGCCGCGGGGCTCGCCGAGGCGGAAGGGGTCGAGCGATTCGCGTTCGCGTCGCCCGCCGCGGACGGATGGGCGGGACCGGGCTTGCGTCTCAGCACGCCGCAGACCGCCAAGCCCGTGAGCGATACCCGTCTGTCCGAAGCGGCCTCCGCTCAAATCGCCTTGCCGGCTTGGGCGAGCGACGCGCCCAAGCCCGAGCTGATCCCGCCCAAGCCTCTGGCGCCGTCGCGCCCGGAGGGAACCGAGCCGGCGCCGCGCTCGCCGCTCGGCGGCGACGGCGGCGCGGGCTTCCGCCGCGGCCTGATCGTGCATCGCCTGCTACAGAGCCTGCCTCAGCTCGACCCGGCCGCGCGTGCCTCCGCCGCGCGGCGCTTTCTCGCGCGGCCGGTGCATGCGCTCTCGGACGAGGCGCAGGCGGCGATCCTCGCCGAGACGCTGGCGGTGCTGGAAGAGCCCGATTTCGCGCCGCTGTTCGGCCCCTTGTCGCTGGCCGAGGTGCCGGTGGTGGGGTTGGTCGACGGCAGCGCGATCTCGGGACGGATCGACCGGCTGTTGGTGCGGGACGACACGGTGCTGATCGTCGACTACAAGACCCTGCGTCCGGTGCCGGCGAGCGAGGACGACATCCCGCCGCTTTATCTCGAGCAGCTTCGCGCCTATCGCGCAGCGGTCGCCGCGATCTATCCCGGGCGCGCGGTGCAGTGCGCGCTGCTGTGGACCGAAGGGCCGCGCCTCATGCGGGTCAGCGATGCCCGCCTCGTCCGGCCGCGCCATTGACGCTCGTCGGGTCGGTTCCTAGATTCCATTTCCGCATCTCGGGAGAACTCCATGAGCACCGCCAAGGTCACCGATCAGTCCTTCGAGACCTCCGTCCTGAACGCGCCGGGGCCTGTGCTGGTGGATTTCTGGGCCGAGTGGTGCGGCCCATGCAAGATGATCGCGCCCTTTCTCGAGGATCTCGCGAAGGACATGGAAGGCCGCGTCACCGTCGCCAAGATCAACATCGACGAGAACCCGCAGACGCCGATGAAATACGGCGTCCACGGCATCCCGACCCTGATCCT
>Ga0209415_10000467_pt1 | contig 74868 bp, 76 predicted proteins | sample PeaSoiSIISIP2007_FD_187696 | JGI IMG/M metagenome (GOLD analysis project Ga0209415, IMG submission 187696) | Peat soil microbial communities from Weissenstadt, Germany - SII-SIP-2007 (SPAdes) (version 2) | ecosystem: Environmental > Terrestrial > Soil > Wetlands > Peat | place: Germany...
CTGTTCGCCCATTAAAGCGGTACGCGAGCTGGGTTCAGAACGTCGTGAGACAGTTCGGTCCCTATCCGATGCAGCCGCAAGTGAATTGAGAAAGGTTGTCCCTAGTACGAGAGGACCGGGACGAACGCAGCTCTCGTGTGACAGTTGTCCTGCCAAGGGCATGGCTGTTTTGCGACCTGCGGGTGGGATAAGCGCTGAAAGCATCTAAGTGCGAAGCCCGTTTCAAGATAAATTCACTCACTGGATAACCAGGTAAGGCCCGTGGCCAGACGACCACGTTGATAGGCCGGAAGTGTAAGTGCGGCAACGCATTCAGCTGACCGGTACTAATCGGCCGAGGGCTTGGAGTTTGATGCTCGTGCTCGTTCTAGGACGCTCAAGGAGCCGGCCCCGCCGGTTCGGGCCACGACAGTGGCCGAGCGCACAGTTTCCGGTGGTTATGGCGGTGGAGATCTACCTGTTCCCATTCCGAACACAGAAGTCAAGCCCACCCGCGCCGATGGTACTTGGGGGTTCCTCCCTGGGAGAGTAGGTCGCCGCCGGATTTCTTGAACAACCCCCACCTCGCGGTGGGGGTTGTTCGCGTTGCACGCGTTGCGCGCGAAACCTGCGGATCCCGGTGTTACATTCTCGCTGGACCACCGGTGGCCACGGAGGCGACGACGGGCCGACCGGGTCCGGTCGATGGAGGGGGCGGCTCGAGGTGGACCGTGGACGCCGCCAGCACTGACGCGACCGCGGCGAGCGCGCCGGCGGCGGGTCGTCGCCCGCCGCGGCGCCCGTTGAGCCTCGGCGCGCTCGAGCACGGGCGCCTCGTCGCCTGGTGGCGCCCCGAAGTCGTGCTCGGCGTGTTGGTCGGACTCTACGTCGCGGTCTTCGGGTGGCTGACGTGGCTCCAGCAGGCCAACTTCGGCACCTTTGACTTCGACCTGGGCGTCCTCGACCAGGAGATCTGGCTCGCGGCGCATCACCTCAACCCGTTCGTGACGATTCGCGGCCTCAACATGTGGGCCAACCACGTCAACCCGATCGTCTACCTGCTCGTGCCGTTCTACTGGCTGGGCGCGGGCGCGCACTTCCTCTACTTCGTCCAGACCCTCGCGCTGGCCACGACCGCGGTGCCGCTGTGGCTGCTGGCGCGCGACCGCTGGCGCCAGCCATGGCTGGCGCTGGGCGTGCCGGTGGCGTGGCTGCTCTACCCGGCGGTCGAGTGGATGACGTGGTGGCCGTTCCAACCCGAGTACCTGGCCACGCCGGCCTTCGTCTTCGCCTACTGGTTCGCCGATCGGCACCGATGGATCGGCTACTGGGTCTGCGTCGGCCTGGTGCTGGCGACGAAGGAGGACGCGGCGTTGGCGGTGGTGGCCCTGGGCGTGGTGCTGATCGCGCGCCACAAGGTCCGGGTGGGCCTGATCACCATCGGTGTGGCGGTGGCGTGGTTCGTGATCTGCCTCGAGGCAATCATCCCCCTCGCGATACCGGGCGCGGCGCCCTACTTCCTCTACCAGTACTCGGCCTTCGGGTCCTCGACCTGGCAGATCCTGGTCAACGTGGTTCGCCGGCCCTGGTTGTGGTGGGACTCGGTGGTGCGCTGGAGCCACGTGCACTACTACCTCGAGATGCTCGCGCCGACCGCGTTCCTGTCGCTCGCGGCCCCGGTGACGATGCTGCTCGTCGTGCCCAGCCTGCTGGTCAACGCGGCCAACAATCAGGGCTACGCGATGGACATCCGCTTCCAGTACACGGCGCTCATCGCTCCGGGGCTGTTCATCGCCGTGGTCGAGGCGGTGGGCCGGGCGCGCGGCGCGCGCGTTCGACTGGTCCGGGCCCCGCTCGTGGCGGCGCTGTGCGCGTGCGCGCTGGCCGGCAACGTCGTCTGGTCACCCTCGCCCTTGGACACGGCCACCTACCACGCGGGCATCTGGTCGATCGACCCGAGCCCGCGAACCCGTGAGATCACCGACCTGCTCGCGCGGGTGCCGGCCAACGCGGCGGTGTCGGCGAGCTATTCGATCGTGCCGCACCTGGCGCATCGCGACCGCATCTTCTCGTGGCCCAACCCCTGGATCCGCTCCTACTACGGCATCAGTGAGACCGAGCCGGTCGAGCATCCCGGCGTGGTCGACTACCTGGTGCTGGACCTGACGCTGGACACGCCGGCGACGACCGCGCTGGTGGACCGGCTCACCGCGCCGGGCGGAGCGTTCCGCGTGATCGCCTCCAAGGACGGGGCGCTGCTCGCGGTGCGCGTGCGTCACGGGTGAGCGCGACGAGGCTCGGCGGTAGGCTCGACGGGTGAGTTCCCGCCCTTCGGACCGTCGACGGTCCACGTCCGCGTCGCCCTCGCGCGGCCCGCGACGCAGCGGCGCGGCGACGCCGCGATCGACGCCGACGGAGCGCGCCGGTCGGCCCGGCGAAGATCGCGACCCGCGACGGGCCGAGTCGTCGGGCACGAAGAGGCCCCCTCGCTCGTCGGGATCGGCCCCGCGCGCGCGCCCGGTGCGCCGCGATCGTGACGAGTCGGGAGAGCCGCGCGCCGCGGCACCACGACGGGGGACCGGGTCGCGCCCGGCCCGTCCGAGCTCGGGACCCCGAGCCGCCGCCCCGGCGCGCCGCGAGTCGCCCGCGCCCCGGGACCGCGGACCGCGACCCCGTGACGGGCATCCGAGCGCGAGCGCCGGCGCCGCCCGGGGTCGATCTGCGCGTCCGTCGCGCGCCCGGCCACCGACCCGTGAGCTGACGCCCGAGCAGGCGCAGCGTCGCCGCGCGGGCGACGTGGCCCGAGAGCGAGGGTGGGGTGGCGTCGCGCGAAAGGGCGCGGTCAACATCGCCTCGACCGGGCGCGAGATGGTGAGCCGGCCGGCGTCACGCCCGAGCCCCACGCCGAGCGAGGAGTGGATCGAGGAGAGTCGCCCGGCGCGCGCCGCCGTGGTCAGCGCGGCGAAACCCCGTGCGCCCTACGCGCTGCCCGGCGAGATCGCCGCCGACGTGCGCAAGGCCTTCGTCGGCACGAGCTACATGCGCGAGAAGATGGTGGTGACCCTGGCCCGGGCGGCGGACGCCTACGACCGCCGGCGCTTCGAAGAGGCCCTGCGCCTCGGGCGCACCGTGGCCGACGCCGTGCCGCGCGTGGGGGCCGTGCGCGAGCTGACCGGTCTGGCCGCCTATCGGGCGGAACGCTGGCCGATGGCCAAGGTCCACCTGCGCGCCCACTACGAGATCACCGGCGACCCCGAGCATCTGCCCCTGATCATGGACTGCGACCGCGCCAATCGACGATTCCGGGCCGTCGAGAAGGTGTTCGCGGAGTTAAGCGATGCCGAGCCGAGCGCCGAGGTCCTGACCGAGGGCCGGATCGTGATGGCCGCCACCCTGGCCGACCAGCGGCGCTACAGCGAGGCCGTGGAGCTGCTGGTGCGCGCGGGCGGGACCAAGCAACTGCGCAACCCCTCCTACCGCCACGTGCGCCTGTGGTACGCGCTGGGCGACATCTTCGACCGGGCCGGGGACGTGACCTCGGCGCGCGAGCTCTTCGCCCGCGTGGTCCTGGCCGATCCCGACGCCTACGACGCCCGCGACCGGCTGGGCGACCTGGGTCCGGTCGTGCGCAAGAACCGCCCCAAGCGCACGACGCCGGTCTCCAAGAAGAAGGTCGACTAGTCCTACGAGGTCATGCCGCCCAGGCCCACCAGGGCCCGGGCGTGCTCGATCTCGCCGAGGTGGCGCACGGCGTGCTGGAAGATCCAGCACTCCCAGGCGTCGCTGCGGGTGATCCCGGCGTCACCGCCGACGCGCGCTGAGAACGTGTGGGCGAGGTCGGGCCCGTAGGGCGCGGCGACCAGGACCTCGTCGAGGCTCGCCGGGTCGACGCCGGCCGCGAAGGCCTCGGTGGCGGCGAAGACCGCACCCTGGAACTCGATCAGCGCGGCCAGGTCGCCGACGCGCTGGTGGACCATCTCGGCCACGCTGCGGGACTTGCCGTGGTCGGCCACGCCCAGCCCGAGGCGCGACGTCCACGCCGCGTCGAAGAGGGGAGCGGGTCCGCCGAGGAAGCACAGGCTGGCGTCCTCGATCAGGACCTGGTGCACGAGCGAGAACGCGATGGGAAGCACGCCGTCGCGCTCGACGTGGTTGACCTGCTCGAGCGTCATCGACGCGGTCGCCTCGGCGTAGAGCCCGTGCACCGCGCGCAGGCGTCGCGTGAGAGACGAGCGATAGGCGAGGTCCATCCCGCCAGTTGGGCTGATGCGCCCCGGGGGTGGGCGCAGTGTCGTCTTGTAGGCTCGGTGCATGGACATAGCCGCGTTGCTGGGCGACGAGGCGTCGTCGCTGCTCGACCACCGGGCGACCGCCTTTCCCAAGGAGCTCCTCACCCTGCCCGGCCCAGAGTTCGTCAACGACGTGCTGGCCTGGTCCGACCGTTCGCCCACCGTGCTGCGCAATCTGGGCACGCTGTACAGCCACGGGCGCCTCGGCGGGACCGGCTACCTGTCGATCCTGCCGGTGGATCAGGGGATCGAGCACTCGGCCGCCGCGAGCTTCTCGCCCAACCCCGCCTACTTCGACCCGACGCGCCTGTGCGACCTGGCGATCGCCGCGGACTGCAACGCCATCGCGACGACCTTGGGGACCCTGGGCTCGGTGGCGCGACGCTACGTGCACCGCGTCCCCTTCATCGTCAAGCTGAATCACAACGACCTGCTCAACTACCCCAACCTGTCTGACCAGGTGCCCTTCGCCTCCGCGCGCCAGGCCGCCGACCTCGGCGCGGTGGGGGTGGGCGCGACCATCTACTTCGGTTCGCCCGAATCGGGACGCCAGATCCGCGAGATCTCCACGGCCTTCGCCGAGGCGCACCGCCTCGGCCTCTTCACCGTGCTGTGGACCTACCTGCGCAACCCGGCGTTCAAGACCCCCGAGGTCGACTACCACCTGAGCGCGGACCTGACCGGCCAGGCCAACCATCTGGGCGTGACGATCGAGGCCGACATCATCAAGCAGAAGCTGCCCGAAAACAACGGCGGATATACCGCGCTGAAGTTCTCCAAGACGGACCCGCGCGTCTACTCCGAGCTCACCACCGACCACCCGATCGACCTCGCGCGTTGGCAGGTCGTCAACTGCTACGCCGGGCGCATCGGGCTGATCAACTCCGGCGGCGAGTCCAAGGGGGCCGACGACCTCGCCGACGCCGTGCGCACCGCCGTGATCAACAAGCGCGCCGGCGGCCAGGGCCTGATCGTGGGCCGCAAGGCGTTTCAACGGCCCCTGGACCAGGGGGCCAGCCTGGTGCACGCGGTCCAGGACGTCTACCTGGACGACGCGATCACGGTCGCCTGAGCCGGCCCGTGGCCGACGTCGCGGACGCCGGATGGCGCACGTGGGCCAACCTCGTCACGCTGGTTCGCCTGGCGCTGCTGCCGGTGTTCGTGTGGCTCCTCTTCGGCACGGGCCACCGAGCGCTCGCCGCCTGGCTGCTCGCGGCGTTGGGCGCCACTGACTGGATCGACGGCTTCCTGGCCCGACGCCTGGGGCAGGTCTCCAACATCGGCAAGGTGATCGACCCGGTGGCCGACCGGCTGCTCGTGATCGTCGGCCTGGTGGCGGTCGCCACGGCCCAGGGCGTGCCCTGGTGGTTCGCCGGCGCGACGCTGGCGCGCGAGGTGCTCGTCTCGGTGCTGACGCTGGCGCTGGCGGCCCTCGGGGCGGCGCGCATCGACGTCCTCTGGTGGGGCAAGGTCTCGACCTTCTGGCTGATGACCTCCTTCCCGCTCTTCCTGCTCACGACCAACGACCACCGCGCGCCGATGGCCGGCTGGCAGCACGACGTGCGCGACGTCACCTGGGTGATCGGCGTCGCCGGCCTGAGCCTCGCGTGGCTGGTGCTCGCCGGCTACGTGCGACCGGCCCTACGCGCGTTGCGCACGGGACGCGAGGCCCGTCGCCTGGGATAGATTCTGGCCATGTTGATACCTGCCGACCTGCGCTACTCCAGTGACCACGAATGGGCCAAGGACCAGGAGGGCACGGTGCGCGTGGGCATCACCGACTACGCGCAGGACGCGCTCGGCGACGTCGTCTACGTGGACCTGCCCAAGGTCGGCGCCGCCGTCACGGCGGGTGGAACGCTCGGCGAGGTCGAGTCGACGAAATCGGTGTCGGAGATCTACGCGCCGGTGTCGGGAACGGTGAGCGCGGTCAACGCCGAGCTCGCCACGTCGCCCGAGCTGATCAACTCCGACCCCTACGGCGCGGGGTGGATCTGCGAGATCGCGACGGGCGACGCGGCGGAGTTCGGCGCGCTGCTCGACGCGGCCGCGTACGGCGAACTGACCCACGAGTAGCCCCGACGGTGTCGGGGAAACTTCTGTAGGGTGGCAGCCGTGCACTGCCGTCGGTGTGGGGAGATCCTCAACGAGAACGCCAACTTCTGCTGGGCCTGCGGGGCACCACAGGTCGACGCGACCTCATCGGAGACGGTGGCCGTGCCCGTCGTCAGCGCACCCGACGCCCCCCAGCCCGGCGTCAACCGCAACCCGCGCGGCGCGCACGGTGACGAGTTGGTGATCGCCTCGGGTCAGAAGGCGGGCACGCGCTTCGAGCTCGCCAAGGAGACGACGTCGGCCGGCCGACACGAGTCGTCGGACCTGCTGCTCGACGACGTCTCGGTGTCGCGGCACCACGCGGTCTTCACGCGCACGGCGAGCGGTCGGATCACCCTGCGCGACCTCAACTCGCTCAACGGCACCTACGTCAACGGGGTTCGCGTGGAAGAGACGGCGCTGCACTCGGCCGACGAGGTGCAGATCGGCAAGTTCAAGCTGGTGTTCTGGGAGGCGGCGCTATGAGCGTGGCGGGGGGGCGCATGAGGATCGGCGAGGTCCACGCGCTGCTGCGCCAGGACTACCCGGACATCGAGCTGTCCAAGATCCGCTACTACGAGGACAAGGGACTGGTCGAGCCGAGTCGGAGCCGCAAGGGGTACCGCCTGTACTCGGATCGCGACGTGGCCTGCCTGCGCGAGGCGATCCGCCTCGCCCAGGAGGAGTTCGTGCCCCTGCGGGTGGTGCGTCTGCGCCTGGTCGAGCAGGGACTGCTGAGCGACCCGCCCTCTCCGGTCGCGCGCCAGGTCGCGCGCGACGCCGCGGCGAGCGTCGTGACGGCCCCGGTGCGCGCGGCCGCGTCGTCGCGACCCAACCTCACGGTCGTGGACCCGGCAACGCCGGCCGCGCCCGGTGGGCCCGGTGACGACCCGTCGGCGGACGCGCTGGGCGAGCTGGGACTGGACGCCACGGTGCTCAATCAGCTCGTCGCGCTAGGCCTGGTGTCGCCCCTGGCGCTGGCCGGCGCGACGGGCGGCGCCGAGGTCGACCTGCGCATCGCCCGGGCCGCCGGCACGCTGCTGGCGCGTGGCGTCGACGGCCGGTTCCTCGGCGCACTGCGCCGCGTCGTCGAACGCGAGGTCGGGGTGATTGAGGACCTCACCGAGCCGCTGCGCTCGCCCGCGCGGCGCACCTCGCGCGAGGAGTCGCGCGCCGAGGTCGCCGCGGTGGCCGACGAGGTGGAAGCCCTGCGCGGCCTGCTCTTGGAGCGGGCCCTCGCGAGCTACCTCGGGCGTTGACGCAGCGGTCGCGAGACCCCGGGTCTAGGCTGAGTTCGTGGTCGAGGTGATTCTGCGGGCCGTGCGGGTCGACGTCGGCTCCTCGACGCCACTGCTCCTGCTCGAGGAGGTCGGCGGCGAGCGCGTGCTGCCCATCTTCATCGGCGCGCCCGAGGCCACGTCGATCGCCTACGCGCTGCAGAAGCTGACGACGCCGCGACCGATGTCCCACGACCTGCTGGGCCACGTGATCTCGGCGCTGGGCGCCAAGGTCTTCTCCGTGGAGATCACCGAGCTGCGCGACAACACCTTCTACGCCAACCTGCGCCTCGTGCGCGACGGCGTGGAGGTCGAGGTGTCGGCGCGCCCGAGTGACGCGGTCGCGCTGGCCCTGCGCGTCGGGGCCCCGATCCTGGTGAACGACGAGCTGATGGCGGCCGAGGGTCGCGTCATCGAGCTCGAAGACGGTGAAGAGGACGAGACCGAGGAGCGCTCGGAGTCCGACCTCGTGGCGGAGTTGCGAGAGTTTCTCGACACCATTCGCCCCGAGGACTTCAACCGGTGAGACGCGGCCTCATCTCGCTCGCCATCTTCTTCGCGTTCGTCGCGATCTACACGCTGAGCCGCCACACGACCGCCACGACGACCACGACGACCACGACGAGCCTGGCGCCGACCACGACGACGACGAGCTCCGCGGCCGGGGCGACGACCTGCGAGGGCAGCGACTTTCGCGGCGCGTTCAACCAGGGCCAGGGCGCGGCGGGCACCGTCTACGCCAGCGTCACGCTGACCAAGATCACCTCGGGCGGCTGCACGATCAAGGGCTGGCCGCTCCTCACCCTCCAGGACCGCCTGGGCGCCGTCTTGACCTCGTCCACCGTCGACGTGCCGGGGGCGGGCAGCCAGATCACGTTCCTCGACAGCCGGGCGAACCGCGCGCCGGTCCTGGTCACGCTCACGAACGGGTCGACGACGACGTTCTCGCTGGCCTACTCCGACGTGCCGACCGGCAGCGAGACGTCGTGCCCGTCGGCCCAATCGGTGTCGGTCGCGCTGTCCAAGAACGGATCGACCGTGGCGGTTACTCCTCAGTATCCGCCGGCGCCGTGCGACCACGGTCTGATCTGGGTGAGCCCCTTCTACTAGTCGGGACTTTTGTCACATCGGTCCGATGCCACTGGGCACGACCCCGCACGTTCTCGTCCACTACGTTCTCTACCAACAACGCGCGACGGGCCGTGGGGGCGGGTGCGTGAACAGGAGGGCTGGACCATGACGGAAGGAATGACGCCCGAGTCGTTGGGCGCCAAGTTGGAGTTCGTGCCGGGCGAGCACGAGCGGCTCCACCAAGGTGTGCTGGGGCTCATCGACATCGCGGCGGCCACGATGGCCAACATCGCGCCGGCGATGAGCTTCTACTTCGGCTTCGCGTTTCTCGCGATCACCGCGGGCGTGGCGTCGCCGTTGACCATCCTCGTGGCGATCGTCGCCATCGCGCTCCTGGGCAACACGGTGTCCGAGTTCTCCAAGGTGACGCCCTCCACCGGCGGGTTCATCACCTTCATCGGCAAGACCTTCGGCGCCCAGGCGGGCGTCACGACGTCGCTGCTGACGGGCGCGGGCTACATCGCAGCCATGTCGTCGGTCATCGCGATCGTGGGCGGCTTCTTCCAGTACCTCTTGCAGTTCTACAACGTCGGGGGGCTCAAGAGCGTTCCGTGGATCGTCTGGACGTTCCTCTTCTTGGCCTTCGGCGCGTACATGATGGTGCGCGGCGTCAAAGTGTCGACGAAGCTCGCCGGGGCGTTCTTCGCGTTCGAGTTGCTGGTCCTCGTCATCGTAAGCGTCGCGTCGCTCATCAAGTTCCACGGCAACCTGTCGTGGGAGCCGTTCAACCCCGCGAAGATCACCAAGGGGTTCAGCGGGCTCGGTGTCGCGTTCCCCCTGGCGATCTATCTCTTCATCGGGTGGGAGAACTCGGCCGCCCTGGCTGAAGAGACCAGCGAGCCTCGCAAGAACATACCCAAGGCGGTCTTCACGTCGATCGCGCTGATGGGCGTGAGCTATCTCCTCTTCGCCTACTCGACGGTCATCGGATTCAAGAGCAACGTCACGACGTTGGGGTCGGCGACCGTGCCGTTCCTGAGCGTGGCGCACGCGGTGCTGCCGTTCCTCGCGTTCCTCGGCTTCCTGGCGGGCATGACCTCGACGATCGGCTCGATGATCGCCGGCACCAACTCGCAGGCCCGTCTGATCTTCAACGCGGGCCGCGAGGGCCTGTTGCCCAAGTTCATCGGCAAGGTGCACGCCGGGCGCCGCACGCCGATGAACGCCCTGCTGTTCTTCCTCGCGACGTCGACGGGCATGATCCTCGTGTGGGGTGCCCTGCACTTGATCGGGGGCAGCAAGGACTCGGGCTCGATGAGCGCCTTCAACTACTTCTTCGAGTCCTCGACCTTCGGCACGATCCTGATCCTGCTGGTGTACGCGGCGTGCAACGTGGCCTTGCCCTTCTACATCAAGAAGAACCACCCGGACATGTTCAACGGCTTCAAGCACGGCTTCCTGCCCATCCTGGGCACCGCGTGGATCTTCGTTCCTCTCTACTACCTGGCCAAGCCGGGCCAGGCCACGCCCTACGACTGGTTCCCGTGGGCCGCGCTGGTCTACCTCGTGCTCGCGCTGATCTACTCGGTGGCGCTGGTCAGCCGGGACCCGGGCATCGGCGATCGGGTCGGGTCGATCGTCGCGGACGCGTAGCGCGTCGCGCCGCAACTCACCGCGGGGTCGGGGTCACGAGGACCCGGCCCCGCGTCGTGCCGCCGGCGATCGCGTCGAACGCCGCGGGCAGTTGCTCGAGGGTGATCTCGCGGTCCACGAGCGCCTCCAGGTCGATCGACGCCACGACCTCGCCCAGGCTCGACCACACGCGCTCACGTTGGGGCGGGCGCATCTCCACCGAGTCGACGCCGATCAGGGACACCGCGCGCGTGATGAACGGGTAGACGGTGGTGTCGATCTCGGCGCCCGCGACCAGGCCGCTCGCCGCGACGGCGGCGCCGTAGCGCAGGCTGCGCAGGATCTGGGGGAGCGTGAGCCCGCCGACGCAGTCAATGGCCCCGTCCCAGCGCTCGCTCGCGAGGACCCTCTCGGGCCGGTCGGCCACCTCGGCCCGGCCGATCACGTCGACGGCGCCTCGCTGGCGCAGCCACTGCGCCTCGTCGACCGACCCGGTGGAGGCCGTCACCCGGTAGCCCCGCGCGGCCGAGATCGCCACGGCGCTCGACCCGAGGCCGCCGGTCGCCCCGGTGACCAGAACGGAGGCCCCGGGGGCGAGCCCGTGCGCCTCGAGCGCGAGGACGCTGGCCATCGCGGTAAACCCCGCCGTGCCGATGATCATGGCCTGGCGCGCCGAGATCGTGGCGGGCAGGAGATTCACGCACCGGGCGGGTGCGTAGACCCGCTCGGCGAACCCGCCGTCGCGCGCGACGCCGAGGTCGCCGCCGTGCACCGCCACGGCGTCGCCGACGCCGAAGCGCGGATCGGGTGAGGCGAGGACCGTCCCGGCGGCGTCGATGCCGCCGGTGAGCTCGCCGACGCGGCGCACCCGGCTGCGGGGCCGAGCCACCAGCGAGTCCTTGAAGTTGACCCCGCTGTAGTCCACCGCGACGAGCACGTCGGCGTCGTCCGTGGGCGAGGCGGTGACGTCACGCACCGCGCTGGTGAAGGACTCGCCGGACTCGGAGATCACGAAGGCCCGCATCGGCCCCACCCTAGGGGCGGGTCGCGCCCGTCCACCTACGATGGGTTCCATGGCGACGGTCGCGCTCAACGGGCATCCGACGTGGGCCCTGCGAGGTCGCGGTCGAGGGCCCCGGCTCGTCCTGCTGCACGGCGGACTCAGCTCCAGCGCCAGCCTGCTGCGCTCGATCGGTCCGCGTCTGTCGCGTCACTTCGCGGTCTCGGCCTTCGACCGTCGTGGCCACGGTCGCACCGCGGATACCGACGCGCCCTTCCACTACGACGAAATGGCCGACGAGACGATCGCGTTCCTCGAGCTGCTCGGCGGGCGCTCCCACCTGGTCGGCCACAGCGACGGGGGCGTCGTGGCCCTGCTGGCGGCGCTCAAGCGGCCCGACCTGGTGAGGCGGGTCGTGTCGGTGGGATCGAACTTCCACTTCGACGCGGTGGCCTCGCCGGGCAACCTGACCTTCGACGGCCCCGAGTTCGACGAGTGGGCCGCGCAGTACGCCGCCCGCTCTCCCGACGGCCTCGCTCACGCGCGCACCGTCGCGGACAAGAGCTTGACGTTGTTCGCCACCGAGCCCACGCTCACCCCGGCGCGGCTCTCCGAGCTCACCCGGCCGGTGCTCGTGATGGTGGGCGACGACGACGTGGTGGACCTGGAGCACACGGTGGTCCTCTACCAGTCGCTGTCGCACGCGCAGCTGGCCGTCGTGCCCGGCAGCTCTCACGCCGTGCTCAAGGAGCGACCCAAGGAGTCGGCTCGCATCATCCGTCGCTTCCTCACCCAGCGACTGCCGCCGGTGACCCTGCAGCCCGTGCGCCGGGCTCGGCGCGACGAGCGGCCGTGGTGAGGCGGGACCGCGCGAGAGCCCCTCAGTAGGCTTGGGCCCGTGGTGACGCGGTGGAGCGAGGGGCGCACGGCCCTGGTCGGTCGGTGGGCGTCGTTGAGCGCGCTCCAGGGCGACGCGGTGCTCTACGCGCTGGCGGCCGTCTTCGCCCTGGGACTGGCGTGGTTCTCGCGCGAGCCCGCCCAATGGCACTGGGGATACCTCGCCGTCGGCCCCTACGCGCTCGCCGCGCTCGTCGCGGCGTGGCTCGCGCGGCGCCGCATCGGGCGCGACACCCTGATCCGGGTGGTCCTCCTGCTCGTCGTGCTGGCCGGCGCGGTGGCCCTGCCCCTCATCCTCGAGGCGCGCTGGCGCCAGATGGACAACCGCCCGGGACTGGCCCAGCCCGAGGTCGGCGTCATCGAACGGGCGGGCAAGTCGCTGGTGGCGGGCCAGGACCCCTACAAGACGTACGTCAGGAACGGCCACCTCGTCAACGCGGTCAAGGGGTTGCCGGCCTTCGAGTCGTTCTTCCCGTACTTCCCGCTGATGGGCGTCTTCGGCCTGCCGTCGGCCGAGACGCACCGGGGCAACGGCCTGACCGACGCGCGCATCGTGATGTCGCTCATGACCCTCATCGTGTCCGGGATCGGGATCGGACTGTTGGAGACGACGCGACGACGAAAGATCCTGGTGGCCCAGATACTCCTCGTCCTACCCACGGGAGCGTTGTTCCTCGCCACGGGCGGCGACGACATGCCGATCCTCGCGCTGTCCCTGCTCGGCGTGGCCGCGCTCCAGCGACGCAGCAGCGTCCTGGCCGGCGTGAGCCTCGGGCTCGCCGCCGCGATGAAGCTGACCGCGTGGCCGCTCGCGCTGGGCGCCCTGCTCGTCGTGCGCCGCGGCGACGCGCGCCGGGCCTGGCGCACGACGGCTCTCATCATCGGTGCGATCGTGGTGGGGACGGTCCTGCCCTTCGCGGTGCGCTCGCCGCGCGCGTTCATGTCCAACGTCTTCGCCTTCCCGCTGGGGTTGACCTCGGTGAGCTCCCCGGCGGCCAGCGCGCTGCCCGGCCACGTCCTGACGACGCTGTGGTCACCGCTCGGGCACGTGCTGGCCCCGCTGACGCTCGTCGTGGGCGGCTACTACGGGATGCTCTACGTGCGACGCCATTGGCCCCTGGACCTCTCGCGCCTGCTCGGGCTGCTCGCGGTCACGTTCGCCGTCATGACGCTCGTGGCGTCGGCGACGCGCGTGGGCTACCTCATCTATCCGCTGAACTTCGCGTTGTGGTCGCGGGTGTGCCAGGTGGCGCCGACCAAGGTCCCCGAACTGGTCTAGATCGCGCTCGAGTTCTGGTAGATGCGGTAGCTCCAGAAGGTGCGCGCGCCGGCCACGCGCTGCACGGTCACGCCGACCACCCAGTAGAAGGTGTCAGAGCCGGCCTTCTGGAAGAGCAACTGGGCTCGGCCGGAGCTGGACCCGCGTGAGAAGAGGTCCCATCCGCGCGCCGGGAGCTGCGCGGCGTAGTAGCCCAGGACCCTCGCCGAGCTGGCGGTGGTGACGAGCTGTTGGACGCAGTCGTAGTCGCCGGCCCCGCCGTTGGGGTGGCTGGGCGCCGACGTCGTGACCGTGGTGACCGGGGCCACCAGCGCGGTGGCGATGTTGGCCGGGGGGCTCCCCGCCTGCTCACAGCCCGCCAGGAGGTGACCGGCCTCGGTGGCCAAGCCCCCCACGATCAGGGGCAGCGTCGTCGAGGTGGCCTTGACGCGCGGGTTCGCGATGAAGTTGATGGCCAGGAACACGACCAGCGTGATGACGGCCACGCCGAGCACGACCGCGGCGGGCAGGATGCTGGTCGTCGTGGTCAGCGGGGGCCTGACCTCGTCGTTCACCCGTTCCAGCCTAGGTGGTCGATCGCACCATGGCCCCGGCCGAGGCGCCACTCGGCGGCGCCGGTGAGGGCGGCCAACACGAAGGACTTGGCGTCGCGCACCGCGTCGGGCACGGATCGCCCGAGCCCGAGGCCGGCGCAGATCGCCGCGGAGAGCGAGCAGCCGGTGCCGTGGTCGTTGCGCGTGACCACGCGAGGGGCGTCGAAGACGGTCACGCCCTCGGCCGACACCAACAGGTCGGGCGAGCGCTCCGCGGTCACGCCGCCGGCGGTGGCGTGACCGCCCTTGACCAGCACGCAACGCGGTCCCCACGACAGGATCGTGAGGGCGAGTTCGCGCATGTGCTCGAGCGTGGTGACGTCGCGCACGTCCACGCCGCACAGCACCGCGGCCTCGTGAAGGTTCGGCGTGACGACCGTGGCGAGGGGCACCAAGGCGTCGCGATACGCGCCGGGGCCGCCGTCGGCCATCAGCGCGTGCCCGGTCGACGAGACCAGCACCGGGTCAACGACGAGGTGGGGGAGTCGACCCGCCGCGGCGAGGGCGGCGACGGCGTCGACCGTCGCCGGCTGGCCGAGCATGCCGGTCTTGACCGCGGCCACCGCGAAGTCGTCGAGCACGGCGTTGACCTGTTGGACCACCATGGCCGGCTCGATGAGGGTCACCGCCGTCACGGCGAGAGTGTTCTGCGCGGTCACCGCGGTCACGGCGAAGGTGGCGTGGACCTCGAAGGCGCAGAAGGTGCGCAGGTCCGCCGCGACGCCGGCGCCACCGCCCGAGTCGGTCCCGGCGATGCTCAGTGCGGTGATCGGCTCCACGGCGTCAACCCTACTGAGACGGCGAATCGGGTTAGTACGCTGTGCGCGTGGAGGATCGGTTCGTCGTCGGCTCGCTGTCGTCACCGTCGCGACTCGTCATGGGCACCGGCGGCTTTCGCTCGCTCGCGGTCCTCGAAGAGTCCCTGGTCGCGTCGGGATCGACCATCGCCACGGTCGCGCTGCGACGCGTCGACCCCAACGTCGAGGGTTCGATCTACGACCTGCTCGCGCGCCTGCACATCTCGCTGCTGCCCAACACCGCGGGGTGCTTCAGCGCGGGCGAGGCGGTCAAGACCGCGATGCTCGCGCGGGAGGCCTTCGACACGGCCCTGGTCAAGCTCGAGGTGATCGGTGACGAGACCACCTTGCTGCCCGACACCACCGAAACGCTCGCCGCCGCCGCGCAGCTGGTGGACGAGGGATTCGAGGTCTGGGCCTACACCTCCGATGACCTGGTGGTGGCCCAGCGCCTCGAGCAGGCGGGCTGCGTCGCGGTGATGCCGCTGGGCTCGCCGATCGGCTCGGGCCTCGGGGTGCGCAACCCGCACGCGCTGGCCCTGATCGCCGAGCGCATCGGTGTGCCGGTCCTGCTCGACGCCGGGGTCGGCACGGCCTCGGACGCCGCCCTGGCGATGGAGCTGGGGTGCGACGGCGTCCTCGCGGCGTCGGCCATCAACCGCGCGTTGGACCCGGTCCTCATGGCCGGAGCCATCCGCGACGCGGTGCGCGCGGGGTACGGCGCCCGTCAGGCGGGCCGGATTCCCCCGCGCCTGGTGGCGGAGGCGTCGTCACCCACCCTGGGGCGACCGGATCTGTTCGTCCCGTGAGGTCCCCGGGAACTACACTGGTGTAGTCCCCGGCGTCGCGCCGGGGGCGCCTCAGTCGGGAGGGGTGCGATGCCAGAGTCAGTGACGACGCGATTCAGTGGGCCGACGGTGTGTCGGCTGACCGGCGTGACCTACCGCCAGCTCGACTACTGGGCGCGCACCGACCTAGTCACCCCGTCGATCACCCCGGCGACCGGCAGCGGGTCGAAGCGGGCGTACTCCTACGGCGACCTGCTCGAAGTGAAGGTCATCAAGTCCTTGCTCAACTCCGGCGTGTCGCTGGCGCGGGCCCGCCAGGCGGTCGAGTGCCTGCGCAACGCCCTGGGCGCCGACCTGGCCTCCGCCAGCTTGGTGCTCAGCGACGCCGGATCGGTGCTCGCCCAGAGCGACGGCGAGCTGGTGGACCTGCTGCGAGGCGGTCAGGGAGTCTTCAACATCGTGCCGATGGCCGGCGTGGTCGCCGAACTCACGACCACGTTGCGTCAGGCGCAGGTCGAATCGTCGGAGAGGGAGTCGCGCACGGCGTGAGATCCTCGTCATCGGTCGGCCCCGCACGCGGCCGGCACCCCAGCGTCGTGGCGCCGCGCGCGGCGCGCTTCGCCCACCCCAGCGAGGAGGTCTTCGCGGCGCTGCTCAGCCTCTACGGGCTCACTTGGTCCTACGAGCCGATCGAGTTCCCGCTGGCGTGGGACGAACGCGGCCAGACCACTAGGGCCTTTCGTCCCGACTTCTACGTGGCCTCGCACGACCTGTTCATCGAGCTCACAGTCCTCGAGCAGCGACTCGTGACGCGCAAGAACCAGAAGATACGAGAGTTCCGCACGCTCTACCCGCAGATCGCCCTGATGGTGGTCTACCAGCGCGACTTCTCTCGTCTCCTCACCAGCCACGCGCTGGGAACCCTGGAGGACTTCGCGGCGTAGTATGGCCGGCGTGTCCGACCGGCGGCCCTTCCTCTACGACCTGCACGTGGAGTTGGGGGCCAAGATGGTCCCCTTCGGCGGGTGGGAGATGCCCCTGGCCTACGACACGGGCACGGTGGCCGAGCACCTCGCCTGCCGGCGCGACTCGGTCGTCTTCGACGTGAGCCACCTGGGCACCGTGCGCTGCGACGGACCCGGGATGTTCGGCGCGCTGCAGTCGACGCTGACCAACGACCTCAACCGGATCGAGCCCGGCCGCGCGCAGTACACGCACCTGCTCAACGACGACGGCTTCGTGGTCGACGACATCATCGTGTGGTGGGTGGGCGAGAGCGAGTTCGATGTGATGCCCAACGCCTCCAACACCGAGGGCGTGCGCGCCGCGTTGCCCGGCGTCGACGTGACCGACCAGCGCTGCGTACTGGCCGTCCAGGGACCCCGCGCCAAGGAGCGCGCCGCCCAGGTGGATCCCCGATTCGGCGCGGTCGGCCGCTTCCGCGTCCACACCTACGACTACCAGGGGGTCGAGGTGCGCGTGGCCGGCACCGGCTACACCGGTGAGGACGGCATCGAGATCGCGGCGCCCAACGAGGTCGCCGGGACGATCCTGCGCCTGCTGGTGCGCGAGGGCGTCACGCCCGCGGGGCTGGGCGCGCGCGACACGCTGCGCCTCGAGGCCGCGCTGCCCCTCTACGGCCACGAGCTCACCACGTCGTCGACCACGCTCGAGGCTCGTCTCGGGTGGGTACTGGGCTTCGACAAGCCCACCTTTCGGGGTCGGGCCGCGGTCGAGGCCGAGCGCGCGCGCGGCGTGCGACGGCGTCTGACGGGCGTGGCGACCTCGACGCGCCAGCCGCTGCGCGACGGCGGCGAGGTGTGCGTCGACGGGGCGCCGGTGGGCACCCTCACGTCGGGGAACTTCTCACCGGTGCTCGGGCACGGCATCGGCCTGGGCCTGCTGAGTGGCGAGCCGGCCGCCGCGACGCCGGTCACGATCGAGCTGCGCGGGCGCAGCGTGCCCGCCGAGATCGTCGACCTGCCCTTCGTCGCCAAGGCCCGCTGATGGCCGACTACCTGCCGCACACGCCCTCCGAGGTCGCCGAGATGCTCGGGTTCCTCGGGCTCGACTCCCTCGACCAGCTCTTCAGCCTGGTGCCCGCGGCGGTGCGCCTGTCGGGCGGGCTGGACACGCCGGCCGGACTCAGCGAGCCGGACGTGGCCGCGACGTTCCAGCGCTACACCGCGGCCAACCGGGCGACGTCGGCGCTGACGTGCTTCGCCGGGGCCGGCGCCTACGACCACGAGGTCCCCGCCGTGGTGCGCGCCCTCGCGGGACGTTCCGAGTTCGTCACGGCCTACACGCCCTACCAGCCCGAGGTGGCCCAGGGCGTCCTCCAGGCGGTCTTCGAGTTCCAGACGATGGTGTCGCGCCTCAGCGGGTTGCCGATCGCCAACGCGTCGCTCTACGACGGCGCGACCGCGCTGGTGGAGGCGCTCAACATGGCCCACGGTGCGACGGGCCGCTCCAAGATGGTCGTGTCGGCCGGCGTGCACCCGCACTGGCGCGAGGTGGTCACGACCTTCGCCCGGGGCACCGGCCACGAAGTCGTCGTGGTGCCCCTGCGTGACGGGCTGACCGACTGGTCCGGGGTCGACGTGAGCGACGCCGCCGCGATCGTGGCCGCGTACCCGAACTACCTCGGTGTGTTGGAGGACCTCGCGCCGGCGCGGGCCCGCGCCGACGAGAGCGGGGGCCTCTTGGTCGTCGCGGCCGACCCGGTCGCCGCGGGCGTGCTGCGCACCGCGGGCCAGTGGGGGGCCGACGTGTGCGTCGGCGAGGGCCAGCCCTTCGGCACCGCGCTCGGCTTCGGGGGCCCGTACCTGGGCCTGTTCGCCTGCAGCCTGGACGAGGTGCGGCGCCTGCCCGGGCGCATCGTCGGCGAGACCGTCGACTCCAACGACCGGCGGGCCTTCGTCACGACCCTGCGCGCGCGAGAGCAGGACATCCGCCGCGAGAAGGCGACCTCGAACGTCTGCACCAACCAGACGCTCATGGCGGTGACCGCGGCGATCCAGCTGGGCTGGCTCGGCACGGCGGGGCTGCGCGAGGTGGCGACGCGCTGCGCGCAGGGCGCCCACTACCTCGTCGACCGGGTGCTCCAGGTCCCCGGGGTGAGCGCGGTGTCGACGCAGCCCTTCTTCCGCGAGTTCGCGTTCCGGGTGCCCGGCCGGGCTGACGACGTGCTCGGCGCGATGGCCGACGAGGGGATCCTGGGCGGCCTGTCGGTCTCGGCGCTCACGCGTGGGCCGGACCCCTCGGCCGAGGCCGTCGAGGACGTCGTGCTGGTCGCGGTGACCGAACGGCGCACCCGCGACGAGCTGGACCGCTACGTCGAGGTCCTGGCCAAGGTGGTCGGGTCGTGAGCGCCGCCGGCGGGCGCGCCGCGTCGGCCCCGCTGATGGGCCACGCCACCGAGCCCACCATCTTCGAGCTGTCGGTGCCCGGGCGCCGCGCCTACCAGCTGCGCACCACCGGCGTGCCGGCGACGGCGCTCAACCAGCTCGTGCCCGCGGCGCACCTCAACGAGGCCAGCGTCGCGATGCCCGAGGTGTCCGAGCGCGACCTGGTCGGCCACTTCACGCGACTGTCGCACCGCCAGTACTCGGTCGACCTCGGCGCGTACCCGCTGGGGTCGTGCACGATGAAGTACAACCCGAAATTCTGCGACCAGGTGGCCGCCGACCCCGGCCTCAACACGGTGCACCCCGGCGCGCCGGCGCCGCTCATCCAGGGCTGGCTGGAGATCCTCGTCACGCTCGAAGAGCGGCTCTGCGCGGTGACCGGCATGGCCGCGGCGACGCTGCAGCCCTCCGCGGGCGCGGCCGGCGAGCTGACCGGCCTGCTGCTGATGCGCGCGTTCCACGAGGCCAACGGCGACGTGCGCACGCGCGTGATCATCCCGGACTCGGCGCACGGCACCAACCCCGCCTCGGTGACCCTCGGCGGCTACGAGGTCACCACGGTGCCGTCCAACGACCGCGGACTAGTCGACCTCGACGCCCTGCGCGCGGCGCTCGGCCCCGACGTCGCGGGCATCATGCTCACCAACCCCAACACGATCGGCCTGTTCGAAGAGGAGATCATCGAGATCGCCACGGCGGTCCACGACGTCGGCGGGCTGCTCTACTACGACGGCGCCAATCTCAACGCGATCCTCGGCGTCGTGCGCCCCGGTGATATGGGCTTTGACATCGTGCACATGAACCTGCACAAGACCTTCGCCACGCCCCACGGTGGGGGAGGACCCGGCGCGGGACCGGTCGCGGTCTCGGCGCGCCTGGCCGAGTTCCTGCCCGGCCCGCGCGCGGCGCGCGCCGCGGGCGCCGGCTACGAGTGGACCACGCCGGCGCGATCGATCGGGCGCGTGCAGGGCTGGCACGGCAACGCCATGGTGCTGGCGCGCGCCCTCGCCTACATCGACGTCCACGGCGCCGAGGGGCTGCTGCGCGTCGCCCAGCACGCCGTGCTCAACGCCAACTGGCTGCGCCGTCGCCTGGCCGACACGCTGCCCGCCGCCTACGACCGCACCTGCATGCACGAGTGCGTGCTCAGCGCGACCGCCCTCAAGGCGCGCACCGGCGCGCGCGGCCTCGACGTGGCCAAGGGGCTGCTCGAGGAGGGCTTCCACGCGCCGACCGTCTACTTCCCGCTCATCGTCGAAGAGGCCCTGATGTTCGAGCCCACCGAGACCGAGAGCCCCCAGACGCTCGAGGCGCTGGCCGAGGCCGTCGAGCGCATCGCGCGGCGCGCCGAGACCGATCTCGACGGGCTGCACCACGCGCCCCAGACGACGCCGGTGTCGCGCCTGGACGAGGCCCGCGCGGCGCGCCACCTGATCGCGACCGAGGACGCCGCGGACCGCTAGCCGGCCTCGGGACGGTCCACGTCGCTGATGTGCGCCAGCACGCGGCGCAGGAGGCGCGCGAGCTCGCGCTGCTCGGGCGCGCTGAGCGAGCCGACCGCGAGCGTCTCGTGACCGTTGAAGATCGGGAAGATCTCCTCGATGAGCGCCGTGCCGGCCCGCGTCAGGGCCACCGAGACCCGGCGTCGGTCGTCGCGGTGGGGGATGCGCCGGACCAGGCGCCGCGCGACCAGGGTCTTGATGACGCCGGTGAGCGTGCCCTTGGTCACCCCGGCCTCGCTGGCCACCTTGCCCGTCTCCTGCTCGCCCCAGATCCACAGCACCCACAGCACGGTGAAGGCCACCCAGCTGAGGTCGTAGGCTCCGAGGACCTCGCGCTCCATGTGATTGCGCACGGCTGCGCCGGCGCGATAGATGTTGGCCACCGCGCTCATGGCGTTGAAGTCGAGGCTCTGGCCCTGGAGGCGGGCCCGGATGTCGCGCTCGGCCGCCGAGACCACCGACGAGGACGAGCTGGCGATGCGACGCGACACTAGGGCTCCAGGGTGCGCCCGCCCGCGAACGTCGTGCCGACGCAGCGGAAGTAGCCGGCGATGATCTCACGCGGGGCGAGGCTGGCCAGCTCCTCGGTCGGCGAGTCGAAGAGCGTCAACGTCGCCGTCCCGGCGAAGGCCGGCCCGAGCTCGACGTCCACGCCCGACATCGTCACGACCTCGGCCAGGCTGTCGCGCCCGTCGAGCTCGATCCCCGGGAACCACCGGTGGTGCAGCATGGGATGACCGTTCACGAAGCCGTTGGCGGGCGCCGGACCCTCCAGCGTGACGGTCGCCTCGGCCAGGCGCCGGTCGCCCGCGGCCAGGGTCATGCCGAATCGGCCGCCGGCCTCGAGCCGGGGGCCGGCCCGACCGACGCTGACCGGCCGGGTCTGGCGGATCGAGCCGAGCTTCTTGGGGTATCCCTGGAGGTACCCGCGCACCATCGCGAAGTCGGTGTCCACCCAGATGAACAGGCAGCGGCTGTAGAGCGCGCCGTCGTAGCGGCAGCGCACCACGACGAACGCCTCGCGGTACTGGGCGCGCACCGGGTCGAGCAGCTCGGCGCCGTCGGCGCCGCAGCTCTGCCAGTCGGCCCAGATCAGGGCGACCGCGCCGGGGTCCTCGTCGTCGCGGGCGAGCTCGACGCCCGCGGGCAAGAGGGCGCCGACCGCGGCGGGGTCGGTGCGGTACTCGACCGTCAGCAGGTCGCCGGAGTAGTGCCAGGGCGGTGGCGGGAGGATCGACGCGCGTCCGCTGGGCGTGCGTGGGAACGGCAGGCCGTGCAGCGTCACCCCCCACCACCCGTCCAGCCGTGCGCCGGTCGGTCGAACCAGATGTGGACCTGGCCGGTGCCGATCGCGTTCTCGTAGGCCGAGAACAGCCGTCCCGGCGCGACGCAGTCCACCCCGCCGAGGGCCGCCGCCATCATCTGGTAGTGGGCGAAGCGGGCCTCGGGCTTGAAGGCCAGGAAGTCGACCAGGCCGTTGAGCACGCTGGCGTGATCGCCGCGCACCAGGGCGTCGATCACCGCCTTGTCGGCGCTGCGCGCACCCTCGCTGAAGATGTGCTCCTCGCCCGCGGCCTCGTGCTGGCGCAGCGTGCGCAGCGTGTGGAACGTGTGGCTGAGCGCGCCCGAGGCGATGAGCACGACGCGCAGGTCCGACTCGGCCACCGCCTGGGCGATGACGCGCCCCACCGTGGCGAAGTCGCGCGGCTCCGCGGTCTGGCAGGTGCTCACGGTGACCCACGCCTCGTCGTCCTGCAAGAAGCCCAGGAAGTTCGTCGTGGCGTAGGCGATGGGCAGGTGCTCGTTGTCGATCGGCGTGATCCAGCAGTCCGGGGTGGTGTCGGCGATCGCGCCGACGCGGTGGGCGAAGTCGGGGTGGCCCGCGATGTCGTAGGGCACGCTGGACATCCCGCGCGGCAGCTCCTCGGAGGTGAAGTGTCCCTTGCGGCGCTGGTGGGCGGTGATCACGAACTCGACCGTGGTGAACCAGTGGCTGTCGAAGACGACGAACAGGTCGGGCGACAAGCGGTCGATCACCTGGCGACGCAGGTCGTGCAGGCCCGTGTAGAGCGTGCTCTCCTGGCCGTTGTTGAGCGCCCGACGCTCCTCGTCGGGCAGCACGATGGTGGGCACGTGGGCCAGGAGGCCCGCGCCGACGATCTCACCCATGGGTGGTCCCCTCCTTCACTTGGTACGTCTTGAGGTCGCTGTAGAAGTCCAAGGCGTAGTCGCCGCCCTCGCGGCCCACGCCGCTGATGCCGGTGCCCCCGAAGGGCGCGGTCAGGTCGCGCACCAAGAAGGCGTTGACCCAGATCGTCCCGGCGCGCACGGCCGCCCCGACCCGGTCGGCGCGCGCGCGGTCGGCGGTGAACACCACCGCCGACAGTCCGTAGGGCGTCGAGTTGGCCAGGTGCACCGCCTGGGCCTCGTCGGAGAATCCCTGGATCGTCAGGACCGGCCCGAAGACCTCGCGCTGGACGATCTCGTCGTCGTTGTCCGCGGGCTCGATCAGCGTCGGGCGGTACCAGAGGCCGTCGGGCGTCAGCCGCCCGCCGCCGAAGACGATCCGGTCGCCGTGCGCGCGGGCGCGCTCGACGAAGCCCTCGACGCGTGCCAGGTGCTCGGGGTGGATCAACGGGGAGACGGTCGTCGCGGGGTCGCGGCTGTCGCCCAGCACGTGGCGCTCGGTCTCGAGTGTGAAGCGCCGCACGAACTCGTCACGGACTCCCTGGTCGACGAGGAGCCGGGTCCCCGCCAGGCAGACCTGCCCCGCGTCGTCGTACATGAGGGCCGCCTTCTTCGCGGCCAGGTCGAGATCGGCGTCGGCGAACACGATGAACGGTCCCTTACCCCCGAGCTCGGCGGTGAAGGGCGTCAGGTTCCGGGCCGCGGCGACCCCGATGGAACGGCCGGTCTCGGGCGAGCCGGTGAAGGAGATGCGCCGCACGCGCGGATCGGACACCAGCGCGGCGCCGACCTCCTCGCCCGCGCCCTGGACCAGGTTGAAGACTCCCGGCGGCAGTCCGGCCTCGTCCACCAGGTCCATCAACAGCGAGCAGCTGAGCGGCGACCACTCGGCGGGCTTGAGCACGACGGTGTTGCCGGCCGCCAGGGCGGGCGCGCACTTCCACGTCGAGAGCATGAACGGCGCGTTCCAGGGCGTGATCACCACCGTGGGACCGGCGGGCATGCGCTGGACCATGTTGTGGGTGCCGTTGGAGTCCCACGTGCGCGCGACGTAATCCGAGGCGAGGTCGGCGTAGGCGCGGAAGTTGCGCGCCCCGCGAGTGATCACCCGAAGTCGCAGGCTCGCTTCGAGCATGCCCATGTCGAGGCACTCGACCCTCGCGAGCGGCTCGACGTTCTTGTCGATGAGATCGGCCAGGCGGTGCAGCAGCGCCTGGCGCTCGCCGACACCCGCGGCGGCCCACGCCACGAAGGCGTCGCGCGCGGCGCCGATCGCCGCGTCCGCTTCGCCGGCGCCACCGCGCGCGACGTCGGCCAGCTTGAGGGACCAGTCGAGGGGGGAGCGATCCTCGAACGTGGCGACCGACGCGACGCGTGCCCCGTTGATGTAGTGGTCGGTCGACACCGATACCCCGCCGACGTCCACGCGCGGGCTCACTGGCGAAACCTCGGCGCGACGCGCGGCGACGGCAGCGACGCGGGGTCGGTGGGGTGGGGGCGGCGCTGGCCGCGGAACTCCCAGTCGCCGCCCAGCGCGGTCGAGAGGACCTCCTCGGTGGCGGTGGGCTGGGCCCCGACCTCGTCGCTGACCGGACTGGGCGAGGCCACGACGTGGTTGGTGAGCGCCCCGAGCCCCTCGACCTCGACGGTGACGACGTCACCGGGCTCGACCGGCCGCGACGTGGCCGGCGTGCCGGTGAGGAGCAGGTCGCCGGGCACGAGCGTGATGAGTCGTGCCACGTCGGTCACGAGATAGTGCATGTCCCACGCCATCTCGCTGGTCGATCCGTCCTGGCGCACCACGCCATTGACGGACGTGCGCATCCACTTGTCGTGGAAGTCCCAGTCCGTGACCAGGCCCGGCCCGACCGGGCACATCGTGTCGGCCCCCTTCACGCGCAGCATGGAGCCGGCGTCGGTGTCGCGGAAGTCGTGCAGCCCGAAGTCGTTGGCGATCGTGTAGCCGGCGATGTAGTGGCCGGCGTCGGCCAACGCGATGTTGCGCGCCACCCGTCCGATGACGATGGCGATCTCGCCCTCGTAGTTCAGGTAGCGACAGTTGGCGGGGCGAACGACCGCGCCGCCGTGCGTGTTGAGCGCCGAGATCGGCTTGTGGAACCACGTGGGAGCCGGGGGCAGCCCGATCTGGAACTCGCGGACCCGCGACACGTGGTTGAGGTGGCAGCACAGGATCTTCGTCGGCGTCACCGGCGCTAGGTGCGTGGCGCTCGCCGCCGCGACTCGCCGACCGTCCGCGGCGATCAGCTCATCGCCGTCGCGCACGACGTCGAGCACGTTGCCGTCGAGCAGGATTCGGCGAGACTCCAACGGCCCTCCACAAGTCGTTTGTACTCAAATGATCTCCCTAACTCTATAAACGGTCGCGGCGGCTCGTGCTACTTTCGCCAGGGTCAGGGGAGGGGTCATGAGTGACGAGTTCGACCGGGTCCGCATCCTGTGGCCCGACCACCTAGGCCTCGCCCGCGGCAAGTACGTGCCGGCGAGTCTCGCTCAGAACGGCTCGCACCACTGCACCGGTACGTGGGCACTGGGCTACGACCGCGGCATGACGCCCGAGACGGTCGGGAGCCACTGGAGCGAGGGCCTGCCCGACATGGACGCGATCTTCGAGTCGACGGACCTGCGCCCGAGCTGGGAGGAGCGCACCAGGGTCGTCGTCGCGGACCTGAAGCGCCACGGCCAGCTCGTCACGGTGGCCCCGCGCTCCGCGCTGCGCAAGGCGGTCGACGACTGGCGCGAGCTCGGGTACGAGCCGATGGTCGGGATGGAGTTCGAGGCGTTCATCTTCGAACCCGACGGGCAGGGGGGATTCCGGCCCCTCGACACCCCGGGCGCCTTCGTGTACGGGACCGGGGCGAGCGTGGATCCGCGCGGACTCATCGACGCGATCTGGTCGGCGTGCCGGGACGCGGAGATCCCGCTGGAGTCGGTCAACTCCGAGTACGACACCCCCCAGTTCGAGTTCACCCTGCGCTACCGCGACGCGATGACCGCGGCGGACGACGGCTTCCTCTTCAAGGTCCTGGCGCGCGAGGTGGCCCACCAGCACGGACTGCTCCTGACGTTCATGGGCAAGCCGCTCAGCGATCGGGGCGGCTCCGGGCTGCACATCAACTTCTCGTTCACCGACAAGTCGGGCGCCAACGCCATCAACGACGAATCAGCCGCCGACGGGCTGTCGGACCTGGCCAAGCACGCGATCGGCGGCCTGATGGCGCACCATCGGAGCCTCGCCGGACTCTGCGCGCCGACGGTCAACGCCTACAAGCGCCTGCGCCCGGCGTCGCTCTCGGGCTATTGGGCGAACTGGGGCTACGACCACCGCGGCGCCACGGTGCGCGTGCCGGGCGAGCGCGGCGTCGCCGCGCGTCTCGAGCACCGCCTCAGCGACGGCGCGGCCGTCGTGCACACGGCGGTGGCCGCCGTGCTCCAGGCGGCCCGGCTGGGCCTCGCGAACCAGGTGGCGGCCGGCCCGGCCGAGGGCGGCAACGGACTCGACACCATCGACGCCACGGTCGGCGTGCCCGCGTCGCTCGCGGACGCGCTCGACGAGCTCGTGGCCGACGGCGCCCTGGTCGACGCGGTCGGCTCGGACCTGGTGGCCCAGCACGTGGCCATCAAGCGATCGGAGTGGGAGCGCTTCACCGGGACCACGACGGACTGGGAGATGCGCGAGTACCTGCCGTTCCTCTAGCGCCAGCTGACGCGAACCGGCAGGTGCTTGATGCCGCTGATGAAGTTGGAGCGGAGCCGCTCGGGCGCGCCGTTGAGATCGACGCTCGACCAGCGCGCGGCGATCTCCTCGAACACGACCCTCATCTCGAGGCGCGCCAGGTGCGCGCCCAGGCACAGGTGGGGACTCTGCAACCCGAAGGCGACGTGGTCGTTGGGGGAGCGGTCCGCGACGAACTCGTAGGGGGCGTCGAAGTGCTCCTCGTCGAAGTTGGCCGAGCTGAACCACATGACGACCTTGTCGCCCGCGGCGATGTCGCGGCCGTTGAGCGTGGTGTCGCGGGTGGCGGTGCGGCGAAAGTGCATGGTCACCGTGGCCCACCGCAGCATCTCTTCGACCAGGGCCTTGCGCTCCTCGAGCGACATCGACGGGATGCGCGCGTAGAGCTCGGGGCGCTCGACGAGGGCCAGCAGGCCGGCCGTGATGGAGTAGCGCGTCGTGTCGTTGCCGGCGGCGACCATGAGGGTGAAGAAGTTCTTGAGCGCCAGGTCGTCGAGCGTGTCGCCGTCCACGTTGGGTTGGAGCAGCGACGTGAGCACGTCGGGCGTCGGGTTGATCCTCCGGTCGGCCAGGGCCTGGGCGGCGTACTCGAAGAGCTCCAGGGCGACGGGACTGCGAAAGGGGAGCAGACGGTAGTGCGTGGTGTCGACCTGGTCGACGACGTAGTCGGTGAAGTCGGGGTCCGTGTTGCCGATCAGCGCGTCGCCGCGCAGGACCAGCCACTCCAAGTCGTCGTGGGGCAGACCGAGCAATCGCCCCAGCATCCGCATGGGCAGCTCGCGCGCGATGGTCGTGACGAAGTCGAACTCGCTCTCCCCGGCGCGGGCGTCGAGGACCTCGACGGCCAGCTGGCGCACCGCGTCCTCGTACTCGGCGATCGACCGCGGGGAGAACGGCCTACTCACGAGACGCCGCAACCGCGTGTGCTCGGGAGCGTCCATCTCCATCATCGTTCGCCGGGCCTCGGTCTCTTCCGGGTCCATGTCCTCGAGGCGGATGCCGAGGCGGCTCGAGAAGATCTCCGGCGTGCGGCTGACGCTCAGCACGTCGGCGTGGCGCGTCACGCTCCAGAACCCGCGTCCGCCGTCGCTCTCCTCGGTCCAGTGCACCGGGTCGGTCGCGCGCAGCCGGGCGAACGTCTCGTGGGGCACGCCCTGGACGTACGTGTCGTGCGCGGTGATGTCCTGGAGTGGCGCGACCATGGGCTCCCCGGTCTGTCTGTTTGCTACCAAACGACTGAGCCATTACAGCACAGGGCGAGCTCGACCCGTACACTCAAAGGGTGGCTAAACCGCTCATCGGCCTGACCGGGCGCCGTTGGCCGGCGGCGTTCCTGGGCGCGCACGTGCCGCCGGCGATGCGCGAACTCACCTTTGACCTGCACTTCTCGGACTACCCCAAGTCGGTGGCCGAGGCCGGGGGGCTGCCGGTGGAACTGTCGCGCGACGCGGACGTCGAGGGTATCGTCGAGCGCCTCGACGGCCTCGTGTTGAGTGGGGGAGCGGACCTCGATCCCGCGCTCTACGGTGCGGAGCGCCACTCCGAACTGGGCCAGCTCGAGCAGGACCGCGACGAGTGGGAGTTCGCGTTGCTGAGCGCCGCGCGGGCGCGCTCGCTGCCCATCCTCGCCATCTGTCGCGGCTTCCAGTTGGTGAACGTGGCCTTCGGCGGGACCCTGACCCAGCACGTGACGATCGACGAGGGGGCCGGTCACCCCCAGTGGGACGTCGACGGACGCAAGACGACCCACGAAGTGCGCGTGGTCGAGGGCACGCTCGCTTCGACGCTGCTGCCCACCAGCTGGCCCGTGAACTCGCTGCACCACCAGACCGTGAGCGAGGTGGGGGCGGGGCTGGTCGTTTCGGCCCGGGCGACCGACGGGGTGGTCGAGGGACTCGAGACCCCCGAGGGCGACCTGCTCGCCGTGCAGTGGCACCCCGAACTGCTCAACAAGCCCGACCCCACGTTCCAGTGGCTCGTGCGTGAGGCCTCCACGCGGCTCTTCGCCTAGACCCGTCCACCGTTCGCGCTGGTTCTTGACGTGGGTCGTTTGAAACCGTACATTTCTGCGATGGCGGTCGGCCGGCGGGCCGCAGCCGCGACGAGCGGGGGGAAGCGTGAGCGACGAGAAGGTTAAGAGGACCGAGCTGGGCGGCAAGACCAAGCTCACGCTGATCGACACGATCGCCCAGTCGGTCGGCCTCATGGGCCCGGTCTTCTCGATCGCGTTCCTCGTGCCGCTGGTGGTGGGCATCATCAGCGCCACCGGCAACGGCGCGGGCAACGCCGCCGGACTGTCGGTGCTGATCGCGTTGGTCGGCGTGGTCGGTCTCGGCTGGATCATCGCGGAGTACACGCGCAAGATCCAGGCGGCCGGTTCTCTCTACGACTACGTCACCGACGGGCTCGGCGGGCGCGTGGGCACCGCGGCGGGCTGGCTCTACTACATCGGCATCATCGCCCTGGGAGCCGCCATCCTGCCGCTCATCGGCGGGATCATCCACGACACCCTCCAGGGCGAGTTCAACGTCGCGCCGTTCCCGTACCCGGTGTGGGACCTCTTCTTGTTTATCCTGGTGGGAAGCATTATCTACCGCGGGGTCGCCCTGTCGACTCGCGTGCAATTGGTGCTCGCCCTCACCTCGGTCACGGTGGTGCTGATCTTCTCGGTCTACGTGATCATCAAGAGCGGCGGACTGCACCACATCGCGTCGGGCTTCTCACCGTCGGGTTCGCCGCTGCACTGGAAGGGCGTGTTCTTCGGGGTCCTCTACGGCGTGCTGCTCTTCACCGGTTTCGAGACGTCGGCGAACCTGGCCGAGGAGACCGAGCACCCGGGCCGCAACATTCCGCGCGCGGTGCTGATCTCGGTGATCGTCATCGGTGTCTTCTACGTCATCGCCAGCTTCGCGCAGGTGGCCGGCTATCACTTCAACCTCAGCCTGCTGGGCCAGAACGCGGGGGCGCCGCTGTTCACGCTGGCCGGCCCGAAGGCCGCCGGCGGCTACGCGTCGGTCGCGATCCGGCGCCTGGTCGAGCTCGTCGTGGTCTTCGACATGATCGCGGTGCTCATCGGCTGCGCGGTGTCGGCCTCGCGGGGCGTCTTCGCCCTGGCGCGCGACCGCCGGGCCCCGAGCAGCCTGACCTCCATCTCGCGCTACGGCACGCCGGTCGGCGCGAGCGGGTTCGTCCTGTTCGTCTACGGCCTGGTCATCATCCTCGTGGCCACCACGACCGCCTTCGCGTTGCCGAAGAACCCGGAGTACTTCTCGATGTTCAGCTGGCTGTCCACGTTCGGCGGCTTCGCCATCGCGGTCATCTACCTGTTGATCTCGGTCGGGGCGCTGCGCGGACTGCGCACCGACGAGAAGCGACTGCAGCTCTACGCCGCGGCGCTCGTCGGGGGCGTCGTGACCGCCGCCGCGATCTACGGCGCGATCTACAAGGTCACCTCGCCGACGGTGTACGCGCCCTATACCGCGGTCGTGATCCTGGTGATCGGTCTCATCGCCGCGTCCATGGTGCCCGAGGCGCCGCGGGGCACCGCGGACTTCTCGGGCCTGAGCGAAGCCGAGCAGGGTCCGATCAAGCTCTGACCCGCCCGGCGGGGGAGTCGCCTGGCCCACTCACACCGGCAGCTGCCCATCGGCCGTCTCGACGATGGGACCTGGCGCGTCAGTGCGCGAGAGCGACGCCCAGGGCGAACGACCCGGCGCACAGGAGGGGAGTCGCCACGACGAGAGCCGCCGCGTAGCCCCAGTGGTGCTCGCGCTGGAGGATCGCGGGGATGGCGAGCGCCGAGGAGAACGTGGTCAGTCCCCCGCAGAAGCCAGTGAGCGCGATGGCCCGCCACGCGGTGTCGGCGGCCGTGACGAGCTCGTACGCGGCCCATCCCGCCACCAGGCAGCCCGCGGCGTTCGCCGCGACTGTCGCCCAGGGGCGCAGGGTCGGGTGGTGGCGGCGCACGGCGTACTCCATCAGGTAGCGCAGCACGCACCCCACGGCCCCGGCGAGGGTGACGCCCAGGGTCGTCATCGCCGGTGCGGGTGGTGCCCCGCGAGCCCCAGGCCGGCCGCCGCGACGCCGCTCGCGACGCCCCCCAGGGCCACCACGAGCCCGCCGCCGGCGCAGCGGTGCCACACGTCGGCGACACCCGTGAACAGCCCGGAGTAGGACGTCAGGCCCCCGAAGAAGCCCGTCACGGCCAACAGGCGCCACCGGTCGTTGGGGTCGTGGGCGCGCAGGGGTCCCCGCAGCAGCCACGTGGCGCTGTAGGCGCCTAGGACGTTGAGGACGAGCAGGACCCACGGCACGTGGGCGACCCAGTCATTCGAGGCGTTGGCGGCGGGCTGGACGCGCAGCGCGACGTCGCGCAGCAACGTTCCCACCGCGCCGCCGAGGGCCACGACGGCCACCGCCGTCGCGAGTTGGCGCGGTGTGAGGGTAATCGTGGGCCGCATGAGTACGTTGAAACTACTGTGCGTGAGGTGAGGGTCCGGGGAGCGTCGGGGTGGTCGTGAACGTCAGGTTTCACTTTAACTTGTCATAACGAACATTATCGGCGAGAGTAATCCACAGCGCTGGTATAATGCCCGTCATGCGTCGGCTCCTCCCAGCACTCCTGTTGGTGGGTTCCACCCTGGGCCTGGTGGCGGTCCCCGCCGGGGCCGAGGTCAGCGCCTCGGACGCGACGAAGATCCATCTCTCCTTCGACTTCAGTGACAACAGCGACCCCGCGTCGGCGAGCGGCGGCGCCTTCAACATCATCACCGACGTGCTGCCCGAGCACAGCCCGGGCGTGGTGCGCATGGTGGCCGTCGCGCCGGCCGACTCCGGACTGGCGAACCTGGTGTGCCGCTACCAGGAGGTCAGCGCCAGCCAGGTCGAGTGCGGCTTCAACTTCACGGTCAACGGCACCTGGGAGATCCGCGCCCAGTACGCCGCCAACCGCGAGACGGACGTGTCGGCCACGGCCGTGACCAACATCTACGTCACTAACTAGCCGCCCGTCACCGCGCTTCACCTTTCGCGTCGTGTGGGGTGACCCCTACCACGGGCTGACCCAGGAGATCGTCGAGGCCTTCGACGTCGACGAAGCCCTCACGTTGGCCGCCGAGCGGCGCCGCGAACTCCCCCGGCCCCGCACCGCGTTCCTCGTCGGCCCCGCGACCCGCTAAGGCCCTACACTGCGCGCCATGGACGACCTCTTCAGCGTGACGGGCAAGGTGGTGCTCGTCACCGGCGGCAGCCGCGGCATCGGCGAGATGATCGCGCGGGGATTCGTCGACGCTGGCGCGTTGGTCTACATCTCGTCGCGCAAGGCCGACGTCTGCGTGGCCCTGGCCGAGGAGCTCTCGCGCGGCGGGGTGTGCGTCGCGCTGCCCGCCGACCTGTCGCACGAGGACGAGTGCCGGCGCCTGGCCGACGAGGTCGCCCGGCGCGAGGACCGTCTCGACGTGCTCGTCAACAACGCCGGCGCGACGTGGGGCGCGCCGATGGCGGACTACGACGAGCGGGCCTTCGAGCGCGTGCTGGCGCTCAACGTGAAGGCCGTCTTCCACATGACGAAGTTCCTGCGGCCGATGCTCGAGGCGGCTGGGACGCTCGAGAGCCCCGCGCGGGTCATCAACATCGGCTCGATCGACGGACTGCGCGCGCCGCGCATGGAGACCTACGCCTACTCCGCCTCCAAGGCGGCGGTCCACCAGCTCACGCGGCACCTGGCGCGGTTCCTGGCGCCGCTCGTGACGGTCAACGCCATCGCGCCGGGTCCCTTCGAGTCCAAGATGATGCACGCGACCCTCGAGGCCTTCGGTGACGAGATCGCCGCCGCCGCGCCCCTCCAGCGCATCGGGCGACCGTCGGACATGGCGGGCGCGGCGATCTTCCTCGCGTCGCGCGCCGCGAGTTACGTGACCGGCGCGGTGCTGCCGGTCGACGGAGGGATCGCGACGCTCAGCTAGCCGGCCTTGCGCCCGAGCGTCACGTGCAGCGTCAGGTGCTGAGTCCCGCGCACGATGTCGAGGGTCACGGTGTCGCCGACCTTGAGCGCGGAGATCACGTTGGTGACGTCCTGGGCCGAGCTGATCGGCGTGGAGTTGATCTTGACGATGATGTCGCCCTGCTTGACGCCGGCGTTCGCCGCCCCCGAACCCCGGATCACGCCCTGGACCAGGGCGCCGGACGCGACGGAGAAGCCGAACTGGATCTGCAGCGACGGCGTCATCGACATGATCTCGACGCCCATGAACGCGCCGTGGTTGACCACGCTGGCGCCGGCCTTGAGCGAGCTGAGCAGCGAGAGGATCGTCGCGTCGGGGATGGCGAAGCCGATGTTCTGGGCGTTGGTGCCGTCGGGCAGCGTGCCGGCGACCGCGGTGTTCATCCCGATCACGTCGCCCGCCGAGTCGAGCAGCGGCCCGCCCGAGTTGCCCGGGTTGATCGCCGCGTCGGTCTGGATCATGTTGTTGAGCGTCTCGGTCGAGCTGGTGGTCCCCGCGGTGACCGTGCGCCCGAGGGCCGAGACGATGCCCTGCGTCACGGTCGGCGTGCCGGCGGCGAGGCCTAGCGCGTTGCCGATCGCGACGACCGAGTCACCGGCGGCCAGGGCGTTCGAGTTTCCGAAGGTGACGCTCGGCAGGCCCGACGCGCCATTGATGCGGATCAGCGCGACGTCATCGACCGAGTTGGTGCCGACCAGCGTGGCCGGCAGGGCCTTGGTCGAGCCGGTGCGCGTCACGGTGATCGTTCCCCCGCCGACCGCGGCGGCGATCACGTGGTTGTTGGTGATGACGAGACCGTTGGACGAGATGATCATGCCGGTGCCCTGGTCCTCGGACCCCTGGCCCTTGACGTCGATCGAGACGACGGTGGGCACGACGCGACGCACGAGGGCCGGGATGGAGGTCCCGTTGGGCAGCACGGCGCCCGACGGCGAGTTGGCGACCTGGTTGACGGTCACGCCGCTGGAGCCGCTCGAACTGGGCGCGCTGTAATGCCCGGCGAGGCCGCCCACCAGGGCGGCCACGAGCAGCAGCGAGAGGCGGGTCGACCACACGCCCTTGGGCGAACGTGCGGCCGACGCCAGCGCCGGCGCGTCGGGAGTGAGTGGGGCCGCCTCGGGGACGTAGGCGGGGTCTTCCCCGTCCCCGGGCGGCGCCCACGGCTCCGGCGACGTCATGGCGTGTTCACCTGGCAGGTGGGACGTCGAGTCCTGCGCGCCGGTGTCCGGGGACCCGGAGACGAGGGGAGTCGGCTCGACGGGTGTATCGCCTGATGTCATGGAGTCATCACTCACGCAGCCATGCTAAGCACCGGAATCTAAGTTTCAACTAAGCGGGGCCGAAAAGTTTCCCCAGTTTTCAGCGGCTAGATTGGTTCACTATGTCGCGCCGGATTGACATCGAGATCACGAGTCTCAACGGCGAGACCGCGACCTGGCGCGCCGCCGGCGCCAAGCTGCCCAAGGGGGTGCTCAACGCGTCCCTGGTGCCCGGGGGCGCCGTGGTGGGCACCGTCTACCGCGCCGACGTCGAGCAGTACATGGAGGGCATCGAGATCCTCTCGGTGGCGCCCGCCAAGACCGCCTCCCCCCTGGACCCGCGCCACGAGCGCGTCGAGCAGATCCCGGTCGCGGCGACCGGGCCCGACGTGATCGTCACCTACGCGCCCAAGGGCCGCGGTCCGCGACGTGACAGCGAGCGACCCGATCGCGGCCCGCGAGCTCCCGGGCGTGCGCCGGGCAAGTCGCGCCCCGCGCGCGAGCGCCCCGCCCGCGAGCCCCGGGCCGAGGTCGACGGCGCCGAGCGCCCCGAGCGACCCCCCCGCACTGAGCGACCCCCGCGCGCCGAGCGGCCCGCGCGATCCGAGCGTCCGGCTCGGACCGACCGGGCACCGCGCGCCGAGCGCGGCCCGCGTCCGGACCGGGCCACCCGGCCCGAGCACAAGGGCCGACCGGGCCCGGCGCCCATGACGACGACCTACCGCAACGCGCTCCTGGCGACCCTCTCCCCCGAGCAGCTGCCGGTGGCTGAGCAGCTGCTGCGCGGCGGCATGCCCGCGGTGCGCGCCGCGGTCGCCGAGCAGAACCGCAACGCCACCTCGCAGGGCCGTCCCACGGTGGACCCGGCCACGATCGACCGCATCGCCGAGGAGCTGCTCGGGCGCACCAACCTCGCCCTGTGGCGCGACCGCGCCGCCGGGGCCGTCGCCGCGGGTCGCGAGCTGCGACTGCGCGACCTGCGCGCCGTGGTGACCTCGGCCAAGACGGTGTCGCTGGACGAGGAGTCGCGCGCGCAGCTCAAAGAGCTCCAGGCCGCGCTCACGACGCGGCTGGACACCTTGCGCACGCAGTGGAACGAGAAGCTCGAGGCCGCCCTCGCCACCAAGAACGTCCCCGAGGTCCTGCGCCTCGTGGCGCGCCCCCCCGACATGTCCACGCGCGTGAGCGCCGACCTGGCCGCGCGCGTGGTGGCGGTCACCTCCGAGGCCCTGGGCGCCGAGCAGGACGCTGCGCAGTGGCGACAGATCGTGACGCTCGCCGCCGAGACGTCAATTCGGCGCAACGTCAAGCCCCACGGCATTCCCGACGACGACGAGAGCCGCGCGGTGGCGCTGAAGAACGCCGGCGCCATTCCCGAACTGGCCAAGCTGCTCGGGATGAAGGTGCCCCCTCCCCCACCGCCCACGCGTGCCCCGCGCCGGCCGGTTACTCGGCGCGCATCGTGAGCAAGCGCGCCTTGAGGCCCAGCGACTCGTAGAGCGACTTGGTGGCGCGGTCGCCCGGCAGGGCGAGGGCGTCACGCGGCGGGTCGACCAGCGCGAACAGCTGGGCCGCGACGTCGCGCGCCACTCCCTGGCGGCGTCGTGCGGGCGTCACGTACACGCCCACGATCGTGCGCTCGCGCACCACGGCCAGAGCCACGAGGGCGCCGTCATGCTCCTCGGCGTAGATCGATCCCTCGGCCACGAGCTCGTCGAGGGGATCGGTCGAGGCCGGCAGGGCCTGGGCCAGCAGTTCGGGGCCGCCGCGCGTCGCGCGCAGAGAGTGCACCGCCTCGTCCCACAGGCCCCGCAGGTCGTCGGTGATCGAAGTGGCGGCGACCAGGCTCACGCCGGCGGCCGCGGTTCAGACACAGTCGCGACAGAGCGTCCGGGACCGGTCGGCCAGCTGACTCATCTTCTTCAGGAGGCGACACGAGGTGCAGCGGAACTCGTCGTCCTGCTTGGGCAGGATGGTCTCGGCCGGGTCGACGACCGTGTCGATCTCGCCCACGGCCTCGTCGTCGTCCTCAGCCACGGTCGAGCGCCGAATGGTCTCGGCGAGGACCTCGTCGAGGGCCAGCTCGACGTCGGCGTCGTCGGCGACCTCCTCGTCCTCTTCGACCACGACGACGTCGGCGACGACCTCGTCGTCCTCCAGGGCGACGACCACGTCGTCGTCATCCTCGTCCTCGTCGGCGACGATGTCCTCTTCGTCGACCAACTCTTCAGCGACGACCTCCTCGTCGAAACCCTCGGCGAGTTCCTCCTCGTCAAAGACCTCGTCCGTGTCGCTTTCACTTGCCATCAGCCAATTCCTCTTTCGCAGCGCGAGCAGTGTAGAGCCTTTTGCGCGGCGTTGACGCCATTTCCGGCGCCATTGTGCCAAAACCCTCGATTATCGACTCTTCTGGCGGTGGCGCTCGGCGCCGCGCTCCGCCTCGAGCCGCTCGAGGTCGACGTCGGACAGGTCGACGAAGCTGAGGGCGTCGGCGATCGCCCGATGACCGGCCACGTCGCGGATCTGGCGGGCCATCTCCTGGGCGACGCGGCGGTAGTTGGGGTGCCCCTGGGGGCCCGAGCGCAGCTCGATCAGGTGCATGGCCTCGCGCGCGTTCATCTGGATCGAGTAGCGGATCCGGTACGCCAGGGCCACCGCGTACTGGCTGAGCTCGGGCAGCTCGTCGTGCAGCTCGTGGTACAGCTCGGCCGAGCGCTCGAGCGACTCCTCGAAGCGCGCGGCCAGGCCCGCGTCGCGGATCACGTCGGGCACGTCGTAGCCGAGATCCACGCTGAGCGGCTGCCACTCCACGGTCAGCAGCCGGTGGCGCTGGAGGTCGCGGAAGGCCCCGTAGTCGGTGACCAGCTCGAAGCGGTAGTCGGTGCGCTCGAAGGCCCGGCCCGGGCGGTGCCGGCGGTTGAGTCGCCGCCCGACGTAGGTGGTGATGAGGTGGGCGCGCTCGAGCTCGTTCATCTCGGCCACGCGCCGCACGATCTCGGCGTCGGACATCGCGGAGTTGGCGAAGACGATGGCCTCGGCGACGCGGTGCTCGCCCTGGGGGTCGAAGGCCACCAGGCGCACCGACTCGGCGGGAACCGGCGCGTCGGGGTCGCGCCAGGTCGAGCGCACCAGGTCGCGCGTGGCGCCGCGGGTCTGGGCCAGGTACGCGGACCAGGCCCCTCCGCGCTCGGCGATCTCGACGCGCTTGAGGAACGACGGGATCACCTTCATGAGCTCGGTCATCATCATCTGGGCGTACTCGCGGACCTCGGGCAGCGGATTGGCGCGCATGCGCAGCAGCAGCGCCTCGTAGGCCTGGCCCGACGCGTAGATGCCCAGGTTGGAGATGGCGCTCGCCGGCAGGAGGCCGCGCGTGGCGTCCAGGGCCTTGGCCCGGATGGCCTGTCGGTAGACGAAGTCGGTGTCGTCGGGGGTCTGGGGGAAGCGCGCGGTCAGCCACGCGGTGAGCTCGCCCAGCAGCGCCCCGTAGGTGTCGAACATGCGGTCCATCTCGCCGACGAAGCGGGCCCCGCGCCGCGACTCCAGGATCGCCGGGTCCCGGTAGTAGCGGAACAGCCCGTTGGGCAGGCGCCGGTCGTAGCCCAGGTAGCGCGTCGACTGCTCGAGGTAGCTCATGAGGCGCCCGCGCTCGAGCACCTTGGTCAGCACGTTGCTCGCCTGCTCGCAGGCCAGGTGCACGCCGCCCAGCTGGGCCACCGAGTCGTCCCCGTACTCGAAGAAGATCCGCTGGTAGAGCTCGGCCGCGCGGTCCAGGCCGATGGTCGCGTCGACCGAGGAGTCCCCGGTGAGGTCCAGGTCGCCGACGAACTCGTCGAGGAACAGGCGGCGCAGGCTCTTGGACGAGCGCGAGTAGCGCGCGAACAGCGCGCCCTTGACCACCTCGGGCAGGTTCACCAGGGCGAAGACCGGGCCCTCCAGGTTGGTGAAGTAGCGCCGCAGGATCGTCGTCTCCTCGACGGAGAACTCCTCGACGACGTAGGGGTGCATGGGTTTACGAGATTAGGGCGAGTTCTCCGGGAGGGGGTGGACGCCGGTGCCGGCGACGACCACGCTGCGCAGCACCATGTCGCGGGCGGCCGACGCCGCCGCGGCCACGTCGCCGCGCTCGCTCAGGCGCGCCAGCTGCTCGCACAGGTCGCCCACCTGCTTGGCTTGGCGCACGAAGTCCCCCGGCGAGGTCAGACCGACCTCCACGTCGGCCAGGTCGAGCACGGTGGCCAGGTGCGCCCCCCGGGCCCAGGCGGCGATGACGGTGGCGAAGCGGCCGTCGGGCTCCTTGGCGTGGGGCACCTGGTAGCGCTCCTCGACCTCGCGCGTCGTGACCGCCAGGGTGGTGATCTCGCGCAGCCGGTCGTCCATCGTGTCGCGGCGCTGTGGGCCGAGGCGGTCGTTGATCGACCGGCGCTTCTTGGTCGTCACGTGGGTGGCCGCGTGGGCCGAGCGGCCGGCGCGCTTGGCCTCGTAGGTGAAGGTCGACAGGACCCCGGCGAGGGCCTCGGGGTCGAGGTCGTCGAAGACGCCTTCGGCGAGCGACTCGGCGATGAGCAGGTCGCACTCGTGGTAGATCGAGCGCAGCACCTGGCCCGGGGCGCTCAGCGTCCAGCCGCGGGCGTAGCCCAGCTCTTCGAGGACGCGGTGGCGCGCGACCATCTGGTCGCTGAGGGGCCGGCGCGAGCCCGCCCGACGCCGGTCCGCCTCGAACTGGGCGAAGGAGCGTCGCACGACGTCGACCGCCGTGTCGAAGTCGAAGTGGTTGATCAGGTTGGCGGTCAGGTTGTAGGTCGGCCGGAACGAGGAGTGCAGGTCCGACGGCGGGGCCGTGGCGACGCGTCCGACGTCGATGAGCGACAGGTCGCTGGCGAAGCAGACGACCGCGTGCCCCTCGTCGTCGAGGCCCCGGCGTCCCGCGCGCCCGGTCATCTGGGCGAACTCGGCGCTGGTGAGCGACTGGCGGCCGGCGTCGGAGTACTTGGTGAAGCGCTCCAGGGCCACCGAGCGCGCCGGCATGTTCACTCCGAGGGCCAGGGTCTCGGTCGCGAAGACCACCCCGAGCAGGTTGCGCTCGAAGCACGCCTCGACGATCTCGCGGAAGGCCGGCACCATCCCCGCGTGGTGCGGCGCCAGGCCGCGGCGCAGCGCCTCGAGGAACTGCGCGTACTCCAGGGCCGCGAGGTCGTCGTCGCGAAAGCCGCCCAGGCGCGACTCGGCGACGGCCTCGATCTCGCGGCGCTGCTCGGCGTTGGTGAAGCCGAGCCCGTCGCGCCGGCACTGGTGGACGGCGTCCTCGCAGGCGGCCCGCGAGAAGATGAAGACGATGACCGGCAACAGGTCCTCGCGCTCCAGCGCGCGCAGCAACTCGCTGCGTCGCGGCGAGCGAAAGGGCGGCGGCGGCGCGCCGGACTTGGGTCCGCGCCACTTCGGGCCGGGACGGAACTGGCGGGTCGAGCGCATGACGTGGTCGACGCGGCGCGCGTCGTCGGACAGGCGCGTCCCGTCGAGCAGGTCCATGATCTCGGCGTCGGTCTGGCCGCGGCGCACCAGCGCCACGTGGTCGTGCAGCGTGATCGGGCGTTTGTCCTCGACGATCACCGACGTGGGCCCGCGCACCTGGCGCAGCCAGTCGCCGAGGAACGGGGCGTTGCCGATCGTCGCTGACAGGGCCACGAATCGCACCGCGGACGGGGTGAGGATGAGGACCTCCTCCCACACCCCCCCGCGGAACGGGTCCTGGAGGTAGTGGACCTCGTCGAGGACGACCAGGCCGAGTGAGCGCACCTGGTCCGAGTCGGTCAGGAGCATGTTGCGCAGGACCTCGGTGGTCATGACGATGACGTCGGCGGAGCGGTTGAGCGACGTGTCGCCCGTCAGCAGGCCGACGCGCGAGGCGCCGAAGAGGCGCCCGAGCTCGTGGTACTTCTGGTTCGACAGCGCCTTGAGCGGCGTGGTGTAGAACGCGCGGGTCCCCGCGTCCAGCGTGCGGGTGATCGCGTAGTTGGCGACGAGCGTCTTGCCCGACCCGGTGGGCGCGCTGACCAGGACGTTGACTCCCTCGTCGAACGCGTCGAGCGCGGCGACCTGGAAGTCATCGGGCGCGAAGCCCAGGCCCTCGACGAAGCGACGCCGGACGCCGTCCGAGCTCACCGGCCGAGCAGCTTGCCGACGCCGATGGCGATGAAGTAGAAGCCGGTGAGCGGCAGCGCGAGGGCCATCATCGACAGCGGGTCCCCGCTGGGGGTGAACATCGCCGCCGCGATGGTGATCGCGATCAGCGCGTAGCGCCACGACTTGAGCAGCTGGCGCGGCGAGACCACGTGGGCGAGCTCCAGCGCGACCAGGACCACCGGGAACTCGAAGGTGACCCCGAAGACGAACATCATCAGCAGGAACAGGCTGAGGTACTGGTTCGGGTTGTAGAACGCGACGAGGGAGTTGCCGCCGATCGACTGCAGGAAGTGCAGGGCGTGCCCGAAGCTGAAGTACGCCAGCACCACTCCCCCGGCGAAGAACAGGACCGACGCGGCCACGAAGGGGATGGCGTAGCGGCGCTCGTTGGCCTTGAGCCCGGGGGTGACGAAGCGCCACACCTGCCAGAAGATGATCGGCGAGGCCAGGAGCGCCCCGCCGAAGAAGCCGATCTTGATCCGCAGGGTGAGCCCGTCGAGCGGGTTGGTCACGATGAACTTGCAGTGGCGCGGCGTCGCGTGGCAGTAGGGAGCGCGCAGCAGGGTCAAGATGTGCGGGTAGACGATGAAGGCCGCGACGCCGAGCACGATTACCGCCGACGTCGCCACGATGAAGCGGTGCCGGGCCTCGGCCAGGTGCTCGCCCAGCGTCATGCCGGACGCCGCCTGTCGGAACTTGCGCATCGGCTAGTTGAGGGACGGGTCGGGAGGCGAGGAACCCTCGATGGGGCGCACGACGGGCCGCGGCGGCGCCGGGGCGGTCCAGTCGGTCGGTGGCGGGTCGGGCACCGGCTCGACCGGCGCATCGGGCGCGTCGGCGTCGATCTCGTCGCGCGCGTCGGCCCGGTCGGCGAGCTGGTTGAGCAGGTTCACGGGGCTGCGAGCGATGCGGGCGATCTCGCTCGAGCTGGGCAGGTCGGGCATGACCTCGCGAACCTCGGCTTCGACGCGCTCCTGGAGGCGCTTGAGGGAGCGCCACGCGGTGCCGAGGCGGTGGGCGACCTCGGGCAGCTTGTCCGGTCCGAGCAGGATCAGTACGACGGCCACGATGATCAGGATCTTGACCGGACTCAGACTGAACATCGCCTCATTGTAGGACGACGGACTCGAAGGCCCCCTAGAGGAAGCCGATTCGTGACGGGGGCCAGATGCGGAAGAAGACCTTGCCGATGAGGTCCTTGCGCGGGACGCTCCCCCAGAAGCGGCTGTCGCACGAGTTCGGGTGGTTGTCGCCCATCACGAAGTACGAGTTCGCCGGCACGGTCACGTGGCCGATGGGCGTCGACAGCGGCTCGATGTGCGACCAGGTCTCGTCCAGCCTCTTGCCGTTGACGTAGATGGTGTTCCCGCGCGACGTCAGGTGGTCACCGGGCAGCCCGATGACCCGCTTGACGAGGTCGCTGACCGCGTCACCGCAGTGCTCGGCCGGCGGGGCCTTGAAGACGACGATGTCCCCGCGGTGGATGGTCCCGAAGTCGACGCTCAGCTTGGACACGAGGATCCGGTCGCCGACCTGGAGCGTGGGCTGCATCGACGCCGACGGGATGAAGAAGGTCTGCACCACGTAGGTGCGCATGATGAACGAGACCGCGACGGCCAAGACGATGATGAAGGTCCACTCGAGGACGAGGCGGCGCCGGCGCCGAGCCCGGCGCGGCTCGGGGGGCGTCGCGACGCCGTCCTCGGCCGGCTGGGGGGCGTCTCCCGGCGGTGTCGAGCCGTTCAGATCGGTCGCGGGCGCGGCGTCGGTCGCCTCAGTCGGGGGGGCGTCGTCAGTCACTTCGACAGGTTAGTCGCGGCGTTCGTGGCGCTCGAGTGACACCAGGAGCTTCTGGAACCGCTCGTCGTTGCTCTTGAAGGGATCTTTGAGCAGGACCGTTCGCTGCATCTCGTCGTTCAACTTCAAGTGCACCCAGTCGACCGTGTAGTCGCGCCGCCACTGCTTCGCGGCCCGGATGAACGTGCCGCGCATGTGGGCGCGGGTCGTCGGGGGCGGCGTCTGGGCCGCGCGACTGATGTCCTCGTCGGTGACGACGCGCCGGACGCGGCCGCGTGACTGGTGGCGATAGAAGAGCCCGCGGTCGTAGTTGGTGTCGTGGTACAGCAGGTCGATGAGCGCGATCTTCGGGTCGGACAGCGCGACGCCCGAGCGCTCGCGCTCGCGCTCGATGATCTGGAGCTTGGTGATCCAGTCGACGCGATCGGCGAGGAGCATGGGGTCCGCGCGGTACTGCTCGATCACCTCGCGCCAGAGTCGCACCGCGCGCACCTGGTCGGGCGGCAGGTGGTGGGACTGGCTGAAGAGCTCGGCGCGCTCGCACAGGTCCTCTTGGATCTCCAGCGCGGTCATGTCGCGCCCGCTGCTCAGTCGCACCGGCTCCTTGCTCCACAGGTCGTAGGAGATGTCGCGCAGGGCGTTGATCGGCGAAGCCATGTTGTAGTCGCGCAGGACCGTGTTGCGGTCCTCGATCATGGCGAGGATCACCGAGGCGGTGCCCACCTTGAGGAAGGTGGCGAACTCGGACATGTTCGAGTCGCCGACGATCACGTGCAGGCGCCGGTAGCGCTCGGGGTCGGCGTGGGGCTCGTCGCGGGTGTTGATGATGGGACGGCTGCGCGTGGTGGCCGACGAGATCGACTCCCAGATGTGTTCGGCGCGCTGGCTCATCGAGTACGTGGTGCCGCGCGCGTTCGTCACCACCTTGCCGGCGCCGGTGAAGATCTGGCGGCTGATGAGGTACGGGATGAAGACCTGCTCGAGCCGGTTGAGGTCGTCGATGCGCTCGATGCAGTAGTTCTCGTGGCAGCCGTACGAGTTGCCCGACGAGTCGGTGTTGTTCTTGAACAGGTAGATGTCGCCGCGGATGCCCTCGTCGGCCAGCTGGCCCTGGGCGTAGGTGACGAGCTCGCGCAGGATCGCCTCGCCGGCCTTGTCCTGGGCGACCAGGTCGGCCAGCGTGTCGCACTCGGCGGTGGCGTACTCGGGGTGGCTGCCCACGTCGAGGTAGAGGCGGCTGCCGTTCTCCAAGAAGACGTTGCTCGATCGTCCCCACGCCACGACCTTGCGGAAGAGGAAGCGCGACACCTCGTCGGGACTCAGCCGGCGCTGGCCGCGCAGCGAGAAGGTGATGCCGTACTCCGTCTCGATCCCGTAGATGCGCCTCAGCATCGCGGTGTCCGGACGCGTCTCACCCGCGCAGCTCGCTGACCTCGTCGTCGCTCAGGCGCCGGAACGTGCGCCGGCTCCCGCGGTCCTCGAGGATGCCGACCTCGAGGTCGGTCGTGGGCAACGTGCGATCCGGCCCCGCCAGGGCCGCCACGGCGTTGCGCAGCGTGAGGGCCAACGGCTCCAGGGTGTCCTCGGAGGCGGCGAAGCGTGACTTGATCGTCTCGGCGTCCCCGCCCAGGACCGCGAAACGCGGCTCGTCCGAGATGGTCCCCTCGTAGGCGATGCGATAGAGCTTGGTGGGGCGCAGCGGCCCGCCGAGCTGGGCGACGAGTATCTCGATCTCCAGGGGCTTGGGACCCTCGGTGAACATGTCGCCGACGTGCTGGGCGTAGTAGTTGGCGAGCGCCCGGGCGTCGACGTCCTCGCGCGAGTAGGTGAAGCCCGTGCCGTCGGCCCAGCGGATGCCGGCCTCGCGGAGCCGGTCGAACTCGTTGTACTTGCCCACGCCGGCGAACGCGATGCGGTCGTAGACCTCGGAGATCTTGTTGAGCGACGCCGAGGGGTTCTCGGCCACCATCACGACGCCGACGTCGTAGATGGCCGAGACGATCGAGCGGCCGCGCGCGATGCCCTTCTGGGCGAACTCCGCGCGGTCCTTGATCAACTGCTCGGGCGACACGTAGAAGAAGTTGCTCACCGCAAGGTCCCCCCGGCGCGTCCGCCGGTCTCGGTGCGCCGCTCGTTAATCGCGCGGAAGCGCGCGGCCACGTCATCGTTGTCCAGCTCGCGGAACCCGTCCACGTTGAGAGTCACCATCATGGGGTAGAGGTTGCGCACGAAGTCCGGGCCGCCGGTCGACGGGTCGTTGTCGCCGGCCTCGTAGAGGGCCAGCGCGGCGAGGTCGAGCGCGGCGGCCAGGTCGAGGTCGTCGCGGAAGCCCAGGCGCAACGTGTTGTCGGCGAAGGGCGAGCCCGATCCGATGGTCGCGAAGTCGAGTCGCTCGTAGCAGCCCCCGGCGCCGTCGTACTCGAAGATGCGCCCGACCTGATAGTTCGGGTCCCACCCGGCGAGCAGGGGCAGGACGACGAGCGGCGAGGAGAGGTTGTTGCGCTGGATGATCGGCGAGAGGTAGTTGGCCTTGCCCTCGAGGCTCAGGCGGGCGTCGGTCATCTTCTCGTAGTGCTCGAAGGAGAGCTGGGCCATGCGGATGAACTCGACGCCGCGCGCCGCCGTGCCCGAGATGGCGATCGCCGTGAAGGCGTCGGCGGCCTCGATCTTGCGCACGTCCCGGCTGGCGATGTAGCTGCCGGTCGCCTGGCGGTCCCCGACCATGACGACTCCGCCGACGTAGCGCACCGCCACGACCGTGGTGGCGTGGGCCGACAGGGCGGCGCCCTCCCCCGCCAGGGAGGTCAGCCCCGCGTCCTCGGCGTAGCGAAAGAAGGACGGCCCGGGGTCATCCCCAGGGCCGTAGAGCGGTAACCCCATTCCTACTGGCCGCCCTTTTGGACGTAGTTGCGAACGAACTCCTCCGCGTTCTCCTCGAGGACCTCGTCGATCTCGTCCAAGAGCTCGTCCAGGTCGGCCTTGAGCTGCTCGCCCTTGGTGGCGTCGACCGACACGTCCGCGGCGACCGGCTTGGACCGCTCGGCGCGCTGCTTTTGAATTCGCTCTTGTTCACCCATACTTCTTGTCTACCTGTCCAGAGCGGCGAGAAGGTCGTCGGCCGTCTGACTCGTTTCTAGCAACTCTTCGGTGAGTTCCGCGGTACCCCGCAACGGGTCCATCATCGGGACGCGCTGCAACGGTCCCTCGCCGAGGTCAAAGACCACCGAGTCCCAGTTGGCGGCGACGATCTGCTCGGGATAGCGCGCGACGCACTCGCCGCGAAAGTAGGCCCGCGTCGTGCGCGGCGGTTTGTGAACCGCTTCACGAACGGCCTGCGCGCTCACCAGCTCGACGAGGCCCACGCGCCGGGCCAGGGAGCGTTCGGGACGCAGATCGTGGAACTGCAGGTCGATGGCCCGGAGACGCGCGTCGGTGGGTCCAAGGTCGTAGCGCGATCGGTATCCCTGGACCACGCGCAGCTTCGCCACCCACTCGACGCGATCGGCGACGCTGGGCGGGTCGTCGCGCACGCCGTCGAGCATCTCGCGCCAGTGGCGCAGGATGAGGGTCACCTGCTCGGGCGGCGCCACGGCCTCGCCCGAGCGCTGGGCCACGTAGTCGTCGGCGAGATGCCACAGCATGTCCTGGAGGTCCCAGGCGCTGCGCGTGGCCCCGTCCTCGCACACGACGCTCACGACCAGCGCCGGATCCAGGGCGAAGGCCCGCACCGCGGCGACCGGGTGGCGCGGCGCACTGGGGAACACGTCGGGGCCCCGGTCCTCGAGCACCGCGAGGAGCAGGGCGGTCGACCCCAGTTTGACCAGGGTCGCGACCTGGGAGAGGTTGGCGTCGCCGATGATCACGTGCAGGCGCCGGAAGCGCTCGGCGTCGCCGTGGGGCTCGTCGCGCGTGTTGATGATCGGGCGCTTGAGGGTCGTCTCGAGCCCGACGACCTCCTCGAAAAACTCGGCGCGCTGGCTGATCTGGAAGGCCGGGGCGTGAGCCAGCGCGTCCTCGGTCTCGGCGCCGACCTTGCCGGCGCCCACGACGATCTGGCGCGAGACGAAGTGGGGCACCATCGCTCGCACGACGTGGCCGAAGTCCACCTCGCGCTCGAGCAGGTAGTTCTCGTGGGTGCCGTACGAGTTGCCCTTGCCATCGGAGTTGTTCTTGTAGAGGGTGATCTCCTCGTGGGGTGCGAGCGCCTCGTTGGCCGCCGCCAGCGCCCGGCGCAGGACCTCCTCACCGGCCGCGTCGTAGAGGGTGGCCTCGAGGGGCGTGCGGCACTCGGGCGCGGAGTACTCGGGGTGCGCGTGGTCGACGTAGAGCCGCGCGCCGTTGGTCAGCACGGTGTTGGCCAGGTGGGTCTCGACGACCGGGGCGAACGAGGTCAGCCCCGGCAGGCCGCGCGCGTCCAGGTCGGGGGTCTCGCCCTGGAAGTCCCAGTTGATCCGGGTGCGACCCTGCTGGGCGTACGCGTTGACGACCAGGCTGGAGGCCGTGATGGGGTCGCGGTCAGGACCGCCCGCGATGCCGAACTCGGTCTCGATGCCGAGCACCTTGGCAATGGCCATGGCCTTAGAGGTACTGGCCGGTTCCGACGTGCGCGATGGACCGGCCACCCTCGATCTCGGGCTCCTCGCGGTTGATCAGGGTGCGGATGAAGATGATGCGCTCGCCCTTCTTGCCCGAGATCCGGGCCCAGTCGTCGGGGTTGGTCGTGTTGGGCAGGTCCTCATTCTCGCGGTACTCCTGGCGGATCGAGTGCGTCAGGTCGTCGCCGCGCAGCCCGCGACCCTGCCCGGCGATCTCTCGCTTGACGGCGAGCTTCTTGGCGCGTCGCACGATGTTCTCGATCATGGCGCCCGACGCGAAGTCCTTGAAGTAGAGGATCTCCTTGTCGCCACCCTGGTAGGTGACCTCCAAGAACCGGTTCTCGTCGTCCACGCGGTACATGTCGGTGACCGTCTGCTCGATGAGGGCCTGGACGGCCTTGGAGCGGTCTCCCCCGCCGAGCTCGATCACCGCGCCCTCGTCGATGGGCAGGTCGGCGTGCAGGTAGCGATGGAAGATCTGGGCCGCGGCGTCGGCGTCGGGCCGCTCGATCTTGATCTTCACGTCGAGGCGCCCCGGGCGCAGGATGGCCGGGTCGATGAGGTCCTCGCGATTGGTGGCCCCGATGACGATGACGTCGCGCAGCGACTCGACCCCGTCGATCTCGGCCAGGAGCTGGGGGACGATGGTTGACTCCATGTCCGAGCTGATCCCCGAGCCGCGCGTGCGAAAGAGCGAGTCCATCTCGTCGAAGAAGACGATGACCGGCACGCCCTCCTCAGCCTTTTCGCGAGCCCGCTGGAAGACCAGGCGGATCTGGCGCTCAGTCTCGCCCACGTACTTGTTGAGCAGCTCGGGGCCCTTGATGTTGAGGAAGTAGGAGCGCACGTTGCGGTTCCCACTGAGCTCGGCGACCTTGGCCGAGAGCGAGTTCGCCACGGCCTTGGCGATGAGCGTCTTGCCGCACCCCGGCGGCCCGTACAGGAGGATGCCCTTGGGCGCGGGCAGCTCGTAGTCCTGGAAGAGCTCGCGGTGCAGGTACGGCAGCTCCACCGCGTCGGTGATCGACTCGATCTGCTCGTCGAGGCCGCCCACGTCCGCGTAGCTGATGTCGGGCACCTCTTCTAGGACCAGCTCCTCGGCCTCTTGGCGCACCAGCTTCTCGGTCAGGAGGTTCGATCGCAGGTCCAGGACCAACGCGTCGCCGCTGCGCAGGCGCACGCCGCGCAGCCCGTCGGCGAGCTCGACCACCCGCTCCTCGTCCGCGCGCCCGTAGATCAGCACGCGGCGCTCGTCCAGGACCTCCTTGACGGTGACCACCTCGCCCTGGCCATCGGGGTCGCGCACGCCGATCACGGTGAAGGATTCGTTGAGCACGACCTCGTCGCCGCGCGCCACCTGGCCCGGGTCGACGCCCGGGTGCAGCGCGACGCGCATCTTGCGCCCCGAGGCGAAGACGTCGACGGACCCGTCGTCGTTGAAGTCGACGAACGTGCCGTAGACCGCCGGGGGCTGGGTGAGCTTCTCGACCTCTTCGCGCAGCGCGGCGATCTGGTCGCGGGTCTGTTGGATCGTGATGGTGAGCTTCTCGTTGTTCGACCTCGTCTGGGCCACCTGGCCGCGCGCTTCAAGGAGCTGCTCTTCGAGCGCCTCGATGCGACGCTGGGCGGCCTCGATCTCGTTCAGGGCGCGCTCGCGAGCCGCTGACGACGGCTCGGGCGCACCGTCCGGACCCGCGGCACTGTCAAATCGCTCCATGAATCCACCCTAGGTCTGTGCACGCGAGCCGTGCGGTCGCGCGAATACCGGCCGCTAGAGTATCGGGACCGTAACATTGCTTCGGAGGACCAGATGAAGGTGTGGATCGACCAGGACCTGTGCACGGGTGACGGTCTCTGCGAAGAGATCTGCCCGTCGGTCTTCACACTCCTGGACGACGGCCTGGCCTACGTCAAGCAGGACGGCACCGTCCTGAACGCCCCCGGGGGCGCCGAAGGCGTGGCCGCGGTGCCCGCCGGCATGGAAGACGCCGTCATCGAGGCGTCCGAGGAGTGCCCCGGGGAGTGCATCTTCATCGAGAAGGACTAGTCGCGCCCCGGCGGCTGCGCGAGGCGTCGCGCGGAGGTGATGAAGCCGGTGTGGGCCACCATACGGTGATCCGGACGCACGGAGCGCCCGTCGATGTGCCAGGTCCGGCGAAGGATCTCGACCGTCTCCTCGAGCCCGAAGGCCAGGGCGCGCAGCGCCTCGCGCAGGCGCTGGGTCTGGTTGATGGTCGGCAGGTACGCGAGCAGGATGCCCCCGGGTCGCAACGCGGCCTCGGCGTGGGCGGCGACGTCCCACGGCTCGGGCATGTCCAACAAGACGCGGTCGAGGTCGCGCTCATCGATGCCCTTGGTGACGTCGCGGATGTGCACGTCGTAGGCGACGTCCGGACCCAACAGGTCGTGCACGTTGCGCACCGCGTCCGCGGCGAAGTCCTCACGGATCTCGTAGGCCGTGATGCGCGCGCCGGCGCGCAGCAGCGTCATGGACAACGCGCCGGACCCGACCCCGGACTCAAGGATGCGCTGGCCCGGGGCGATGTCGGCCTGCAGCAGGATCGTGCCGAGGTCCTTGGGATAGATGACCTGGGCTCCCCGGGGCATCTTGAGCACGACGTCGGACAGCGTCGGGCGTAGCACCAGGAAGCTCCGCTCGGTGCTGCCGCGCACGAGAGTTCCCTCCGACAAGCCGATGAGGTCGTCGTGCTGGACGATGCCGGCGTGGGTGTGGAAGGAGGCGCCCTCGCGCAGCGTCACCAGGTAGCGCCGATCCTTGGCGTCGATGAGCAGCACGCGCTCGCCCGCGCGCAGGCTGGCGTCGCTCACGCGTGGTCCCCGCTGGCGCGTTGCCGGGCCCGCTCCCCCGAGCGCCGAAAGAGGCGCACGATCGCGATCCCCGCCGCGACGGCGAGCCATCGCCCGGACCGCTGACTCCACGCCCGCAGGACCGACGCGCGCAGCGCGAGGCGCAACAGGCGCCGCAGGATCAAGACGAGCGCCTCGCGCGCCGGCGCCGGCCCCTCAACCAGCCCCAGACGAAGCCGGAGACCAGTCCCCCGAGTCCGGCACTGGCGACAACGGGATTCGTCGGCGGGGAGCCGCCCAGACGCGTGGGCACCAGGGCGCGGACCTTCTCTTCGAGCTCACGGCGCGTGGCTGAGCGCTCCCTCACGAACGCTCCTTCAGGCGCTTGGGTCCCGCTCCGCGCATCACCCGCCACACGGTCAGGGCCATCACGAGGAGCGCCAGCACCACGACGATGAAGTACGGGATCCACGACAGGGTCCCGCGGAAGACCTCGAACTGCTCCTGGAAGAAACGCAGCACCGCCAGAAGCAGCAGCACCACGCCGAAGCCCACGAAGACGCTGCCGAGCGCGCCGTACATCGCGAAGCGGCCGGTGTCCTTGAGGGGCTGGAGGGTCTCCTCCTTGACGTAGCGCACGGCGACGCCGCGGATGTCGTCGAGGTCCTCACGCCAGGTCGAACCGCGCAGGACCTTCATCCACGACGGTCTCTTCACGGCGCCAGCCTACTCAGCACGTGGCGTGGCCAGGTAGGACGATCGAGCGGTGGCGACGGTGCGGCCGTGACCGTTCACGATGTGCGCCTCGACGAAGGTCACCGCCCGACCCGCCTTGAGGACGCGCGCGGTGCAGGTCAGCTGGTCGCCGGGACGCGCGGCGTGGAGGAAGGAGATCTTCATGTCGGTATTGACCACCGAGGCCCGGCGGCCCTCGAGGGCGGTGACCGCCGACGCGCCCATCGCCGAATCGGCCATCGCCGCGAGGAAGCCGCCTTGGATGAGTCCGGCGGGGTTGGACATGCGCTCGTCGGCCTTCATGGTCCACACGGTCGTGCCGGGCGTGGACTTGTCGACGCAGGTGAGCCCGAGGGTCAGGTCGCAGTTCGGTGGGATCTGCAGCGCCACGCGTCGAGGCTACCCCCGGCCGCTCCCGGGCTCTCGGTGACGCAGTCGGTAGGGTTCTAGCCGTGGGCGATCATCTCTTCGCGGGGGCGAGCGACCTCGAAGGACGGGTGATACGCGAGGTCATGGCGCTGGCGATGGACGCCCCGGCCGCGGCCAAGTCGGGTCACAGCGGGACCGCGATGGCGCTGGCGCCGCTCGGGGTGACGCTGTTCTCTCGCGTGTTGCGACACGACCCCGCGGACCCGGCGTGGCCGGACCGGGACCGCTTCATACTGAGCGCCGGACACGCCTCGATCCTCCAGTACGCACTGGCGCACGAATTTGGCTACGAGGTCGCCGAGTCCGACCTGCGCCAGTTCCGCCAGGCTCACTCGATCACGCCCGGTCACCCCGAGGCGCACCTGACGCCCACCGTGGAGGTGACGACGGGCCCGCTGGGCCAGGGCCTGGCGAACGCCGTGGGCATGGCGATCGCCGAGCGGATACTTCGCGCCGACTACGGCGCGGACCTGGTCGACCACCGCCTCTGGGTGATCGCCGGCGACGGGTGCATCGAGGAAGGCATCAGCCACGAGGCGGCCTCCCTCGCCGGCTCGCTCGGGCTCGCCCACCTGGTGGTCGTCTACGACGACAACTACATCACCATCGACGGGCCCACTGAGCTCGCCCTGCACGACGACACTCCGTTGCGCTTCGCCGCGTACGGCTGGAACGTCGTGAACCTCGGCGAGGCCGCCAACGACCTCGTCGTCCTGGAGGGCGCGCTGCGAGGCGCGGTGGCGGAGTCGGCGCGACCCACGCTCATCGTTCTGCGATCCCACATCGGCTACCCGTCGCCCGTGATGATGGATCGGCGCGAGGCGCACGGCAACCCGTTCTCCGCGGCCGCGATCACGGAGGCCAAAGCCCTGCTCGGCGTGCCCGACGAGGCGTTCGCCCTGGACCCCGATCTTCCGGGCGCGGTCGTCGCGTCGCTCACCCGCCAGCGCGAGGGGCGCGCGGCGTGGCAGACCCGGCTGACCGCCGCCGGCGAGCGCGGCACCGCCCTGCTCGAACAGCTGCGCACGAACGGGGCCCTGCGCGACAGCGAGACACCCGAACGGTTCGCCGGCGGCGCCGTGGCGACGCGCACGGCCCTGCAGCGGGCGATGGACGTCCTGGCTCCGGCCACGCCCGGCCTCACCGCCGGCTCCGCCGACCTCACTGACAACACGGGCGTCGTCCTCGCCCACTCGTCGGCCCAAGGTCGCGACAACCCCGGCGGGCGACAGATCCACTTCGGGGTGCGCGAGTTCGCGATGGGCGCGACACTCGTGGGCCAGGCCCTCCACGGCGGCATTCGCCCGATGGGCTCGACGTTCTTCGTGTTCAGCGACTACATGCGCCCCGCCATCCGGCTCGCCGCCTTGAGCGAGGCACCGGCCATCTTCGTCTTCACACACGACTCGGTCGGCGTCGGCCAGGACGGTCCCACCCACCAGCCGGTCGAGCACCTCATGGCGCTGCGCGCGATGCCCCGGCTGCACGTCGTGCGCCCGAGCGACGCCAACGAGACGCTCGACCTGGTCGAGCGCCTGCTGCACGACCCTCGTCCCGCGCCCACCGCACTCGTCCTCACGCGCCAGGACGTCGCGGTGTTCGAGGGCGACGATGCGCGGGCCAGCGCGCAGGGGGCCTGGCGGGGCGGCTACGTGGTGCGCGACGCCGTCGATGCCGTGTTCACCCTCGTCGCCACGGGGTCCGAGGTGCAGCACTGTCTCACGGCCCAGTCAACGCTGCTGGGGCGCGGCGTTGCCGCGCGCGTCGTGGCACTGCCGTGCTGGCGGTGCTTCGACGCCCAGGAGGCCGCCTACCGTGACGCGGTCTTGCGCCGCGACCTGCCCTCGGTGTCACTCGAGGCGGGTGCGACCCTCGGCTGGGGCAGGTACGTCGACGCGGCCCTGGGGATCGACAGCTTCGGCATGTCCGCTCCCGGCCCCGTCGTCTTCGAGCACTTCCACGTGGGACCGACCGCGCTGGTCGACCACGTCGAGCGAACGCTCGAGGCGTCCTCGTGACGACTCTCGACACCCTCTACGAACGGTTCGGCCAGAGCCCCTGGATTGACAACATCCGTCGCGACTGGCTCGACGACGGCACCCTGGCCCACCTCGTCGAGCGCGGCGTGCGCGGCGTGACGAGCAACCCGTCCATCTTCGCCAAGGCCCTGGCCACGTCGTCGGCGTACGACGCCGCCGTGGCCGCCCACGCCGACTTGGGCACCGAGGAGCTCTTCGAGACGCTGGCGGTCGGCGACGTGCGCGACGCGTGCGACGTGCTCTCGGCGGTCCACCGAGACGCCGCGGCGGACTTCGACGCGGGGCGGCGCCGCTACGGCGACGGCTTCGTCTCCTTGGAGGTCTCGCCGCGCCTGGCCCACGACACCGAGGCGACGGTGTCCGCGGCGCTGCGCCTCGCGGCCGCCGTCGACCGGCCCAACGCGCTCATCAAGATCCCCGCGACGCTCGAGGGCCTGCCCGCGATCACCGCGGTCCTCGGCGCCGGCGTGAACGTCAACGTGACCCTGATCTTCTCAATCGCGCGCTACAGCCAGGTGCTCGACGCGTGGATGGCCGGACTGGAGTTCGCCGCGGCCAACGGCCACGACCTCGCCCGGCTGGCCAGCGTGGCCTCCTTCTTCGTCTCGCGCGTGGACACCGCGGTCGATGCCCTGCTGGGCGACACCGACCCGCGGCGTGGCACCACCGCCAACGCCCAGGCGGCCCGCGCCTACCAGCTCTACCGCGACCGCGTCGGTGGTGAGCGCGTCAGCGAGCTGCTCGCCGCGGGCGCGCAGGTCCAGCGGCCCCTGTGGGCCTCGACGTCGGTCAAGAACCCCGCGTACGACGAGCTGCTCTACGTGGAGCGCCTCGTCGCCGACGAGACGGTCAACACCATGCCCGACGCGACGCTGGACGCGACGCTGGCCCGCGGCACGTTCGACTCGTCGCCGTTGCTCGAGCCCGCGGCCACCAGCGCGGTGGCGTTCCTCGTCGACGACCTGCCGACCACGATCTCGCTCGAGGCGGTCACCGATCGACTGGAGGCCGAGGGCGTGGCCTCCTTCGCGGCGTCCTACGAGGAGCTGCTCGCCACTCTGGAGGCCAAGCTCGCGCGGACGGGCCCGTGAGCGACAACCTCGCGACCCGGCTTCTGAGCGGCGACGCGGCGTTGTTCGAGGGCAAGAGCGCCAAGCATGCCCTGGGGTGGCTGCGCCACACCGAGCGCTACCTCGGACCGTGGCTCGACGACATGGACGCGAACCGGCCGCGCCGCTACGGGCGCACGCTGCTGCTCGGCATGGGGGGTTCGTCGTCGCCAGCCCGCCTCTACGCCGAGTCGCGGCCCGGCAACGCGCTGGCGGTGCTCGACACCTCGAACCCGGACACCATCGCCGCGACGGAGTTCGCCGAGGCGACCGTCATCGCGGCGTCCAAGTCCGGCACGACCGTCGAGACCCAGGCGCTGCTGGCCCACGCGCTGGCCCACGGCCTGGACCCGGTGGACCTGATCGTGATCACCGATCCGGGCACGTCGCTCGCCGAGCTGGCCACCGCGCTCGGCGCCTTCCTCGTGTACGCCGACCCGGACACCCCGGGGAGGTTCTCGGGCCTCTCCCCCTACGGACTCGTGCCCGCGTTCTACGCGGGGTGGACCCCCGCCACCCTGCGCGAGGAACTCGCCGCGTGCGAGCTCACCCACGACCTCGTGGCGCGGGCCATCGAGGAGGCCGGCGCCGCGGCGAACGACGTGGTTGACGGCTGGGCCTTCTACGGCCTCGGCGGTGACCCGATCACCTCGGGCGGCGCGCTGTGGCTCGAACAGCTCGTCGCCGAGACCACCGGCAAGTCCGGCCGCGGATTCATCCCGCGCGTGGGCCCCCCCGCGTCGGGGGGGCGCCCCGGCGACATGCAGCGCCTTCACCTGGTGTCGGTGCTCCTCGCGCGCGGCCTCGGAGTCAACCCGTTCGATCAGCCCGACGTGGACGGGGCCAAGCGCGCCGTCTTGATGCTGCTGTCCGGCGACGAGGCATTCGACGAGGCGCCCGCGGACCCGGCCGCCACCAGGGCCGCGCTGGCGGCGTCGCGCTACAACGCGATCCAGGCGTTCGCCCCGCTGGAGGCGGCCGCGGACGTCGCCGCCCTGCGTCGTCGGGTCGAGGAGCGCTACGGACCGACGACCGCGAACCTCGGGCCGCGCTACCTGCATTCGACCGGCCAACTCCACAAGGGCGGGCCCGACGGCGTGGCCGCGCTCCAGATCATCGTGCGCCCGCGCAGCGCCCCCGAGCGCATCGTCGGGCGGCGCTACTCCTTCCACGAGCTGCACCTCGCCCAGGCGCGCGCCGACGCGCGGGCGATGCGCGAGCGCCAGCGATTCGTGGCGCAGCTCTTCGTCGACGACGTCGCCGAGGCCGCCCAGCTCCTCGAGCTCCAGCCGTAGGATGCTCGCATGCTGAGCTCGGGAGTCGCGGCGCCGACCGCGCTCCTTGACGCGAGCGCCGACGACCTGGCGCGCGAGGCGTTCGCTCGGGCGCGCGAGGCCCACGGCTGGGTCGTGACCTACTCGCCCAAGGTTTTCATCCCCCTGACCAAGCTGTGTCGCGACCGCTGCGGCTACTGCACCTTCGCCCAGGCCCCCGCCCACGTGGCCTCGCCCTACCTGGCCCTCGACGAGGTGATGGCGATCGCCGAGGTCGGCCGCGACGCCGGGTGTACCGAGGCCCTCTTCACCCTCGGCGAGCGACCCGAACTTCGCTACGACGAGGCCGCCCGGTGGCTGGCCGCCCGGGGCTACTGCTCGACGGTGGACTACGTGGCCAGCGCGGCCCAGATGGTGCTCGAGTCGACCGGCCTCCTGCCCCACGTCAACGCCGGCGCGCTCTTCGAACACGAGCTGGCCCAGCTGCGCACGGTCAGCGCGTCCCAGGGGATGATGCTCGAGACACTGGCCGACGTCGCGGCCCACCGCCTGGCGCCCGACAAGGCGCCGGCACGGCGCCTTGCGACGCTGCGACTCGCCGGCGAGCTGCGGATCCCCTTCACGACAGGCCTGCTGGTGGGCATCGGCGAGACGCGAGCGGACCGCCTCGCGACGCTCGAGGCGATCGAGGAGTCGCACGCGCGCTACGGACAGGTCCAAGAGGTCATCATCCAGAACTTCCTGCCCAAGGCGCGCACGGCGATGGCCCACGCGCCCGCCCCCGCGCCCGACGAGTTCCACTGGACGATCGCCGCGGCGCGCCTCATCCTGGCCCCCGACATCCACCTCCAGGCGCCCCCGAACCTGTCCGACGAGCCGGCGGCCCTGCTGGCCTACGGCATCGACGACTTCGGCGGCGTGTCGCCCGTCACCCGCGACCACGTGAACCCCGAGCGGGCGTGGCCGGCGATCGACACGCTGCGCGCCGCGTGCGCCGACCACGGGTTCAACCTGGAGCCGCGCCTCACCGTCTATCCGTCGTTCGTCCAGCGCGCCGACGAGTTCCTCGATGAGCGCGTGCGCCCGGGCGTGCTGGCGCACGCCGAGGCCGCCGGTCTGGCGCGCGACGATGCCTGGTTCGCCGGGTCCGACGTCGCTCCCCCGCCGCCGCGCTCGGGCGGCGCGGCCACCCGGGCGGTCGAGCGGTTGCTCGCGGCGTACGAGCCCGGCTACGACTTCACGCACGACGAGCTGGTGACGCTGCTCAGCGCCCGGGGACTCGACGTCACGGCCGTCACCGAGCTCGCCGACGACGTGCGGCGGCTCAGGGTGGGCGACGACGTGACCTTCGTCATCAACCGCAACATCAACTACACCAACGTGTGCACATTCAAGTGCCGGTTCTGCGCCTTCTCCAAGGGCCCGCTCTCGCTCAACCTGCGCGGCGACCCCTACCTCTTGACCCTCGAGGAGATCAGCGCGCGCGTGCGCGAGGCCGAGGAGCGCGGCGCCACCGAGGTCTGCCTCCAGGGCGGCATCCACCCGAAGTTCGACGGGGACTACTACATCGACGTCGTCGCGGCGGTACGCGCTGGCTCGCCCACCATCCACATCCACGCCTTCAGCGCCCTCGAGGTCTTCGAGGGCGCGCGTCGCTCGGATCAGGACCTCGCGACGTACCTGACGCGCCTCAAGGACGCGGGCCTCAAGACCCTGCCGGGCACGGCGGCCGAGATCCTCGACGACCCCGTGCGCGCGGTGCTGTGCCCCGACAAGATCAACTCGGACCAGTGGCTCGACGTGCACCGCGCCGCGCACGCGGTGGGACTGCGCTCGAACATCACGATCATGTTCGGCGCCGTCGAGGGGGTGGGGAGCTGGGCGACCCACCTGATGCGCACGCGCGCGCTCCAGCAAGAGACCGGCGGCTTCACCGAGTTCGTGCCGCTGCCCTTCGTCCACATGGCGACGCCGCTGTTCTTGAAGGGTCGCAGCCGGCGCGGGCCGACGTTTCGCGAGGCGCTCCTGCTGCACGCGGTCGCCCGACTCCACTACGCCACCTGGATCGACAACGTCCAGGTCAGCTGGGTGAAGATGGGCGTCGAGGGGTCGCGCCGAATCCTGCGCGCCGGCGCGAACGACGTGGGCGGCACGCTGATGGACGAGAACATCTCACGGGCCGCCGGCGCCGTGCACGGCCAGGAGATGGACGCCGCGGCCCTCGAGCGACTGGTCGAACCGCTCGGGCGTCGCCTGGCCCAACGCAGCACGCTCTACCAACGCTCGTGAGCTCCGACGAGCTGGTCGACGCCTTCCTGCGCGACCTGGCCGGCCCCGACGCGTCCGCCGAGCGAACGGCGCTGCTCAGCTCGCTGGTGACGCGTCTCGTCGCCCTCGTGGCGCTCGACCCCGACGACGGCGACCTCAAGGTGGCCGCGACGGTGCTCGACGAGCTGCTCGAGGCCGCCAACGTGTTCTCGCCGTGGCGCGCGCGACCCAAGCTCACCGTCTTCGGATCGGCGCGCACCAGGCCGACGAACCCGCTCTACGAGATGGCCGCCCAGCTGGGCGCGGCGATGGCCGCGCGAGGGTGGATCACTGTCTCGGGCGCCGGCCCGGGCATCATGGAGGCCGCCGCGCGCGGAGCCGGACGCGAGAACACCCTCGGCGTCAACATCGACCTGCCCTTCGAGCAGAGCGCCAACCCCTACATCGACGCCGAGACGCGCCTGGTGGAGATGAAGTACTTCTTCACCCGCAAGGTCGCCCTGACCAAGGAGTCGATCGCCTTCGCGGTGTTCCCCGGCGGGCTGGGCACGATGGACGAGACGTTCGAGATTCTCACCTTGTTGCACACCGGCAAGTCCAGCCCCGCCCCGGTGGTGCTGATCGACACGCCCGAGGGGACCTTCTGGGACGAGTGGCTGCGCTTCGTCGAGGGCTGGATGGTCGAGGCGGGCTACCTGGACCAGGACGATACGTGCCTGTTTCGCATCTGCCGTTCGGTCGACGAGGCGATCGCCGAGGTCGACCGCTTCTACTCGAACTACGTCGGCTTCGAGCTCGACGCGGGCCGGGCCCGCGTCGCCCTGCACCGGCGCGCCACCCCCGCCATGATCGAGGCGCTGCGCGTCGCGGTCCCGGCCTTCGCGGGCGGTCCGGGCTACCAGGTCGACGACGAGGGCCTGCTGACCTTCCACTTCGACGGGCGCCAGTACGTGAGCCTGCGCCGGGTGATCGACGTGGTGAACGCCGACTACTCGGGCTGACCGCGCAGCAGCGCTTCGGCCTTCACCAGGCTGCGGCGCACCTTGGCCAGGCGCCGCTCGAGCTCGCCGGCCGCGCCGGCGTCGTCGGCGCGCAGCTGGGCGCGCACGGCGTCGAAGATCGCGTCGGTGACGCGCTCCTCGATCCGCGCGACCTCGTCGGCGAGCTCCTCGAACGACTCGGTCACGCCAGGGTGACCACGTCGAGCTCGCCGGCCCCGTAGCGGGCGCGCAGGACCTTCTTGTCGAACTTGCCGACGCTGGTCTTGGGGATCGTGTCGATGAAGCACCAGTGCTCGGGCAGCCACCACTTGGCCACGTGCTGGGCCAGGAAGTCACGCAGCTCGTCGGGCGTGGCCGACGCCTCGGGGCGCAGCACGACGCAGCACAGCGGGCGCTCCTGCCACTTCTCGTCGGGCACCGCGATCACCGCGGCCTCGAAGACCGCCGGGTGGGCCATGACCGTCACCTCGAGCTCGACCGAGCTGATCCACTCGCCGCCGGACTTGATGACGTCCTTCGTGCGGTCGCTGATGACCATGAAGCCCTCGCCGTCCAGGGTGCCCACGTCGCCGGTGCGCAGCCAGCCGTCGTGGAACTTGTCCGGGTCGTCGACCCCGAAGTACGACGCGGTCACCCAGGGCCCGCGGATCTCGAACTCGCCCACCGTCTTGCCGTCCTTGGGCAGGATCGTGCCGTCCTCGGCGCACAGTCGCAGCTGCACGCCGGCGATGACGCGCCCGGCCTTCACGCGGTAGTCGATCTCGTCCTCGGGCAGCGTGCCGGCCGGGGGGATGGACACCGCCGCCAGCGGGCTGGTCTCGGTCATGCCCCAGCCCTGGACCACGTCCACCCCGTGGCGGTCGCGGAACGCCTCGATCATGTGGCGCGGCACCGCCGAGCCGCCGGCGACGATGCGGCGCAGGCTGGAGAAGTCCGCGGTCTCGTCGGACTCGGCCGCGCGCAGCACGTCGTTCCACACGGTGGGCACGCCCAGCGAGACGGTCGGTCGCAGCTCCTTGATCAGGCGCACGATGGGCTCGCCCTGCAGGTACATCTGGGGCATGATCAGGTCGCACCCGGCGAGGTAGGCGGTGTAGGCCACGCCCCAGGCGTTGACGTGGAACATCGGGACGATGAGCAGGCACCGGTCGCGCTCGTTGATCCCCACCGCGTTGCCCGACGTCGAGGCCATCGAGTGCAGCCAGATCGACCGGTGCGAGTAGACAACGCCCTTGGGGTTGCCCGTCGTGCCCGACGTGTAGCACATGATCGCCGCGTCGCGCTCGGCGACCTCGGGCCACTCGAAGCCCGGTCGCTCCGCCGCGACGAGGGTCTCGTAGTCGAGCGTCGGGCCGAGCTCGCCGCCCTCGTCGGGGCCGTTGACGATGAAGTGCTCCACGCTCGGCATCTGATCGCGCACCTTGGCCAGCTGGGGCACCAGCGAGTGGTCCACGATGATGACCCGGTCCTCGGCGTGGCTGATGATGTAGGCCAGTTGGTCGGGGAACAGCCGGATGTTGAGCGTGTGCAGGACCGCGCCCATGGACGGGACGGCCAGGTACGCCTCGAGGTGGGTCTGGTTGTTCCACATGAAGGTCGCCACGCGGTCGCCGCGGGCGATGCCCAGCTTGGCCAGCGCCGCCGCCAACTGCTCGGCGCGCTTGGAGACCTGGAAGAAGTTGGCCTCGTCCACCCCGTCGGGGGTGACGGTGAAGACCTTCTTGTCGGCGTAGAGCCACTCGCCGTGTCGCACGATGTCGCTGATGAGCAGCGGCCCCTCCTGCATGGTGCTGTCCATGGTCCCCCAGTCGCCTCAGGACGATGCTACAAAGCGACCGGGTGCGCGCACTACCACGACGCCGCGTAGGGCGCGAGGGGCGCCGGCAGAGCGCTCGCCCCGGCGCGCAGGTGCGCGTCGACCGCGGCGGCGGCGCTGCGGCCCTCGGCGATGGCCCACACGATGAGGCTCTGGCCGCGCACCGCGTCGCCGCAGGCGAAGACCGGGCTGGCGCCGCGCACCCCGGTGACGCACCACGACGCGTCCACCGCGAGCGTCGCGCGCTCGGTGAGGAACTCCGGGCCGTCCAGGCCCAGGCGCGCGAGCTCCGGGCCGACGAACCCCGCCGCGATCAGCACGAGGTCGGCCCGGCGCTGGTCGAGGGCGCCGGTCAGGTGGTCGCGCACGACGATCTCGGTGACGTAGCCAGGGCCGCGGAACTCGAGGGTCTCGGTCGAGAAGAGGCGCTCGCCGCCCTCGTCGTGGGCCGGGGTGGTCTTCATGATCCGGGCCATGGTCGGCCACGGCTGGTCGGGCGGGCGCTCGTCGGGGGGACGGTCCAGGATCTCGATCTGGGTGACCGACGCGGCGCCCTGACGGTGCGTCGTGCCGAGGCAGTCGGCGCCGGTGTCGCCGCCACCCAGGATCACCACGTGCAGGCCCGCCGCGTCGATCAGGGACTCCTCGCCGCCGCGCACGGCGCGATTCGCCGCCTCGAGGTAGGCCATCGCTGGAAAGACTCCGACCAGCTCGGCGCCGGGCGCGGCGATGAGCCGCGGCCTCGTCGAGCCCAGCGCGAGGACCACCGCGTCGAAGTTGCGCTGCAGGTCGGCCAGCGGCGTGCCCCCCGCGCCGACCGTCGCGCGGGTGTGAAAGACGATGCCCGCGTGCGCCATCGCCGCGAGGCGCCGGTCGAGCACGGCCTTTTCCATCTTGAACTCGGGGATGCCGTAGCGCAGGAGGCCGCCGATCGCGTCGGCGCGCTCGAAGACCTCGACGCCGTGGCCGGCGCTGGCCAGCTGGGCCGCCGCGGCGAGCCCCGCCGGACCCGACCCCACCACGGCGACGCGGCGCCCGCTGGCGGGCGCGTGCGGGGCGATCACGGGCACCCCGGCGGTGAAAGCGTGCTCGGCCACCTCGTACTCGAGGCGCTCGATGGTCACCGGCGCGCCGGTGAGATTGAGCACGCACGCCGACTCGCACGGCGCCGGGCAGAGGCGTCCGGTGAACTCCGGGAAGTTGTTGGTGGCCAGCAGCGCCTCGGCGGCCCGCGCCCAGCGTCCGCGGTAGACGGCGTCGTTGAAGGTGGGGATGGGGTTGCCGAGCGGGCAGCCCTGGGTGCAGAAGGGGATCCCGCAGTCCATGCAGCGCGCGCCCTGGACCGCGAGGTCGTCGTCGCTCTGGGGCTCGTAGACCTCGCGCCAGTCGCGCAGGCGCACCGGCACCGGCCGCGGGCGCGGCCCGCGCCGCTCCGCCTCGAGGAATCCGGTCGGCTTACCCACCGCGCAGCTCGTCGCGGGCTCGCTGGTACTCCGAGGACTCGACGCGCACGAAGTCCATCCGCGCCCGACGCCAGTCGTCGAGCAGGCGCCCGGCGAGCTCGGAACCCGTCTGGTCGCGGAAGCGCGCCAGCAGCGCCGCCAGGCGCTCGTCGTCGTCGGCCTCGAGGGGCTCGATCTCGTGCACCCCGGCGCTGAGGTGGTCGTGCAGCGCGCCGTCGGGGTCGTAGAGGTAGAGCGTCCCGCCGGACATGCCCGCGGCGAGGTTGCGGCCCACCTGGCCGAGGATCACCACGACGCCGCCGGTCATGTACTCGGCGGCGTGGTCGCCGGCGCCCTCGACGACGATCGTCGCCCCCGAGTTGCGCACGCCGCAGCGCTCCCCCACGACGCCGCGCACCAGGATCTCCCCGGCGGTGGCGCCGTAGCCGATGACGTTGCCGGCGATGACGTTGCGCTCACTCGCGAAGGTGGAGGCCGGGTGCGGTCGCACCACGATGCGCCCGCCCGAGAGGCCCTTGCCGACGTAGTCGTTGGCGTCACCGGTCAGGCGGATCGTCACCCCGGCGGGCAGGAACGCGCCGAGGCTCTGCCCGGCCGACCCGGTGAAGTCGAGCACGACCGCGTCGTCGCCGAGCACCCGGGCACCGTGCGCGCGCGTGAGGGCGCTGCCGGTGAGCGTGCCGACCGCGCGATTGACGTTGGCGACGGCGCCCGCGAAGTGGAAGGGCTCGCCGCGCAGGCTCGCGCGCACGGCGTCGTCGAGGAAGCTCCAGTCGAGGGCGCCGTCGAGCCCGTGCTCCTGCTTGGTGCTCTGGCGGCGCTGGTCGGGATCGACCGGGGCCAACAGTGCGGACAGGTCGATCCCGGCGTCGCCGGGTTCGACGCTCGCGCGCAGCCGCGAGGTGTCACCCACGACCTCGTCGAGCGTGCGCGCGCCAAGCATCGCCAGGAACTCGCGCACCTCCTCGGCGATGAACTCGAAGAAGGTCTCGACGAACTCGGGCTGGCCGGTGAATCGCTCGCGCAACCGCGGGTTCTGCGTCGCGATCCCGACCGGGCAGGTGTCCAGGTGGCACACGCGCATCATCACGCAGCCGGCCACCACGAGCGGGGCGGTCGCGAAGCCGAACTCCTCGGCGCCCAGCAGCGCGGCGATGACCACGTCGCGGCCGGTCTTGAGCTGGCCATCGACCTGGAGCACGACGCGGCTGCGCAGGCCGTTGGCCGCCAGCGTCTGGTGCGTCTCAGCCAGTCCGATCTCCCACGGCGTGCCGGCGTGCTTGAGCGAGGTCAGCGGCGCGGCGCCGGTGCCGCCGTCGTGGCCCGAGATCAAGATGACGTCGGCGTGCGCCTTGGCCACTCCGGCCGCGATGGTGCCGACGCCCTGCTCGCTGACCAGCTTGACGTGCACGCGCGCCTGGTCGTTGGCGTTCTTCAGGTCGTAAATCAGCTGGGCCAGGTCCTCGATCGAGTAGATGTCGTGGTGCGGCGGCGGTGAGATGAGGCCCACCCCCGGCGTGGAGTGCCGGGTGCGCGCGATCCACGGGTAGACCTTGGACCCGGGCAGCTGGCCACCCTCGCCGGGCTTGGCACCTTGGGCCATCTTGATCTGCAGGTCGTCGGCGTTCACCAGGTAGCGGCTGGTGACGCCGAATCGCCCCGACGCCACCTGCTTGACCGCCGAGCGGCGGTTAAGGCGCGGGTCGCTCACGTCGAAGCGATCCTCGTCCTCGCCGCCCTCGCCGGTGTTGGACTTGGCGCCCAGGCGGTTCATCGCGACGGCGAGCGTCGTGTGCGCCTCGGCCGAGATCGAGCCGTAGGACATCGCGCCCGTCGAGAAGCGCCGGATGATCGCGGCCGCGCTCTCGACCTCCTCGAGGGGCACGGGCGTCGCCGCGGGCACCAGGTCCAGCATCCCTCGCAGGGTCACGCGCGACGCGCGCTGGTCGTTGACGGCGGCCGAGTACTCGCGGAAGATGTCGAAGCGCCTCTCGCGCGTGGCGTGCTGGAGCTTCTGGACCGTGCGCGGGTTGAACAGGTGGAGCTCGCCATCGCGGCGCCACTGGTACTCGCCACGAGTGGCCAGCGCCACCCGCTCGGCCGGCCGCGGGTGGTAGGCCCGGGCGTGCATCGCGAGCACGCTCTCGCCGAGGTGGCGCAGCGACACACCGCCCACGCGTGCGTGCAGGCCCGGGAAGTAGCGGGTGAGGACGTCCTGGCCCAGGCCCACGACCTCGAAGAGCTGGGCGCCGACGTAGCTCGCGACGGTGCTGACGCCCATCTTGGACATGACCTTGACGACCCCCTTGGTGAGGGCCTTGGCGTACTGGTAGCGGGCCTCGAACGAGCCGAGACGGTCGATCTCACCCTCGGCGACCAGCGCGTCGATCGACTCGTAGGCCAGGTAGGGGCACACCGCCGAGGCGCCGAAGCCGAGCAGGGCCGCCGCGTGGTGCACCTCGCGCACGTCGCCGGCCTCGAGCACCAGCGCCGCGCTCGTGCGCAGGTGCTCGGCGACCAGGCGGTGGTGGACGGCGGAGGTCGTGAGCAGGCTGGGGATCGCGGCGTGCTCGGGCGAGGTGTTGCGGTCGGTGAGGATCACGATGTTGGCCCCGGCGCGCACCAGCGCGACCACCTGGTCGGTCAAGGCGTCGAGGGCCGCCCCCAGGCGATCGCCGGGGTCCGCGTCGCCCTCGACCGCGAAGAGCGCGTCGACGACCACCGTGTGGAACCCGCCCACGCGCTCCTGCTCGTCGATGTAGCGGATCTTGGCGAGCTCCTCGTTGCTCAAGATTGGCGAGGCCAGCACGATCTGGTGGCAGTGCCCCGGCGACTCGCTGAGCAGGTTGTCCTCCCCGCCCAGGGTCACCCGTGTCGAGGTGACGAGCTCCTCGCGGATGGCGTCGAGCGGAGGGTTCGTCACCTGGGCGAAGAGCTGGGTGAAGTAGTCGAAGACCGAGCGGGGCGACGCGGACAACGCCGCCAGGGGCGTGTCCGAGCCCATCGAGCCGATGGGCTCGTCGCCGACCTGAGCCATGTGGCGCACGATCAGCGAGCGGTCCTCGTCGCTGTAGCCGAAGTTCACCTGCTGGCGCACGACCGACGCGTGGCTCGGTGTCAACATGTCGCGGGACTCGAGCTCGTCGAGGGACACCTGGTGTTCCAGCCACTCGCCGTAGGGGGCGCGCCGGGCCAATGCGGCCTTGAGCTCGTCGTCCTCGACGATGCGACCCTCAGCCACGTCAACCAGGAAGACGCGGCCGGGCTGGAGGCGGCCCTTTCGCTCGACCAGGGCGGGGTCGATCTCCACGACGCCGACCTCGCTGGCGAAGATGACCCGCCGGTCCTTGGTCACCCAGTAGCGCGCCGGGCGAAGGCCGTTGCGGTCCAGCACCGCCCCGACCACGCGCCCGTCGCAGAAGCTCACCGACGCCGGCCCGTCCCAGGGCTCCATGAGCGTGGCGTGGTACCGGTAGAAGTCCCGGCGCGCCGGATCCATGACCGTCGAGCGCTCCCACGCCTCGGGGATCATCATGAGGATCGCGTGCGGCAGCGAGCGGCCCGACTGGACCAAGAGCTCGACCACCTCGTCGAAGCTGGCCGAGTCGCTCATCCCGTCGGTGATCACCGGCGTCAGTTCCGAGAGTGGCAGGGGCAGCGCCGGCGCATCGAGCGTCGTCTCTCGCGCGGTCATCCAGTGGCGGTTGCCGCGCACGGTGTTGATCTCGCCGTTGTGGGCGATGTAGCGGAAGGGCTGGGCCAGCTCCCAGCGCGGCAGGACGTTGGTCGAGAAGCGACTGTGCACCACGGCGATCGCCGAGACCAGGGACTCGTCGCGCAGGTCGGTGAAGTAGCCGCGCAGCTGGGGCGCGGTCAGCATGCCCTTGTAGATGAGGACGCGCGACGAACACGACGCCGCGTACAGGGTCGTGGCGTGTTCGATCAGCCTGCGCGCGCAGAACAGCGCTCTTTCGAGCTCCTCACTCGCGAGGTCCCGGCTCGAAGTGACCAACTCCTGGATGAACAGCGGCTCGCCCGCCGCCGCAGCCCGGCCCAGCAACGAGGCGTCCACCGGCGCGACCCGCCACCCGCCCGACGCCAGTCCCACGCGCGCGTAGGCCGCGGCGACCTGATTGGCCACGTCGGGCCAGGCCGTGCCGCGAGGGACCATCCACTGGGCCACCCCGTAGCGTCCGGGCGGCGGCACACCGTCGAACACCGTGCGGATGAACTCGTCGGGCATCTGCACCAGGATCCCCGCTCCGTCGCCGGAGTCGGGGTCGGCTCCGGTGGCGCCGCGGTGCTCGAGGTTCTCGAGGATCGTGAGCGCGTCGACCACGGTCGAGCGCGACGCCCGCCCCGTCAGGTCCGCGATGATGCCGACGCCGCAGGCGTCGTGCTCGAATGAGGGGTCGTAGAGTTCTGTCTTCATGGCGTTGACCGACGGGGCAACGCTGACCCGCCCCAACTATAGCGAAGGAGACTCGAGAACCCTCGACCTACGCTGGGCTCGTGCAGATCGCCCCGCGCTCGGTTGTCGTGGTCGGCGCCGGCATCATCGGACTGACCAGCGCGTTTCGCCTCGCGCGCCACGGCCACGCCGTCACGATCGTGGATCCTCACCCGGCGCGCGGCGCGACGTGGGCCGCGGCCGGGATGATCGCCGCCTCAGCCGAGATCATCCCGGGCGAGGAGGACAACTACGAACTCCAGCGCGGCGCCCTCGACGCGTGGCGACGACTCAACGACGAGCTCGTCCAGGCCACCGGGCGCGCCGTCGCCGTGCACTCGACGGGGACCCTGGTGGTGGGATGGGACGCGGGCGACCGCGCGCTGGTGCGACAGTTTGAGCAGGTGGCCACTCGTTTCGGCGCTCCCCATAGCCTGCGGCGACGAGCCGAGGATTCGACGGCCTTCGCGGGGCTCTCCGAACGCATCAGCGACGGCGTCCTGATGGAGGGCGACGGGTGGCTGGACCCCGACGAAGCGGTGACAATCATTCGTGAGGCGCTCGACCGTCTCGGCGTCGAGACCGTGGAGGAGTCCGTCGCGGAGATCGGCGGCGACGAACGGTCCGTGGTCGCGCGCACGCCGAGCCGAGAGTTGCACGCCGACGTCGGCGTGCTGGCCACCGGCTGGGCTCCCCTACCGACGGGCGCGCTCACCAGCGCTCTCAACAGCGTCCGACCGGTGCAGGGCGTCACCGTGCGGGTGCGGGGCGAAGATCGTGGGGCGGGACCGATGGTGCGCGGCTACGTGCGGGGCCGAATGTTCTACCTGGTCCGGCGGCCCGGCGGCCACTTCGTCCTGGGGGCGAGCTCGGAGGAGCGCGCCGGGCCCGGTGTCCAGGCCGGTGAGCTGCACCGACTGGTGCGCGACGCGCTCGACATCTCGCCCGACCTCGAGACGGCCGAGATCCTCGAGTTGCGCACCGGCTTGCGCCCGGCGAGCGCCGACGGGCGCCCCTTCTTCGAGCGTCTCGAACCCAAGGGGTGGGGGTGGTCGTCGGGCTACTACCGCCACGGGGTCACCCTCGCGCCCTGGGCGGCGGCACGCGCGGTCGAGTTCGTGGAGGAAGGGTGATCCGAGTGAACGGAATGCCGGCCGCGTACGTCGACGAGTCCGTCGCGGATCTCCTCGAGCGCCTGGGCATCAGCACGCGCGGCGTGGCCGTCGCTGTCGATGGCGACGTCGTGCGCCGTTCGGAGTGGTCATCGACGGCCGTGCGCGACGGAGCCTCCGTCGAGATCGTGACCGCCGTCGCCGGCGGATGAGAGGAGAGACGTGAACGTCCAAGAGCTGATCGACGCGCTCGACGAGCGCATACTCGACGCGCTTCGCGCGAAAGCGACCGGTGAGACCATCGCGTACCTGTGCGAGGCGCGCGCGTGGCTCACCCACCCCGAGCAGCCGCACGGCCCGCACCGACCCAGCGCGTAGAGCCCCGGGGCTAGGATTATCCCCTTGCGGGCTGTGGCTTAGTTTGGTCTAGAGCGCTCGGCTGGGGGCCGAGAGATCGGGAGTTCGAATCTCCCCAGCCCGACCAGGGCGTGCCCGCACGCGATCAACGGGAGCGGTCGCCGTCGTGTCCGTGATCCACCTTCGGCGCAGGGCACCGTCCCACGTGCCGCGGGGCCACGAGCCTCAGTGGTCGCTCAGTGGGACGTCGACCGCCAGCTTCAGGCTGCCGTCTTCCTGACGCCGGTAGACGACGACATACCTGCCGAACCGCGCTCCGCCGGCGAGCAGTACTCCGACGTCGATGACCAGGTCGCCGTCCTCGATCACCTCGCCGGTCTCAAACGTGATTCTCTCCGGTGCGGACGGCATCCTCAAGAGCAACTCTCTGATCTCGTCTCTTCCCGCCACCGTCGCGGCTCCCTGGCTCAAGAACACGGCGGCTTCGGCGTACAGTTGCGCCACTCGCTCCGGATCACGCATCTCGAGGGCGTCCGCGAACTCCTCATTGAACGCCGCCAACTCATCGCGAATGGACAAGACTTCCCTTTCAACGGGCCGGTGCGGCGTTAGGGAGAATCTATCCAGTGTCGAGGGGCACCTGGTCGTTGCGGGCGCCCGTTGCGGGTCCATGGTATTTTCCCAACTCGGCGAGGAGGGTGGACGTGAGTGAGAACGGACGCGAAGCAGACGACGAGATGCTGCTGGATCTTCTCCGCGACCAACGCGAGGCGGTCCTGTCTGTCGTCGAGGGACTGGATGAGGCGAGTTGGCACCGGTCAGTCGTGCCCACCGGCTGGACGCCGGCGGGAATGCTCGAGCACCTCGGCGCCGCCGAGTGGCACTGGTTCCAGGGTGTCGTGGCGGGCAAGCAGCCCGCGCCGCCGGACGACGGCGCGGAAGTTCGGCCCCCGTACGACCCCCTCACCGTGGTGTTCACCACCGACGAATCGTCGACCGGTGTGATCACGTTCTACCGCGACCAGTGCGCGCAGTCCGACGCGGTGCTCGCCGAGACAGCCCTGTCAGCTGCACCGCTCGGCCAGCACGGGCGATATGAGCCACCCAACGTTCGCTGGGTCGTGTTGCACATGATCGAGGAGACGGCGCGACACGCCGGTCACTTGGACGTCGCAAGGGAGCTGCTCGATGGAAGCACCCGGCTAGGGGGCCGACGCGGCATCCGTCGACCTACGACGTGACGGAGAGTTGCAGCGAACCGTGGTGAGAGGGAGACCGGACCATCCGCGAGTTACCCAGCGATGCGTGGTGGTCGCGGATTGTTGGTGTCCGGGGCCTGACCGAACGGATTGGATGCTGGTCATCGGCCGAAGCCCGAGTGTGCAGCGCCGCGGCGAGGTCCGCCCTCCCCCGACGTGGCACCGCTCCTCAAACTCTGTTGACGGAGCGCCCGAGGAATGCGGCAAGCTGATCGATCGCAGGCGCGTCGGCTGAGATCGGCTGGGCCGGGTCGAAGCGGCCCGTGCGCGGATGCCCAGACAGCTGCGCTCGCGCGAATGTCAGTGCTTGGCGGGCCAAGCCGTCGGGCAGCTTGACGGGTTGGCCCGTGGTTTCGGCAAGGTCCCCGCCGTGGGCCACCAGGTCATAGAGGCGAATCTGCAGGCGATCGATGCCGGTCGCCGCTCCGAGGGGCCCGTGGAAGGTGTGCTGGAGGACCCCGGGCTGATCAAACGCGGCCATCAAGCCCGCACTGGACGCGCGGTATGCGCAGGCCGGATCTTCCCCCATGCGGTCGACTCCGCGTTCTGGCGGGGTCTCGCCAGTGAGGAGGGCGGCGAAGACCAGGTTCATCCCGACCACGTGCCCCACCACGTCACGCACAGACCATTCGGCGCACGGCGTGGAAGCCGGCCACTGTTCGTCGCGTATACCCTCGATGGTGTCGCCAACCGCTGCGAGCGCGCTCGCGAGATCCCGGGTGGAGGGTGCTGGGGCGGCGATCAACGTACCTTCTTTCCTCTCGACTGTGTCGATCGAATGTTAGGAGGGCTCGCGACCGGCCAGCTCCGAAGCTGATCGCTTACCTTCGCGAACGACGTCACCAGTTCGCAGCCGATGTGCTCGACTTCGTCGACCGGCAGCGATACGTTGACACCTCGCCGCTCCAAATCTGACAAAGTTACGTCGTGGCCACCAGTGAAGTGTGGGGTGAATCGGAAGCGGCCCGATACGACGAGACATCCGCGGAGATGTTCGCACCCGAGGTTCTCGAGCCAACGGTGGACCTGCTCGCCGAACTCGCCGGCGGCGGCCCAGCGCTCGAATTCGCGATTGGCACCGGGCGCGTCGCGATCGCCCTGCGAAGACGTGGCGTGCCCGTGTCGGGAATCGACCTTTCCGAACCGATGGTCCGCCAACTGCGCCAGAAGGCGCCGGACGAGGAGATACCCGTCGTCGTCGGCGACATGGCGACGGTCACGATGCCGGGATCATTCGCTCTCGTGTACGTCGTCTTCAATGCGCTCGCCAATCTGCAAACCCAGCAAGAGCAGGTCGACTGCTTCGCCAACGCGGCGAGGCATCTCGCTCCGCGAGGCAGGTTCCTGGTCGAGCTCTGGGTGCCGGCTCTCAGCCGATTGGCGCCCGGGGAGACCGCCGCTCTCTTTGACACGTCCGAGGAGCACGTCGGCTTCGACACCTACGACACCGCGACCCAGCAGTGCGCCTCGCACCACTTCTCGCGCGACGCCGATGGCAGGTACCGCAGCGGGGTCGGACACTTTCGCTACGCCTGGCCCAGCGAGTGCGATCTCATGGCGAAGATCGCGGGTTTGACACTCGAGGCGCGCTACGGAGACTGGGATCGCCGTCCGTTCACGTCAAGTAGTGACAAGCACGTTTCCGTGTGGCAACGACCAAACGAGTAAACGACACGAAGGTCTTCGTCCAAGCGGCCTTCAGTGACCCGGCGCAAGTCATGCGCATCGGGACGTTGAAGGTTTGATCGATTCGCGCCAGTTCGAGTTCGAGGCGGGCCTAAGTGGACTTTCAAGACCAAGGCTCGACCGCGATATTCGCAGAGAGCGGCGAGGGAACTTGGCACCTGTTGACGAATGTGTTCCCCTTCTGTCGAAATGATCTTCCCCGTGGTGTTTGGAGGTTCTTTCCAGGTTCTGGTTGCTCATCGTGGGTTGGCGGCTGAGAGAAGGACCCATGTCGTGTGGCAAAGAATTGGATCACTGCATGCCGATGACATGTGGCCGGCGGCCCGACCCGATAGGCCGGTAACCCTGCATTGAAGTCGCAAGGTCCCCTTCCAGCTATCCCTTAGTTCTGGAGCTCTCGGTATGCTCCCGGTGATCAACCCAACGCCGTGTGCGCGATTCGCCGCAAGGTGCGGCCAACGACCAATGAGGGAGCGAAGATGAGCTTGGGATCTGTCATCCACGACACGTTTACGATTGAGCGGACGTACGCAGTCCCGCCCAGTGAGGTCTTCGCAGCCTTCGCCTCGGCCGAAGCCAAGGGCGTCTGGGGCGACACCGGGAACCTGGAAGTCGCCGACGGCGCGGCGGGAGTGTCGGAGTTCGACTTCCGCGCCGGCGGTCGCGAGAGGTTCGGCGTCAAGATGGACGGGACCACGTTCCGCTACGACGCTCTCTTCTACGACGTTGTCCCCGACCGCCGCATCATCTACACCTACGAGATGTATGCCGACGGCATCCGGATCTCCGTGTCGGTGACGACGATCCAGCTCGTGGAGAGCGAACTGGGCACTGTGCTCACTTACACCGAGCAGGGCGCATATCTCGACGGGATCGACGGGATCGAGGCGCCCAGGCTGCGCGAGGGGGGCACAACCGAGATGCTCGACAATCTGAGTGGATACCTGGCCTCGCAGTCAGACGCCTGAACTACGTGTCGGAGGCTCGACGCGGCAAGGATGAAACCTTGCAGTGGCGGCATTGAAGTGCGGGGCCACTCGCGAGATCGATCCGACGGCGCAGTGATTCTTGAGGGTGATGTCCCTTGATTAGCAGTCGCTTTGATCCCGCACACGGGCCCACGCAGATGTGGGACCAAACTGCGCGATAATGACACGGTGATGAGCGTTGCGGCGTCCGGACCCGACGGAGTGTCGGTCGACATCATCCGCGATGCCGCCGCCATGATCATCTCGGTCGGCAATGAGATTTCTGATGTGCTCGGCTGGCTTCCCAGCGAATTCGTCGGTCATCCTTCTACGGATTTCGTCCACCCGGAGGACCAGCCAAGTGCCGTTGCTGCATGGTTTGAGATGATCGACTCGCCGGGTGAACCCCGTGCATGGCAAGGCCGCTATCGCACCGCTGACGGAGCCTGGCAGTGGGTGGAGTGCGTCAATGTCAACTCGTTGGATGACCCGGACAACCCCGTCGTGCTGACCACGATGAAACAGGTTGCGGTAGATCAAGTTAACGTGGCCGAGGAACTGCGGGCGCGCAAGCAGTTGTTGAGCCGGCTCTCCGACGCGATGCCCGTCGGGATGTTTCAGATCGATGCCGAAGGGGCCATCACCTTCACTAACGACCGGCTTCACATGATCATCGGCCAATCGGCGTCAGCAACCATCAACGCCCAGTTCTCCACCATTGACGAAGGTGACCGCAGCAAGTTGGAATCTGCGCTCAATGCCGTACTGGCGAACGAAGCCGTCGACGACGTGGAGCTCCGTTTCTCGCGAGCATTTGGCGACGGTCCTCTTGAGGAGCGCGTGTGCGTTCTGAGCATGCGACCTTTGACCGACGAGTCAGGAGAAGTCACCGGGGCCGTCGGTTGCGTGAGTGACGTCACTTCACAAGCGGAGCTTCGACACCAGCTCGAGATCCGCGCAAACTCCGACGATCTGACTTCGTGTCTGAGCCGCGCAAAGACCCTAGAAGTGCTTTCGGCAGCGCTTGAGCACCAGGCGGACGGCCCCGTTGGGGGAACCGCGGTGATCTTTATCGACCTTTGCGGGTTCAAGGCGGTTAATGACCTGTTTGGGCACGCCGCGGGTGACCAGGTTCTCAAGGTAGCGGGTACCCGTCTGAGGTCTGCCGTTCGCCAGTACGACCAAGTCGGACGTTTCGGAGGCGACGAGTTTCTCGTCGTCTGCCCCCGCGTGGAGACAGCGTCCATTTCTCTCGAGATCGCTAAACGGATTACAGCGTCCCTGACTCAGCCGGTGAACATCACAACTGACGTCATAGAGTTACGCGCGAGCGTTGGCGTGTCCTGGTCATCGGAGAACATTGACGCCGACACGCTGGTGGCCCAGGCAGATCATGCGATGTACGAGTCGAAACGCGGTGGCTCGTCTATGGTCGCGCTCTACACCAACATCGATCGGCTCACCTGACACTCAGGGACAGAGATTGGATGCCGGTGCTCCTCTCCCAACGCGGACCTGTCTTGTAGGAGCACATTCAGCCATGTGCGACCTGACACTGGCGGCCCGCAAGCCGCCAGTGGTTCGTGTCGGGGTCCCGGCGTCGTCGATCTAGTACGACGCAGTTTCGACTGGTAGAAGGCGCCTGACGGCGATCGTTCACCGGGGATCGACGATCTTGCTCACAATCCATGCGTGCTTGCCGACTTGGCGTTGGCGGACAAATCCGTACTGCTCGAAGAGTTCAACGGTCGCGCTGAACAAGAAACGACCTTGGGCTTCGCGACCGATGGTCACCTCGGGGATGGCTTCGACGAGGCCGCCGCCGGCTCGCGCGACCTGGTCAAGGGCACCTTCCAGCGCTGCCCGCGCGACACCCTGGCCGCGATGCCTCTTGTCAACGAAGATGCACGTGATCCGCCACTCCGGGCGCGGCGGCGGATCCTTCTGGTATTCGCGCATGTGCTTGATGTTCGAGAGCTCCTCGGGACTACCGAACTGGCACCAGCCTTGTGCGGCCCCGTCCTCGTCAAAGACGAGCGCGGCGTGAGCGCGGCCCGACTTCACGCGGTCTTCCTTCACTGCGCGATAGCTAAGTTCGCGCTGGCCGCACTCCGGGTGGTAGCCGATGCACCAGCATCCGCCGTAGATCCCATTGTTACGTTCGACCAGGTCAGCGAAGGCCCCCCACGTGGAGGTGTCTAGGGGTCGGGTCACGTACGGCACTGGTGAATCCCTTCTGGCGCGATCACCTCATGATTTCATCATGCCGGTAGGCCGAAGCCAACCATCCCCGACTGGAGGATGAAGCGGTTGCTCGGGTGAAGGTCGCTGAGGCGTTTTCGCAGATTGCCCTTTGTTGGAAGGTCGCTGTCGAATCCTATTCCTAGGTCTCAAGAGCGCTTCTGGACGGGTTGAAGCCCATCGTGGCGACCCGGGCGGGACACCGCCGCGCCCTCGGCGGTCCGCTCACTGCAGAGGTGCCGGGCTAGGACCTCGGTGAACCGTCTCACGTAGCTCAGTGCGCCTCACCTCCAACCCGGGGTGCGGCCCGCCTGCTCGATCCAACCACGGAGCTCCGGACGCTGGGTCTCCGCCGCCGTGGTCACCTTGACATACCGCGTTCGGTCCGTGGTTCCAAGAGGCGGAGGGGGTTCAAAGTCCGCGCCGCCCATGAAGACGACATTTGCCGACACGTCGTACGCGGCGATCTCGATGATCCACCCGAGTTCCGACAGCCCGTAGTACACCCTCTTCCACTTCACGGCGTAGTGAAGATCAGGGAGCGTGGATCGGATCACCTCGTCTAACTGCCGTACGATGCTCTGGAGATACGGCATCTGGCGTCCAAACCAATCGTCGATGGCGTCGTGGTAAGGCGACGGTTCTGGCGGCTTTCGCCCGGCGTTTCCCTTGATTGCCTTGGGCATCGCACCTCCTCCTGGCGGCATGTTTGCCCAAGCTAGGTCACCGATACCCGAAGCGAAAGCGACATCAGTGGCCCGACGTCTGCGAACTGCCAATAGTCGCTGGCGGCTGGCCTGAGCCGCGCTGGCTCGTGTCCGAGGCCCGACTCAACAAGTCTGCTGCCAATCGCTGGCGGCTTGGTTGAGTGGCCCTTCGGACTGGAGCGGCGTGTCTGGCGGGGTCTTCGAGGACTCAGGCGGCGTTCATCTTTGCCAGTGCGATGGGACGACCGTCGGGGTCAGCCAGAACTACAAATCTTCCCCACGTAGCATCCTGCGCGGGCCAAAGGACTGGTACTCCAAGTCGGGTCGCCTCTTCCTGCCAGGCATCGGGGTCCGTCACGTTGAAGCGCACTGACGCTGCCCCGGCCTTCAGGCCCGCAGGGAAGATACCCCGCTCATCATGCCCGCGGTCATTTCGGTGCAAGACCACTCGACCCGAGGGACCTCCGACTACCACGATGATCTCGTCCTCGAATAGGACTGGAAGGCCAAGGGTGTCGACGTAAAAGTCCTTGGATTCGCTGAGGTTTCCCACATAGAGGATCAGGCTGTCGTAATCTTCGACTCTCATGGTGTGATTCTAGGCAAGAGCTGCTGGACCCTCACGTTTTCGAAGTGCGTGTTGAATCGTGCGGGTCCTGGATTGTGGTCCGACGTAGCAAGTCTGTTATCACACGCTAGAGGCTCGCTCGTTGCGTGCGGCTCGTGTCAGCGGCATGACGTGAACCCGCACGGGTAGAGCGCTC
>Ga0209415_10000468_pt1 | contig 74866 bp, 64 predicted proteins | sample PeaSoiSIISIP2007_FD_187696 | JGI IMG/M metagenome (GOLD analysis project Ga0209415, IMG submission 187696) | Peat soil microbial communities from Weissenstadt, Germany - SII-SIP-2007 (SPAdes) (version 2) | ecosystem: Environmental > Terrestrial > Soil > Wetlands > Peat | place: Germany...
AGGCGGCCGGCGCGGACGCCGTGGCGGCGACCGGAGCGGAGGCCGCGACCGCGGCCGCGGGCGCGAGCGCTGCGGAGGCGGGCGCGGACGCGGCGAGGCGCAGGCCCGGCGCGGCGGACAAGAGGCCGACAGAAGAGACGGACGTCCCCGCGGCCGGCGCGAAGACCGCGGCCGACGCCGCCGGGACGGCGGCGACCGGCGCCGGCCGGGCGGCATCGACTTGGGCGAGGGCCGGCGCGGCGCTGAGCAGCGAGCCGAGGACGACGAGCGGCGTCAGCAGGACGGCGAGGGCCTTTTTGAGCGCGCGCGGGCGTAGCGGGTGTCGCATCCCTTTATTATGCCGCGCTGCGGAGCGTTCGTCCTGAGTCTTTGGACTGGAGGCGCGGCCGGGAAGTCCTACGGCGCCCTAGGACTCGCGCGGCTCAGGGCTTCCAGGCGAAGTCGGCGCCGCAGGACGAGAGGCCCGGCAGAGCCGCGTCCTTCGCGCTGACGACAGGTCCGCCGGGGCTTTGCGGCCAGCGCACGCCGACCGCGGGGTCGTCCCAGCGCAGTCCGCCGTCGACGGCGGCCGACCAGTAGCCGGTGACCTTGTAGGTCACGTCGGCGTCCTCGGAGAGCGCGCAGAAGCCGTGCGCGAAGCCGGCCGGCACCCAGAGCATCCGGCTGCCCTCGTCGGAGAGCTCGATCGACGCCCACTTCGCGTACGTCGGCGAGCCGCGGCGCAGGTCGACGGCCACGTCGAAGATTTTTCCGCGCGAGCAGCGCACCAGCTTGCCGATCGCCTGCGGGTTCTTCTGGAAGTGCAGGCCGCGGATCACGCCGCGCTTCGAGCGCGAGAGGTTGTCCTGCACCAGCGGGGGGAGCCCCGCCTTCGCCCACTCGTCGGCGCGGAAGGACTCCATGAAGAAGCCGCGCTCGTCGGGGAAGGACTTGCCCTCGACGAGCAGGAGACCCGCGAGTCCGCCGTAGGGCGCGAACGTGAAAGTCATGCGCGCATCTTAGCGCTTCGGACGCCCGCGCGTCCACGCGGCGTCAGGCGTGGCCGACGGAGACGGCGCCGTGGCGGCGCAGGAGGGCCTGCACGCGCGCGAGCAGCTCGACGAAGCCGAAGGGCTTGGTCACGTAGTCGTCGCCGCCGGAGTTCAGGCCTTCGGCGACGTCGGCCGGGGTCTTGCGCGCGGACAGGAAGAGCACGGGGATCGCGGAAAAATCCGGCGAGGACTTGAGCTCGCGGCAGAAGTCGAGGCCGTCCACGTCGGGGAGCCCGCGGTCGAGGATGATGAGGTCGGGCTTGAAGCTCCGCAGGTGGAGGCGCGCGTCGCCGACCGCGCCGGCGGTCCGGACGTTGAAGGACTCCTGCTCCAGCACGAACTTGATGAAGCTGGCGGTGTCCTCGTCGTCTTCCACTATGAGTAGGTTCATGCGGTTCCCTGCGATAGTCTGCGTCCGGAACCCGCGCGAATCAATGAAAAAAAAGGCAAACGGACGGCAAAAGCACGGTAAAACTCCAGAGATGACGCGACTGACGAAGCGCGGAGTCAGGGAGTGTGGATCGTGTACGTCGTGAGGAACGAAGTCTCGATCCCGCCGCCGACCTGGCGCGTGCTGTCGACGACGCTGAACAGCTCGTTATGGGTCACGTCCCAGACGGTCGTTTGGTCCACCGTGGTCTGCCAGATGTGCCGACCAGGCGGATTGACGAGCTGGATCAGCGGGGCGCCCGTCACTAGGACGGGCGGAATGAAGGATTTACGCCCGGTGGGCGACTGGCTGGTGATGTCGGTCATCGGCATCCGAGAGAGCACAGCGTGGTCGTTGATGTCGCCGCTGGGTACCGGAGTCCAGTTGACGTTCGCGATGAAGAAAGGAGCCGGGAGATTCGCCAGCCACGTGTTGAATACGGGGATCGGGCTGGAGATGACGGCGCGGATGTTCTCTCGAATCTGAGGGGAGAGCGCGCCCCACGCAGTGGTCTTCTTGATCCGGCCGCCGAACTGGTCGAGGATGTGATAGCAGAACAAGGCGGAGTCGATCAGAGTGAAGTCGCCGGCGTTGTTGTTGGCGCTGAGCCAGCCCGAGGTCCAGGACATCGGGTTTCTCGGCGGCCTCGAGCAGTTCATATCGTGCTGGACCGCGGTCGGGGCCGTCAGGTTGACCGCGTGGAAGGCCTCGATGACCTGTCCGCCGGCGGTCAGCTGGAGGATCATCTCGTCCTGGTCCTGGCTCGCCGCGGGCGTGAAGACGGCGCCGGCCGTGTACGCGGTGGTCAGCGCCGCCGCGTTGGCGAAGGACGCGTTCTGCGCGCCGCTGTCCGGATAGCGCCAGGCGGGAGCGGCCGCCACGACTGGGACGAGCGCGCCGTCCGCCTGCCCCGCGGCCGTCACGAGCACGTTCGGCGTCTTGGAGCCGAGGACCGCGCCGTGTCCCGAGGCGACGTCCAGCGACGCCGTCACTTTGACGATGGTGCCGAGGCCGACGCCGCCGCATTTCATCGGCGTATTGCCGACGTAGAACTGATATTCGAAGCCGGTGTCGTCTTTCTTGGCGCTCGCTTTGAGCCCCTCGAGCTGCAGTGTGAACGGAAGCGGGAACCTCCTGCCGAGGACGATCTTCTTCTTTCCCGTCGCGTCCAGAACGGCGACGCGCTTGCCTTCCACCACCGCGTTCGTTTTAGTGTCCATGATGTGCGCGATGTAGACGTCGGTCGCGCCGGGCGCGATGAACGCGTACGCGCGCCTGTTGTCGGCGGGAACGGAGCCGATCTTCGTGTCGGGGACCGGCACGAAGATTCCGACGCCGCTGCAGGCGGCGGTGACGGAGCCGACGGTGCGCGTCTTGAACGGCAGGGCGGCGCGAGCCGGCGCCGCCGCGGAGCACGCGAGGACGGCGGCCAGGACTCTCTTGATCGCGCTCACGCGTGCGCGGCGGCCTTGCCGCCGGCCTTCTCGCGCTCCTTCTTCCAGAACGCCTGGCCCTCGGCCGGCAACGTGTAGACCGGATCGAGGTACTCGTAGCGGCGCGTGAGCGCGTCGGCGTCGTCGGACTCGATGCCGGTGCGGTAGTTCTTCGTCCAGTAGGAGATCCCCTTCACGCGGTCGTAGTCGGCGAGCTGGTGGATCCAGCGCTTGCCGACGTACGGGACGTCGACGGTCACGCGCGGCGTCGCGAAGCCGGGCAGGTAGCCCATGATGTCGTGCTGGAGCTGCTGGCCCTCGGCGACGGAGAGCCGCCAGTGCTCGGAGTTCGGGATCATGTCGGCCATGTAGAAGTAGTACGGCATTATCTTCGCGTGGTCGAGGAGCATGAAGCAGAGCTCGAGCATGTCCTTCTGCGTGGTGTTGACGCCGCGCAGCAGGACGCCCTGGTTGCGCACGTCGCGGAAGCCCATCTCCAGGATCTTGCGCACGGCCTTGCCGACGAGCGGCGTCACCTGGCTCGCGTGGTTGACGTGCGTGTGCACCGCGATGTCGATGCCGCGCTCCCAGGCGCGCTTGGAGATGCGGTCGAAGGCCTTGAGCACCTCGTCCTGCAGGAAGTGCTGGGGCAGGCCCTGCAGGCCCTTCGTGGCCAGCCGGATGTCCTTGATGTTCGGGATGTCCATCAGCGACATCAGGAAGGCCTCGAGCTGGGCGATCGGCACGTTGGCGATGTCGCCGCCGGAGACGACGACGTCGCGCACCGCCGGGGTCTTGCGCAGGTAGTCGAGCATCGCCTCGTAGCGGTCCTTGGGCGCGTGCTCGAACTTGTGCTTCTGCACCTGCGGCACGGAGTTGCCGACCAGGTCCATGCGCGTGCAGTGGCCGCAGTACTGCGGGCAGGTCGAGATCATCTCGGCCAGCACCTTCGTCGGGTAGCGGTGCGTGAGGCCCTCGACCGCCCACATCTCCGACTCGTGCAGGCTGTCGCGGCTGGCGCGCGGGTGGTTCGGCCATTCCGGCTGGCGGTCGGAGAACATCGGGAGCATGTAGCGGCGGACCGGGTCGTTCTTCAGGTCCTTCTCGTCCATGCAGTTGAGCATCTGCGGCGGGATCAGGATGGACATCGTGGCCATGTCCTTCTGGTCGCGCAGGATGTCCTCGGCCATCGCGTCGGTGAGCGCCGGGCCGAAGACGTCCTTGGCCTCCTTGACGCTCTTGACCGAGTGCTGGCGCTGCCACAGCGCGCTCTCCCATTCCGCCTTCGTCACGCCTTTGTAGCCCGGCAGGCGCGTCCAGTCGGGCTCGACGAACTGGCGCTTCAGCGGGTACTGGAAAGGCTGGCGCGCGGGGTCCGCCTTCACTTTCTTGGCCATGCGTCCATTCTAGCGCTTCCCGGGACCGAGGGGCAACGTGCGAAATATCATTGACGATTCCGGGTCCGGGTCTTACACTGGGAGCAGTGAACGGGACCGACAGGAGACAGCTCAAGCCCGCTATCGCCGAGCGACAGTGGGTGGTCGTCCTCGTTGTCGCCGCGGCCTACTACGCCCTGGCGAGGCTGGGCCTTCTCCTGGCCCTGCGCGGCACGGCCTCGTCGCCGGTCTGGCCGGCGTCGGGGTTCGCGATCACGGCGGCCGCGCTCGCGGGACCGGCGGCGTGCTGGGGCGTCCTGCTCGGCTCGTGGCTCGCGAACATCCAGGCGGTCTTCGGCGGGTCTTTAGGCACGCCGCTCGCGACCGCGGCCGCGGTGGCCGCCGTGATCGCCGTCGGAAGCGCGGCGCAGGCCTGGGTCGGGGCGGCCGCCTTCAAGCGCTTCCTCTCCGCGCGCTGCCCGATCGACCACAGCCAGGACGTCGTCCGCTTCGCCGGGCTGACGCCGCTCGTCTGCCTGATCAGCGCGAGCGCGGGAACGGCGGCGTACGTGGTCGCGGACCTCACGCCGAGAGAGCTGTTCGGAGCGTCGTGGCTGACGTGGTGGGTCGGGGACGTCAGCGGCGTGCTGCTCGTCTACACGCTCTTGATGGCGTGGCTGCCGGGCGAGGTCGACGAGGCCTTCGAGCCCGTGCTCGCGACGCGCTGGCCCGAGGCCGTCGCCTCCGCGATACTCCTCGCGGTCAGCGTGCACATCGGCTTCGGCGACGCCTTCATGCGCGAGCCCCAATACCCGCTGAGCTTCCTGCCGCTGCCGGCCCTGGTCTGGGTGGCGCTGCGGCTCGGCACGCGCGGGGCCGCGACGGGAGCCCTCCTCCTCGCGGCGCTCGTCCACGCGCGGACGATCGTCGGCGACGGGCCCTTCTCGATCGGCTGGTCCACCAACGAGTCGCTGATGCTGTCCTCGGGCTACGTGGCCACGGCGGCGCTGACCGCGTTCCTGCTGCACGCTCTCCTTCTCGAGCGCCGCCGCGCCGAGGCGGCGCTTCTCGAGACTCAAAGAACCCTCCTGCGGGACTTCGCGACGAAGACAGAGAACCTCAGGATGGCGAAAGAAACCATTCATGTCGTCGCGCAGGGCCGGAAGGACGATCAAAACCGCATCCGCCAGTACCGGCGCCTGGTCGAGAAGCTCCCGGTCGGCGTCGCGATCCTGAGCCTCGGCGACCCGGCCGACATCAAGACCTGGCGCATCCGGGAGATCAATCCCGCCGGCCGGCGGCTCAGCGAGTCCGACGATTCCGAGATGGACGAGAGCCTGCTCGAATACGCTCCGGAGCTCTTCGAGACGACGTTTCCGAGCGCCTGCCGCGAGGCCCTACAGACCGGAGAGGAAAGGCGAGTCCCGGATTTCGTGAGCCGCGCCCACGTCCCCGGCACGCATTTCTCGCTGAGCGTCCTGCCGCTCGGCGCCCCGTTCGTCGCGATGGTCTTCGAGATCAAGACGGCGCTCGGAACGTAGCGTCTTCGGCCGCGCGGAGGGGCCGCGCGGGGGTATAATGAATCTCGGGGAACGGCCATGCTGACGCAGGAGAAAGTCTCGCTGATCGTGAACCTGGGCCGGGACATGTCCTCGGCCAAGGACCTCGACATCCTGCTGGACCGGCTCCTCGCCGACGCGCGCCGTTTCACGAACGCCGAGGCCGGCTCGATCTACGTGAAGACGGGCGGCTCCCTGAGCTTCGCCTACACGCAGAACGACGTCCTCCAGCGCCGCCTCGCCCCGGGCAAGAAGCTCGTCTATTCGACGTTCACGCTCCCGATCGACCAGAAGTCCATCGCCGGCTACGCCGCGCTGACGGGGCGCATCGAGAACATGCCCGACGTGCGGCGCCTGCCGCCGACGGCGCCGTACTCGTTCAACCCGGAGTTCGACGAGGCGACCGACTACCGCACGCAGTCGATGCTGACCGTCGCGCTGGTCGCGCAGGACGCGGAGGTCGTCGGCGTGCTCCAGCTCATCAACGCGCGCGACGCGAGCGGCCGCGTCGTCCCGTTCGCGGCGGAGGACGAGCCGTTCATCCGCAGCTTCGCGGGCAGCGCCGCCGTGGCGATCGAGCGCGCGAAGATGACGCGGTCGATGATCATGCGCATGGTCGAGATGGCGCGCCTGCGCGACCCCCTGGAGACCGGCATGCACGTCAAGCGCGTGGCCGACTACTCGCTGCTCGTCTACGAGCGCTGGGCCGCGCGCCGAGGCGCCGCCGCCAAGGACGTCGAGCGCGACCTCGACGCGCTCAAGATCGCGGCGATGCTCCACGACGTGGGCAAGGTGGCCGTCTCCGACGCGATCCTCAAGAAGCCCGCGAAGCTGACGCCCGAGGAGTTCGACGAGATGAAGAAGCACACCTGGCTCGGCGCCGGCCTGTTCGACGACGGGCACTCGCCCTACGACCGGGCCGCGGCCTCGATCGCGCTCCATCACCACGAGCGCTGGGACGGCTCCGGCTATCCCGGCCACGTGCGCGGCGACGGCACGCCCTTGCCCGGCTTCGCGGCGCCCGGCGGCGGCGCGCGCGGCAGGAAGGGCGAGGAGATCCCGCCGTTCGCCCGCGTCGTCGCCGTCGCCGACGTCTTCGACGCGCTCTCCTGCGCGCGCTGCTACAAGGACCCGTGGCCCGAGGAGCGCGTCCTCGAGACGCTGCGCGCCGGCGCGGGCTCGCACTTCGATCCCGAGATGATCGACGCCTTCTTCTTCGACCTCGACGCGGTCCGCGCCGTGCGCGCGCGCTATCCGGAGCCCGAGGCCGAGACCGAGCGCGTCCGCCGCTGACGGCGGGCGGCTACTTCTCGTGCAGGACGAAGACCCCGTCCCAGTCGGCGGGCGGGGGCTTGGCGGCGAACTCGCGGCAGCGCTCGCTCATGATGCGCGACGGCTCGTCGTCGGGGCGCTCCGCGAGGAGCGCGGAGAACGCCGCGGCGGCCGGCGCCCAGGAGCGGTCCGCGTAGAGCTGCATCGCGGCCGCGAAGCGCTTCAGGAAGCCTGCGCCCTCCCCGGCGACGCGGCCGGCCTCGCCGACCAGCTCGTGGACCTGGACGCCGAGCTTCTTGCCTTTCACCGCCACGCGGTCGATCGGGCGCGAGGCGAAGCCGCCGCCGAGCGCGGCCAGGGTCGTCTCCGCGATCAGCAGGCGCGTGCCGTAGTGCTTGTTCATGCTCTCGAGGCGGCTGGCGAGGTTCACGGAGTCGCCGATCGCGGTGTAGGAGAGCCGCTCGCGGTAGCCGAAGTTGCCGACGTAGGCCTCGCCGGTGTTGATGCCGATGCGCGTGGCGAAGGCGGGCTCGCCCTCGCGCCGGCCGCGGCCGAAGCGCTCGGCGATGAACTCCTGGCAGCGCAGCGCGGCGCGGCAGGCGCGCGCCGCGTGGTCGTCGACGGGATGCGGCGCGCCCCAGAAGGCCATGATCGCGTCGCCGACGTACTTGTCGACGGTGCCGCCCTCGTCCAGGATCGCGCGCGTCATGCCCTCGAAGTAGACGCCGAGGCTCTCGGCCAGCTTCTCGGGCGGCATCGACTCGGAGATCGTGGTGAAGCCCGCGATGTCGGAGAACAGGACGGTCAGCGGCCGGTTCTCCGCGCCGAGCACGGCCTCGCGGCCGAGTTGAATGAGCTCGAAGACGAGGTCGGCCGGGACGTAGCGCTTGAAGGAGCGCAGCCCCTTCTTCATGTTCTCGAGCGAGGTCTTCATCTGCACGATCTCGGAGATGCGCGAGTCGATCGGCGCGGAGCCGTCGAGGTCGAAGTTCTGGATGCGGCCCATGTCGAGCGCCAGGTCGGTCAGGGGCTTGGCCAGGCGCTTGCTGAGCGCGAGGCCCACGACCGCGACGAGCAAAGAGACCGCCGCGAAGATCGCGAGCGCGATCAGCAGGAAGTGGTTCTCGAACGCGGCCGCGTCGGCCGCGGAGACGTCCATGCCGAGGGCGCCGATGACCTCGCCGTCGGGGCCGAGGAGGGGGGCGTAGCCGGAGATGTAGCGCCCCCACTTGTCGTTCGAGAAGTCCTTCTCCACGTGGGGCGCGTAGGGCTTTTGAAAGACCTGGAGCATCGCGGGCGTCGGCGTCGGGTAGACGTCGCCGACGTGGCTGACGTCGGCCGCGTTCTCCTCGGCGTCGACGACGAAGGAGATCGCGTCGGCCGAGTTCCTGCGCAAAGTGTAGATGAAGTGGACGTTCTTGGAGCGCGCGCGGATCGCGCGCAGCTGCTCGCGGATATGGCGATAGCCCGCCGACGTCTCGTCGGCCTTCGCGCGGATGCGCTCGTGCTCGCGCGCGTCTATCTGCAGGGCCGCGACGCCGACGGCGTTGCGCAGGCTCGCGCGCAGGTCGTTGCGTATGAACGCGTGCATGTTGAAGAACAGCACGGTGCCGAGAAGGCCCGACGTGAGCAGCGCGATCGCGACGAACGCCCCGCCCAGGCTGAAGCGCAGGGAGAGGAAGGACTTCTCGAGACGGCCGAGGACGCTTCCGAGCATGACGCAGTATACTTAGCTGGCGAAACCGACGCCAGCGCGCGCTTGCGCGGGGCTTCCGCGGAATTTATACTGGTGCTCCCGATGGCCTACGATCTCGGACTCGTCGCCCTCGTGCTCGGCTTCGGCGCGTTCGGCTATCACTCCGGCGCGATCCGCCAGCTGACCTACTACGCCGGCCTCGCCTGCGGGGCGCTGCTGTCCGGTCCCGCCGCGACGCGCCTGACGCCGGTCGTCGCGCCGCGCCTCGGCTGGCCCGCCGCGGCGGTGCGCGTGGGCCTGGCGGCGGTTCTTTTCAGCGTCCTCGCCGGCCTCGGCGCGTACGTGGTCCACGCCGTGCTCTCGAAGATGGCGGGCGGCCGCGAGGACGGGCCGGTCAACCGCTCCGTCGGCTTCACGATGGGGGCGGTGAAGGGGACAGCTCTCCTCTTCGCGGCGGCGTCCGTCGCGCTGTTCTTCGAGGGTCCGCTGACCGATCATTTCGGCCCCGCCCCGAAGGGCCTCGACCAGTCCGCCGCGGTCGGCTTCGTGCGCCGCCACAACCTCTTCGAGGTCGTCCACACCACCGCGGCGGCGAAGCTCGAGAAGCTCCTCGCCGCCGCCGGCGACCCCGCCGCGGCGAAGTCGCTGGCTCAGGAGCCCGAGCTCAAGCAGCTCCTCGACGATCCGCAGATGAAGTCCGCGCTCCAGGACGAGAACGTCGCCCGCGCGATCCGCTCCGGCGACCTGTCGGCGCTGAAGAACGACCCGAAGCTCGCGGCCCTGCTCAAGGACCCTCGCCTCGCCGGCCTCGCCCGCTGAGCCTCCCGGCTCGAGCGTTGCGGCTAAAATAAAATCGCAGGTCCGTTGTTGTCTTGGAGAGCAGTTCAACGACACGAGGAGGATGTGATGATCAAGAAAACGGCGTTCCTGCTGTTGGCCGCGGTCTGCGCGGCGCCCGGCTTCGCCCGGGCGGAGGCCCATCCGGGCGCGAAGGCGGCCAAGGCCGCGGAGGGGATCAACGTGAAGATCTCCTACAAGATGAAGCTCGACGGCCAGGAGAGCTCCGGCAGCTTCGTGACGCAGTCCGGGACGCAGACCAACAACGTGCTGAAGGAAGAGGCCCCCTGCGAGGCCGACGCGTCGACCGGGAAGAAGGCCCACAACGGCCGCGGCGCCATCGTCAACGCCCTGCCGATCCTGACCGCGGGGGGCAAGGCGAGCGTCGAGCTGCAGGCGGAGATGACCGAGCCTCTCGACGCCGGCGGGAAGGCGGGCCAGGTCAAGACGTTCCAGTACCAGGGCACGTTTTCGGCGGAGCTGGGACGGACCATCGTTCTGGTGGACGCGCCCGACCGCCATTTCGAGCTCGAGATCGAGGAACTGCCGGCCAAGTAAGCCGGACTCTCGGCCGAGATGGACGACGACGCGCTGATCCAGGCTTGCCGGACGGATTCCGAGGCTTTCCGAACCTTGGTCGAGCGGTACCAAGCTCGGATCTACAGCTTCCTGATCCGTCTGGCGGGCCGGGACGCCGCCGAGGACCTCTTTCAGGAGACGTGGCTGAAGGTGTACGAGAACGCGCATCGCTACGAGGCCCGCGGCAAGGCCGCGAGCTGGCTGTTCAAGATCGCGAACAATCTGACGCGCAATCACTGGGCCAAGAGCGGGCGGCGGAAATTCGTCAGCGCGGACGACGCCGCGGAGAGGCTGCCGGACCGCGCGCCCCAGCCGCACGCCGCGCTGGAGCAGGAGGAGTCCCGCAAGGGACTCGCGGCGCAGATCGCGGCTCTTCCGGTCGAGCAGCGCCAGGTTCTGCTGATGCGCGAATACGGCCAGATGTCGTTCAAGGAAATCGCGGAGACGCTCGACATCCCTCTGGGAACGGCGCTGTCGCGGATGAATTACGCGCTCGGGAAATTGCGGAACGCGTTGGAAGACCCCCATGCATGAGAATCGATGCCTGCTGTACGAGTCGGGCGAGCTGGACGGCGCGGAAGCCGCCGAGTTCGAGCGGCACCTGAAGGGCTGCGCGGAGTGCCGGGAGCGGCTCGCGCTGGTGCGGCGGGTCCACCGTGCGTCCGGCGCGCTGGCCGAGGACGCTCCGCGGCGTCTCGTCGCGGCGGTCGTCGCGCGCGCGCGGCCGGAGCCCGCCGCCGTTCCGTGGCTCGTCTTCCTGCGGCCGCTCGGCCTGGCCGCCGGCGCCGCTTTCGCCGCGGCGCTTCTGATGTACGCCCTGCGCGGGACGCCGCGGACTCCGGCCGAGACGGAGGCGTCGAGCGTTCCGCCGCCGCCGCGGACGTTTCCCGAGCGGGCCGTCGCGGCGCCGGAGTTCGCCTCGGCCCGGACCGGGCGCCCTCGGGCCGCGTTCCGTTCGGCCCTCGACGACGCGGAGGAATTCCGTCTGCGCGGCCTCGACGCGGACGCCGCGCGCGTTCAATTCCCTCGCGTCGCCGTCGCCCGCCCGCGCTTGATCGCGGACGTCGTTCCCGACCGTCCGGCGGCGTTCGGACTCAGCCCCGCGGTGTTTTCGCCCGAGGGCGTCGCCGTTCCCGCCGTTGCGGCGCCGCATCTTTCCGGGGCGCTTCCGGATTGACGGCGCGTTCGCGTCAGGATTTCCAGAGCCCTTCGGTCGAGTAGCACTGCCAGGCCCAGCGCGTCCAGGCGATCATGGAGTTCGCCAGCCACAGCGCCCAGACGAGCATCGCGCCGCGGTAGACGGCGCGCGGGACGGAGAGCACCCACGGGCGCGGCGTCGCGTCGCCGGCGCGGTCCAGGTACCAGCGCAGCATCTCCGCGCTGGAGCCGTTGCCCGCGATCTGCATCTCGGGCGCGCCGAGCAGTCCCTGCTTGATCGATTCGAACAGCAGGACCGCCGCGACGACCGCGTAGAAGGCGAGGAAGAGCTGGGCCGCGTTGAACTCGCGCCGTCCCTGCGGGGGCTTTTGGCCGCGCAGGCCGACGCTGAGGAACCAGCCCACCACGACGGCGGCGGAGAGCACGGGCTGCTGGCTGAGTCCGAGCGAGAGCAGGAGCCACTGTGCCCAGGACAGCGGCGCGAGTCCCGTCTTCGAAAGCCCCACGCTCACGATCAAGAAGACCGCGAGCATGCTCCAGAACAGCACCGCCGGCCCCATGCCGCGCCCGCCCGCGAGCAGGATCCAGCGTCCCCCGGGCATCGCGACGAGCACGTGCGAGTTCACGCTCGGCGCGCCGAGCCCCACTTCGGGCGCGCGCAGGAAGACGCTCGCGCCGCCTTTCTGGCGCCAGTCGATCGAGACGACGTGGGAGCCGGGAGCGAGCGGCACGGCGAGCGTCCGCCCCTCGAGGCGCAGGGGCGTCTGCGTCTCGTCGATCTTCGCGCTGAGGAGCTCCGCTCCGTCCGGCAGGGTCAGCGTCTCGCGGTCGCCGCGGCTGGTGCGCAGGCGCAGGCTCAGCGTCGCGTCGGTCGCGCGCAGTCCCGGCGAGAGGTGCAGGACGCTCTGGTCGATCGTCAGCGTCTGTCCCACGACGGCGCCCGGGCGCGAGATGGCGAGCTTCACGGACTCGCCCGGCCACGGCCGGTACGCGAAGGAGCGCGCGCCGGCGTCGGACTTCTGGAAGATCGTGGGCAGGCCCGAGGCCGACACGTGCCAGAGCGGCCCCGGCTCCACGTTCCAGGCCTCGGTCCACGGCACGGCGCCGGGCGCGGTCAGCGTCAGCGACGCGCTCTCCGCCAGCACCGAGCTCCACATCGCCACCGTCGCCTGCGGCGCGAGGCTCACCTCCACCTTGCCGTCGACCACGCGCATGTCGGGCGTCATCACGGACTCGCCCGGCAGGAGCGGCACCTTCGCCACGACGGGCGAGCCCGTCGGCGTGAGCCGCCACACGCGCGTCTCCACGCTCCACGAGAGCCCGAGACGCAGCGTCCGCTCGACGCGCAGGAACGGGGGGAAGAGGCCCTGCGCGCGCGCCGCCGCCACCTCGGCCCGCTCCGCGCCGCGCGAGCGCGAGAGCTGGAGCGCGTCGTCGGCCCGGCCGTCGTCGCGCAGGCCGCTCAGCGTCCAGCCCGTCAGCAAGGTCGCGTCCACGTGGCGCGGCTTGAGCGGCAGGGCGATCTGCACCGTGTCGCGCTCGGGCAGAGGTCCCTCGAGCACGAGCTCGTGCGCCCCGGCCGGCACCGGCACCCACAGCGAGCCGTCGCCGCTGCGCGCCGCGGGCGCGGGATTCCCGTCGATCGTGCCGCGCGCCGGCGTCCACTCGCGTCCGCCCGTCGGCACCGGCACCGCCGTCGCCGCGTCCGCGTGCACCGTGAAGCGCAGCTTGAGCCAGCCCGACGTCACCTCGACCTTCAGCTCCGGGCTCGCCGCGCAGTTCGGCGCGCACTCGGGCCTCTCCAGCAATCGCGCGCGCAGCTGGTCGAGGAGATCCTTCGGCGGAAATCCGCCCTCGGCCGCCGCCGCGCGGCCCGCGGCCGCGGCGATCAGCAGCAGCGGGAGCAGAGCCTGCCGCAGGCGCTGGCGCCCTTCGGGCCCGCGCAGGGACTCGAGCCACTCTCCGATCGGGAATTTCCCGACGAGGATCGCGAGCAGGACCGTCAGCGCCGCGCGCAGGAGTGCCAGCAGGAAATTCCCGAACGGCGAGATCAGCCACAGATGGAGGGGATGGTCCTTCGGCACCGGCCCCCGCCAGATCAAGCGCACGTTCCGCCACGACCAGTACGGCAAGCCCGGCCCCGTGCTCACGCGCGCCGCGGGATCCAAGCGCATCTGCGTCAGCACCTGGCTATAGAAGGAAGGCTGAGGCGCCATGCGGCGTGCTTTCTTGGCGTAGACAGCGCTCATGGACGCTTTCGCGTTGACGGCGACCCGGTCTTCCTCGACGGACGCGTTCTCCTCCTCGCGATCGTCTTTGCCGGCCGATTCCGCTTCCTCTTTATCCTCCTCCTCCTCGGGAGCGGCCGCCGGCGCGGGCGAGGCCGCCATCTGCGAAGCCGCCATGCCGATGCCGCCGGCGACCCCGCCGAACATGCCGCGGTGCCGGCGCGCGGCGAAGCCGTTCTGAGCCTGCAGCTCGTCGGCCATGCCCTCGGGCTCCCCCGCGACGGGCTCTTCCGCGACGGCTTCGGCGTCGCGCGGCGCGACGGTCTGGTACGGGAACTCGAGAGTCGGATAAATCCCGACGCGGAGCTGCTTGATCAGGAACGGCACGCAGATCAGCGCGAGCACGACCCACGCGGCGCGATGGGCGTAGCCGACCCAGCGCGCGAAATTCGGGTACTCGGACAGCACTCGGTCGAGAGCGGCAAGCAGGAGCACGGCGAGCCAGATCCAGCGCGGAGCGCCGGGCTCGTGCCAGACGAGCGCCAGGCCGAGCAGCGCGGCGGCGCCCCAGCGCGGGCCGTAGAGGCGCAGGAAGGCGGCCGCGGCGACGAGCACGAGGAAGAAGTCGAGCAAGGTCCAGACCGCGACCCAGGTCGGGTAGGCTTGGTCGGCGCCGGAGACGTGGATCACGCGCCAGCCCGGCGGCAGGTGCAGGACGCCGGAGACGGACTCGAAATCGTGCGCCCAGCCCGCGGCGGTGAGGCGGCGTCCCTCGATGCGGCTGTCGGCGGTCGCGTTCACTTGGCGCGAGCGGATCTCCAGGCCCGCGGCGCCGCCGCTCGAGAGCGCGGTGAGGAATTGATCGGCTCCTCCGGACGAGACGCGGCCGAGCTTCATCTCGGGCGAGGCCTCGATGCGCCAGGCGCGCGCGAGCGTGCCCGAGATGCGGTCGCGCGCGGAGAGGCCGCCGCCGTCGAAGTCCAGCCAGAGCTCGCGCGAGATCGTGAGGCGGTCGGGCTCGGGCGGGTCGTCGCCGCGGCGGCGCTGGACGAGCTTCAGGCCCGTGCCGGCGCGCACGAGATAGGCGGGCAAGGTCTTCCAGTCGGACGGCAGCTCGGTCTGCTGGGGATCGAGCGCGGCGGGGCCTTCGACGTCGGCCTGGCGCAGCTCGGGATGCGCCTCGAACACCCAGGCCTCGTCGGCGGCCCACGCGTCCTTGCCGGGAGCGGGGAGCTTGATCTCGTCGCCCGCGCCCTCGCGGCGCGCGGTCAGGTAGACGTCCCAGGTTCCGGCGCGCACCTGCACGCGCAGGCGGCCGTCGGGGTCCAGGCGCGCGGGCAGGGGGCAGACGAGAGACATCGGCGCGAAATTGTCCGGGAGCGGGGCCGCGAGCGCGACCTCGCGGTTGGGGCCCGAGACCTTGAGCTGGATGCGCGTGATCAGCTGGAGAGGCGCCTCGTCCTGCAGGCGGCGGTGCACGGTGATCTCGAGATGGGCCTCCTCGCGCGGCGCGATCACGCGCTCCTGGGTCTGCAGCCACAGGCGGTTGTTTTGGTCGCGCACCGGGAAGCCGAGGGGCTTGCCGTCGACGGTCAGGGAGAGAAGGCCGGCCTCGTTCGGCAGCTCGAGCTGCTCGGGCAGTCGCGGCCAGCGGAACGCTCCCGACACGCGGTGCGAGCCGGCTTTGAGCCGCACAGCCGGCGCGGAGCTGCGCTCGACGACGACGGCCGGGGCGCCGTCGACGCGCACGTCCTGCGGCCAATGGTCCGAGCCTCCGGGAAGGGGGACCCAGTCCTCGGCGTCGAGGCGCCAGCCCTGCTCGAAATGTCCGCCCGATTTATCGAGCTCGAGCGCGAGCACGCTCGGCCACGCGCAGCGCCGGCCGTTCTGGCCTTGGAAGAAGGGGCACAGCTCAGCCTCGGAGCCGTGCAGGACCCAGGAGATCCACGGCTGGAGCGGGCCCGGCACCTCCTCGCGCTTGAGCGGAGCGGCGGCGGCGAGGGTCGCGGCGGCGAGGGCGAGCGCGGCGAGCGAAAGGCGGCGCGAGTGGCGCATGGGGTGATCCTCCGTGCCGAGTGTAGATCGGCTCGCGAAACGGCGCAAGGCTCATCCGACACCGGCCCGGCTCGAATGTTTCTACAGGTGCGTCGCGGCCTTCTGCGCGGCCTTGATCCCGCTCAGCGCCGCGTAGAAGAAATCGGAGACCTCGCCCATCGAGTCGCAGTGGCCGAAGTAGACCGGCGGCAGGTCGCGGCGCGCGAGCGGCTGGAGCTTCGTGAAGTAGCCGGGGATCGACATCGGCATCGGATGGCCGCGGCGGTAGATGCGGACTTCCTTGAGATGGTCGAGCCAGCTCGGGAACATCCCGGCGAGCTCGCCCACCGCGGCCTGCGCCTTCGCGAGCGTCTTCTCGTCGTTGACGAGGTCGAGGCGCTCGATCTCGGGCCGCGGCGCGTAGACCGTCAGCACCTGCTTGCGGCCCAGGTCGCCGCCCTCGCCGTGGGCCACCCAGTCGGCGGGGATGAAGTCGGTGAGGTTCTTCGCGCCGACCGGGTAGTTGTCGTAGCCCTGGTTGTAGACGACGCGGTCGAAGCAGAGGTTGTACGTCGGGTACGGCGCGTAGCGCATCTTCGACATCGCCGAGTACTGGTCGGCGGGCAGGCCCTCGACGAGCATCTTCGTGATGAACTTCGGCGCGGCCATCACGACCGCGCGCGCCTCGATCGTGCGCGGCCGGCCTTCCTCGAAGAAGTTCACGTGCACCTTGCTCCCGACGCGGCGCACGCGGTAGACGACGCAGCCGGAGCGTAGGCGCTTGCGGCCGCCCTCGCCGAGCGACTCGAGCACGCGGCGCGAGGCCATCCCGATGCCGCCCTCCCACGTGTAGCGCGGGTGCGTGAACCAGTCCTTCGAGGCGGAGAGGCCGACGTAGGCCGAGGTCAGCTCCGTCGGCGCGCCCCAGTTCGACGGGCCGAAGCCGTCCCAGAACGCCTTGAGCTGGGGCGGGTAGCCCTCGAGGAACTCTGAGAACGGGCGCGCGTCGAGCGCCTCGAGGTTCTTCTCGAGGTCGACCTTCTGCACGTCGCGCAGGAACTGGCGGAAGCCGTCCTTGACCGACTGGCTGTAGGGCAGCTGATCGTAGGACGGGTTGTCCGCGCTCCCGTTCCAGAAATTGCGGATCCACTTCCCGTCGAAGCCGACCGTGTCCTCGCCCTCGATCTTCTTCCAGTCGAAGCTCCAGCGCTTCGCGAGCGCCGCGAAATCGGGGTCGGCGATCGAGTCCCAGGCCGCGGCGGTCGAGTAGTCGAGGCCCTCCCAGGACTCGGCGTAGCTGTTCCCGCCGAAGTGCGGCTCCTTCTCGAGGAGCAGGAAGTCGGCCGTCTTGAGCTCGTCGGCCGCGGCCAGGCCGCTGGGCCCGCCGCCGACGATCACGACGCCGCAGCTCTGGTCCGGCGCGGGCGCGGGCAGGGAGTCGCCGTCGCGGACCTTGTGGCAGACCTCGTTGGTCTCGCTCTGCAGGACCGGGGCCGGGCCGGCGGCCGGGGCGCCGCCTTTCTTGGCGTCGGGCGCGGCGGCGAGGGGGATCGGGCAGGCGGCGGCGGCCCCGGCGATGACCCAGCGGATGAAGGAGCGGCGGGAGACGTCCATGAGTTTCGTAATCTAGGATAATCGGCGCGCCGGGTCAACCCGGCGCCCGCCATTGACGCGCGCTCGCGACGAAATTACAATAGCGCGGTGGCCAGGATCCTGCTCGTCGACGACAGCGAGATCACGCGCGCGATGATCGCGGAATTCCTCCAGATGAGCGGACATCAGATCGCCGGCGAGGCCGGCACCATGGCGCAGGCCCTGGCCGCCTACGAGGCCAACAAGCCGGACCTCGTCACCCTCGACCTCTCGATGGGCGAGGACGACGGCTTCACCGTCCTGCGGGCCCTCCGCGAGGCGGACCCCAAGGCGCGCGTGCTCATCGTCAGCGCGAACACCCAGGCCGACGTCTACGACGAGCTCCTCAAGGAAGGCGCGGTCGGGTTCATCGTCAAGCCGTTCACGCTCGCCGACATCTCGGTCGCCGTGGCGAAGGGGCTCAAGGCGTGAGCCTCGACGCCGCGGGACGGCGCGTGCTCAGCGAGCTCGTCGCGGCGGGCGCCAAGCTCTGCGCCGACAAGCTGACCGGCGCGACGCACGACCGCTGGCACGTCGAGGAGGTCACGCTGAGCATCGACGAGGCCGGGCCCTTCGCCGAGGCCTTCAACTCCGTCGTCCACGACCACTACGGCACCGAGCTCGTCTTCCCCGGCGGCGGCTTCCTCGTCTTGTTCTCCGGAAAGAGCGGCTATTTGGTCACCAACGCGTTCACGCGCGAGATCCAGGACCGCGTCGAGGGCCTCAACCAGCGCGAGGCCAACGCCTTGGGCGAGCTCTGCAACATCCTGCTCAACCCGATGGTCGGGCACCTCGCGCAGGCCTGGGGCTTCCGCCTCGTCGTCTCCGCTCCGCGCACGCGCATCTCGAGCCGGCGCGAGCTGCTGACCGAGTCCCTCGCGAGCTACAAGGAGTCCGACGCCCTCGCCGCGACCTTCTTCATCCGCCTGCGCTGCGAGTCCTTGTTCAGCGACTGCCACATCCTGCTGTTCCTCGAGCGGCCGCTCGTGGAGGCGATCTCCCGCCCGCGCTCGGCGGCCTCGTGACCCCTATGAAGACGAAGAACCGCGATCAAGAGGATCTGCAGCTCGCCCGGGACATCAAGGACCTGGAGCGCATGGGCTACGCCCAGGAGCTCCTGCGCGGCATGGGCGGCTTCGCGAACTTCGCGATGAGCTTCTCGGTGATCTCGATCCTGACCGGCGCGACCCAGCTCTACGGCTACGGGCTCCAGCACGGCGGCCCATTGCAGATGAGCGTCGGCTGGCTCGTCGTCTCGGCGTTCACGATGACGGTCGCGCTCGCGATGGCCGAGCTCGCCTCGGCTTATCCGACCGCCGGCGCGCTCTATCACTGGTCGAGCTTCCTCGGCGGCCGCGGCCTCGGCTGGTTCACGGCCTGCTTCAACACGATCGGCCAGTTCGCGATCCTCGCGGGCATCGACTGGGGCCTCGCGAACTTCGTGCTCGCCCTGCTGGGCTGGGAGGCCTCGCCCGTCCACGTCAAGGAGCTCTTCGCCGTCCTCCTGCTCACGCACGCCGCGCTCAACCACGTCGGCATCCGCGTCGTCGCGAAGCTCAACGACTTCTCGGCCTGGTACCACATCGCCGTCGTCTTCTTCCTGCTGATCGTGCTCGGCGCGAAGGGCTTCGCCCAGCCCGTGAGCTTCCTGTTCAAGTTCAACCACACCGACTCCTACGCCCCCGGGTACAGCTTCGTCGTCGGCCTCCTGCTCGCGCAGTGGACCTTGACCGGCTACGACGCCTCCGCGCACGTCAGCGAGGAGACGCACGACCCGCGGCGCACCGCGCCGTGGGGCATCTTCCTCGCGATCACGATCTCGATCGTGTTCGGCTTCCTGATGCTCGCCGCGATCACGCTCTCGATCCCGGACCTCGCGCAGGCGACGGCGTTCGGCGACGACGCGCTGACCGGCGTCATGAAGCTGAGGCTGGGCGCGAGCCTGGGCTCCGGGCTCGTCTGGCTGCTGTGCGGCGCGATGTGGCTGTGCGGCCTGGCCGCGATGACCTCGGCCTCGCGCATGGTCTACGCGTTCGCGCGCGACGGGGGCCTGCCCGGGCACGCGCTGTGGGCGAAGGTGAGCGCGCGCTTCCGCACTCCCGCGAACGCGATCTGGGGGCTGTTCGCCTTCGCGACGATGCTCGCGCTGGCGGTGAAGGACTACAGCGCCCTGCTGTCGATCGCGACGGTCGCGCTGTACATCTCCTACGGCCTGCCCATCGTCGCGCGGCTGTGGGCGCGCGGACGCGGGCGCGGCGGCCACGCCGGACCGTGGAGCCTCGGCTCCTTCAGCACGGCGGTCGCGGTCGTCGCCGTGGCCTGGATCGCGTTCATCACGGTCGTCTTCGTTCTTCCGCCCAACGAGCAGGCCGGCTGGCTGATGGCGAAGCTGTTCGCGGCCCTCCTCGTGATCTGGTTCGGCTGGTCGCGCCGGCATTTCGCCGGCCCCAAGTATCATCCGGAATGATCGCGTCCGCTTTGGCGTCTTCAAACAATATTTTTATGAATAAAACCACAGAGACACAGAGACACAAAGATCAAGAAATGGATTCGGATCGTAAAACTTTGTGTCTTGGTGTCTCTGTGGTTAATTTCTTTTGCAGGTCATTTTGAGACAATACGCCCCTGAGAGGTCCGAATGAAAGCCACGCTGAAGAGTCCCGCGAAGCCCGCCGCGAAGTCCGCGGCCAAGAGCTACGACATGCTGATCGACGGCAAGCCCGCGTCCGCGCGCGACGGCGCGACGCGCGAGATCCGCGATCCCGGCAACGGCGAGCTCCTCGCCCGCGTCCCCGAGTCCGGCCGCGACGACGCCAAGCGCGCGATCGCGGCCGCGCGCGCCGCCTTCGACGCGGGCCCGTGGCGCAAGACCTCGGCGCTCGAGCGCGGCAAGCTCCTGCTGAAGGTGGGCGACCTGATCCGGCGCGAGGGCAAGCGCCTGGCCGAGCTCGAGGTCCGCAACATGGGCAAGCCGCTCGCCGAGGCCGAGTACGACGTGGCCGACGCGGCGAACTGCTTCGAGTTCTACGGCGGCCTCGCGACGAAGATCCACGGCGAGACGATGTCGGTGCCCGCGAACTCGCTGTCGTTCGTGCTGCGCGAGCCGGTCGGCGTGTGCGGGCAGATCATCCCGTGGAACTATCCGCTGCTGATGGCGGCGTGGAAGCTGGCACCCGCGCTCGCGGCGGGCTGCACGGCCGTGCTCAAGCCCTCGGAGCTCACGCCGCTGACGGCGCTGGAGCTGGCGCGGCTGATCCTGGAGGCCGGCTTCCCGCCGGGCGTCGTCAACATCATCTCGGGCCCCGGCGCGGGCGCGGGCGAGGAGCTCGCCGAGAGCCGCCAGGTCGACAAGATCGCCTTCACCGGCGGCACGGTCACCGGACGGCGCATCGCGCAGGCGGCCACCGGCAACCTCAAGAAGGTCACGCTCGAGCTCGGCGGCAAGAACCCGAACATCGTGTTCGCCGACGCGGACTTCGCCTCGGCGGTCGACGGCGCGCTGTTCGCGGCCTTCGCCAACCAGGGCGAGGTCTGCTCCGCCGGTTCGCGGCTGCTCGTCGACAAGAAGATCCACAAGAAGCTCGTCGAGGCGATGCTCGCGAAGATCCCGCGCGTCAAGCTCGGCCACGGCCTGACGGCGGGCGTGAAGATGGGGCCGCTCGTCTCGTCGGCGCACCGCGACAAGGTGGAGGGCTACATCTCGCTCGGCAAGAAGGAGGGCGCGAAGCTCGTCTGCGGCGGAGGACGGCCGAAGGGCAAGGAGTTCGACCGCGGCTTCTTCGTCGAGCCGACGATCTTCGACGACGTGAAGCCGTCCATGCGCATCGCGCGCGAGGAGATCTTCGGACCGGTGCTGTCCGTGATCCCGTTCGACGGCGAGGAGGAGGCGGTGCGCATCGCCAACGACACCGAGTACGGGCTGGCCGCGGGCGTTTGGACGCTCAACGTCAACCGCGGCCTGCGCGTGATCCGCGAGCTGCGCGCGGGCATCACCTGGCTCAACACCTACCACCCGACGTTCAACGAGATGCCCTGGGGCGGCTACAAGCAGAGCGGCAACGGCCGCGAGCTCGGCCTCTACGGCATCCAGGCGTATCTGGAGACGAAGCAGGTCAATGTCAACCTCGACGAAGCCCCCATCGGCTGGTACTAGCGTGAGGGACCTCCGCCAGTTCATCGAGGGCCGCTGGACCGAGTCCTCGGGCTGGAGCGAGGTGCGCTCGCCGATGACGGGGGAGACCGTCGCGCGCCGCCGCGAGGCGACGCCCGAGCAGATGGAGCGCGCGCTCGCCGCGGCGGCCGCGGCCTTCCGGGACTTCCGGCGCGTCAGCCGTCACGCGCGCTCGCGCCTGCTCGCCGCGATGGCGCGGCGCATCGCCGAGCGCCGCGCGGACCTGACCGCCGCGATCGTGGCGGAGTCGGGGAAGCCCGTGACTTTGGCGGAGGCCGAGGTCGGCCGCGCGGTGATCACCTTCACCGCCGCGTCCGAGGAGGTGAAGCGTCTCGGAGGGGAGGTCGTGCCCGTCGACGTCGAGGCCGGCGGCCGCGCCTACGCGCCGGCGACGGTCGCCTTCGTCCCGCGCGGCCCCGTGCTCGCGATCGCGCCGTTCAACTTTCCGCTCAACCTGATCGCGCACAAGGTCGCGCCGGCGCTCGCGGCCGGCGCCAGCGTTCTGGTGAAGCCGCCGCCGCAGGCGCCCGGCGCCGCGTGCATATTGGCGGAGATCTTCGAGGAGGCCGCGAAGGAGGCCTCGGACGCGAAGGAGACGATCCCCGCGGCGGCCCTGCAAGTCATCCACGGCCCGAACGAGGTCGCCTCGCTGGCGGTGTCCGACCCGCGCATCGCGACCTTGAGCTTCACCGGCAGCGACAAGGTCGGCTGGGCCCTGCAGAAGCTGGCCGCGCGCAAGAAAGTCCTGCTTGAGCTCGGCGGCGACGCGGCCGTCGTCGTCGCGCAGGACGCCGACCTGGCGCGCGCGGCCGCGCGCTGCGCGTTCGGCGGCTACGCCTACGCGGGGCAGGTCTGCATCAGCGTCCAGCGCGTCTTTCTCCAGAAGGAGATCGCGGCGCGCTTCACCGAGCTCTTCCTCGCGGAGGTCCGGGGGCTGCGCGTCGGCGACCCGTCCCGCGCCGACACGCTCGTCGGGCCGCTGATCGACGCGGCCGCGGCCGACCGCGTGACGGCGTGGATCGAGGAGTCCGTCCGCGGCGGGGCGAAGCTCCTGGCCGGCGGGCGGCGCCAGGGCAACGTCGTCGAGCCGACCGTCCTGTCCGGGACCAAGCCGACCGACAAGGTCTCGTGCGAGGAAGTGTTCGGCCCCGTCGTCGTCCTCGAGACCTACGACGACTTCGCCGACGCTCTCGCGGGCGTCAACCGCTCGCGCTTCGGCCTGCAGGCCGGCCTCTTCACCGACTCCGCCGCGCGAATCCGCCGCGCGTCGGAGGAGCTCGAGGTCGGCGGCCTCGTGATCAACGACGTGCCGACCTTCCGCTCCGACGTCCTGCCCTACGGCGGCGTCAAGGACTCCGGCCTGGGCCGCGAGGGCGTGCGCTACGCGATCGAGGAGTACTGCGAGCGCCGCGTCGTCGTGTCCTGGCGCGGCGCCTAGAGCCGACTCGCGGGTCGCGCTGTCGCGGCTGATGCCGAGATCGCGGTCTCAGAGCCGGTCCCGAAAATTCTCGACCGTCAAACCCGCGTCTTTGATGATTCGGCGCAGCGTTCCGGGCTTCACGTCGTCGTTGTGCATCGGCACCGTCACGGAGTTCGGATGCCCGACTTTGTAGAGGATCGCATGGCTGCCGGTCTGGTGATCGACCGTGAATCCGCTTTCCGCAGCGCCGCGACGACTTCCCGGGAACGGCAGACCGGGAGCTTCGCCACTTCTACAGCTGCAAGGCGAGGACCTTGCCTTCCTTCGCCTTGGCCAAAGACAGGGAGCGCTTGTTGGCCACGGTGAAATAGCCGGCGAGGGCGTCGAGGAGATTTTTCTTCGCCTCGGCCACGGTCTCGCCCTCCGAAATACACCCCGGAAGAGCCGGGATGTAGGCGGTGTAGCCGCCTTCGGGTTGGGGCTCCAAGACCGCGTTGATCTTCATGCACCCAGTGTAACAGCGCGCCTGTCCGAATTCAAGCTTCGATTGCGTCATTGCACCAAAGGATACGCGGCACCCCGTGAAAAAGTTCCATCCGGAATCGACTCGGCTTGCGCTCAGCCCTTGCGGCGCTTGAGCCGAGCTTCGATGCGTTTCAGAGTGCCGCGGATCTCCGCGATCTGATCGCGGTTCTCCTCGTCGATCAGGTGGCTCACGAGTATCTGGACCACGGAGCTCAGGGCGAAGTAGGTGCCCAGCAATATAAAGGAAACGAAATAGACCCAGGCGAACGGGGCCGAGGGCAGAAGGCGGCGCATCGGCTCGCCCCAGCCCTCCAAGGTGATGACCTCGCACAAGGTCAGCAGGCTGCGGCCGAGCGAGCCGAACTTGTCCGGGAGGATCGGGGCGTACAGGATGGTCCCGGCCGTCGCGTAGGTGTAGAAGAGCAGCGACAGGATGACGAGGACGTTCGTCAGCGAGGGCAAGGTCTCGAAGACGGCGTCGGCGACGTGCTTGAGGCCGGGCAGGACGCGCACGGTGCGCATGAGCCGCAGGATGCGCAGGAGGCGGAACACGGTCAAGAACTCGGAGCCGGGAAAGAAGCCGGCGCCGATCACGACGCAGTCGAACCAGTTCCAGGGATCGTGGAAGAACGCCGCGGCCGGCGCGGCGGCCAGCAGCCGGAGAATCATTTCCAGGCTGAAGAGCCCCAGGACCGTGCGGTCGACGCCGCGCAGGAGGGCCCCGTAGCGCGCGACCAGGTCGGGATCGGTCTCCAGGCCGATGTGGACGGCGTTGACCAGGATGACGGTGATGACGGCCCGGCGGAACCAGTCCGACTCGACGACTTCGCTCAGTCTCCGCATCGCGCCGTGATTATGCGGCGGGGGCGGCCGAAATTCAAGGCCGAGCGCGCGCTGGGCCCTTCGCACCTCCTCAAGAAAGACCTTCGGCCCAGGCGCGGGCGCCGCGTCATGACTACACTCGGAGCATGAGGCGCTTGAGGCTCGCCGCCGCCCTGCTGTGGGCGTGGGCTCCCGCGTCGGCGGCCGTTTTCGCCGAGCGCGCGGTCGCGCCGCTGGGCGGCTTCGCGGCCGCCGCGCCGGCCGCGCTCGCGCCGGCGCTCCGCGCGCCGACGCTGGCCCCGTCGCTCGGCGCGGCCTCTCTCTCGGCCCCGATCGCTCTCTCCGCCGCGGCGCCGGCTCACGCGGCCGCGCTCGCGCCGACGGCTGCCGCGCCCGCCGCGGTCGCGGCGACCGCGAACGGACTGATCGATGCCCCCGACGTCGACGCGGGGCTCGCGGCCCTGCGCGCGGCGTCGTTCCCGCTGCACGACGAGGTCGCGCGGATCGTCGCGGAGATCAAGCGGAGGAGGCCCGAGCTCCCGATCTCGGCCGAGAACCTGTTCCTGATCCGCGATCCCGCGATGCTCGAGCGCCTGGAGCTCCCCGCGGACGCGGCCGGCGCGGCGCGCATCGTCACCGATGGGCGGCGCGAGGTCCCGGTCGTCATCCTCGCGGCGGTCAAGCCGACGAGCCTCGACGACTTCGTCGAGTTCGCGGTGCACGAGGCCGTCCATCTCATGGACGACGGCATCCTGCGCGTGCGCCACGACCAGGAGCTCAAGCACTTCTTCGCCGAGGGCTGGACGCAGAAGCGCGCAGTCGAGAAGGCCAACGACGTGCTCGCGTCTTTGGGCCGGCCGCTGACGCCGGGCCATGCCTACCACCAGGAGATCGCTCTGATCGAGGCGTTCGTCGCCAAGCACGGCTCGGCGCCGCTCGACGAGCTCGTGCGCACCGGCTCGGACGCGGGGATGCGCGCGGCTCTCGGCTCGCGCTGGGACCTCGCGGACAAGCTCGCGGGCGCTCCGACCGGACGCGCGAAGCGGCTCAACGCGCTGATCGGCCTGGTCAACGCCGACGCGGTCGGCGCCGTCGAGGAGGACTACCTGCTCGACTACGTCGGAATCTCCTCCCCGCGCTGAGGTTGGACGCCCGTTCGGGCGAATTGCTAACCTGCGCGCATGGACATCGCGCGCGTCTGCGTCGTCGGGGGCGGGACCATGGGCAACGGCATCGCCCACGTCTTCGCACTCGCGGGCCACGAGGTCGTCCTCGTCGAGGCGCGGAAGGACCTCGCCGACAAGGCGCTGGCCTCGATCGCGAAGAACCTCGACCGCCAGGCCGCGAAAGGGACGATCTCGGCCGCGGACAAGGACGCCGCGCTCGAGCGCCTGAAGCCCGCGCTGTCGTGCGCGGAGGCGAAGGGCTTTCAGTTCGCGGTCGAGGCGGTCTCCGAGCGCATGGACCTCAAGAAGCAGGTGTTCCGCGAGCTCGAGGCCGCCGCGGCGACGGGCGCTATCCTCGCGACCAACACCTCGTCCCTGCCGATCACCGAGATCGCCTCCGCCGTCAAGGACCCGTCGCGCGTGATCGGCATGCACTTCATGAACCCCGTCCCGATCATGAAGCTCGTCGAAGTGATCCGCGGCCGGCAGACGTCGGACGAGACCTGCCGCGCCGTTCAGGACCTGACCGTCAAGCTCGGCAAGACCCCGGCGTTCGCGAACGATTTCCCCGGCTTCGTCTCGAACCGCGTGCTGATGCCGATGATCAACGAGGCGATCTTCTGCCTCATGGACGGCGTCGCGACGAAAGAGGACATCGACGCGATCATGAAGCTCGGCATGGGGCACCCGATGGGGCCGCTCCAGCTCGCGGACCACATCGGGCTCGACGTCTGCCTCGCGATCATGAACGTCCTGCACGAGGGCTTCGCGGACTCGAAGTACCGCCCCTGCCCGCTCCTCAAGCAGATGGTGCAGGCGGGGCGCCTCGGCGCGAAGTCCGGGCGCGGCTTCTACGAGTACCCGGCGAAATAGCCCGCCTCGGCGCTTGATACGGCCGGGAACATTGCTAAACTCAAAAGCAGCGGCCGTTCCCGCGAACCGCCTCTGATGCCATGAACCGCAGGCTTCTCGTCGTGCTCGCCGTTTTCGCCGCGCCGGCCTGCGTCAGAGTCGCGGGTTCACGGCCCGACGCGATCCAGCCTGTCCCAAGCTCGACCCCCGCGCCCGCGCGCGCCGCCGCGCCGGAGCGCGCGCCCGCGCCGAAAGTTCCCGCGCCGACGGCCGAGCCTGCGCCGTACGTCGCGCCGTGGGCGGCGACGCCGACGACGTCGGCGGCGACGACGGCGCCGGCGGTGTCGACGACGACGGTGAAGTTCCCGAAGCCGCCGCGCTATAAGCATCCGCGCGTGGCCGTCATCATCGACGACTTCGGCCGGACCTCGAAGCACAACCCTCCGGACGAGGACTGGATGACGCTCGACGAGCCGATGACCTTCACGGTGATCCCGCGGGAGCCGCGCACGATCATCGTCGCCCAGCTCGCGAAGCAGTACGGAAAGGAGCTGATGATCCATTTCCCGTTCGACCCGTACGAGAACTACGACCCGAACGACGTGGAGACCTCGAGCGACGCGATCAAGGCCGTGAAGCTGATGCGCAGCACGCTCAAGCTGCTCCCGAACGCGGTCGGCCTCAACAACCACCGCTCGCTCCTCGCGACGCAGAACCGCCCGCTCATGCACGCGTTCATGCGGCGCCTCCGGCCGACCGGCCTCTTCTTCGTCGACTCGATGGTCTCCTCGATGACCGTCGCGGGCGCGGAGGCGCGCGCGGCCGGGATTCGGACCGCCTCGAACTCGATCTTCCTCGACACGATCCAGGTCCACACGCGCGAGTTCTGCGTGGACATGCTCGCGATCGCGATCAAGCGCGCGCAGCGGCGCGGGCGCGGCGTCGTGATCGGCCATCACTACTACAAGGGGACGTTCGAGTGCCTGCGCGACGAGATGCCGCGCTACAAGGAACAAGGGATCGTCTTCGTCCCCGCCTCGAAGGTCGTGCGCTGATGGACTTCGAGCTCACCGAGTCGATGACGATGCTGCGCGACTCCGCGCGGCAGTTCGCGGAGAAGCGGCTCAAGCCCGGCGCGCAGCAGTGGGACGAGCATGAAGCGATCCCCGAGGCCGTGTACAAGGAGGCGGCGGAGCTCGGCTTCTTCGGGCTCTCCATCCCCGAGGAGTTCGGCGGCCTCGACGTCGATCCGCTCGCCTACGCGGTCGCGATGGAGGAGCTCGCGCGCGGCTCGGCCGCGCTCCAGGTCTGCGTGACCGTGCACAACTCCCTCGTCGCCTCGGCGATCTCCAAGCACGGCACCGCCGAGCAGAAGAAGAGGTTCCTGCCGCGCATGGCCGACGGCTCCTGCGTGGGCGCGTACTCGCTCTCCGAGCCCGGCGCGGGGACCGACGCGGGCGGCCTCGCTGCCTCGGCCGTCGACAAGGGCGACCACTGGCTCGTCAACGGGACGAAGTCCTGGGTCACGAGCGGGGGCTTTGCCGGCGTCTACCTCGTCTTCGTGTCCACGAACAAGGAGGCGGGCAGCCGCGGCATCACCTGCCTGCTCGTCGAGAAGGGCGCGCCCGGCTTCTCCGTCGGCAAGAAGGAGAAGAAGATGGGCCTGCGCGCCTCGGACACGCGCGAGCTCGTGTTCTCGAACGCGAAGATCCCGAAGTCCGCGCTCCTCGGCGGCGTCGGCGGCGGCTTCAAGATCGCGATGAGCCAGCTCGACAGCGGCCGCGTCGGCATCGCTGCGCAGGCCGTCGGCATCGCCCAGGCCGCGCTCGAGGAGGCGGTCGCGTACGCGAAGGAGCGCAAGCAGTTCGGCAAGAAGATCGCGGAGTTCCAGCTGACCCAGGCCAAGATCGCCGACATGGCCACGAACATCGACGCCGCGCGCCTGTTGGTCTACCGCGCCGCGGCCCTGCTCGCCGCCGGCAAGAAGTGCACCAAAGAGGCCTCGATGGCGAAGTCATTCGCCTCGCGCATCGCCAACAAGGCCTGCTTCGACGCCGTGCAGATCCACGGCGGCAACGGCTTCGTGCGCGAGTTCCCCGTCGAGCGCTTCTTCCGCGACGTGCGCGTGACCGAGATCTACGAGGGGACCACGGAGATCCAGTCGCTGATCGTCGCGCGCGAAGTCCTCGGCTGAGCGCCCGTCGCGGCCCGGCGGCTCAGGGCGCCCGGACCTCGACGCTCTCGAGCGAGACCGTGTCCCAGTCCTTCTCCCGGCCCTCGAGGACGACGCGGTTGCCGCCGGGCTCGAGCGCGACGGGGACGTCGAGCGTCCGCCGCGCGCCGCCCGTCGGCGGCAGGGCGAGCGCGCGCGGCGCTTGACGGCCGACGGCGAGCGAGAGCGCGACGTCCTTGTCCATGCGGCTCGAGTAGCGCAGGCGCAGGACGCGCGCGCCGCCCTTCCCGCCGCCGAGGCCGAAGGTCAGGCCGCTGCCGGCGATGCCGAGGTTGAGGACGGCGCCGTCTTTCGCGGCGTCGACCGGGCCGCGGCGCGCGGCCAGCGCGGCGGGATAGAGCGACGGCGCGTCGGTCGAGGGCGCGAGCTCGAAGGAGCTCAGCGCCGCGCCGGCGCCCTGCGCGGAGACGAGGAGCGTGAGCTCGCCGGGATTCAGGTAGACGTTGCGCGCGCGCGCGTCGCGGAAGGCGTCGCCGCCGCCGGCGGGAATCTCGACGCCGGCGATCTCCTGGCCCGCGGCCTCGAAGCGCAGGCGGCCGCGGCCGCCGCGGCTCGCCGCGCGGATGGAGAGGTCGTGGTAGCCGCCGCCGGCGGCGTCGACCGTGTAGCGCAGCCACTCCCCGTCGCGCAGGGCGAGGACGTAGCCGCCGCCCGCGTCGGAGGTCGGCTCCGCGCCGAAGTCGTCGTCGCGGTAGGCCTTCTTCTCCGGGAGCGGGTGCGCGGCGTGGAAGGCGACGCCCTCGCCGCCCTTGTCGTAGTTGACGGCCTTGACGCGCGCGGGCAGGGTCGGAGGCGGGAAGAAGTGCGGCGTCGGCCGTCCGAGCGAGCCGGCCGCCTCGGCCCGAAGATCGATCGGGTCGGCCTTGAGCGCCGGGGGCAGGCGCGCGGGGAGCTCCGCGCCGGACAGCGCGACGGCGACTTCGTGCGCGAGCGCCGCGCCCGAGACGAATCCGGCGGTGAGGACGCGCGCCGCGGGATCCCAAGTCCACTTCGCGCTCGGCCCGCCGTCGACGGCGACGGACGCGGGCGTGCGGCGCAGGTGGAGGCGCAGCACGTACTCCTTCGGCGCGAAGAGCTTGTTGGACTCCGCGACGGTCACGCGCACGGTCGAGGGCGTTTCCTCGGACGCGAAGCTCGTGACGGTGCTCTTTCCTTTTAGATAGTCGAAGCTGACGCCGTCGTCGCGGTACAGCGCGAAGCTCGACCTCCCCTCGGGATAGACCTCGAGGGTCAGCGGGTCCCACGGCTTCTCCGCCGTGTTCCTCATGTCCGGCGCGAGCGGGATGATCGCGCCCGCGCGCACCGCCACCGGTATGCGGTTCTGAGGCGCCGCGACCACCCAGGAGCGTCCGCCCGCGTACTCGACGCCGTCGTCCCAGTCGTACCACTTCCCGGGCGGGAAATAGACGCTCCGGTTCGTGAGCCCCTCGTAGAGGACGGGCGCCACCAGCAGCTCGCGGCCGAACAGGTACTCGTCGCCGGGCGCGGCGAGCGAGCCGGGGTCGTCGGGAAACTCGAGCAGGAGCGGCCGCGTCAGCGGCAGGCCGGTGCGGCTCGCCTCCTCGGCGTAGGAGTAGATGTACGGCATCAGGCGGTAGCGCAGCTGCAGGTAATGGCGCGTTCCCTGCTCGGTCGCGGTGCCCAGAGCGTAGGGCTCGGGGACGCCGCCGGCCTTGTGCGCGCGCGCGATCGGGCCGAAGGCCGAGAACTGCATCCAGCGCTCGTAGAGCCGCGCGTGGGCGCCGAAGCGGTCGTTCTTGTAGTCGCCGGTCAGGAAGCCGCCCGTGTCCGAGGTCCAGTAGGCGAAGCCGGACAGCCCCGAGTTCAGCATCTCGGGCGGGTGCGCGCGCAGGGTCGCGTAGTCGCTGTAGACGTCGCCGGTCCAGACGGCGGCGTGATGGCGCGAGAGCCCCGCCGAGCCGGCGCGGGTCAGCACGAACGGGCGCCGGTCGGGATGGACGGCGAGCTGCACGCCCTCGAAGCTCAGCGTGCTGAGCAGCGAGTACTGATTGTGGATCTCGGCCGCCGTCCCGCCGTAGTAGCGCGTCTGCGGCGGCTCGCCCTCGGGCTCGGTGAGGTCGAGCCACCAGCCGGAGATCCCCTGCTCGTCGAGCCGGCGTGTCTGCGGCCAGAGCCAGTCGTTCATCCTCGGGTGCGTGAAGTCGAGGAGCTTGCCGCCGTACCAGCCGGCCTCGACGGGATTGCCTTTCCCGTCGGTGGCGAACACGCCCCGCGCCCAGCCGCTCGCGAAGGTCGGCGACTCGGACTTGACCATGGGCCCGGACTGAGACATCACGATGTGGACGCCCTTCGCGGCGTAGCCGGCGATCTTGTCGGCGGGCGTGAAGTCCTTGCCGAGCCAGCGCGGCGCCCAGCGGTAGTCCGTCATCACCTCGGGCCAGTCGGCGTCGATGACCATCACGTCGATGGGAAATCCTCGCGCGGTCAGCTGGCGGTAGGCCTCGTCGAGCGGCTCCCAGTCGTAGTACGTGCACTTGCTCTGCCAGTAGCCGAGCGCCCACAGCGGCGGCAGCGAGGGCCGGCCGGTCAGGCGCGCGTAGCGCTCGATCACGTCGGCCGGACGCGGGCCGTCGATGACGTAGACGTCGAGCTCGCCGCCGTCGGCGTCGACGCGCAGGCGATCGGGCTCCGTCTTGCCGAGGTCGAAGGTCAGGCGGTGGACGTCGTCGACGAAGACGCCGTAGGCGCGTCCGCCGCGCCCCACTCTCAGCAGGAAGGGGATCGGGTACTGCGCGGTCACGTTGCCGGACTCGATCTTCTGGCCGGCCCACAGCTCGCGGATCGTGCCGCGGCGGTCCAGGCGTCCGTTGTTGCGGTTGTCCTGGCCCAGCCCAAGAAGCTTCTCGTTATTAGAGAGCGCGTAGGACAAGGACCAGGCGCCCGAGGCGGAGGTCGAGAACGACACGCGCGCGTCCGCGATCAGCGGCGCGCCGTCGCGCGCGGCGACGGAGAAGCCCGCCGCGTCCGCGCGGACGCTCAGTGAGTCCGACCGCGGCACGCGTCCCGCCGGCGCGTCCTGAAGGGCGAGCGAGGGCGCGCGGCGGAAGTCGCCGCCGGGCTTGAACCAGATCCGCACGACGTGCGCGTCGAGCGCCTCGACGCGCGGGCCGGGAGCGGCGGAAGCCGGCGCTCCCAAGCCGAACAGGAGGATCAGCGCGAGCGGACGCGTCATCGCTCGTCGGGATCGCCGCGGCGCGGGCGGTCTCGGTCGCGGCGCAGGGCTTCCAGCTGCTCGAGCAGCTCGACGATGATGGAGCCGGCGAAGACGTCGAGGTCCAGGTCGCGGCAGAGCCGGCGCAGGCGCCGGAGCCGGGCGAGAGCGGCGGGGGAGAGGGTCCCGGGGTCTTCCGTCAGCTCCGCGGCGGGCAGCGCCCCGTGCTCGACGCACTCCCGGAGGAATTCGACCTCGATCGAGACGTGCTCGGCCAGCACGCGCAGCCCTTTCGGCGTTCCGCGCTTCACGAGGAGGCCTCCCGCAGCTCCTGGTAGAGCTTCTCCATCCGCGCGTTCGAGCGCTCCGGGATGTCGATGCGCACCGCGACGCGGAGGTCGCCGCGGCCGCCGCCCTCGCGCGCCAGCCCTCGGCCGGCGACGCGCAGGACGCGGCCGGCGCGGGTCCCCGGCGGGATCTTGATGCGGAGCGCGCCGTCCAACGCGGGGACGGACGCCTCGCCGCCGAGCGCGGCGACCCAGGGCATGACGCTGACGTCGGTCTCCAGGTCGTCGCCCGAGACCCGGAACGCCGGGTGCGGCAGGAGGCGGATGCGGAGGTAGAGATCCCCGGCCTCGCCGCCCGGGACGGCGGCGCCCTGGCCGCGCAGGCGCAGCCGCGTGCCGTCGCGCGCCGTCTTGGGCAGGCGCGCGGTGATGGTCTTCGGCTGCGAGGTCTCGCCGACGCCGCCGCAGCTCGGGCAGAAGCCGCGCCCGCGGCGGCCCGAGCCGCCGCAGGCCGGGCAGAGCGCGGGCACGCCGAGCGTGATCGTCTTCTCGCCGCCGCTCAGGGCGTCCTCGAGCGAGAGCGGCATCTCCGCCTCGACGTCCTGTCCGCGCCGCGGGCCGGAGCGCGCGCCGCGCGCGGAGCCGAAGCCCGCCGCGCCGGTCCCGCCGTACAGGTTCTCGAAGAAGTCGCTGAAGCCGGAGAACCCGCCCTCGTCCTCGCCCGCCTCGGGCGGGCGCGCCCGGCGCGGGCGCTCCGACGCGGCCTCGGCCTCGGCGGCGCGCTCCCAATCGGGGCCGAAGCGGTCGTACTTGGTTTTTTTCTCCGGATGGCAGAGGACCTCGTAGGCCTCGTTGAGCTCCTTGAACCTCTCGGCCGCCGCGGCCTTGCCCTGCTCGGGGTGCAGGTCCGGGTGATGGAGCTTGGCCAGGCGCCGATAGGCCTGCTTGAGCTCCTCGGGAGAGGCGTTCTTCCCGACGCCCAGGACCGCGTAGTAATCCTTGCGCTCGGCGGCCATCCGTGCGATGAGCATAGTAAATCCGCCGTGCGGCGGACTTTTATCGAAATTTTAACGGCTCGAAACAGGGGCGCCATGCCGTCGGGCTACCCTCGCCGCATGGACACGATCGAGAGGCGCGGGCTCCTACCCGCGGCGCTGGCCGTCGGCGCCGCGGTCATCTACATGGCGACGCTCTACGGCAAGGAGCGGACGCTCTCCGGGCAGTACGAGACGGTCCGCGTCCTCGCGGCGCGCGTGGACATCCCCGAGCGCACGGTGCTGAAGGAGGATTCCATCGACACGATCGAGATTCCGCGCAAGTACGTCGCGCAGGACGCCGTCGAGGCCCGCGCGCCCTCCGACGTGCGCATGATCGCGGGGCTGGTCGCCCGCGTGCGCATCCCGAAAGGCAATCAGATCAGCCAGTCGACCTTGGTCCCGCTGTCGCCGGAGGCCGGGCTGGCGATGAAGGTCCCGCCCGGCTATCGCGGCGGGCTCGTGCCGATCGATCCCGAGCTCAAGTCCCTCGTCAAGCCCGGCGACCGCGTCGACGTGCTGCTCACCTTCGACGCGGTGATGCCGGACGGACGGCGGCAGAAGGTCACAGCCACGCTCCTGCAGAACGTCCTGGTCATCGCCGTCGGCAGCGACCTCGGCCCGGGCACGATGAGCGGCTCGGCCGGCTCTTCCGCTGCGGCGGACCGCGCCGCGTTCTTCGCCGAGAAGCCGACGATCAGCGTCGCGCTGAACCCGCTCGAGCTCGAGTACCTCGCGCTCGCCGTCCAGCAGGGGAACACGACCGTCGGCGTGCGCGGAGTCGGCGACGAGGCCATGCATCCGATCGATCTCGCCATCCTGAACCGGATCATCGGCGCGCCGCGCGTCCCGTAGACGCTCGACGATCCCCCGTTCGTTCCCCTGTCCCATTGGTGCGCTTAAACGCGCCAATGGGACAGGGGGTGCGAAGGATCGATGCGCGTTGACACTCCGCCGGTCCGGCGCTAGAATCTGCGCATGCCCGACGAGATCGCCGCGGGCCGCGCGGCCGCGCTGGCCGCGCAGGCCGACGCCGCCGAGAAGTCCAACGACATGCTCGCGGCGGTGCGCCTGATCGGCGAGGCGCTCGCGCTCGAGGCCTCGCTGCGCGTCGCCAATCCTTATTATCAGGACTTGTTCCTGCGCGGCGTCGTCGCGGCGAAAGCCGGCAGGGACGACGAGGCGAAGCGGTCGCTCGACGGCCTGCGCCGCGACGCGCCGGGCTGGCACGACCTCCTCGACGCGTTCACGCGCGCCCTGCGCGACGACTGGCAGGGCGCCGCGGCCGCGGCCGACCGCGCCGCGGCGGCGGCGAAGCCGCTCGAGCAGCCGGAGCGCCTGGCCTCGGCCCGGAACGCGCTGACGCTCAAGGCCTGGAAGGAGCGCTCGAGCCCGGCGCAGGCCGCGGAGAAGCGCGCGGCGCCGAAGGGGAGCCTGCGGCTCATCAGCCTCGGCGTCGACGCCCCGCGCCGCGTGACCCTCGACGCGCTCGAGGCCCTGCGCGGCTGCGACGTGCTCTTCGTCAACCTCGCCAGCGACACGATGATGGACCTGCTCGCGTGCTTCTGCCGCGGGGAGATACGCCCGATCAACTTCGTCGACGAGGAGACGCGCAACACCTGCGCGCGGCTGGTGCTGGACGCGGTGGCTCCCGGCCGCGTCGTCGGCTACGCGACGTACGGCCACGTGATGATGCTGGGCCCGCTGACGATGCTGCTGACGCGGCTGTGCCGGCGCAAGGGCATCGAGTTCAGCGCGGTGGCCGGAGTCTCGGCCGTCGACAGCGTGCTGGCCGACTCCGGGGTCGTGCTCGGCGACGGCTTCGGCTCCTTCCAGCTCTACGACGCGCGCGACCTCGCGATCCCCGGCGGCGTCCCGCTGAACCCGCGCGCGGCGCTGGCGGTGTACCTGACCGACTATCAGGGCAGCGACCGCGTCGGCTTCTACACGCGCGTGCAGGAGAACCTGACCGCGGTCTATCCGCCCTCGCACGAGGCCCTGCTCTGGGGCCCCGAGGGCCTCGTCGCGCGGGTCCGGCTCGACGGGCTCCTCGCGATGCACCGCCGCCTCGGCGGGCGCCAGCAGCTGTTCGTGCCGGCCGTGCCGCGCGGGACTCCGGGCGCCTCGCGCGCGCGCGGCAAGCGCCCGTCCGCGGCGTAGCGCTCAGCGCGTCAGCTTCTTGTAGTGGATGCGCTTAGGAGCCACGTCGCCGAGCCGCTTCTTCTTGTCCTCTTCGTACGCCTGGTAGTTGCCCTCGAACCAGACGACCTTCGAGTCCCCCTCGAAGGCGAGGATGTGCGTGGCGATGCGGTCCAGGAACCAGCGGTCGTGGCTGATGACCACCGCGCAGCCGGGGAAGGTCTGGATCGCCTCCTCGAGCGCGCGCAGGGTGTGCACGTCGAGGTCGTTGGTGGGCTCGTCGAGCAGCAATACGTTGGCGCCCTCTTTGAGCATCTTGGCCAGGTGAACTCGGTTCCGTTCGCCGCCGGAAAGATTCTTCACGAGCTTTTGCTGGTCTTGTCCGGCGAAATTAAATCGCCCGACGTAGGCGCGCGACGGCATCTCTAATTTGCCCAGCTTGACCACGTCGAGGCCGTCCGAGATGGCCTCCCAAACATTTTTTTCGTCGGCTAGATGCCGGTTCTGGTCCACGTAGCCGAGCTTCACCGTGTCGCCGACCTTGAACGTCCCCGCGTCCGGCTTCTCCTGGCCGGTGATCATCCGGAACATGGTCGTTTTGCCGGCGCCGTTCGGGCCGATCACGCCGACGATCCCGTTCGGGGGGAGGCGGAAGGTGAGGTTGTCGTAGAGCAGCTTGTCGCCGTAGGATTTGGCGATGCCCTTGGCCTCGATGACTAAGTCGCCCAAACGAGGTCCTGGCGGAATGTAGATCTCGAGGTCCTCGTAGGTCTTCTCCTTCTGCGAGTCCTCGAGCATCTTGTCGTAGGCCGCGAGGCGCGCCTTGCTCTTGGCCTGGCGCCCCTTCGTGCCCGCGCGCACCCACTCGAGCTCCTCGGCGAGCGCCTTTTGCATCTTGCCTTCAGACTTCGCCTCGCGCGCGAGGCGCTCCTGCTTCTGCTCGAGCCAGCTCGCGTAGTTGCCCTTGTACGGGATGCCCTCGCCGCGGTCGAGCTCGAGGATCCAGCCCGCCACGTTGTCCAGGAAGTAGCGGTCGTGCGTGACCGCGATGATCGTGCCCTCGTACTTCGAGAGGTGATGCTCGAGCCACTCGACGGACTCGGCGTCGAGATGGTTGGTGGGCTCGTCGAGGAGCAGGATGTCGGGCTTGGAGAGCAGCAGGCGGCAGAGCGCCACGCGGCGCTTCTCGCCGCCGGAGAGAGTCCCGCACTTCTGGTCCGACGGCGGACAGCGCAGGGCGTCCATCGCGACCTCGAGGGTCGAGTCGATCTCCCAGGCGTTCGACGCGTCGATCTTCTCCTGGAGCTTGCCCTGCTTCTCCATGAGCTTCTCCATGTCCTCGGGCTTGAGGGCGGGATCGGCGAGCTTCTCGTTGATGTCGTTGAAGTCGGCGAGGACCTTCATGGTCTCGGCCACGCCCTCGGAGACTGTGTCCTTGACCGTCTTCTCGGGATCGAGCTGGGGCTCCTGCTCCAAGAGCCCGACCGAGTAGCCCTTCGACTGCGTGATCTGTCCCGTGAAGTCCTTGTCGCGCCCCGCCATGATGCGCAGGAGCGTGGACTTGCCCGAGCCGTTGTCGCCGAGCACGCCGATCTTCGCGCCGTAGTAGAAGCTCAGGTAGATGCCCTTGAGCACCTGCTTCTTCGGCGGGTGGATTCGCCCGACGTCGATGAGCGAGTAGATGATCTGCTTGGTGTCGACGGTGGTGGCCATGGGGGACTCCTACTTGATGTGCAGGCGCTTCGGGTCGAGCTTCGTGCGCAGCAGCTCGATCTCGCGCGCGGACGGGAGAGGGGAGGTCTTGAGCGTCGCGGCCTTCTTGAGCGTCCAGCCGACGTTCTCCTGAACCTGCTCGGCGGTCACGCCGGGATGCAGCGTCGTCAGGACCAGCTCGCCGCCGGCGCCGGGCTCGAGCACGCCCATGTTGGTGATGACCTTCGCGACGCGCTTGCCGTTCGAGGTCACGAAGTCGACCTTCTCGGGAAACGCGCGCTTGTCCAGCTTCGTCACGATCAGCACGCGCTGGGCGTGCGCCGCGATCTCCGACGCGCCGCCGGAGCCGGGCAGACGCACCTTCGGCGCGTTATAGGGCCCGACGACCGTCGTGTTGATGTTGCCGAACTTGTCCACCTGCGCGCCGCCGAGGAAGCCGATCTGGATTTTGCCGTTCTGCAGGAAGCTCTGGAAAATGTCCGCCATCGACGTGACCATCAGCGAGCCCGTCACGAGCGCGGGATCGCCGATCGACGGCGGGACGCGCTCCGGCACCGCGCCGACCGCGCCCGACTCGTAGATCAAGGTCATGTTCGGCGCGTGCGTGGCGCGCGCGAGGTTGCAGGCCAGGTTCGGCAGGCCGATGCCGACGAACACCACGTCCCCGTCGTCGATCTCGCGCGCGGCGAGCACGCACATCAGCTCGTTGAGCGTGTACTCCGTCGCCGGCGCGGCGGTCGCGGTCATGCGGCCATTTTATCTTTTCGCGGCGCCGCCCGTCGAGGCAGGCGCCGAAAATAAAACCACGGAGATACAAAGTCCTGGAGACGGGCTCGTCTCTTTAACTTCGTGTCTTTGTGCCTCTGTGGTTCGCGTTATGACGCGCTCGATTCGGCGTCGAGCGCGCTTTCGATCGCGGCGCGCGCGCGTTCGCGCAGGGCGGCGACGTCGCCGGGCCCCAGCCCCGCCGTCTCGATGGGCGCGTGCAAGGTGACGACGACGCGCGCGGGATGCAGGCGCCAGGAGAGCTTGTTGTTCCAGGCGAAGGCGCCGGAGATCGTGACCGGCGTGATCGGCGCGCCGAAGCGCAGGGCCATGCGGAAGACGCCGTCGTGGAAGTGGCGCAGGCGGCCGTCGCGCGTGCGGCCGCCCTCGGGGAAGACGGCCAGGCTGGTGCCGGAGCGCAGGGCCTCCTGCGCCTCGCGCCACATGCGCCGCAGGTCGGCCGGCGTCTTGACGTCGGGCACGGGCACGTTGCCGTAGCGCTTCATCATCCAGCCGTAGACCGGGATCTTGAAGTGCGACTCGAGCTCCAGGCCGCGCGCGAACATGGGCAGGACCGCGGCGAGAAGGAACGGGTCGAAGAGGTTGACGTGATTGGCGACGATGAAGCCGACGCGGCCCGGGTCGAAGCCCTCCGCGCGGCGCACCTCCAGGCGCGCTCCGGCCAGACGGAGGACGTTGCGGCAGAACGCGCGCTGAAGCGCCTCGGTGCGCCGCGAGTCGACGAAGAGCCAGGCGAGCGAGAAGGACAGCGCGCCGACGGCGAAATGCAGGCCGCCGACCGTCCAGAGGAGCAGGCTGTAGAGGGCGTTCATCGCGCGGAGCGCGTCAGGCGGCGGGACCGTCGAGCGAGCGCCATAGGTACCAGCTCGCGACGGTGCGGTAGGGCGCCCAGGCGCGGCCGTGTCTCTCGACGACGCGCTCCGGCGGCAGCCGCGCGCTCTTGCGGTAGAGGCGGCCGAACGCCTTGCGGATGCCGAAGTCGCCGACGGGCAGGACGTCGGGGCGGCCGAGGCGGAACATCAGGAACATCTGCGCGCTCCAGACGCCGATGCCGCGCACCTCGACGAGACGTTCGATGATCTCGTGGTCGGGCAGCTTCTCCAAGTGCTTTCGCGGCGGCACGACGCCGGACGCGCACTTCTCGGCGAGGTCGCGCATCGCCGCCAGCTTCGCGCCGGAGAGGCCCGCGCCGCGCAGGCTCGCGTCGTCGGTCCGCTGGAGCCTCCGCGGCGTGAGCTCGCCGCCGAGGGCCGCGACGACGCGGCCGTGGATGGTCGCGGCGACCTGCGTGCGCAGCTGCTGGGAGACGATGGACTTGAGGAGGGCCGGGAAAACGTCCTCCGGCGTGGGCGCCAGCGCGAAGGGGCCGATGGCTTCGATCACGCGCGCGAGGACGGGATCGGCGGACTTCAGCCGCCGGACGGCGGCGCGCGCGTAGGGAAGCTCAGTAGCCGTAGTTGACCCCGGCGCAGACCAGGGGCTTCGCCTTCAGCCGCTCGGCCAGTCCCGGGTTCTTCTTCATGTACTCGGCGCGGTCGGTCACGCCGTAGACGAACTCGTCCAGGTATTTCTTGAAGGACGCCTCGTCGCGCGCGATCTTGTCCCAGGCCACGTAGAAGTCGTTGTCGCGGTCGTAGTAGCCCTGCGCGTAGGACGGATGCGCGCCCCAGGGCTCGACGACCACCGCGTCCACCTGGAGTCCCGGGATCAAGGTGCGGTTGGGGTCCGAGCGGATCACGGCCTCGTCGACGAGCTCCTCGACGACGACGATGACCTTCTTGGAGGCGAAGGCGGCTTCCTTCTGCACGCCCATGAGCCCCCAGATCTGCGCGTTGCCGCCCTTGTCCGCGCGCTGGGCGTGGACGATGGTGACGTCGGGACGCAGCGCCGGGACGGCCGCGAGCGTCTCGCCGGTGAACGGGCAGGCGACGGTCTTGATGCGCGGGTTCGCCTTCGGGATGTCGGTGTCGGCGTAGTTGCGCAGGGGCCAGAACGGCAGGTTCGCGGCGCCCGCCGAGAGGCGCGCGACCATGCCGAAGTGCGAGTACTCCTCGAGCTCGAGCGTCGGCGGCTTCGCCTCGGCCGCGCGGCGGAACGCGTGCAGGGAGCCCACGCCGGGGTTGCCGGCCCAGGAGAACACGAGTTTTTTCGCGACGCCGGCTTGGATCATCTGATCGTAGATCAGGTCGGGCGTCAGGCGGGCGAGCGTGAGATTTTTTTTCTTCTGCCGGATGATCTCGTGGCCGGCGGCAAAGCAGATGAGATGGGTGAAGCCCTCGATGACGACCGTGTCGCCGTCGTTGACGAAGCGGGAGATCGCGTCGCGCATCGAAAGGATTTTCGTCTTCATGGGAGGGCGGGCGCGCCGCGCGCGAGCAGGACCGCGGCCAGCGCCAGCAAAGCGGGCAGGGGCTGGAGGAAGAACACGCGCGGCTTGACCGTCCAGGCGCCGTACAGGCCGACGACGACGATCGCGGCGAGGATGTAGATTCTCAGGACGCGGGCCGCGGCGGGCGCGAGGAAGAAGCTCGCGAGCAGGCCCGCCGCGAGCGCGCCGTTGTAGAGGCCTTGGTTCGCCGCGAGAACCGCGGAGCTCGCCGCTTTCTCGCTCGTCATGCCGAAGATGCGCAGTCCCTTCGGCGTCTGCCAGTCGAGCATCTCGAGCTTCATGAAGACGAAGTGCGCGAGCGCGACGACCCCGACCAGGACGTCGGCGACGATCCTCACTTCGCGGCGGCCTTCTTCGCGGCGTCGAGCGCCTTCGCGTAGTCGGGCTCGCGGGCCAGCTCGGGCACGATCTCCTCGTAGGCGACCTTGCCGTCCTTGCCCACGACCAGCACCGCGCGCGCCAGCAGCGAGCGCCCCTTGATCAGCAGGCCGTACTTGAGCCCGAACTCGCGCTCCACCGTGTCGGAGAGGACGCGAAGCCCCGCGACCTTCTCCGCCGCGCAGAAGCGCTTCTGCGCGAAGGGCAGGTCCTCGCTCAGCGTCACGATCTGGATCGCCGGCGCCAGCGCCGCGGACTCCGAGTTGAAGTGGAGCGTCTGCAAAGAGCAGACCTTCGTGTCCAGGCTGGGCACCGTGCTCAGGATCACGACCTTGCCCTTGAAGTCCGAGAGCTTGACCGGCGCCCACTCCATGTCCACGGCGGTGAAGTCCGGCGCCGCGTCGCCGACGTTGACCGCCGTCCCGAGCAGGACGATCGGCTTGCCGCGCACGACGACGAGGCCGGTGCGCTCCGGGACCTCGGCGCGCGCGCCGGCGGCGAGGATCAGGAACGCGGCGGCGAGAAAGATCTTCATCGGGTCAGCTCCGCGAGGCACTCGTCGAGGATCGCGAGGCCCTTGTCCACGTCGTACTCGTTGAGGACGAGCGGCGGCGCGACGCGGATCGTGGACTTGCCGCAGCCGAGCAGGAGCAGGCCCTTCGCGAAGGCGAGCTGCTCGAGGCGGCCGACGAAATCCGTGGCGGGCTCCTTCGTGGCGCGGTCCTTGACGAACTCGACGCCGATGAAGAGGCCGAGGCCGCGCACGTCGCCGATGATCTCGTGCTTGGCCTGGAGCTTCTCGAGGCCGGCGAACAGGCGCGCGCCCATCTTCTTGGCGTTGGCGGCGAGCTCGCCCTCGATCAGGTCGAGCGTGGCGAGCGCGGACGCGCAGGCGACCGGGTTGCCGCCGTACGTGGAGCCGTGCGAGCCGCGCGGCCAGGTCATGACCTTCTCGCGGGCGACGATCGCGCCGATCGGCATCCCGGAGCCGAGGCCCTTCGCGGCGAGGAGGACGTCGGGCGACACGCCGAAGTGCTCGCACGCCCACATCTTGCCGGTGCGGCCGGCGCCGCTCTGGATCTCGTCGAAGATCAGCAGCATGCCGAACTCGTCGCAGAGCGTGCGCCAGAATTGCAGGAACTCCTTCGACGGGATCGCGTAGCCGCCCTCGCCCTGCAGGGGCTCCAGGATCACGGCGGCCACGTCCTCGGGCGAGAGCTTGGTCTCGAAGAGCTCGTGCGCGGCCTTCACGCAGTCCTCCAGCGTGTTGCGGTACGGGTTGTGGAACGGGAGGTGGTAGACCTCGGGCAGGAGCGGGCCGAAGCCCTTGCGGTACTTGACCTTCGAGCTGGACAGCGACATCGCCGCGTACGAGCGGCCGTGAAAGGCGTTGTGGAACGAGATCAGCGCGCCGCGGCGCGTGTGGTGCCGCGCGAGCTTGACCGCGCCCTCGACCGCCTCGGTGCCGGAGTTCGTGAGGAACGTCCGCCACTTGCCGCCGCCGGGCGCGGACTTCGCCAGGCGCTCGCAGAGGTCCGAGAAGCCCTCGTAGTAGAAGTCGGTGCCGCAGATGTGGAAGAACTTGGCCGCCGCGTCCTGAACCGCCTTGACCACCTTCGGGTGAGCGTAGCCCGTCGCGGAGACCGCGATGCCCGCCATCCAGTCGATGTAGCGGTTGCCGTCGACGTCCTCCACCATGGCGCCCTTGCCGCCCGCGATCACCAGCGGGTATTCCTTTATATAGGACGGCGACGAGTACTCCTTGTCCTTGGCGATGACCGCCTTGGCCTTCGGGCCGGGCGGGGGGATGCTGACGCGAGGGTAATCGTGCGCCGTCGACTTCGCGTGCTTGGCGGGGGCGGTTTTGGTGGCCATGACGTCTCCTATTTCTTGAGCGCCTGCATGCGCTTGGCGAGCTCGGCGTCGCTGACGTCCTCGACGTGCGTGGCGAACCACCACTGGTTGCCGAACGCGTCCTTCACGCCCGCGTTGCGGTCGCCGTAGAACTGGTCGGCGGGCTTCATCTCGGACGCGGCGCCGGCCGCGACCGCGCGCGCGTACCACGCGTCGCAGTCCGTCACGTACAAGTAGAACGAAGCGGGTTGGGACGCCATGTCGGGGCGCGGGTCGGCGCACATCAGCATCGAGTCGCCGATCTTGAGCTCGGCGTTCATCACGACGCCGTTCGGGCCGTCGGAGCGGCGCACCACCTCGGCGGCGAGCGCCTTCTTCGCGAAATCGATGAACTTCGCCGCGCCCTTCACGAGCAGGTACGGCGTGAGCGTGCGGTAGCCCTTCGGGATCGGTTGAACCTTCGTTTTCGTCGGCATGATGTCTTCCTCCTATTCCATGATCGTGCGGCTCTGCTCGCGCATGAACTGCGCGACGTAGTACGGGCCGCAGCCGCCCTTGCCGGTGGAGCCGGAGCCCTTCCAGCCGCAGAACGACTGCACGCCGGGCCAGGCGCCGGTCGTGGCGCCCGTCGGGCGGTTCGCGTAGCAGACGCCGGACTCGATCTCGTCGAAATATTTCTCGATCTCGTCTTTCTTCGCGGTGAAGATGCCGGCGGTCAGGCCGTACTCGGCACGGTTCGATTCGGCGATGGCCTGGTCGATGTCCTTGACCTTGCCGACGGACAGAATCGGGACGAAGAGCTCGCGCATGAACAGCTCGTGGTCGAGCGGCAATTCGACGATCGTCGGTTCGACGAAATTGCCCTTGTCGAAGATGCCGCCCTTCAGGCGACCGCCGCCGAGCAAAATCTTTCCGCCTTTTTTACCCGACTCGATCGCGCCGTCGAACGTTTTCAAAGCCTTGGCGTTGATGACCGGGCCGAAGAACACGTCCTTCTCGGACGGGTCGCCGCACTTCAAGGCTTTCGTTTTTTCCACGAGCTTCGCGACGAACGCGTCGTAGACTTTTTGGTGGACGTAAACGCGCGAGCAGGCGGAGCACTTCTGGCCCTGAAGCCCGAACGCCGACTTCATGACGCCGGCCGCCGCGTCGTCGAGGTTCGCGGTCTCGGACACGTAGGTCGGATTCTTGCCGCCGAGCTCCATCAGCGCGGGCTTCGGATAGACCGAGGAGAACTCCTTGACCATCTTCATGCCGATTTCTTTGGAACCGGTGAACACGATGCCGTCCACTCCGGGATTTTTCCAGAACGAGTCGCCGATCACCGAGCCCAGGCCGGTCACGAAGGAAAACAGTCCGCCCGGAATGCCGGCGGACTTGTAGCACTCGTAGAGCATGAGGCCGGTCCAGGGCGTGTCCTGCGCGGGCTTGTAGACCACCGCGTTGCCCGCGAGGAGCGCCGCCGAGGACATGCCCGTCGACAGCGCCATCGGGAAGTTGAACGGGGCGATGCAGACGAACACCCCGAACGGGCGCAGGACCGAGCGCGTGTTCTCGTTGGGGAGCAGCTTGCCCAAGGGCTTGACGAAGCCGTCGTTCTGCTCGACGATCGTGCAGTAGTAGTCGATCAGGTCGGCCGACTCCTCGGCGTCGCCCATCGCCTCGAGGCGGCTCTTGCCGACCTCCAGGCTCATGATCGCCGCGATCTCGAACTTGCGCGCGCGGATGAAGTGCGCGGCCTTGCGCATCGTCTGCACTCGTTCCTGCCACGGCAGGCCCGCCCATTTCTTTTGGAGCGCGCGCGCGGCCTTCACCGCCAGGTCCACGTGCTCGGGCGTCGCGGCCGCGAACTTGACCAGCACCGTGCCGTCGATCGGCGAGGTGTCGACGAGGAGCGGCGAGGAGGACTTGACCGCCTTGCCGTCGATCCACAGCGGATGCTCGGCGCCGGCCTTCGCGCGCACGGACTTCAGCGCCTCGTCGAAGGACTTGTGGAACGCGGTCATGTCCGCGTTCGCGGACGTGTAGGTGATCTTCTGCGGCGCGCTAGCGGTGGACATGAAGGGTCTCCAAGGTCTTGTCGAGGGCGGTCTTGAAGCGCGAGACGATCTCGTCGATCTCGGCTTCGCTGATGACGAAAGGGGGCGCGACCATCACGAGGTCGCCGTTCTCGCCGTCGGCGTGGCCGACGTTGGGCCAGACCACGAGCCCCGCGTCGAGCGCGGCGGCGACGAACGTCTCGGCGAATCTTTGCTTTCGAGGGAACGGCGTTTTGGCCGATTTGTCTGAAACGAATTCGATCCCGGCCAAAAGACCGAGGCCGCGCACGTCGCCGACGGCGGGCAGGTCGCGCAATGTTTTTAGCTTTCGATGAAGCACATTGCCCATCTGAGCGCAACGATCCACCAATCCATGTTTCTTCATGTGACGGACCGCGGCCAACCCGGCAGCACAAATGGCAGGAGAGTGGGAGAACGTCTGGGCGTGCTTGAACGCGCCCGAGCCTTTCGCGATCGGGTCGAGTATTTTTCGAGAAGTCACGACGGCCGACAACGGAACATAACCTCCGGACAGACCTTTGCCCAAGGTCATGATGTCGGGCGTCACGCCAAAGTGTTCGATGGCCGCCCAACGTCCGGTGCGGCCTGAGCCGCACAGAACCTCGTCCGCGACGAACAAAACGTCATGCTTGTCGCAGATCGCGCGCACGTTCTTGTAGTAGTCCTTCGGGGGGACCGAGCCGCCCGTCGACGAGCCGCCGACGGGCTCGGCGATGAAGGCGGCGACGGTGTCCGCGCCTTCCTTCTTGATCGCGTCCTCGAGCGCCTGCGCGGTCAGCGCGGGCGAGCCGGGCGCGCAGCGGTACGGATACGGGGCGGGGATCATCGTCACCGGCACCAGCCACGGCCCGTACAGCTTTTTATAGTGCTCGCGCGCCGAGGCGGAGAGCGCGAGCAAGGTGTTTCCATGATAGCCCGGAGTGCGCGCGATGAGCTTGTGCTTTCCGGGCTTGCCGGTCTCGACCCAGTATTGGCGCGCGAGCTTCAGCGCGGCCTCGACCGCCTCGGAGCCGGAGGAGAGGAAGTACGCGTAGTCGAGGCCCTTCGGGTTCAGCGTCCGCAGCTCGGCGGCGAGCTCCTCGACGGGCTCGTTGGTGAACGCGGTGCCGTTGACGTAGGCGACCTTGCGGATCTGCGCGGCGATCGCGTCGGTCACCGCGGAGACGCCGTGGCCCAGGTTCGCGACGTAGGCGCCGCCGCAGGCGTCGAGGTAGCGCCGGCCCTTCTCGTCGACGAGCCAGCAGCCCTCGCCGCGCGCGATCAGCGGGAACTCGCGGTCGAGCGCGCGGTAGAACACGCCCGTTTCAGGATAGCGGCGCGCGGGGCTCACGGATCGTATAGTATCATTTTGCCGTGGGAGCGGCCTTTTTCGACCCGCGCGCCGGCGAGCGGCGCGAGTTCCGCCCCGCGGCGCCGCCCGACGTGGGCTTTCGCGCCGCGGCCGCGGGTCCGCGCGAGCGCGCGGTCGCCGAGGCGCTCTCGGACGCGCTCGTCTTTCTCGGCCTGCGCCCGCGGCCCGGCGGCGAGATCGTCGTCGGGGCCGAGGACCCGGGGCCGGGCGCGGCCTGGCTGCGCGTCGCCCCGCTGACCGGCGCTCCGGACGCGGCGGGGCTCGCCGCGCGCGGCTTCGCGCCGGCCGACTTCCGTTTTTTTTGCGCGCGGACCCATTACCGCGCGCCGCTGGCCTTCACTTGGGAAGGACTCGCCGCGGCGCGCGACGAGCGCGCGCGCCTGGCCGCCGCGGCGCGCGGCCTCGCGGGGGTGACCTTGGAGCCGAGCCCGCGCGCGCTCGCCGGCTACCGGCACCGTTTCCAGCAGGCGCTCGCGCGGGACCTGGACTTGCCCGAGGCCGTCGCCTGCGTGTGGGACGGCCTGCGCCCGGGGGCGCTCTCCCCGGGCTCGCGCGCGGCTTTCCTGCGCCTGACTTTGCCCGCGCTGGGCCTGGCCCCCGACGGCGCCGCGCCTTGACAAGCTCGGAAGCCCCTGTTACACTGCGGACAGAGGCAAGGGAAGGGGGAGCCCATGGCCGATATCAACGTTCGGTTCGATATTCGTTTCAGCGCCCGCACGCTGCGTCTGGCGATGATCGGCGCGATGGTTCTCGCGGCGGCGCCTGAGCTCGCGTCCGAGAGCGTCAGCCTCACCACCTATTATCCGGCCCCCTCGGGCGTCTACGCCCAGCTGATCTCGACGAACAACACCTGGCTCGCGCGCGACGGCGGCTACCTGGACGTCGGCACGAGCGTGGTCCCCGGCGCCGGCACGGAGATGGCGGTCATGGGCGGCCGCGTCGGCATCGGCTTGACCGCGCCGGCCAACGAGCTGCAGGTCAAGGGCCTCGGCGCCGCCAACGTGGACTTGGCCGTCAACGGCCGCATGCAGACCGGCGACGCCTCGAACCTGGGCGGGGTCTGGCTCAACAGCGGCAACACCCAGTTCATCGGACAGGAGAGCGGCACCGCGCTGGGCATTTACAATGCGGGGGCCTGGGACGTGACCGTCCTCAACAACGGCAACGTCGGCGTCGGCACGCTCGGGCCGGCCAATAAGCTGCAGGTCGTGGGCGCCGGCGGCGGCAATATCGACTTCGCCGTGACCGGCCGCATGCAGACGGGCGATGCCGGAGGCGCCGGCGGGGTCTGGCTCGACAGCACCGACACGATGTTCGTGGGCCAAGCCGGCGCCAACCCCGGCATTTGGACGGCGGGGGCGGGCTGGGCCCTTCAGGTCACCCAGGCGGGCATCGTCGACGCCACGACCGTGGGCGCCTTCGGCCAGGCGTGCGGCGAGATCACCTGGGCGGCCAACGCCGCCGCGCCCTGCGCCGGGTACGTCACCGAAATCAGCGGCGTCTACACCCAGTACTACGTCTTGGAGAACCCCATCACCGGCGCGGGCGGCATGAACACGGACTACGCCACGGTCAACGCCCTCTGCTGCGCGATCCCGGGCGGGGCGCCGCTCTACTAGCGTTCGCGCCCGCTCGGACGCGAGAAAAGACTACAATGGGTTTCGATGGCTCTGCATCTGCCGATCAACGGCGTCTGCAACATCAAGTGCGTGTTTTGCTCCTCGCACGGGCGCACGGGCGGCTATGAGCTGCCCGACCTGCTGAAGGAGATCAGCGCGGATAAGACCGGCCACATCCAGATCTCCGGCGGCGACCCGATGCTGCGCAAGCCGCTCGAGGTCCTGTCCATCGTCGCGCATGCCAAGAAGCAGGGCAAGATCGTCGAGTTCCAGACCAACGGCGTCCTCGTCGAGAAATGGCCGCCGCGCCGGCTGACCCAGCTGACCGGCCTCATCGACTTCTGGAACGTGAACTTCTCCGCGCACACCCCCGAGCTCGACGTCGTCGTGACCCAGACCCCCGGCGCCTTCGAGGCGCGCTCGCGCGGCGTCAAGCGCCTGCTCGGGCTCGGCAAGCCGGTGCGCCTCAACTACATCGTCCACGAGCAGAACTACCGGCACGCGGAGGACTTCGTGCGCTTCGCGGCCAAGGAGTTCCCGGGCCTGGCCTGGATCCAGTTCTCCTACGTGAAGGGAATGGGGCGCGCGAAGGGCAACAAGCTGGTCATGCCGCGCTTCCGCGACGCGGCGCCGTTCCTGACCAGCGCGTTCCGCGCCTGCGACGCGCTCGGCGTGAACTTCGACGTCGACCACATCCCGGTCTGCTTCGTGCTCGAGTGGAAGGACCGCCACGCCGACTACCGCAAGATGCTCGCGTCGGCGACGGGACGGCATCTCGCCGAGAAGCAGCAGATCGCCGACTGCGACGGCTGCGCGATGCGCGACGTCTGCCCGGGACCGCGCAAGGACTACATCGAGGTCTACGGCGGGCTATGACCGGGGAAAGAGAGCCGTGACCCCCGCCTCCGCCGCGTCGGCGCTCGACGTCGAGGCCCTGCGGGCCCAGTACCCCGCGCTCGAGCGCGAGCTCGACGGCCGCCGCCTGGTCTACCTCGACAGCGCGTGCACCGCGCTGAAGTCCCGGCGCGTCGCCGACGCGCTCGCCGATTTCTACGCGAACCTGGGCGGCTGCGGCGGCAAGCGCTCGACGCACCGCCTGAGCCAGGAGGTCGAGGCGCGCTTTCAAGAGGCGCGCCTGGCGGCCGCGCGCTTCCTCAACGCCGACGGCGCCAACGAGATCGTCTTCACCTCGGGCACGACCGAGGCCGCGAACCTGATCGCGCGGGCTTTCCCGTACGACGACGCCCGGCGCGGCGTCGTGATCACCGACCTCGAGCACAACGCCGTCGCCCTGCCCTTTCTCGAGGCGGCGCGCGCGGGCGAGATCGACTTGAAGATCTGCCCGTCGCGGGACGGGCGGCTCGATCTCGACCGCCTCGAGGCTCTCGTGACGGAGAAGACGGCGCTGATCGCGGTCACGCACGCGTCCAACGTGATGGGCGGGCTCGCGCCGGCGGCCGAGGCCGCGAAGATCGCGCGGCGCAAGGGCGCGCGGATCTTCGTCGACGACGCGCAGTTCCTCGGCACGCACCGCGAGAACGTCGGGACGCTGGGCGCGGACTTCGTCGCCTTCTCCGCGCACAAGCTCGGCGGGCCGTTCGGCGTCGGCGTGCTCTGGGGGCGCGAGACCGAGCTCAATCGCCTGCGGACGTGGAAGGTCGGCGGCGGCACCGTCAAGAGCGTGACGTGGGACGCGGGCGAAGGCCTGCCGGAGCCCGCGTATCTCGACGCGCCCGCGCGGCTGGAGGCCGGCGTGCAGAATTTCGGCGGCGCCGTGGGACTGCGCGAGGCGCTGGCCGCGCGCGAGGAGCTTCCCGAGGCGGCCCTGCGCGCGCACGTCGCGTCGCTGACGCGCCGCGCGGCCGAGGGGCTCGCGCGCGTCGCCGAGATCAAGGTCCTCGGGCGGCCCGACGAGCTCGCGAAGGGGAGCCTGGTCACGTTCGTCCCGGTCCATCCCGAATTCTCGCCCGTCGACTTCAACATGTACCTGAACAACGAGCTGCCCGGACGCTTCGTCGCGATCCGCGTCGGCGAGCACTGCGCGCACCTGCTGCACCGGCGCCTCGGCGCGGAATCGACGGTGCGCGCGTCGTTCGGGCCGTACAGCACGGCCGCCGAGGCGGACCTGTACGTCGACGCGGTGCGCTCCTACGCGCGGGAGGCCTGCGGTGGCTGACATCCCGGTGCGCATCGCCGCCGAGCTGCCGAAGCTCGAGCGCGTCGACCGCGAGAGCTTCGACGAGCCCAAGTGCTTCGACATCCTGCTCAACTACAACTGCTCGGCCAAGTGCCTGTTCTGCTCGCAGGACTTCGAGTGGCGCAAGGAGCCCAACGACCTGCCGTTCGAGAAGGCCGTCGAGTTCATGTACATGGCCTACAAGAACGGCTACCGCCGCCTCGGCTTCACCGGCGGCGAGCCGACGATCCGGCCCGAGCTGCCGAAGCTGATCGCGCTCGCGAAGAAGATCGGCTACGGCTACGTGCGCATCCAGACCAACGGCATCCGCATCGCGGACTACGACTACGCGAAGCTCCTCGCCGACGCGGGCCTGACCTTCGTGAAGTACTCGCTGCACGGCCACAACGCGGAGCTCCACGACAAGCTCGTCGGCGTGCCCGGCGCCTTCGAGAAGAACCTGCGCTCGATCGAGAACCTCAAGAAGCTGCGCGTCGGCATCGGCGTCAACATCGTGCTCAACGAGCTGAACTACCGGCATCTCGTCGAGTTCTACGAGCTCTTCCTGCTCAAGCTGCAGCTCTCCAACTTCGTGATCATCGCGCCGCTCTACGAGGGCAACATGACCCTCAACGACAAGGAGGGCGCGAAGATCGGCGTGCGCATGACCGACCTGGCGCCCTACATCCGCAAGGCCTACGATCTCTTCACCAGCATCAACTACCCGAAGCCGCCGCTGCTGCTGCACTTCACGCCCTGCGTCCTGCCCGGCTACGAGCAGCAGATGCTCGGCTGGTCGGCGTTCAACACGATGGTCGTCAACCCGAAGGGGGAGAAGCGCGACCTCGACATGACCGCTCAGTCGCACACGCTCAAGACCGAGGCGTGCCAAAAGTGCGTGTACAACGACCGCTGCATCGGCTGGGACGCGAGCTATGCGCGCGTGTTCGGCAGCGACGAGATCAAGCCCCTGCTCGAGATCCCGGAGCGCTACGACGCGCCCACGCGCGGCCGCCCGAAGCACGAGGGCCGCGGCGGCGTGCTGACCGACAACGAGCAGTGCGTGCTCGAGGTGCTGAAGATCGAGAACGGGATCTCGACGAAGCGCTTCCTCGCGCTCGCCGAGGGGCTCGCGATCTGCAAGGACTGCAAGGACGAGAACGCCGTGATCAACGCGGCCGAGACCCTGATCAAGATGGGCGTCGTCGAGCGCAAGTTCGTGAAGGGGAAATACCTCTGGACGAGGAAAGCGGAGGTGCCCGTCGCATGAGCGCGAAGTCGTCGAGCGGCTGGACGCCCCCGCCGGGCCGGACCCAGAAGCTGGTCCTGTTCACCGGCTTCTCCTGCTCGAGCCACTGCCACTTCTGCATCGACCTCAACAAGCGCGACCTGCCCGACAAGTCCACGCGCCAGATCGTCGAGGAGATGGTGCGCGCGAAGGCCGCCGGCGTCGAGTACCTGGAGATGATCGGCGGCGAGACCACGATCCGCCGCGACTTCCTCCCGCTCGTGAGGACCGCGAAGAAATTGGGGTTCAAGGACGTCGTCGTCGTCACCAACGGGCGCATGTTCTCCTACCCCGAGTTCGCGAAGGCGACGGTGGAGGCGGGCGTCACCGATCTCGTGTTCTCGATCCACGGCCCGGACGCGAAGCTGCACGACGAGCTGACCTACGTTCCCGGCGCCTTCGACGAGCTGATCCGCGGCGTCGCCAACGTGCGCGCGGCGGGCCTCGACCGCATCTTCGGCAACTGCACCGTGGTCAAGCAGAACATGAAGCGCCTGCCCGAGATCGCCGCGCTCTTCCTCAAGCTCGGCATCCACCACGTCGAGTTCATCTTCGTCGATCCGACCTACGGCGGCGGCTACACGAACTTCAACGGGCTCGTGCCGCGCATCTCCGAGGCCGCGCCGTTCATGCGCGAGGCGCTCGACGTCGGCCGCCGCGGCGGCACGCGCGACTTCGTCGTGCGCTACGTGCCGCTCTGCTATTTCACCGACTACCTGGACCAGGTCTCCGAGATCCGCGAGGTCGCGACGTTCCGCACGCGGCACTGGGCGCCGGACTTCCAGAACGACGACGTCGGCGCGGGCCGCGTCGCGGCCGGCCGCGCGAAGACCGAGCGCTGCGAGGGCTGCGCGCTCTACGACCGCTGCGAGGGGATGTGGCGCGAGTACCTGCGCCGCGTCGGCGACGAGGAGCTGACGCCCGTGCGCGCCGCCGCCCCGGCCGGGACCTGACATGACCGATAGGGTTCAGGCGGGCCGGCGGGCGGATGGACCTCCGTCGGGGACGCGCGGCATCGAGCCGCGCTCGGGGTCGCGCGGCGGCGGTATAAAGGACTTGCGCCGTCCGCGCTCCACGCCCCGCCGAAGGTCCATCCGCCCGCCGTTCATCTTGGTCCCGCCGGTTCCTCTTGCCCCGCACGGCGGCCGCGGCGAAGCCGCGGCGCCAATGCGCTCGTGCGCCGTTCGCGCCGGTCGGATGGAACGCCGTACGATCCCATCCCCGACGGGATGTCGAGCGAGGACGGCGTCAAGTCCGTGTTTCCTCCGTAAGCCGCCGAGCGAGGCCAAGCGCGCCTCGATGGCGCGCGTTCCCGGCGGGGATGGGATCGGACGGCGGCCTGCGACGAGTGCGTCGGCGTCGACCGGGGAGGACGGCTGACATGCCCGACTTCCCGCTCTGGCCGCAGTGCAACATCGCCTGCGTGTTCTGCTCGAACCCGACCGAGGGCTACCGCGACACGACCGCGATGTACTCGTACGAGAGCCTGAAGAAGAAGGTCGAGGACTACAAGCGCGGCCTGCAGACCTTCGTGAAGTTCGACGAGGTCGGCGACTACTTCAACCTGACCGGCGGCGAGCCGACGATCCACCCCGATTTCCTCAAGGTGCTCGCGCTGATCCGCACGGAATTTCCCGCCAACCTGATCCGCCTGCTCTCCAACGGGCGCATGTTCGCCGACGAGGATTTCGCGCGCCGGACCTGCGGCATCGCGGGCCTGCCCTTCGAGATCGCGGTGCCGATGTTCGGGCCGAACGCGGCCGAGCACGAGAGCATCTCGCGCACGCCGCAGTCCTTCGCTCAGACCACGCAGGGCTTGAGAAATCTCGCCAAGCACCGTCGCCCCGGGCAGAAGGTCGAGATCCGCATCATCATGACGAAGGTCCAGGCGCGCTACCTCGACGGCCTGCTCGACTTCCTGCTCGCCGAGTTCCCGTGGATCGACCGCGTGGTGTTCCTGTTCGAGGAGATCGAGGGCTTCGCCGAGCAGTACAAGGACCGCCTGATCTTCACGCAGAGCGAGTGCGCCGCGCACATCGACCGCAACTTCGAGAAGCTCGCGCGCTTCAAGGAAGTCCGCCTGTACCATTTCTCGCTGTGCACGGTGCCGACGCGCCTCTGGCCGTACGTCTGGCGCACGCTCGCGGGCTTCAAGGTCACGTGGCTCGACGGCTGCCGGACGAAGTGCGTCTACCGCGACCAGTGCGTCGGCGTGCACCGCTCCTACGAGCGCCACGCGGGCGCGCCCGACATCGCGCCGATCACGGCGCCGCGCCCGGTCGAGCTGTCCGGCGATCCCTACCATCCGATCCTCTCGGCCCATGCCCCGGCGGAAGTCTAGGCCCGTCTCGGTCCGGCTCCCGTCGGGCGGCGACCGGCGCGCCTTCCTCGAGGCCTGCGCGCGGCTGACGCCGCGGGCTTGGGTGCGCCTCGACGAGAGGAACGGCGGCGTGAGCGCGGCGCTCGCGCCGCGCGCCGGAGGCGGGGCCGGCCTCGCCGCGGCCTGGCGCGCGGAGTACGACGAGGCGCTCGCGCGCCGGCGCTCCGCGCGGGCCGCGCTCGCGCTGGATGCGGCGGTGCTCTCCCGCGCGCTGGTTCTCGCCGAGCACGTGGACGCGCGCCGGCGCGAGCCGCCGCCGGAGCTCCCGCCCGAGCGCAAGGCCGAGATCGCGGCGCTCCTCGCCGAGGCCGACGCCGCGCCGAAGGACCCGCTCGGGATCGCGACGCCGTGGTCCCAGCTCAGGAAAAAGACGTGAGGCGCGCCTCGGCCTCGGTCCCGCGCGGCCTCTATCGCCGCGAGCACCTCGCGGCCGCGGCCGCGCGCCTCGACGGGCGCGCGTCGGCGCGGCTCGGGGCCGACGGCCGGCGCTGGCGGCTCGAGCTGGAAGCGGAGGGCCGCGGCGACGCGGAGGCCCTGCTCGGCGAGCTGCTCAACGAGGCGCTCCTCCTCGGCCTGCGCGCGGCGCGCCTGCGCGAGGCGGGCCCGCTGGCCGCGGCCGTCGCGGGACGCCTGCTCGAGAGCGGCTTCCCGGCGGCGCCGGCCGATCCGCTCGAGCAGATGGAGCCGCAGGTGCGCGAGGACCGGGCGCGGGAGACCGAGGAGCTTCTCGCGAAGGCGCGGAGGCGCGCGTGACCGCGCGTCCGTGGCCGGCGCCGCTGCGCGCCCTCGGCCGCGAGGCCGTCGTCTCGGGCCCCGGCGCGCGGCTGGCGCGGCTCTCGCCGGACGAGGCGCGCGCCGCGCGCGGCGGCGCGCCCGTCGGCGCCGCCTCGCGCGAGCGGCTGGCGCCCCTCGGCGTCCTGCCGGGAGCCGTCGACGTCGAGGCGCTCGCGCGCGACCTCGTCGCGACCGGACTCCTGAACTGGGCCGGACCCGCGACCCACGCGCTGATCGTCTCGGGCGGCGGTGCTACGATGACGCCCGAGACGGCGCGCGCGGCCGTCGACTTCGCCTTCGCGACGCCGCGCCCGACTTTGCGCCTCGAGATCGTCGACGAGGACGGGCGCGGCCGGGCCGCGGCGGAGTTCGCCTGCGAGTACGCGCGCCGCAAGGCCGAGTGGCGGCGGCGCGGGCTCGCGCTGTCCTGGCGCCTGCGGCGCGCGCCCGCGCCGGACCTCGCGGAGTTCCTCGCGGGCCAGCGCGCGGCCGCGACGCTCGAGCTGTCGGCCGGCGGAGCCGCGGCGGACGCGGAGCTCTTCGGCGCCGCGCGCGCGCGCGTCGTCGTCGAGGCGGGGGCGCGCGATCCCGAGGGCTGGGTCGACGCGCTCGCGGCCCGGGGCCTGTCGGGAGTGCAGTGGGAGCCGCCGCCGGCCGCCTTCGACTCGCCCGCGGCGGCGCGCCGCTTCGCGGCTTTCGCCGGGCGCGCGTTCGCGCGCACGATCGAGATTCACGAGACCTCGGACCTGCGCGACGAGCGCGCGGTCGCCCTGCTCGCGGCGCGGCCGTGGGAGGTGCCCGGCGTCGAGCTCCTCGAGACCTTGGCGTACGCTCCCGACGGGAGCGTCTTCGCCTCGGAGGACGGCTGGCGCCGCGCGGCCGCGGGGGACCTCTCGTGGCGGCTCGGCGACTCGCGCGAGCTGCGCTTTCAGGACGCCGCCTCCGCGCCGATCGCGCGCGCGATCGTCGCGGCCGCGTGGCGGCCCGCGCATCCGCTCTGCGCGGATTGCCCCTACCGCGGCGTCTGCGCGATCCCCGTTTCCGGCCGGCGGGTGGCGGTTTTGGACGATCCGTGGTGCGCCCTGCACCTGTCTCTTTTGGACATAGTGTTTTCGGCGCCGGATCGCGAAAAATGCATGAAAGCGCTCGAAAAATGGGGCGTTGACATTTCAAGAATCGCCTGCTAACATAAGAAATAGTCCTCTTAAATAAGGAAAGACCCTCCATGAAAAAAGCCGCCAATCGCCCGCGGGCGAAGCCTGCGCTCAAGCCCCGCGCCTCGAAGACGTCCGCGAAGCCCGCCGCGAGTTCGCCGCTGGACGTCGTCGCTGAGCTCGACCCGCGCGGCGACGGAGCGGAGCCGATCCTGGGAGCCGCCTACCTGATGATCGACCGGGCCTACGTCCTCGTCGAGGGCGACCCGGCGAAGGCGCTGACGGTCACGCTCCGCCCGAAGTCCGCGCGGACGGCCGCGGCGAAGGCGGAGCTGGAGGCCGATTTCCGCGCCGAGCTCGAGGCCCAGCGCGTGCGCTGGGCGATCGCGCGCAACAATCAGTCGATCCGCGAGTACGTCGCGGAGAACTCCCTGACCCTCGCGCAGGAGTTCGCGTCGCGGCCCGCGCCCGGCGCGGCGGCGCCCGCCGAGCAGCTGACCTCGGACCAGCGCGCGGAGATCGAGCGCCTGATCGCGGAAGTCGAGACCGAGATCAAGACGATGAACGAGCAGAAGGCTCATCCCGATCCCAAGGGCGTCTCCCAGTCGTGGGAAGCGGGCCGCCCTCAGAGCGGGGAGACCCCGGCGTGAGCCGGCTCACGAGCCTGCCCGCGGGCCTGCGCCCCGACGTCTCGAGCCTGGGGCCGCTCAATTTCCGCAGCTTCGGCTCGTGGGGGCTCCTGACGAACGACTGGGGCCGCTGGCTCATGCTCGACCGCGCGGACTACGAGCGCGTCCTCGCCGGCGCCGTCAAGCCCGACGAGCCGCTCTACGAGGAGCTCTCCGAGCGCGGTTTCCTGCGCGAGCGCCTCGATTTCCCGGACCTCGCCTCGAGCTACGAGCGCCTGACCGCGTTCCGCCGCGTGACCGGGCCCAGCCTGCACATGATCGTCGTGACCTTGCGCTGCAATCAAAAGTGCCAGTACTGCCACTCGAGCGTCGTGGACCCCTCGCGCACCGACACCGACATGGACCTGGAGACGGCGAAGACGGTGGTCGACTTCATCTTCGCGACGCCGAATCCCGCGATCTGCATCGAGTTCCAGGGCGGCGAGCCCCTGCTGAACTGGCCGATCGTCAAGTTCATCACCGAGTACGCGCAGGCGAAGGCGCAGGCGCAGAAGCGGCGCTTGATCGTCGCGCTCGTCAACAACTTCACGCTGATGACGGACGAGAAGCTCCAGTTCCTGATCGACCACGGCGTCTCGATCTGCACGTCGCTCGACGGCCCGGCCGACCTGCACAACAAGAACCGCCCGTTCGTCGGCGGCGGCGAGGCCCAGCAGAAGGTGGTCGGCTGGCTCAAGAAGATCATGGCGATGGCGAAGATCGACGACCTGCGCAAGCCCTACCTGCCGAGCGCCTTGATGACGACGACGCGTTTCTCCCTGACGCGCGGGCGCGAGATCGTCGACCTCTACCGCGAGCTCGGCATGGACCAGGTGTTCCTGCGCGCGCTGTCGCCGATCGGCTACGCCAAGCGCGTCTGGGGCGAGATCGGCTACGACCCCGAGGATTTCCTGCGCTTCTACGAGACCACGCTCGACTACATCCTCGAGCTCAACAAGAAGGACCCGAACGAGATCATGGAGCGCTACGCGCTCGTCATGCTGACCAAGATCGTCAAGGGCGAGGACCCCGGCTTCATGGACCTGCGCTCGCCGGCGGGCGCGGCCCTCGGCTGCCTCGCTTACAACTACGACGGCCGCATCTTCGTCAGCGACGAGGGGCGCATGGTCGACCACCAGGGCGACCCGATCTTCCAGGTCGGCGACGCCGCGCGCGACACGTGGCAGGACGTGCTCGACCACCCGACGGCGCGCGCGTGCGCGGCGGCCTCGACGCTGGAGACCCAGCCGATGTGCGCGCAGTGCGCCTACAAGCCCTGGTGCGGCGTGGACCCCGTCTTCCACTACGAGATGCAGCGCTCGATCGCCGGGCGCATCCCGGACAGCCCGTGGTGCCGCATCCACATGGGGACCTTCGACATCATCATGAAGCGCCTGCGCGACCCGAGCTCGCGCGCGATTTTCGACCGCTGGCTCGAGCGCGATCAATGCCACTGGCAGGAGAACGACCCCGCCGCGGTCCCCGGCCAGCCGACCCCGGAGGCCGCACGATGAACATCGACGTCGACGTCGCCGAGCGCCGCGTGACTTTGAGCGCGCCGCGCAAGATTTACTCCGACGACGCGGTGCGCATCGCCGCGCACGTCATCGACAGCCGGGCCGAGGTCTACCACGACGCGGGCCGCGCCGCCCACGAGATCACTTTGGTCTCCCGCCGGACGGGCCTCGACGCGGCGGCGCTCGAGGCGCTCGGCGGCGAGTTTCTCAATGAATTGCTGAACCAGGAGTACCGATTCCTCGTCGCGCGCTTCAACCGCCGCATCGCGGACATCCTCGTCGCACAGGCCCTGCTCTCGGCGCGCGGCGGCGAGCACCCGCCGGTCCCGCCGGCCGACACGCCCGAGCTGAAGGCCGAGACGAAGCGCCTGCTCGCCGCGGCGGCCGAGGAGATCAAGCGCACGATGCCGAGGAAGATCGCGCCGCAGGGCGCGCCGATCCGCGTCCCGGGGGAGCCGGGATGAGCGCGAGCGGCTCTCGCCTCACGTCCCCGGCCGGCACGCTCGAGCGCGAGCCGCGCCGCGTCGCGGCGCACGCGGCGCGTCGGCTCGGCGGCGGCGTGCTCGTGACCTCGGACACCGGCGAGTGGACGACGCTCTCCGAGGCGGAGTACGCGCGCTATCTGTCCGGCGAGATCCGCGACGACGAGCCGATCGGCGCGACGCTCGCCGAGCGCGGCCTGCTGCGCGACCATCTCGACTTCGCGAAGCTCGGCGACAGCCTCGTCTCGCGCCATCTGCTGTCCTGGCCGGGCCCAGGCGTGCACACGCTCGTGGTCACGCGCCGCTGCAACTTCCGCTGCGTCTACTGCCACGCGAGCGTCGTCGCCGAGGACGACCGCTCGACCGACATGACGCCGGAGACCGCGCGCGCCGCCGTCGACCTCGCCTTCGAGTCCCCGAACCCGGAGCTCACGCTCGAGTTCCAGGGCGGCGAGCCCCTGCTGAACTGGCCCGTCGTGCGGTTCATCGTCGACTACGCGCGCGCGAAGAACCAAGCGGCCGGCAAGCGCCTCCACTTCGGCCTGATCTCGAACTTCAGCCTGCTCGACGACGAAAAGATCGACTGGCTCATCGAGCGCGGCGCGAGCTTCTGCACCTCGCTCGACGGCCCCGCCGACGTCCACGACAAGAACCGGGTCTATCTCGGCGGCAACGGCCACGCGTCCGTGATCGCGGGGCTCAAGGCGATCTCGGCGCGGCGCGCCGCCGGCGTGAAGGTGGACGCGCCGAACGCGATCTGCACGGTCACGCGCCACTCGCTCGGCCGCGCGCGGGAGATCGTCGACCAGGTCGTCGGGCTCGGCCTCGAGCGCGTCCAGCTCGGCCCGCTCGATCCCGTCGGCTTCGCCAAGCGCAGCTGGGACTCGATCGGCTACACCTCGCGGGAGTTCGTCGCGTTCTACGCGGAGGCGCTCGACCACCTGATCTCGCTGAACCGCTCGGGTGTCAAGGCGTACGAAAAGACCGCGCTCGTCCTCCTGATCCGCATCCTCGAGGGCGGACACTGGCGCTTCCCGAACTCCGACGGCGCCGCGCGTCTCGCCTACGACTGGGACGGCGCGGTCTACACGTCCGAGGACGGACGCCTGCTCGCGGCCGAGGGCGACGCGTTCTTCAAGATCGGGCGCGTCGGCGAGTCGCATTTGGGCGACCTGCTCGACCATCCGCTCGTGCGGACCTCTCTCTACGCGGCGCTGCCCGAGAGCCAGCCGATGTGCTCCCAGTGCGCGTACGCGCCCTACTGCACCGTCCAGCCCGTCTACAACTACGAGACCCAGGGCAGCCCGTGGGGCCGGATGCCCAGCAACGGCTGGTGCGAGAAGATCATGGGGATTTTCGACGTCCTGTTCGCGCGCCTGCAGGATCCCGCGGCGCGTCCCGTTCTGGAGTCGTGGCTGGACTACAAAGACCGCTGACGAGAAAGACAAACGGAGGATCGCGCAATGGCCAAGAAGAACGTGAAGAAGAGCGACAAGACCAAGAGCAAGCTCAAGAAGGGCAAGCTCCTGCCGCGGCTCAAGAAGGACGCGTCCGTGTTCCTGAGCTCCGAGGAAGGAAAGATCACGAAGGGCAGCGTCGTCAAGACCGCCTCGGCGCTCGGCATCATCGGCGCGGCCCTGCTCAAGGCGGCGCCGGCGCCCGCCGCGCACGGCAACTACCTGCACAACTCCGCGGGCGCGGGCTCGCACGTGAGCCACGGCTCGCACGGGTCGCACGGCTCGCACGGGTCCCACGGGTCCCACGGGTCCCACGGCTCGCACGGGTCGCACGGGTCGCACGGGTCTCACGGCTCGCACGGCTCGCACTGCCGCGGCGGCTGGTGCAATCCGAGGTGCTAGGCTCCTGAGTCTGCCGCGCCCCTGACCCGCGCCGTCGGCGGGCGGGACGATGCAGCCGAGAAGCGGAGCGCATCGTGCCCCTGGATCACTTGGCCGTCTATCTGTCCAATAGCTGCAACTTGGCCTGCAGCTACTGCTACGTCGCGGTCAACCAGGGCCCGGCCGCCCGGCTCGATCTCCAAAAGATCAGCCGGGCGGTCGACGAGTTCGTCGCGAAGGTCCCGCCGGAGCGGCGCAAGATCACGTTCATCGGCGGCGAGCCGCTGCTCGACTGGCCGCTCTTCATGGAGGCCGCGCGCTACGCGCGCGCGGCGACCGGCCCGGCCGGCGTCCTGCAGACCTTCACGAACGGGACTCTGCTGACGCCGGACAAGGTCGCCTTCTTCGACGAGGTCGGCGTGCACTGCACGGTCAGCCTCGACGGCAAGAAGGAGGACAACGACCGCCACCGCGTGTACTACAAGACGACGGAGCGCTCGGTCTACGACGACGCGATGGAGCGCCTGCGGCCGCTGAACAAGGCGAACCTCGGCGTCAGCCTCGTGTTCACCGCGCAGACCGTGGACCGCCTGCTCGCCAACGTGGACGCGTTCCACCGCATGGGCTTCGGGCGGATCACGTTCAATCCGGAGCTGTACGAGGTCTGGCCCGAGGCGAAGATCGCGGTCATGAAGAAGGTCCTGCTCGGGCTCTCGCGCTGGTACCGCGCCCTGCTCGACGCGGGGGTCCGCCCTCCGCAACTGCAGATACTGTTCGCGGTGCTCGAGGCGGTCGAGAACGCGCGCACGAACGACCGCTGGTGGCACGACTGCCACAACATGACGCTCGGCCCCGACGGGAAGTACTACTCGTGCGACAAGGCGCTGTCCTTCCCGGTCGGCGCGGCGGCCGACCTGCGCTCCGGCGACACCGAGAAGGGGGTGGACTGGGAGGAGCGCCAGCGCCAGCTCGACGACCCGACGGAGTTCATCGAGGCCGAGGGCGAGGGGTCGGGGCAGGTCTTCTGCCCGATCGGCGTCGTCGACCACGCGCGCCACGCGGGGCGCGACCCGGGCGCCGCGCTCAAGAACTTCCGCCGCGTCGCCGACGCGTTTTCCGAGGGCCTGCAGGACTTGATCGCCCGCTGCGAGGGCCACCCGGTGTACGAGGAGATCTATGGCCGCGCCCGCGTCTGAGCTCGACGCCGCCTACGGCCCCGCGGAGCTCGCGCGCCTACGCGCGCTCGGCCTGGCGACCAACAAGGAGATTCGCCGCTTCAAGGTCGCGATCAACACCGCCTGCCCTCTGCGCTGCGAGTACTGCTTCATCGACAAGGACTCCGGCGAGGTCATTTCTTGGGACCACGTGACGGGGCTGGTGCGCTTCCTGCTCTCCTCGCCGGGCGAGGTCAAGAAGCTCCTCCTCTACGGCGGCGAGCCGTTCCTGAACTTCCCGCTCGCGCGCGAGATCGCGCTGTACGCGCGCGCCGAGGCGGTGAAGGCGGGCAAGGACCTGGACCTCTCGATCTGCACGAGCGCGGCCCTGCCGCTCAAGCGCGAGTGGCTCGAGTTCCTGCGCGACCAGCGCTTCTTCCTGTCGGTCAGCATGGACGGCGACGAGGCGACGCACGACGCGCACCGCCGCGACAAGAAGGGCGCGGGCTCTTGGAAGAAGATGCTGCCGAACCTGCCGGCCGTCTTCGACACGATCGGCAAGCGCCGCGCGATGGCGATCCAGTGCGTCCATCCCGACAACGTCGAGGCTATGCTCGACAACTACAAGACCTTGGTCGGCCTCGGCTTCGAGAACGTCGAGATCGAGGTCATCCACGGCTTCGGCTGGAAGGACAAGAAGCACTTGTTCCGTCCGATGATGCAGAAGGTGCTCGACTGGGTCTGGGACGAGGCGCACGCCGGCCGTTTCCGCTCCGTCGTCTGCTCGCTCGTGCCGCTGATGCTCAAGGACGGGATCGTGCGCGAGGACTGGTGCCCGTTCCATTCGTCGATGGAGACCTATCCCGACGGCAGCTTCTCGTTCTATCCGTTCGCGTTCGTCGATTGGGAGGGGCGCAAGCGCTCGAAGGTCGGGAGCGTCGGCGAAGGAGTGCCGGAGCGCTACCGCAAGTGCACCTTCGACCTGAACAGCGACCAGTGCAAGAACTGCACGTCCGACTACTACCGCAACCCCTCGGTCAACGAGGGCAACGACCCCTACCGGTGGCGCACGGAGATGGCGCGCGCGTTCATGGACCGCGTCGCGCTCGCCGCGCGGACCGATCCGGCGATGATGGCGTACTTGAAGGAGGCGTTGATCCGGTGCCGCATCAGCTGACGCTCCTCGGGCCTTCTCGCGGCGCGGTCCTGCGGCGCGGCGCGGTCAAGGCCAACCTGATCCATCACCTCGCGCACGCGGGCGGTCCCGGGACCCTCGCGCGCCTCGGCCGCGCGTACGTCCTGCCGCGAGACTGGGTCCCGGCCTCGGGCCGGACTCCTTCGCCGGCGGCCGCGCGCGCCTTCGACGCGGTCCTCGCGATCCCGACGGGCCGCCTGCGCCGCGGCGATCCCGCTCTGCGCGCGCTCGACGCGGAGGCCGCGCGCGGCGAGTTCTGGGCGCACGTCGGCCTCGCCTTCAATCTCCTGCGCGTGTGGGAGGGGGATTCGGCCTTCCGCGAGTCGCTCGCTCACGCGGACGCGGCGCTCGCGCTCGAGCCGGACTGGGCCTGGGGCTTCCTCCTGCGCGGCGAGATCAAGCGCTCGCTGATCGACTACGCGGGCGGCTCCGAGGACCTGCGCCGCGCGATCGCGCTCGAGCCGGAGTGGTCGTGGGCGCACGGCTTCCTCGCGCGCGCGCTGTTCCAGGCCGGGACCGACGCGTCCGCGCTCGCGCCGATGGACGAGTCGATCCGACTTTCGCCGCGCGAGGGCTTCCTGCTCTGCTGGCGCGCCGAGGCCTATCGCCGCCTCGGACGTCTCGACGAGGCGGAGCGCGACTTCGCCGCGGGGCTCGCGTTCGATCCCCTGTATGATCAGGCCTACGGCTGGCGCGCGCGCCTTCTCGACGCGCGCGGCCGCCACGACGAGGCCGCGGCGTCGCTGAGGAAGGGGATAAGGCTTTGCCCCCAATTCGAAAAGGCGCGGCGCCAGCTCGTGCGCTCCCTGCGCGGCGCGGGACGCACGGCCGAGGCCCTGCGCGAGCTCGACCGCGCCGCGCGCCTCAACCACCGCAACGGCTGGCTCGGCCTCTGGCGCGCCGAGGGCCAGCCCGACGGCGCGTCCGCGCGCCAGGCGCTGGCCGAGCTCGACGCCCACCTCGCGCGCCGCCCGCGCGATCCGCGCGCGCTGGCGTGGAAAGGCGAGACGCTCGCGCAGGTCGGGCGCCTGCCGGAGGCGGTCGCGGCTCTCGACGCGGCGCTCGCGGCCGCGCCGCGCGACGGCTGGGCCTTCGCCTGGAGAGGCGAGGCGCTTTTGAGATTGGGGCGCGTTTCGGAGGCGCGCGCCGATCTGGACCGCGCGGTGCGCCTCGACCCGGACTACGGGCGCGCCTGGGCCTGGCGCGGCCGCGCGCGCCTGCTCTCCGGCGACGCGGCCGGGGCCGAGGCGGACCTCACGCGCGCGATCTCGGTCCGGCGCGTCGAGTACGCGTGGATCTCGGCTTGGCGCGCCGAGACGCGGCTCGCGCTCGGCCGCGCGGGCGAGGCGCTCGAGGACGTCGTCGCGGCGGCGGCGCTCGACCCGGGCCAGGGCCTCTTCCTCGCCCTGCGCGCGAAGGCGCGCGCCGCGCTCGGCGACGCGGCCGGCGCGCGCGCGGACCTCGACGAGGCGCGGCGCCGGCCCGGCCCCGTGCCCGAGCCGGCCGGACCGGTCCTTTGGGGCGGGCTGCCCTGGCGCGCGATCCTCGCGGCCGAGGACTCGCGGCGCGCCGGGCGCCGCGCCGCGGCGCTCGCGCGGCTTTCGCCCGTGATCGCGGCGCACGGGCGCGCGGCGCCGTGGCTGCACCTGCTCCGCTACCGCCTCAAGCGCGAGGCCGGAGCCCCGGGCGCGCTGCGCGACGTCGACCGCGCGTTCCGGCTCGACGCCTCGTGCGGCTGGCTCGCGGGCCTCGACGAGCTCCCGGCGGGCGCGCCGCTTCAGGCGCGGCTCCTGCGCGACGCGTGGCGCGGCTGGGGCGCCGAGCCCGCGTCCGCGCCCCTGCACGCCTACCGCGGCCACGAGCTGCTGAAGCGCGGCGGCGCCGAGGGACTGCGCTCGCTGGAGCGCGCGGCGGGCCTCGAGCCCGCGGGCTGGATCCTCGCCTGGCTCGGCGAGGCCCTGCGCGCGGCCGGCCGCCCGGCCGAGGCGCGCGCCGCGCTCGACCGCGCGCTGGCGCTCGACCCGCGCTACGACAACGCCTGGGCCTGGCGCGCGACCCTGCGCCTCGCGCGGGGCGACGCGGCCGGCGCGCTCTCCGACGTCGAGCGCGCGCTCGCCCTGCGCCCGACGTCGCGCGCCCTGCACGACCGCGCGCGCGCGCTGCGCGCGCTCGGCCGGATCCCGGAGTCGCTCGACGCGCTCGCGCAAGCGGCGCGGCTCAACGCGGAGCTCGGCTGGGGCGGGCCGCGGCCGGAGGCGGCGGCGGACGCGCTCGCGGAGATCCGCGCCCTGCGCGGCGTCCGCGACGAGCCGCGCCTCGCGGAGTGGGAGGGGGAGACCTTGCTGCGCCTCGGCCGTCCCGCCGACGCGCTCGCGGTCCTGGCGCGCGCGTCGTCGCCGTGGGGCCTCGCCTGGCGCGGCGAGGCGCGCCTGCGCGTCGAGGGCCTGAGCGCCGAGGCGGCGCGCGACCTCGAAGCCGCGGCGCGCCGCGACCCGCGCTGGGCTCGGGCCCGCGCCCTCGCGGCCGAGGCCGCGTTCCGCGCCGGCGCGCGCGTGCTCTCTCTCGCTCACGCGGCCGCCGCGGTCCGGCTCAACCCGTACTCGGCGCGCCTGCGCCTGCTCGATGCGAAGGCGCGGCTGTGGGCGGGGCGCGCGGCGGGAGCGCGGACGCGCCTGGAGGACGTCCTGCGCCTGACGCCGGGCCACGACGAGGCGCGCCGCCTGCTCGCGGCGCTGGACGCGGGGCGCGCGCCGGTGGTGACGAGCCTGCTCGAGGAGCTGCCCGCGCCGGGCGAGGAGCCGAAGTCGCTCGAGTTCTTCGTCAACTACGCCTGCAACGCGAAGTGCCCGTTCTGCTTCAACCCCCCCGACGCCTCGCCCGAGCTCGACCGCGGCCTGCCGCTGCCGGAGCTCGCGCGGCGCCTGCTGACCGGCTGGCGCGAGGGCTACCGCGCGGTGAAGTTCATCGGCGGCGAGGTCACCGTGCGCGACGACCTCCCGCAGATCCTCGCGCTCGCGCGGCGCATCGGCTACCGCACGATCCAGCTCACGACGAACGGCATCCGCCTCGCCGACCCGGCCTACGCGCGCAACCTCGTGCGCCTCGGCGTCAACCGCGTGCGCTTCTCGATCCACGGCCACACGCCGGAGCTGCACGACCGGCTCGTGGCCGTGCCGGGCGCGCTCGCGAAGATCGAGCGCGCGGCGCGGACCTTGAGGCCGCTCGGCGTGGAGCTCGGCGTCAACTACGTGCTGAACCGGATCAACGCGGCGGCTTTCCCCGACACGCTCGACTGGCTGTACGGCGCGTTCGGCGTCGACGACGTGATCGTCTACTTCCTGCGCTACCAGGGCTTCGGCGCGCTCGCCGCGAACAAGGAGCTGCTCAAGCTGCGCTTCTCCGAGGCCGCGGGCCCGGTGCGCGAAGGCTTCGCGCGCCTGCGCGCGCGCGGCGCGCGCCGCTATCCGCAGCTGATCCACTTCGCGCCCTGCGTCGCGCCGGAGCTGGCCGAGCACATGCTCGACTGGACCAAGGACCCGACCGCGAGCGGCCTCGGCAACACGCGCGAGGACCGCGTGACCTTGCCCGACGGCTCCGGCGGCCTCATCCACGAGATCACCAACAGCGGCAAGGCGCCCGTCGCGGCCTGCGCGGCCTGCGCGCTCAAGGATCGCTGCCTGGGCATCGAGACGAACTACGTCGCCGAGTTCGGCGAGGCCGAGTTCAAGCCGGTGGGGGCGGAGGCGGCGCGCCGGTGAAGACCCGCGACTCGGTGTTCGAGCTCTTCCTCAACTACGCCTGCCAGGCGAAGTGCGCGTTCTGCTACAACCCGCCGATCACCGACGAGCTCCTGCGCCGCGAGCTCAGCTTCCCGCAGGCGGCCGAGGCGCTCTACGCGGCCGCGCGCGGCGGCGCGCGCCGCCTGAACCTGCACGGCGGCGAGGTCACTTTGCGCGACGATCTCCCGAAAATACTGCGCCTCGCGCGCAAGGTCGGCTTCGAGCAGATCACGTTGGTCACCAACGGCGTGCGCCTCGGCGACGGGCGCTACGCGCGCGCGCTGGCCGCGGCGGGGCTCACGCACGTCCGCCTCTCGATTCACGCGCCGGACGCGGCGCTCCACGACGCGATCGTCGTCGTGCCCGGGGCCTTCGAGCGCGCGCGCCGCGCGCTCGGGCATCTGCGGCGGCTCGGGATCCCCGTGGGCCTCAACTTCGTGCTCGTGCGCGCCAACGCCGCGAGGCTGCCCGAGTTCCTGCGCCGCTTCGTCGTCGCGGACGGGATCGACGACGTGATCGTCTACTTCCCGCACGAGCGCGGGATGATGGCGCTCAACGCGGCGCGCGAGGGGCTGTCGTACGAGGAGGCGCGCGCGCCTCTGCTCGAGTCCGCCGCTTTGCTCGACCGCGCCGGGAAGCTCTCGGCCCTGCTGATCGCGAACGTCCCGCCCTGCGCCGCGCCCGAGCTCGCCGACCTCCTGCTCGACTGGGAGCGCGAGGCGGACGCGGGCCCGTCGGCGATGCTGCACCCCGAGGGCCACGCGACGGACCTCGAGGCGATGAAGGACGCCCAGCGCGGCGCCGTGGCCGCGTGCCGCGCCTGCGCGCTCAAGGACCGCTGCCGCGGCGTCGAGCCCGAGTACGTGGAGCGGCGCGGCGACGGCGAGTTCCGCGCGCTCGCGGCGGTCCCGCCGGCCTTGGCCGAGACGGTGCGTCCGTGAACCTCCTGGTCTTCCTGTCGGACCGCTGCAACATGACCTGCGACTACTGCTTCCTCGCGCTGAACTCGCGCCCCGCGACGATCCTGTCCGAGGCCGACGGCGCGCGCGCCGTCGACGCGCACCTCGCGCGCTTCGGCGCGGCCGCGCGCTTCACGCTCCTCGGCGGCGAGCCCCTGCTGCATCCCGCGCTCGCGCTGTCGCTGGCCAAGCGCGCGCGCGCGGCCGGCGCGAAGGTCACTCTGATCACGAACGGCACGAAGGCGGAGCCCGCCGTCGTCGCCGAGCTTTCGCGGCTCGGCGCGGAGGTCGGCGTCAGCGTCGACGGCGCGGCCGCGTCCCACGACAAGCACCGCCGCTCGGCCGGCGGGGCCTCGACGCACGCCGCGGTGATGAACGCGCTCGCGCTCCTCGACTCCGCGTCCCTGCGCGTGAACCTCGTGATCTCCGAGGACACGGTCGGCGCGTTCCTGTCGAACGTCGAGTGGCTGCGCGCGCGCGGCCTCGCGCGGCTGTCGTTCCACGCCGACGTCGCCAGGCCCTGGAGCGCGCGCGGGCTCAAGGCGCTGACGGCGGCGCTCGCCGGCTTCGCGCGCTACGCGCGCGCCGTCGACGCGGCCGCGCCCGGGGCGCTCGCGCTCTGGCACCTCGACAGCTTCCGCGCGGCGTCCGCGGAGCCGCCGCGCGAGGACGACGAGCTGGTGCTCGGGGCGGACGGGCGCTACTACGCGGGCGACGCCTGGCTCGCCAAGCCCTACGGCCGCGGCCTCGACGGCGCCGTCGGCGACGTCGGCTCCGGCCCCGACTGGGACCGGCGCAAGGCGATCCTGGCCGACGCCGACCGCGGCGTGGCCGCGGCGCTCGGCGGCGCGCCGTACTACACCTGGCCGCGCGAGACCTGGCTCCTCGCGAAGCTCGCGGGACGCGACGCGGACGCCGCCGCGCGCGCGTTCCGCGCCGCCGACGCGGTGCTCGGCGACGCGCTCTCGAAGCTCGCGTCCTCGCGCGAGGCGGTCTCGTGACGGGCGAGTCCTGCGACCTCCTCGTCGTCGGCGGCGGCCCGGCGGGCTCGACGCTCGCGGGGCTGGTCAAGAAGTACGCGCCCGAGCGCCGCGTCGTCCTGCTCGAGAAGGCGCCGGGCCCGCGCCATCACGTCGGCGAGTCGCTGCTGCCCGGCCTGGTCCCCGTCCTCAAGGAGCTCGGCGTCTTCGAGAAGATCGACTCCGCCGGCTTCCCGCGCAAGATCGGCGCCAATTATCAGTGGGGCATGTCGGGCGAGGTCTGGGAGAACGACTTCGGCGACGCGAACGTCGCCGAACTTCTCAAGCGCGGCGGCCTGCCCGAGCGCATCGAGTACTCGTGGCAGGTGCGGCGCTCGCGCTACGACGAGATGCTGCTCGAGCACGCGCGCTCGCTCGGCGTCGAGGTGCGGCGCGGCGCGGCGGCCGAGGCCCTGATCGAGGAGGCGGACGGACGGGTGGCGGGCGCGCGCGCGCGCGGCCCGGAGGGCTCCGTCGACCTGCGCGCGGGACTCCTCGCCGACTGCAGCGGCCAGGCGGGCTTCCTGTCGCGCTTCCGGCGCGTGCGCGAGTACGATTCCGCGCTGAAGAACGTCGCCGGCTACGCGTACTGGAAGGGCGCGAAGTGGAAGTACGAGTACTCGGGTCATCCGGACAAGACGAAGATCTTCATCTGCTCGGTGCCGCTCGGCTGGCTCTGGTACATACCGATCGACGGCGGCGTCGTCTCGGTCGGGCTCGTGACCGGCGTCGAGCGCCTGAAGGCCGAGGGCGGCGACCTGCGCGCGCTCTACGACCGCGCGCTCGCGGAGTGCCCCGAGATCGCGCCCCTGCTCGCGAAGGCCGAGCGCGCGAAGGATTTCGACGGGAGCGGCGAGGACTTCTTCACGCAGAGCGACTGGTCGTACCGCGGCCTCGCCGCGTGCGGGCCGGGCTGGCTCGCCGCCGGGGACTCGGCCGTCTTCGTCGACCCGATCCTCTCCTCCGGCGTGACGCTCGCGCACCTGTCCGCGCACCGCGCCGCGTACTCGGTGCTCGCGGAGTGGAGCGAGGAGTCGCCGCGCCTGCGCGCGCTCGTCTGGGAGGACTACGCGCGCTCCTGCCGCGAGTCGGCCGCGCAGTTCCTCGCGCTCGCGCTGTTCTGGTACGGGTGCGACCGCAACGCCGCGCGCTGGTGGCTCAAGGCGAAGGACGTCCAGCGCGCCTGGCTGCCGGCCGAGATGGGGGACCAGACCGCGTTCATCACGGTCTCGGCCGGGCTCACGCGCTACTACGAGCGCGCTCTCTCCGCCGCGCGCCTGCTCGAGGAGGAGTCCCCGCGCCCCGAGGACTATCCGTTCTACGTCTCGGTGCTCGGCCGCGACGCGGCGCTCGAGGCGCGCGCCGCCAGCGCGCCCGCCGGGACCGCGCGGCCGACGCTGCCGTACGCGCGGCGCGTCGAGACGGTCTTCCAGCCGAAGATCGGCGAGGGGAAGCTCCAGGCCGTCTCGCGCGTGATCTTCCTCAAGTTCGACGAGAAGGACCCCGTCGCCGACGCGGGCAACCCGCGCCTCGTCGTCACGCGCTGGCACCTGGCCCTGCTCGACGGCCTCGCGGCGGGGCCGGACCTCGACGCGGCGCTCGCCGCGGCGGCGCGCGCCGGCGCGCCCGACTGGTGGCGCGCGGGCCCCGCGCGCGCGTTCCTGCGCGAGCTGGCCGTGCACGGCGTGCTGACGTTCGAGTCGGGCCGGCCCGAGGAGGCGAACGCGTGAGAGCTCGGCGCGGGAAGGTCGCGGCGATGGCCGCGATGGCGGCGGGGCGCGCGCGCGTCGACGCGGGCGACCTGCGCGGCGCGATCCGGCGCTTCGACCGCGCGGTCGCGATCGACCCGAACTGCGCGCAGGCCTTCCTGTACCGCGGCGGGCTCAAGCTCCTCGTCGACGACTTCGACGGCGCGATCTGCGACTTCCGCGCGATCGCGGGGCTCGATCACTCCTACCTGCCCGCGTACCGCGACCTGACGACGATCTCGGCCGACGAGTTCCCGGACCTCGCCCCGAAGGTGGAGCGGCTCGTTCGTCGGGCGCCGGACTGCGCCTGGGCCTGGGTGTTCCGCGCGTTCTCGAAGCGCAGCCTGATGCGCTACCAGGACGCCGTCGCCGACGTCTCGCGCGCGGTCGCGCTCGAGCCGAAGTCGGCCGCGCTGCGGGCGATGCTGTCGCGCGTGCGCCTCACGAACTCCGCCGAGCGCTACGAGGGCGCGCGCGACATGGAGAAGGCTCTCGCGCTCGCGCCGGGCTGGGGCTGGCTGCACTGCTGGCTCGGCGAGGCCCTGCGCCACGAGGGGGACCTCCGGCGCGCGCTCGCCGCGTGCGACCGCGGCCTCGCGCTCGAGCCCTCGTACCTGCGCGGCTGGGCCTGGCGCGGCGGCATCAAGGCCGTGCTCGGCGACTTCCGCGGCGCGCGCCGCGACCTCGACCGCTCGCTCGCCTGGGATCCGATCTACTCGTACGGCTTCGAGTACACGTACGACCAGAAATCCTGGGCGTACAACCAGCGCCAGCTCGCCGACCGCGGGCTCGGCGACGTGCGGCAGGCCCTGCGCGACCTGAACAAGGCGCACCGCTACGGCCCGCGCTACGCCTGGTCCTACAGCCGCGCCGGCGACCCGGCGGCTTACGCGCGCGGCGCGGCCGAGCTCGACGCCTACCTGGAAAAATCCCCGCGCGACGCCTGGGCTTGGGCCTGGCGCGGCTACACCAACGTGCTCGCGCAGAACTTCGACGCCGCGCTCGAGGATCTCGACCGCGCGCTCAAGCTCGCGCCGCGCGCGGGCTGGCCGCGCGCCTGGCGCGGCCTCGCGCTCGCGGGGCTCGGCCGTCTTAAGGAAGCGGAGGCGGCGCATTCGGCCGCGCTCGCGCGCGAGCCCGAGTACGCGCCGGCCTGGGGCTGGCGCGCGGAGGCGCGCCGGCGCCTCGGCGACCTGCGCGGCGCGATCTCGGATTTTACGCAGGCGATCCGCTTCGACGTCCGCTCGGCCTGGGCGCTCGCGGGGCGCGGCGAGGCGAAGCGCGTCCGCGGCGACCTCGAGGGCTCGCGCTCCGATCTCGACCGCGCTCTCGGCATACTGCCGGAGTACGCGGAGGCGCTCGGCTGGCGCGCGGAGACGCGGCGGCTCCAGAACGACCTGCGCGGCGCGCTCGCCGACGCGGACCTCTCCTTGAAGCGCAAGCCCGGGCTCGTGCTCGTCTACGTCACGCGCGCGCTCGTCAAGCAGGCGCTCAAGGACTACCGCGGCCAGCTGCGCGACCTGCGCGAGGCCGCGCGGCGAGACCCGGCGCTGTTCGCGGAGGCCGCGCGATGAGCTCGCGCCGCCTGCTCGCCGGCTTCGCGAAGTCCGTGCTCGCGCACCGGCACGCGTTCGTGCCGTCGCTCTCGCGCACGCTCGCGATCGGCCGCGCCGCGCTCTTCCCGGCCTCCTTCGACGAGGCCCTCGGCGGCCCCGCCCCGGCGGACGTCGACGCCGAGCTCGCGGCCGGGCGCTGGGCGCGCGCGCTCGCGCGGCTCGACGCCTGGGCCGCGCGCGAGCCCGAGCGCCCGGAGCCGCGCGTCGTCGCGGGCGTGATCCGGCTCTGGGCGGCGCCGGGCGAGGACCTCGCGGTCGGGCCGCTCGAGCGGCTCGTCGAGCGCTACTCGGCGAGCGCCGGCCGGCGCGCGCTCGAGGACGCGGCGCGGCGCTTCCCGGGCTGGGCGCCCGCGCGCCTGTGGCTGTCGCTCGCGCTGCTGCGCCGCATCGACCTGCCCGCGGCCGAGCGCGAGCTCGACCGCCTGGCGGCGGCGCGGCCGGACTGGTCCTGGCCCGAGCTCCTGCGCTCGGAGAAGGAGCGCGTCGACCTGCGCTACCCGCAGGCCCTGCGCCGCCTCGACGCCGCCGAGAGGCTCGAGCCGGGCAATCCGTGGATCCACGCCTACCGCGCGCGCGTGCTCTTCGTTTCCGACCGGCCGCGCGAGGGCCTGCGCGCGATGGACCGCGCGGTCGCGCTCGGGCCGCGCTACGGCTGGGTGCGAGCCTGGCGCGCCGACGGCCGGCGCAAGGTCGGCGACCTCGCGGGCGCGCAGTCCGACCTGCGGGCCGCCCTGCGCCTCGAGCCGTCCTACGACCGGACCTACCTGTGGCTCGGCAAGGTCCTGCGCGCGCGCGGGAAGCCCGCCGCGGCCGAGCGCGTCCTGACGCGCGGCCTGAAGGAGTGCCCGCATTTCGAGAAGGCGTTCGCCGAGCGAGCGCGCGCGCGGCTGGAGCTCGGGCGCGTCGGTCCGGCGCTGGCCGACCTCGAGGCCGCCGCGCGCGTCAATCATCGGCACAACTCGCTGTGGAACTGGACGGCCGAGGTCGAGCCTCTCGACGCGGGCAAGCGCCGCGCGCTCGCCGCGCTCGCGCATCACGCCGAGGCGGCGCCGCGCTCGGCGCGCGCCTGGGCCTGGCTCGGCGAGGCGCTCACGCAGGCGGGCGAGCCGGCGGCCGGCCTCGCGGCGCTCGACCGCGCGCTCGCGCTCGACGCCGCGCGTCCGTGGCTGCGCTCCTGGCGCGGCGAGGCCCTGCTTCGGCTCGGGCGCCTCTCCGAGGCCGAGCGCGAGCTCGACGCGGCCGTGCGCGCCGATCCCGACGACGGGCGCGCTCTCGCCTTTCGCGGGCGCGTGCGCTACCTGCGCGGCCGCGCGACCGCGGCGGCCGCGGATCTCGAGCGCTCGGCGTCGGACTCGATGGTCGAGTACTCGTGGATCTACCACTGGCGCGCCGAGGCGAAGGCGGCCAGCGGCGACCGCGCGGGCGCGCGCGCGGACGCGGAGTCGGCGGTCGCCCTCGAGCCGCGCCGGCCCGAGTTCCGCTCCCTGCGCCGGCGTCTCGGCCGCGGGGCGGCGCGATGACGGCGCGCGCGGCGCTCTCCGCCGCCGACGCCGACCAGCTCGAGTCGCCCGCGGCGCGCCTGGGCTGGCCGTTCGTGCCCGAGCACGACCTCTGGTTCCACCGGCGCCTGCACGCCGCGCGCCTGCGCGCCGCGCTCGCGGCCGCGGGGCCGGCGGCGGAGCGGGGCGAGCCCGACGCGCTCGCCGCACGCGGGCGCCTGCGCCGGCTCCTCGGCGACGACGCCGGAGCGGCCGCGGACCTCCTCGCCGCGCTCGACCGCCGCCCCGGCCACGCGCGCGCGCGCGTTTGGCTCGCCGAGCTCGACTTGACGCGGCGCGAGGCCGAGCGCGGCCTCGACGAGGCTCTCGCGGAGCGGGGCTTTCCGGGCGAGGCGCTCCTCTACCGCGCGGTCGCGCGGCTGATCCGCGGCGCGCCGGAGCGCGCGCTCGAGGACGCGCGCGCCCACGCGGCGCGCCGCCCGCGCTCGGCGCTCGGCGCGCTCGTCGAGGGCGAGGCCCTGTCCCGGCTCGGCCGCTGGCGCGAGGCCGAGGCCGCCTTCGCGCGCTCGGCGCGGCTGGAGCCGACGTGCGCGGGCGCGCGGCTCCTGCGCGCGCGCGCGGCCGCGCGCGGCCTGCCGCGCGTTCTGCCGCCGCGCGCCGCGGCGCTCGCCGAGGGCGCGCTCGACGCCGACCCGAGCTACGGCTTCATCGCGCTGTCCTGGGGCGCGGCGCGCGCGGGCACGGGCCCGGCCTGGCGCCGACTGCTCGCGCGCATGCTGCGCTTCGCCTTCGAGAAACCGGGCAAGGCCGGCTGGTACTACCGGCTCGACGACATCCACTACGCGCCGTTCCATTATCAAGAGTACGCGGACGCGCGCGCGGTCGCCGGCCCGCTCCCGCGCGCGGCGTGGGCCCAGGCCCTCGTCGTGCGCGGCGTGCTGCGCTGCCCGCCGGACGCCGCGCGCTCGGCCGAGGGGCTCGCGGCGATCGGCCGCGCGATCCGGCTCGCGCCGTGGGCGGGCTGGATGCGCTCGTGGCGCGCGCTCGCGCTCAACCGGCTCGGCCGCCGCCGCGCGGCCCTGCGCGAGCTCGACGCGAGCCTGCGCCTCCAGCCGCACTACCACCGCGCGCTCGCCTGGCGCGGGGCCGCGCGCCGCGCGCTCGGCCGTCCCCGCGAGGCGCTCGCGGACCTCGACCTCGAGGTCTCGATCGACCAGGAGTGCGCGTTCTCCGCGCACGAGCGCTCGCTGGCGCGCCGCGAGGTCGGCGATTGGGGCGGCGCGGCCGCGGACCTCGACCGCGCCTACGCGCTCGACTGGCGCTACGGCTGGGTCTTCGCCAACGGCGCCCCGCCGTCGCCGCAGGCGCTCGCGCGCGGCGAGCGCGAGCTGTCGCGCGCGGTCGCGCGGCGGCCGAGCGACGTCTCGCTGCGCGCCTGGCGCGGCGACCTGCGCCGCGCCGCGGGGGACCTGCCGCGCGCGCTCGACGAGCTCGGCGCGGCCGTCGCGCTCGATCCCGCGCACGCGAACGCGCAGGCCTTCCTCGGCCGCGCCCTGCTCGACGGCGGACGCGCGGCCGACGCGGCCGGTCCGCTGTCGCGCGCGGTCGAGCTCGCGCCGCGGCGCTGGATCTTCCGCGGCTGGCTCGCCGAGGCCGAGTTCCGCGCGGGGCGGCCGTCCAAGGCGTGGGGGCTGATCGAGCAGATCGTCCGAGGCACTCCGCTCCACTGGTGGGCGCTCCACCTGCGCGCGGAGCTGCGGCTCGAGCAGGGGAACGCGCGCGAGGCCCTGCGCGCCCTGCGCGAGGCGGACCGCTTCGAGGGCCGCCACGCCGAGGGCTTCTACCTGACGGCGCGCGCGCGCTTCGCGCTCGGCCAGTGGGCGGCGGCGGAGGCCGCGTCCGACCGCGCGCTCGAGTCCTCGCCGGGCCTCGGGCGCGCGCTCCTCCTGCGCGCCGAGGCGCGCCGCCGCCGCGGCCGCGCGGCCGAGGCCGTCGCGGATTTTCGCGCGGTCCACGACAAGTTTCCCTATTTGTTCAACGAGGAGCAGCGCCGCCGCGTGGCCGCGCTGCTCGATGGCTGACATGGACTCCTTCGCGCGGCTGAGGGCGCTTCATTGGGAGGAGACGATCGAGGACCCGAGCGCGCGCTTCGGCCTCCCTCACGTTCCCGAGCTCGATCTCGCCGACTTCCGCGTCCTGCGCCGGCCCGAGCTCGAGGCCGCGCTCGCGCAGGCGGAGAGCGAGGCCGCGCGCGGCGGCGCGCGCGCGTTCCTGCGCCGCGGGCAGGCGCGCCGCGCGCTCGGCGACGCCGCCGGCGCGCTCGCGGACTTCCAGCGCGCGCTCGACCTCGAGCCCGAGCTCGCCGACGCCCGCGCGGCGCTCGG